>Ga0209025_1000073_pt1 | contig 282133 bp, 289 predicted proteins | sample AraplaMF_Col_mLB_FD_184256 | JGI IMG/M metagenome (GOLD analysis project Ga0209025, IMG submission 184256) | Arabidopsis root microbial communities from the University of North Carolina, USA - plate scrape MF_Col_mLB (SPAdes) (version 2) | ecosystem: Host-associated > Plants > Roots >...
AACGGCGGCTGCACGCTCTCGAGGTAGCTCTTGGCCTCGCGGATGATGTGGCGCGCCACGAATTCGGGGGTGTCCTCGAACATGTGGATGAAGCCGTGCAGCTCGCGCAGGATGTCGTTCGGGATGTGGCGCGAGGTCTTGGTCTCGCCATAGATGTAGATCGGCACGTCGGCGTTCTTGCGCCGCACTTCGCCGATGAAATTGCGCAGGTTCAGCACCGCCGGATCCAGGTCGGGACCGACCGTGAATTCCTCGTCGTCGATCGACAGGATGAAGGCGCTGGCACGGCTTTGCTGCTGAGCGAACTGGCTCAGGTCGCCGTAGCTCGTGACGCCCAGCACCTCGAAGCCTTCCGTCTCGATGGCCTGCGCGAGCGCGCGGATACCGAGGCCCGAGGTGTTCTCGGAGCGGAAGTCCTCGTCGATGATGACGATGGGAAAGCGGAATTTCATGGGGCGGAGCTCCGGACAGGCAATGAGGCGCGAAGTGTACGGAATTCAGATGAAGAATTCGCCCGCGCGCCGAATGCCCGCCGAATGCCCGCCGAATGTCCGCCGAATGCCGTCGCGACACGCTTTTCGCCGCCGCGCCGGGGAGCCCCCACAAAGTGCAGGCGAGTCCGGGGCCTCGCGAGCGCATGCCTCAGAATGGCGTCGCCTGAAACAAAACACAGAGGAGATGTCATGGCGAATTCCACGATCTGGTGGTTGATCGCTGGCGCGGCAATCGTGGTCGAACTCCTGTCCGGCACGGTCTACCTGCTGCTGCTGGCCGGCGGGTTCGCCGCCGCGGCGATCTCCGCCCACCTGGGCTTCGGTACCGTCACGCAGCTGCTGGTGGCCGCCGTCGTCGGCGTGGTGGCGGTGCTGACCTGGTACTCGATCCAGCGCAAGCGCCCGCCGCCCCCACCCACCGAAGCCAACCGCGACCTCAATCTCGACATCGGCGAGAGCGTGCAGGTCGAGGCCTGGAACCCCGACGGCACCGCCACCGTGCGCTACCGCGGCGCGCAGTGGACCGTCGTGCAGCGTGCGGGCCATGCGCCCTCCACCGGCGAACACCGCGTGGTCGAGGTCGTCGGCAGCCGGCTGGTGGTCGACAAGGTCTAGCTAGAACCCGAGAACGAAAGAGGAAAGGTACAGAGTCATGGAATATTCGGTCCCCATCATCATCCTGGTCATCGCGATCATCTTCATCAGCCAGTCGGTGAAGTTCGTGCCGCAGCAGAACGCCTGGGTGCGCGAGCGCCTGGGCAAGTACCACGGCACCATGACGCCCGGCCCCAACTTCCTGATCCCCTTCATCGACCGCGTGGCCTACAAGCACAGCCTGAAGGAAATCCCGCTCGACGTGCCGAGCCAGATCTGCATCACGCGCGACAACACGCAGCTGCAGGTCGACGGCATCCTCTACTTCCAGGTCACCGACCCGATGCGCGCGAGCTATGGCTCGTCGAACTACATCGTGGCCGTGACCCAGCTCGCCCAGACCTCGCTGCGCAGCGTGATCGGCAAGCTGGAGCTCGACAAGACCTTCGAGGAGCGCGACGTCATCAATGCCCAGGTGGTCGCGGCCATCGACGAGGCCGCGCTCAACTGGGGCGTGAAGGTGCTGCGCTACGAGATCAAGGACCTGACGCCGCCGAAGGAAATCCTGCAGGCCATGCAGCGCCAGATCACGGCCGAACGCGAGAAGCGCGCGCTGATCGCGGCCTCCGAGGGCCGGCGCCAGGAGCAGATCAACATCGCCACCGGCGAACGCGAGGCCTTCATCGCGCGCTCCGAGGGCGAGAAGCAGGCCCAGATCAACAACGCCCAGGGCGAGGCGGCCGCGATCACCGCGGTGGCCACGGCGACGGCCGACGCCATCGAGCGCGTGGCCGCTGCCATCCAGCAACCGGGCGGCGAGCAGGCGGTGCAGCTCAAGGTCGCCGAACGCGCGGTCGATGCCTACGGCAAGGTCGCGGCCGATTCCAAGACCACGCTGATCGTGCCGAGCAACATGACCGAGACCGCGGCACTGATCGCCTCGGCCATGCGCATGGTGCAGGCCGGCAAATCCTCGGGCCCGACGGCCTGAGGCTTTCCGGAAACGGGCCCGGCGACTGCTACAATCGTGGGCTTCGGAGCGGTGGATGAGCGGTTTAAGTCGCACGCCTGGAAAGCGTGTGAGGGTTAATAGCCCTCCGCGGGTTCGAATCCCGCCTGCTCCGCCAGAGAGTCTTTGTTCGCAACCGTTCGCGAACATGCAAATAGCCCGAGTTGCCTTTGGCACTTGGGCTTTTTTGTGGGCGCCCGTTGCTTGCGCGCGACTGGCGTACGATCCGCAGGTACTCAGTTCCCAGGAGGCGCCGCATGGCAGGACACCCCAGCACCAAGCCGCTCGGCATCACGTCGCTCGATCGCACGCTCGAGAAAACCGAGCAGGTCGCCGCCGACGTGCAGAAGGCCTCCGACAATCTCGCGGTGGTCAACACCGTGCTCGAGCAGGAGCTGCCCGAGGAGGTGCAGGTGGGCGACGTGGCACTGGCCATCGCGCACACCAGCCAGCTCGAGGAGAAGCTCGCGCAGTCGGCCGAGCAGCTCGCCGAGGTCAACGCAGCCCTCAGCGAGGAGATCGAGAAGCGCATCGAGGCCACGGCCCAGCGCGACGAGAGCGTGGCCCGCGCGAAGAAGCTCGAACAGGCCGCCGGCACAGGCAAGCGCGCGAGCGACTGACGCCATGCACCCGGCGATGCCCGAGTGCCATGGACATCGTATGAAATAGGGACACGCCGCGTTTCTCCGTCTCCTTTCTCCTACGCAGCAAGCGCGCGCGGCACGCTACGCTATTGGTTCTCACACCCTAACCGTGGCATGGCCCTCATCACGTTCCTCGTCGAGGACAACAAGACCATCAGGGACAACCTGGTTCCGGCACTCGAGGACCTCGTGAATGCCCAAGTCGTTGGCTTTGCCGAAACCGAATCCGAAGCGCTGGCATGGCTGCGCGACCATCCGGCCGCGTGGGAACTGCTGATCGTCGATCTGTTCCTCAAGGAAGGCTCGGGCCTGGGCGTGCTCGCGGGCTGCAAGGAACGCCGTCCCGGCCAGCGCGCGGTGGTGCTGAGCAACTACGTGACGGCCGACATCCGCGCGCGCTGCGAGACGCTCGGCGCCGACGCGGTGTTCGACAAGTCGCGCGACCTCGATGCCTTCATCGAGTACTGCAACACTGACCGCCCCTCGGGACTCGCGCCGCTTTGAGATCGCGGGCGTTCCCCGCCCTTCCCTTCGTCCCCTGACGTTTCGAGCGCCCATGAAAAAAGGGCCCGAAGGCCCTTTCTCTTTGGAACGCGGATCGAAGCCGATCAGCGCACCACGGCGATCTGCGTACGCTGGCCACCCTTGTAGGTGTAGAGCGTCAGCGCGCCGTTCTTGATGTCGCCCTTCTCGTCGAAGGCGATCGGGCCGGTCACGCCCTTGTACTGGATCTTGCCGACTTCGGGCAGGTACTTCTCGGGGTCGGACGAACCGGCCTTGACCATGGCTTCGGCCAGCACGTTGACCGCGTCGTAGACGTACGGTGCGTAGATCTGGACGTCGACGCCGTTCTTGGTCTTGAACTTGGCCTTGAAGTCTTCCAACGGTTGCTTGAAGTCGCCGTCCACGCCGCCGGCTTCCGCGCACACCACCATGTCTTCGCCGATGGCATCGCCAGCGAGCTTCGGCAATTCGCCGGTGCACAGGCCGTCGCCACCCATGAACTTGACGTTCAGGCCGAGCTGCTTGACCTGCTTGAGCATCGGGCCGCCGACGGCGTCCATGCCGCCGAAGAACAGCACGTCGGGCTTGGCCGACTTGAGCTTGGTCAGGATGGCGTTGAAGTCGGTCGACTTGTCGGTGGTGAATTCGTGACCCACGATGGTGGCGCCGGCGGCCTTGGCCGACTTCTCGAATTCTTCGGCGACGCCCTGGCCGTAGGCCGTGCGGTCGTCGATCACGGCGATGTTCTTGCCCTTGAGCGTTTCGACCGCGTACTTGCCCAGCGTGCCGCCGAGTTGCGTGTCGTCAGCCACCACGCGGAAGGTGGTCTTGAAGCCCTGGCGGGTGTACTTGGGGTTCGTCGCCGACGGCGAGATCTGGGGGATGCCGGCGTCGCTGTAGAGCTTCGAGGCGGGGATGGTGGTGCCCGAGTTCAGGTGACCGACCACGCCGTTGACCTTGCTGTCGACCAGCTTCTGGGCCACGGCCGTGCCTTGCTTCGGATCGCCGGCGTCGTCTTCGGCGACCAGTTCGAACTTGGCGACCTTGTCGCCGATCTTCAGGCCCTTGGCATTCAGTTCCTCGATCGCCATCTTGGCGCCGAACTCGTTGTCCTTGCCGAGGTGGGCAATGGGACCGCTGGTCGGAGCCACGTGGCCGATCTTCACGACCAGTGCATCGGCGGGAGGTGCAGCGGGTGCCGGGGCGGCCGCGGTGGGCGCCGGGGCAGCAGCGGGTGCCGCAGCTTCTTCTTTCTTGCCGCAAGCCACCAGCGTGAGTGCAGCCAGAGCGACCGCAGTCCATTTCAATTGCATGAGAACCTCCAGAACATGGATGATGAGATTGAGAAACCGGTCGTGTGATCCGGGCGCTCCTGACCTCGCAAGTTCCGCGCCGCAGACCCGGGCCACCCTAACCCTCCAGCTTTGGCCCACCCGACCTGGCGCGCAGTTTAGCTGAAGCTTCACCCCTCGAAAGTTGGCGTAGACCCTGGGTTTTCCGAGAGTTCGGCGGCCATCGCCTCGATCACCAACGCACGCAAAACGGCTTCGATTTCGCCGCGCAAACGCGGCACCATCGCATCGAGTTGCTGCTGCACGGCGGCGGCCACGGTGTCGCTCAAACGCTCCTCGAGCGAGAAGTCCACGCGCTGCAGAACACGGTGCAGCAACTGCTCCTCGAGCCGCACGATGTCGGCCTCGGAACGCTGCACCGCGGGCGGCAATGCAACGGCCTGGGCCGGGTCGGGCACGGCCGGCGCGGTGGCATCCTCGGCCGCGTTGTCGACCAATGGCGAATGCGCCGCGACCGGCTCGGCGGGCAGATCGAGCACCGTCGTCAGGGTGGGAACGAAACGCGGCGGCGTACGGGTCGGACTGGCCATCAGGATGCGCTCCTCGCGAAGTCGTGCGGCTGGATCGTGTAGCCGCGATCGGCGTAATGGCGCCAGCGCGCGCGGCCGATCTGGCGGTCGTCGGGCTCGTTGCTCACGATGTCGATCAGGCGCTCGTAGCGCTCGAAACCCGCGGGCACCTGCGCACCGAGATTGACCAGCAGTTCGCGGTGCGGCAGCGCGGCCGACTCGGCACCCTCGTCGGCCAGGATCACCGGCGAACGCGAGAGCACATGGGCCGGCGCGTCGCCACGGCAATGCGCGACGAACTCGGTCGGCGCGAGCTGCCAGAGCCCGGCATCGACCGCATCGAGCCACTGCGCCTCGCCGACCACCACCACGCGCATGCCGCGCGTGGCGACGGCCTTGCGCACGAGCCGGCAGGCGTAGCTGAGCTTGTCCGGCGCGTTGTAGTGAAAGCCGATCTCCGTCACTGCACCGAACGCGCCTTGCGGGCCGCCGCCTTGCTGTCGCCCTTGCCCTTGGCATTGCCCTTGGCATTGCCGGCGCCGGCAGTCGCCGCGCCGTCCTGCGCGCGGCCCGTCAGGTACGAGACCAGCAGGCCGACCGGCCGACCGGTCGAGCCCTTGGCCGCGCCGCTCTTCCAGGCGGTGCCCGCGATGTCCAGGTGCGCCCAGGCGAAGTCGGCCGTGAAGCGCTGCAGGAACTTGGCCGCGGTGATGGCGCCGCCCGCGCGGCCCGCCACGTTGGCGACGTCGGCGAAGTTGGTCTTCAGGCCCTCGGCGTACTCGTCGTCGAGCGGCAGACGCCAGCAGCGGTCCTGCGAGCTTTCGCCCGCGGCCTCGAGCGCCGCGGCCAGCGCGTCGTCGCTCGAGAACAGGCCACTGCGCACGCCGCCCAGGGCCACCACGCAGGCGCCCGTGAGCGTCGCGATGTCGATCACGGCGGCGGGGTCGAAGCGCTTCGCATAGGTCAGTGCGTCGCAGAGGATCAGCCGGCCCTCGGCATCGGTGTTGAGGATCTCGATGGTCTGACCGCTCATGCTGGTGACCACGTCGCCGGGCTTGATGGCGCGGCCGTCGTTCATGTTCTCGCACGAGGGGATCAGGCCGATCACGTTGATCGCGGGCTGGATGCCGGCCAGTGCGCGGAAGGTGCCGAGCACGCTCGCGGCACCGCACATGTCGAACTTCATCTCGTCCATTTCGGCCGCCGGCTTGAGCGAGACGCCGCCGGTGTCGAAGGTGATGCCCTTGCCGACCAGCACCACGGGCGCCTGGTCCTTGGGTCCGCCCTGGTAGCGCAGCACGATGAAGCGCAGCGGCTCGGCCGAACCCTGGGCCACGGCGGCGAAGGCGCCCATGCCGAGCTTGTCGACCTCCTTGGGACCGAGCACTTCGCACTTGATGCCGGGCAGCTTGCCCAGGCCCTTGGCGGCCTCGGCCAGCATGGTCGGCGTGGCGTGGTTGGCGGGGCGGTTGCCCCATTCCTTGGCGAACTCGATGCCCTCGACGGTGGCGCGCGCCTGCCCGAAGGCCGCGCCGACCGGGGCCGCGTCGGCCACGCCCACGGTCACCTGGCGGATGCTGCGCGGCTCGGCCTTGGACTTGGTGGCGGTGTAGACATAGCTGGCGTCGGCGGCCGCGAGGACGGCGCTCGCCACGGCCGCGGGCTCGGCCTCCTGGGCGAAGGCCAGCACCACGCGCTTGGGTGACTGGGCCTTGGCGGCGTTGACGGCGGCGATCACGCCGCTGCGCACCGAGGCCGGCTTGCCGTCGCCGATGGCCGCCAGCACCACGCGGGCGGCGGCCACGTCCTCGGGCCGGTACAGGGACAGCAGCTTGCCCGCCTTGTCGGGCAGGTCGCCGGCCTTGCGGGCGGCCGCGATCTGGACGGAGAGAGGGTCCTTGGACGCGAGCGGCGCGCTGCCCACGAGCACGATCAGGACGTCGGATTTTTCGGCCGCTGCGCGGGCGACGGTGAGGGTCTTGAGTTGAAAGTCCATAATCCTTTTTTTCCTCGAACGATGTTATTCCATTCTTCCCTACGCAAGGAGCTGTCCCGCAGCTTCGGAGCGACCCTCGTGGTCCTGGTCACCATCGTGATGACCATGATGCTCATCCGCACGCTCGGACTGGCCTCCAAGGGCAGCGTGAACCCGTCCGAAGTGTTCCTTGTCATGGCCTACACGGTGCTCGGCTACATGCCGACCATCCTGAGCCTGAGCCTGTTCATCGCCATCGTCGGCACCCTGTCGCGCATGTACCGCGACAGCGAGATGGTGATCTGGTTCTCCAGCGGCCGCGGGCTGTCCGACTTCGTGCAGCCGCTGTTCCGCTTCGCCTGGCCGGTGCTGCTGCTGATCGCCGCCATGGCGCTGATCGGCTGGCCCTGGGCCAACTCGCAGACCATGGGCATGCGCCAGCAGTACGAGCAGCGCGGCGACCTCGAGCGCGTGTCGCCCGGCGAATTCCGTGAGTCGGCCGGCCGGCTGCGCGTGTTCTTCATCGACAAGGACTCCGCCGACAGCGCCACCGCCACCAACGTCTTCATCTGGTCGATCGAGCGCAACCTGCAGATCACGACCTCGGCGCGCAGCGGCCGCATCGAGACGCTCGGCAATTCGCGCTACCTGATGCTGAGCAACGGCCAGCGCCTGGAGCGGCCGCTGCTGCCCGACAGCGGCCTGAAGATCAGCGAATTCGAGACCTACGGCACGCGCGCCGGCGGCAGCGCCGCGGGGTCCAGCGACGCCACGCCGCCACGCGCGCGCACCACGCTGTCGCTGCTGGGCGACTTCAACGCCAACGCGGCGCGCGGCGAACTCGCCTGGCGCGTGGGCATGCTGCTGGCGGCCATCAACTTCGTGCTGCTGGCGCTGGCCGTCTCCAGCGTCAATCCGCGCGTGGGCCGCAGCGGCAACCTGCTGTTCGCGCTGTTCGCCTTCGTCATCTACTACAACCTGCTGAACCTGGGCCAGAGCTGGATCAGTTCCGGTCGCTACGGCATGGGCGGCTTCATGCTGCTGCTGCACGGCGGCGTGGCGCTGATCGCCGTCTCGTGGCTCACGCTGCGCAACAACAACTGGGCGCGCCGCAAGAGCCGCGGCGGCCCCGGCGCCGGCCCCACGCCGCCCGCCACCACCGCCCGGCTGGAACCCACGCCATGAGAACCATCCGCCGCCTGATCTATGTCGAGGCGCTGAAGGCCGTGGCCTTCGTGACCCTCGGCTTCCTGAGCCTGTTCTTCTTCTTCGACTTCGTCGACGAGCTGCAGGCCGTGGGCCGCCCCGAAAGCCTGGCCTACGGGCCGGCGCAGGCGCTGCTCTACGTGACCTTGCTGCTGCCGAGCCATCTCTACGAACTGCTGCCGATCACGGTGCTGATCGGCTGCATCTTCGTGATGGCGCGGCTCGCGCAGAGCTCCGAATACACCATCCTGCGCACCAGCGGCCTCGGCCCCTGGCGCGCGCTGCGCACGCTGCTGGTGCTCGGCCTGGGCTTCGTGGTGCTGACCTTCGCCGTCGGCGACTACCTCGCGCCGACCGCCGAGCGCGCCGCGCAGCTCGTGAAGTCGCGCTACCAGGGCACCTTCACCTTCGTCGGCAACACCGGCGCCTGGCTCAAGGAGAAGCAGGAGAAGTCGTCCTATGCCGTCAACGTGCTGTCGATCTCGCGCAACGGCGTGCTCAAGACCGCGCGCATCTTCGAGTTCGACGACAAGGGCTACCTGCGCAAGCAGATGACCGCGAACACGGCGCGCATCGAGCGCGGCTACTGGGTGCTGTCGGAGATCGAGCAGCAGGACTACGACACCCACGCGCCCGAGGGCAAGGCGCATGTCGGCACCACCCGGATGCTCGAGCTCAACTGGCCGACCTCGCTGACGGCCGAGATGGTGTCGGTGGCGCTGCTGCGGCCCGACCGCATGAGCACCATCGACCTGTTCGACTACATCCGCCACCTCGACGCCAACGGCCAGACCGCGCAGCGCTACGAGATCGAGTTCTGGCGCAAGGTGTTCTATCCGCTGTCCTGCCTGGTGATGGTGGTGCTCGCCCTGCCCTTCGCCTACCTGCACTTCCGCCAGGCCGGCATCACCACCTACGTGTTCGGCGGCGTGATGATCGGCATCAGCTTCTTCCTGCTGAACAACGTGTTCGGCTACCTCGGCAACCTGAGCAACTGGTCGCCCTGGATCACGGCGGCGGCGCCGGGGCTCATCTACTCGGTGATGTCGCTGGCGGCCTTCAGCTGGCTGGTGCTCAGACGCTGATGGCCACGCCGACGGTCCAGGGCATCGTGCTGCTGGCGCATGGCTCGCGCGACGAGCGCTGGCGCCTGCCGATCGAGGCCGTGGCGGCACGGGTGCGGGCGCTGTCGCCCGCGGCGCTGGTGCGCTGCGCCTACCTCGAGCTGGCCGAGCCCGACCTGCGCACCGCGGCGGCCGCGCTGGCCGGCGAAGGTGCCACCGCGATCCGCGTGGTGCCGATGTTCCTCGGCATGGGCAAGCATGCGCGCGAGGACATCCCGCGCCAGTTCGATGCGCTGCGCGCCGAGTGGCCCACGCTGGCGTTCACGCTCGGCCCCACCGTGGGGGAATCGCCGCAGGTGATCGATCTGCTGGCCCGAATTGCGGCGGAAATCTGAACATTCGGCAATTTCCATAGATTCCGAAGGCATAATAAATTCCGCAATAAGACGGAATTTGATATGAATCTGCACCAGTTCAAATTTGTTCAGGAAGCCGTGCGGCGCAATCTGAACCTGACCGAGGCCGCCAAGGCGCTGCACACCTCCCAGCCCGGGGTGTCGAAGGCGATCATCGAGCTCGAGGAAGAACTCGGCGTGGAAATCTTCGCGCGACACGGCAAGCGCCTCAAGCGCGTGACCGAGCCGGGCCAGCACGTGATCGCGAGCATCGAGCTGATCATGCGCGAGGTCGGCAACCTCAAGCGCATCGGCGAGCAGTTCAGCGCCCAGGACAGCGGCACGCTGTCGATCGCCACCACCCACACGCAGGCGCGCTACGTGCTGCCGGTGCCGGTGGCGAAGTTGCGCGAGGCCTACCCCAAGGTCAACGTGAGCCTGCACCAGGGCTCGCCCGACCAGGTGGCACGCATGGTGATCGACGAGGTGGCCGAGATCGGCATCGCGACCGAATCGCTCGCCGACTACGCCGAGCTCGTGACCCTGCCCTGCTACGAATGGCAGCACGTGCTGGTGCTGCCCAAGGAACATCCGCTGGCCACCAAGGAGCGCATCTCGCTCGAGGACCTGGCCTCCGAGCCGATCATCACCTACCACCCCTCGTTCACCGGCCGCACGCGCATCGACCATGCGTTCGCGCAGAAGAAGCTCGCGCCGCGCATCGCGCTCGAAGCCATCGACTCCGACGTGATCAAGACCTACGTGCGCCTCGGGCTCGGCGTGGGCATCGTGGCCGAGATGGCGGTGCGCGACGAATCGAACGCCGACCTCGTGGTGCGCCCGATGGGCCAGGTGTTCGGCCAGAACATCGCGCGCGTGGCCTTCAAGCGCAGCGCCTACCTGCGCAACTTCGTGTTCAAGTTCGCCGAGCTGCTGTCCGACCGGCTCGACCGCAACCTGATCGCCAAGGCCCTGAGCGGCCACCAGCAGGACTACGAACTCTGAGCGCCACCGAGGATCACGCGCTCGTCCCGACATCCCTCCCACGCATCCCACCATGAGCACCGCCCTTTCCCCCCGCACGCCCGCGATCGCGACCAAGCTGCCCGCCGTCGGCACCACCATCTTCACCGTGATGTCCGCGCTCGCGGCCGAGAAGAACGCGGTCAACCTGGGCCAGGGCTTCCCCGATTTCCACTGCGATCCGCAGCTGCTCGAGGACGTGACGGCCGCCATGGCCGCGGGCCACAACCAGTACCCGCCGATGCCGGGCATCCCCGCGCTGCGCGAGGCCATCGCCGCCAAGATCGAGGCGCTCTACGGCCACGTCTACAGCGCCGCGACCGAGATCACGGTGACCGCGGGCGCCACGCAGGCGATCATCACCGCCATCCTCGCGGTGGTGCGCGCGGGCGACGAGGTGATCGTGCTCGAGCCCTGCTACGACAGCTACGTGCCCAACATCGAGCTCGCGGGCGGCAGCGTGGTGCGCGTGCCGCTGGTGCCGGGCACCTTCCGCCCCGATTTCGACCGCATCGCCGCCGCTTTAAGCCCACGCACGCGCGCGATCATCGTCAACACGCCGCACAACCCCAGCGCCACCGTGTGGACCGAGGCCGAGATGCGCCGGCTCGAGGAACTGCTCGCGCCCACCGAGGTGTTCGTGATCGCCGACGAGGTCTACGAGCACATGGTCTACGACGGCGCGCGCCACGAGAGCGTGGCCCGCTTCCCGGGCCTGGCGGCGCGCAGCTTCATCGTCAGCAGCTTCGGCAAGACCTACCACGTCACCGGCTGGAAGGTCGGCTTCGTGGCCGCGCCCGCGCAGCTGATGGCCGAGTTCCGCAAGGTACACCAGTTCAACGTGTTCACCGTCAACACGCCGATGCAGCATGCGCTGGCGCGCTACATGGCCAACCCGGCGCCCTACCTCGAGCTGCCGGCCTTCTACCAGCGCAAGCGCGACCTGTTCGCCGCCGGCCTCGCCAAGACCCGCTTCAAGCTGCTGCGCAGCGAAGGCAGCTACTTCCAGTGCGTCGACATCTCGGCGGTCAGCGATCTCTCGGAGGCCGACTTCTGCCTCTGGCTCACGCGCGAGATCGGCGTGGCGGCGATCCCGCTGTCGGCCTTCTACGGCGACGGCTTCGACCAGCGCGTGGTGCGCTTCTGCTTCGCCAAGAAGGACGAGACGCTGGTCGCCGCGCTCGACCGGCTCGCCAAGCTCTGAGACGGGCGACCGCCTCCCGCGCCCCGAGACCGCAAGCGATGCAGGCGCCACGGCTCCTCCTCGGCGCGCTGGCGCTGTCCTTCCTCGCCGCCGGCATCGCCGACGCCTTCGTGCCGCTGCTGCCGGGCCGGCAGTACTCGGCCGTCGACATGCTGCACATGCCGCTGATCACCGCACTGTGCTACGCCTGGTGCCGCGCCGACCTGCTCGCGCGCGGCCAGGTCCCGCGCGGGCGCATCGCGCTGTTCGCGGGCGTGTTTCCGCTGCTGGGCGTGCCGGTGTTCTTCCTGCGCACGCGGCCCTGGCGGCAGGCGCTGCTCGGGCTGCTGCGCACCGTGGGTTTCCTCGCCGCCTGCCTGCTGCTCGCGAGCCTGGGCGGCCTGCTCGGCGAATTCGCCGCGGGCGCATCGCACCGCGGCGGCTGAAGGAGAAACGACCATGGCGAATCCCCAACTGCGCACCCTGCAGAAGGTCTTCGGCGGCATCGCCGCGTCCCTGTTCGCGGTGGCGCTGCTCGTGGCGGCCCACACCGTCTACTTCATCCACTCGGCGGTGCACACACAGGGCGAGGTGATCGAGCTGCTGCACGTGGAATCGGACGACGACGGCGACGGCACCTGGAAGCCGCGCGTGCGCTTCCGCACGGCCGCGGGCGAGACGATCGATTTCGCGTCCTCGACCAGCAGCAACCCGCCCTCCTACGAGGTCGGCGAGGCGGTGCGGGTGCTGCATGCGCCCGGCAATCCGCGCAACGCGCGCATCGACAGCTTCTTCTCGCTGTGGGGCATGTCCATCGTCTTCGGTGCCATCGGCACGGCCTTCCTGGTGGTCGTGCTGGTGCTCGCCATCGTCGTCGTCGCTACGCCGGCGCAGCCCACCCGGCGCGGGCGCCGACGCCCACGGTAGGACAGTCCTGACCGGCGAAGGCGCGGCTCTCTTGCGCTGCGCGCACCCCGGGGTCACGAGCATCGAGGCTCGATAACAACGTCCCTGGAGAAAACATGTCGCTCTCGTTCATTCTGCTGATCGTCCTGATCCTTCTGCTGATCGGCGCGCTGCCGAGCTGGGGCCACAGCCGTACCTGGGGCTACGGTCCCAGCGGCGGCCTGGGCCTGGTGCTCGTGATCGTGATCATCCTGGTGCTGATGGGCAGGATATGACGCGCGGGCGAGGCTGCACCCTGCCTCGCCCTTCATGACGAGGCGAAGGCCTCTTCGGACGAAGCCCGCGACAGCGGGCTTTTTCTTTGGAACCTCGAGAGAACGCTCAGGCCTGCAACTGCGCCCAGGCCTTGTCGAGCCGCTTCACGCTCACCGGCTGCGGCGTGCGCAGTTCCTGCGCGAAGAAGCTCACGCGCAGTTCCTCGAGCAGCCAGCGGAACTCGAGCATGCGGTCATCCACCACGCCCTTGCGCTCGGCCACCAGCCGCCAGTAGCGCTGTTCCTGCGGCCGCAGCTCGGCCAGCTTGGCGGTGTCGCGCGCCGGGTCGCCGCGCAGCTTGTCGAGCCGCAGCACGATCGCCTTGAGGTAGCGCGCGAAGTGCTGCAGCTGCGTCCACGGCGCATCGGCGATGAAGCGCTTGCCGACCAGCTTCTGCAGCTGCTGCCCGGCATCCTGCACCGACTCGGGCTGGATCTTCGTGTCCTTGATCTTGCGCGCGGCCGCGGCGTACTCCGCGAGGATCGTCGCGGCGAGACGCGCCACCTCGTTGGCGATCAGGGTCAGCCGTCCGCGCCCCTCGTCGAGCCGCCGCTTGAACGCGGACTCGTCGGCCGGCAGCGGCTCCTGCAGGAAGGCGCGGTCGATCGCGACCTCGACGATCTGCGCGCGCAGCTCGTCGGCGGTGCCCAGCGGCATGTAGGCCACGGCCATCTTCTGCAGGTCGGGGATGTTCTTCTCGAGGTACTTGAGCGCGTCCTTCAGCTGCAGCGCGAACAGCCGACGCAGGCCCGCGCGGTGCTTCGCGGCCGCGACCGCGGGCTCGTCGAAGACCTCGATCGTGACCGCGTCGCCCTCGTCGCGCAGCGCCGGGAAACCGACCAGCGACTGGGCGCCGCGGCGCACCTCCATCAGCTCGGGCAGTTCGCCGAAGCTCCATGCGGTGTAGCGCTGGCCGGCCGGCAACGCCGGGGTGGCGGGCGCGGGCGGTGCCGCCTCCTGGGCACGACGCGCGTCGGCGGGCGCCGCGGTGCTGGCGGGTTCGGCCGAGGCCTTCACGTTGAGTCCGGCGAGCGCCTGGAACGCGCCGCGCGCCTTCGCGCCGAGCTCGGCCTTGAGCGCGCCGAGGTTGCGCCCCATGCCGAGCTGGCGGCCGTGCTCGTCGACCACGCGCAGGTTCATGAACAGGTGCGGCGCCAGCATGTCGAGCTTGAAGTCGGCGCGCTTGACGTCGATGCTGGTCATGTCGCGCACGCGCTTGAGCAGCACGTCGGTCAGCGAGCCGGTGCCGAACAGCTCGGGCTCCGACAGCGCCTCGGCCAGCTTCGCCGCCGACTCGGGCAGCGGCACCAGCCGCGAGCGCGGCCGCTGCGGCAGGCTCTTGAGCAGCGCCTGGATCTTGTCCTTGAGCATGCCCGTCACCAGCCATTCGCAGCGTTCCTCGCTGACCTGGTTGAGCACGAACAGCGGCACGCTGACCGTGAGGCCGTCCTTGGCATCGCCGGGTTCGTGCAGGTAGCTCGCGGCGCAGTCCACGCCGCCGAGCCGCAAGGTGGGCGGGAACGACTGGGTGGTGATGCCGGCCGCCTGGTGGCGCATCAGCTCGTCGCGCGTGAGGAACAGCAGCCGCGGCTGCTCCTTCGAGGCCTGCCGATACCAGTTCTCGAAACCGGTGCCGCTGGCCACGTCGGCCGGCAGTTGCGCGTCGTAGAAGGCGAAGATCAGTTCGTCGTCGACCAGCACGTCCTGCCGGCGCGACTTGTGCTCGAGGCCCTCGACCTCGCGCACCAGCTTGCGGTTGGCCGCGAGGAACGGGAAGCGGCTGTCCCACTGCCCGCCGACCAGCGCCTCGCGGATGAAGATCTCGCGCGCGGCGACCGGGTCGACGCGCGTGAAGTCGACGCGCCGGCCGCTGTAGACCACCAGGCCGTAGAGCGTGGCGCGCTCGAGCGCGGCCACCTGCGCGTTCTTCTTCTCCCAGTGCGGATCGAGCAGCTGCTTTTTCAGCAGATGCCCGCCCACCTGCTCGAGCCACTGCGGCTCGATGTTGGCGATGCCGCGGCCGAACAGCCGCGTGGTCTCGACCAGCTCGGCGGCCACGATCCAGCGCCCGGGCTTCTTCTTGAGGTGCGCGCCGGGATGCTTGTAGAACTTGATGCCGCGCGCGCCGAGGTAGGCCTCGTCGTCCTCGAGCTTCCAGCCGATGTTGCCCAGCAGGCCCGCCAGCATCGACAGGTGCAGCGGCTCGTAGCCCGCGGGCTCGGCGTTGATGCGCCACTTGTGCTCGGTGACCACCGTGAGCAGCTGCGAGTGGATGTCGCGCCATTCGCGCACGCGACGCACGTTGACGAAGTTCTGGCGCAGCAGCTGCTCGTACTGGCGGTTGCTGAGCTTGTGGCTGTCGCCATGGCCGCCGCGCGCGTCGGCGATCCACTTCCACAGCCGCAGGTAGCCGCTGAACTCGCTCTTCTCGTCGTCGAACTTCGAATGCGCCTGGTCGGCCTGCTGTTGCGCTTCCATCGGGCGGTCGCGCACGTCCTGCACGCTGAGCGCCGAGGCGATCACCAACACCTCCTCGAGCGCGCCGCGCGAACGGGCCTCGAGGATCATGCGGCCCACGCGCGGGTCGAGCGGCAGCTTGGCGAGCTCGGCGCCGGTGGCGGTCAGCTCGTTGGCATCGTCGACCGCGCCGAGCTCGTTGAGCAGCTGGTAGCCGTCGGCGATGGCGCGCGGTGACGGCGCTTCGAGGAACGGAAAGCGCGACACGTCGCCCAGGCGCAGCGACTTCATGCGCAGGATCACGCCTGCCAGCGACGAGCGCAGGATCTCGGGATCGGTGAAGCGCGGCCGGCCCTCGAAGTCCTTCTCGTCGTAGAGGCGGATGCAGATGCCGTTGGCCACGCGGCCGCAGCGGCCCGCGCGCTGGTTGGCCGCGGCCTGGCTGATCGGCTCGACCAGCAGCTGCTCGACCTTGCTGCGGAAGCTGTAGCGCTTCACGCGCGCCGTGCCCGTGTCGATCACGTAGCGGATGCCCGGCACCGTGAGCGAGGTCTCGGCCACGTTGGTGGCCAGCACGATGCGCCGGCCGGTGTGGCCGTCGAAGATACGGTCCTGCTCGGCCTGCGACAGCCGCGCGAACAGCGGCAGCACCTCGGCGTTGCGGTACAGCGGCTGGTGCGTGAGATGGCGGCGCAGGTGGTCGGCGGCCTCGCGGATCTCGCGCTCGCCGGGCAGGAAGACCAGGATGTCGCCCGCATGGTGCGGATCGCGCCAGAGCTCGTCGACGCCGTCGGCGATGGCGTCGTTGAGGTCGTGTTCGCGCGATTCCTCGAACGGCCGGTAGCGCTGCTCCACGGGGAAGGTGCGGCCCGAGACGAACACCGTGGGCGCCGGCCCCTTGGCCGAGCCGAAATGCTGCGCGAAGCGGTCGGCGTCGATGGTCGCCGAGGTCACGATCACCTTGAGGTCGGGCCGGCGCGGCAGGATCTCGCGCAGGTAGCCGAGCAGGAAGTCGATGTTCAGCGAGCGCTCGTGGGCCTCGTCGATGATGATGGTGTCGTAGGCCTTGAGCAGCGGATCGGTCTGCGTTTCGGCCAGCAGGATGCCGTCGGTCATCAGCTTGACCGAGGCATCGCGCGACAGGCGGTCCTGGAAGCGCACCTTGAAGCCGACCACGTCGCCCAGCGGCGTCTTGAGTTCCTCCGCGATGCGCTTGGCCACCGAGCTCGCGGCGATGCGGCGCGGCTGCGTGTGGCCGATCAGGCGACCCTTGCCGGGCTCGGCATTGAGCTTGCCGCGGCCCAGTGCCAGCGCGATCTTCGGCAGCTGCGTGGTCTTGCCCGAGCCGGTCTCGCCGCAGACGATCACCACCTGGTGCGCCTGGATGGCGGCCATGATCTCCTCGCGCCGGGCGGAGACCGGCAGCGATTCGGGAAAGTCGATGCGAAGGGGGGAAGTCGTCGTGGTCGTCAAGGGAGGGGGTCGCAAGCGCAGGCGCCCGTTCTCTTCGGGCAAACCGTCGATTATCGGCGCGCACCGTGGATGTTGCAGCGCTTCCACACCACGGCGTAAATATTCTTTACGCGCCGCACCCGCGCCGCTACGATCGCGGCCATGACCACCATCCTTGTCCCCCCCTCGCTGCGCATGCGCGCAGGCCACGTGATTGCACGTGGCGGGGTCAAGTCGACCCGCCCGGCCTGACGAAGCCCGCGCGCGCCGCGTTTCCTCCCCTCACGGAACGCCGCCGCCCGCACGCTTCGGAAGCGATCCGAAGCGCGCCGCCCTGATCCCGAACCGCGCATCGCATGCAGCCCCTCCCCGTTCGCGGGGAAGCGGCCGCGTTCCCGTCTCCCGAAAAATCATCCGAAGAAGAAAAAGACCGCCATGTCCAACGACATCCATTCCGACCTGCATGCGACGCTCGCCGAGCGATCGCGCCACCTGCAGGCCGTGGCCCATTCGCTGAAGACCGAGCTCTTCGGCATCGACGACATCATCGATCGCGTGATCGATTCGCTGCGCGCCTGGTACGTGCTGCCGCAGCTCATCGCCCGCCCGGTCATCGTCTGCCTCTGGGGCCTCACGGGCACCGGCAAGACGCAGCTGGTGCGCCGCCTGGCCCAGCACCTGGGCTTCTACGACCGTTTCATCGAAGTGCAGATGGACGGCTTCAGCCATGGCTCGGGCCACCGCAGCGCCGGCTCGATCTCGGCCATGCTGGCCGAGTCGGGCATCGCCGAGGGCGAGCGCGGCATCCTCGTGCTCGACGAGTTCCAGCGCTTTCGCACCGTCGACAAGCACGGCAAGGAAGCCAAGGTCGAGCGCTACCAGGACGTCTGGGCGCTGCTGTCCGATGGCCGCCTGCCGCCTTCGCTGTCGGTGCTCGGCGAGATCGAGTCCTCGCTGGCCTGGGCCGAGTACGACCAGGACCGCAAGAGCGCGGACGAGGACGACGAAGAAGACGACGAGAAGGACGGCAAGCCGCGCCGCAAGCGCCGGCTGCAGCTGTCGCCGTGGGAAGCGCAGGAGTTCAAGCGCTGCCTCAAGCTGCGCGAATCGCTGCTCGAGATCATGACCTGGAGGCCGGCCGAGATCCAGGAGCGGCTGCGCGCCTTCCGCGCCTCGCAGGAGAGCTGGGAGACCGACTACTCGAAGCTGCTGGTGTTCGTCGCGGGCAACCTCGACGAGATGTACGCCGAGACCGCCAAGCGGGTCGAGGACTGCGACACCGACGCCGACATCTTCCACGCGCTGACGAAGAAGCTGTCGCTGATCGACGTGAAGAAGGCGCTGGCCGAGCGCTTCAAGCCCGAGCAGATCGCGCGGCTGGGCAACAACCACGTGATCTATCCCTCGTTCGACCGCGCGACCTACGTGCGCCTGATCCTCTCGATCTGCGACCGCTACGTGAGCGAGATCCAGGAGAGTTCGGGCGTGCGCTTCGTGCTCGACGCCAGCGTCTACGAGCAGATCTACGCCAACGCGGTGTTCCCCGCGCAGGGCACGCGGCCGCTGTTCTCGTCGATCCACGCGATCCTCAGCGCGACCCTGGTCAACGCGGCGCTCTGGGCGCTCGAGCAAGGCGCCAACGGCGCCGAGCCGGTCTGGCTGATGCTGGATGCGGGCGACGGATCGCAGGGTGCGCAGGGCCAGGCGAAGATGGTGGCGCGCTTTCGCCTCGCGCGGCGCGAGTTCCCGGTGGTGCTCGAGCTCAACCGGCTCAAGCAGCGCGCCAATGCCGACTTCCGCGCGCTGCTGGCGGTGCACGAGGCCGGCCACGGGCTGGTCTATGCGCTGCTGTTCGGCCGCGCGCCGCAGGAGATTCGCATCAACGTGGCCTCGTTCGAGGGCGGCTACAACAGCTACGTGAAGCGCAAGGCCTGGTCGAAGCAGAACACGCTCGACAGCATCTGCGTGAGCCTGGCCGGCCGCGCGGCCGAGCGGCTGGTGTTCGGCGATGCGGGCGCCACCACCGGCGCCGAGCAGGACCTGGCGCAGGCCACCGAGACCGCGGCGCGCCACGTGCGGCACCACGCCTTCGGCAGCCGCTGGAGCCGCACCGACGTGACGCGCGAGGCAAACGACAACCTCAACACCGACGTGGCGGCCACCAACCGCGAGATCGAGCAGATCCTGGCGCGCGAGCACATCCGCGCGCTCGAGCTGATCGAGTCGCATGCGACCGCCTTCCTGGCCGTGGTCGATGCGCTGATGGCCCAGGGCTCGATCGCGCCGGCCGAGCTCGCCGGGCTGCTCGGCCTGCCGCTCGCCACGGCAGTGCCTTCGGCCGCGCCGGAGGCCGAACCGCTGGACGCCTACGCCACGCAGCTCGCGTCGTTCAAGGCCCGCGGCACGCCGCCGGCCGCGGGCGCCGCGCGGCTGCTGCGCGCCCTGGCCTGATGCGCTGCACCAAAACGCGTCCAAGAATGCACAATCACGCCCCATGTCGACCGTCTTCAATTTCACTTTCGTGCCCTGGTTCCGTTCCGTGGCGCCCTACATCCACACGCACCGGGGCAAGACCTTCGTGGTCGGGCTCGCGGGCGAGGCGATCGCGGCCGGCAAGCTTCAGAACATCGCGCAGGACCTGGCCCTGATCCAGAGCATGGGCGTGAAGATCGTGCTGGTGCACGGCTTCCGCCCGCAGGTGAACGAGCAGCTCGCCGCCAAGGGCCACGAGGCGAAGTACTCGCACGGCATCCGCATCACCGACGCGGTGGCGCTCGACTCGGCCCAGGAAGCTGCGGGCCAGCTGCGCTACGAGATCGAGGCCGCGTTCAGCCAGGGCCTGCCGAACACGCCGATGGCGGGCTCGACGGTGCGCGTGATCTCGGGCAACTTCATCACCGCGCGGCCCGTGGGCGTGGTCGACGGCGTGGACTTCAAGCATTCGGGGCTGGTGCGCAAGGTCGACTCCACCAGCATCCGCCGCACGCTCGATTTCGGCGCCATGGTGCTGATCTCGCCGTTCGGCTTCTCGCCCACCGGCGAGGCCTTCAACCTCACGATGGAAGACGTGGCCACCAGCGTGGCGATCTCGCTGCAGGCCGACAAGCTGATCTTCCTGACCGAGATTCCCGGCATCCGCATCGACAGCGAGCTGCCCGAGAGCGAGGACAACCCGATCGACACCGAGCTGCCGCTGGACGCCGCCGAGAAGCTGCTGGCCTCGCTGCCGCCGCCGCAGAAGCCCACCGACACCGCCTTCTATCTGCAGCACTGCGTGAAGGCCTGCAAGGCCGGCGTGGAGCGCAACCACATCCTGCCGTTCGCGCTCGACGGCTCGCTGCTGCTCGAGGTCTACGTGCACGACGGCGTGGGCACCATGGTGATCGACGAGAAGCTCGAGAGCCTGCGCGAGGCGACCGTGGACGACATCGGCGGCATCCTGCAGCTGATCGAGCCCTTCGAGCGCGACGGCACGCTGGTCAAGCGCGACCGCACCGAGATCGAGCGCGACATCCACCAGTACACGGTGGTCGAGCATGACGGCGTGATCTTCGGCTGCGCGGCGCTCTATCCCTATCCCGAGGCCAAGACCGCCGAGATGGCCGCCCTCACCGTCTCGCCGCAGTCGCAGGCCCAGGGCGACGGCGAACGCATCCTCAAGCACATCGAGCACCGCGCCAAGGCCATGGGCATCGAGAGCCTGTTCGTGCTCACCACCCGCACCATGCACTGGTTCCTCAAGCGCGGCTTCCAGCAGGTCAACCCCGACTGGCTGCCCGAGGCGCGCAAGCGCAAGTACAACTGGGACCGCAAGAGCCAGGTGCTGGTGAAGAAGATCTGAACCCTTCCATCAATTCCGCCCGCGAGAAGCCATGACGCTCACCACCGCCTTGCTGTTCTCCATCGTGGCCCTGGCCGCCATCGCCACGCCCGGCCCCACCGTGCTGCTGGCGCTGAGCAACGGCTCGCGCCGCGGCGTGCGCGGCGCGCTGCCGGGCATGTTCGGCGCGATGCTGTCGGACTTCGTGCTGGTGGGCGCGGTGGCGCTGGGCCTGGGTGCGCTGCTGGCGGCCTCGGAGTTCTGGTTCTCGATGCTCAAGTGGGTGGGCGCGGCCTACCTCGCGTGGCTCGGCATCCGCATGCTGCGCTCGCAGGGCGGCAGCTTCGAGCGGCCCGCCGAGGGCGCGGCGGCCGCGCCGGGCAGCGGCCGCCAGGTCTTCTTCAAGTCCTTCCTGGTCGCGGTGACCAACCCCAAGGGTTACCTGTTCTGCTCGGCGCTGCTGCCGCAGTTCATCGATCCCGCCGCGTCGCAGGGCATGCAGTACGCGATCATCGCGGTGCTGTTCGCGGGCCTCGACATGGCCGTGATGCTGGTCTATGCCTTCGTCGGCGCCAAGGCGATGCAGCTGCTGACCGCGCGCGCCGCGCGCTGGATCGACCGCACCTGCGGCGCGATGCTGCTGGCGCTGGCCGGCTCGCTGGCCTTCTACCGCCGCGCCACGCCCTGAGCCCGCGCCGGGGCGGCGGCGGCCCGTGTCGCCGATAATCTCGCCCCATGAATCCCCTGCTTTCCAGGCTCCAGCCCTATCCCTTTGAACGGCTGAAGCAGCTGTTCGCCGGCGTCACGCCGAACCCCGACCTGAAGCCCATCAGCCTCGGCATCGGCGAACCCAAGCACGCGACACCCGAATTCATCAAAGAGGCCCTGAGCGCGGGCCTCGGCGCGTTGGCCGCCTACCCCGCCACCGCGGGCGACCTGAAGCTGCGCACCTCCTTCACCGACTGGCTGCAAAAGCGCTACGGCCTGGCGCTCGATCCCGCCACCCAGGTGCTGCCGGTCAACGGCTCGCGCGAGGCGCTGTTCTCGCTGGCCCAGACCGTGATCGACGCCAGCGACACGGCCCATCCGCCGGTCGTGATCTCGCCCAATCCGTTCTACCAAATCTACGAGGGCGCGGCCTTCCTCTCGGGCGCCGAGCCCTACTACGCGCCCAGCGTGCCCGCGCGCAACTTCGCGGTCGACTGGGACAGCGTGCCCGAGGCGATCTGGCAGCGCACCCAGCTGGTCTTCGTCTGCTCGCCCGGCAACCCCACGGGCGCCGTGATGCCGCTCGACGAATGGCGCAAGCTGTTCGAGCTGTCGGAGCGCCATGGCTTCGTGATCGCCGCCGACGAGTGCTACAGCGAGATCTACTTCCGCGACGAGCCGCCGCTCGGCGGGCTGGAGGCGGCGGCTAGGCTCGGCCGCGGCGACTTCAGGAACCTGATCGCGCTGACCTCGCTGTCCAAGCGCAGCAACGTGCCGGGCCTGCGCAGCGGCTTCGTCGCGGGCGACGCGGACATCATCAAGAAATTCCTGCTCTACCGCACCTACCACGGCAGCGCCATGAGCGGCGTCGTGGCCGCGGCCAGCATCGCCGCCTGGGGCGACGAGGAGCACGTGGTGCGCAACCGCGAGATGTACCGCGCCAAGTTCGCGGCCGTCACGCCGCTGCTCGAGCCGGTGCTCGACGTGCGCCTGCCCGACGCCAGCTTCTACCTCTGGGCCGGCGTGCCCGAAGTGTGGGCCGGCGACGACGAAGGCTTCGCCCGCGCCCTCCACGCTCAATACAATGTCACGGTTTTGCCGGGGAGCTATCTGGCACGCGACACGCACGGCCCGCAGGGCGGCGCCCCCGTCAACCCGGGCAAGGGCCGCATCCGCATGGCGCTGGTGGCAGAGACCGCCGAGTGCGTCGAGGCGGCCGAGCGCATCGTGCGCTTCGTGCAGGGCGGCCGCTGATCCTTCCCTCCCCGCCTCCGATTTTTTCGCTTCTTCATCCGAGAGTCCTCATGACCCAGCAACTGCAACAAATCATCGACGCCGCGTGGGAAGACCGCGCCAACATCTCCGTCAGCGCCTCCTCGGCCGAAGTGCGCGATGCCGTCGAGCACGTGATCGTCGAACTCAACAACGGCAAGCTGCGCGTGGCCACGCGCGAGGGCGTGGGCCAGTGGACGGTGCACCAGTGGATCAAGAAGGCCGTGCTGCTGTCGTTCCGCCTCAAGGACAACGAGCAGATCCAGGCCGGCTCGCTCGGCTTCTACGACAAGGTGCCGACCAAGTTCTCGCACCTGTCGGCCAGCGAGCTCAAGGATTCGGGCGTGCGCATCGTGCCGCCGGCCGTGGCCCGCCGCGGCAGCTTCATCGCCAAGGGCGCGATCCTGATGCCCTCGTACGTGAACATCGGCGCCTACGTGGGCGAAGGCACCATGGTCGACACCTGGGCCACCGTGGGCTCGTGCGCGCAGGTCGGCGCCAACGTGCACCTGTCGGGCGGCGTGGGCCTGGGCGGCGTGCTCGAACCCCTGCAGGCCAACCCGACCATCATCGAGGACAACTGCTTCATCGGCGCGCGCTCCGAAGTGGTCGAGGGCGTGATCGTGGAAGAGAACTCGGTGCTCGGCATGGGCGTCTACATCGGCCAGAGCACCCCGATCTTCAACCGCGACACCGGCGAGATCTCGTACGGCCGCGTGCCCAGCGGCAGCGTGGTGATCAGCGGCAACCTGCCCAAGAAGACCAAGACGGGCCAGGACTACAGCACCTACGCCGCGATCATCGTGAAGACGGTCGACGCGCAGACGCGTTCGAAGACCAGCCTCAACGACCTGCTGCGCGACTGATCCGACGATCGATCCGGGCGGCCTGAGGGGGCCGCCTTTTTTTCCGTTCCACCAGAGCGCCACGACGGCACCGCCGAACGACCGAGGAGAAGGAGAGCGACGATGAACATGATGGAGCGAATTCTTCGGCTGATGGCCGAGCGCAAGGCCTCCGACATTTACCTGTCGGCGCACTCCCCGGTGCAGATCCGCATCAACGGCGTGTGCGTGCCGATCAATGCGCAGGTGCTGCCGCCGGCCGCGCCGCTCGCGCTGCTGTCCGAGGTGGTGCCGCCCGCGCGCATCCAGGAGCTCGAGGCCAACGGCGAACTCAACATGGCGGTGGCCATCGAGGGCGCGGGCAACTTCCGCATCAGCGCGATGCGCCAGCGCGGCACCTACGCGGTGGTGGTGCGGCACATCGCCTCGGTCATCCCGGGCTTCGACGAGCTCAACCTGCCCGACATCCTGAAGACGCTCATCATGGAGAAGCGCGGGCTGATCCTGATGGTGGGCGCCACCGGCGCCGGCAAGACCACCACGCTGGCCTCGATGCTCGACTACCGCAACGAGCACGCCAGCGGCCACATCCTCACGGTCGAGGAGCCGATCGAGTTCACCTACACCAACAAGCGCTCGCTGGTGAACCAGCGCGAGGTGGGCAGCGACACGCAGTCGCTGCAGACGGCGCTGAAGAACGCGCTGCGCCAGGCGCCCGACGTGATCCAGATCGGCGAGATCCGCGACCGCGAGACCATGACCGCGGCCATCGCCTATGCGCAGTCGGGCCACCTGTGCGTGGCCACGCTGCATGCCAACAACAGCTACCGCGCCCTCAACCGCGTGCTGAGCTTCTTCCCGGTCGAGGTTCGCCCCACGCTGCTGGGCGACCTGGGCTCGGCGCTGCGCGCCATCGTCTCGCAGCGGCTGCTGCGCACGCCCCAGGGCGCGCGCGTGCCGGCGCTCGAGGTCATGCTCAACACCGCGCTGGTGGCCGAGCTGATCGAGAAGGGCGACTTCTCGGGCGTCAAGGAAGCGATGGAAAAATCCATGGCCGAAGGCTCGCAGACCTTCGAGGAAGACATCGCGCGCCTCGTGATCGAGGAACGCATCACCCGCGAGGAAGGGCTGGCGCATGCCGATTCGCCCACCAACCTCATGTGGCGCCTGCAGAACCGCCAGGCGCCCAAGTCCCAGGTCGACGAGCGGCACCTGACCGACCAGCTCGACGAACCGACCTTCACCGACATCACGCTCGACGTGAAATTCTGAGAACCGCCCCCCCGATGTCCCGCACGCTCCAGCTCGCCGAACAACTGATCTCGCGCCCTTCCGTCACCCCCGACGACGCGGGCTGCCAACAGATCCTGGGCGAGCGGCTCGCGCGGCTGGGCTTCGTGCTCGAGACCATCGAGAGCGGTCCGGCGGATTTCCGGGTCACCAACCTGTGGGCGGTGCGCCGCCCGGCCGACGCCTCGGCCGCCACGAAGACGCTGGTGTTCGCGGGCCACACCGACGTGGTGCCCACCGGCCCTGTCGAGCAGTGGACCAGCCACCCGTTCACGCCCACGCACCGCGACGGCAAGCTCTATGGCCGCGGCGCCTGCGACATGAAGACCTCGGTGGCCGCCTTCGTGGTCTCGATCGAGGAGTTCCTGCAGGCCGTGCCCGATCCGCGCCTGACGCTGGCGCTGCTGCTGACCAGCGACGAGGAAGGCCCGGGCGTCGACGGCACCGTGGTCGTGTGCAACGCGCTGGCCGCGCGCGGCGAGAAGCTCGACTACTGCATCGTCGGCGAGCCCACGGCCGTCCAGCGCTGCGGCGACATGATCAAGAACGGCCGCCGCGGCACCATGAGCGGCAAGCTCACGGTCCGGGGCGTCCAAGGCCACATCGCCTACCCGCACCTCGCGAAGAACCCGGTGCATGCGGTGGCGCCCGCGCTGGCCGAGCTGGTCGCGATCAACGCGGCCGGCGGCTGGGACGCCGGCAATGCCTGGTTCCAGCCCACGAGCTGGCAGATCAGCAACTTCCACGCGGGCACCGGCGCGAGCAACGTGATTCCGGGCAGCGCGGTGATCGACTTCAACTTCCGTTTCTCGACCGAGTCCACGCCGCAGGCGCTGCAGCAGCGCGTGCAGGCCGTGCTCGACGCGCATGGCGTCGACTGCACGCTGGCCTGGACCGTCGGCGGCCTGCCCTTCCTGACCACGCCGGGCGAACTGGTCGCGGCCGTGCAGGGCGCGATCCGCGACGAGACCGGCATCGAGACCGAGCTGTCGACCAGCGGCGGCACCAGCGACGCGCGCTTCATCGCCAAGGTCTGCCCGCAGGTGGTCGAGCTCGGCCCGGTGAATGCCAGCATCCACAAGATCGACGAGCACATCGACGTGGCCGAGATCGAGACGCTGAAGAACATCTACCTGCGCACCCTGAAGCAGCTCGACGCTGCCCTCGCGGCATGAAGACCGTCATCGCACTGATCGAAGCGGGCGCCGAGCAACTGGAAAAAGCCGGCGTGGCCTTCGGCCATGGCACGGCCAACGCCTTCGACGAAGCGGCCTGGCTGGTGCTGTGGCGCCTCAAGCTGCCGCTCGACGATCTCGACGCCGTGGCCGACACCCCGGTGGCGCCGGCCGACGCGGCCAAGGTCGAGGCGCTGATCGCCGAGCGCATCGCGAGCCGCAAGCCCGCCGCCTACCTCACGAAGGAAGCCTGGCTGCAGGGCGTGTCCTTCTACGTGGACGAGCGCGCCATCGTGCCGCGCAGCTTCATCGCCGAGCTGATCGCCGACGGCTCCATCGACTACTGGCTCGGCGAGCACACGCAGCGCGTGCTCGACCTGTGCACCGGCAACGGCAGCCTCGCGGTGCTCGCGGCGCTGACCTACCCCGAGGTGACGGTGGACGCGGCCGACCTGTCGGTGGCGGCGCTCGAGGTGGCCGCGATCAACGTCACGCGCCACGCGCTCGATGCGCGCGTGACGCTGATCGAGTCCGACGGCCTCGCGGCCACGCCCGGCCCCTACGACCTGGTGCTGTGCAACCCGCCCTACGTCAACAGCCGGAGTATGGCCGCCCTGCCCGCCGAATACCGCGCCGAGCCCGAGCTGGCGCTGGCCGGCGGCGCCGACGGCATGGATTTCGTGCGCCGACTGTTCGCCGACGCGCCCGCGCGCATGAGCGAGCGCGCCGTGCTGGTGCTCGAGATCGGCAACGAGCGCGAGCATTTCGAGGCGGCGTTTCCGCAGCTCGAGGTGGTGTGGCTCGAAACCTCGGCCGGCGACGACCAGGTGCTACTGGTCACGCGTGAGGCGCTGTTGAAAGCGGGCTGACCGGACGCGAAGAACGCGAAGATTTCGCGAAGGACGCGAAAGAAACCAGGAAATTTCTTTTTTGCGACCTTCGCGAAATCTTCGCGTCCTCTGCGTCCGGTACCCGTATTCCGTCCCCCCTTTCGGCCCAACTCGGATAATCCGAGGTTGGGCTCCATTTCATGATCACTCTCAAGAACGTCATTCTTCGCCGCAGCGCCAAGGTCCTGCTCGACGGCGCCACCGTCACCCTCAACCCCGGCGAGAAGGTCGGCCTGGTCGGCCGCAACGGCGCGGGCAAGTCCACCCTGTTCGCATTGCTCAACGGCACCCTGCACGAGGACGGCGGCGATTTCTCCGTGCCCAAGCAGTGGCGCATGGCGCAGGTCGCGCAGAACATGCCCGAGACCGAGGAGTCGGCCACCGATTTCGTGGTGGGCGGCGACACCCGCCTGACCGAGCTGCGCGAAGCGCTGGCCGCCATCGAGGCCGCCTACACCGCGAGCCCCGACGACGCCGACATCGGCATGGAGCTGGCCCATGCCTACACCGACCTGGCCGATGCCGGCGAGCACGACGCCGTGCCGCGCGCGCAGGCGCTGATCCTGGGCCTGGGCTTCAAGGCGCACGAACTCGACGCGCCGGTCAACAGCTTCTCGGGCGGCTGGCGCATGCGGCTGCAGCTCGCGCGCGCGCTGATGTGCCCGAGCGACCTGCTGCTGCTCGACGAACCCACCAACCACCTGGACCTCGACGCCCTGGTCTGGCTTGAAGCCTGGCTGCAGCGCTATGCGGGCACCATGATCGTCATCAGCCACGACCGCGAGTTCCTCGACGCCGTGACCGACGTGACCCTGCACATCGCCAACGCCCAGCTCACGCGCTACGGCGGCAACTACAGCAAGTTCGAGGACATGCGCGCGCTGCAGATGGAGCAGCAGCAGCAGGCCTTCGTCAAGCAGCAGGACAAGATCGCTCACCTGCAGAAGTTCATCGACCGCTTCAAGGCCAAGGCCAGCAAGGCCAAGCAGGCCCAGAGCCGCGTGAAGGCGCTCGAGCGCATGGAGCGCGTGGCGCCGCTGCTGGCCGAGGCCGACTTCAGCTTCGAGTTCAAGGAGCCGGGCAACATCCCGAACCCGATGCTGTCGATCAGCAACGCGAGCTTCGGCTACGAGATAGAGAACGAGGAACCCAAGACCATCCTGCGCGGCGTCAACCGCTCGGTGCTCGCGGGCCAGCGCATCGGCATCCTGGGCGCCAACGGCCAGGGCAAGTCGACGCTGGTGAAGACCATCGCGCGCGAGATGGGCGCGCTGGCCGGCCAGGTCACGGAGGGCAAGGGCCTGAACATCGGCTACTTCGCGCAGCAGGAACTCGACGTGCTGCACCCCGAGAGCAACCCGCTCGAGCACATGGTGCGCATGGCGCGCGAGCTCGGCAGCAGCGTGAAGGAGGCCACCGGCGAACAGGCGCTGCGCGGCTATCTCGGCAGCTTCAACTTCAGCGGCGACATGGTGAAGCAGCCGGTGGGCACCATGAGCGGCGGCGAGAAGGCGCGGCTGGTGCTCGCGATGATGGTCTGGCAGCGCCCCAACCTGCTGCTGCTCGACGAGCCCACCAACCACCTGGACCTCGCCACGCGCGAGGCCCTGGCCGTGGCGCTCAACGAGTTCGAGGGCACGCTGATGCTCGTGAGCCACGACCGCGCGCTGCTGCGCTCGGTCTGCGACGAGTTCTGGCTCGTGGGCCGCGGCGTGGTCGGCGACTTCGACGGCGACCTCGACGACTACCAGCGCTACCTGCTCGACGAGGCCAAGCGGCTGCGCGAAGAGGCCAAGGTGGCGAACGCGGCCGCCGCCGCGGCTCCGGCGCCAGCGCCGGTCGCAGCGCCCGCGCCGGCGCCCGTGGCGGCGCCCGCGGCCGCGTCGCGCAACCCGCAGCAGCGCAAGCAGGACGCCCAGGAGCGCCAGCAGCGCAGCGAGCAGGCCAAGCCGCTCAAGCGCGAGCTCACGAAGATCGACGAGCGCATGGCCGCGGCCGGCAGCGAGCGCACGGCGCTCGAGGCCCGGCTGGCCGAGCCGCTGCCGCCGGCCGAGATCGCCGAGGCCGGCAAGCGGCTCAAGGCGCTCAACGACGAGATCGGCCAGCTCGAGGAACGCTGGCTCGCGCTGTCGGACCAGCTCGAAGCCCTGAGCGCGTGACGGGCCTGATGCCCCCGAACCGCCTGTAACGCCTTCGGGCCTTGAACCACCGCCCGGTCGGACCATCTATCGGAAGATCCCCATCCATCCGACGACCACCCGGGAGGTGCACCGCATGCCATCCGCCATCGAACTGGCCCAGGGCGACGAGAAGCTGATCGCCGCCATCCAGCGCAGCCGGCGCCTGCTCGGGCGCAAGGCGCTGATCGCCGCGGCCGCCAGCGCGGTGCCGTTACCCGGTGTGGACTGGATGGCCGATGCCGCCCTGCTCTCGCGGCTCGTGCCGCAGATCAGCGCCGAATTCGGGCTCTCGGTGACGCAGATCGATCGCCTGGGCACCCACCAGCGCGAGCGCGTGCAGAAGGCCGCCACCACCGTCGGCGCGCTGCTGGTCGGCCGGCTGGTCACGCGCGAGCTGCTGATCAAGCTCGCGCGCCATGCGGGCATGCGGCTCACGGCCAAGCAGGCCACCAAGTACGTGCCGATCGCCGGCCAGGTGGTGTCGGCCGCCCTCGGCTATGCGGCGCTGCGCGCGCTGGGCGAACAGCACATCAAGGATTGCGTGCGCGTGCGCACCGTGCTCGCGCTGCCGCCCGCCGAAGCGCCCGCGTCCGCCTGAGCGATTCGCGGTCGGGCGCGGCCAGCGCCATGGCCACGCCGAGCGCCAGGCCGAAGCCGCCGAGGCCGAATGCCAGCACATCGCCGGCCTGCCAGCCCAAGCAGATCACTGCGACCGACACCAGCATTAGCAGTCCCCGCAACACGCCCTCGAACTCGAGGCCCGGCGCGACGCCGCGGTGCATGGCTCAATCGCGGTGCATCGCGGGCCAGGGCAGCGGGCCGCGCGGAAAGGGTCGCAACACCACCGGGGCCGGCGCGGGCCGGCGGCGCGACGAGCTGCCGGTCCTGGCCGCCACCGGTGCGGGCGCGGGGGCCGGCGTCACCGGTGCCGGTTCGGAAATCGCGGGCTCGGCCGGCGTGGCGCGCGACAATGGCCGGCCCCTGCCCGGCCCCGGCGCCACCGGCCCTTCCTTGAGCTGCTGCTCGTAGGCGGCGAGCAGCGCGTCGTAGGTGCGCAGCATCACGTCGCGCTCGCCGTAGCGCCCGATCTTGCTGATGGTCGGTTGCGGAATGCCGGTCCGTTTCTGGATCTGCTTCTGCGTAAGTCCCATGGCGCGCAGCGCCAGTACGAGCTCTTGAGGCTTCATGGCTGACTCCCTTTCGCCCATTCTAAAGTTGAGAGTGAATATTCCTTCACGCTTAAATTCGCGCCCATGGAAGATCCCCTTGCGGCACGGGCGCTGGCGGCTCGCAAATACGCCAAATTGACGCAGCGGCAGGCCGAGGAGCACTCGGGCGTGCGGCAATCCGACATCTCGAAGATCGAACGCGGAGAAACGGTGCGGCCCTCGGGCCTGGTGCAACTCGCGCGCGCCTACCGCTGCGATCCGATCTGGCTGGTCACGGGCGAGGGGCGCGCCCCCTGGGAGGAAGCCGCACTGCCTCGCTCGGCCGACATCACGGGCGAGCGCGACGGCCCCTACCGCGTGACGCGCGTGCCGCCGCCGATCCCCTTCTACCGCCCCGGCACGCCCGGTACCGTGCCGCTGATCAAATGGGAACAGGCCGCCACCTGGACCGGCCCCACCATCCCTGAACCGCCACCGCCGGCCCCGCCGCCGCTGCCGCTGAACGTGCGCGAACTGCGCAAGGGCATGCTGCCACCCGCGCCGCCGCCGCAACCGGTGCCCGCCGAGATGTGGATTCCCTGCGTGAGCCGCCACAGCGAGCTCGCCTATGCGCTGCGCGTGCGCGGCGACAGCATGACCGCGCCCAGCGGTCACCTGAAGAGCTACCCCGTCGACGCGATCATCTTCGTCGACCCGCAGCGCGTGCAGCCCATGGATGGCGAACGCATCATCGCCAGGCTCGATGCCAGCGGCGAGGTCACCTTCAAGGCCTTCAAGCAGGAGGACGGACGGCGCTGGCTGCAGCCGCTCAATCCCGCGCACGAACCGATCCGGCTCGCGTTCACCGTGCTGGGCACGATCATCGGCAAGTGGGAAGACGAGGACTGAATCGAGGGCCGGCTTCCGAAGAATGAGCCCAGGATGAGCAATCCTCCAGGAATGCGAAACGGGGCGCGAGGTCAGGTTGCATGCAGGTTCGCAGAGCACATTAAGGGCTCTCCCTGTGACCTGTACCTCTGATCCTCCCTCCTCCGCAGGTCACCTTCCAGCCCGCCTCGTGCGGGCTGTTTTTTTTCCGCGACGCCCCGCGTCCGGCGTCATCGTTCTGCCATCGCACCGCCGAAGAATCGCGCCCGGTCTTCCCTGACCGCGACCTGACTTCACGATGCACGGAACATGACAAAAGCCTTCCCCACGATTCCCCTCGACCTGCCCCAGCGCCGCGCCTTCCTGCGCCAGAGCTTCGCCACCGCCGGTGCCGTCACGCTGCCCGCCTTCCTCGCCGCCTGCGGCGGCGGTGGCGACGGCGTGGCCTTCCCGCCGATCGGCGCCCTGCCGCCGAGCCCGCCACCCGCGGGCGAGCCGCCCGCGCCGCCGCCCCCGGCGCCGCCCGTGAAGAAGAGCCCGTTCGCCGAGTTCTCCGAGCTGCAGGCGCCCGACGCCAACGGCGTGAGGCTGCCCAAGGGCTTCAGCTCGCGCATCGTCGCGCGCTCGGGCACCGCGGCCGCGGGCAGCTATGCCTGGCATGCCGCGCCCGATGGCGGCGCGGTCTACCCCGGCCCCGATGGCGGCTGGATCTACCTGAGCAACTCGGAGGTCGGCAGCAAGAACGGCGGCGTCGGCGCGCTGCGCTTCGACAGGAACGGCGTCGTCGTCGATTCCTACGCGGTGCTCAGGAACACCTCGACCAACTGCGCCGGCGGCCCCACGCCCTGGGGCACCTGGCTCTCGTGCGAGGAGCATTCGAGCGGCATGGTGTGGGAGTGCGATCCCGCCAAGCCCTGGGTCGACGCCAACAGCGCGCCCAGCCTGCCCGCGCTCGGCCTCTATGCGCACGAGGCCGTCTGCGTGGACCCGGTCCACAAGACGCTCTACCTGACCGAGGACGCATCGGGCGGCCGGGTGTATCGCTTCGTCTGCGACGCCAGCGACTGGCCCGAAGGCGCGGCCCGTCCCGCGATGAAGAGCGGCCGGCTCGAGGTGCTCAAGGTCAAGGGCATCGTGAACGACGTGGACCTTGCCGCGCCCGACTACGCCAAGCTCAAGGACTACGGCACGCCCCAGCCCGTGGAATGGCTCGACGTGATCAATCCCGAGAAGGCGCAGGCCGGCGTGCGCAGCGCCATGCGCACCGGCGGCCTCACACCGCCCGGCGCCATCTTCACCAAGGCCGAGGGCATCTGGTTCTTCAACGGCATCGTCTATTTCGTGACCTCGTTCAATGCGCGCATCTGGGCCTACGACACGCTGAACCAGACGCTCGAGGTGATCTACGACGGCAAGGACAAGAACCCGGCCACGCACTCGATCGACGAGCCCGACAACCTGACGATCTCGGCGCTCGGCGACATCCTCGTGGCCGAGGACGCGGGCAACCTCGAGATCGGCGTGCTGCGCATCGAGGCCGGCACCTCCCAGCCGCTGATGCGCCTCGAGGGCCACGACGACAGCGAAGTCACCGGCCCCGCCCTCTCGCCCGACGGCACGCGCCTGTACTTCAGCTCGCAGCGCGGCACCAGCGGCTCGAGCACCGGCGGCATCACCTTCGAGATCACGCTGCCTTCGCCCGCGAAGTAGAGCGGTACGGCGCGCATTCCTGCGAGCAGTCTTGGCCCGGTTCGTCCGGGCTTTTTTTCGTCCGCGTCGGCATGCCAATGCGCATCGCCCTACGCACGCGCATGCCCCGCCGCCGCATACTCGTCGCATGAACGCTCCTTCCGACCGCGTGCGGCGCGTCTACCTCGCCGGCCCCGATGTCTTTCGCGTCGATGCCACGGCGCGCCTGCAGCGCCTGGTCGAGGCCTGCACGGCGCGCGGCCTCGAGGCGCTGCCGCCGGCCGAGGACGCGAGCGGGCCGGCCACACCGCCGGCCGAGGTGGCGCAGGCGATCTACGACACCAACATGGCGCTGCTGCGCCGCGCCTCGGGCGTGATCGCGGACCTGTCGCCGTTCCGCGGCACCGAGCCCGATTCGGGCACGGTGTTCGAGGTCGGGGTGGCGATCGCGCTGGGCCTGCCGGTGGTGGGCTATGGCATTCCCGAGGGCAGCTATGCGGCGCGCGTCGAAACGGCGTTGCCCACGCGGCGCGATGCCGACGGCACCTTGCGCGACGCGAACGGCATGGCGGTCGAGGGCTTCGAGCTGCCGCTCAACCTGATGCTGGCCTGCTCGATCCGCATCGCGCGCACGGCCGAGGAAGCGCTCGACCTGCTGCAGCAGCGACTGGGCTGACTCAGCGGCCGCCCGCGGCGGTCGTGATCATGCGCTCCATCAGCGCGAGCAGCGGCTGCTCCATCATCGGCAGCACCAGCGCGATGCCGGCCAGGCCCGCGGTCAGCGTGACCGGGAAGCCGATGGCGTAGATGTTCATCTGCGGCGCCACGCGCGAGACGATGCCGAGCGTGAAGTTGACGAACAGCAGGAGACCGATCATCGGCAGCGCGATCCACATCGCGCTCGCGAACAGCTCGGTGCCCAGCTCGTGCATGCGCGTGCGCGCCAGCGCCTGCAGCAGGCTGCCGCCGACCGGGAAGGCCTCGAAGCTGCGGATCACCGCCATCAGCACCGTGAGGTGGCCGTTGATCACGACGAAGAACAGCACCGCGATGTTGCCGAAGAAACGCGACACGGCGCTGGTCTGGCCGCTGCTCACGGGGTCGAAGAAGGAGGCGAAGTTCAGCCCCATCTGCAGCCCGACCAGCTCGCCCGCGAACTCCACCGCCGCGAACACCATGCGCACCGAGAAGCCGATCGCCATGCCGATGCCCACCTGCTGCACCAGCGTGCCGAGCATCGCGGCGTCGTTGAGGCCGATCATCGGCGGCGTGTCCAGCGTGGCCTGCGCGCACAGCGCGATCATGAAGGCCAGCCCGATGCGCGCGCGCACCGGAAAGGCACGCGAGGAGAAGACCGGCGCGGTGGTGAACACGCCCAGCACGCGCAGGAAGGGCCACAGCACGGGCGTGACCCAGGCCATGAGCTGGGCTTCGGTGAAGGTCAGCACGGCAGGCGGGGAAGGCGCGCTACAGCACCATCTGCGGAATCGACTCGATCACGCGGCGGATGTAGTCGACCAGCGTGGCGAGCATCCACGGCCCGGCCAGCGCCAGCACCGCCACGGCCGCCACCAGCTTGGGCACGAAGGCCAGCGTGGCCTCGTTGATCTGCGTGATGGCCTGGAAGATGCTCACGACCAGCCCCACGACCAGCACCACCAGCAGCACGGGCAGCGACACGGTCAGGAGCATGACCAGCGCCTCCTGCCCCATCGTCAGGACCATCTGCGCGTTCATGTGGCGAAGCTCGCGGCGAGCGAGCCGATCAGCAGGTTCCACCCGTCCGCGAGCACGAACAGCATGAGCTTGAACGGCAGCGCGACCAGCACCGGCGACAGCATCATCATGCCGAGCGACATCAGCACGCTCGAGACCACGATGTCGATCACCAGGAACGGAATGAAGATCATGAAGCCGATCTGGAATGCCGACTTGAGCTCGCTGGTGGCGAAGGCCGGGATCAGCACGCGCATCGGCGCGGTCTCGGCCTTGACGTCGGCCGGCAGCTTGGCCAGCCGCGCGAACAGCGCGAAGTCGCTCTGGCGCGTCTGCTTGAGCATGAACTGGCGCATCGGCGTCTCGGCGCGCTTGAGCGCCTCCTCGAAGCCGATCGCGTTGGTGCTGTAGGGCTTGTAGGCCTCGTCGTAGACGCGGTCCAGCGTGGGGCCCATCACGAACACCGTGAGGAACAGCGACAGGCCGATGATCACCTGGTTGGGCGGCGCCGACTGCGTGCCCAGCGCCTGGCGCAGCAGCGACAGCACGATCACGATGCGCGTGAAGCCGGTCATCATCAGCACGATGGCCGGCAGGAACGACAGCGCGGTGAAGAACAGCAAGGTCTGCACCGGCACCGAGAAGCTGGTGCCGCCGCTGCCCGAGCCCACCAGCAGCGGCAACTGGCCGCCGGCCTCCTGCGCGAGCGCGAACGCGGGCAAGGCCAGCAGCGCGACGGCCGCGAGCCCCTTAGCGCGGCAGCTGCGCATGCGGCACCTCGGAAGACGCGGCCGGCAGCGTGTGCAGGCAGGTGATCGACTGGCCCGTCACGCCCAGCACCAGCCAGGTCCGCGCGCCCTCGGGGCCGACCTCGACCGTCACCACGCGCTGCTGCGGCCCGACCGCCACCGCAGACAGCAGGCGCGAGGCCGAACCGCCCGCGCCGGCCGGCCCGAGCCCGCGGCGCTGCTGCAGGCGGCGCAGCACGAAAGGCACGGCGCAGATCAGGCCGATGAAGACGACGATGGTGAGCAGGCTCTGCGTCATGGAGAAGAACCGAGGGAAAGCCGCCTCAGACCCGGTTGAGCCGGCGCAGCCGCTCGGCCGGCGCGACCACGTCGGTCAGCCGGATGCCGAACTTGTTGTTGACCACCACCACCTCGCCCTGGGCGACGAGGTAGCCGTTGACCAGCACGTCCATCGGCTCGCTCGCGAGCGTGTCGAGCTCGACGATCGAGCCTTGGCCCAGCTGGAGGATCTGCTTGATCGGCACCTTCTTGCGGCCCAGCTCCACCGAGAGCTGCACCGGGATGTCGAGCACGCGCTGGATGTCCTGCAGCGGTGCCGCGCCCGAAGCGGCGGCGCCCGCGGGCACTTCCTCGAGCGCCTCGGCCCAGCCGCCGGCGGCGTTGTCGGGAGTGGCTTGATCAGTGGACATGTGAACCTCCAAGCCAGTGCGGGTCGTCGCCGCGCAGGCATTCGTCGATGCGCAAGGCGTAGCGCGCGTTGTGGGTGCCGTAGTGGCAGATGAAGACGGGAGCGCCCTCGACCGAGGCCACCAGCTGCGGCAGGCGGTCGAACTGGATGAAGTCGCCGGGCTTCATGCTCATGAGCTGCGCCACCGTGACCTCGGGATGCGCCAGCTCGGCCACCAGCGTGACCTCGGCGGCCTGGATCTCGCGCGTGAGCATGGTCACCCAGCGCCGGTCCTCGGCCATCTCGCGCGCCTGCTGCGCGCCGTAGAGCACCGAGCGGATCGGCTCCAGCGAGGCATAGGGCAGGCACACGTGGATGTGGCCGGTGACGCCCGCCACGCTGACCTTGATCAGGTTGACCAGCACCGTGTCGCCGGGCGCGGCCACGTCGACGAACTGCACGTGCGTCTCGGAACGGTCGGGCACCAGCTTGAGCGGGTACACGTCCTGCCAGGCGGTGTTGTAGGCGTTGCAGACCACGCCGAGCGCGCGCTGGATCACGCGCTGCTCGGTCGGCGAGAAGTCGCGGCCCTCGATCGGCGCATGCACCGTGCCGGACCCGCCGTACAGCGCATCGACCAGCGCCGAGATCAGCGTGGCCTCGCAGACCACCAGCGCGCGGCCGCGCAGCGGCGGCATCGCCACGATGTTGAAGTTGGACGGCAGCGGCAAGGCGCCGAGGAAATCCGAGAAGCGCAGCAGCTGCACCGGCTCGATCGCGATGTCGGCGCTGCGGCTCACGAGCTGGAACAGGCCCTGGCGCAGGTTGCGCGCGAAGCGGTCGTGCACCACGTCGAGCGTGGGCATGGGGCGGCGCACCAGCCGTTCCTCGCCGGCCGTGATGTCGTAGTCGCGCGCGGCCGCGTCGGCCATGCGCTCGGCGCTGTCGGCGGGGGCGGCCTCGGGCGCGGCCGCGGTGTCCTGTTCGCTGCTGCTCATGGGCGCTTCGGGCTCACTGCACGATGAAGCTGGAGAACAGCACGCCGCGCACCGGGCCGTTGGCGCGCGGCTTCCTGCGGCGCGGCGCCTCGTCGTCGTCGCCGCGTGTCGATTCGGGGTTGAGCACGCGCGTCACCTCGATCATCACGTCCTCGGCCAGCTTCTCCTTGCCGTCGCGCTTGAGCAGTTCCTCGGAGGTGCGCTGCGACACCAGCATCAGCATCCGGCTGCGCACCACGGGCATCAAGGTCTTCAGGCGCGCGGCGGTCTTCTCGTCCTTCACGTCGAGCGTCATGCCGATCTGGGCCACGCGCTCGCCGCCCGGGTCGGCCAGGTTCACGATCAGGTTCTCGAGCGCCAGGTAGGTGGCGTCGGCATGCTTGGCATCGGGCTCGGGCTCCGACTCGGCGGCGGCGGCCGGCGCAGCGGCGCCGTTCTTGTGGAGGAAGAACCAGGTGCCGCCCGCGGCCGCGCCGCCGGCCAGCAGCACGGCGACGACGATGCCGAGCACGAGCTTCATCCTGCCCTTGGGCGGCGGCGCGGCATTGGCCATGGCGGGGTCGGCGGCTTTGGCGGACACGGTGGATTTCCTTCGGGGCACGGACGGCGGCCATCGCCATCCTCGTGCGGTCGATTATTCGATCGCGAGGGCCGCGAGAAGGGGCGGATAAAAGGGGAGAAAACCGGGCTAACGGGGCTTTAGGTGCCCCTCGATCCGTTCGGGCCGAGCTCGGCCTGTCCTGAGCTTGTCGAAGGATCGAAGCCTTGCGCGACGCTTCGACAAGCTCAGCGCGAACGGTTCGGGTTCAAACGTACAGATCGAGCGCGCGCCCCACCGGCAGCGACGCACGCACGACCGCCGGCGCGGGGGCCGAGGCGGAGGCCGCGCCGAGCCGCGCGACGCCGCGCACCACGCCGCGCGCATCGGAACGCCCTTCGCCCTCGCCGCGCTGCTGCGTGCCCGCGGACTGCGCATCCACGGTCACGCCCGACAGCAGCAGCCCTTCCTGCCCGAACAGGTCCTTGAGCTGCGCCGCGGCCTGGCCCAGCATCTGGCGCACCTCGGGCTGGTCGCTGCGGAACGCGATCTGCGCCTCGTTGCCCTGCACCTGCACGCTGAACGACACGCTCTGGCCCGGCGCGAGCTCGAGCGAGACATCGGCGCCCTGCGACTTCTGCGCGAGCCACCAACTGACCTGCTCGGTCATGCGGTCGGCCAGCACGGCGCCGCCGGCCGAGGCCGCGGCGGACGCGGCATCGACGGGGGCCATCCAGGCCGACGAAGCCGAGGCCGACGAGGAAGCGGACGCACCCGCCGTCGCGCTGCCGGGATCGGCGAGCGTGCCCGTGGCGCTGCCGCGCTCGGTGCTTCGCTCGGCGCGGCGCGGTGCGGCCGCGGTGACAACGGCTTCCGTCGTTGCGGCCTGGATCGTTCGCGCCTGCGCGGACAGCGAGGCGACGGAGAGTTCTTCCTTCGGCGGCAGGGCCTGCGATGGTGCGGTGCGTGCAGGTGCGGCCGCGACATCGGCAGCCGCGAGGTTGGCCAGGCGCTGCGCGGTGCTGCGCGCGGTTGTCGCGCCATTCGGCTTGGCAGGAGGCGCGGCGGGCGCATCGGCGGCGGCATCCCGCGCGGTGCCAGGCGTGGAAACCGCCGGCAGCGCGGGCATGCCCTTGGCCGGCTTCGGTCCCGCGCCGCCGCCGTTCACGGCATCGACCGCGACCTCACTCGTTGCAACGGGCGCATCCCCCGCCTTGCCCTCGCGACTCACGAAAGCGCCCTGCGCCAACAGCATCCAGGGCTCGACGGCCGGCTGGGCGGTCGCGGTCGCGGGTGCGCCGGCGATGACCTCATCGGCCTTTTCATCTTCTTTCACGGCCCCCGCGGCCGGCGTCTTCGCCGGCACGCAAGCGCCCTCCTCGTCCGCGGCTTCCGCCGCCTCCGAGGCCTGCGATTCATTCGCGCCCTCGAGCGCCCGATCGAAGGCATCGGCCGCGCCGCCACGCTCGCGCGCGCTGGGCGCGCGAGCAGGCAGCAAAGGATCGGCACTCGCCCGCGCGACTTCGACGCTCATCGCCATTCCTCCGACCGTTCGCCATGCCGCCGGTGCTGCAGGGCCGCCTGTTCGTCCGTCTGCTTCTGCGCGCGCCGGTCGGCCTGCAGCTGCAGCTCGCGTTCGCGCGAGCGCACCAGCTGGCGCAGGCTCTCGAGCCGCGCCTCGGCCTCGCGCACCGGCACGGCCGCGCGCTCCACGCCCTGGCCGAGCTCGCGCACGATGCCGGTCTGCAGCGCGATCGCATGGTCGAGCCGCTCCATGAACTGATAGTGGTGGCGCATCAGCTCGGGCGTGCAGTTGAGCGAGCGCGTGGCCCAGCGCGCGGTGCATTCCTGCGCGTAGCTCTCGAGCTGGTCGAGTTGCACCTGGCCCGCGAGCCATTTCTGGCGCGCCTGCGCGAGCACCTGCACCGCGGCATCGCGCCGGTCGCGCGCCATGTCCGCGGCGATCTCGAGGCCGCTCATGGTTGGCGGCCCTCGAGCACGTCGGCCATGCCGCCGAGGCTGACATCGAAAGGCGCGCTCTCGTGCATGCGCTGCTGCAGGAACGCGGTCATCGCGGGCTGCAGCCGGATCGCCTGGTCGAGCGCGGGGTCGCTGCCCGCGGCATAGGCGCCCACGCGCACCAGGTCGCGGCTCTTGCGGTAGCGCGAGTAGATGGCGCGGAAGTGGCGCGCGCATTCGAGATGGCCGGCCGAGGCCACGTTGTGCATCACGCGCGAGGCCGACTGCTCGATGTCGATGGCCGGGAAATGCGCTTCCTCGGCCAGCGCGCGCGACAGCACGATGTGGCCGTCGAGGATGGCGCGCGCGGCGTCGGCGATCGGGTCCTGCTGGTCGTCGCCCTCCGACAGCACGGTGTAGAAGGCGGTGATCGAGCCCACGCCGTTGAGGCCGTTGCCGCTGCGCTCCACCAGTCGCGGCAGCTTGGCGAAGCACGAGGGCGGATAGCCCTTGGTGGCCGGCGCCTCGCCGATCGCCAGCGCGATCTCGCGCTGCGCCATCGCATAGCGCGTGAGCGAATCCATCAGCAGCAGCACGTGCAGCCCCTGGTCGCGGAAATGCTCGGCCACCGCGGTGGCGTAGCTCGCGCCCTGCATGCGCAAGAGCGGCGGCGAATCGGCCGGCGCCGCCACCACCACCGAGCGCGCGCGGCCCTCGGGGCCGAGGATGTCCTCGATGAATTCCTTCACCTCGCGGCCGCGCTCGCCGATCAGGCCGACCACGATCACGTCGGCCGCGGTGTAGCGCGCCATCATCCCGAGCAGCACGCTCTTGCCCACGCCCGAGCCGGCGAACAGGCCGATGCGCTGGCCGCGGCCGACGGTCAGCAAGGCATTGATCGCGCGCACGCCGGTATCGAGCGGCTCGCGCACCGGGTCGCGGTCCATCGCGTTGATCGGCGCGCGGTCCAGCGGCTCGGCGCTGACCTCGGTCAATGGGCCCAGGTCGTCGAGCACATGGCCCTGCGGGTCGACCACGCGGCCCAGCAGGCCGTCGCCCAGCGGCAGGCGCAGCGCGCCCACGCGCGGCGCGATGCCGGGGTCGGCCTCGCCGAGCCGCGGCACCGGCACATAGGGCGCGGCAGGCACCACGCTGGCGCCGCTCGACAGGCCCTGCACCTCGCCGGCCGGCATCAGGAAGGCGCGGTCGTTCGAGAAGCCCACCACCTCGGCCAGCACCGCGGGCTGGCTGCCCATGCGCACCAGGCACTGCGAGCCCACGGGCGCGCGGATGCCCGAGGCCTCGAGCACCAGGCCGGTGAGCCGGGTCAGCGTGCCGCGCGCCTCGAGGCCGGCGTCGTGCGCCAGCCGCGCCTGCGCGTCGGCCATGAACTGGCGCCAGTCGAGCGGGTCAGCCAGCCGCATCCGGGTCCTTCGGCGCCGTGTCGTCGTGCCACGGCATCGCCAGGCCCAGCGACGCCACCGCACGCGACCAGCGCGTGGCCACGCCGCCGTCGATGACGGTGCCGGCCGACTCGACCAGGCAGTCGCCGGGCGCGATGCCCGCGTCGGCCACCACGCTCACGGGCTGGCTTTCGAACTCGGCGCGCAGCGCGACGCCCAGCCTCTCGAAATCGGTCGGCGACAGCCGCACGGTGCTGGCCTTGCCATCGACCGCGAGCATGGCGAGCGCCTCGCGCACCACCGGCTCGAGCACGGCCGGCCGGGTCGCGATCTCCTGGCGCAGCACCTGGCGCGCGAGCGCGCAGGCGATCTCGAGCGTGCCGCGCGCGAGCTCCTGCTGCACTTCGGCCAGCTGCGCCTCGGCGCTTGCGAGCAAGGCGGCCACGCGCTGCGCGGCCTCCAGGCCCTCGTTGGCCTGGTAGGCCTCCATCTGTTCGCGCGCCTCGGCCTGCGCGGCCGCGCGGCCGGCCGCATAGCCTTCTTCGCGGCCCTGCTGGCGCGCCTCTTCGATCGCCTCGGGATCGACCACGCCACCGAGCACGTTGCCCTCGGCGCCGACGGCGGCGAACTGCCAGCGCGCGAAGCGCGCGACGTCCTCGCCGCGGATGAAGGCGCCGCGGCTCATCGGCGGGCTCCGGTCGGTTCAGCGACGGCCATGCGCGCGCCCATCAGACGAACCCGCCATCGCCGCCGCCCAGCATGATCTGGCCTTCGTCGGCGAGCCGGCGCAGCGCCTTGAGGATTTCCTTCTGCTGCGCCTCGACCTCCGACAGCCGCAGCGGACCGCGCGCCTCGAGGTCCTCGCGCAGCGCCTCGGCCGCGCGCGAGGACATGTTCGACAGGAACTTGTCGCGCAGCGGCGGCGCCGCGCCCTTGAGCGCGACGATCAGCGTCTCGGAGGCGATCTCCTTCATCACCAGCTGCAGCGACTTGTCGTCGAGCTTCATCACGTCGTCGAAGACGAAGGTCAGGTCGGCGATCTGCTGCGCCAGCTCGGCATCGTGGTTGCGGATGGCCGCGATGGCCTGCGCATCGGCGCCGCTGCCCAGCAGGTTGATCATGCCGGCCGCGGTGCGCGGTCCGCCCAGCGAAGGCTTGCGCACCTTGGCGCCGCCCGAGAGCACGCGGAACATCACCTCGTTGAGGTCTTCGAGCGCGGCCGGCTGGATGCCCTCGAGCGTGGCGACGCGCAGCAGCACCTCGGCGCGCTGCAGGTCGGGCAGTTGCAGCAGGATCGCCGAGGCATGCTCGGGCTCCAGGTGCACCAGGATCGCGGCCACGATCTGCGGATGCTCGAGCTTGAGCACCTCGGCCACCGAGGGCGCGTCCATCCACTTGAGGTTCTCGATGCCGCTGAGATCGGCGGTCTGCAGGATGCGGTCGACCAGGATCGAGGCCTTCTCCTCGCCGAGGGCGTGGCGCATCACCGAGCGCACGTAGTCGCCGGTGTCGGCCGCGAACAGGCTCTGGCCCGCGGTCGCGGTGATGAAGCGGTCCGCCACCTCGCCGAGCCGCTCGCGCGACACCGCGCGGGTCTTGGCGATGGTCTCGCCGATCTTCTGCACCTCGCGCGGCGACAGGTGCCGCAGCACCTCACCGGCTTCGTGTTCGCCGAGCGACATCAGCAGGATCGCCGCGTCGTTGAGTCCCTGTTCGTCCATGTGCCTGGTTTCCGCTCAGCCGTGGACCCAGGTCTTGACGATGTTCGCCACCGCCACCGGGTTCTGCCGCGCCATCTGGCGCGCGCCCTCCAGCCGCATCTGCTCGGGCACCTGCTCCTGCGGCGAGGGCACGGCCACCGCCTCGGGCGCGCCGAGCGCGGGACGCTCGGGCGTGTCGGCCACCATCGCGTTGAGCTGGCTGCCGGTGGCGGGACCGCCGAGCGCCGGCGTGATGCTGCCGGGCAGCGGCTTGGCCGCGGCCATGGCCTTGAGGCCGGGGCGCACCATGCCCAGCAGCACGATCGCGCCGATCAGCACCAGCCCCACGGGCCAGGCGAAGCTGCGCGCCAGCTCCAGGATCTCGGGGCGCTTCCACAGCGGCAGCTCGACCTGCACCGGCGCGTCGACCAGGAACGGCGTGTTCATCAGGTTCACCGAGTCGCCGCGCTCCTTGTTGAAGCCGATGCTCTCGCGCACCAGCGCCGTCATCTGCTCGACCTGCTGCGCCGACAGCGCGGTCGGCACCACCTTGCCCGCGGCGTCGGCCACGCCCTGGTAGTTGACGACCACCGCCGCGCTGAGCCGGCGGATCTGGCCGGTGGCGCTGCGCACGGTCTTCACGGTCTTGTCGACCTCGTAGTTGATGGTGGACTCGCGCTTGCCCGGCGGGCGCTGGGCGGCCGCGCCCGCGGCACCCGCGGCCGCGCCAGTGGGCGCGAGCGCCGCGGCCGGACCGTTGACCGGGGCCGACGAGGCGCCGGGCGGCTGGTTCGAGGTGGCGCCCGGCACGCCCGCGGGCGGCGTGGCACCGGCCGCGCCGGGACCGGTGGTCTCCACCGTCTGCTGGCTGCGCACGGCGCCGGCCTCGGCCGCCTGGTTCGGGCGGTGCTCCTCCATGGTCGCCTCGCTTTGCGAGAAGTCCACGTCGGCCGTGACCTGCGCCTTCACGTTCTGGCGCCCCACCACCGGCTCGAGGATGTCGAGGATGCGGCGCATGTACTGCTGCTCGATCTGCTGCACGTACTGCAGCTGCTGGCCCTCGCCGGCACCCGCGCCGCCCGCGGCGCCGTCGCCGGTCTGCGACAGCAGCTTGCCGCTGTCGTCGACCACGCTCACGGCCGAGGGCGCGAGCTCGGGCACGCTGGAGGCCACCAGGTGCACGATGCCCGCGATCTGGTTGCGCTCGAGCGTGCGGCCCGGGTGCAAGGTCAGCAGCACCGAGGCCGAGGGCTTCTGCTGCTCGCGGAAGAAGCCGTTCTGGTTCGGCAGCGCCAAGTGCACGCGCGCGCTCTGCACCGAGGCCAGGCCCTGGATCGAGCGCGTGAGCTCGCCCTCGAGGCCGCGCTGGAAGCTCAGCTTCTCCTGGAACTGCGTCATGCCGAAGCGGTTGTTCTCCATCAGCTCGAAGCCGGCCACCGAGCCCTTGGGCAGGCCCAGCGAGGCCAGGCGCAGGCGCACGTCGTGCACCTTGTCGGCCGGAACCATCACGGCGCCGCCGCCCTCGGTGTACTTGTAGGGCACGTTCATCTGGGCGAGCTGGGCGACGATCGCGCCGCCGTCCTTGTCGCCGAGGTTGGCGTAGAGCACGCGCCAGTCGGCCTGGCGGCCCATCACGATGGCGGCCACGGCCAGCGCCACCAGCAGCGCGGCGCCGATCGCCAGCCGCAGGCGCTGGCGCCGGTCGAGCGACGCGAGGCGGCCCTGCCAGGCCGGGGCGGCAAGGGACGCGGGCTGGGCGGCGGGAAGTTCGGCGACGGCGGTGGACATGGGCTCGGCGGTGCGGGTCGGTTCGCACGGCGCGGAAGGCGCTTCGTGCTCGCTGCGATTATTCGGGCCGACCCCGTCCCACATAAGCCCGATAAAGGGCTGCTTTCCTGCCCATTTCCCCGCGATCGCGCTCGGCCGAGCGCCCGTAGCATCGGTGCCCATGGACCTCCGACTCGCACCGCTGACTTCGCCCACCCCGGCGCAGGCTTTCGCGCGCACGGCGCGCACCGCGCCCTCGGCCGCCGAGGGCAGCGGCGGCGGCTTCGCCGGCGCGCTCTCGGGCGCGCTGCAGTCGGTGAGCGCGGCCCAGAACCAGGCCGGCGCGCTGCAGCGCGAGGTTCAGCTCGAGAACCCGAACGTCAGCCTGGAGCAGACCATGGTCGCGATCCAGAAGGCGCAGATCGGCTTCCAGGCCACCATGCACGTGCGCAACCGCATGGTGCAGGCCTACAGCGACATCATGAACATGCAGGTGTGAGGCGGATCGCTTCGATCCGCGAGAACCGTTCGGCTCCCCGATCCTCGACAACCGCTCGGCCTCCGGGTCTTCGTCCACCGTTCGGGCTGAGCCTGTCGAAGCCTTGCGCGGCGCTTCGACAAGCTCAGCGTGAACGGTTTTTTGTTCTTCCAACGGTTTTTTGTTCTTCCAACGGTTTTTTGTTCTTCCGCCGGCCGGCGCCTTCGCGCCCCAGCCTCAGTGGATCAGCTGCAGCCGCGAATCGAACAGATGGTCGAGGTCGGCGATCCACGGCTCGGCCAGGAGCCGGATCTCGGCGTCGTTGCGCAGGATGCGCTGCATCACGCGGGTCTTCTCGGCGCGGTCGGTGCGCGGCAGCTCGAGCGAGGTGGCCTTGAAGCGCAGCTGCTCGATCAGCACGGCGCAGGCGCCTTCGCAGCGCACCACGCCTTCCCAGTCTTCCATGCGGGCGGCCTCGAGCATCTGCTTGCTCGCGGCTTCGATCGCTTTGTAGTAGTCGAGCAGTCGCTCTTGCATGAAGGACTCCAAGGACGCCTCAGGCGGCCTGCGCGGGCTGGGAGGGCCCGATCTGTTTCCAGCTCTGTGCGACCGGTGCGATCAGCGAGGCCACTTCCGCCAGGGCCGCCCCGTCGTTGCGGAGGTTGGCGACCGTCAGGCGATTGATGCAATAGTCGTACAACGCGCGGAGTGTAACCGCGAGTTCTCCACCCCGGGCCTCGTCGAGCCCACCCTTGAGGCCTTCTTCGAGGAATCGCACCGCCCGCATGATCTGCTGGCCCTTGGCCGCGATGTCGCCGCGCGCCAGCGCGCCGCTGGCGGCGTGGATGGCCTGCAGCAGGCCGTCGAACAGCAGCTCGATGAGCCGGTGCGGGGAGGTCGAGGCGTCCACGCCCGATTCGGCGCCCACTCTGGAGTAGGCCTGGGCGGCGCGGGCTGCGGGCGAGGTGTACATGGTGCGGCTTCCTGTTCCGGTGTCTATGCCTTCTTTATCGGCATTCCGGTGCGGAAGTTGAGGCCCGCGGGCCCGGCGCGGGCCCGAAAACCGGCGCCTCAGCTGGTGGACTTGTTCCACTGCGCCACCTGCTGGGTGATGTACGTGTTGAGCGCGGTCAGCGAGGCCATCTTCGTGTCCAGCGCCGTGTACTGCGCGCGCAGCCGCTTCTCGGTCAGGGTCAGCCGGTCGCTGAGGTTGTCCTGGCTCTTGTCGTTGTCCTTGCGCTGGTCCTTGAGCGACTGGGTGCGGGTGTCGAGCGTGCCGTCGGTGGCGATCGCGGCCTGGGTGAACGCCGACAGCCGGGTGGCGAAGCCGGTGGCGCTGGAATCCATGGTGTTCTGCGCCGCGGCGAAGAACTGCTGCACCGCGGCCGGGTTCTTGAGCGCCGCGTCGAGCTTGACGGTGTCGACCGCGAGGTTGCCGGCGCCGTCCTTGGCGACCGTGATGCCGAGGTCGCTCAGGCGCTGGATCGCGCCGCCGCCCGAGGGCGAGCCGACCAGGCTGCGCAGCGCGTTCTGCAGGCTCACGGCCGTGGAATCGCCCTGCAGCAGCGCCGCCGTCTTGCTCGCCGCGTCGTAGGCGGTGGCCGAGTTCAGCGTCTGGTTCATCGTGTTGTAGGCGGTCACGAACGCCTGGATGGTGCCGCGCAGGCCCGAGGTGTCGGTGGTCACGGCGACCTCGACCGGCGAGGTCGTCACCTGCGACAGCGTGAGGCTCACGCCCGGCACGGTGTCGGCCAGCACGTTGGTGGCCGAGCGGATCGTCACGCCGTTGATGGTGGCCTCGGCATTGCGCGCGTACTGCACCGGGTTGGCGCCCATGCCCTGCCCCGCGCCATCGAAGGCCAGCAGGCCGAGGTCGGCGCCGTCGCCCGAGCCCAGCGGCGTGGCCGTGACGCGAAAGCCCGCGGCCTCGCCGGTGCTGCTGGAGCGCAGCATCAGCCGTTCGCCCGAGAGGTCCTTGAGCACGGTGGCGCTCACGCCCGCGCCGGCCGCGTTGATCTTGGAGGCGATGGTCGAGAGGCTGTCGCCCTCGTTCACGCTGATGTCGATGGCGGCCTTGTCGCCCGCCTGGAAGTTCGGGCCGCCGGTGTCGGTGTCGTTCCAGTCGCCGAGCTGGATGCTCAGGGTGCCGAGGCCGAAGCCGGTGCCCGTGGCCACCGCGTTCGAGGACACGGCCTGGGCGCGCGCGAGCTGCGACACCTGCATGGTGAAGCTGCTGGCCACGGCGTCGCCGGCATTGGTGACGCTGGCGCTCAGCGCGGTCGCGTTCGAGCTCGAGGCGGTCTTGGCGTTCCAGGTCGCGGCGGCGGCCAGCTTGGTGGCCGCGTCGGACAGCGCCGAAAGCTGCGACTTGAGCGTGCCGAAGGCCGAGATCTTGTTGTCGAGCGTGCTCGCCGTGGTCTGCAGCGCGGTCAGCGGCTTCTTCTCGATCGCCATCAGCTGCGTGATGATGGATTCGACGTCGAGCTGGCTGCCGATGCCCGTCGATGTGATGCTGGCCATGTCTTTTCTCCGATGCTGGAATCGCCTCGCGCCCACGGAAAAAACACGGGGCGGCGAACGGAATTGTCCGTTCGCCGCCCCGCGATGAAGCGTGCAGGAGGCCGGCCTTCGGCCCCCTGTTCCTGCCTTAGCCGCGCAGCAGCGACAGCACCGTCTGCGGCAGCTGGTTGGCCTGGGCCACCATCGCCGTGCCGGCCTGTTGCAGCACCTGGGCGCGCGACAGGTTGGCGGTTTCGGCCGCGAAGTCCGCGTCCTGGATGCGGCTGCGCGAAGCGGTCAGGTTCTCGGCCGAGGTCGAGAGGTTCGAGACCACCGATTCGAAGCGGTTCTGGATCGCGCCGAGGTCGGCGCGCGAGGAGTTCACTGCCTTCAGCGCGGCATCCATCGCGAGGATCGCGTTGTCGGCGCCGTCCACCGTGTCGACCGTCAGGTTGTTGAAGCCGGTCTGCGCGCTGCCCGCGGCGGTGACGGTCGCGGCCGTCTGGCCGGCGGTCAGGCCGGTGTTGGTCACCGTGCCGCCGATGTTGATGGCGTTGCTGCCGCTCGAGGTCAGCGTGATGGCGCCGCTGGCGGCGGCCGTCGCGACCACGCCGGTCTCGCTGGACTTCTTGTTGATGGCGGCCGCCACGTTGGCGCCCTGCGTGGCCGCGTCGGTGCCGGCATTGACCGCGCCGATGCCCACGCCGTTGATCGTGAAGGCGTTGGCGGTGATGCCGCCGAAGCCCGCGGGCACGCCGCCGGCCACCGTGGCCGAGTAGGTGTCCACGCTGTTCCAGCTGCCCAGCGCGGTGATGCTGGCGTTGGCGATCGAGTCGATCGAGATCGTCTCGCCCTGGTTGGCGCCGACCTGGAACGACTGGGCGTTGAAGCTGCCGTCGAGCAGCTTGGTGCCGTTGAACGAGGTCTGCTTGGCGACGCGGTCGATTTCGCTCTTGAGCTGCGTGACTTCCTTCTGCAGCGAGGCGCGGTCTTCGGTCGAGTTGGTGGCGTTGCGCGACTGCACGGCCAGTTCGCGGATGCGCTGCAGGTTGTTGCCGATGGTGCTCAGCGCGCCTTCGGCCGTCTGCGCCAGCGAGATGCCGTCGTTGGCGTTGCGGCCGGCTTGCGTCAGGCCGCGGATCTGGGCCGTCATGCGCTCGGAGATCGCGAGGCCGGCGGCGTCGTCCTTGGCGCTGTTGATGCGCAGGCCCGAGGACAGGCGCTGCATCGAGGTCGCCAGCGAGGATTGGCTGCCCGAGAGGTTGCGCTGCGCGGTGAGCGAACTGATGTTGGTGTTGATGATCGAGGCCATGAGAGCTCCTTCAAACTGATAAGTCGGGCATCGCTGCCAAAGTCGCGCCAGCGAAGCGCTGGCTGCCTGACGAACCCTGGTGCAAGGCCCGTTGCACTGGTTTTCGGTGGGTCCCGGCCGGCTCTTTAGCGATTTATTTTTGCGTTCGCACCCTCAAGATTTCCGAGCGGATGCAGAGGGGTGCGGCGGCGATTGCGCCGCGGGCGCCACCATGTTCCGCGTGTTACCCCCACGGAAACCCGTAGTTTCCCCACCACGCAAGACAACTTCGCCCCCACGGGATTTCGTGGTCTGTGCACCACATCAGGTCACACTCGTTAACAGCTTGTAAACCGCGAAACGGAAGCCATGAATGTCCGACTATCGATAGATTTATCTATGACTATCGAAATAAGACTTTCGCTCAGAGTGCCTTAGTATTCATTTCAGATAACCAAGTCACGATTCTGGGGCGAGAAGCTTGCAAGCACTCACCATCGAGGCATCCCGGGTCAAAGTTTTTTTGTAGGAATCCGCCTACTGCGGTACATTTTTAACAAATGTTTACTGAGTCTGACATTTGTGATTAAACTGAAAGTACACGGTCGCCAAGGGCACTTTTGCCCGCCTAGGAGGAGGCACTCATGACCAATGAACAGCTGCTCGCCGAGATCAAGGAAGCCAACCTCACCTACCTGATGCTGGCGCAGAGCCTCATCCGGGAAGACAAGGCGCAGGCCCTGTTCCGGCTCGGCATTTCCGAGGAATCCGCGGACCTCATCGACACGCTGTCGCCGGCGCAGATCATGAAGCTGGCCTCCAGCAACATGCTGCTGTGCCGCTTCCGTGCCACCGACGACATGGTCTGGGGCCTGCTCACCAACCACAACGTGCGCACCCGCACGGCCAACGACGAGACGCTGAAGCTGCACGCCAACATCGTCATGTCGAGCCGTTTCGCGGAAACCTCGTACTGAGGCGCCGCGCATTCCGCGAGCTGACAAGGCATGGCCAATCCGAAGAGCGTGCTGGGCGAGTCCCGGCAGATCGAGCGCGCGGTCCATCTGATCGAGATGGGCGCGCGCCTGCAGGTGCTGGAGAGCGAGACCGAGCTGTCGTACGAACGGCTGCTGCGCCTCTACAAGGAAGTGGCGGGCAAGTCGCCGTCGAAGGGCCAGTTGCCCTTCTCGACCGACTGGTTCCTGACCTGGCAGCCGAACATCCACGCTTCGCTGTTCCACAACATCTACACCTACCTCAACAAGACCAGCGAGCTCGAGCCGGTCGACGCGCTGATCAAGGCCTACGGCCTGTACACCGAGCAGACCGGTGCCTGCGGCCTCGAGCCGCAGCTGTCGATCACGCGCGCCTGGCGGCTGGTGCGCTTCATGGAGAACCAGATGCTCGCCATGACGCCCTGCTCGCGCTGCGGCGGCCATTTCGTGACCGAGCCCTACGAGAACGCGCAGCACTTCGTCTGCGGCCTGTGCGAACCGCCGGCGCGCGCCGGCAAGGGCTCGGGCGTGGGCGGCATCCAGCTGCAGTGAGCGCGGCGAATGCCGCGAGCCAGCCGGCAAACAGAAGATAAGGGCCCCCGCAGGGCCCTTTTTTCATGGAATGCGCGGGGCGGCTCCGAGGCCCAATAGGGGTTCCAGGAACTCGTATCGCCCCATGTCCGTCATCCTCGGTTACCTCGTCGCGCTGGGCTGCATCTTCGGCGGCTACATCATCCATGGCGGCAACATCGGGGTGGTGCTGCATGCGCTGCCGATCGAGCTGATGGTGATCGGCGGCGGCGCGCTCGGCGCCTTCGTGGTGAACAACCAGCGCAAGGTGCTGATGGCCACGCTGAAGGCGCTGCCGACGGCGCTCAAGGGTTCCAAGTACACCAAGGCGCGCTACCTCGAGCTGATGGCGCTGCTCTACGACATCCTGCAGAAGGCGCGCAAGGAAGGCCTGATGTCGATCGAGAAGGACATCGAGGCGCCGCAGGATTCGCCGCTGTTCCAGAAGCACCCGAACGTGGCGAAGGACCACCACGTGGTCGAGTTCACCACCGACTACCTGCGCATGATGGCCTCGGGCAACCTCAACAGCCACGAGATCGAGTCGCTGATGGACAGCGAGATCGAGACCCACCACCAGGAATCGCATGCGCCCGTGGCCGCCATCGCGCGGCTGGCCGGCGGCCTGCCGGCCTTCGGCATCGTGGCCGCGGTGCTCGGCGTGGTGAACACCATGGGCTCGGTCGGCCAGCCGCCGGCGGTGCTCGGCGCCATGATCGGCTCGGCGCTGGTCGGCACCTTCCTGGGCATCCTGCTGGCCTACGCCATCGTCGAGCCGCTGGGCGGCCTGCTCGAGCAGAAGGCCGAGGAAGGCACCAAGGAACTGCAGTGCATCAAGACCACCCTGCTGGCTAGCATGCAGGGCTACAACCCCACGACCGCGATCGAGTTCGGCCGCAAGGTGCTGTTCTCGACCGACCGGCCGAGCTTCACCGAGCTCGAGACCCACGTGAAGAAGAAGTAGAGCGCCCAGCGCAAGAGGCAACGCCATGGCCACCACGCCCGGGACCCGCAAGCTCCAGCCGATCATCATCAAGCGGGTCAAGAAGACCACGCATGCGCACCACGGCGGCGCCTGGAAGATCGCGTACGCCGACTTCGTGACGGCCATGATGGCCTTCTTCCTCCTGATGTGGCTGCTGGGCTCGACCGCCAAGGGCGACCTGCAGGGCATCGCCTCCTACTTCAACTCGCCGATGAAGGTCGAGATGGCCGGCGGCTCGGGCGCGGGCAGCGCCTCGAGCGTGGTGCCCGGCGGCGGGCGCGACCTCACGCGCACCACCGGCGAGGTGCGCCGCACCGACGGCAGCACCATGGACCCTAAGAAGATCGGCCAGGACAACAGCCTCAAGCTCGAGCAGGCGCGCCAGGACGCGCGCCGCATGGCGGCCCTGCGCGCGCGCATCGAGGAGATGATCGAGAGCAACCCCAAGCTGCGCGAATTCCGCTCGCAGATCAAGCTCGAGGTGACCTCCGACGGCCTCGAGATCCAGATCGTCGACGCGCAGAACCGCCCGATGTTCGACACCGGCAGCGCGATCGTGAAGCCCTACATGCACGACATCCTGCGCGCGGTGGGCGGCGCGCTCAACGGCATCGAGAACCGCGTGAGCCTGGCCGGCCACACCGATGCCGCGCCCTACGGCAACGGCGACCGCGGCTACGGCAACTGGGAGCTGTCGGCCGACCGCGCCAATGCCTCGCGCCGCGAGCTGGTGGCCGCCGGCATGCCCGACGACAAGCTGGTGCGCGTGGTCGGCCTGGCCGCGAGCGACCTGCTCGACAAGAAGAACGCGCTGGCGCCGCTGAACCGCCGCATCAGCATCGTGGTGCTCACGCGCGACGCCGAGTCGCGCCTGTTCGGCAACGCGCGCCTGGAGGGCAACGACGCGGTGAAGGCCATCGCCACCGAGCTCGCCAGGGAGCAGAAGAAGCCCGAGGGCGCCGATGCGCCGGCCGCTCCCGCCGGCGCGGCGCCCGCCGCCACCCCGGGCCGCGCCCAGCCCTGAGCGAGCGCCACCGCCATGGAATCGAACAGCCAGGACCGCCAGCTCCCCGCCTCGCAGCGCAAGATCGACCAGGCGCGCCGCGACGGCCAGGTGCCGCGCTCGAAGGACCTGTCGCATCTCGCGGTGATGGGCACCGGCGCGGTCGCGCTGCTGCTGCTCGCGCCCACCGCCTTCGAGCAGGTGCGCGGCACGCTCGCGCAGGCGCTGGTCTTCAACGCGGCCAGCGTGCAGGACCCGGCCGACATGCTGTCGCGGCTGTCGACCTTCGCCGGCCTGGGCCTGGTGGCCTGCGTGGTGTTCGCAGCCATCGTGCTGAGCGCGGCGGTCGCGGGCAGCCTCGCGGTCGGCGGCTGGGTCTCGAGCACCAAGGCGATCACGCCCGACCTTTCGCGCCTGAGCCCGTTCAATGGCCTGGGCAACCTGTTCACCCGCCAGCAGGTGGCGCAGGTCGCCAAGCTGGTGCTGCTGTCGGCCATCCTCGGCGCGATCGGCTGGTACTACGTCGCCGGCTCGATCGGCGAGGTGGTGCGCGTGGTGCTGCAGCCCTCGCCTTCGGCGCTGCGCGCGCTCGGCGACTGGCTCGCCACCGGCGTGGGCCTGCTGCTGCTGGTGGTGTTCGCCACCGCCGTGATCGACGTGCCGCTGCAGCGCTTCTTCCACCTGTCGAAGCTCAAGATGTCGCACCAGGAGCTCAAGCAGGAGCACAAGGAATCCGACGGCGACCCGCACACCAAGGGCCGCCAGCGCAGCGCGGCGCGCGCGATCTCGCAGCGCGCCAGCATCACCGCGGTGCCGCGCGCCGACTTCGTGCTGATGAACCCGACCCACTACGCGGTGGCGCTGCGCTACGACGAGGCCACCATGAACGCGCCGCAGGTGGTGGCCAAGGGCGCCGACCTGCTCGCGATGAAGATCCGCGAGATCGCCAACGCCAACGGCATCCCGGTGGTGCAGTCGCCGATGCTCGCGCGCGCGCTGTTCGCCCATGCCGAGATCGACCAGCCCATTCCCTCGAGCCTGTTCACCGCCGTGGCCCAGGTGCTGGCCTATGTCTACCGCATGAAGGCCGCGCTGCGCGGCGAGGGCCCGATGCCGCAGGGCGTGCCCGATCCCTACGTGGCGCCCGAGCTCGACCCGCACCGCAAGCTGCCTGCAACGGCAGCCGCCGAACCCGTGGCAGGAGTGCGCCCATGAACCCGCTCGCCCTGCGCCAGTGGCTCGGAGCCCGTGGCGGCATGTTCCAGCGCGCGGCCGCGCCGCTGCTGGTGGTGGCCATCCTCGCGCTGATGGTGCTGCCGATCCCGCCCTGGCTGCTCGATGGCTTCTTCACGCTCAACATCGCGGTCGCGCTGATGGTGATGATGGTGGCGGCCTACATGGTGCGCCCGCTCGACTTCGCGGCCTTTCCCTCGGTGCTGCTCTTGACCACGCTGATGCGGCTGTCGCTCAACGTGGCCTCCACGCGCGTGGTGCTGCTCGAGGGCCACACCGGCCCGGGCGCCGCGGGCGCGGTGATCGAGTCCTTCGGCCACTTCCTGATCGGCGGCAACTTCGCGGTCGGCCTGATCGTGTTCGCAATCCTGGTGGTGATCAACTTCGTGGTGGTGACCAAGGGCGCCGAGCGCATCGCCGAGGTGTCGGCGCGCTTCACGCTCGACGCCATGCCCGGCAAGCAGATGGCGGTCGATGCCGACCTCAACGCCGGCGTGATCGACGAGAAGGAAGCCCGCCGCCGCCGCGCCGAGGTGGCCGAGGAAGCGAACTTCTTCGGCTCGATGGACGGCGCCTCCAAGTTCGTGCGCGGCGATGCGATCGCCGGCATCCTGATCCTGGTGATCAGCATCGTCGGCGGCTTCGCCATCGGCGTGCTGCAGCACGGCCTGTCGGCCGGCAAGGCGGCCGACACCTACGTGCTGCTCGCGGTCGGCGACGCGCTGGTGGCGCAGGTGCCGGGCCTGCTGATCTCGGTCGCCGCGGCGATGGTGATCTCGCGCGTGGGCCGCGAGGAGGACGTGGGCCGCCAGATCGTCGACCAATTGCTGACCTCGCCGCGCGTGTTGGGCCTCACCGCCGGCATCCTGGGCCTGCTGGGCGTGATCCCGGGCATGCCGCACGTGGTGTTCCTCTCGATCGCCTCGCTGCTGGCCTGGGGCGCCTGGCGGCTGTCGCGCCGCCCGCCGCCGGCCGCGCCCGCGCCGCCGGCACCGCCCGCGCCCGATGCCGAGGCCAGCTGGGACGACCTGCAGCCGGTGGACCTGCTGGGCCTGGAGCTCGGCTACCGCCTGATCGCGCTGGTCGACAAGAGCCGCCAGGGCGACCTGCTCACGCGCATCAAGGGCGTGCGCCGCAAGTTCGCGCAGGAGGTGGGCTTCCTGCCGCCCGCGGTGCACGTGCGCGACAACCTCGAGCTCAAGCCCAGCAGTTACCGCGTCACCCTGCGCGGCGTGGTGGTGGCCGAGGGCGAGGCCCATCCGGGCATGTACCTGGCGATCAATCCGGGCGGCATCACCACCCCGCTGATCGGCACGCCCACCACCGACCCGGCCTTCGGCCTGCCGGCGCACTGGATCGAGGAGCGGCAGCGGGAAGCCGCGCAAATGAGCGGTTTCACCGTCGTTGATTCGGAGACCGTGATGGCCACCCACCTGTCACATTTGATGCAGGTGCAGGCCGCGCGGCTGCTCAGCCGCACCGAAACCCAACAACTGGTCGAACACGTGAACAAACTGGCGCCCAAGCTGATCGAGGAAGTCGTGCCCAAGCTGGTGCCGCTGTCCACGTTCCAGAAGGTGCTGCAACTGCTGCTGGAAGAGTCGGTGCACATCCGCGACATCCGCACCATCGTCGAGACGCTGGCCGAGCATGCCGGGAGCACCACCGACCCGGCCGAGCTCGCGCGCCGCGTGCGCGTGGCGCTGGCGCCGGCCATCGTGCAGCAGATCTACGGCCCGGTGAAGGAGCTCGACGTGATCGCCATCGAGCCGGCCTTCGAGCGCCTGCTGATGCAGGCCCTGGGCAATGCCCAGGCGCCCGCGCTCGATCCGGGCGTGGTCGAGATCTTCACGCGCACCGCCGCCGAGGTCGCGCTCAAGCAGGAAGAGCAAGGCGTGCCGGCCTGCCTGCTGGTGCCCGACGCGATCCGCAACGCCATCGCGCGCATGGTGCGCCGCGCCGCGCCGCGCATGCAGGTGCTCGGCCACAGCGAAATCCCTGAAACCCACACGATCCGCATCGGCCCGATCCTGCGAGGAGCCTCCGCATGAACATCCAACGTTTCACCGCACCGACCGCCCGCGAAGCGATGGCGCTGGCGCGCAATGTCTTCGGCGACGGCACGCTGATCCTCTCGAACCGCCAGCTCGACGACGGCGTGGAAGTGGTGGCCGCGGCCGAGGACAGCCTCAGCGCGCTCGAGGCCGGCCGCGCGATCCTGCAGGGCACGCAAGGCACGCTGTCGGCGCCCGCGTGGACGCCGCCGAAGCCGGTGCCCGCGCCCGCGCCGGCCATCGCGCAACCTCAACCCGCCGCCCCGGCCCCGGCCCCGCTCGCGAGCGCCGAATCGCGCGCCATCGTCGAGGCCGACGTGGCCGAGCTCGGCATGAGCACGCTGTCGTTCCAGGACTACGTGCGCGAACGCATGCTGCGGCGCCAGCAGGAAGCCGCCTCGCCGGCCCCCGCACCCGCCGCGCCATCGGCCGCGCCGGTCCGCGCGGCCTTCGCGCCGAGCGCCGCGCCCGCCACCGTCGAAACGCCCCGCCCCGCCCCCATCGCCGCGCCCGCTCCCGCGATCGACACCGCGAGCGAAACGCAGCAGGCGCTGATGGCCGAACTGCAGACCATGCGCACGCTGATGGAGAGCCGCTTCAACGCCCTCGCCTGGCTCGGCCCGGCGCGGCAGAACCCGGTGCATTCGAACCTGATGCTCAAGCTGCTGCGCGCCGGCTACTCGCCCGCGCTCGCGCGCAGCGTGCTCGAATCGATCGCGCTCGACAACGACGCGGCCGGCGCGGTGCGCCGCATGATGGCCGCGCTCGAAGGCATGCTCGGCATCGACCCCGCCGCGCCCACGCTGGCCGAGGAAGGCGGCGTCTATGCGCTGGTCGGCGCCACCGGCGTCGGCAAGACCACCACCGCCGCCAAGATCGCGGCCCAGTGCGCGCGGCTGCACGGCCCGGCCAGCGTCGGCCTGATCACGCTCGACATGCACCGCGCGGGCGCGCACGAACAGCTGCGCGCCCACGGCCGCGCCATGGGCGTGGTGGCGCATCTCGCGCACGACCGCGCCGCGCTGCAGGAGCTGCTCGCGCTGTTCCACGGCAAGCGCATGGTGCTGATCGACACCGCCGGCCTGGCGCCGCGCGATCCGCGCCGGCGCGACCTGCTGGACCTGCTCGACCTGCCCGGCATCGCGCGCCTGATGGTGCTCAACGCCGGCGCGCACGGCGACACGCTCGACGAGATGGCCGCCAGCTTCAAGATCGGCGGCGCGCGCCAGGCCGTGCTGAGCAAGACCGACGAGGCCGTGAAGCTGGGCCCGGCGCTCGACACGCTGATCCGCCACCAGCTGGTGCTGCGCGGCGTGGCCCATGGCCCGCGCACCTCGCAGGACTGGAAGCCGGCGCTGGCCGCCGAGCTGGTGCGCGACTCGATGCGCGCGGCCCAGCGCTCGCCCTTCGATCCGCAGCCGGCCGACCTCGAGCTGTTCTTCTCGCCCGGCGCGGGCGAACTCTGAGGAGCGCACCCGCCCCCGACACGACATGCAGGCCGCTTCCCCGCTCTCCCAGATGTACACGCCCAAGGGCCGGCTCGACCGCGATGCGCTGATCCGCCAGCACGTGCCGCTGGTGCGCCGGCTGGCGCATCACATGATCGCCAAGCTGCCGCCCAACGTCGAGCTCGACGACCTGATCCAGGTCGGCATGATCGGCCTGGCCGATGCGCTGTCGCGCTACGAGGCCAGCCAGGGCGTGCAGTTCGAGACCTTCGCCACCCAGCGCATCCGCGGCGCCATGCTCGACGAGCTGCGCGACGGCGACTGGCTCTCGCGCGGCTCGCGCAAGAGCCAGAAGCAGATCGAGCAGGCGGTGCGCGCGCTCGAGCAGAAGCTGGGCCGCGCGCCGGCCGAGTCCGAGATCGCCGACGCGCTCGAGATGCCGCTGGCCGACTACCAGAGCCTGCTGGGCCGCGTGCGCGGCACCCAGCTCGTGTACCTGGAGGACATGGGTGGCGGCACCGATGCCGAGGGCGAGTCGGGCTTCCTCGACCGCCACCTGGCCGATGCCGACGCCGACCCGATGAGCCTGCTCAAGGACCAGCGGCTGCGCCAGGCGCTGGTGGGCGCCATCGACAGCCTGCCCGAACGCGAGCGCCACATCATGGGCATGTACTACGAGCAGGACATGAACCTCAAGGAGATCGCGGCCGTGCTCGGCGTGACCGAGTCGCGCGTCTCGCAACTGCACAGCCAGTCGATCGCGCGGTTGCGCGCGAAGATGCGCTCGCACTGACGCTCACGAAGCACCGCGCCGCGGTGCTTTCTTCATCGCGCGCCGAGGATCGCCGCGAGCTGGCTTTCGAGGCTCGGGCCGGCCGCCGGAAAGCGCCCGTCGAGCGCCGCCGTCCCCACCGTGAAGCCCGCTGCGCCGCTGGCGCGGATCGCCGCGATGCGCTCCGGCGTGTCGATCGACCCCGCCACGATCACCGGCTTGCCCGCCGCCTCGCAGACCGCGCGCATCAGCTGCGGCACGTCGAGCGCGGCGCGGTAGGCCAGCAGGTCCAGCCCCGCCACGCCGGGCCGGCTGACGATGGCGCGGGCGCTGGCCGCGATCTGCTCGATGGAGCCGCCGAGCACGCTCGGATGCCCCGAGACCCGGCCCGCGAACGGGTAGTAGCGCATGCCCGTGCCCTCGAGCCGCGGCAGCACCTCGTCGACATGCGTGCCGCCGAGCAGGTGGTCGACGCCGAGCCGGCACGCCATCTCGACCGAGGCGATCTCGCTGTCGCGGTCGAGCGAGACCACCTCGAGGTAGCTCGAGGCGCCGTGGTCGCGGATGCGTCGGTGCAGGCCCTCGAGCGCGGCCATCGGCAGCCCGATGTCCTTGAAGCCGATGTGTCGCACGCCGGCCGCGAGCGCCGTCGCCACATGGCGCGCGGCGTCGGCCACGGTGCGGTCGTGCCGCGTGAGCATGAAGATGAATTCGAATCCGCTCATGGTCGGGCCTTTCTCGTGGTTCGGTTGGCGGCCGCCAGGCGCGCGGCCATGTCGAGCGCGGCCCCGAGGCTGGCGGCGTCGGCGCTGCCGCGCCCCGCGATGTCGAAGGCGGTGCCGTGATCGGGGCTGGTGCGCACGAACGGCAGGCCGAGCGTGATGTTCACGCCTCGGTCGAGCCCGAGGTACTTGACCGGGATCAGCCCCTGGTCGTGGTACTGCGCCACCACCACGTCGAAGCGGCCCTGGCGCGCCTGCATGAACACCGTGTCGCCGGGCCAGGGTCCGCTGGCATCGATGCCCTCGCGCCGCGCGGCGGCGATCGCGGGCGCGATGCTGCGCTGTTCCTCGTCGCCGAACAGACCGCCCTCGCCCGCATGCGGATTGAGCCCGGCCACCGCGATGCGCGGCGCCGCGATGCCGAAGGCCCGGGCGCCCTGGTGCGCGAGCCGGATCGCCGACATCTGCGCCGCGAAGTCCGCGCGTTCGATGGCCTCGCGCAGCGCGCAATGGACCGTCACGAGCACGGTGCGCAGTTCGTCGTTGGCCAGCATCATCGCGACCTTGCAGCCGGTGCGCTCGGCCAGGATCTCGGTATGGCCCGGATAGCGCAGGCCGGCGGCGGCCAGCGCTTCCTTGTGGATCGGCGCGGTGACGATGCCCGCGACGCGGCCCGCTTGCGCGAGAGCTATCGCCGCCGCGATCGCCTCGAAGGCGGCCCGGCCGCTGGCCGCATGCACGACGCCCACGGGCGGCAGCGCCTCGAGGCGCGACGCGGCCAGCAGGTTCACCGTGCCGGGCGCGTGCGCCAGGTCGTCGATCGACGCCGCCACGCGCAGCCTCGCGCCCGCGCCCAGCGCCTCGAAGGCCCGGCGCATCACGCGCGGATCGCCGACCAGCACGCAGCGCCGGGCCCACTCGGCATTCAGCAAGGTGCGCGCAACGATCTCGGGGCCGATGCCCGATGGATCGCCCATCGTCAGCGCGAGCCGCTCGGGCGGCACGGACTGGGTGAGTTGGGCTGACAGTTCTTGCATGAGGGAATATCGAGGACGGCGGGGCCGGACGCTCTAATCTATGCAGATGCCCGCCCCCGGACAAACGATGATTGCTGACACCAACGGTGAGCTTGGCTCACAGAAAAACCCCTCGCGCCTGCCCTCGCTGATGGCGCTTCGCTGCTTCGCGGCCGCCGCCCGCACCCAGAACTTCAGCCAGGCGGCCGGCAACCTGCACCTGACCCATGGCGCGGTCAGTCGCGCCGTGCGCATGCTCGAGGACGACCTGGGCCTGGCGCTGTTCGAACGACGCAACCGCGGCGTCTTCCTCACCGAGGCCGGGCGCCGGCTGCAGCGCGCGGTGGACGAGGGCTTCGGCCTGATCGAAGACGCGACGCGCGCGCTGCGGCGCTCGGCGCGCGAGGCGCCGCTCGTGCTCTCGTGCGAGCCGACCCTGCTGATGCGCTGGCTGATTCCGCGCTGGCCCGATTTCCAGGCGCGCCATCCCGAGGCCGCGGTGCACCTGGTGGCGGGCGGCGGGCCGTTTTCCTTCGACGGCGGCATCGACCTCGCGATCCGCCGCAACGACTTCGAATGGCCCGCGAGCGTGCAGGCGCAGCCGCTGTTCGAGGAGAAGATCGGGCCCGTGTGCAGCCCGCACCGGATCGGCGATTTCTTCGACAACGCCGGCGCGAGTCCGTCGCTGCGCAGCGACGCGGTGCGGCTGCACACGCGCACGCGGCCGCAGGCCTGGCCGTCGTGGACGCAGCTGCGGGGCGCCTCGACCGACACCGGCGGCAGGGAACAGGTCTTCGAGCATTTCTATTTCAGCCTGCAGGCGGCGGTCGCCGGGCTCGGGGTGGCGATCGGGCCCTGGCACCTGGTCTGCGACGACCTCGCGAGCGGCGTGCTGGCGGCGCCGCTGGGTTTCGTCGCGGACGGCTCGGGCTACTTCCTGCTGTCGCCGCAGACGCCGGCCTCGGGCCGGCAGCGCCAGTTGCTCGACTGGCTGCTCTCGGTGGTCTGAACGCTAGACTGCGCCCGCATGATCCGCGCCCGCTCCCGCAAGACCCTGTTCCTGGCCCTCGTGCTCGCATTCGCCGTGGCCTTCGCCTGGTACTTCAAGGTGCTCGCGCTCGGCTACTACTGGCTCGGCACCACGCTGGGCGCCGCGCAATGGGCCGGCAAGTCGCTGTGGCTGCCTGACTACCGGGTGGCGGTCGAGGGCCTGCCGATCCAGGGCCTGACGCGCAACGCCTCGGGCCTGACCTTCAACACCGAGACCGGCACCCTCTTCACGGTCATCAACCGCCCGCCGCAGATCGCCGAGCTCGACACCGAGGGCCGGCTGCTGCGCGTGATCGGGCTCGAGGGCGTGAAGGACCCCGAGGGCATCACTTACGTGCAAGGCGAGAGCTACGTGATCTCCGACGAGGACAGCCACCGCATGTACTGGGTGCGGATCGGGCGCGACACCCAGCGGGTGTCGGTGGCCGGTCGGCCGAGCCTGGGCATCGGCATCGACCGGCTGCACAACAGCAGCTTCGAGGGCATCTCCTGGGACGGCGTGCACAAGCGGCTCTACGTGGTGCGCGAGAAGCTGCCGATGCGCGTGCTGATGGTGACCGGGCTCGATCCCGACGCGCCCTCCGCGAGCGGCTTCAACATCGACATCAGCGAATGGAAGTCCTCGCGCGCGGGCTCGCTGTTCATGAGCGACCTGTCCTCGGTCACGCTGCACGACCCGACCGGCCACCTGCTGTTGCTGAGCGACGAGTCGGCGCTGGTGGTGGAGTACGCGAGCGACGGGCGCCCGGTCAGCATGCTGCCGCTGTGGCGCGGCTTCGGCGGCCTGCGGCGCAAGGTGCCGCAGCCCGAGGGCGTGGCGGTCGGGCCCGACGGGCGGCTCTACCTGCTGTCGGAACCCAATCTGTTCTACCGCTTCGAGCGCGTGCCGAAGCCGTCGTAGTCAGTGCGCCGGCATCGAGGCCGAGCGCAGCCCCGCGAACACCCGGCGCTCGCCGGGCATGGTGTAGGTGGCATCGGGGCGCGGCCCGAGCAGCGAGGCCAGGCTGCGGTCGACGATGACGGTGCGGCGCGCGACGCTGTCGCGCTGGTTCGACAGCCGTTGGGCCACGGCCTCGACGCGGCGGCGGAATTCGGCGTCGAGCGCCTCGGCCGACAGCGCGGCCTCGAGGGCGCGCGCGAAACCGGTGGCGCAGCGGCGCAGTTCGCCGCTGGCCTGCAGCAGGTCCGAGGGCTCGGCGCGGCGCAGGCCGGCATCGACCAGGTCGAGCTGGTCCTCGACTTCGCTCAGCAGCATCTCGGCGGAAGCACGGGTATCGGGCATGGCATCAGTTCCTTGCGCGGCTCAGGAATTCCTGGGCGTTGGCCAGGAGCTTGTCGGCGATGGCGCCGGAATCGACCTTGAAGCTGCCGTTGGCGATGGCGGCGCGCACCGCGGCCACCTTCGCCTCGTCGATGCCGTTGCCGGCCGTGGCGGCGGCCTCGAGCGTGCGGGCCGAGGCCGACACGCTGACCGGCGTGCCGGTGGCGTCGCCGGCATCGGCCACCGCGGGCGTGGCGCCCCGGCCGGTCTTCGCGGCCGCGGTCACGCCGGTGGCGGCCGCGACGGCGGGATCTTGCAACGGGTTGATCTTCATGGCGGCTCCTGGCCCCGGGCGGGGGCTTCGTCCCCAGGATTTCGACCGCCGTTCGACGGACTTGAGGACTTTTTCGAAGTTTTTTGCGCCGCGACGGTCACATCGAGAGGCGCACGGTGCGCGGATCCTGCACCACGCCGGTGGTGATGCGGCCATTTTCCATGCGGATGCGCACCATCTGGCCGACCACGCCCGGCGTCAGTGCCTGGGCCTCGGTGGCGATCTCGAAACCCTGGCCCTGGGCCACCACGCGCACCTGGGTGCCGGCGGCGAAGGCCTGGGCCGGCTTCACCATCGACTGGCGCAACGGCTGGCCGGCCTGCAGCGAGCGCGAGGCGACCTGCCCCACCCACTGGGCGGCATCGGCCATCACCGGCGAGGGCTCGGCGGCCCAGTCGGCCTCGGCCTCGATCGCATCGGCCGCGCTCAGCACGGTGCCGGGCAGCACGTTGTCGCGCAGCACCCAGGCCGGGCCGAAGGCCTTGATGGTGACCGGCAGGAACACGTTCCAGCGCGCGCCGCCCTCGACGCAGCGCAGCCCGAGCCGGGTGCGGCCCCACAGGCGCAGGCCGGTGGGGATGTAGGGCTCGACGCGGCTGCAGGGTGCCAGGCGCAGCCGGTTGTCGAGCGCGCCGATGGCGACCTCCATGCGCAGCGGCGCGGGATTGGCCGACTGGGCCTGGGCCACGGCGTCGTCGAGCCACTGGCGGGTGCTGGCGGCGAAGGCCTCGCCGGCCTCGGCGCCTTCGGACGGCGCCTGCTGGGCGAAGGCGCTGAAGGCAGTGCAGGCGGCGAGCAGCAGCGCGCCGGCGGCGAGAGGGAATGCGGGGATGGCCATGGGCTCCTCCGGGGTGTGCAGGGACGGAAATGCGGAACGCGCGTGCCTCGGCCCACCGCACCGCGACCCGCACTGTAGGCAGTCCGCCCCGACCCCAAAGCCGCGATAAGGCCGAAAAAGCCGCCTTTCATCCGCGCTTCCGAAATCGCCGCGGCTCCCACAATTTCCGCACGGGCGCTCACGCCCACCCCCTTCGCGAGGACCCTGGCCCATGCTCGACAAACTGACGAACTCACTGGATTTCCAGGCGAAAGCGCTGGTGCTGCGTGCCGACCGCCAGCGCGACATCGCGAGCAACATCGCCAACGCCGACACGCCCGGCTACGCGGCGCGCGACTTCAGCTTCGCCGACGCGATGCGCGAGGCCACGGGCGGCGGCACGCCGCGCGCCGCCTCGGGTGCCAGCGCCGATGGGCGCACCGACGCGCGCCACATCCCGCTGACCTCGGGCGGCGGAACCGGCGGCAGCGGCGCCAGTGGCGCCACTGGTGGTTACGCGGTCCAGACCCAGCCCTCGCTCGACGGCAACAGCGTCGACCTCGACCGCGAGCGCGCCGCCTTCGCCGACAACGCGGTGCGCTACGAGGCCACGCTGCGCTTCATCAACGGCCAGGGCAAGACGCTGCTCGCGGCCATCCAGGGGCAATAAGCCATGTCGATGTTCTCGATCTTCGGCATCTCCGGCAGCGCGGTCAGCGCGCAGTCGCAGCGCCTGAACGTGGTGGCCAGCAACCTGGCCAATGCCGACGCGGTGGCCGGCCCCGACGGCCAGCCCTACAAGGCGCGCCAGGTGGTGTTCCAGACCGTGGCGCTCGACGGCGAGACCGGCGCCGGCGTGCGCGTGGACTCGGTGACCGAGAACCAGACGCCCGGTCGCAAGGTGCACGAGCCCGCCAACCCGATGGCCGACGCCCAGGGCTACGTGACCCATTCGAACGTGAACGCGGTGGAGGAGATGGTCAACATGATCTCGGCCTCGCGCTCCTACCAGAACAACGTCGAGGTGATGAACACGGCCAAGAACCTGCTGCTCAAGACGCTGCAGATCGGCCAGTGACCGCCACCCCACCGCACATCCTTCTTCCGGACGCCCGCGCATGACCTCCACCGCCGCCACCTCCAACCTCACCGGCACCACCTACGTGCCGAGCTCGAGCGCGGACAGCAAGTCGATCTCCGCCAGCGGCACCGCCGAGGCGCAGGACCGCTTCCTCAAGCTGCTGGTCGCCCAGCTCGCGAACCAGGATCCGATGAATCCGATGGACAACGCGCAGATGACCTCGCAGATCGCGCAGATCAACACGGTCACGGGCATCCAGCAGCTCAACGACACGATGAAGAACATGAACACCCAGATGTCGGCCATGCAGGTGCTGCAGGCCGGCAACCTGGTGGGCCATGGCGTGCTGACCGAGGGCAACCAGCTGGCCTTCGACACCACCGCCAAGACCGCGGTGGGCGCGATCGAGCTGCCGGCCAAGGCCGGCAACGTGAAGATCCAGGTCACCACGGCCGGCGGCCAGATCATCGACACCGTCTCGCTCGGCGAGCTCGACGCGGGCCAGCACGGCTTCACGCTCGATTCCTCCACCTACCCGGCCGACACGCCGCTGCAGTTCAAGGTCATCGCCACCAACGGCAGCGAGAAGGTCGATGCCGTGGCGCTCATGCGCGACAAGGTGGTGGCCGTGGGCAGCGACGCCAGCGGCGGCCTCACGCTCACGCTGCTGACCGCGGGCAAGACGCCCTACGCCAACGTGCACGCCGTTCTCTGACAGACACCCCTTCCCATCCAGCACACAGGAGCCACTCCATGAGCTTTCAACAGGCACTCTCGGGTCTCAACGCCGCCAGCCGCAGCCTCGACGTGATCGGCCACAACATCGCCAACGCGGGCACCACCGGCATGAAGTCCTCGCGCGCCGAGTTCGCCGAGATCTACGCCAGCTCGGCCGGCGCCATCGGCGGCACCAACGTGGGCCTGGGCGTGGGCGTGGCCGACGTCTCGCAGCAGTTCTCGCAGGGCTCGCTGTCGATCACCGGCAACGACCTCGACGTGGCCATCAACGGCGGCGGCTTCTTCCAGGTGAAGGCACCCGACGGCTCCACCGCCTACACCCGCGCCGGCAACTTCAAGCAGGACAAGCAGGGCAACATCATCACCAACAGCGGCGCGCAGGTGATGGGCTATGCCACCGACGCCAACGGCGTGCGCCAGAGCTACGACGCGATCCCGCTGAAGCTGCCCACCGGCGCGCCGATTCCGGCCAAGCAGACCACCAAGATGGCGGCCGAGATCACGCTCGACGCCAGCGCCGTGGTGGCTTCCACCGCCACGCCGCCGACGCCGATCCGCACCTACGGCACCTCGCTGACCGCCTACGACGCCCAGGGCCTCGAGGTGCCGGTCGGCCTGTACTTCCAGAAGGCCGCCAACAACAGCTGGAACGTCTACACCAGCGTCAACGGCAGCGACCCCGCCGCCTCCACGCCGTTCCAGCTCAACTTCAACGCCGACGGCAGCCTCAACACCACCACCTCGACGGTGCCGGCGATCACGCTGTCCTCGCCCAACGACCCGACGCGCACCTTCACCGCCTCGCTCGACCTCAGCAACATGACCCAGGTCAACGCGCGCTTCGCGGTGTCGGACCTGACGCAGGACGGCTACACCGCCGGCCAGCTCACCGGCATCAAGATCGAGGACACCGGCGTCATCACCGCCACCTACTCGAACGGCCAGACCCAGGCCGCGGGCCAGGTCGCGCTGGTGAGCTTCCGCAATGCCCAGGGCCTGGCGCCCAGCGGCTCGGGCTACTGGGTCGAGACCGCGTCCTCGGGCCAGCCGGTGCGCGGCGCGCCCGGCGAAGGCACCTTCGGCCAGCTGCGCTCGGGCGCGCTGGAGGAATCGAACGTCGACCTCACGGCCGAGCTGGTCAACATGATGAGCACGCAGCGCGCCTACCAGGCCAATGCGCAGACCATCAAGACGCAGGACCAGGTCATGTCCACGCTGATCAACCTGCGCTGACCGAACGCACCGGAAGCGACGCGCGATGGACCGCCTGATCTACACCGCCATGAGCGGCGCGAGCGCCGCGGCGCAGCGCCAGAGCGTGCTCGCCAACAACCTGGCGAATGCCTCGACCCAGGGCTTTCGCGCCGAGCTCTCGACCTTCCGCGCGGTGCCGCTGCGCGGCGACGGCGCCAGCACGCGCGTGTTCGCGATGGAAGCCACCTCGGGCCACGACGACAAGCCCGGCGCGATCCAGCGCACCGGCCGCGCGCTCGACATGGTGGCGCAGGGCCGCAGCTGGTTCGCGGTGCAGGGCCTCGACGGCACCGAGGCCTACACCCGCGCCGGCGCCCTCCAGGTCTCGCCCGAAGGCACGCTGATGACCAGCTCGGGCCTGCCGCTTCTGTCCGACGGCGGCGCGCCGATCGACGTGCCGCCGGGCTCGACGCTGTCGGTGGGCAGCGACGGCACGGTCAGCGCCAAGACCGGCGACCAGCCCTCTTCCACCCTGGGCCGCCTCAAGCTGGCCACGCCCACGGCCGACGACCCGCTGCGCCGCGGCGAGGACGGCCTGTTCCGCACCGCCTCGCAGGAGCCGCTGCCCTCGGACGCCACCGCGCGCGTGGAGACCGGCGCGCTCGAGGGCTCGAACGTGAACCCGATCGAGACCATGGTCGGGATGATCGCCGCCGCGCGCCAGTTCGACAGCCAGCTGCGCCTGCTGCAGTCCGCGCAGGACTCCGACAAGTCGGCCGCGCAGTTGCTCAACGTCCAGGGCTGATGCCCGCCGCAAGAGAAGAAAGACCCTCGCCATGATCAATTCGCTCTGGATCTCCAAGACCGGCATGGAAGCCCAGCAGACCCAGCTGGACGTGATTTCGCACAACCTCGCCAACGTCTCGACCACGGGCTACAAGCGCGCCAACGCGGTGTTCGAGGACCTGATGTACCAGAACCTGCGCCAGGTCGGCGCCAACAGCACCGAGCAGTCGCAGCTGCCCACCGGCCTGCAGCTGGGCCTGGGCGTGCGCACGGTCGCCACCAGCCGCTCGTTCTCGCAGGGCAGCATGCAGCAGACCAACAACCAGTTCGACCTGGCGATCAAGGGCAACGGCTTCTTCCAGGTCACGCAGCCCGACGGCACCATCGGCTACACGCGCGACGGCTCGTTCCAGGTCGACGCGCAGGGCCGGTTGGTCACCTCCTCCGGCCTGCCGGTGGCCAACGGCATCACGGTGCCCGCCACCGCGACCAGCGTCAGCATCTCGAGCGACGGCACGGTCTCGGCCACGCTGTCGGGCAATGCCACGCCGCAGAACATCGGCTCGCTCGCGATCGTCAACTTCATCAATCCGGCCGGCCTCGAGCCGCTGGGCGAGAACCTCTATGCCGAGACCGCCGCCTCGGGCCAGCCCAACGGCGGCACCGCGGGCACCAACGGCCTGGGCACGGTGATGCAGGGCTTCCTCGAGACCTCGAACGTGAACGTGGTGCAGGAGCTGGTCTCGATGATCCAGACGCAGCGCGCCTACGAGATGAATTCGAAGGCCATCCAGACCAGCGACCAGATGCTGCAGAAGCTGGGGCAGCTGTGAGACTTTCCCTGTTCCGCGCGGCCTTCGCCGCCCTCGCCCTCGTCGTGGCCAGTGGCTGCACCACGCTGGCCAACACGCCGCAGGTCGAGATGCCCTCGACCGCGCCGCCGCCCGTGAGCGCCTCGCCGATGGCGGCCGTGCCGCGCCAGGCCACGGGCAGCCTGTTCCGCAGCGCGAGCTACCGCCCGCTGTTCGAGGACCGGCGCGCGCGCATGATCGGCGACACGGTGACGATCTCGATCGTCGAGAACGTGAGCGCGAGCCAGAAGTCGACCTCGACCATCGGCAAGACCAGCAGCATCGACACCAGCATCGCGGCGCTGCCCTTCTTCGCCGCCAACTCCTTCGGCCGCGCCGGCGCCAATGCCGAGTCGGCCCACAACTTCGCGGGCAAGGGCGGCACCGAGAGCGCCAACACCTTCCAGGGCTCGATCACGGCGACGGTGATCGACGTGCAGCCCAACGGCCACCTGGTGGTGACCGGCGAGAAGCAGATCGGCGTGAACCAGAACGTGGACGTGCTGCGCTTCTCGGGCACCATCGATCCGCGCTCGATCCAGGCCGGCAGCAACGTGCTGTCGACGCAGGTGGCGAACGTGCGCATCGAGTCGCGCGGCCGCGGCGCGCAGCAGGAATCGCAGGTGATGCCGTGGCTGGGCCGCTTCTTCATGAGCGTGCTGCCGTTCTGAGGATGAACGACGCCATGTCCCTCACGCCCCCGCACCGCCCGCACCGCCTGCGCCGCCGCGTTGCCGCGCTCTCCTTCGGCCTGCTCGGCATGCTGCTGCTCGCCCTCGGCCCCGCCCAGCAGGCGCATGCGCTGCGCATCAAGGAAGTCGCCGCCGTGCAGGGCGTGCGCAGCAATCAGCTCACCGGCTACGGCCTGGTGGTCGGCCTCGACGGCACCGGCGACCAGACCACGCAGATGCCCTACACCACGCAGAGCGTGGCCAACTATCTGCAGCAGCTGGGCATCACGCTGCCCGACAACCGCGCCTCGCAGCTGCAATTGAAGAACGTGGCGGCGGTGATCGTCACCGCGCAGCTGCCGGCCTTCGCGCAACCGGGCCAGCAGCTCGACGTCAACGTCTCCTCGATGGGCAATGCCAAGTCGCTAAAGGGCGGCACGCTGGTCGCCACGCCGCTGCGCGGCGCCGACGGCGAGATCTACGCGCTCGCGCAGGGCAACATGGTGGTGGGCGGCGCCGGCGCCGCGGCCGCCGGCAGCAAGGTGCAGATCAACCACCTGAGCGCGGGCCGCGTGCCCAACGGCGCGCAGGTGGAACGCAGCGTGCCCTCGCCGCTGCTCGACGGCGACAGCGTGAACCTCGACCTCAACGCGGTCGACTTCCAGACCGCGCGCCGCGTGGCCCAGGCCATCGACCGCCGGCTCGGCACCGGCACCGCGCGCGCCATGGACGGCCGCACGGTGCAGGTGCGCGCGCCCACCGACGCCAATGCGCGCGTGAACTTCATCGCCGAGCTCGAGGAGCTCACGCTCGAGGCCAGCACGCCCGCGGCCAAGGTGGTGATCAACGCGCGCACCGGCTCGATCGTGCTGAACCAGGCCGTGACGCTCGGGCCCTGCGCCATCGCGCACGGCAACCTGTCGGTCACGATCAGCTCGGCGCCGGTGATCAGCCAGCCCGCGCCGCTGTCGGGCGGGCGCACGGTGGTGGCCGAGCAGGCCTCGATCCAGATCAAGCAGGAGCCCGGCACCATGATCCAGGTGCCGGCCGCGCCGCTGCTGTCGGACGTGGTGCGCGCCCTCAACTCGCTGGGCGCCACGCCGCAGGACCTGCTCGCGATCCTGCAGGCCATCAAGGCCTCGGGCGCGCTCAACGCGGAACTCGAGGTGATCTGATGTCGATGCAGACCTCGCTGTCCGCGATGTCCATGTCGCCTTCCACCGGCCAGGGGCTGGCGGCCGACGCGCGCTCGCTCGACGCGCTCAAGCTCGCGGCCAACGGCAACGACCCGAAGGCGGTGCGCGAGGCGGCCAAGCAGTTCGAGTCGCTGTTCATGCGCGAGCTGATCAAGAGCATGCGCGAGGCGACCATGAAGTCGGGCCTGCTCGACAGCGACGGCGAGAAGCTCGGCACCGACCTGCTCGACCAGCAGTTCGCGGTGCAGCTCTCGGGCCTGCCCGGCGGCCTCACCGACGCGATCACGCGCCAGCTCACGCAGCAGATGAGCGGCACCGCCAAGGCGCCGACCATCGCGCTGGGCGCCGAGGCCGCGCGCATCAAGCCGGCCGCCAACCAGCGCAGCTTCGTCGAGCAGCACGACGACGCGGCCGAGCGCGTGTCGCGCGAGACCGGCATTCCCGCCAGCTTCATGATCGGCCAGGCCGGCCACGAGACCGGCTGGGGCCGCAGCGAGATCCGCCACCGCGACGGCACCCCCTCGCACAACCTGTTCGGCATCAAGGCCGGCGGCAGCTGGACCGGGCCCACCGTGGCCGTGACCACCACCGAATACATCGGCGGCGAGCCGCGCAAGGTGACGGCGCGTTTTCGTGCCTACGACTCCTACGAGGAGTCGTTCCGCGACTACGCGCGCCTGATCGGCAACTCGCCTCGCTACGAGAAGGCGCGCGCCAGCGTGAGCTCGGTCAGCGCCTACGCGAGCGAACTGCACCGCGCCGGCTATGCCACCGACCCGGCCTACGCGGCCAAGCTCAGCCGCGCGATCCACACCACGCTGAAGATCCAGCGCACCTGAAGCGCACAGGCCAGTCCCCGAGAAAGATCCCGCCATGAGTCTGCTCAACGTCGGCGCCCGCGCCCTGCTCGCGAACCAGGTCGCGCTGTCGACCACCGGCCACAACATCGCCAACGCCAGCACCGTCGGCTATTCGCGCCAGACCGCCGTGATGGGCCAGGTCGCGGGCCAATACACCGGCAGCGGCTACATCGGCAAGGGCGTCGAGGTCACGACCATCGAGCGCGCCCACAACGAGTTCCTCACGCGCCAGGCCGCGGCCGCGCAGTCGGTGCAGGCCATGGACGAGACGCGCGCGGCGCGCCTGTCCTCGCTCGAGGACATCTTCAAGGGCGGCAAGACGGGCCTGGGCGCGGCCGTGTCGGACCTGCTCAACGCCTTCTCCGACATCGCGAGCGCGCCGACCGACGTGACGGCGCGCAACGTGGTGATCACGCGCGCCGACGAGATGGCCGCGCGCATGCGCGATGCCCAGACCCGGCTCGACGACCTGCAGAAGGGCGTGAACTCGCAGCTCGGCGACGCGGTGCGCAGCATCAACGGCCTGGCCGGGCGGCTGGCCACGCTCAACGAGCAGATCGCGCGCGCCAGCGGCGGCGGCCAGAGCCCGAACGACCTGCTCGACCAGCGCGACCAGCTGCTGCGCGAGCTCAACCAGCAGGTGCAGACCACCACGGTGCAGGCCGACGACGGCTCGCTCAGCGTGTTCGTGGGCAGCCAGGCGCTGGTGCTGGGCAACAAGGCGGCGCAGGTCGCGATGAGCACCGACGACGCCAACCAGAGCAAGCTGACGCTGATGCGCAACGGCCTCGCGACCACCATCGACGAGGCCACGCTCGGCGGCGGCGCCGTGGCGGGCCTGCTGCGCTTCCAGAATTCGGACCTGGCCGAGGCGCGCGACGGCCTGGGCCGCATGGCGCTCACCCTGGCCACCGAGATCAATGCCCAGCACCGGCTCGGCGTGGACCTCGACGGCAACCCCGGCGGCGACTTCTTCAAGCCGATCGCCATCCCCGACGCCATGGGCGCCGCGAGCAACACCGGCAACGCGGTGATCGGCGCCACGGTGTCCAACAGCTCGGCGCTCTCGGCCTCGAGCTACCAGCTCAAGTTCGGCGCGGGCGGCAGCATCGAGGTGCAGCGCCTGTCGGACGGCAAGACCACCAGCTTCGCGGGCCCGATGCCGATCGAGATCGACGGGCTCAAGCTCGACCTGAAGTCGGGCAGCGCGGCCGAGGGCGACAGCTTCGTGCTCAAGCCCTATGCCTCGGCCGCCGGCGACATGGCCACCGTGCTGCACTCGGCGCGCGGGCTGGCCGCGGGCAGCCCGGTCGAAGCGCGCGTGGGCACCGGCAACACCGGCGGCATGTCGGTCGGCAGCCTGGCCGCGACCTCGGCCAACGCCAACCTCAACCAGCCGGTCACGCTGACCTTCAACGGCGCGGGCGGCTTCGACGTGGCCGGCAACGGCACCGGCAACCCGACCAGCGTGCCCTACGTGGCGGGCCAGCCGATCAGCTACAACGGCTGGACCCTCGTGCTGTCGGGCACGCCCAAGGCCGGCGACACCATCACCGTCCAGGCCGCCACCACCGCCTACGGCGGCAGCAACGCCGGCAATGCGCAGGCGCTGCTGGCGCTGCGCGACAAGACGGTGTTCGACGGCGCCGCCATGACCGACGGCTATGCCGCGCTGATGGCGCAGGTCGGCGTGCGCTCGCAGAGCGCGCAGTACGCGGCCGAGATCTCGAGCTCGATCGCCACCTCGCTCGAGACCGACCGCACCAGCCAGGCCGGCGTGAACCTCGACGAGGAGGCCGCCAAGCTGCTGCAGTACCAGCAGGCCTACCAGGCCTCGTCCAAGATGATCCAGATCGCGCAGAGCATCTTCGATTCGCTGCTGCAGAACATGAACTGATCGGGAGACAGGAAGAACCATGACAGCCACCCGCCTCGCCAGCGCCACCACCTACGACAACGCGGTGCGCCAGCTCACCACGCGCCAGTCCCAGCTCTCGAAGCTGCAGGAACAGCTCAGCGCCAGCAAGAAGGTGCTGCGCCCGAGCGACGACCCGACCGGCGCGGCGCAAGCCGAGCGCGCCATCACGCGCATGGCGCGCGTCAGCACCGACCAGCGCGCGCTCGAGCTGCAGCGCAACGCGGTGTCGACGGCCGAGTCGACCCTGGGCAGCGCGACCGCGGCCATGGCCGAGTTCCGCACGCTGGTGGTGAACGCCGGCAACGCCACGCTGTCGGCGGCCGACCGCGCCACCATCGCGCAGCGCCTGACCACGCTGCGCGGCCAGCTGCTCGGCTATGCCAACGCGCAGGACAGCAACGGCCAGTCGCTGTTCGGCGGCCTGGGCAGCACCGCCGCGCCCTTCGTCGACAACGGCAGCGGCGTGCGCTTCGACGGCATCGCGGGCCAGGCCGGCGCGGCCAGCGACACCGCCATCCCCTCGATGCTCGACGGCCATGCCACCTGGATGGACGTGCCCACCGGCAACGGCGTGTTCACCGTGAGCCAGGCGGCCGGCACACGCAACGTCTACAGCGACGCCGGCAAGGTGGTCGATCCCTCGGCGCTGACCGGCCACGGCTACCGCGTCGCCTTCAGCGTCGCCAACGGCGTGACCACCTACGACGTGATCGACACCACGACGCAGGCCACGCTGAAGTCGGGCCAGCCCTACACCGCGGGCCAGGCGATCGAGTTCGCCGGGATCTCGCTCACGGCCAGCGGCGTGCCGGCCGACGGCAACGCGCTGAGCATCGCGCCCAGCGGCAAGACCAGCCTGTTCGGCGTGCTCGACCAGGCGATCGCGGGCGTGAAGGACGGCAACAACAGCAGCGGCCAGCTGGCGCAGAACGTGGCGCAGTCGCTGGTGCAGATCGATGCCGCGAGCGCGCGGCTGTCGGCCTCGCGCGGCCGCGCGGGCGACCTGCTGAACCAGGTCGACAGCATCTCCGACCGCCAGTCCTCGCGCAGCCTGCAGCTCGAGGCCGACCGCTCGCGCGCCGAGGACCTCGACACGATCCAGGCGCTGTCCGACTTCAAGACCCAGCAGACCGCCTACTCCGCGGCCCTCGGCTCCTATGCCGAAATCCAGAAGCTGTCGCTGTTCAACTTCATCGGCTGAGGCGGCGTGACCGCCCTTTCGTTCGTTCTCTCCTTCTCGTCTTCATGTCTCAATCGGTACTCGGCAGCCTGACCCTCGGCTACCGCCCGTTCTGGAACCGGCCGCGCGCACTCGCGGGAGTCCAGCTGTTCGTCCACGAGGACCGCCAACGCATCGACGGGCGCCACCTGCTGCGCACCCTGGCCGAGACCTGGAACGCCGATTCGCCGACGCTCCTGCTGTCGATCCAGACGCCCGAATTCCTGCGCGACATCGCGAGCAATGCCGAGGCGGCCGGGCCGATGCTCGAGATCCCGCTCGGCTGGATGCAGGACGCCGGCCTGCGCCCCGCCGTGCGCGCCGCCGCCCGGCGCGGCGTGCGCATGGTCGCCAGCGGCGTGCCGACCCAGATCCCCGACGGCGAGGCCGCGCCCTGGTTCGAGCGCCGGCTGCTGCGGCTCGCGCCCGAGGACGCGATGGACGCGCTGCGCCTGGCGCAGGTGACGCGCGACACCACGGTGTTCGACCGCAGCATGGCGCACCCCGGCGACGAAAGCCCGGTGCGCCCCGAGGCGCTGATCGACGGCGTGGCCAGCCGCGCGCTGGCCGAGCATGCGCTCGACCAGCAGAACGCCTGGGCCGTGGCCGGCTGGCCCAGCGAGGACGTGCTGCACGGCTACGGCGGCCAGCCGCTGCCGCCGACGCGGCGCGCCATCGTGCGCGTGATGAACGCGATCGACGCCGAGGAGTCGCTCGAGCGCATCGACCAGCTCGTGAGCCGCGAGGCGGCGCTGGTCTACGCGCTGATGCTCTACCTGAACTCGCCGGGCCTGGGGCTGCCGAACCGCGTGGCCTCGCTGCGCCACGGCTTCATGATGATCGGCTTCCAGCGCCTGAGCACCTGGCTGTCGCAGCAGCTGCCGACCGCCAGCGAGGACGCCAACCTGCGCCCGCTCAACACCTCGATGGCGATGCGCGGCCACCTGGTCGCGCACCTGATGGACGCCGGCATCGAGGACGACCTCAAGCGCGAGGTCTACCTGTGCGGCCTGTTCTCGCAGCTCGATCTGGTGATGGGCGAGCCGCTGCGCACCAGCTTCGGCCGCATCCCGCTGACCGACCGCATCGTGGCCGCGACCATCGCGCAGAACGGCCCCTACGCGCCGGCGCTGCAGCTCGCGATCGCGCTCGAATCGAGCAACCCGACCGCGCTGCGCAACCTGCGCCGCACGCATGCAGTCGATGCCGAGGAAGTCAACCGCGCGCTGCTGCGGATGATCGCGGCGGGCGGCTTCTAGGCCGAGGCTCCTCCATTGGGAGGAGCCGCCTCTTTTTTTGCCCGCCGGGCCCTTTTTCTCCTCAAGTCTTGCGCCGCCGCGCCGAAAAAGCGGACATGCGGCCCCGCGTGGCCGCGCCCAGGAACCGGAGAACACCATGTCGGGCATCCCGCAACGACTTTTCATCCACGGCCCCCGGGTCTGAAGGCCATCCGTGTCCAGCCTGGCACCCTTGGCCCGCGAATTCAACGCCCGTCCGCCGGGCTACTGCAGCGCCGCGCGCGCGCTGACCATCAACCGCCTTCAGCAGCCGGCCACCCAGGCCAGCAACGATGCCTCGGCCGTGCCCGACTTCGCCGCGAGCTGCCCCGCCTTCACCATGGCCTTCCAGCCCATCGTCGACGTCGACAAGGGCGAGGTCTATGCGCACGAGGCGCTGGTGCGCGGCATCCACGGCGAAGGCGCCGGCCACATCCTCGGGCTGGTGCATGCGCGCCACCGCGTCGAGTTCGACCGCGCCTGCCGCGCCAAGGCGATCGAGCTCGCGGCCGGGCTGCGCATGGCCTCGCGGCTGAGCCTCAACGTGATGCCCAACGACGCCGGGCGCCAGGGCGAATGCTTCCAGAGCGCGGTCGAGACCGCCGAGCGCTTCGGCTTCCCGAAGGAGCGGCTGATCTTCGAGGTGACCGAGTCGGAGCGCGTCGAGGACCTGCCGCACCTGGTGCAGGCCTTCGAGATGCACCAGCAGCACGGTTTCTCCTCGGCCATCGACGACTTCGGCGCCGGCTTCGCGGGCTTCGAGCTGTTCGTCGCGCTCAGGCCGCACATCGTGAAGCTCGACATGGAGCTGATCCGCAACATCCACACCGACGGCGTGCGCCGCGCCGTGGTCAAGGGCTTCGTCTCGACCTGCGGCGAACTCGGCATCCACGTGGTGGCCGAGGGCGTGGAGGTCATGGAAGAGGCGATGGCGCTGCGCGAGCTCGGCATCCGGCTGTTCCAGGGCTACCTGTTCGCGCGGCCGGTGGTCGAGACCCTGCCGGCCGTGAACTGGGAGTGGGAGAAGCGTTTCGACTAGCTCGCGAACCAGTCGCGCGCCGAGCGGCCCTGATCGGGCCCGAGCATTGAGAAGCCGCCATCGACCGGAATGTCGGCACCGGTCACGAAGCGTGCCGCGTCCGAGCACAGGAACAGCACCACCTGCGCCACGTCGTCGCCATCGCCCGCGCGGCCCAGCGGATGCAGCGGCGCGGCCATGCGGTCGGCCCTGGCGCGGTCGCCGCCGGCCATGCGCGAGAGCGCGTCCGACCAGGTCCAGCCCGGCGACACCGAATTCACGCGGATGCGCCGCGGCGCCAGGGTCGCGGCCTGGTTGCGCGTGAGCTGCAGGATCGCCGCCTTGGCCGCGGGATAAAGCGCGCGGTCGGCGGTGCCGAACTTGCCGCCCACGCTGCCCATGTTGACGATGGCCCCGCCCTGCGCGGCCAGCGCCTCGGTCGCCTTGTGCACGAGCAGCGCGCCCGAGACCAGGTTGACGTCGAGCGCGGCCAGCCATTCGGCGCGCTTCGCGCCCATGCCGCCGTCGTTGTAGACCACGGCGTTGTTGACCAGGCAGTCGATGCGGCCCTCGATGCGCAGCGCATCGGCCACCAGCGCGTCGAGCGCCTCGTCGTTCGCGATGTCGCAGGCGGCGAAGCGGCAAGCCGCGCCGAGTTCGGCGGCCAGCGCCTGGCCGCGCGCCGCGTCGATGTCGACCGCGACCACGCGCGCGCCGGCCTGCGCCAGCGTGCGCACGATGGCGCTGCCCAGCATCGCGGCGGCGCCGGTGACGATCGCGACCTTGCCTTGCATGTTCATGAGATGTCCTTCATCGGTTCAGGGGCCCATCTGGGCGAGCGCGTCCTCGACGCCGATCACCTGCGCGAGCATCGACAGATTCTCCAGGCTCGCGGCATGCAGGTGCGGCTGCGCCGTGTTGCAGGCATCGGCCACCACCGCCACGTCGTAGCCCAGGTCGCTCGCATGGCGCGCGCCGTGCTCGACCACGTGGTTGGTCGCGATGCCCGCCACGTAGAGCCGGTCGGCCCCGGTGGCGCGCACCGCCTGCTCGAGCCCGCTGGCCCAGAAGGGGTTGTTGCGCTTGTGCGTGACCACGGCCTCGCCCGGCAGCGGCGCGAGCTCGTCGTAGAACTCGGCGCCCCAGCTGCCCTCCTGCACCGCGCCGCTCTGCGCGACCCGGCGGAACAGCGTGCAGTTGTCGAGGCAGTCGACGTAGCCGGGCGCGAAGGCGATGCGCACGAAGATCACCGGCACGCCGGCGGCGCGCGCGCCCGCGATCAGCCGGCCGGCCGAGGCGATCAGCCGCGGGCGCGCCGGATCGTCGGCCGCGACGCCCACGCGCACCTTGCCGTCGGCGTGCAGCACGTCGTTCTGGTAGTGCATCGCGAGCAGCGCGGCCTTCACACGAACACCTGCAGCGCTTCGTGCGCGGCGTCGCAGTTGACCAGCTCGACGCGCTTGAGATGGATGCGCAGCTCGCCCTCGTGGCGGCGCAGCGTGTGCAGCACGCTGCCGCCGAACATGCGCTGCTCGGTCTTGCGCCATTCGAGCAGCACGAAGGTGGAGCGCACGGTGAGGCCGCCGTTCTCACCCTCTTCCCGCGCCTCGATGCCGATGTTGCCCACCACGTGCACCGTGCGCGTGGGCGGCTGCTGCGAATAGGCACGCGCCTGCTCGAGCCGGCGCGCGCGCATCGAGCGCAGCAGCGCGTCCTCGCAGAACAGCGAGGCATGGTTGAGGTGGTCGGCCTGGCCGTGCACCAGCGGCACCCAGTACAGGCCGTCGGGCGTGAACAGGCGCTGCCATTCGTCCCAGCGGTGCTCGTCGAGCAGCCGCGCCTCATGGTGCAGGAACTGCGTGATCTCCTGCTGTTCGTTCCAGTCGAGGAAGTTCATGCGGCGCTCCCGGTGTCCACGCCCATGTATCTGGCCCAGGCGCCGAACATGTTGCGCGCGGGCATCTCGCTGTTGCCGTTGGAGGCGCGCCCGCCGGGCAGCGGCTGGTCGCGCCCGATGGCGCGATGCATGCTGACCCAGTCGCCGCCGTCCGAGCCCAGGCCCTCCTGCACCCGGTTGTAGGCCTCGAGGTCATCGGGCATCACGTTCGACGAGGGCGAGTTGACGATGTTGGTGTACTTGAGCGTGCGCTGGAAGGTGGCCTCGGGCGCGCCCTTGAGCCGGAAGCTGAAGATCTCGACCAGCGTGCGGTCGACCGACAGCGGCCGGATCACGCGGATCTGCTGGAACGAGGTGTGGGGCGAGCAGCTCGGGTAGACGATGGTGTTGTGGCGGTTCACGCGCAGGATCTGGTCGGCGCGCTCGGCGCCCTGCGCCGCCTCGAGCGCGGCCACGTAGGCCAGGCTCACCGGGTCGGTCGGCGGCACGAAGATGCCTTCCATGAAGCCGTGGCCGTTGTCGTAGCCCTTGAGCTCGAGCTTCTCCCAGAACTCGAGCGGCTCGCCGTTGCCGTCGACGATCACCACCTCGAAGGGCTTGCGCGTGCCGGCGGGCATGGCTTCGAACTCCTCCTTGGCCGCGCGCCACGACGACTCGTGCGTGGCCACCGCGTGGATGGTGTCGTGCAGGTTCTCGAAGAAGATCTTCCAGTTGTTGCGCTGGATCACGCGCTGCACGCCGCCGGCCACCTCGACCTCGCCCTCGGGCGCGCGGTCGCAGAAGTTGTCGAGCGAGGTGGCGACGCCGCCGAGGAACTCCTTGAGCTCGGGCCCTTCCTTCGACAGGCTCGCGAACACGAAGCCGCGGTGCGTGGCGACGCGCGCCACGTTGCGCACGCCGTACTGCGGGTCCTTGAGATCGAGCCCCGTGTCCTCGTAGCCGCTGCGCAGCGGCACCGACAGCAGGCTGCCGTCGCACTTGAAGGTCCAGCCGTGGTAGAGGCAGCGCAGGAACTTGCCGGCGCTGCCGCTGCCGTCGGGCACGATCTTGGCGCCCTTGTGCGGGCAGCGGTTGAACATCACGTGGATCTGGCCGTCGGTGTGGCGCACCATCACCACGGGCTCGCGGCCGAGCCGGGTGGTGAAGTAGTCGCCGGGCTTGGGCACCTGGCTCTCGTGGCCGACGTAGAGCCAGGCCTGGCCGAACACGCGGTCCATCTCGAGCTCGAAGATCGCGGGGTCGGTGTAGACGCGCTTGTGGACGCGGTCGGGCTGCACGAGGGACTGCAGGTCGATGGTCATGGATGGGTCTCCTGGAATCGTGGGATCAGATGTCGAGCACCAGCTGCGGCGTCCGGGCGCGCGACACGCAGGTGCAGATGGTGCGCCCGCCGGCTTTCTCGCGCGGGCTCAGGTTGTGGTCGCGGTGGTCGGGCACGCCCTCGACCACGTCGACGGCGCACACGCCGCAGTCGCCCTGGCGGCAATCGTAGAGCGGGTCGAGCCCCGCGGCGATCAGCACGTCGAGCAGGCTCTGGCCCGGTGGCACCGTCAGCACGCGGCCCGAGCGCAGCGTGCGCACCTCGAAGGCGGCGTCGCCGGCCTGCGCGAGCGCGCCCGCGAACAGCTCGAAGTGCACGTGGTCGTCGCTCCAGCCCTGGGCACGCGCGGTGTCGACCACCGCCTGCACCAGGCCGCGCGGGCCGCAGACATGCAGATGGCGCCCGGGCACCGGCGCGGCCAGCAGCGCGCGCAGGTCGAGGCCGCGCGCGGGATCGCCGCCGTCGTGCACCACGCGGCCGCCGAGCGCGCGCACCTCGTCGAGGTAGGCGGTGGCCTCGGGGCTGCGCGTGGCGTAGTGGAACTCGAAGGAGCGGCCCTCGGCCGCGAGCGCGCGCGCCATGCACAGGAGCGGCGTGATGCCGATGCCGCCCGCGATCAGCAGCGGCGCGGCCTCGCCCTGGCGCAGCGCGAAGTCGTTGCGCGGCGCCTGCGCGAGCACCCGCGCGCCCTCGGCCAGGCCATGCATCCAGGCCGAGCCGCCCGCGCCATCGGGCTCGTGCAGCACGGCGATCTCGTAGCGGTCCGGCGCGCCATGGGGTTGCGCCAGCGAGTACGCGCGCTGGCCGGCCTGCCCGTTGGACTGCATCACCTGCACGCCCAGGTGCGCGCCGGGCGCGAACGCGGGCAGCGCCTCGCCGTTCGCACTGCGCAGCACGAAGGCCTTGATGGCCGGCGTGAGCGCGCTGGCCGAGGTCACCACCAGCTCGAGCATGGAAGGCGCGGCGTTCATCCGAGCGGCAGCGCCGGGTCGGCGATGGTCAGCGCGGTGGACTTGGCCCAGCGCGGCATGAGCGTGTTCGAGGGCAGCTGCTCGTCGACCAGCTTGCGCGCGGTCTCCACGCCGGCCACCGGCAGGCCCTTCACGTCGAGCAGACCGATCTGCGCGAGCACGCTGGCCTGGTCCCAGTAGATGTGCTCGTGATAGAGCTTGTCGCCACGGAACTTGACGATGGCCACCAGCGGAATCTCCACCGGCCTGCCCGTGGGCGCGATCCCGGGCAGCATCCAGTCGATCTCGACCGTGTGAGTGAAGCAGAACAGCATCTCGTCGACGATCTGCGTGGCGCCCACCGTGCGCGAGATCGGCGTGAGCCGCGTATCGGGCGGCGTGGTGGGAATGAAGTGGTGCTTGTAGAAGCGCGACAGCTCCTTCGCGCCCACGCCGCCGGTCATGGTGGGGATGTGGTTGACGTAGGGCTCGGCGACCATGGTGCCCATGGTGGCGACCACGTCGCGCGTGGCGAACTCGTACTCGCAGTGCTTGTCCCACAGCGCCGACAGGTCGTAGACCGGACCGATCGCCTCCTTGAACAGCGCCATGGAACGCTGGTGCGCCATCAGCGTCGAGGGCTTGTCGAAGTGGTCGCCGCCGGTGCGCGCGAAGGCATGGTCGACGCCGGGGTAGACGTACATCTGCGCGCCGGGCCGGCCCGCGAAGGCCTCGAGCACCTGGGCGCGCGCCTCGGGCGGGCAGAACTTGTCGAGCTCGGCGAAGTGCAGCGCGATCGGGCATGCGATCTTGGGCACCAGCTCGAGCGCGCCCTCGATGCCGACGCCGTAGTAGCCGACCGCCGCGTCCACGCCCGAATGCGCGGCCGCGAGGTAGGCCAGCTTGCCGCCGAGGCAGAAGCCCAGCGCGCCGACCTTGCCGGTGCAGGCCGGGTGCGCGCGCAGCGCCTGCACGCTGGCGGTCACGTCGGCGATGCCGGCCTCGATGTCGAACTGCTGGAAGAAGCCGAAGGCGCGCTGCCAGTCCTCGGGCGAGTAGCCGAGCTCGACGCCGGGCTCCATGCGCCAGAACAGGTCGGGCGCGAGCACCACGTAGCCCTCCTCGGCATAGAGGCCGGCCACCTCGCGCACGTAGTCGTTGATGCCGAAGATCTCCTGGCACAGCACGATGCCGGGGCCGCGGCCCGAGGCCGGCAGGGCCAGGTAGCCGCGGAAGCTCTGCGCGCCGTCGCCGGCCGGGATGTCGATGTAGTGGCTCATCGGGGTGTCTCTCTCGAAGGGGTGGATCGGGATGGCGGCGATTCTGGAGACGAGGCGTGGCGGCTGTCTGTCCATTTCGTGCAGCAGGCCGCGCTGCACGAAACGGATAGCCGCGGCGCGCGGCGCTGCCAGACTGCGGCCTGCGACCGTTCGCCGGTCTCTTTCAGCCACCCGCTTCCCACCCACGTTCGGCGTATCCATCGCCAGAGGAGTTTCTCGATGCCGCTCAGCCGCCCGCGCACGGCGACCGTCCCCTCGGTCCTTGCCCTCGTCGCCTTCTCCACCCTGCTGGCCCTGACGCCGCGCGCCGAGGCGCAGACCGTCAAGGTCGGCCTCGCGATGGACCTGTCGGGGCCCTTCGCGGTCGGCGGCGCCGAGTCGAAGGCCGGCTTCGCGGTCGCGATCAAGCAGCTGGGCGGCAAGCTCGGCGGCGTGCCGGTCGAGTTCGTCGAGGCCGACACCGCGGGCAACCCCGAGACCGCGCGCCAGGTGGTCGAGCGCATGCTGATGCGCGACAAGATCGACCTGTTCACCGGACCGGTCGGCTCGTCGGTGGCGCTGGCCGTGGCGCCGCCGCTGTTCGCGGCCAAGGTGCCCTACCTGTCGAGCAACACCGGGCCGAGCGACCTTTCGGGCGCGCGCTGCAATCCCTATTTCTTCGGCGCCTCGTACCCCAACGATGCTTATCACGAGGCGGCCGGCAAGTTCGCGGGCGACAAGGGCTTCAAGAAGGTGGCGCTGATCGCGCCCAGCTACCCGGGCGGCAAGGACGCCATCACCGGCTTCAAGCGCACCTACAAGGGCGGCACGGGCGACGAGCTCTACACCAAGCTGGGCCAGCTCGACTACTCGGCCGAGCTCGCGCAGATCCGCGCCTCGAAGCCCGACGCGCTCTACTTCTTCCTGCCGGGCGCGATGGGCGTGGCCTTCATCAAGCAGTTCGTGGGCGCGGGCCTGTCGAAGGACGTGGCGCTGATCTCCACCGCCTTCTCGGCCGACGAGGACATGATCCCCGCGGTCGGTGAGCCGATGCTCGGGCTGTTCAATACCGCGCACTGGTCCTTCGACCTCGACAACCCGGCCAACCAGCGCTTCGTGGCCGCGTTCCGGCAGCAGAACAACGGCCGCAATCCCTCGTTCTACGCGGGCCAGGCCTACGACGTGCTGATGGCAATGGACGCGGCGGTGCGCGACGTCGGCGGCAAGGTGGCCGACAAGCCCGCGCTGCTGAAGGCGATCAAGGCCGCCAACTACAAGTCGGTGCGCGGCGACTTCCGCTATGGCGCCAACAACTTCCCGGTGCAGAACTACTACCTGCGCGTGATCGCCAAGGACGGCAGCGGCCGCATCGCCAACAAGGTGATCGGCACCGTGCTGACGAACTACCAGGACACGACCGCGGCGCAGTGCGCGATGAAGCCGTCCTGATCCGGTGCCTCAATGCCGCGCGGTCTCGCGCGGCAGGTGGCCGAAGCGCTCGCGGTAGCAGGCCGCGAAGCGGCTCAGGTGCGAGAAGCCGCAGTTGAGCGCCACCTCGGTCACGCTGGCACCGTCGTGGCGCGCGAGCTGCGCATGCGCGGCATCGAGCCGCATGTTGCGCAGCACCTCGCCGGGCGAGAGCTCGCGGTAGCGCCGGAACAGCAGCGCCAGCCCGCGGCGCGTGAGGCCGGCGGCGCGCGCCACCTCCTCGAGCGACAGCGGCGTGTCGAGCCGCTGGTGCATGAACTCCTCGGCGCGCCGCAGCTGGCGCAGGCTCGCCGCCTCCGAGCCATGCCGCGCCTCGTCGTGCCGCTCGCGCACCGAGTTCGGCCGGTGGCACAGCAGGTAGAGCATCAGGTTGTCCTCGCAGTGCGAGAGCCAGCGCGCGTCGTAGCCGGCATCGCCCGCCGCGGGCAGCAGCGAGGCAAGGCTCGCGACCATGCGGCGCCATTGCGTGCCCGCCGTGTCGTCGAGCCGGAACGGCATCTCGAAGTCGATCTCGCCCACCGCATCGGCACCACGCAGCGGGAAGGCATGGCGCGCCACCTCCTGCAGCCGGCTCAGCTCGATCTTGAGCATCAGTTGCTCGCAGTCGGCATGCCAGCGCAGCCGCACCGGCTTGTGGGCCGAGATCACCGCGCCCTGCCCCGGATGGATCTGCAGGCTGCCGCCCGCATGGTGGATGTCGGCATGGCCGCGCAGCGGCATCTGCACCAGCACGAAGTTGCCGAGCGCATCGGGCTCGATGTCGACGTCGCAGCCGTAGCGCAGGATGCACAGCGAGAGTGCGCTGAGCTCGGCGCGGCAGAAGATCGCATCGACGTCGCCGCGATGCCAGACGCTGCGGTGCGGCTTCAGCTCGCAGGCGATGCGCGCATGGGTTTCGTCCGCCGCGCGGGAACGGAAGACCTCGCGCCCGTACAGCGGCGAGAGTTGCTGGCTCGACCATGCTTCCACGGACACTCCTGCGATTTCAAGGTGGGAATCGGACGCTTGTTGTGCGCGCCAATCTACGGGCAATCGGCGCCAGCCGCCATGGCGGTTGCCCGGGGGGCGGGCGGCCCTGGTGCCGTGCAAGAAGCCTGCCCGAGTGGCCCGTTCGCATAATGGCCGCCCGTTCATATGCAGGGAGATCGCCGAATGAGGAAGTCCACCGCCGTCCTGATGCTCGCGGCGTTGCTGCAGGCTGCCATGCCGGCCGCGGCGCAGGCGCCCGGCGATCCGGGCACCTCGAGGAAAGAGGCGCAGCAGCCCCTCTACGACCTGAGGGTGTCGACCGAGAAGCTGGCGTTCCGCGTGGACGTCAACGACCTGCCGCTCTCGGTCCTGCCCACCCGACGCATCGGCTCGATCGGCATGCCGCTCAACCCGGCGATCCTGCGCAGCGGTCCGCAGAAGCTCACGATCCGCCTGCTGCCCGCGGCCGGGCAGGAGCGCTTGCCCGACACGGACGACCTCAAGGTGGAACTGGTCGTGCGCAGCAAGACCGAGCCGCCGCGCAGCACCACGCTCTACGAATTGCCCCCGCTGCGCGACGGCCGGCAGGCGCTGTTCACCGACCCGAGGGGATTCAGCCAGACCGTGCAGTTCGAGGCCCAGGTGCCTTACAAGCTGGCCGGCTGGGAACGCAGCGTGCCGCTCGATGCGGCCGATCCGAAGCTCGAGGCCGAGGCGGTCGAGGTCTATCGCCGGCTGATCGACGACATCGGGAACAGGAAGGGCGAGGCCTTCATCGGCGCGCTGGCCAAGGCCCAGCGGCTGCTCTATCCGACCATCTACCTGTCGGCCAGCGAGGCACGGGAGCGGGATGGCGAATGGGTGCGCTTCGTCGACAAGGGCACCGGCACCGTCGCGCCGCTCGAGCACCACGCGCTCGAGATCCGCGGCGACGGCAAGCTGGTGCGGCTCAGGCGCACCGATCCGGCCAGCGTCGACGAAGGCGTGGTGCGCATCGCGTACAAGCGGGGGCCGCAGCCCCGGACGATCGTCTACGACATCTACCTGCACCGGCCGGCGGCGGGCGCGAAGCTGGAGCCGATCTGGTATTTCATGACCGACTTCAATTGAAGGGGCCCACGGAGACCGGTGGCAATAAAACGAGAACCAAGGTACTATTTCCTGGCTTCGCAGGCCTCTCGTGCCTACGCTCGCCACCCATGCAATCAGCTCACATCTCCGTCGACCTCCAGGATGGCTGGAACGGCTCGTTCTTCTGCAAGGAGACGGCGCGCGGCAGCTATTCGGGCGTGGCCCGGATCACCTGGCGCGGCATTCCCAAGGGCGACCTCGTCGTGATGCGCCAGCCCTCGCTCGAAGCGGCCATCGAACGCGTGCGGCTGCGCGGCGGCCAGTTCATCAAGGCACGCACCCAGCCCTGAGCCCGGCCCGTCGTTTGCTCAGCCCAGGCTCGAGCGCTTGCAGTTGAACACCGTGCCGCCGTCCGCATTGCGCAGCACGGGCACCTTGCCCATGAAGCTCAGCGTGGCGCTGGTCAGCCGCCATTCACCGGCCTTGAACAGCTTGAACAGCGTGGTGGTCTCGACCTCGGAGGTCGGGATCGAATTGAAGACGTAGACCGGCTCGCCCGACGACTCGTCCATGCCGACCAGGTCGGCGCGCATCTTCCCCAGCGTCTCGGTCTCGCGCGACTTCGATCGCACCACGTCGAGGTTGACCGTGCGCGAGAACTCGTCGATCGCGATCCTGCGCACCGCGTTGAACGGCGCATTGCCCGCGGTGGGCCCCGGCGTGCAGACGATGGTGGCGGCCGAAGCGGCCGTGCAGCAGGCCGCCAGTGCCAGCAGCAGGCAGGCCGGGCGGCTTCTTCGGGTGGTCATGGTTCGTCCCTGCTCTATGGTTCCGGAGGTCGACCACTGTAGCGCGCAGCCAATCCCCCGCTCTTCGTGCGCCCGCGCCGCTCGCGTCTCGCCGTGAATACGACGATCTTCGTAACTTCCATTCGACGACGTCTTCTGACCCAATCGCTCTCCACCCATGCGCAAGCCATGGGCCGCGCGATGCCATCCCGCATCCGCGAGAACAAGCAGGATGCCCCGCGCATCCGCACCACGAGGAGATTCAGCATGCAGCTTCATCGGATGTTCCGCCGATTCACATGGGCCCTGGCCGCCGCATTCGTGCTCGGCCTCGCCGCCTGCGGCGGTGGTGGCGGTGGAGGCGGCGGCGGTGGGTTGCCGCTGCTTCCGCCGGTGGCCGGTGAACCGCCGCCCCCGCCGCCGCCCTCGAGCACCAGCCGCGTGATCAACGCCACGCTCAAGTCCAACGCGAACGGCGACACCTATCCGATCCAGATCTACCTGCCCGCCGCCTACGATGGCGGGAGCGCGAGCTATCCCGCGATGTACCTGACGGATGGCGATGCGAGCTTCAACCTCGGCGTGTCGCGCTTCAAGAACTTCGTCGACATCCTCGAACGCCAGGGCAAGAAGGCCATCGTCGTCGGCATCGGCGGCACCGCGCACCGCAACACCGACTATCTGCCGCCGGGCTCCACCGCGTATCACACCTTCGTCACCCGCGAGCTCGTGCCCTACGTCGAATCGAACTACCGCGCCAACCCGGCCAGGCGCATGCTCTCGGGCCTGTCGAACGGCGGCATCTTCGTCGCGAGCGCCTTCTTCATGGAGGGCTCGGGGCAGTTCACCTTCCAGTACTTCTTCTCTTCCGAAGCGCCCTTCAACGGACCCGTCGCCGCGCAGGTCGATCAGCTCGAGAAGCAGATGTATGCCGACGCCGCCACGCGCGACGTTCCCGTCACGCTGTTGCTCGCCTATGCCCTCAACAACACCGGCGGTCCGACGATCACCGCGATGCACGACAAGATCGCGAGCCGCAACTACAAGGGTCTGAAGTTGAGTCTGAAGGGCTACGCGGGCGGACACACGCAGATGGATCTGCCTTCGCTCGAGGACATCGCGGCGCGATTCATCGAATAGCCGGGCGCTGCTTCGCGCGCCGCTTTCTTTCCTCCTCCCAACGGAGGAGAGATCGAACTCCACCGCAGGCACAGAATCGCTGGCCTGCGAAAAAAGGAGTCATCGATGCTCGAGAACAAGACGCTGGTCACCGCCTGCCTTGCAAGGGTCAGCGCGGGCGCGTGGCCCGAGGTCGAAGGGCATCACCTCGAGGCGCTGCAGACGGCGGGGCTGATCGTGCCGGTCGATACGCCGTCGCTGCTGATTCAGACGAGGCCTGCGCGGCGGTTTGCCTATCAGTTGACGCCGGCGGGGAAGGATGTGCTCTGGCCGCGGAAGAGTTAGCGCGGCGTCCTGCCTCTCGAACGCACCGCATCCCGACTGCCCGCGGATTCCGCTAGTTGCCCATGTCGGCCGCCTTTCTGAGAATGACAGCGACCGGCCGCAGCTCCTGCTGCACGCTTTGCAGCCAACTGGAGCGAATGAATGGCATCGTTCTTCATCGAAATGGGTCAGGGCATTCTGGCTCCCGGATACGACCCGGCGAAGAAAACAGGTGAGTTGCGTGTGACGACTTCGGACCTGTGGTCGTGTGCGTTGATTGCAGGGCACAACGCCAGTACGGGATGGGCCGGCGCTTTTCACTACCCCTCTGGAGAACTGAGTTCGAACGCTCCATTGGAGATCATGTTCAAGAGATCTCGCAGGCGTTATGACAGCGATATCGACGAGTTGGATTGGTCTCTGGAGAATCTGTCGGAAGTCAAAAGACGGCTTGAATGCGGCATCAAGACGACTGACGGATTGCTCTCCTGGATTCAGACCCTGCGACCGACGACGTGTGCGGTATTGGAGGGGCGCGAATCCGACCCGAGCGACATGAACAGGCTCCAGGTCTTTCTGGAAGGCCACGGAAGAATGAGCGTCACCCGCTCGAAGGCGCTGGGCGCCGAAGTCGCGATGAGGTCGTCCAGCGAACAAGCGCTGGTGGTGGCCGATCGGAGCAGGTTCGAGGGGATCGCGTTTCAACCTCGCCTCGATGTCCAGAACATTCCAGCGGGTCGCCATTGGTTCGGTGATCCGCAGGAAATGTTCATCGTGGATGGACACAACGTCTCCGCCAAGGTGGCGCGCTGGGTCGCGAAGAACAACGAAGCGAGGGTGCGTGAAGCGAGGCGCTCCTGGGCATAGGTCGCGTCGGAGATCGCAAGTCCCGCTGGAATGCCTTTGTCCTGCGCGGTGGAAACGAGCAAGCGCACGTGGGCAAAAAAATGCCCCAAGTGAAGATTTCACTTGAGGCTGTCGGACCCATTCGAAGATCGATGGATCTGGTTCTGGTAGGACGTACTGGATTCGAACCAGTGACCAACGGATTAAAAGTCCGCTGCTCTACCAACTGAGCTAACGTCCCGAATTCGGTTTCCCTTCGCAGGGACTTCCTCGTTCTTGTTTTTCTTGGTGCTTCGCCGCTGTCAAACGCGGCAAAGCCAAAGATTATAGCGTGGTATTTGCAGCCACCCGATCGAGAACCCACCCCGCCGCGCACTGGCCGAAGGTCGCGGTCACGCTGACGACCGATCCGTAGCCGTGGCAGTTGAGCGAACCGTCGCCGCTGTCGATGGCGCACGAAGCATCGGGCGGCGCCACGCTCTCGCGGCTGAAGACACACGTGACGCCGATCTTGCGGCCTTCGCGCGGCGCGCCGTGCGACTTGCGCAGGCGCTGCCGCAGTTGGGCGAGCAGCGGGTCGTGCGTGACCTGCGAGAGGTCGTCGATGTCGACCTTGTGCGCGAGCCGCTTGCCGCCCGCGGCGCCAACGGTGATGAAGTCGGTGCCGCGCGCAACGCCACGAGCCCAGGCGGCCATCGCGAGCTTGGCCTTCACCTGGTCGCAGGCATCGATGACGGCATGCACGGGGCCGTTGGCGGCCTGCGCTGCTTCGAGCAGCGCGGGCCAGTTGTCGGGCTCGACGAACTCGTCGATCGGCAGCACGCGGCACTCGCCATTGATCTCCGCGATGCGCTCGCGCATGGCTTCGACCTTGGCCTGGCCCACGGTGCTGTCGAGCGCGTGGATCTGGCGATTGATGTTCGACTCCGACACGTGGTCGAGATCGATCAACGTGAGGCGCCCCACCCCGCTGCGCGCCAGCGCCTCGACGGCCCACGACCCGACGCCGCCGATGCCCACGACGAGCACGTGCGCGTTGCGGATGCGCGCGGCACCGCTCACGCCGTACAGGCGCTCGAGGCCGCCGAAGCGGCGCGCGAAATCGGGTGCCATGGCATCGTCGCCAGACGCGGCAAAACCGGCGGCTGCCTCGGGGGCAGTCGCCGGTTCGATCGTGGAGACGGGCTCGTGAACCGTGCTCAAGCGGAAGGCTCCGCCAGCACTAGCGCAGGCGCGAGAGACGCTCGCGGCCGGCCTGTGCGGCTTCCGATTGCGGGTAGGCCTTGGTCAGGTCTTCCAGCGTGCGGCGCGCGGCGCGCGTGTCCTTGAGCTCGATCTGGCAGTTCGCGATCGACAGCACGGCCTCGGGGGCCTTGGCGTGGTCGGGCGCGAGCGAGAGCATCGAACGGAAGTTGGCGATGGCCTCGTTGTAGTTGCGCGTGGCGTACTGGGCGTTGCCAAGCCAGAACAGGGCCGAGGCGTTGTAGCCGCTTTGCGGGTAGCGCTTGACGAACTCGGCGAAGGCGGTCTGCGCCTGCGCGAACTGGCCGGCGCGGAACACGCCGAGCGCGGCTTCGAAGTCGGCCTTCTCGCGCGGATCGGCATTGAACTCGCGGCCATCGACCGTGACCTTCGACGGCTCGTTCTGCTTGAGACGGTCGTCGATGGTGGTCTGCTTGGACTGCAGCTCGCTCACGGCCCGCGTGAGCTGCTCGTTCTGGCCGGTCATGCGCGCGAGATCGCCGCGCATCTGCTCGATCTGCGTCTGCAGGTCGAGCAGGCTGCGCCGCAGCTGACCGTTCTCGTCGGTCAGACGCTGATCGGTCTGCTGGCGCACGGCCTCCACGCGCTGGCGCAGGTCGAGGATGGCCTTGCGGGCCTCGTCATCCTCGAACAGCGCGGCCTGCGATCCGGCCGAGGCGCACAACAGCGCGGCCGCGAGAGCCGCGCCACGCCATAGAGCGCTTTGGGCGGGACGCATCACCGGGTGTAGCGGATTTCGGCGCGACGGTTCTGCGCCCAGACTTCTTCACCCGCGCCGGTCACGGCGGGCTTTTCCTTGCCGAAGCTCACGGCTTCGATCTGGCTGTCGTTCACGCCCAGCAGCGTGAGCGCGCGGCGCACTGCTTCCGAACGCTTCTGGCCCAGCGCCAGGTTGTACTCGCGGCCGCCGCGATCGTCGGTGTGGCCTTCGATCGAGACGCGGCGCTGCGGGTTGGCCTTGAGGAAACGGGCATGGCCGTCGATCACCGACTGGAACTCGGGCTTGACCGTGTAGCTGTCGTAGTCGAAATACACGACGCGCTCGACGCCCATCGGACCCTGAGCGGTGCCGGCATTGGGATCGATCGTGACCGGCGCCACGGCCGTGGCCGCGCCCTGGTTGCCGGCGCCACCCATGCTGCCGGAGCGGTCGGTCACGGGCGTGTCGTTGAGCTTGGTGCCCGACGAGCAGCCAGCGATCAGCGCCACGATGGCCAGCGAATAAATCGTACGTTTCAACATTTCGAACTCCTCAGATAAACCTAATCATTGCTTTTGAAACGGACCCCAGTCCGGTTCCCTGATGTCTCCTGCCTGACCCGCCAGCCGTGCCTTTATTTTTCCGTCCAGCGTGGTCGTCATGAGGGCTTCGCGACCTTGCAGTTGCGTGGCATAGACGATCAGCTTGCTATTGGGGGCAAAACTCGGACTCTCGTCCGCCGAGGTGTCGGTGATGGCGGTGACGTTGCCGGAGGCCAACTCCATCACATGGAGTTTGAACGCCCCACCCACTCGGGAGATGTAGGCCAACCACCGGCCGTCGGCGCTGACGGAAGGAGAAATGTTGTAGGTACCGCTGAAGGTGACCCGCGTCGGGTTGCCGCCATTGGCACCCATCTTGTAGATCTGCGGCGCGCCGCCGCGGTCGCTCACGAAGTAGATGGTGCTGCCGTCGGCCGAATAGACCGGTTCGGTGTCGATGCTCGCGCTCTGAGTCAGCCGGCGCGGCTCGCCGCCGCTGGCCGGGATGGTGTAGAGCTGCGAGCCGCCGTCGCGGCTCAGCGTGACGGCCAGCGTGCTGCCGTCGGGCGCCCAGGCCGGCGCGCTGTTGGAGCCGCGGAAGTTGGCGACCAGCCGGCGCTGGCCGCTGGCCACGTTGTGCACGTAGACGACGGGCTTGCGCGACTCGAAGGACACGTAGGCCAGCTGCTGGCCGTTGGACGACCAGACCGGCGAGATGATCGGCTCGGGGCTGGCCAGCGCGGCCTGCGCGTTTTCGCCGTCGGCATCGGCCACCCACAGCGAGTAGCGGCTGCCGCCCTTGGTGACGTAGGCGATGCGGGTCGAGAAGATGCCCTTGTCGCCCGTGAGCTTCTCGTAGACGTAGTCGGCGATGCGGTGCGAGGCGAGCCGCAGGTCGCCCTGCGGAACGATGTAGCTCTGGCCACCGAGATCGCCGCCGTTCGGTCCGCGCACCACGTCCCAGAGACGGAAGCGCACGTCGTAGCGACCGTCGGCCAGCCGCGTGACGCTGCCGACCACGAGCGAATCGGCGGTGCGCTGGCGCCAGACCGAGAAATCAGGACGCGAGCCCTCGTCGAGCGCCTGGCCCGAGGCATCGACGCCGCGGAACTGGCCGCTGCGCTCGAGGTCGGCCTGGACGATCTCGGAGATCTTCTGCGGCGAGGAATCCTGGCCGCGGAACGGCACGAGCGCAATGGGCAACTGGGTCAACCCCACGCCCGACACCTCGACCTTGAACTGGGCGAGTGCGGGCAGGACGGGGGAGGCAGCCAGGGCCGCGATGAGCGTGCGGCGACCCAAAAGCGATGAAGAAGGAGTTGGAGAGAGGGCTTGCAACGGCTTGTTCATGCGGTTTCGGAGAGATCTCGGGTTGAAAAAGTTTCTCCCCTTGTAACGGGGCCACATGGTACACATTGCTTTGATGGCGCCATGGCAAAACGTTCCATGCGGCGCCAGGTCCTACATACAAAATGCTTCCGGAAAACGCCGCGGCACCGGGCCCGGGGCGCTGAAAGGGTGTTCCGACCCGCCCCGTAGAATCCGCCGCCATGCAGACACCCCCCGGCAGCGAAGCCGCACGCCCTCCCCTGATGCGCCGGCTGGCGCGGCTCATGACCTGGTTCGGCGGTTCGCGCCAGTGGTGGGCGCTGGGACTGAGCGGCGCGATGCTCGCCGCCATCACCGAGCCGCTGATGGCGGCCCTCCTCAAGCCCTTGCTCGACCGCGGCTTCACGCGCGGCGAGATGCCGCTGTGGTTCGTGCCGGCCGCCGTGCTGCTGCTGTTCGCGGTGCGCGGCATCGCCCAGTTCATCTCGCAGTACGCGCTCTCGCGCATCGCCAACGAAGGCATGCAACGGCTGCGCAAGGTGCTGTTCGACCGGCTGCTGGGTGCCGAGCTCGCGCTGTTCGCGCGCCAGTCGGCCAGCACGCTGTCGAACACCGTGGTCTATGAAGTGCAGACCGGCGCGATGCTGCTGGTGCAGGCGCTGCTGGGGCTGTCGCGCGACGGCTTCACACTGGTGGCGCTGCTGGGCTACCTCGTCTACCTGAACTGGAAGCTCACGCTGATCGTGGCCTTCCTGGTGCCGAGCATCTCCTGGATCATGAAGGTGTTCTCCAAGCGCCTCTACAAGCTGACGCAGCAGGGGCAGCAGGCCACCGACGAGCTGGCCTATGTGGTGGAAGAGAACGTGCTGGCCCACCGCATGGTGCGCCTGCACGGCGCCGAGACGGCCCAGGCCAGGCGCTTCGAGCAACTGAGCCAGAAGCTCAACCGGCTGGCCGTGAAGTCCACCATCGCCCAGGCCGCGACCACGCCGCTCACGCAGATGATGGCCTCGCTGGCGCTGTCGGTGGTGGTGATGATCGCGCTCTGGCAGAGCGGCAAGCAGGGCTTCACGGTCGGCGGTTTCGTCGCCTACATCACGGCGATGCTGATGCTGATCGCGCCGATCCGGCGCCTCGCGGAAGTGGCCGGTCCCATCACGCGCGGCCTGGCGGCGCTCGAGCGCGGCCTGGCGCTGGTCGACGAGGTGCCGACCGAGCCGCAGGGCAGCTTCGGCATGGCGCATGCTCAGGGCCGCATCGAGTTCCGCGACACGCGCGTGAACTACCGCGGCGACGACGAGCGCCCCGCCCTCGACGGCGTGAGCATCGTGATCGAGCCGGGCCAGAACGTGGCCTTCGTCGGCCCCTCGGGCTCGGGCAAGACCACGCTGATGAACCTGCTGCCGCGCTTCGTGCTGCCCAGCGGCGGGCAGGTGCTGCTCGACGGCCACGACATCTCGGAATGGGAGCTCAAGAGCCTGCGCTCGCAGTTCGCCATGGTGAGCCAGGACGTGGTGATGCTCAACGACACCCTGGCGGCCAACGTGGCGCTGGGCGCCGGCGCCGAGATCGACCGCGACCGCGTGCTGGCCTGCATCGCGGCCGCCAACCTCAGCAGCCACGTCGACGGCCTGCCCCAGGGCATCGACACCGTGCTGGGCCACAACGCCACCCAGCTCTCGGGCGGCCAGCGCCAGCGCCTCGCGATCGCGCGCGCGCTCTACAAGGATGCACCGGTGCTGCTGCTCGACGAGGCCACCTCGGCGCTCGACACCGAATCCGAACGCCTGGTGCAGGACGCCCTGCAGCGCCTGATGCAGAACCGCACCACGCTGATCGTGGCGCACCGCCTGTCGACCATCCAGCATGCCGACCGCATCATCGTGATGGAACAGGGCCGCGTGGCCGAGCAGGGTTCGCACGCGCAGCTGATGGCGCTCGACGGCCTCTATGCGCGGCTGCAGACGAACGCGGTGCGCAGCGCGGCCGCGGGTCAGGATCCGACGCTCTGATCCCGGCCGCCGGCCGGCGCCGGCGCTGAGGCGCCCTCCGCCACGAGCACACCCGCCGAGAGGATGAACTCGGCCGCACTGCGGATGTCGCCCTCGAGCGCGGCCCGCGCCTTGGCACCATCGCGCCGCTTGAGCGCCGCGAGCAAGGCCGCATGGTGCGACACCGCCACCTTTTCGCCCACGCGGCGCGAGCCGGCGCGCAGGTCGTAGTTGAGGATCGGGCCGATGCGCAGCCACAGCGCCTCGATCATCTGCAGCAGCATCGGCATGTCGGCCGCGGCATAGACCGCGAAGTGGAATTCCTTGTTGAAGGTGACCAGCCTCGAGCCATCGGGACTCGCGGCCTTCATCTCGGCGACGAAGGCATCGTGGCGCTCGGCGATCTCGCGCAGCGCCACCGTGCCGACCGCCGCGGCCGCGGCCTCGGTCGCCAACCCCTCGAGATTGGTGCGAATCACCGTGATCTCCTTGAACTGCGCGGGCGTCATGCGCGGCACGCGCAGGGTGCGGCTGGGCGTCAGCTCGAGCGCCTGCTCGGCCACCAGCCGCTGCATCGCCTCGCGCACCGGCATCACGCTCACGCCGAGCGCCGCGGCGGCGCTGCGCAGCGAGATCTGCTCGCCCGGCATCATCTGCCCGCTCATCACCAGGTCGCGCAACTGGTCGTAAACGTTGGCGCTGAGCGTCTGGCGCTTGAGCGGGGTGACGAGGTCGGCGAGCTCCATGCCGAGGAGTATACGTTTCGGGGTATACCCCATGCGATATCTGTGATCACAGATCTACGATGCCGACCATTCCCTCTCACACCCCAAGGAGCTATTCAGAATGTGGAACGGCAATTCCCTCGCCGGCCAGCGCGTGCTCGTCACCGCCGGCGCCAGCGGCATCGGACTGGACATCGTGCGCGCCTTCGCCGCGGCCGGCGCCCGTGTCTTCGTCTGCGACGTGCAAGCCGAGAGCCTGGACCGGCTGTCGACCGAGCTGCCGGAAGTCGGCAGCTGCCTTGCCGACGTCTCGAGCGAGGAACAGGTGGCCCGGCTGTTCGAAGCCGCGGACCGCAAGCTCGGCGGCCTCGACGTGCTGGTCAACAACGCCGGCGTGGCCGGCCCGACCGGCGGCGTCGAGACCCTCTCGCTCGACGACTGGAACCGAACGCTGGCCGTCAACATCACGGGTCAGTTCCTCTGCGCCCGGCTCGCCGTGCCGCGGTTGCGCCAGGGCCGCAATCCCTCGATCGTCAACCTGTCCTCGGCCGCCGGCCACCTCGGCATGCCGGGCCGCTCGCCCTACGCGGCCTCCAAATGGGCCGTGGTCGGTTTCACCAAGACGCTCGCGCTCGAACTCGGCCCCGACGGTATCCGCGTCAATGCGATCCTGCCGGGCGCGGTCGACGGGCCACGCATCCGCGCCGTGATCGCCGCCAAGGCCCAGGCACTCGGCAAGCCCATCGAGGACGTCACGCGCAGCTACACCTCGCAGTCCGCGCTCAACCGCATGGTGACGGCCGGCGACATCGCGAACATGGTGCTGTTCGCCGCCAGCGACCTGGCCGCGAGCGTCACCGGCCAGGAGCTCGTGGTCGACGGCCACACCCAGGCGCTGAGCTGAGCGCCCTCTTCCCCTTCCCAGTTTCAAACGGACCGTATTCATGGCCACCCGCACCAAAGCCATCATCACCTGCGCCCCCACCGGCGCGATCCACACGCCGAGCATGTCACCGCACCTGCCGGTGACGGCCGACGAGATCGCCGCCGCCTCGATCGAGGCCGCCCGCGCCGGCGCCGCGATCCTGCACCTGCATGCGCGCGATCCGAAGGACGGCCGCCCCTCGCAGGACCCGGACCTCTTCCGCCCCTTCCTCTCGAAGATCAAGGCCGCCACCGACGCCGTGATCAACATCACCACCGGCGGCAGTCCGCACATGAGCGTCGAGGAACGCATGCGCCCGGCCACCACCTTCAAGCCCGAGCTGGCCTCGCTCAACATGGGCTCGATGAACTTCGGCCTGTTCCCGATGCTCGAGCGCTTCAAGTCCTTCGAGCACGACTGGGAACGCGAGCATCTCGAGAACAGCCGCAACCTGATCTTCAAGAACACCTTCGCCGACATCGAGAACATCCTGCGTCTGGGCGAGGCCAACGGCACTCGCTTCGAGTTCGAGTGCTACGACGTCAGCCACCTCAACAACCTGCGCCACTTCATGGACCGCGGCCTGGTGCGCGCACCGGTGTTCGTGCAGACGGTGTTCGGCATCCTCGGCGGCATCGGCGCCGATCCCGAGGACCTGATGCACATGCACCGTACGGCGGCGCGCCTGTTCGGCGACCGCTTCCAGTGGTCGATCCTCGGCACCGGCCGCAACCAGTTGCCGCTGGCCACCATCGGCGCGGCCATGGGTTCGCACGTGCGCGTCGGGCTCGAGGACTCGCTGTGGATCGGCCCGGGCCGGCTCGCCGCCTCGAGCGCCGAGCAGGTGCTGCGCATCCGCGCCGTGCTCGAGGCGCTGAACATCGACATCGCGACACCCGACGAGGCGCGCGAGATCCTCGGCCTCAAGGGCGCGGCCAAGGTCGACTTCTAAGTCCTCGCCCCCCATCGCCCGCAGCGCCGCCGCCTCGCACGGCGCGCCGCTGCATTCCTTCATCAGAACAAGACTTCAGAGAGAGACACCGATGGCACACACCTCCATCCCCGGCGCCCGTCTCGGGCCCGCCGCCGACACGGCCACCACCGACGAGCAGGCCTCGCTCAATGCGCTGATCTTCCGCAAGCTGATGCCGCTGCTGGTGCTGGCCTACGTGATCAGCTTCATCGACCGCACGAACATTGCGCTCGCCAAGAACCACATGGCGGTCGATATCGGCATCTCGGCCGCGGCCTACGGCCTGGGCGCGGGCCTGTTCTTCCTGAGCTACGCGCTGCTCGAGGTTCCGAGCAACCTGGTGATGCACCGCGTGGGCGCGCGCTGGTGGATCGCGCGCATCATGATCACCTGGGGCCTGCTGTCGGCCGGCATGGCCTTCGTCACCGGCGAGACCTCGTTCTACGTAATGCGCGTGCTGCTCGGCGCGGCCGAGGCCGGCCTGTTCCCGGGCGTGATGCTCTACCTGAACTACTGGTTCGGCCGCAAGGACCGGGCGCGCGCCACCGGCTACTTCCTGCTCGGCGTGTGCATCGCCAACATCCTCAGCGGCCCGGTCGGCGGCGCGCTGCTGCAGATGGACGGCCTGCTGGGCTGGCACGGCTGGCAATGGATGTTCGTGATCGAGGGGCTGCCGGCCGTGGCGCTGGCCTTCGTGGTCTGGCGCAAGCTGCCCGACGGCCCGGCCGATGCCCGCTGGCTCACGCCGGCGCAGGCGCGCACCATCGAGCAAGGCCTGGCCGCCGAACGCGCCGAGGACGCGGCCCATGGCCAGGTCGGCGAATCGTTCCGTGCCTGCCTGGTCGACAAGCAGATCTGGCTCGCGATCTTCGTCTACTTCTGCCACCAGATCAGCATCTACACGGTGATCTTCTTCTTGCCGAGCATCATCGGCACCTACGGCAAGCTCACGCCGCTGCAGATCGGCGCGCTCAATTCGCTGCCCTGGGTCGCCGCTGCGGTCGGCGCGATCGCGCTGCCGCGGCTCGCGGTCACGCCGCAGCGCGGCCGTCTGCTGCTGCTGATCGGCCTGGCCGCCATGGCCGTGGGGCTGTGCATCGCGGCCTTCGCGAGCCCGGCCATCGCGCTCGCGGGTTTCTGCCTCACGGGCTCGATGTTCTTCGTGGTGCAGTCGGTGATCTTCCTGTTCGCTTCCTCGCGCCTGGCCGGCGCGGCGCTCGCGGGCGGGCTGGCGCTGGTCAACACCTGCGGCCTCGTGGGCGGCTTCATCGGGCCGTCGGTGATGGGATGGATCGAGCAGAGCACGGGCCGCATGACCAACGGCCTGCTCGCGATGGCCGTGCTGCTGGTGCTGGCGGCGCTCGCCAGCATCGGGATGCGTCAGGGCCGCGAATCGCGGCGTTGAAGGACCAGGGGACTCAGAGCAGCACGATGTCGTACTGCCCCTGCCCGATCGCCGGCTCGGCCTGCAGCGAGATCGGCTTGCCGATGAAGTCGCTGAGCCCGGCCAGGTGCTGGCTCTCCTCGTCGAGGAACAGCTCGATCACCTGCGGCGACGAAACGATACGAAACTCGCGCGGCGTGAACTGCCGCGCCTCGCGCAGGATCTCGCGCATCACGTCGTAGGCCACGCTGCGCGCGGTCTTCACGATGCCCTGCCCGCCGCAGGCCACGCAGGGCTCGCACAGCATGTGGGCCAGCGATTCGCGCGTGCGCTTGCGCGTCATCTCGACCAGGCCGAGCTGCGAGAAGCCGCCGGCCGTGGTCTTCACGCGGTCGCGCGCGAGCTGCTTGCGGAACTCGCCGAGCACCTGCTCGCGGTGGTCGTCGCGCGCCATGTCGATGAAGTCGACGATGATGATCCCGCCCAGGTTGCGCAGCCGCAGCTGGCGCGCGATGGCCTGCGCCGCCTCGAGGTTGGTCTTGAAGATGGTGTCGTCGAAGTTGCGGGCACCGACGAAGCCGCCGGTGTTCACGTCGATGGTGGTCAGCGCCTCGGTCTGGTCGACCACGAGGTAGCCACCCGACTTGAGATCGACCCGGCGCCCGAGCGCGCGCGCGATCTCCTCGTCGACCGAATAGAGGTCGAAGATCGGCCGCTCGCCGCGGTAGTGCTGCAGCTTGCCGGACGCCTTGGGCATGAACTCGAGGCCGAACTTCAGCAACAGCTCGAACTGCTCGCGCGAATCGATGCGGATGGTCTGCGTGTCCTCGGTGGTGAGGTCGCGCAGCACGCGCTGCAAGAGGCTCAGGTCCTGGTGCAGCAGCGACATCGGCGGCAGCCGCGTCGAGGCCTCGCGGATGCGCGACCAGGTCTTGCGCAGGTAGGCGATGTCGTCGGCGAGCTCGGCGTCGGTCGAGTCCTCGCCGTTGGTGCGCAGGATGAAGCCGCCGGTGTTCTCGGGCACCACGCCGCCACTGTCGGCGGCCGCGGCGGCCTCGATCAGCGCGAGCATGCGCGAGCGCAGCGCATCGCGCAGGTCGGCCGGGATCTTCTGCGACACGCCGATGTGGTTGTCCTGCGGCAGGAACACGAGCAGCCGTCCCGCGATGCTGATCTGCGTCGACAGCCGCGCGCCCTTGGTGCCGATCGGGTCCTTGATGACCTGCACCAGCAGCGACTGGCCCTCGAACACCTGCTTCTCGATCGGCACCATGGTGCCGCCGTTGCGGTGGTCGCGTTCGGCCGGCGCGGCGCTGGGCCGCGAGCCCGGCGTGAACGGCGCGACGATGTCGGCGACATGCAGGAAGGCGGTGCGTTCGAGGCCGATGTCGATGAAGGCCGACTGCATGCCCGGCAGCACGCGCGAGACCTTGCCCAGGTAGATGTTGCCGACCAGTCCGCGCTCGAGCGTGCGCTCGACGTGCAGCTCCTGCACCGCGCCGTGCTCGACCACCGCCACGCGGGTCTCCTGCGGGGACCAGTTGATCAGGATGTCTTGCATGGAGTTCTCGGTTGTCTCGGTTGTCTCAAATGGGGAAACCGGCGCGCCGCAGCAGTTGCGCGGTCTCGAACATGGGGAGGCCCATGATGCCCGAATAGGAGCCGGCGATGTGCTCGACGAAGGCGGCCGCCGCGCCCTGGATGCCATAGGCGCCGGCCTTGCCCAGCGGCTCGCCGCCTTCGACGTAGCGGCGGATCTGTGCACGGGTCATCGTCGCGAAGCGCACGCGCGACACGCTCAGCGCGGCCTGCCGGCGGCGGCCCTGTTGCAGCGCCACGGCGGTCAGCACACGGTGCGTGGTGCCCGACAGCAGCGCGAGCATGCGCTCGGCATCGCGCGCGTCCTCGGGCTTGCCGAGGATGGTGCGGCCCAGCGCGACGGTGGTGTCGGCGCACAGCACGGGCGCATCGGCCAGGCCGCGGCGACGCAGACGCGCCACGGCGGCATCGAGCTTGAGCGCCGTCACGCGCTGCACGTAGGCGGTCGGCGATTCGCCGGGCAACACGGTCTCGAGCGCCTCGGCGTCTTCGTCGTCGGCGGCCAGCAGCAGTTCATGGCGCACGCCGAGCTGGCCGAGCAACTGGGCGCGGCGCGGGCTCTGCGAGGCGAGATAGAGGAAGGTCGGGGTGGTCGGCACGGCGGTCGTTCCTGGGGTGCGGAAGAAAGGACGGGGGTCGATGCGAGGACGCGGCGAGGCCCTCGCCGCGCCGCTCATTCGCGGTGGTAGGGATGGCCCGCGTTGACCGACCATGCGCGGTAGAGCTGCTCCACCAGCAGCACGCGCGCCATCGCATGCGGCAGGGTCAGGTCGGACAGGCGGATGCGCTCGTGGGCCGCGGCCTTGAAAGCCGGGTCGAGTCCGTCGGGGCCGCCGATCACCAGCGCGACGTCGTCGCCCTCGCCCTGCCAGCTCTGCAGCCGCGCGGCCAGGGCCTTGGTGGTCAGCGCGGTGCCACGCTCGTCGAGCACCACGATGCGCATGCCGCGCGCGATGGCGGCCTCGATGCGTTCGCGTTCGGCGGCGTAGAGGGTCTCGAGCGACTTGGAACCGCGCGGCTCGGTCTTGACCGCACGCAGTTCGAGCTTGAGTTCGGGCGGGAAGCGCTTGGCGTAGTCGTCCCAGGCAGTCTGTGCCCAGTCGGGCATGCGCTGCCCGACTGCGACCACCAGCAGCTTCATGCGCCGCGCGAAGCGGTCTTGCGCGCGGGTGCCTTCTTCGCCGCGGGCTTGGCAACGGTCTTCTTGGCGGCGGCCTTCTTGGCCACGGGCTTGCCGACCACCACCACCGGGGCCTTCTTGACCGGCGCCTTCTTCGCTGCGGTCTTGGCGCCGGTCTTGCCCGCCGCCTTCTTCGGCGCGGCCTTGGCTTCCTTGGCCTCGCGCTCGGCCGCGCGGATCGCGGTCTTGGCGGCGCTCGCGCGGCGCAGCGAGGTCGGCGCCTTGGCGGCCGCGGGCTTGGCTTCCTTGTCCTCGGACGCACGCGCCGGCTTGCTGGCGCCGAGCTTCAGGCGCACGGGCTTGTCGCCCCAGATTTCCTCGAGGTGGTAGTACTGGCGGATCGCCGGCTGCATGATGTGCGCGACGGCCTGTCCGCAGTCCACGATGATCCACTCGCCGTTTTCCTCGCCTTCCACGCGCGGCTTGCCGAAGCCGGCATCGCGCACCGCGTCGCGCACGCTCGCGGCGAGGGCCTTGGTCTGGCGGTTCGAGGTGCCCGAGGCCACGATCACGCGCTCGAACAGCGGCGAGAGATGCTCGGTGTCGAATACCTGGATGTCCTGCGCCTTGACGTCTTCGAGCCCATCGATGATGGCTCGCTGGAGTTTCTGGGTGTCTTTCTTGGCGGCGGCTTCAGTGGTCATCAGGCAGGGCGATAGAGGAAGTGTTGGTCAATATAGCGTGCAACCGTGGACGGAACCAGTGAGGAAATCTCCTCGCCCAGCGACGCACGCCGCCGGATGTCGGTGGCGCTGATGTCCATGGCAGGCAGTTCGAGCGCCTCGAAACGCGCGCCAGCCGGGAGGCCGGGCAGTGTATTCGGATCAAAACGGGCGGTGTCGGCCGTCGATAGTGCGCGATACGCTACAGAAATAGTAGCGACCGCGAGTATATCCTGCCAGCCGTGCCAGCTCGGCAGGGCCCGCGCCTGGTCGGCGCCCATGACCAGCACCAGCTCGGCGTCGGGCCGCGCCTGCCGCAGTTCGTGCAGGGTGTCGATGGTGTAGGTGGGGCCGTCGCGCAGCATCTCGCGCGAATCGACCACCACGCCCGGGATGCCGCCGAAGGCCAGCTGCGCCATCGCGAGGCGGTCGTTCGCGGGCGTGAGCTCGCGCACCTTGTGCCAGGCATGCCCGGTCGGAAAGACGTAGAGCGCTTCGAGGCCCAGTTGCTCGAGCGCGGCCCGCGCGAGCGCCACATGGGCGTTGTGCGGCGGATCGAAGGCGCCGCCGAACACGCCGATGCGCGGCGCGTTCTTCGGGGCGTTCACGGCAGCCACGCGCGGCGCACGATGAAGTCGCTGTAGAGCGCCGCCTCGGGCGAACCCGGCTCGGGCTCGCGGCGGTAGGCCCAGCTCGCCTGCGGCGGCATCGACAGCAGGATCGATTCGGTGCGCCCGCCCGACTGCAGCCCGAAGTGCGTGCCGCGGTCCCACACGAGGTTGAACTCGACGTAGCGGCCGCGCCGGTAGAGCTGGAACGCGCGTTCGCGCTCGCCCCAGGCCATGTCGCGGCGGCGTTCCACCAGCGGCAGGTAGGCCGGCAGGAAGGCGTCACCGACCGAGCGGATCAACGCGAAGCCGTTGTCGACCCCGCCCTCGGCGAAGTCGTCGAAGAAGATGCCGCCGATGCCGCGCTGCTCGTTGCGGTGCTTGAGGAAGAAATACTCGTCGCACCAGGTCTTGAAGCGCGGGTACTGGTCCTCGCCGAAGGGCGCGAGCGCATCGCGGCAGACGGTGTGGAAATGCACCGCGTCTTCCTCGAAGCCGTAGCAGGGCGTGAGGTCCATGCCGCCGCCGAACCAGCACACCGGCTCGCCGCCGGCCGGCAAGGCCGCCAGCATGCGCACGTTCATGTGGACGATCGGCACGTAGGGGTTGCGCGGGTGGAACACCAGCGACACGCCCATCGCCTCGAAGGGCGCGCCGGCCAGCTCGGGCCGGTTCTGCGTGGCCGACGGAGGCAGCTTCGGGCCGCGCACCTGCGAGAAGCCGCAGCCCGCGCGCTCGAACAGCTCGCCGCCTTCGAGGATGCAGGTGAGTCCGCTGCCCTGCAGCGGCTCGTCGGGCGCCTTGTGCCAGGCATCGCGCACCGCGGTGCCGCCGTCGGCCGCCTCGACCGCGGCGACGATGGATTGCTGCAGCCCGCGCAGATAGTCGCCGACCGCCTGGGGATCGGAGGGTTGCCGCTGCATCAACCGTTGGTGCCGTGGCTGCGCGCCTGCACGGCACGGAAGCCGATGTCGCGGCGGTACTGGGCGCCGTCGAAGCGCACCCGCGCCGCCACCTCGTAGGCGCGCTGCTGCGCGAGCTTCACGCTGTCGGCCAGCACGGTCACGCAGAGTACGCGGCCGCCGCTGGTCTGGAGTTCGCCGTCCTTCACGGTGGTGCCGGCATGGAACACCACGGCATCGGGCGCCTCGGCGGGAATGCCGTCGATGCGGTCGCCCTTGCGCGGCGAGAGCGGGTAGCCGTGCGCGGCCATCACCACGCCGAGCGCGACGCGGCGGTCCCACTGCAGCTCGACCTGGTCGAGCGTGCCGTCGGTGGCGTGCCAGAAGACCTCGAACAGGTCGGACTTCAGCCGCATCATGATCGGCTGGGTCTCGGGATCGCCCATGCGGCAGTTGAACTCGAGCGTCTTGGGATGGCCCTGGGCGTCGATCATCAGGCCGGCATAGAGGAAGCCGGTGTAGGGAATGCCGTCCTTTTCCATGCCGCGGATGGTCGGCAGGATGATCTCGCGCATCGCGCGCGCATGCACCTCGGCCGTGACCACGGGCGCGGGCGAGTAGGCGCCCATGCCGCCGGTGTTGGGGCCCTCGTCGTTGTCGAGCAGGCGCTTGTGGTCCTGGCTGGTGGCCAGCGCGGTCACGTTCTTGCCGTCGCACAGCACGATGAAGCTGGCTTCCTCGCCCTGCAGGAACTCCTCGATCACGACGCGCGCGCCGCCTTCGTTGTGCGACACGCCGAACTTGTTGTCGACCAGCATGAAGTCGACCGCGTCGTGCGCTTCCTGCGCGGTCATGGCCACGACCACGCCCTTGCCGGCAGCCAGGCCGTCGGCCTTGACCACGATCGGCGCGCCCTTGGCGTCGATGTAGGCATGGGCGGCGGCGGCGTCGGTGAAGGCCTCGTACTCGGCCGTCGGGATCTTGTGGCGCTTCATGAAGGCCTTGGAGAAGGCCTTCGAGCTCTCGAGCTGGGCGGCGGCCTTGGTCGGGCCGAAGATGCGCAGGCCGTGCGCGCGGAACTCGTCGACCACGCCCGCGGCCAGCGGAGCCTCGGGCCCGACCACCGTCAGCGCGATCTTTTCCTTGATCGCCCACTCGCGCAGCGCGGCGGGCTCGGTGATGTCGATGCTGTCGTAGCGCGGGTCGGTGACCGTTCCGCCATTGCCGGGCGCCACGTAGATGCGGCTCACCCGGACGGCCTGCGCCAGCCGCCATGCCAGGGCGTGTTCGCGGCCCCCTCCCCCAATCACCAGTACCTTCATTCTCGGGCCTTCATACGCTGTGTTCTTTCCATCATTGCTGCTGCCGGGTGCCGGCCCTCATTCGGACAGCGAGGCGTTGTGATAGACCTCCTGCACGTCGTCGAGGTCCTCGAGCACGTCGAGCAGCTTCTGCATCTTCGCGGCGTCCTCGCCGGTCACGTCGATGGTGTTCTCGGCCCGCATCGTGACCTCGGCCACCTCGGGCTTCAGGCCCGCCGCCTCGAGCGCGTTCTTCACTGCCTCGAAGTCGCCGGGCGCGGTGATCACCTCGATGGCGCCGTCGTCGTCGGTCACGACGTCTTCGGCGCCCGCCTCGAGCGCCACTTCCATCACCTTGTCTTCATCGGTGCCCGGGGCGAAGACGAACTGGCCGCAATGCTTGAACTGGAAGGCCACCGAGCCCTCGGTGCCCATGTTGCCGCCGTGCTTGGCGAAGGCGTGGCGCACTTCGGCCACGGTGCGCACGCGGTTGTCGGTCATGGTGTCGACGATGATCGCCGCGCCGCCGATGCCGTACCCTTCGTAACGAATCTCTTCGTAGTTGACGCCTTCGAGATTGCCCGTGGCCTTGTCGATGTTGCGCTTGACAGTGTCGGCGGGCAGGTTGACCGCCTTGGCCTTCTCGACCGCCAGTCGCAGGCGGGGGTTGGCGCTCAGGTCGCCGCCGCCGGCCCGGGCCGCCACCATGATTTCACGGATGGCGCGGGTCCAGAGCTTTCCTCTTTTTTCGTCCTGCCGGCCCTTCCGGTGCTGAATATTTGCCCATTTGCTGTGTCCGGCCATGGCTTTTCTCTCGCTGTCCTGTGTTTTCGAAGCAGGCTGCGAGTTTACTGTCCGGCGCGCACAACGGACCGGCGGCGCGGCCGGGCGGGCCGGTCAAACCTTTTGGTGATAATCCCTCGATGACGCCATTGCCTTTCGCCGGGTCGGGATATCCGACGCTGCCGCCCACCCGCCACGCCTCGCGCGCGACCGGGGCGGACCGCCGGCGGGCAGGCCCCGATCCCCTCGCAAAGGCTTCCTGATCGTGCGCTTCCAGGGCGAAACACCCTCCTCCTCTTCCTCCTCCCTGCGCGTGGAGCGCCTGTCGTTCGCGGACAGCCTCGCGCTGGCCGCCGACGGACCGGCGCCCTTCGCCGCCATCGGCTACGGCACGCCCGACCGCATCGACTGGATGCCGCCGGTCGACGCCAGCGTGCTCTCGGCGCGCGGCGCCGTCGCCGACGTCTGGCATGCCACCGGGCCGGCCGTTCAGACCGGCCGCACCGGCCTCGTGCGCTGGCGCGCCGACGAGCACTGGCTGCTGGGCGCGATCGACCTCGACGAAAGCATCGAGAAGCAGGGCCTGGCCGAACTGGCCCACCGCGCCTACCGCGACCTGTTCGCCACGCTCGACCAGAGCGGCATCGCCCATCCGCTGCGGATCTGGAACTACCTGCCGCAGATCAACGGCGACGGCGGCGGGCTCGAGCGCTACCGCCAGTTCAACCTGGGTCGGCAGGACGCCTTCCTCGAAGCCGGCCGCGCCGCCTTCGAGGGCGCGCCGGCGGCCTGCGCGCTGGGCATCCACCGCGGCGCACTGTCGGTGCGCTTCCTGGCCGGGCGCCGCGCCCCGCTGCCGATCGAGAACCCGCGCCAGGTCTCGGCCTACCGCTACCCCTCGACCTACGGGCCGCGCGCGCCCACCTTCTCGCGCGCGGCGCTGGCCGACATCGGCGACGAACGCTGCGCGCTGTTCATCTCGGGCACCGCGAGCATCGTCGGCCACGAAACCGTGCACCGCGGCGACGTGCGCGAGCAGACCCGCGAGACGCTGCGCAACCTCGAGGCCGTGGTGAATGCCGCCAACGCGCAGGGATCGGCGCGCTTCTCGCTGGCCGCGCTCGACGGCGTGGTCTACGTGCGCCACCCGGCCGATCTCGAAGCCGTGCGCGGCGTGCTCGAAGACGCGCTCGGGTCCGACGCGCCGATGGTGCGCGGCGCGGTATACCTCGAGGCCGACATCTGCCGCGGCGACCTGCTGGTCGAGATCGAAGCCCATGCCACCGCCCCCGGGCGGCGGCGGGACTGACGCTCGAACGGCAGCCCCCACCCCTTCCCGATGATCCTCCGCGTGCTGCGCATTCTCACGGCCGTCCCGCTTGCGCTGATGCTCTATGCGCTGCTGCTGTTCCTCGGCGTGATCTCGCTGGTCTGGAACGCCTTCGCGATGCTGATCTACCCGGTGATGCCGGTGAAGCCGGCGCGCGCGCTGGGCCGCGCCACCATCGCCTTCGCCTACCGCACCTTCTGGGGCCTGGCCTCGGTCACCGGCATGATGCGCATCGACGCGAGCTGCCTCGATGCGCTGCGCGACGAGCCCGGCGTGATCTTCGTGGCCAACCACCCGACCATGCTCGACGCGCTGCTGCTGGTGGCGCGGCTGCCGCGCAGCGCCTGCATCATGAAGGCCGAGCTGCTGCACAACATCTTCCTGGGCGCGGGCGCGCGGCTGGCGCGCTACATCAGCAACGAATCGGCGCGCACCATGGTGCGGCTGGCGGTGGCCGACCTGCGCGAGGGCGGCCAGCTGGTGATCTTTCCCGAAGGCACGCGCACCGTCACGCCGCCGCTCAATCCGTTTCGCCCCGGCGTCACGCTGATCGCCAAGCTCGCGCAGGCACCGATCCAGACCGTGTTCATCGACACCGACTCGCCCTACCTCGGCAAGGGCTGGCCGATCTGGCGCGTGCCGCCGCTGCCGATCGTGTTCAAGCTGCGCCTGGGCCAGCGCTTCGCGCCGACACAGGACAGCGACGTGTTGCAATCCGAGCTCGAACAATATTTCCGACACCAGCTGGAACGGCGCGCCGCCGACGCCGAATCTCCCGAATGCCAGACGCCTCGCGCACCCACCTTGTCCTGATCCCGAGCTACAACACGGGCGAGCGCCTGTTCTCCACCGTCGAGGCGGCGCTCGCGCAATGGAGCCCCGTGTGGGTGGTGGTCGACGGCAGCGACGACGGCACCGGCGAGCGGCTGCAGCGGATGGCCGCCGACCGCCCCGGCCTGCGCGTGTGGCTGCTGCCCGAGAACCAGGGCAAGGGCGCGGCGGTGCTGCACGGGCTGCGCGCGGCGCGCGACGCCGGCTTCACGCATGCGCTCACCATGGATTCCGACGGCCAGCATCCGGCCGCGTTGATCCCCACCTTCATGCAGGCCTCGCTGGCCCGGCCCGAGACCATGGTGCTGGGCCGCCCGGTGTTCGACGCCAGTGCGCCGCTGCTGCGCGTGCGCGGGCGCCGCGTCTCCAACGGCTGGACCCAGCTCGAGACGCTGTTCGCCGGCGTCGGCGATTCGCTCTACGGCTTTCGCGTCTACCCGGTGACGGACCTGATCGCGGTGATGCAGCGCCAGCCCTGGATGCGCCGCTTCGACTTCGACACCGAGGCCGTGGTGCGGCTGGCCTGGCGCGGCGTGAAGCCGGTCAACATCGACGCGCCGGTCAAGTACCTGACGGCCGAGGAAGGCGGGGTCTCGCACTTCCGCTACGGGCGCGACAACGTGCTGCTGACCTGGATGCACACGCGGCTGATGGTGGAGTTCGTGCTGCGGCTGCCCGGCCTGCTCTGGCGCAAGCTGCGCGGCGCACCGCCGTTCCAGCCCTGATGACGAGCTACTCCAGCGCACCGCCGCCGAGCGCCTTGTAGAGCGTCATGGTCGCGTTGAGCTGGTTGACCCGGTTCTGCGCCAGCGACACCTCGGCCGCGCGCCGCCGGTCCTTCGCATCGAGCACCGGCTGCAGCGCCGTCGCCCCCGCGCGGTAGCGCACCTCCGACAACCGCTCGGCACGCTGCGCCAGCTCCAGCGCCACCACCAGCTTCGCGCTCTCGTCGCGCAGTTGCGTGCGCGACGACAACGCGTTCTCCACTTCCGACAGCGACGTGTACAGCGCCTGCCGGAAGCCCACCACCGCTTCCTCGTACTGGCTCTGCGACACCGCCACGGTCAGTCGCGCCGTGTTCCATTGCAGGAACGGCAGCGCCAGGCCCGCGCCCAGCGTCGCGACCGGGTTGCGCAGCAGTTCGCCCAGCGCGGTGCTCGAGGTGCCGAGCGAGCCGGTGAGGCTCAGCGCCGGATAGAAGCCGGTGCGCGTCGCGTCGACATTGGCGAGCGCACCACGCAGCCGCTGCTCGGCGGCGCGCAGATCGGGGCGCCGGCCCAGCAGGCTGGCGGGCAGGCCCGCGTCGATCGCGGGCGGCGCCGCGTCGGGCAGGCTCGCGGGCTCCTCGGCCGCCACCTCGGGCGGTCGGTCGAACAGGATCGCGAGCGCATTGCGCGTTTCCACGCGCTGCTGCAGCAGCTGCGTGTGCGCCGCCTCCTGGCTCGCGAGGTTCTGGCCGGCCTGCGCCACGTCGAGGCCAGACACCGCGCCGGCCTCGTAGCGCGCGCGCACCAGCGCCACGATGCGCCGCGCGTCTTCCATGCCGGCCTCGCTCAGTGCGATGCGCTGGTTCAGGTAGCCGGTCTGCCAGTAGAGATTGGCGGTGGTCGCAACCAGCGCCAGCGCCGCGGCCTGCCGGTCGGACTGGGTGGCCTTGAGCTCCCAGTCGGCCGCGCTGCGCACCGCCGCGAGCCGGCCCCAGAGGTCGAGCTCGTAGCTCAGCGTCACCAGCGAACTGGAACTCGAGCCCGCGACGCCGCCGCGCTTCAGGTCGTAGCCGCGGCTGGTGGCGGCCTGGCCGACCACGCCGGGCGTGAGATTCGTATCGGCCAGGCCGGCCTGCAGCTGCGCGCGCTGCACCCGGATGCCGGAGGCCGCGAGGTCGTTGTTGACCTGCAGCGCCTGGTCGACCAGCGCATCGAGCCGCGGATCGCCGAAGGCCGACCACCACTTCGCGGGGAACACGGCCGCCGCGCTGGAGCTGCCCGGCTGCGGCTGCTGCCAGGCCGCGGGCAGCGCGAGCGTCTTCTCGGGCCGACGCTCGGGCTGGAACGCGGTGCAGCCGGCCGCGAGCAGCGCCGCCACCAGGGCCAGGGGGAACAGGCGCGCGCTACTCACGGGCCAGCGCCTCGATGGGATCGAGCCGCGCCGCGTTGCGCGCCGGCAGGTAGCCGAACAGCACGCCGATCAGCGAGGCGCAGAAGAAGGCCGACAGCACGGCACCGAGCGAGAAGATCATCTGCCATTGCTTCACGAACAGGGAGAACAGGAAGCTGATGCCATAGGACAGCAGCACGCCGATCAGACCGCCGACCAGGCACACCAGCACGGCCTCGGTCAGGAACTGCTGCAGCACGTCGCTCTGGCGCGCGCCCACCGCCATGCGGATGCCGATCTCGCGCGTGCGCTCGGTCACCGACACCAGCATGATGTTCATCACGCCGATGCCGCCCACCACCAGCGAGATCACCGCGATCAGCGACAGCAGCAGGGTCAGCGACTGGCTGGTGCGCTCGGCCGTCTTCACGATGCTGTCCATGTTGAAGGTGAAGAAGTCCTTGCCGCCGTGGCGCAGGGTCAGCAGCTTCACGATGCCGTCCTCGGCGGCCTTGGTCGGCTGCTCGTCGCGAATGCGCACCGTGATGCCGTCGAAGTGCTGTTGGCCGAACAGCCGGCTGGCCGCCGTGCTGTAGGGCAGCCAGATGTTGAGCTGCTTGTTCTCGCCGAACATGCTCTTCTTCTCCTGCGCCACGCCGATCACGGTGCACGGCAGGCTGCCGACCAGGATGATCTTGCCGAGCGGGTCCACGCCCTCGGGGAACAGCTTGCGGCGCGTGTTCTGGTCGATCACCACCACCTGCGACTGGTGGCGCACGTCGTTGGCGTTGAAGGCGATGCCGCTGGCCATCTGCACGTCGCGCACGGCGAAGTAGTTGTCGCTGACGCCGTTGACGTTGCCGTTGATGTCGATGCTGCGATAGCGCAGCCGCAGGCTGCGCATGGTGGCGGGCGTCACGCTGTGCACGAAGGGCTGCGCCGCGATCGCCTGCAGGTCGGCCGGCACCAGCGTGCGGATGCTCTGCGCCTTGTCGTCGCCGAAGTCGCGGCCCGGATAGATGTCGAGCGTGTTGGTGCCGATGGCGCGGATGTCGGACAGCACGAAGCGCTTGGCGCCCTCCCCGATCGCCACGATCGAGACCACCGAGGTGATGCCGATCACGATGCCCAGCATGGTGAGCGCGGTGCGCATGCGGTGCGACATCATCGAGCGCCAGGCCATGCGGAAGGCCTCTGCGAAGCGCGACCAGCCGGTGCTCAGCCGACCGCCCGTGGCGGGCCGGGTCACCGGCTGCGGTGCCTCGCCGCCGCCGGCGGCTTCGGGCGCGGGCACTGTCGGCACGTTGGGCCGGTCGCCCACGATGCGGCCGTCGGCGATCTCGATGATGCGCTCGGTGCAGCTCGCCACCTGCATGTCGTGGGTCACGATGATGATGGTGTGGCCATGCGCATGCAGCTCGCGCAGGATCGCGATCACCTCCTGGCCGCTGCGGCTGTCGAGTGCGCCCGTGGGCTCGTCGGCCAGGATCACCTGGCCGCCGTTCATCAGCGCGCGCGCGATGCTCACGCGCTGCTGCTGGCCGCCCGAGAGCTGGCTCGGCCGGTGGTCGCCGCGGTCGTCCAGGCCCAGCCGCGCGAGCAGTTGCCGCGCCCTCGCCTCGCGCGCCGCGCCGTCGGTGCCCGCGTACACCGCCGGCACCTCGACGTTGCCGGTGGCCGTCAGGTGCTGCATCAGGTGGTAGCGCTGGAAGATGAAGCCGAAGTGCTCGCGCCGCAGCTCGGCCAGCGCGTCGCTGTCGAGCGTGCCCACGTCGTGGCCCGAGACCGTGTAGCTGCCGCTGCTGGGCCGGTCGAGGCAGCCCAGGATGTTCATCAGCGTCGACTTGCCCGAGCCCGAGGCGCCGACGATCGCGAGCATCTCGCCGTGGCCGATGTCGAGGTTCACGTCCTCGAGCACCTGCACCCGCGTCTCGCCCGAGGGGAAGCTGCGCCCGATGCCGCGCAGCGACAGCAGGGCTTGCTTTGGCGACTGCGTCATGGGCCCTTGCCGCGGCGCTCGCCGCCGTTGGCCTCGCCCTCGCGCGGCTCCACGGCCGAGGCGTCGCCGGTGATGACCTGGTCGCCCTCCTTCAGCCCCTCGAGCACCTGGGCCTGGAAGTTGTTGGTGATGCCGGTGCGCACCTTGCGCGTCTCGGGCGTGTGGTCGGCCTTGAGCACGCGCACCTCGTAGCGGCCCTCCTTGTCGCGGTTGCCGAGCGCGGTCAGCGGCACGGTCAGCGCCTGCTTGGCCTCGCCGAGCATGATCGCGACCTGGGCCGTCATGTCCACGCGCAAGGTGCGGTCGGGGTTCGGCACGTCGAACAGCGCGTTGAAGAACACCGCGTTGTTGATCTTCTCGGGCGAGGGCTGCACCGCGCGCAAGGTGCCGTGGTAGCGCTTGTCGGGGTCGCCGAGGATGGTGAAGTAGACCGGCAGCCCGGCGCGCACGCGCACCACGTCGGCTTCGGACACCTGGGCCTTGATCGTCATGGTCGACAGGTCGGCCAGGGTCATCAGCGTGGGCACCTGGAACGAAGCCACCACGGTCTGGCCCTCGAGCGTCTTGATCGAGATCACGTCGCCGTCGATGGGCGCGATGATGCGGGTGTACGAGAGGTTGGTCTGGGCCGAGGACACCGCCAGGCGCTGCTGGCGGATCTGCGCGTCGAGCGACACCGCGTCGGCGCGCAGCGCACGCAGTTCGGCGTCGGCGCTCTCCATGTCCTGCCGCGCCGAGGCGTCCTGCGCCAGCATCTCGCGCTGGCGCGCCCAGGCCAGCTCGGCCTGCTTGACGCGCACTTCCTTCGCCACCTTCTGGGCCTGCAGGTTGTCGAGCCGGGCCTGTTCCTGCGCCAGCGTGTTCTGCGAGATCGCGGGATCGATCTCGGCCAGCCAGTCGCCCTTCTTCACGGTCTGGCCCAGCGCCACCTTGAGCGACTTGAGCTGGCCCGTGACCTGCGCGCCCACCTCCACCTGCCGCAGCGCCTGCAGCACGCCGGTGGCCAGCACCGCGTTCTCGAGGTCGGCGCGCTGCACCGTCGCCGTCAGGTATTCGGGTTTCTTGGCCGGCGTGAGCACGATCGCGGCCGCGATGCCGAGCACGACGAGGGCCAGGATGCCGTAGAGGAGCTTGCGCGAACGCCGGGGGGGAGTCTGGGGCATGCAGCGGGAAGGAAGTGGAACGGGCGGGGGATGCATTCGCCGGGCTCTGCGGCCGGGTCGCGATGCGGGAGGGATGGGGTCATCCTAGTCCCGCTGTCTGAAGCGTTCCTAAAGACGGAGTTCCGCCGCGGGGTTACTCCGCCCCCACCGCCCTCACAGCCCTCGCCACCGTGACGGGCGCCACAAAGACGAAAGGCGGACCCGCGGTCCGCCTTCGAAGGCCGATGCGGCGAACGCCGCGCTCAGCGTGCCGGACGCCGGCGTAACAGCAGCACCAGCAGCAGGACCGTCAGCACCGTGAAGGCGATGAAGGACCAGTTCGCCAGCGTGAGGCCGAACAGCGTCCAGTCGATCTTGGAACAGTCGCCGCCGCCGCGGAAGATCATCGGCAGCGCCCGCTTGAGCGGGAAGGTCTCGATCATGCCGTAGAGGTCGCGGCCGCACGACACCACCTCGGGCGGATACCACTGCAGCCAGCTCTGCGAGGCGGCCGTGTAGGCACCGCCGATCGAGGCCAGCAGCGCCAGGAAACCACCACCGACCTGCAGCGCACGGCCGCGGAAAGCCCCGGCCAGCCCGGTGAACAGCGCCACCAGCACCAGCGCGTAACGCTGGACGATGCACATCGGACAGGGCTCGAGCCCCACCACGTGCTGCAGGTAGAGCCCGAAGGCCAGCATGAGCACACAGGCCAGGCAGATCAGGCCGTAAGCGCGGCGCGGCGCGCCGAAGTACCAATCGATCAAGGAGACACCCAATCCTCTTCTACGAACACCCTGGCCTTGCGCGGCGTGGCGACGACGGTGTCGCCCTCCTTCAAGCCCAGGTCACGGAACTGTTGCGCAGGGAGTTGCGCCTCGATGATGGTTCCGGAGCCCGGATTGTCTGGATTCGTGTCGACGGGTTCAAGTTCCAGCCGCGCGATCGGACCGACGACGATCGCGCGCGCCAGCGTCGCGACGATGCCGCTCGTCGCGCCCGGCACGTGGCGTGTCACATCCAGGTCATGCGGACGGACGTAGGCCAGCGCCTTGGCGTCGCGCGCGCCGCTGTGCTCGGGCGAATCGAGGCGCAGATCGCCCAGCTGCACCGAGCCGTTGTCGGCGCGGCCGTGGAACAGGTTGACGTCGCCGAGGAAGCCGTAGACGAAGGGGCTCGCGGGCTGGTCCCAGACCTCCTGCGGCGAGCCGACCTGCTCGATGTGGCCCTTGTTGATGACCACCACGCGGTCGGCCACTTCCAGCGCCTCTTCCTGGTCGTGAGTGACGAAGATCGAGGTGACGTGCAGCTCGTCGTGCAGCCGGCGCAGCCAGCGGCGCAGTTCCTTGCGCACCTTGGCGTCGAGCGCGCCGAAGGGCTCGTCGAGCAGCAGCACCTTGGGCTCGACCGCGAGCGCGCGGGCCAGCGCGATGCGCTGGCGCTGGCCACCCGAGAGCTGCGGCGGATAGCGGTCGGCCAGCCAGTCGAGCTGCACGAGCTTGAGCAGCTCGGTCACCTTGGCCTTGATCTGGGCTTCGCTCGGGCGCTCCTTGCGCGGCTTCACGCGCAGGCCGAAGGCCACGTTCTCGAACACGGTCATGTGGCGGAACAGCGCGTAGTGCTGGAACACGAAGCCGACCTGGCGCTCGCGCACGTGCACGTCGGTGGTGTCCTCGCCCGAAAACAGGATGCTGCCGGCGTCGGCCGTTTCCAGCCCGGCGATGATGCGCAGCAGCGTGGTCTTGCCGCAGCCCGAGGGGCCGAGCAGCGCGACGAGTTCGCCCGATTCGACGTTCAGGTTGACGTCGTTCAAGGCCCGGAAGGTGCCGAACTGCTTGCTGATGTTGCGGATTTCGATGCTCATGAAATTCTTTCTTCCTAGGCCGCCGTCGGCCGTTCCGGCGGCAGCTCGGCGATCGCCTTCATCTCGCGCTCGTGGCGCCACTCGATCACCGACTTGATCACCAGCGTCACCAACGCCAGGATCGCCAGCAGCGAAGCCACCGCGAAGGCGGCCACCGACTGGTATTCGTTGTAGAGCACTTCCACGTGCAGCGGCATGGTGTTGGTCTGGCCGCGGATGTGGCCCGAGACCACCGACACCGCGCCGAACTCGCCCATGGCGCGCGCATTGCACAGGATCACCCCGTACAGCAGGCCCCACTTGATGTTGGGCAGGGTCACGCGCCAGAAGGTCTGCCAGCCGTTCGCTCCGAGCACGATCGCGGCCTGTTCCTCGTCGGTGCCCTGCGCCTGCATCAGCGGGATCAGTTCGCGCGCGATGAACGGGAAGGTCACGAACACGGTGGCCAGCACGATGCCGGGCACGGCGAAGATGATCTTGATGTCGTGCGCGGCCAGCCACGGGCCGAACCAGCCCTGGGCGCCGAACACCAGCACGTAGATCAGCCCCGCCACCACCGGCGACACCGCGAACGGCAGGTCGATCAGCGTGGTGAGGAAGGCCTTGCCGCGGAACTCGAACTTGGCGATGGCCCAGGCCGCGGCCACGCCGAACACCAGGTTCAGCGGCACCGCGATGGCGGCCGTGATCAGCGTCAGGCGGATCGCGCTCCAGGCATCGGGTTCCTTCAGCGCCTCGAGGTAGGCATTGAGGCCCTTGCGCAGCGCCTCGGTGGCCACGGCCGCCAGCGGCAGCACGAGGAACAGGAACATGAAGACCAGCGCGAGGCCGATCAGCAGCCAGCGGACCCAGGCGGCCTCGGTGGTGCCGGCCTGGGTGCGGCGGATGACTTTGGACGGTGCGCTCATCTCAAGCTCCCGCGCGGCGACGCTGCCATGCCTGCAGGCCGTTGATGACCAGCAGCAGCAGGAACGAGATCACCAGCATCACCAGCGCGACCGCCGTGGCGCCCGCATAGTCGTACTGCTCGAGCTTGCCGATGATGATCAGCGGCGTGATCTCCGAAATCATCGGCATGTTGCCGGCGATGAAGATCACCGAGCCGTACTCGCCGATCGCGCGCGCGAAGGCCATGGCGAAGCCCGTGAGCAGCGCCGGCGCGATCGAGGGGAAGATCACCTTGGTGAAGGTCTGCAGCCGCGTCGCGCCCAGCGAGGTGGCGGCTTCCTCGAGTTCCTTCTCCGCGTCTTCGAGCACCGGCTGCACCGTGCGCACCACGAAGGGCAGGCCGATGAAGATCAGCGCGATCACCACGCCTGCAGGCGTGAACGCGAGCTTGATGCCGTGCGGCTCGAGGTACTGCCCGACCCAGCCGTTGCCGGCCAGCAGAGCGGTCAGCGAGATGCCGGCCACGGCCGTGGGCAGCGCGAACGGCAGGTCGACCAGCGCATCGACGATGCGCTTGCCCGGGAACTTGTAGCGCACCAGCACCCAGGCCACGAGCAGCCCGAACACCAGGTTCACCAGCGCCGCGAGCAGCGAGGCGCCGAAGGTCAGCCGGTACGAGGCCAGCACGCGCGGCGCTGTGACGGCCACCCAGAACTGGTCCCAGTTCAGCGTGAAGGTCTTGAAGACCAGCGCCGACAGCGGGATCAGCACGATCAGGCAGAGGTAGAAGACCGCGAAGCCCAGCGTCATCGAGAAGCCGGGCAGCACGCGCTTGGCCCCACCGCCGCCGACCGCACGCGAAAACGGCGCTGCCGGTGAGGACAGCGCCGAGGAGGTTGCCCCGCTCATTTACCGGGCGCCGGGCGTGTAGAGCTTGTCGAACTGGCCGCCGTCGTTGAAGTGCACCTTCTGCGCTTCGCCGAGGCTGCCGAACAGCTCCTGCACCGTGAACAGCTGCAGCGGCTTGAAGGTCGCGGCGTACTTCTTGAGCACGGTCTGCGAACGCGGACGCAGCGCGTGCTTGGCGGCGATTTCCTGCGCTTCTTCGGAATAGAGCCAGTCGAGGTAGGCCTTGGCGAGTTCGCCGGTGCCCTTCTTGGCGACGGTGCGCTCGACCACGGCCACCGGGTTCTCGGCCACGATGCTGATCGACGGGTAGACCGAGTCGACCTTGCCGGTGCCGAATTCGCGGTCGATCGAGACCACTTCGGACTCGAAGGTGATCAGCGCGTCGCCGATGTTGCGTTGCAGGAAGGCGGTGGTGGCATCGCGGCCGCCGCGCGCCAGCACCGGCGTGTTCTTGAACAGCTTGCCGACGAACTCGGCCGCCTGGGCGTCGGTGCCGCCCTTCTTCTTGACGTAGCCCCAGGCCGCCAGGTAGGCGTAGCGGCCGTTGCCGCCGGTCTTGGGGTTGACGATCACGACCTGCACGCCGGGCTTGACCAGGTCGTCCCAGTCCTTGATGCCCTTGGGATTGCCGTTGCGCACCAGGAACAGCATGGTCGAGGTGGTCGGCGATGCGTTCTCGGGGAATTTCTTGGTCCAGTCCTTGGCGACCACGCCGGCGTTGGCCAGGAAGTCGATGTCGGTCGAGGTGTTCATGGTCACCACGTCGGCATCGAGGCCGTCGGCCACCGCGCGCGCCTGGGCGCTGGAGCCGCCGTGCGACTGGTCGATCTTGACGTCCTTGCCGGTGGCCTTCTTGTAGTGCGCCGTGAAGGCCGCGTTGTAGTCCTTGTAGAACTCGCGCGCCACGTCGTACGAGGCGTTCAGCAGGCCGGTGCCCTGGGCCAGGGCGCTGCTGCCGACGAGTGCGGAGGACGCCAGCGCGAGCACGGCGGCGAAGGTCTTGATTCTGGAAGTCATGTGGTTGCCAAGGTTTCTGAAAAATCACGGCCCGCCGCCCAGGGGGCGGGCTCGTCGGTCAGCGACTGGAGCAGGGCTAGGCCGAGCGGCCATTCCCCGTGCCCCGAGTCGACGTTGATGTGGCCCGCATTCTGCATGCGAACGAACTCGCTGCCCCAGGCGCGCGAGTATGCGCCGGCCAGGCGGATCGGGCAGTACGGGTCGTTGCTGCTGGCCACCACGATGCTGCGGTACGGCAGCGCCGCGTAGGGCACGGGCGCGAAGTCCGACAGCACGGCACGGCGTTCCGGATCGGCCGGCGCCACCAGCAGCGCGCCCTGGATCCGGGCCGCGGCCTCCGCCGGCAGGTGCGCCGTGGCGATGCAGCCCAGGCTGTGCGCCGCGATCACGACCGGCCCCGGCGATTCGAGCACCAGCCGCGCCAGCGTCGACACCCAGGCCTCGCGCCGCGGCGAGGCCCAGTCGTCCTGCTGCACGCGCGCGGCGCCCGGAATGCGCTCCTGCCACAGGCTCTGCCAGTGGCCGGGGCCGGAGTCGCGCCAGCCGGGAACGATGACGATGCGGGTCTGCATGCGAAGGTGGTGGGCCTGGACGGATGCCGCCGGCTTACTTGTTCGGCTGCGGCGTCAGGCGCAGATAGGGACGCACCGCCTTGTAGCCCTTGGGAAAGCGCTGGGCGATCTCGGCCGGGTCCTGCAGGCTCGGGATGATGACCACGTCGTCGCCGTCCTTCCAGTTCACGGGCGTCGCCACCTTGTGGCTGTCGGTGAGCTGCAGCGAGTCGATGACGCGCAGGATCTCGTCGAAGTTGCGGCCGGTCGAGGCCGGGTAGGTGATGATGGTGCGGATCGTCTTCTTCGGATCGATGATGAACACGCTGCGCACCGTGGCCGTGGCCGAGGCGTTCGGGTGGATCAGGTCGTAGAGGTCCGACACCTTGCGGTCGGCATCGGCCACGATCGGGAAGTTGACCGTGGTGTTCTGCGTGTCGTTGATGTCGCCGATCCATTCCTTGTGCTTGTCGGCCGGGTCCACGCTCAGCGCGATCGGCTTCACGCCGCGCTTCTGGAATTCGCCCGACAGGGCCGCCGTCTTGCCGAGTTCGGTGGTGCACACGGGCGTGAAGTCGGCCGGGTGCGAGAAGAACACGACCCACGAATCGCCGGCCCATTCATGGAATTTGATCGGGCCTTCGCTGGAATCCTGGGTGAAATCGGGGGCGCTGTCGCCGAGACGGAGGGTTGCCATGGTCGTTCCTTGGATGGAATGGAAGACCTGGATTGTCCGAACCCCGCCAAGGATGCCAAACGAATATCTGATTGTTTGGTTATGACGTTTTTTGCATAACGAGGCGATTCCGCGCCTCGAAATCGGCGTCAGAACATGCGGTGCGCCCCGTGCTCGAGGTGCTCGACCAGGAAATCGATCAGCCGCCGCACCGCCGGCACCAGCGCGCGCCGCGCCGGAAACACCATGTGCGCGACCACCGGTGCCGGCCCCCAGTCGCACAGCACCCGGGTCAGCCGGCCCTCGTTGAGATCGGCGCGGCACATGTAGTCGGGCAACAGGGTCGCGCCCACGCCGCCGAGCACCGCGTACTGCAGGGTGGCGAGGTCGTCGGCCACGTAGCGCGGCGTGTGGGAATGCACATGGATCCGGCCCTTGGGCCCCTCGAGCCGCCATTCGCTGCGCCCCTCTCCGTTGACCGACATCGCCGCGGTCGGCAGCTTCACGAGGTCGTCCGGCCCCTCGATCGGGCCGAGCCGCCGCACCAGCTCGGGCGTGGCCACCAGCACGCCGCGGCTGGTGCCGAAGGTGCGCGCCACCAGCGTGGCGCTGTCCTCGATCTGCGGCCGCACGCGCAGCGCGATGTCGATGCCCTCCTCGATCAGGTCGACCGGCCGGTTGATCACCCGCATGTCGATGCGCACCGCCGGATAGCGCTCGAGGAAGGTCGGCAGCACCCGCGCCAGCCCGCTGTGCGAGATCGTGACCGGGCAGCTGAGCCGCACCAGCCCGCTGGGCTCGGTCTGCACCTGCGCCACCGCCTCGGAGGCCGCGCGCGCCGCGTCGCGCACCGAGGCCGCGTGGCGCAGGTAGATCTCGCCGGCCGGCGTGAGCGACAGCCGCCGCGTGCTGCGCTGCATCAGCTGCACGCCGAGCTGGTCCTCGAGCTCGGCCACGCGCCGCGACAGCCGCGACTTCGGAATGCCCAGCGCCCGGCTCGCGGCCGCGAAGCCGCCGCGCTCGGCCACTTCGGCGAAGAACACCATGTCGTTGAGGTCCTGCATGGCTTTACTGTCCTGTTTTTGAAACGATGTGGCTTATTTTTACCTACTTATCACCCACTCGCACCAAAAATAGAATTCTGGCCACGCCGGCCACTTTTGAGCGCCGACATCGAAAGAAAGAAAGCGATCAACACCATGAAGCTGCTCCACATCGACTCCAGCATCCTCAGCGGCAACTCCACCTCGCGCCTGCTGACGGCCGAAACCGTGGCCGCCTGGCGCGCCGTCCATCCCGACACCACGGTCGAGTACCTCGACCTGGCGGTCGACACCCCCTCCCATTTCAGCGCCGACGCGCTCGGCATCAAGACCGGCGTCCAGGCCCAGCCCACCGAAGCCCAGCAGCGCGAGAACGCGCTGTCCGAGAAGCTGGTGAGCCAGTTCCTCGCCGCCGACGTGGTGGTCGTGGGCGCCCCGCTCTACAACTTCACCATCCCGAGCCAGCTCAAGGCCTGGATCGACCGCCTCGCGCAGGCCGGCCGCACCTTCAAGTACACCGACAAGGGCCCGGTCGGCCTGGCCGGCGGCAAGACCGTGATCGTGGCCTCGAGCCGCGGCGGCATCTACTCGACCACCGAAGGCGGCCAGGCCACCGAGCACCAGGAGAGCTACCTGAAGGTGATCTTCGGTTTCTTCGGCATCACCGACGTGCGCTTCGTGCGCGCCGAAGGCCTCGGCATGGGCGACGCGGTCAAGAACGCCGCGCTGGCCTCGGCCCGCGGCGACATCGGCACGGCGACCGCCGAAGCCGCCAACCAGAGCGTCGCGGCCCTCGCGGCCTGATGACGGCGCGCCGTTCGCGGCGCTTCCGAACGACGAGCCGGCCGACGTGCCGGCTTTTTCGTGGGCGACATCCCGGCTGACATAGACGCTTCGGCCAATGGATGGCGCGCGGCGCACTCGACAGAATCGCCGCATGCCCGCAGCCCGCCTTCCGGCTTCCCGCATCCCTCTTCGTCTTCCCGCGACCGAGCCCATGGCGGCGGTCGCGCTGCTCGCGCTCTGTCTCGCCGCCTGGGCCGCGGGCCTGGCCGGCGGCTTCCAGTACGACGACCTGCCCAACATCGTGCTCGATCCGGCCACGGCCGGCGGCGAAGCCCTGCGCGAACGGCTGGCCAACGGCTTCCGGCCGCTGCTTCGTCTGAGCTACGTCGCCGACCATGCGCTGTGGGGCTTCGACGGCACCGGATTCCTCGCGACCAACCTCGCGCTGCATGCGGCCACCGTGCTGGCCGTGTGGCGACTCGCCCTCGGCCGGCTGGCCGACCCGCTGGCCGCCTTCCTGGCAGCCGCGCTGTTCGCGCTGCAGCCCGCGCACGCGGCGGTGGTGAGCTTCGCGAGCGGGCGCTCCACCGGGCTGATGACGCTGGGGCTGGTGCTGGCGCTGCTGGCCCATGAACATGCGTGGCGCGCGGGCCTGGTCCGCGCGCGCCGCGCCGTCTTCGAGGCGCTGTCGCTCGTCGCTTTCGCGCTCGCGGTTTCGGCCAAGGAAGTGGCGCTGATTTATCCGCTACTGCTGACGCTCTGGGAAACGACTCGGCCCGGCTCCACGGCTGGTCGCATCGCGCGGCGCGTGGCTTGGCCCGCATTCGCCGCGCTCGCCGGCGCCGCGCTGCTCTGGACCTTCGGCCCCCGGCTGCGCGAACTGGCCGGCTACTCGCTCGCGCTGGCCGATCCGCTCGAGGCCCTGGCCCGGCATGCCGCCGCACTGCCGCTGTCGCTCGCGCTGTGGCTGCGGCCCTGGGCGCTGTCGGTCGAGCATCCGGTGCCGAGCGCTGATGCGATGCTGCCGGGCGCTCTCGCACTTGCGGGCCTGCTGCTCGCCGCGCTCGCGCTGCGCCGGCGCTGGCCGCTCGCGACCTTGGCGCTGCTGTGGCCACTGGTCATGCTCGCGCCGACCCACACGCTGATCGCGCGGCTCGACTGGATCGTGGAAAAGCCGCTGTACCCCGCGTGGATCGGTCCCGCACTGGCGCTGGGCGCCCTGCTCGCGACCTGGCTGCGCCGACCCGGTCGCGCAGTTCCGGGCCTGGTCCTGCTGGCGGCACTCGCGACCACCTGCGCCTGGCGTGCCGCCACCTGGGCCGACCCGGCCGCGCTCTGGCGCGAGGCCACCGAGTGCGCACCGCAGTCGGCCCGCGCCTGGCACAACCGCGCGCTGGCCGAATCCGCCGCGGGCCGCGATGCCGAGGCGCGTCGAAGCATCGACATGGCCCTTGCGCTCGATGCCGACGCGCCGCGCACCCAGGCACTGGCGCTCGCGATCTCGCTGGCGGCCGACGAGGCGCCGTCCCCGACCGTCCCTTCCAGGAGTCCCTCACCGTGAAGCTGCTTCCACGCCCCCCGCGCGCGCTGCCCGCGCTGGCGCTCGCGCTCGGCTGCGCCACCGCCCAGGCCGCGCCCGACTGCGACCGCTGCCAGGACCTGCCGCGGCTGTACCGCGAAATGCTCGAGCAGGAGTTCCTGCGCGCCAAGTTCCAGACCTGGATCTCCCAGGCCTACTACCCCCTGAGCATCGATGCGATGCAGACACAGGCCACCAGCGCGCTCACCGCGGCCATGCAAGGCAACCTGTACGGTGTGCTCGCGCCGCCGGCCAGCGACGCCGGCACGGCCGGGGCCGCTGCGCCCTCCTTCGGCACGGTGATCAGCGGCGGCAGCTGCCAGCTGGTGGAGTACGTTCCGCGCCCGGGCCAGTCGCCGACCACGCGACCGGTGACCGAGCAGCAGATCCGGCAGAAGCTGTGCAAACCGCTGGCCGAATTCACGATCGAGCACGAGAACACACACATCAAGGCCTGCACGGCGGCCTACAAGGCCGGCGACAAGTCGGTCGAGTCGGTCGAATGGTTCGTGCAGAGCGACGCCAAGGCCTACGACGCCGGCGTGCGGGTGCTGCGCGACCACATCGCCGCGCTGGCGCGCAAATGCCAGTGGGCCGGCTCGACCAACGTGCGCAAGCCCGACAACAGCATGGTGGTGCCGACGCCCGAGGAGATCGTCACGCTGACGAAGAACGTCAAGGCCAAGGGCAGCGCGATGCGCCGCGCCACGCAGTGAGCCCCCCTCCGGAGTCATCGCCATGAACGAAGCCCTGTTGCTGAGCGCCGCGCTGCTGATCGCCGGCCCGCGCACCGAGATCCCGCCCGAGCAGGTGCTGCCGCGCTTCGAGGCCCAGTGCGTCGACGGCCGCTGGAACGCCGCCTGCCCCGGCCTGCGCGCCGAACTCGAACTCGCGCTCTACGGCGAACTGCAGATGCTGCAGTCGCGCGGCGATATCGACCGCGAGGTGCTGCGCAGCGCCGCGCGCGCCCGCTTTCCCATGCTGGCCGAGATGGGCCTGCGCAGGCTCGGCAAGATCGGCTCGCCCGAGGACCGCGAAGCGGTGCTGGCCGCGCTGGACCACACCGCGCCCGGTGTGCGGGCGATCGCGCGCCAGATGCTCGAGGTGCAGGACGACCGCTTCCGCAAGGGCCTGGGGCCGTGGATGCGCGCCGGCCAGCGCAACGGCTTCGGCGCGCTGGTGCCCGACGAGCAGCCCGATGCCACGCGGCTGGGTCTCGCCAGCGCCGTCGGCGCGAAGGATGCGGCCACGCTGCGCTGGCGCCCGTTCGCGAGCGACGCGCGCGAAGGCCGCGTGGTCTTCACCACGCGACTGTCGCCCGAGCAGGTGCTGCAGCTGGTGGCCAAGGGCCAGAAGACCTTCGACGGCTCGCAGGTGCCCGGCCGCAAGCAGCAGGAGGCGGCGATGAAATCGATGGATTCGATCAAACAGGAATTGCAGGCCGCGGCGGCACGCGGCGACCTCAAGGCGCTGCAGGAACTCTCGCAGCGCGTGAACCAGCAGATGCAGGCGGTGGCGCCGCCACCCGGCGCGACCTCGCTGCGCGCGGTGGCCGAGTTCGCCGCCGCGCCGGCGCAGGTGCGCTACGTGCAGTTGAACGCGCCCCTGCCGCCGAGGATCGACAAGGACGGCAAGGCGGGCAAGGTCGACACCCGGCCGGTCACGGCCGCCGTGGCCCGCGACGAGGCCTTCGGCGGCGAGACCGTGCTGGTGATCCTCTACTGAACCCGCGTGCGAACCGTGCTCAGGCCGCCTTGTGGCTCTTGATCCAGCCCACGTACTTGTCCATCCAGCCCTGCAGGAACTTCTTCGAGGCTTCGTTGCCGATGTGGCCCTTGTCGTCGAACAGGTCGTCCTTGTTCTGCAGGAACACCTCGGGCGCGCCGAGCGTGGGCACGTCGAGGTAGGCCAGCACGTTGCGCAGGTGCTGCTGCGCCAGCGCGGTGCCGATGGCACCGACCGAGATGCCGACCACGCCGGCCGGCTTGCCGGCCCAGGCGCTCTGGCCGTAGGGGCGCGAGGCATGGTCGATCGCGTTCTTCAGCACGCCGGGCACCGAGCGGTTGTACTCGGGCGTGACGAACAGCAGGCCGTCGGCCGCCGCGATCTCGGTCTTCAGGCGCTTGACCGACGCGGCCTGGTTGCCGTCCTCGTCCTGGTTGTACAGCGGCAGGTCGTCGATGCGCACGTGCTCGAAGGTGAAGTCCTCGGGCGCCAGCTTGGCCAGCGCGAGCGCCAGTTTCTGGTTGAACGAGTCCTTGCGCAGGCTGCCGACGATGACGGCGATCCGGGTCTGGGCCATGGGTGAAGCTCCTTGAATGAGAGAGTCGTAGTGAGGGTGTCGAATGACGCTGGCGATTATGCGAAGCGTTCAAGACCTTTTCCGGAAAAGTTCTTGGCCTCGGCGCCCTCGGTGCGCGCCCGCCGCAGCCAGGCATTCGCCAGCCGGTCGAGCCCGCTGCACAGCAGCCAGTAGATCGCGCCCACCAGCATGAAGATCTCGGCCGGATAGACCATGGTGCGCGCATTCACCTGCGCGGCCACGAACGACAGTTCGCCCACGCCGACGATGTAGGCCAGCGAACTGTCCTTCACCAGCGTGACCCACTGGTTGACGAACGAGGGCAGCATCATGCGCAGCGCCTGCGGCAGCACGATGACGCGCAAGGTGCCCCAGCGCGTGAGCCCGAGCGACAGCCCGGCCGCCCACTGCCCGGCCCCCACGCCGCGGATGCCCGCGTGCACCGCATGCGCGAGGTAGGCGCCGCCCACCAGCGACAGCGCGCACATCACCGACAGCACGCCCGGCACGCTGACGCCGAAGGCGAAGGGCAACAGGAAGTAGGTCCAGAAGATCAGCATCAGCACCGGGATCGCGCGCAGAAAGCCCAGCACCAGCACGAGCAGTGCCTTGAGGCCGCCGCGCGCCGTGGCGAGCCCGATGCCCGCGGCCAGCCCCAGCAGCGCCGAGGCCACCGCCGAGCCCGCGCTCAGCAGCAGCGTGAGCGCGGCGCCACCCAATGGCCCCTGCGGAAAGGCACCCCACAGCAGGTACGGCAGGCTGTCCCACAGCGTCTCGAACACCGTCATGCCGCCCTCGCCTGCCGCCGCGCGGCCCAGGCCGCCAGCAGCTCGATCGCGCCGATGGTCGCGATGTAGAGCAAGGTCGCGATGCCGAAGGCCTGGAAGGTCTTGAAGGTCTCGGCCTCGACTTGCCGCGAGGCATAGGACAGCTCGACCAGCCCGACCGCCATCGCGAGCGAGGTGTTCTTGACGATGTTCATGTACTGGCCCAAGAGCGGCGGCAGCGCGATGCGCAGCGCCTGCGGCAGCACCACCTGCGCCAGCACCTGGGCGCGCGTGAAGCCGAGCGCCGACGCGGCCAGCGTCTGGCCCACGGGCACGCCGCGGATGCCCGAGCGGATGTCCTCGCCCACGTAGGCGGCCGCGTAGAGCGTGAGCCCGACCAGGGCCGACAGCAGCTCGAAGGACAGCACGTGTCCGGCGTAGAGCCATTCGCGCGCGGACTCGGGCAGCACCGAGGGCGCGCCGAAGTACCAGAAGAAGAGCTGCACCAGCAGCGGCGTGTTGCGGAACAGCGAGACGTAGGCCGCGGTGGCGCGCCGCAGCGCGGGCCGATCCGAGGAACGGCCGGCCGCGACCGCCACCCCCAGCACCGTGGCCCCGGCCACCACCAGCAGCGAGCTCCACATCGTCGTCAGCCAGCTATCGAGCAGCCAGCCCAGGTAGCGCGGCGCGAGCAGTTGCTCGCGCAGGAGATCGATCAAGGCCGTGGCGCCTTCAGCGCGAGGCCACGCGCTGGTCGCCGATCTTCAGCAGGCGCGGCAGCGGCGCCTTGCTGTTCGGGCCGAACCAGGTGTCGTAGATCGCCAGCGCGCGGCCGTTCTTCTCGCTCTCGGCCAGCCAGGTGTTGAGCGCCTCGAGCAGCCGCGTTTCGCCCTTCGGCACGGCCGCGCCCAGATACTCCTTCGAGACCGTGATCGCCGGGATCTCGTACTTCTCCTTGTCGGGCAGCGCGTTCCACTGCGCGGTGAGCTTCACGCCGTCGTTGGTGATGGCCTGCACGTTGCCGTTGCGCAGCGCGGCCAGCGCGAACGGCGAATCGTCGTAGAGCACGACCTTGGCCTCGGGGTAGTTCTTGCGCAGGTTCGATTCCATCGTCGTGCCCTTCTCGGTGCCGATGCGGATCTCGTTGATCTGCGCCACGTCCTTCAGCAGGCCCTTCTTCGCAAGGAATTGCTGGCCGACCAGGAAGTACGGCGTGGTGAAGTCCACCGCCTTGGCGCGCTCGTCGGTGATGGTGAAGCTCGCGAACACCACGTCGGCCTTCCCCGAGGTCAGCAGCGGGATGCGGTTGGCGGGGTTGGTCGGCACCAGCTCGATCTTCACGCCCAGGCTTTTCGCGAACTCGGTCGCGAGGTCGATGTCGTGGCCCACCTGCTTCTTGCTGGCCGGGTCGATGTAGCCGAACGGCGGGTTGCCGTCGAAGGCGGCCACGCGCAGGACGCCGGCCTTCTTGACATCATCGAGCCGGTCGGCCCAGGCGGCGCCGGCCAGGGTGAAGGAGCCGATGGCCAGTGCCAGGCTCGAGAGAATGAATGTGCTGCGGGTCATGCCTGCTCTTCGGAATGAAAAGCCGCGACTCTAGGCAGCGCGCGCGCCGCGTCCAACGAAGCAATTTCCGCTTGCATATGCCCCGCGGAGTTGCGCATGAGCTCATGCGAAAAGCTTCGTCGCGCGATGCGCGCGCGGCCCCTAGAGTCGCCGGCCTCCACGCTCACTTCTCCCACCGCGCCGCGCGCGGCATCGCCATGAACACTCCCCGTTTGTCCTCCTCCGCTCTCTCGCGGCGCCTCGTGCTTCGCGCCGGCGCCGGTGCCGCCATGGCCGCGGCCGCCACGCCGCTGTTCGCGCAGACCCGTGCCAAGACCCTGCGCATCGGCTATCAGAAGTTCAACACGCTCAACATCCTCAAGGGCACGGGCCGGCTCGAGCAGGCGCTCGCGAGCGCGGGCGTGAAGGTGGAATGGGCCGAGTTCCTCGGCGGTGCACAGCTGTCGGAGGCGCTGGCCGCCGGTGCCATCGACTTCGGCCATGCCTCCGATGGCATCGGCGTGTTCCAGCAGGCCAGCGGCAAGGGCCTGGTCTATCTCGCGGCCGAGAGCCCCTACCCCGGCGGCGTCGGCTTCCTGGTGCCGCGCGATTCGCCGATCCGCACTGTGCGCGACCTCAAGGGCAGGAAGGTGGTCACGGGCCGCGGCTACAACACGCAATACGTGCTGATCCGCGCGCTCGAGGCCGCGGGCCTGCGCTACGAGGACATCGAGCCGGTCTACATCGTCACCGCCTCCGACACCGTGGCGGCCTACCAGTCGGGCAGCGTGGCCGCTATCGGCCTGTGGGACCCGTTCCTGGCCGGCGCGCAGCAGGCCACCGAATCGCGCCTGCTGTTCGACGGCACCGGCCTCAGCGGCAACCGCACCTACCACTTCGCGCAACCCGAGTTCGCGCGCGCCAATGCCGATCTGCTGCGCACCGTGTTCGCCGAGCTGCGCAAGACCAACGACTGGGCCCAGGCCCATCCGGCCGAGGTGGTGGCCACGCTGGCACCGCAGCTCAAGGTCGAGCCCAAGGTGCTGGCGCTGGCGACCGAACGGCGTCAATATGGCGTGGTCGCGCTCACGCCGGCCATCGCACGCGAACAGCAGGGCCTGGCCGACGTGTTCGCGCAGCTCAAGCTCATTCCCAAACCGATCGAGGTGAAGGACGCCTTCCTGGACCTGAACCTCGTCTGACACCGCTGCCCTCTTGACTTCCAGCTCCCACCACGACGTCATCGTCATCGGTCTCGGCGCGCTCGGCGCCGCCACGCTGCACCAGCTCTCGCAACGCGGCGCGCGCGTGCTCGGCATCGACCAGTTCGCGCCGCCGCACGAGCTCGGTTCCTCGCACGGCGATTCGCGCATCACGCGGCTCGCGATCGGCGAAGGCGACGAGTGCGTGCCCTTCGTGCAGCGCTCGCACGCGATCTGGCGCGACCTGGAAGCGCGCACCGGCCGTTCGCTGATGACCACCACCGGCGGCCTGGTGCTGGCACCGCAGGGCCGCGTGGCCGAGCACCACGGCAAGCCCGACTTCGTGCGCCGCACCATCGCCTGCGCCGAGCGCTTCGGCATCGCGCACGAGGTGCTCGACGCGGCCGGCATCCGCGCGCGCTTCCCGCAGTTCCAGCTGCAGGGCGACGAGATCGGCTACCACGAGCGCGAGGCCGGCTTCGTGCGGCCCGAGGCGGCGATCGAGGCCCAGCTCGCGGTGGCGCGCGCCGCGGGCGCGCAGATCCGCACCGGAGAGAAGGTGCTGGCCGTCGAACCCGTGGGCAACGGCGACACCGTGCGCGTGCGCACCGACAGCGCGAGCTTCGAGGCCGGGCGCGTCGTGGTCGCGGCCGGTGCCTGGCTGCCCGAGTTCCTGGGCCGGCAGGCGCGCGCCGACTGGCAGCGCGACTTCTCGGTGCACCGCCAGGTCATGCACTGGTTCGACACCGGCGCGGCCGCCGCCGACTTCGCGCCCGGCCGCTTCCCGGTCTTCATCTGGATGTTCGGCGACGGCCCCGAGGACTACATGTACGGCTTTCCGTCCTCCGACCCCGCGCAGCCCGCGCTCAAGGTCGCGACCGAGCAGTACGTGGAAGCCACCACGCCCGACGACATCGACCGCAGCGTGCGGCCCGAGGAGAGCGCCGCGATGTTCCGCGAGCGCGTGGCCGGGCGCTTTCCCCGGATCGAGGGCCGCGCCCTCAAGGCCCGTGCCTGCATGTACACCGTGACGCCCGACCGCCGCTTCGTCATCGACGCGCTCGACGGCGTGCCCGGCGTGCTGGTGGTCTCGGCCTGCTCAGGCCATGGCTTCAAGCACTCGGCCGGTCTCGGCGACGCCATCGCCGATCATGTGCTGGGGCGCGCGAGCACGCTCGACCTCTCGCCCTTTGCCCGCCAGCGCCTGCTGGAGAAGCCCGCTGCGTGAGCAGCCTCGCGCGATCTTCGGCATCATCGCCGCCGGTTCTTCGTCTGATTCAGGAGCAAGCGCGATGAGATTTCTGGTGGTGGGTGCCGGCGCACTCGGTGGTTATTTCGGTGGCCGCCTGCTGGCGGCGGGACGCGACGTCACTTTCCTGCTGCGCGCGCGACGCGCGGCGCAGATCGCGGCCACCGGCCTCGTGATCCAGAGCCCGCAGGGCAACCTGCACATCCCCTCGCCGCCCCACGTGTCGGCCGAGAACATCGGCGGCCCCTACGACGTGGTCGTGGTCGGCAGCAAGGCCTACGACCTGGCCTCGACCATGGATTCGTTCGCGCCCGCCGTCGGCCCCGAGACCCTGATCCTGCCGCTGCTCAACGGCATGCAGCACATCGACGCCCTGGTCGAGCGCTTCGGCGAGGACCGCGTGCTCGGCGGCCTGTGCCTGATCTCCGCCACGCTCGACGACGAGGGCCGCGTGCTGCACCTCAACGACTCGCACGGCCTCACCTACGGCGACCGCGCGGGCGGCATCCCGCCGCGCATCCAGGCGATCCAGCGGCAGTTCGAGGGCGCGGGCTTCGAGGCCAAGGCCAGCGACAGCGTGCTGCAGGACATGTGGGAGAAGTGGGTCTTCATCGCCTCGATCGCCGGCCTCACCAGCCTGATGCGCGGCTCCATCGGCGACGTGGCCGCCGCGGGCGGCCAGGACGTGGCGCTGGCCCTGTTCGACGAATGCGCCGCCATCGCCGCGCACAACGGCTTCACGGTGCGCCCCGGCGCCGTCGAGCGCGGCCATGCCTTCATGACCGCGGCCGGCTCGCCGATCACCGCCTCGATGTACAAGGACCTCGCGCGCGGCGGTGCCGTCGAGGCCGACCACATCCTCGGCGACCTGCTGAGCCGCGCACCGCAGCCCGCGCCCGCCGTGCCCTCGGTGCTGCGCGTCGCCTATGTGCATCTCAAGGCCTACGAGGTGCAGCGCGCCCGCGCGCAGGCGGCGGCGAACTGAGGCGGATGGCCGGGCACCGCCGGCCCGTCTGCTCCGAGTATCTATTCACCAATGCATTCAATTTCGGCATTTTCCCAATGAAGAATAGAATAATTTATCTATTCACATTGGTATTCAATGCCAGCCTCTTCCGCTGCCACCCCGGCTGAAACCGCCCTCGCCTTCATCCGGGCGCAGGGCGCGGCCACCAGCGCCGAGGTCCAGGCGCGGCTCGGCGTCAGCCAGCCCACGGCCTCGCGCGCGCTGGCGCCGCTGGTGCGCGGCGCCGAGCTCCTCAAGGTCGGCGCCGCGCGCTCGCAGACCTACGTGGCGCCGCGATCCGTCGAGCGCGTGGGCACCGAGGTTCCGGTCGTCAGGATCGATGCGCAAGGCAAGGCCGCGCCCTTCGGCCGCCTCGTGCCGCTGCATGGCGGCCGATGCTGGATGGACGAACGCGAGGGCCTCAGCGCCCTGCACGACGGCCTGCCCTGGTTCATTGCCGACATGCGGCCGCAAGGCTTCATCGGCCGTGCCTTCGCACAGGGACACCCCGAACTCGGCCTGCCCGCCAACCCCGAGCACTGGACCGACGACGACGTGCTCCAAGCCTTGGCGCTCAATGGCGAGGACCTGCCGGGCAACCTCGTGGTCGGCGCCGGCTCCTTCCAGCGTTTCCAGGCGATCGCGGCGCGCCCGGCCCCGCTGGTGACGACCGCCGACTACCCCGCGATGGCCGACCGCGCGATGCAGGGCAGCCTGCCGGGCTCGTCGGCCGGCGGCGAGCAGCCCAAGTTCTGCACGGTGCGCGAAGGCCGGCAGGTGATCGTCAAGTTCTCCCCCTCGGGCAGCTCGGCCGCCGAGCGGCGCGCACGCGACCTGCTGGTGTGCGAGCACATCGCGCTGCGCACGCTGCAGGAAGCCGGTGTCGCGGCCGCCGCCACCCGGGTCTTTCTCGAGGCGGGCCGCGTCTTCCTCGAGGTCGAGCGCTTCGACCGCACCGCGCATGGCCGCATCGGCATGGTGTCGCTGATGGCCTACGACGCGCAGCACGTCGGCAGGATCGACAACTGGGCCGCCACCGCCAACCGCATGGCCTCGCGCGGACTGCTGACGGCGGACGATGCCCGGCGCCTGCGCTTCCTCGAAGCCTTCGGCCGTCTGATCGGCAACACCGACCGGCACTACGGCAACATCTCGCTGCTGATCGAGGATGGCCGCTGGCGGCTGGCGCCCGCCTACGACGTGCTGCCGACGCTCTATGCCCCGGTCAACGGCGAACTGCCGCCGCGCGAACTCGCGGCCGAAAGCCTCGCGCCCACGGTCGACACCCTCGAGGAATGGCCGCGCGCGCGCGAACTCGCCACGCTGTTCTGGCGCGCCGCCGCGGCCGACACGCGCATCACGGCCGGCTTCCGCGCCACCGCGCGCGAGAACGCACGGCTCGCCGACCCCGGCTGAAGCCGCCGCCGCGGCGCGCAGGCTCAATCGGACTTGAGGATCGTCTCCCCCTTCAACGCCCCCATGTCCCGGATGTTGTCGCGGTGCCGCTTCCATCCGGCCCAGGTGCGGCGCGGGTGCATCGCCGAGATGAAGTAGTACAGCGCCTTGAACATGCGCAGCGCGCCCCAGAACGGCGTGCCGCGGTAGATGTCGCCGGCCAGCAGCGACATCAGGCCCTCCTTCACGCGGAAGGGGTTGCCCGGGTACATGAACATCTCGCGGATCGTCGGGTTGGTCACGCGGTAGATGAACCACGAGTACTCGCGCGGGCCCTTGCGCATCATGGCCTCGAAGTCGGCGCGCGCGCCCGCGTACTCCATCGGGCGGTCGAGCGCCTTGGCCACGGCCTCGGCGCCGTCGAAGGCGCTGTGCATCGCGAGGTAGACGCCCGAGGAGAACATCGGGTCGATGAAGGTGAAGGCGTCGCCGAGCATCAGGTAGCGGTCGCCGGTCGCGTGGGTGCTCGAGTACGAGAAGTTGCCGGTGGCATGCACCGCGTCGTCGACCAGCTCGGCGTCCTTCAGCCGCTCGACCAGCACCGGGCACAGCGCGATGGTGTCGTAGAAGAAGTCCTTGAGCGGCTTCTCGCGCGACTTCAGGTAGTAGGGCCAGCAGACCGCGCCCACGCTGGTGGTGCCGTCGGCCAGCGGGATGAACCAGAACCAGCCATGCGGAAACCAGCAGATGCTGATGTTGCCTTCCTTGCGGCCCTCGAGCCGCTTGGCGTTGCGGAAATGGCCGAACAGCGCGGTGCTGTTGTGCTCGGGGTTCTTCTGCTTACAGCGGAACTGGTTGGCCAGCAGGGTGTCGCGGCCGGTCGCATCGACCACGAAGCGCGCGCGCCAGCTGCGGCGCTCGCCGTCGTCCATCTGGGCGCGCACCGTGGCGCCGTCGGCGTCGAAGCGCACGTCGCGCACCTTGCATCCCTCGAGCGCCTCGGCGCCGCGCGCCGCCGCGTTGCGGAACAGGATCTCGTCGAGGTCGGAGCGGCGCACCTGCCAGGCCGAGTCCAGCGACTTGTCCCAGCCCTCGGCGAAATCGACGTAGCTGCGGTGCTCGTGGTCGGGCGAGACGAACTCGATGCCGAACTTCGGCATGCCGATCTTCTCGACCTGGTCACGCACGCCGAGCTTGTCGAACAGCTCGACGTTGCCCGGCAGCAGCGATTCGCCGATGTGGAAGCGCGGATGGTGCTCCTTCTCGAGCAGCACCACCTTGCGGCCTTGCCTGGCGAGCAGCGCGGCGATGGTGGAACCGGCGGGACCGCCGCCCACGACGAGCACGTCGCAGGATTCATCGGTGGCCGGGGAGGCGGAAGCGGAGGCGGGAGACTGGGACATGCGAGGGGCGGCTGCGTTGTCGACGACCGCAAAGCATAGCCTGTGCGTCGCGGACTCCGCAAAGTCGGCTAAGCGGCGGCGGCCGCCCGGCGGCACACTGCGGGGCATGACCGCGCCCCGCGCCGAACACGACTACCGCGAACGCGTGGCGCGCGCCGTCGCCGCCATCGTGGCCGACCCGATGGCCGACCACCGGCTCGAGGACCTGGCGGCGCTCGCGCATTTCTCGCCCTTCCACTTCCACCGCATCTACCAGAGCGTCGCGGGCGAGACCGTGGCGGCCACGGTGCGGCGCGTGCGCCTCGCCATGGCGACTCGGCTGCTGGCGCGCGGCGGCTAGAGCGTCACGGACGTGGCACTGGCCGTGGGCTACCAGAGCCCGCAGGCCTTCACGCGCGCCTTCGGCCAGTTCACCGGGCAGTCGCCGCGCGAATTCCAGCAGCAGATGCACGCGGTGGTGCTCGATGCGATGCCCGTGGCGCGGGACCGCAACGACGAGGCGCCGCCCGCCGTGCGGATCGTCGAGCGCCCGGCGCAGCCGGTGCATGCGCTGCGCCACCACGGGCCGGCCTCCACCATCCCGCACACGCACCGGCGGCTGCGCGCCCGGCTGGGCTCGCGCCAGGTGTCGGGCTGGTTCGGCATCTCCTGCGGCAATCCCGATGTGCGGCCGGACTTCCGCTACTACGTGGCGGCGGCCTCGCCCGATCCCTGGCCGGCCGACGACGCGGAGATCGAGGCCTTCGACATGCCGGGCGGCCTCTACGCGGTCCACACCCTCGCGGGCCCCTATGCGCGCATCAACGCCGCCGTCTACGCGCTCTACGCACGCTGGCTGACCGGCAGCGGCTACGAGCCCGACGACCGGCCCACGCTCGAGCACTACCTGAACTCGCCGCGCCAGGTCGCGCAGGCCGCGCTGCGCACCGACCTGCTGATTCCGATCCGTCCCGCCGGCCGATCCCGGCCTTCATCCCCGCCATGAACCATCTTCGCTTCCTTCTTCCCCTCGCGCTCGGCCTGGGGGTGGCCTGCGCCCAGGCCGCCGGCTTCAGCACCCTCGAGATACCGGCCGATGCCGACGGCCCGGCGCTGCGCGGCGCGGTGTGGACGCCCTGCGCCGCGCCCGACGGCCAGATCCAGCTCGAGCGCAACACCCTGCCCGGCGTGCGCGACTGCCCGATCGCGGGCGACCGGCTGCCGCTGGTGGTGCTGTCGCATGGCTACGGCGGCTCCTTCCTCGGCCATCACGACACGGCCGAAGCGCTCGCGAACGCGGGTTTCGTGGTCGCCGCGATCAACCACTCGGACGACAACTTCCGCATCCGCGGCGGCCCGGAGGACAGCATCGTGGCGCTCGCGACGCGCACCACCGACATCCGCCGCCTGGTCGACCACATGCTCGCGCGCTGGCCCGCGCATGCGACGCTCGCGGCCGACAAGGTCGGCTTCTACGGCTTCTCGCGCGGCGGCTACACGGGCCTGGTGCTGATCGGCGCGCGGCCCGATTTCGAGAAGCTGCCGCCGCTGCCCGGCTCGCCCTGTACCGCGGCGCCGCAGGGCCCGGAATGCACGGCCATGCGGCAGCGCTTCCGCGCGCTGCTCGCGGCACCGCTGGCGCACGACGAACGCATCAAGGCCGCGGTGATCGCCGATCCGCTCAGCACGCTGTTCGATGCCGAGGGCCTGAAACGGGTGAAGGTGCCGGTGCAGCTCTGGGCCTCGGCCCATGGCGGCGATGGCGTCACGCCCGACAGCGTGGCGGCCGTGCGACGCAACCTGCCCACGACACCGGACTGGCGCGTGGCCGACAAGGCCGGCCACTTCGGCTTTCTCGCGCCCTGCTCCGCCGCGCAGCTTGCGGCGAGTCCGGAGATCTGCCGAGACGGCGCGGGCTTCGACCGCGCGGCTTTTCATGCGGCCTTCAACGCCGAGGTGCTGGCCTTCTTCAGGCAGCACCTCGGGTCGTCGAACTAGCCCGCGCGCCGCTGGCCCGCGAGTCGCCGCACCACCGCCACGAGCCGGTCGATCTCGTCGAAGGTGTTGTAGAAGGCCAGCGAGGGCCGCACCGTGGTCTCGACGCCGAAGCGGCGCAGGATCGGCTGTGCGCAATGGTGGCCGGTGCGCACCGCGATGCCTTCCTCGTTGAGCGCATGGCCCACCTCCTCGGTGCTGTAGCCGTCGAGCACGAAGGACATCACGCTGGCCTTGTCGGCCGCGGTGCCGATCAGCCGCACACCGGGAATCGCGCCGAGCTGCGCCATGCCGTAGACCAGCAGGTCGTGCTCGTAGCGCGCGATGTTCTCGATGCCGACCTTGTTGACGTAGTCGATCGCAGCGCCCAGGCCCACCGCGTCGGCGATGTTGCCGGTGCCGGCCTCGAACTTGTTCGGGATCGGCTGGAACACGGTCTTCTCGAAGGTCACGTCGGCGATCATGTTGCCGCCGCCCTGCCAGGGCGGCATGTCCTCGAGCACCTCGCGCTTGCCCCACACCACGCCGATGCCGGTCGGGCCGAACACCTTGTGGCCCGAGAACACGAAGAAGTCGGCGCCGATGTCCTGCACGTCCACGCGCATGTGCGAGACCGACTGCGCGCCATCGACCAGCGCCTTCGCACCCGCGCGGTGCGCCAGCTCGACGATCTCCTTCACCGGCACCACGGTGCCGAGCGCGTTCGACACCTGGGTGACGGCGACGATCTTTGTGCGGTCGTTGAGCAGCTTGCGGTACTCGTCGAGCAGCACCTGGCCCGAGTCGTCGACCGGGATCACGCGCAGCTTCGCGCCCTTGGCGGCGGCGAGCTGCTGCCACGGCACGATGTTGGCGTGGTGCTCGAGGTTCGAGACGATGATCTCGTCGCCCTCGCCCACGTGCTGGCCGCCCCAGCTCTTGGCCACCAGGTTGATGGCCTCGGTGGTGCCGCGCACGAAGATCACTTCCTCGACCTCGGGCGCGTTGATGAACCGGCGCACGCGTTCCCGCGCGCCTTCGTAGGCGTCGGTGGCGCGCGCGGCCAGCTCATGCGCCGCGCGGTGGATGTTCGAGTTCTCGTGTTCGTAGAAATAGGCGATGCGGTCGATCACCGACTGCGGCTTGTGCGTGGTGGCCGCGTTGTCGAACCACACGAGCTGCCTGCCGTTCACGCGCTCCTGCAGGATCGGGAAGTCGCGCCGCACGGCATGGACGTCGAACGGCGGATGCCGGCCGCTGCCGGCCAGCGGCACCGCCTCGGGTCCGCGCGGATCGGCCTTGGCCGGCGTGACGAAGCCGCTGGGCAACCGCACCGCGTCGACGAAGTAGAACTGCGCGTCGCGACCATTGACGGGCGCGGGCGGTGCCGACGGCGGCACGGCGGGCTCGCGCGACACGGCCAGCGCCGCGAGGTCCGCGAAGGGATCGTGCACCGCGAAGCCGCCGGCACCGGCCGGCTGGCCGTGGCTGCCGCCGAGGAAGTAGTACGGCGAGGCGGCGCTCGATGCGGCCTGCGAGGGCTGCTCCGGCGGCACGCCGAGCACGTGGCCGCCCGAGCGCGGCTCGAAGGCCGGCGCCACCGACAGCACGGTATCGGGCACACCGTTGCCGGCCACCGCATGCGGCAGCAGCGCGGGCGCGCGGTTCGCGAGCGAAGGCAGTTGCGTGGGCGAGGCCGGCAGCAGGTTGGTGCCAGGCAGCTGCCCCTGCGGGATCGGCGTGCCCGGCACGCTGGGCCCGAAGCCGGCCGGGCTCACGAGCGGCGAACCCGGCGGCGCGATGTTGGCGGGGAACTGCGCGCCCGGCACCAGCCCGCTGGCAGCCCCCGGCAGTGAAGCCGGCGGCGTGCCCGGCAGCGCGGCGAACATCGCGCTCGCCATGCGCGCGAGCAGCGCCGGATCGAACGGCGCCTCGGCGGACGACGGCACCGAAGGCAGGCCGCCTGGAGTCAGTGGGGAGCTCACCGCGGCTTACTTGTAGGTGTCGGGATAGTCGTGGTACTTGCCGATCTCGACGTCGTCGAGCACCGCGAGCGCGTCGGTGGTCAGCACCGCGAGCGAGCAGTACAGCGAGATCAGGTACGACGCGATCGCGTGGTTGTTGATGCCCATGAAGCGCACCGACAGGCCCGGGCTCTGTTCGCCCGCGAGGCCCGGCTGGAACAGGCCGACCACGCCCTGGCGCTTGTCGCCCACGCGCAGCAGCAGGATCTTGCTCTTGCCGTCGGCCACCGGCACCTTGTTCGACGGGATCAGCGGAATGCCGCGCCAGGTGATGAACTGCGAACCGAACAGGCTCACGGTCGGCGGCGGCGTACCGCGGCGCGTGGCCTCGCGGCCGAAGGCGGCGATCGCCAGCGGGTGCGTGAGGAAGAAGGCCGGTTCCTTCCAGACCTTGGTCAGCAGCTCGTCGAGGTCGTCGGGCGTGGGCGCGCCGGTCAGCGGGAAGATGCGCTGCTCTTCGCTGACCTGGGCCAGCAGGCCGTAGTCGGGGTTGTTGATGAGCTCGCTCTCCTGGTTCTCCTTGATCGTCTCGATCGTCAGGCGCAGCTGCTCCTTGATCTGGTCGTGCGGGCTGCTGTAGAGGTCGGAGATGCGGGTGTGCACGTCGAGCACGGTGCTCACGGCATTGAGGTAGTGCTCGCGCGGGTTCTCCTCGTAGTCGACGAAGGTGCGCGGCAGCTGGTTCTCTTCCTCGCGCGAGGTGCAGGTGACCTTGATCGACTCGGGATTCCTGACCTTGTTGACGCGGTAGATGCCCGCCTCCACCGGCACCCACTGGAGCAGGTGCGTCAGCCAGCGCGGGCTGATGGTCTCGAGCTGGGGAACGGTCTTGGTGGCATTGGCCAACTGCCTGGCGGCGTTGTCGCCGAGCGCGGTGGTTCCACCGACGGTTGCGGTCATGAAGAAAACTCCGATGTGGTCAGGCCCACCGGGTCACCGCGAACGGTGCCGGCGACTCCGAAAGGCCGTGGGAATGAAGAAAAGGGACGAACGCGACTGACGGCGGGAGTGTCCCGGCGCCAAGGGTTTCCCCTCAACAGGCTATAGCCGCCAAGTTGATCCGGCGTGCCAGGCGCGACTGGCCGAGCTGCTCGCAGCGCGACAGCAGATGGACGATGTTGATCTCGAGCGCGGTGGCGAGCTTGTGCGCGGTGACGATCGAGGGAATCACGCGGCCGCGCTCCACCTCGCCCACGTAGGAGCGGTTGAGGTCCGAGCGCTCCGCGAGCTGCTCCTGCGACCAGCCATGGGCCTCGCGCAACTGCCGCACGGCGACTCCGAAATCTTCGACGAATGCATTCATGGTGTGTTCACCCCCTCGGTGCGTTGTTCTTCTGCAGGCTGGCCTGCGTGACGCTCGCGCCCGGCGGCACGTCGTCGGTGATCCAGACATTGCCGCCGATGACGGCCCCCTTGCCGAGCGTGACGCGCCCGAGGATGGTGGCGCCGGCGTAGATCACCACGTCGTCCTCCACTACCGGATGGCGCGGCAGGCCCTTCTGCAGGTTGCCCTCGGTGTCGGTCGGGAAGCGCTTGGCGCCCAGCGTCACGGCCTGGTAGAGCCGCACGCGCTTGCCGATGACCGCGGTCTCGCCGATCACGACACCGGTGCCGTGGTCGATGAAGAAGCCGGCATCGATGCGCGCGCCCGGATGGATGTCGATGCCGGTCTGCCCGTGCGCGAGCTCGGCCACGATGCGCGCCAAAAGCGGCAGGTCGAGGCGGTAGAGCTCATGCGCGAGCCGGTGATGGATCATCGCGAGCACGCCCGGATAGCACAGCAGCACCTCGTCGACGCTGCGCGCGGCCGGGTCGCCCTGGTAGGCGGCGAGCACGTCGCTGTCGAGCAACCGGCGCAGCTCGGGCAGGCGGTTCGCGAAGCTGCGCACCGCCGCGGTGGCGGCCTCGTCGATCTCGCTCGCGCTGCGCGGTGCATGGCGCGCATTGAAATGCAGTTCCAGCCGGGCCTGCGTCAGCAGCGCCTGCAAGGCGGCGTCGAGCGTGTGGCCGACGTAGAAATCCTCGCTCTCGTGGCGCAGGTCGTGCGGGCCGAGCCGCATCGGAAACAGCGCGCCCTTGAGCGACTCGACGATCTGGGCCAGCGCTTCACGCGAGGGAAACTCGCGCGCGCCGGGTTCGCGCGAGCGGCGCTGCAGGTCGCGCCATTCGTTGCGCACCGCATGCAGCGCGGCGACGATCTCCGCGACTTCGAAATGGGCCATGGGCCGTTCTTCCTTGCGTGCGTGGGGAGAAATCAGTCCTGCACCCATGGCAGGCCATGGAAGCGCCAGCCGTCGGAACCGCCGCGATGCTGCTGCCCGTCAATCTCGCCCTCGAAGCCTTCGAGCACGTTGTAGACCTGCGAGAAGCCGGCCTTCGCCGCGGCCTCGGCCGCGAGCGCCGAGCGCTTGCCGCTGCGGCACAGCAGCAGCGCCACCGCGTCCTTGCCGCCGTCCTTCGCGAGCCTGGCCTCGAGCTCGCGCACGAAGCGCGGATTGCGCGTGAGCGCGGTGCCGGTGGCCCAGGCCACGTGCACGCTCTCGGGCACATGGCCCACGAATTTGCGTTCCTCGCCCGAACGCACGTCGACCAGCACCGCCTTGCCTTCCTGCACGAGCTTCCAGGCCACGGGCGGGGTCACCCCGCCGGCATAGGGCCAGCCGGCTTCGACGGCATGGGCGCGCGCCTTCTCGAGCGCTTCGGGCAGGACGAGTTCTTCAACTTCCACGGACATGGTGTGCGGGCTCCTGGTGTGCGTTGCTGTGTGGATGCATGCGCCGTTGGTGGCGATGACCACCACTGTAGGAGCGGGCCCGCGATCTTCAAACAACTGAAAAGTCGGTTCTTAACAACCGGCTGTTCTAAGCGCTTCGATCGACGGCGAGAGCGTTCCTCGCACGTGCCGGCAGCGTGCTCGCCGCTCGCCGGTTGTCGGCCATCGCCTACGCCGTGGCCGGCGTCGATGGTGTCTGCTCAGCCCGATGGATATTCGCATTCGCTCCACCCTGATCCTGGCCGCGGGCTGCACCGCGGCCGCCCTCGCCCGGGCCGAAGAGCCCAAGCTCCCGGTGAAGACCGACGACGGCACCGTCCTCTACGTCGCGCCCAAGATCGTGCCCACCGAGAAATCGGCCGACACCCTCGGCGCGACCGTCGGCGTGCAGCGCCCCAGCGGCGCCACGGCCTATGGCGGCATGGACACCTCGGGCTCGCGCCCGATCTATTCGGTGGGCGGCAGTACCGGCGGCAACACCTCGTTCTCGGCCGGCGTCGAGTCCGACGGCAAGCAGAACAACGGCGTGAAGGCCGGCATCACGATCAAGTACTGAGCCGGCCGACGAAAAAAAGCCCGGCACCATCGCTGGCGCCGGGCCGAGGGGGAATGCGCCACGCGCACTCCAGGGGACTCAGAGCTTGGCGATCGACACTTCGGTGGACTTCACCAGCGCGACGACGTCGGAGCCGACCTTGAGCTGCAGCTCGTCGATCGAGCGCGTGGTGATGACCGAGGTCACGATGCCCCAGGCGGTCTCGACATCGACTTCGGAGACGACGTCGCCGCGGATGATCTCGCGGACCTTGCCCTTGAACTGGTTGCGCACGTTGATGGCTTGGATGGACATGATGGTTCCCTTTGGTTGGATGGTGTGGATGGATGGATCGGTGAAGGAAGGACGTGGCGCTCAGACGATCTCGGCCACGTCGTCGAACGCAAGCCGGGGCCCGCGCTCGAAGGTGCCCGCATGGTCGGCCACGCCGAGGTTGACGAGGAAGTTGGCGCGCCAGCGGCCGTCGGGGAAGAAGGCCTTGTCGACCAGCTCGGCGTTGAAGCCCGACTGCGGCCCGGCATCGAGGCCGAGCGCGCGCGCCGCGAGGATCAGGTAGGCGCCCTGCAGGCTGCTGTTGCGGAACGCCGTGGCCTGCGCCGCCTCGGCGCTCTTCTCGAAGAAGGGCTTGGCGTCGTAGGCCGGAAACAGCACCGGCAGGTGGTCGTAGAAGCGCGTGTCGTGCGCCACGATCACGGTCACGCCCGCGGCCAGCGTCTGCGCGGTGTTGCCCGACGAGAGCGCGGGCTTGAGCTTCGCCTTGGCCTCCTCGCTGCGCACGAACACGTAGCGCGCGGGCTGGGCGTTGTAGGCCGTCGGGCCCCACTTCAGCAGCTCGTAGAGCTGGCGGATGGTCTCGTCGCTCACGGGCACCGGCTTGAAGGCATGCACGGTGCGCGCCTTGCGAAACAGCTGGTCGAGCGCGGCGTCGGGAATGGATTGCAGTGTTGTCATGGTTTTGCTTTCGCGCTGATTCAGGCAGCGGCCGCGGCCAGCGCCTGGTCGAGGTCGGCGCGCAGGTCGTCGATGTGCTCGATGCCGACCGACAGGCGCACGGTCTCCTCGCTCACGCCGGCGCGCGCGAGTTCCTCGGGCGAGAGCTGGCGGTGCGTGGTCGAGGCCGGATGGGTGGCGAGCGAGCGCACGTCGCCGATGTTGACGAGGCGCGTGAACAGCTTGAGCGCGTCGAGGAACTTCGCGCCCGCCTCGCGGCCGCCCTCGATGCCGAAGGTCAGCACGCCGCTGGCCTTGCCGCCCAGGTACTTCTGCGCCAGCGCATGGTCGGGATGGTCCTCGAGCGCCGCGTAGTTGACCCACTTCACCGACTTGTTCGCCTTCAGGTGCCGTGCCACGGCCAGCGCGTTGTCGCTGATGCGCTCCACGCGCAGCGACAGCGTCTCGATGCCCTGCAGGATCAGGAAGGCGTTGAACGGCGAGATCGCCGCGCCCGTGTTGCGCAGCGGCACCACACGCGCGCGGCCGATGTAGGCGGCCGGGCCGAGCGCGTCGGTGTAGACCACGCCGTGGTAGCTCACGTCGGGTTCGTTCAGGCGCTTGAAGCGCTCTTTGTGCTGCGCCCACGGGAACTTGCCCGAATCGACGATCGCGCCGCCGATGCTGGTGCCGTGGCCGCCGAGGTACTTGGTCAGCGAGTGCACGACGATGTCGGCGCCATGCTCGATCGGCCGGCTCAGGTAGGGCGAAGGCACGGTGTTGTCGACGATCAGCGGCACGCCGTGGTGGTGCGCAATCTCGGCGATGGCCGCAATGTCGGTCACGTTGCCGGCCGGGTTGCCCAGCGACTCGACGAACACCGCCTTGGTCTTCTCGTCGAACAGCTTCTCGAAGCTCTTCGGATCGCGGTGGTCGGCGAAGCGCGTGGTGATGCCGAACTGCGGCAGCGTGTGGGCGAACAGGTTGTAGGTGCCGCCGTAGAGCGCCGTGCTGCTGATGATGTTGTCGCCGGCTTCCGCGATGGTCTGGATCGCGTAGGTCACGGCCGCCTGGCCCGAGGCCAGCGCCAGCGCGGCGATGCCGCCCTCGAGCGCGGCGATGCGCTGCTCGAGCACGTCCTGCGTCGGGTTGTTGATGCGGGTGTAGATGTTGCCCGGCACCTTGAGGTCGAACAGGTCGGCGCCGTGCTGCGCGCTGTCGAAGGCGTAGGCCACCGTCTGGTAGATCGGCGGCGCCACGGCGCGCGTGGTCGGGTCGGGCGAATAGCCGGCGTGCACCGACAGGGTCTCGAATTTCCAGTTTTGCGACATACAAGAGCCTTTCAGATAGGAAGAAGAACAAGCCCGTTCACGCTGAGCCTGTCGAAGCGCCGCGCGAGGCTTCGACAGGCTCGGCCCGAACGGTTCCATCCGTCTCAGATCGCCCAGCGCAGTTCGTGCGCGGGCTTGCCGAGCCAGCTTGCTTCGGCGCCGCTTTCAGCCTCTTCGGTGGTCCCGGGCTTTTGCAGCACCCTGTCGAGGATGCGTTTTTCGATGGCCGCGAAGGCCGGGTCGCCCTGCGAGCGCGGACGCGCCAGGGCGATGTTCTCGTCGAGCGCGATGCGCCCGTCTTCGATCAGGATCACGCGGTCGGCCAGCGCCACGGCTTCCTGCACGTCGTGCGTGACCAGCAGCGCGGTGAAGCGGTGGCGCTGCCACAGGTTCTCGATCAGCCGGTGCATCTCGATGCGCGTGAGCGCGTCGAGCGCGCCCAGCGGCTCGTCGAGCAGCAGCAGCCGCGGGTGGTGCACCAGCGCGCGCGCCAGGGCCACGCGCTGGCGCTGGCCGCCCGACAGGCGCGCCGGCCATTCGTTCTCGCGGTCGGCCAGGCCGACGTGCGCCAGCACCTCCTTGCCGCGCGCCCTGGCGTCCTTCGCGAGGCCCAGCGTCACGTTGTCGAGCACGCGGCGCCAGGGCAGGAGGCGCGCCTCCTGGAACATGATCCGGGTGTCGTCGTGCAGGCCGCTGACCGGCTTGCCGTCGGTGTAGAGCGCGCCGGACGAGGCCTCCTCGAGGCCGGCGATCAGGCGCAGCAGCGTGCTCTTGCCGCAGCCGCTGCGGCCCACGATGGCGATGAACTGGCCCGGCTCGATCGCGAGCTGCGTGTTGCGCAGCACCTCGCGCTCGCCGTAGCGCTTGTGCAGGCCGCGCACTTCCAGGCGCACGCCACCGGGAATCGCCAGCGGCGCGTCGTTCTGCGTTCGGTCGAGGACGGCACTCATCTCAGGCTCCAGGCTTGAACAGCGCCACGTCGAGCGCATTGATTTTCTTGGGCAGCAGCTTCTCGGCCAGGAAGGCGTCGGCGATGCGCTGTTGCTCGCCGAGCACCTCGGGCACCACCGGCCGCACCGCGTAGCTGCGGCGGCCGTTGGCCTGCTCGATGGTGGCGGCGTCGAGGCCCCACACCGGCGACAGCAGCGCGGCCGCCTCCCTGGGGTTCTGCTTGACCCACCTGCCGGTCTTCTCGAGCTCGGCATAGACCACGCGCAGCACGTCGGGCCGCGCCTTCGCGAACTTGGTGCTCGCGAGGTAGTAGCGCTGGTAGGACGCGATGCCCGCGCCGTCGGCCAGCACGCGCACCTTCGACTGGCGCTGCGCGGCGGCGAGGAACGGGTCCCACACCACCCAGGCGTCGATCGCGCCCTTCTCGAAGGCGGCGCGGCCGTCGGCCGGCGTCAGGTAGGCGGGCTCGATGTCCTTGAACGAGAGGCCGGCCTTGTCGAGCGCGGCGATCAGCAGGTAGTGCGCGCCGGCCGCCTTGGCGAAGCCGATCTTCTTGCCCTTGAGGTCGGCCACGGTCCTGAGCGGCGAGTCCTCGCGCACCAGGATCGCCTGCGCCGCGGGCGACGGCGCTTCCTGCGCGATGAAGGTCAGCTCGGCACCGGCCGCCTGCGCGAACACCGGCACGGTGTCGGCCACGTCGGCGCTGATGTCGAGGTTGTCGAGGTTCAGCGCCTCGAGCAGCGGCAGGCCGCTGGTGAACTCGTGCCAGCTCAGGGTGGCATTGAGCGGCGCGAGCTGTTTCTCGAGCACGCCCTGCGCCTTGAGCACGGCGATCAGCGTGGAGGACTTCTGGTAGCCCAGGCGCACGGTGGCGGGTCGCGCGGCCGTGCCTTGCGCGAAGGCGGCGGACGTGCCCGCCAGGCCGAGCACGCCGGCTGCGCCGAGCGTCGCGATCGCCTGGCGGCGGGAGATGGTCGTGTGCGTCATTGCCCTGCCCTCACTTCGTGGTCTTCTTCTGGTAGCCCGGATGCCAGCGCAGCCACCATTGCTCGAGGCCGCGCGCGAACAGGTCGGCCAGCTTGCCGAGCAGCGCGTACAGCAGGATGCCCACCAGCACGATGTCGGTCTGCAGGAACTCGCGTGCGTTCATCGTCAGGTAGCCGATGCCGGCCTGCGCCGAGATGGTCTCGGCCACGATCAGGATCACCCACATCAGGCCCAGCGAGAAACGCAGACCGACCAGGATCGAGGACAGCGCGCCCGGCAGGATCACCTCGCGATAGAGCTGCCAGCGCGTGAGGCCGTAGGTGCGGCCCATCTCGATCAGTTGCGGATCGACGTTGCGGATGCCGTGGAAGGTGTTGAGGTAGATCGGGAAGAACACCGACACCGAGATCAGGAACAGCTTGGCCGACTCGTCGATGCCGAACCACAGGATCACCAGCGGGATCAGCGCGAGCGCGGGGATGTTGCGCACCATCTGGATGGTGGAGTCGAGCAGCGTCTCGAAGAACTTGACCGAGCCCGTGAGCAGGCCCAGCGCCAGCCCGGCGCCGCCCCCGATGGCCAGCCCCGCGAGCGCGCGGCCCGCGCTGACCTTCACGTGCGTCCAGAGCTCGCCCGATACCGTGAGGTTCCATGCGGCCTTCACCACGTCGACCGGCGCCGGCAGCACGCGGGTGCTGAGCCAGCCCAGCGACGACGCGATCTGCCACACCACGATCAGCCCCACGGGCACCAGCCACGGCACCAGCCGCCTGGCGACATTGAGGCCGAAGCCACGCAGCGCGGAGCCCGCGCCCTCGGCCGGCGCGACCGCCGGCAGTTCCTGAACCTGTTCCGTCATGGCGTGTCCTTCAGCTTTGCGAGACGAGGCGCGAAGGCGCGTCGAGGTTGGCGACGACCTCGCCGAAGGGCCCGCTCAGCGAGCCGCCGGCCAGCCGGTCCTTGGCCTTGCGCGAGAGCAGCGGGAACACCAGCTCGGCGAAGCGGTAGGCCTCCTCGAGGTGCGGGTAGCCCGAGAGGATGAAGCGGTCGAGCCCGAGCGCGGCGTATTCCTCGATGCGCGCGGCCACGGTCCTGGCGTCGCCGACCAGCGCCGTGCCGGCACCGCCGCGCACCAGTCCCACGCCGGCCCAGAGGTTGGGCGCGATCTCGAGTTCGGCGCGCGTGCGCTTGGCGCCGCCCGCGTGCAGCGCGGCCATGCGGCGCTGGCCTTCGGAGTCCATGCGCGCGAAGGCGGCCTGGGCGCGGATCACGGTCTCGTCGTCGACGCGGCTGACCAGGTCCTCGGCCGCCTTCCAGGCGGCCTCCTCGGTCTCGCGCACGATCACGTGCAGGCGGATGCCGAACTGCACCTGGCGTCCCCGGCGCTCGGCGCGCGCGCGCACGTCGGCGAGCTTCTTCGCCACCTCGGCCGGCGGTTCGCCCCAGGTGAGGTAGGCATCGACCTGCTCGGCCGCGAGGTCGTGGGCCGCGGCCGACGAGCCGCCGAACCACACCGGCGGATGCGGTTTCTGCACCGGCGGATAGAGCAGCTTGGCGCCCTTCACGCTCAGGTGCTTGCCCTCGTAGTCGAAGGCCTGGCCGTCATGGCTGCGCGCGAGGATCTCGCGCCAGATGCGGATGAACTCGGCCGACTGTTCGTAGCGCGCGGCATGGTCGAGGTAGACGCCGTCGCCCTCGAGCTCGGACTGGTCGCCGCCGGTCACGAGGTTCACCAGCAGGCGTCCGTTCGAGAGCCGGTCGAAGGTCGCGGCCATGCGCGCGGCCAGGCTGGGCTGGTGCAGGCCGGGTCGCACCGCGACCAGGAACTTGAGCTTCTTCGTCGCGCCGATCAGGCTCGAGGCGATCACCCACGGGTCCTCGCACGAGCGGCCGGTCGGGATCAGCACGCCCTCGTAGCCGAGGTGGTCGGCCGCGCCCGCGATCTGCTGCAGGTAGTCGAGGTCGACCGGGCGCGCGCCTTCGCTGGTGCCGAGGTAGCGGCTGTCGCCGTGCGTGGGCAGGAACCAGAAGATCTGCATCACGCGATTCCCGTGGCGGCTTCGAGCACGTTGATCTTCTTCGGGATCAGCTTGAGATCGAAGAAGGTGTCGGCGATCTTCTGCTGCTCGCCGAGGATGGCCTTGGTGATCGGCGTGGTGCCGTAGGCGGTGCGCGCCACCGTGAGGTCGGCCACCGGCTTGGGCAGGCCCCACAGCGCAGCCAGTTCGGTCGCGAGCTCGCCGCGGTTGGCCGAGCCCCAGGCGTCGACCTTGTTGAGTTCCTCGATCGCGATCGCCACCACGTCGGCGTTCTTCGCGGCGTAGTCGAGCGACGAGAAGTAGTAGGCGCGGTTGCCCACCACGCCGGTGGCGTCGGCCAGCACGCGCGCCTCGAGCGTCTTCTCGGCCGCGGCCAGGAACGGGTCCCAGATCACCCAGGCGTCGATCGAGCCCTTCTCGAAGGCCGCGCGCGCATCGGCCGGCGGCAGGTAGACCAGGTTCAGGTCGGCATACGAGAGGCCGTGCTTCTCGAACAGCTTGACGATGAAGTAGTGGACGTTCGAGCCCTTGTTGAGCGCGATCTTCTTGCCCTTGAGTTCGGCCACGCTCTTGATGGCCGAGCCCTTGGGCACCAGCACGCCTTCCGACTGCGGACGCGGCACCGTGGCGCCCACGTAGGCCAGCGGCGCGCCGGCGGCCTGCGCGAAGATCGGCGGCGCCTCGCCCACGTCGCCGAAGTCGATCGAGCCGACGTTCAGCGCCTCGAGCTGCACCGGGCCGGCCGTGAACTCGGTCCACTTGAGGCTCACGCCCAAAGGCGCGAGGCGCTTCTCGAGCGTGCCGCGGCCCTTGAGGATGTTGAGCAGGCCCTTCTGGTTGCCGATGCGGAACTGGCGCGCGGGCGCCTGCGCCAGCGCACCGAGGGCGGAAGGCAGCGCGATGGCGGCGGCGGCGCCCTGCAGCAGGCGGCGGCGCGGGAGGGAGATGGTGGTCATGGCGGGTGTGGCTTGCGAAAGATGAAGGGGACCGGTGCTCAGGGCTGGGCCGCGACGACGGCGTCGCTGACCTTGATCGGCTTCGGAATCAGCTTGAGCGCGTAGAAGGTGTCGGCGATGCGCTGCTGGTCGGCGGCGACCTCGGGCGTGATCGGCTTCACGTTGAACTCGTAGCGGCGCAGCGCGAGCTCGACCACGTCGACCGGCAGGCCCTGCAGCGGCGCGATCAGCTCGGCCGCCTGGCGCAGGTTCTTCTTGAGCCAGATGCCCTGGGCCACCGAGTCCTCGAACAGGGCCTCGATCACCTTCGGGTTGTTCTTCACGAAGCCGCGCTCGCCCAGGTAGTACTGGTAGTTGCTGACCACGCCCGGCGTGCCGTCGGCGAGCACGCGCGCGCCGGTGGCCTTCTCGGCCGCGGCCTGGAACGGATCCCAGATCACCCAGGCGTCGACGTTCTTGCTCTCGAAGGCGGCGCGGCCATCGGCCGGTGCCAGGTACACGGGCTGGATGTCGCTGAACTTCAGGCCGTTCTTCTCGAGCTGCTTCACGAGCAGGTAGTGCACGTTGCTGCCCTTGTTGAGCGCGACCTTCCTGCCCTTGAGGTCGGCCACCGACTGGATCGGCGAATCCTTGGTGACCAGGATCGCCTCGGCGCGCGGCGCGGCCGGGTCGTAGCCGAAGTAGACGAACTTGGCGCCCGCGGCCTGCGCGAAGATCGGCGGCGCCTCGCCCACGTAGCCGACGTCGACGGCGCCGACGTTCAGGCCCTCGAGCAGCTGCGGGCCGGCCGGGAACTCGACCCACTTCACGCCCACGCCCAGCGGCGCGAGGCGCTTCTCGAGCGAGCCCTGCGCCTTCTGCAGCACGAAGAGACTTGCCGATTTCTGGTAGCCGATGCGCAGCTCCCTGGCGGCGCCGGCCTTGCCCTGCGCATGCGCGGAAGTGGCGGACAGGAAGCTCACGATCAATGCGATCGCGGCGACCACGACGATGCTGACGGCGAGGTCGCGCAGCGCGCGCCAGAGCGAGCGCGGCGGCACGTCGAGCACGGAATCTTCGGTGGCAACGGGGTTCATGCGGGGTGGTCCTTGGACTGAATCGAAACTGGAGGCGAAGCCATCCCCGCGCGGCGCACAGCGTCGCGTTCGGAAGGGTCGGGAATGGGATGAAGCGGTGGTGGCGGCCGGGCCGTGCGCCGGCCGGCTTCAGACGCTACATCGCACGCGCGAGAACGGCACCGGCTCGAAGCCGTGTGTCGCCGGCAGCTTCAGCCCCTCGGTGGCCAGCACCTCGACGGCCTCGTTGAGTCGCTCCGCCAGCTCGTTGTGCACCTGGTAGGCGTTCTCGGGTGTCAGCGCGATCTGCGAATCGCTCGCGTAGACGCCCGGCAGGATGTGGCGCGCCGCGAGCGACTGCAGCACGGGCCGCAGTGCGTAGTCGAGCGCGAGCATGTGGTGCGGGCTGCCGCCGGTGGCCAGCGGCAGCACCGTCTTGCCCTTGAGCGCGTTCTGCGCCAGCAGGTCGAGGAAGACCTTGAGCACGCCGCTGTAGGCGGCCTTGTAGACCGGCGTGGCCACCACGATGGCGCGGGCCCGCGTCACCTGGGCGATGGCCTGCACGATGGCCGGATGGTTCCAGTCCGCCAGCAGCAGCGCCTGCGCCGGCAGGTCGCGGATCGCGAGCCGTTCGATCTGCGCATGGCGCCGCGCCAGGCGCTCGGCCACCGCGTCGAGCAACGCGGTGGAGCGCGAAGGCGCCGAAGGGCTGCCGGCAATCAGGAGAACGGACACGGAGGGCTTTCGGGTGGCGGTATCGGAAGGGTCGAAGCGAACCGGTCCCCGGCACCCGTCGAGACGGGCGCCATCGGGGCCGGTGGCCGCGGGGCGAATGCCGCGCTTACTTCTGCTTGGCGGTGTAGATCTGGTCGAACGAGGCGCCGTCGGCGAAGTGGTCCTTGTCGGCCTTGCTCCAGCCGCCGAAGGCCTGGTCGATTGTCACCAGCGTCAGCTTGGGGAACTGCTTCTCGTACTTGGCCTTCGCCTTGTCCGAGGTCGGGCGGTAGAAGTTGCGGCCGGCGATGTCCTGGCCTTCGTCGGAATACAGGTACTTCAGGTATTCCTCGGCCACGGCGCGCGTGCCCTTCTTGTCGACCACCTTGTCGACCACCGCCACGGTGGGCTCGGCCAGGATGGAGATCGACGGCACCACGATCTCGAACTTCTCGGGGCCGAATTCCTTCAGCGCCAGGAAGGCCTCGTTCTCCCAGGCCAGCAGCACGTCGCCCACGCCGCGCTGGACGAAGGTGATGGTCGAGCCGCGCGCGCCGGTGTCGAGCACGGGCACGTTCTTGAACAGATTGCCGACGTATTCCTTGGCCTTGGCATCGCCGCCGTACTTGCGCTTGGCGAATTCCCAGGCCGCGAGGTAGTTCCAGCGCGCGCCGCCCGAGGTCTTGGGGTTGGGGGTGATCACCTGCACGCCGGGCTTGACCAGGTCGTCCCAGTCCTTCAGGCCCTTGGGATTGCCCTTCTTCACCAGGAACACGATGGTCGAGGTGTAGGGCGCCGAGTTGTGCGGCAGGCGCTTCTGCCAGTCGGCCTTGAGCAGGCCGCCGTGGGTGACCAGCGCGTCGACGTCGCCGCCGAGGGCCAGCGTGGCCACGTCGGCGTCGATGCCGTCGATGATCGAGCGGGCCTGCTTGCCCGAGCCGCCGTGCGACTGCTTGATCGTCACGTCCTGGCCGGTCTTGCCCTTCCAGTACTTGGCGAAGGCCTGGTTGTAGTCCACGTACAGCTCGCGCGTGGGGTCGTAGGAGACGTTCAGCAGCGTCACCGGACCGGCGGCGCTGCCCTGGGCGAACGCCGGCAGCGCCGACAGGGCCATGGCGCCGGCCACGCCGGCACCGAGGGAAAGCTTGATAAAGTCGCGGCGGAGGCTCATGGTGTCGTTCTCGAATGGCATATCAATGAAGCTGCGTATTCTCAATACGACATATAGGAACTGGAACGACCAAGTTTTCAGTTCTAAATAGCTAAATCAACTAAGAGCAGCTTTTTCGCGCTCCCCCACCCAAAGGCAATCGACATGGCACGCATGATTCAGTGCATCAAGCTCGGCAAGGAAGCCGAAGGGCTCGACTTCCCGCCCTACCCCGGCGAACTCGGCAAGCGCATCTGGGAGAGCGTCAGCAAGGAAGCCTGGGCCGCCTGGCTCAAGCAGCAGACCATGCTGGTGAACGAGAACCGCCTGAACCTCGCCGACCAGCGCGCCCGCCAGTACCTGGCACGCCAGATGGAGAAGCACTTCTTCGGCGAGGGCGCCGACGTCGCCCAGGGCTACGTCCCGCCGTCGGCCTGAGGCCGCGCACCTACTTGCAGTGACGGCCGAACCGGTCGCCTGGCGCACGGACGGCACACCGCACAGCGAGCGCTTCGGCGACATCTATCACACGGAGGCCGGCGCGCTCGCGCAGTCGCGCCACGTCTTCCTCGGCGGCTGCGGCCTGCCGGCCGCCTGGGCCGGCCAGCCGCAGTGGCGGATTCTCGAAACCGGCTTCGGGCTGGGTCTCAACTTCCTTGCGACCTGGGCCGCGTGGCGCGCCGATCCGGCACGCCCGCGGCTGCTTCACTTCGTCTCGATCGAGGCCTGGCCGGTGGCGGCCGACAGTCTGCTGCGCGCCGCCGGCGCCTATGAGGAACTCGCGCCGCTCGCGCGCGAGCTGGCCGCGCGCTGGCACGGCCTGCTGCCGGGCTTCCATCGGCTGGCCTTCGACGACGGCCGGGTGCTGCTCACGCTCTGCGTGGGCGAGGTGCAGCCCATGCTGCGCGCCCAGCGCTTCGAGGCCGACAGCCTGTACCTCGACGGCTTCAGCCCGCAGTGCAATCCCGAGATGTGGTCGGCCGAGACGCTGAAGGCGCTCTCGCGCTTCGCGCGCCAGGGCACACTGCTCGGCACCTGGACCTATGCGCGCGCCGTGCGCGACGCGCTGGCGCAGAACGGCTTCCAGCTCGAACGCCGTCCCGGCCTGCCGCCCAAGCGCGACTGCCTGGGCGCGCGCTTCGCGCCGGCCTGGACCGTGCGCCGGCGCGAGCCGCTGCCCGAGACCGTCGAAGCGCCCGGCCGCTGCGCCGTGATCGGCGCCGGCCTCGCGGGCGCGGCCGTGGCGACCAGCCTCGCGCGGCGCGGCTGGCGGGTCGAGGTGCTCGACGCCGCCGCGCGGCCGGCCGAAGGCGCCTCGGGCCTGCCCGTGGGGCTGCTCGCGCCGCATGTGTCGCCCGACGACGCCCTGCTCTCGCGGCTCACGCGTGCCGGTATCCGCGCCACCTGGAACGAACTGGCGCAGCGCCTGGAAGAAGGCCGCGACTGGCGCGGCACCGGCACGCTGGAGCGCCGGCCCGATGGCGATGTGCGCGTGCCCGCGGGCTGGCAGGCCGACGGGCCCAACGAATCCTGGCCCGCGAGCACCGCGCAGCTCGCGGCCGCGGGCCTGCCGCCCGACGCGCCCGCGCTCTGGCATGCGCGCGCCGCCTGGGTGAAGCCGCGTGCGCTGGTCGAAGCCTGGCTGCGCGAGCCCGGCATCGCGTTCCGCGGTGGCTGCCGCGTCGAGCGGCTGGAGCGCGATCCGGCCACCGGCGGCTGGAGGCTGCTGGCCGAGGACGGCCGCGTGCTGGCCGAGGCCGACCGCGTGGTGGTCGCGATGGGCCATGGCTCGGGCCTGCTGGCGCCGCGCCTGCCGCTGCAGCCGGTGCGCGGCCAGGTGGCCTGGGGCCGCAGCGACACGGCCGCGTTGCCCGCCGCGCCCGTGAATGGCGATGGCCACCTGATCGCCGGCGTGCCCGAGCCCGATGGCGGCGCGCCGCTGTGGCTGGCTGGCGCCACCTTCGACCGCGACAGCCACGACCTGGCGCCGCGAGACAGCGACGCCGAAGCCGTGCGCGAACGCGCCGCACGGCTGCATCCGGCCAGTGCCGAATCGATCGACCAGGCCTTCGCACGCGGCGAGGCCCAGGCCTGGGTCGGCGTGCGCTGCGCCTCGGGCGACCGCCGGCCGCTGGTCGGGCCGCTGGGCGATGCGCTGGAAGACAAGGGCCTGTGGGCCTGCACGGCGCTGGGCTCGCGCGGACTCAGCTTCGCCGCGCTGTGCGCCGAACTGCTGGCCGCGCAGTGGCATGGCGAGCCGCTGCCGCTGCCGGCGGCGCTGGCGAAGGCGCTCGATACGCGGCGTGCCGCGCGGGACTGATAAAGCACGAACAGCCAGACGCAGAGGACGCGAAGGTTCCGCGAAAGGCGCGAAAAAGAAAACCGAGATTTTTTCTGGATTCCTTTTGCGTCCTTCGCGGAACCTTCGCGTCCTCTGCGTCCGGAAGTCAGCTCCCGCTATACGGCGTCGAGTGCCGGCAGCAGATGGTCGATGCGCCCATCGCCGTAGCTGCGCACCACCTCCGAGATCACCACCCGGTAGCCGTCGAGCCAGTTCGCCTGCGCCGCCTTGGCCTTCAGATGGGAAGGGTGCGTCATCAACGCCTGCAGCGCCGCGAGCGAGCGCCAGTAGTAGACGTTCGACACCAGCCCGTTGGCGCTGTTCTCCCAGCTCTCCTCGCCCAGGTAGCCGGGCAGCGCGCGGGCGGCTTCGGCGATCGTCTGGTCGAGCCGGTGGAAGGCGTCGTCGAACTGACGGGTGGCGAAGATGAAAGTCGATGCGTACATGGTCCTCCATGGGCGAACGGTGCGGCCACGCGGGCCGAAGGGGCGCGGATTATGCGGCAGTCCTGCCGGCCCCGTCGCCGCGGACATGTCCGGCGACCCACGAACGCAGGAGAATGCCCCATGCCCAGCACCCAGTACGACATCCGCCACACCACGATCTACCGCTACAACGAGCCGGTCAGCTTCGGGCTGCACCGCGTGATGTTCCGCCCGCGCGACAGCCACGACCTGCGCGTGCTGGCCACCGACCTGCAGGTGAGCCCGTCGGCCCACACGCGGCTGATCCAGGACCCGCATTCCAACTCGGTGGCGCTGGTGCAGCCGATGGGCGAGGCCACCGAGCTGCGCATCGTCTGCTCGTTCACCATCGAGACCGTGCCCGCGGCCGCGCAGGACCAGCTCGCGATCGACCCGGCCGCGGAGTTCCTGCCCTTCGCCTATTCGCTGCAGGACCGGCTCGACCTCGAGCACTACCTGCGCCCGCACCACGACGACCCCGACGGCACGCTGATCCGCTGGGCCCACCAGTTCCTGCACACCGACAAGCCCAACAGCACGCGCGAGGTGCTCACGCGCATGAACGCCCACATCGGCCAGAGCCTCGAGTACCTGGCGCGCGACGAGGAAGGCACGCAGACGCCGCTGGAGACGCTGGCGCTGGGCAGCGGCAGCTGCCGCGACTACGCGCTGCTGATGATGGAGGCGGTGCGCCGCCTGGGCATCGCCACGCGCTTCGTCTCGGGCTACATCTACGACGCCGCGCTCGACAGCACGGTGCAGGCCAAGGGCGAGGCCATGACCGGCGCCGGCACCACCCATGCCTGGCTGCAGGCCTACCTGCCGGGCGCGGGCTGGGTCGCGTTCGACCCGACCAACAACCTCATGGGCAGTGGCCAGCTGATCCGCGTCGGCGTGACGCGCGACCCGGCCCAGGGCGCGCCGATCTCGGGCAGCTGGTACGGCCCGGCCGAGGCCTACGAGGGCCTCGAGGCCACGGTGACGGTCACGCGCCGGCGCAACTGAGCGCGCCGCGCGCGCCGCTGCTGTCGCGCAGGCGATAGCGGCTACGGGAAAGCCCCCACCGATTGCAGGGGCGGCGCCTCTACGCTGCCCCGCCGGCCCGAAAGAAAAGCACGGTCGTGCCAGCTTCATGGGCACCTCCCGACGACGGCGGCCGGCATTTCTCGCCCCCAGAAAACGGAGACAACGAACCATGCATTCCGCGCGCCTCAAGCTCATCGTCATCGCCGCCAGCATCGCCGCCGCTTCCTGCGGCGGCGGAGGCGGCAGTGGCGCCGTGTTCCCGATCGTGCCGCCCGCGCCCGCCCCGGCGCCACCGGCACCGCCGCCGCCCGCCCCCCCCGCGCCCGAGGAACGCCGCGCGCAGGACGACCGCAATTCCTTCGCGCCGGCCGATGCCGCGGCCACCACCTTCGCGGCCCTGGCCGCCGCCGCCGGCGACACGGTCGACAACGCCACCACCAGCCGCTGGGCCGGCGTGCTCGGCGGTGCGGCCTACCGCGTGGAGGTGCCGTCCAACTGGAACGGCAAGCTCGTGATGTATGCGCACGGCTATGCCGGCGAAGGCAACGTGCTCGCGGTCAGCAATCCCTCGATCCGCCGCTACCTGATCCAGAACGGCTATGCCTGGGCCGCCTCGAGCTACAGCAAGAACTTCTACGACGTGCGCGTGGGCGTGGAGGACACCAACGCGCTGGCGCTGGAGTTCAACAAGATCGCCAAGGCCAACGGCCGCGAGCTCGCCGCGCCCTCGAAGATCTACATCACCGGCCACTCGATGGGCGGCCACATCACGGCCGCGGCGATCGAGGACGAGGCCTATGCCACGGCCAACCACAAGGTGCGCTACAACGGCGCGGTGCCGATGTGCGGCGTGGTCGGCGACACCGAGCTGTTCGACTACTTCGCAGGCGCGCAGGTCACGGCGCAGGCGCTGGCGGGGCTGCCGAAGTACCCGACGGTGAACTGGTCGGACATCGCGGCGCAGGTGACGGGCACGCTCTACACCAGCTTCCCGAGCACGCCCACGGCCACCGGCCTGAAGTTCGCCTCGGTGGTCGAGAACCTCACGGGCGGCAAGCGTCCGATGTTCGACCTCGGCTTCACCGCGGGCGGCTCCTTCGCCGCGGTGTGGGGCGTGTTCGGCAGCGACGGCACGGTCAACGGCATCCTCAACAAGAACACCCTCGACACCAACCGCTTCACCTACACCATCGAGGGCGACACCGCGGGTTCGACCGCGCTCAATGCCTCGGTCATCAAGCTCACCGCCGCGGCCGATGCCAACCGGCTGCGCCGCGACGGCCTGCGCTGGATTCCCAAGGCCAACGGCGAGTTCAAGATCCCGGTGGTGAGCCTGCACACGCTCGGCGATCTCTACGTGCCCTTCAGCATGGAACAGATCTACAACAAACGCGTGGCGGCCAAGGGCAACTCCAGCTGGCTGGTGCAACGCGCGGTGCGCGGCATCTCGCACTGCGACTTCACGCTGGCCGAGCAGGTCGAGGCCTTCGACGCGATGATCAAGTGGGAGCGCGACGGCGTGAAGCCCGCGGGCGACGACGTGATGACCGCGGCGACGGTGGCTGATCCCAAGTACGGCTGCACCTTCACGCGACCGCTCGGCGCGGTGGATGAAAGCGGCACCAGCCAGCTGACGCGACCCGGCGCGGCCGCCGCGCGTCCCTGCTGACGTGTATCGAACGGGAACCGCCCGCGCGGCGGTTCCCGCCCACCTTCAGCGCTTCTGCGCGCTGTAGGCCTTCACCACCGGCACCGCGGTCGCGGCGCTGTCGACGAACAGCCCGTCGATCCCGGCATCGAGGAAAGCGGTGATCTCCGCCGCCGTGTCGCCATGCACGGTGCCGTCGGCCTTCGGCTCCTTCTTGAGGCTGTCGGGCAGGAAGGCGTTCTCGGGCCGGATCGTGTAGATGTGGACGAACAGCTTTTTGTCGTGCGCATCCTTCACCAGCGTGGTGGGCGTGCCCAGCTTGCCGGCCACCACCGGGATCACGCGCGACTTGTCGGGACCGATGCCCTGCGCATAGGTCGCGATCTCGGCCAGGCCCTCGGGTTTCACGAGGTCGGCATAGGTGCGCTTGTCGCCGAGCGCCACGAGGTCGTAGGGCGCGCCGGAGCCGCCGATCAGCTGGACGATCCTCACCGTGCTGCGCAGGCGCACGTCCTTGAGGTTGCCGGTCTCGAAGGACTGCACGAACACCGGCGCGTCGGCCTTGTTGAGGCCATGCTTCTGCAGGGTGTCGAGCAGCTTGTTCTCGAGCGGCAGGCCGATCGAGCGGAAGTAGGTCGGGTGCTTGGTCTCGGGATAGATGCCGATGGTGCGGCCCTTGGCCTGCGACTGCGCCTTCGCGAGCTCGATCACCTCGTCGAGCGTGGGCACCTGGAACAGGTCGTTGAACGACACATTGGCCGGGCGCTGCGCCGGAATGCGCTCGCGCGCGCGCAGCTCCTTGAGCTCGGCCAGCGTGAAGTCCTCGGTGAACCAGCCGATGACCGGGCGGCCGTCGATGGTCTTGGTGGTCTTGCGGCTCGCGAACTTCGGCACGTCCATCACGTTGGTAGTGGCCTCGAGCACCTTGCCGCTGGCGTCGACGATGGCGATCGCGTTTTCGTGGCGCGCCACCAGCTCGCCGTCCTTGGTCGGCACGAGGTCGGGCTCGATGAAGTCGGCGCCGTCGTCGATGGCCTGCTGGTACGAGGCCAGCGTGTGTTCGGGGCGCTGGGCCGGTTCGCCGCGGTGCCCGATCACGAGCGCGGCGGGCACGGGGGCCGGCGCCGGTGGCGGCGGTGCCGGCGGTGCCGGTGGTGCGGGGGCCGGCGCGGGCGCGGGCGGGAAGAACGGCAGGCCGCCGCCTCCACCGCCGCCGCAAGCGCTCATGAGCGCGCAGGCGCTGGCCGCCAGGGCGATCCTGGCCAGGGAAAATGACTGCATGGGAGACCCTCTCTCTCGCTGTGTGGCTGGTACGGATTCGTCGCCACCCGCCGCGCGTTGTTATGGGTTCTTGGCGGGCGTCGGATCATTGCGAGGCCATGTGTCTGCGCCGTGACATGCACGGCCCCCGCGCCTCGCTCAGGAGCGCGCGGCCAGCTTCGCCTCGAGCACCGCGATCAGCGCCCTCGCCTCGTCGCCCTCGGGGATGTCGCGCCCGCTGTCGCGCCACTGCACAGCGCTCTTGAAGCCCTCGGCCTCGGCCTGGCGGCGGAACCACATGCCCTCGGGGTTGTGGCGCGTGATGCCGTCGAACACGGTGGCGAACATCTGGCTCTGCTCCAGGCCCATCGAATGCCAGACCTGGTTGACCACCAGCTTGTGCATCATCAGGTGCGAGCGCGGCACGCCCGCGATGCGCAGCGCCAGCTTCAGCGTGGCGGCGTCGAGCTCGTCGGCCGGCACCGCGAAGTTGGCGAGGCCCCAGTCGGCCGCCTGCGCGCCGTCGATGGTGTCGCCGGTGAACATCAGCTGCTTGGCGCGCAGCGCGCCGAGCCTGTAGGTCCACATGGCCGTGGTCGGGCAACCCCACACGCGCGTGGGCATGTAGCCGATGCGCGCGTCGTCGGCCATGGTCAGCAGGTCGCAGCACAGCGCGATGTCGCTGCCGCCGGCCACGGCGTAGCCGTGCACCTTGGCGATGGTCGGCTTGGTGCAGCGCCACAGCGCCATGAAGTCGTCGGTGTTGCGCTTCATCGCGGCGTAGTCGAGCATCGGGTCCCAGGGCGTCTTCTCCTGCCGGCACGGATGCTCGCCCTGCCCCTCGCGCCCGTGGCCCTCGGCATAGTCGCCGAGGTCGTAGCCGGCACAGAAGGCGCGGCCCGCGCCCTCGACCACGATCACGTGTACCGCGTCCTCGGCCTGGGCCCACTCCACAGCGTGGCGGATGTCGGTGGGCGTGGTCTCGGCGATGGCGTTGAGCTTCTCGGGGCGGTTGAGCACGAGGCGCGCGATGCGCGGATGCTGCGGGTCCTGGTCGATGACGACGGTGCGGAAGTCGGGCATGGGCGGTGTCTCCTGGGTGGATCGTCGGTCGCAGGTCGACGTGCCTGCGTCCCGCATCCGCTTGTAGCATCGGCCGCCGCGCGCGCAACCGGCGCTTGCACCGATGCGTCCGGTGCTCAGCCGCCCCAGAGCCGGAAGCGGAACACCGCGCCGCGCCCCGCCTGCGGCACCAGCCGGATGTCGCTGCCATGCAGCTGCAGGATGCGCTGCACGAACACCAGCCCCAGCCCGCCGCCGCCCGAGCCGTCGCTGCGCACGCTTCCGGTGAAGGCCGGGCGTTTGAACAGGCCGGGCTGCAGTTCGCGCGGAATGCCGGGCCCGGTGTCGCTGACCTGCACCGTCACGCCCGTGCCCTCGTCGCCGCTGGCCGCTCGCAGTTGCACCACGATCTCGCCGCCGGCCGGCGTGTGGCGGATCGCGTTGTCGAGCAGGTTGGTCAGCACGCGCTCGATCATCCCGAGGTCGGCCGACACCACCGGCAGGCCCGGCGCGATGTCGGGGCGCAGCCTCTGCTGCCGCGACTCGGCCGCGAGTTCGAACTTCTGGAACACGTCCTGCACCAGGTCGGCCAGCGCGAAGCTCTCCTTCTCGGGCTTGACCACGCCGTACTCGAGCCGCGCCAGCTCGAACAGCTCCTGCGCGAGCCGCCCCACCTTGCGGCTCTGGTCGAGCGCGATGTCGAGGTAGCGGCGGCGCTCCTCTTCGTCGAGCGTGCCGGCCTTCAGGCGCAGGGTCTCGAGGTAGCCGTGCAGCGAGGTCAGCGGCGTGCGCAGGTCGTGCGAGACGTTGGCGAACAGCTCGCGCCGCTGCTGGTCCTGCAGGGTGAGCTCGCGCCACTGCTCGGCGATGCGCCGCGTCATCTGCGCGAAGGCCTGCGCCAGCAAGGCGATCTCGCCGCCGCCGCGCGCGATGCGCTCCAGCGTCGGCGCCTGGCCCTCGATCGCATCGATGCCCTCGGTCTCGAAGCGCCGCACCGCGACCGTGAGCTCGCGCAGCGGCCGCGTGATGAGCCAGAACGCGGCCGTGCCCGCGACCAGCCCGAGCAGCGCCACCAGCCCCATCGACCACAGCGTGGTGCGCAGCGCGTTGTCGGCCGCCACGTGGGCGGCGAGCGCATCGTGGTCCTCGCCCTGCAGCACCACGTAGACATAGCCGGCGTCGCGGCCGTCCATGCGCAGCGGCGCGGCGCTGAAGACCTTGGCGGTCTGCAGGTTGCGCGGATCGTCGCCGAGGATCGGCATCGGCGCGCCGGCCAGCAGGCGCCGCACGGGCGCGAGGTCGACGCGGTCGCGCTTGAGGTGTCCCTCGGGCGCGGCCTGGGCCTCGATGCGGCCATCGAGCGCGAGCAGGTAGACCTCGACGCTGGGGTTGACGGCCATCAGCTGGTCGAACAGCCGCTTGACCGCGGCCGGGTCGAGCCCGCCCGGGCGCATCAGCTCGGCGTTCTCGGCGATGTGCGCGGCCAGGCCGCCCGACAGGCGCTGGACCACCTCCTGCTCGTGGCGCCCGTTCGCGCGCACCTGCAGCCAGGCCGAGGCGCCGCAGCACACCAGCAGCAGCAGCGCGAACACCAGCGACAGCCGGCGCGAGAGCGTGGCCCAGCCCATCATGCAGCGCCCTCGTCCTTGCCATCGGCCGTGGCCGAGAGCTTGTAGCCGCGGCCCCAGACGGTGAGGATGCGCCGCGGCGCGGCCGGGTCGGCCTCGACCTTGGTGCGCAGCCGGTTGATGTGGGTGTTGACGGTGTGCTCATAGCCGTCATGCTGGTAGCCCCAGACCTGGTTGAGCAGGTCGAGTCGCGAGAACACCTTGCCCGGGTGGCGCGCGAAAAAATACAGCAGGTCGAACTCGCGCGGCGTGAGCTCGATGGGCTTGCCGTCCACGCGCACCTCGCGTGCGAGCGGCTCGATCTCGAGGTTGCCGAGCGCGAGGCTGCCCGACTCCAGCCGCGCATTGCGCGCCAGCGCATCAGTGCGGCGGATCAGCGCCTTCACGCGTGCCACCAGCTCGAGCACCGAGAAGGGCTTGGCCAGATAGTCGTCGGCGCCGAGCTCGAGGCCGAGGATGCGGTGCACCTCGCTCGAGCGCGCGCTGATGATGATGATCGGGGTGTAACGTGCCATGGCGCGTGCGCGGCGGCAGATCTCGAGCCCGTCGATTCCGGGCAGCATGAGGTCGAGCACCAACGCGTCCCACTGGCCGCGCTCGAGTTCGCGCAGGCCCGCGTGCCCATCGGCCGCATGCACCACCGCATAGCCTTCGTCGCGCAGGTGCATGCGCAACAGTTCGGCGATATGGGCGTCGTCTTCGACCAGCAGCACGCGCTTGGGGGTGTCCATGGCGCCGATTGTCCCGCGATACGGATTCCCGAGTTATCACGATTCTTTGAACTTTGCGTGATGAATCGGCCAGGGGGTGGGCTCAAGAATCCGCTCCATGAACAGCACCGCCCTCGCCGCCCCGGACACCCGTCCCATCCATCCGCTGTGGATGCGCATCACGCACTGGCTCAACGCGCTGGCGGTGCTGATGCTGGTGACGAGCGGCTGGCGCATCTACAACGCGGCGCCCTTCTTTCCCTTCACCTTTCCGTCCGGGGCAACGCTCGGCGGCTGGCTCGGCGGCGCGCTGCAATGGCACTTCGCGGCGATGTGGCTGCTGGTGTTCAACGGCTTCGTCTACCTGGCACTCAACATCGCGAGCGGACGGCTGGCCACCAAGTTCTTTCCGGTCACGCCGGGCGGTGTGTGGCACGACGCGCTGTCGGCGCTCAAGGGGCGGCTCTCGCATGCCGATCCGCGCCGCTACAACAACGTGCAACGGCTGGCCTATCTGTTCGTGATGCTCGACATCGTCTTGATCGTGCTGTCGGGGCTGGTGCTCTGGAAGTCGGTGCAGTTCGCTGTGCTGCGTGATCTGCTGGGTGGCTACGAGTTCGCACGGCGCATTCACTTCTTCGGCATGGCCTCCTTGGTTGCCTTTGTCGTGGTGCATCTGGTGATGGTGGCGCTGGTTCCGCGCACCTTGCTTGCGATGGTTTGGGGTCGTTCTTCTCGGGGTCTGAAATGAACGCCCTGGCTCTTGATGTGCTGCGTTCGGGGTGGGCTCACGCCGACGGGGTACTCCCCTCCGCGAATGTCCCCCGGCCTGCGGCCTCCTCCTTTATTTCGCTGCGGGGAGTACCCCATCGACGTGAGCCTGGGACGCGCTGTTCGAACCGGCCGCACAACGACTGCGCCCACGTGCACAGGGCAGCGGGTGCTTCCCGCAGCGAAATAAAGGAGGAGCCGAAGGCGGGGGACATTCGCGGAGGGAAGTACCCGCTGTCCTGCGCACGCGCCCCGACCTCCAACAACCCAAGCCAGACATGAGAATCTTCAAAGCCCCAAGGATGACCGCAGTCGACAGCGAGGCAGTGGTGAAAGAAGCCCGCCAACTGATCGCGAAGAAGATCGACCGCCCCGAACGCCGCGCCTTCCTTCAACGCTCACTGACCCTGGGTGGCCTGTCGCTGCTCACAGGCTGCAGCATCAGCGACGACAGCCACGTCGAAGCCGCGCTCTCGAAGATCTCGCGCATCAACGACAAGGTGCAGGGCCTGATCTTCAGCCCCACGCAGCTCGCCGAGACCTATCCCGCCTCGATGATCACGCGGCCGTTTCCGTTCAATGCCTACTACGGCGAGGACGAGATCCGCGAGGTCGACGAAGCGGGCTACCGGCTCGAGGTGACCGGCCTGGTCGCCGACAAGCGCCGCTGGACCCTGCCCGAGCTGCGCGCCATGCCCCAGCACGAACAGATCACGCGCCATATCTGCGTGGAAGGCTGGAGCGCCATCGGCCGCTGGGGCGGCGTGCGCTTCGCCGATTTTTTGCGCCACGTCGGTGCCGACACCACCGCGCGCTACGTCGGCTTCAAGTGCGCCGACGACTACTACACCAGCATCGACATGGCGACCGCGCTGCATCCGCAGACCCTGCTGGCGCTGACCTACGACGGCGAGGTGCTGCCGCCGAAGTATGGCTTTCCGATGAAGCTGCGGATGCCGACCAAGCTTGGCTACAAGAACCCCAAGCATATCCAGGCGATGTTCGTCAGCAATACCTATTCAGGTGGCTACTGGGAAGACCAGGGCTACAACTGGTTCGGAGGGAGCTGAGTCGTCGCCCGCGACGATTCGACTGCCGATGAAAGCGCGAGGCCGTGTTCCTCGACGAACCGCGCCTCTCTTGAAAAGTGAAACCTCAACCCGAAAGACTTCCCAATGAACAAGCTCAGCGCAACCCTGCTCGCCACCTGCCTCGCCTTCGCCGGCGCCTCCGCTTTTGCCGCCGACGAGATGGCCAAGGATGGCATGGCCAAGGACGCGATGTCCAAAGATGCCATGAAGAAGGATTCGATGGCGAAGGACTCCATGTCGAAAGACGGCATGAAGAAGGACTCGATGGCCAAAGACTCCATGTCCAAGGACGCGATGAAGAAGGATGCCATGGGCAAGGACGCGATGAAGAAGTAAGAAAAGGCACCCGAACCCGACGCGGCATTGACGGCCGCCGGAATCGGCGGCAATGTCGCCTCCGGCGGTCGCTCCCGCGTGGCCACCTCCCCTCAAGGATCCTCCATGAAATCCCTCGCATTCACCGCCGCCACCCTCGCCGCCGCGGCCCTGGTCTGGCATGCCGTGCCCTCCTCGGCCGAACCCGCGCGCCGCGTGCCCGCCCCCACCGCCGACCTCGTCGCGCCACCCGCCGCCATGACCGAAATCGCCGTCTTCGCGGGCGGCTGCTTCTGGGGCGTGCAGGGCGTGTTCCAGCGCGTGCAGGGCGTGAGCAACGCCGTCTCGGGCTATGCGGGCGGCGATGCGAAGACCGCCAAGTACGACGAGGTCGGCTCGGGCCGCACCGGCCATGCCGAATCGGTGCGCATCACCTACGACCCCAAGCAGATCAGCTACGGCAAGCTGTTGCAGATCTATTTCTCGGTCGCGCACGACCCGACCGAGCTCAACCGCCAGGGCCCCGACACCGGCACTCAGTACCGCTCCACCGTGTTCGCCGAGAACGCCGAGCAGGCGCGCATCGCGAAGGCCTACATCGCCCAGTTGAACCAGGCCAGGACCTTCGGCAAGCCGCTCGCCACCACCATCGAGACTGGCAAGCCCTTCTACGCCGCCGAGGACTACCACCAGGACTTCCTCACGAAGCACCCGGACCACGGCTACATCGTCGTCAACGACTGGCCCAAGATCGACGACCTGAAGAAGCTCTTCCCCGAGAGCTATCGCTCGGCGCCCGCGCTGGTGAGCGCGGCGAAGGGCGTTTGATGCGCCCGTGACCGTGCTGCTTCGCATCGCCTTCGTCCTAGCCGGCGCCTTGCCGCTCGGCCTGGCCGCCAACGAAGTGTTGCGCGCGGTCGGGCACTGGTACGAGATGAGCCGCGCCCAGAGCGAAAGCGACTTGTCGCAGGCCTTCGTCATCGCGCTCGCGGTGCAGGCGGCCTGCGTGCTCGCGGGCGGGTGGCTCGGCAATCTGCTGCTCAGGCACTGGCGGCGCTGGCGTACGGCAAGCCGGCACTGAGCGCCGAGGCTGGCGGAGCATCCTCTCTTCGGCGAATCAATCGCGGACCGGCCCTGCCATCGTCTTCGCCTCCGCCTCGCGCCCCATCTTCCGCAACAGTTGCGCGTACTGCTTGCGCACCACCTCCACGCGCCACCGGTCCGGCCCTTTCGACACCAGCGGCAACGCCTGCCGATAGAGCGCCTCGGCCTCGGCATTGCGCCCCACTTCAGCCAGCCCGTAGGCCGCGTTGTAGAGCACCACGCCGCGCGTCGACCCGACCGCCGGTGTCTGCTCGATCGTGTCGAGCACGGCCAATGCACGGCGGCTCAGGCGCTCGGCCTGCGGGAAATCGGGCACGGCCTGGTAGGCGACGCTGAGGTTGTCGAGGTCGATCGCGTTCAGCACCTTCGGCACGCTCGTCTCGCGCGCGGAGATCGCCTCGGCTTCGGACAGCAGCGCGATCGCTTCGGCCGCGCGGCCGCGCTCGCGCAGGAAGTTGCCGCGGTGCACCAGCGCATTGCGCAGCAGCGTCGGGTTGCCCGCGTGATAGGCGCGCGCGGCACGCAGCGCGCGGCCGTAGTTGTCGTCGGCCACGTCATGCCGGCCGGCCGCGGCGGCCATGTCGCCGAGCGCCAGGTAGGCGGTCGGCAGGCGCGGGTCGGCAGGGTTCTGGCGCTCGAGTGCCGGCACGCCGTCCACGAGACGCGGACCGGCCTGTGCCCACAGCCCGGCCTGGTGATGCCAGAGGCCGGAACTGACCTGGTCGCCAGAACTCGCGCAGCCCGCCAGCAGCGTCGCCGCGAGCAGCAGGCCGCCCGCCAGCGCGCGCCTCACAGCAGCCTCAGCCGCCCCGCCTGCTCTTCGAGCTCCGCGCGGAAGTCCGGATGCGCGATCGCGATCAGCTCGCGCGCGCGCTGCTTGGCCGACTTGCCGCGCAGTTGCGCCACGCCATGCTCGGTCACCACGTAGTCGATGTCGTTCTTGCTCGTGCTCACGTGCGTGCCGGGCGACAGCGAAGGCACGATGCGCGAGATGGTGTCGCCCTTGGCGGTCGAGGGCAGCACGATGAAGGCCTTGCCGCCGCGCGAGCGGTTGGCCGCGCGCACGAAGTCCGACTGGCCGCCCGTGCCCGAGTACGGCGCATGACCGAGGCTCTCGGAACCGCACTGGCCCAGCAGGTCGATCTGCATGGTGGCGTTGATGGCGACCAGGTTGTCGTTGAGGCCGGCCAGCGCCGGGTCGTTGGTGAAGTTCACCGGATGCATCTCTAGCGCCGGGTTGCGGTCCATGAAGCGGTAGAGCTTGCTCGAACCGAGCGCGAAGGTCGCGATCGACTTGCCCGGCAGGTGGTTCTTGCGCCGGTTGGTCACGGCGCCGCTCTCCACCAGCGTGAGGATGCCGTCGCCGATCATCTCGGTATGGATGCCGAGGTCGCGCTTGGCCGTGAGCTGCATCACCACCGCGTCGGGAATGCCGCCGTAGCCGATCTGCAAGGTCGAGCCGTCGTCGATGCGCTCGGCCACGTACTTGCCGATGGCCTGCTGCACCGGACCGATCTTGGGCAGGCCCACCTCGAGCACCGGCGCCTCGCTCTCGACCAGCGCCGCCACCTGCGACACGTGCACATGGCAGGCGCCATGCGCGAAAGGCACGTTCGGGTTGACCTCGAGCACCACCGCGCGCGCCCTGGCCACGGCGGCCATCGTGTAGTCCGCGCCCAGGCTCAGCGCGAAGTAGCCGTGCGCGTCCATCGGCGAGGCCATGCTGAAGACCACGTCGGCCGGAATCTGGCCGCGCTCGATCTGCGCCGGGATCTCCGAGAAGTAGTTGGGCAGGAAATCGATCCAGCCCTCCTGCCCGCCCGCGCGCGTGGCGCCGCCGAAGAACAGCGCGACGTGGCGCACGTGCGCCACCGTCTCGGGATCGATGTAGGCGTACTTGCGCATCGCGAGGATCTGCGCGACCTTGACGTCGCGGAAATCGCGCCGCTGCTCGGACAGCGCCTCGAGCAGCGCGGGCGGCTCGCCCACGCCCGTGGGCACGATGATCATGTCGCCGTTGCGCACCTGGCGCACGGCATCGGCGGCGCTCGCGCGCTTGCGGCGGTACTGGTCCTGGAAGTCCATGAAGCGTCTCGTCTCCTCTTTGGGTTGCGAACAGGGGTCGTGCCTACAGCGGCGCGTCGTTGCGCGCATCGTAGGTGCCGCGCCGCGCGGCCCGGTTGCAGCGCGTGCGGAACACCAAGGCCTTCTGCGCCTCGGCCACGCGGGCCGGGTCGCCCTTCCAGAGATCGAGCGCGGGCTGCTGCACCGCGCGCGAGAACGAGAAGCTCAGCGCCCACGGCAGCCGCGCGCCGAAGCGGGCATTCATCGCATTGAGTCGCGCCGACGCGAGCTGCGCCGACTGCCCGCCCGAGAGGAAGGCCACGCCCGGCACCGCGGCGGGCACGCTGCGCAGCAGGCAATGCACCGTGGCATCGGCCACCGCGGCCACGTCGTCCTGCACGGCCGCGTTCTGCGCCGGCAGCACCATGTTCGGCTTGAGCAGCATGCCCTCGAGCAGCACGCCCTGCGCGCGCAGCTCGGCGAAGGTGCGGTGCAGCACTTCTTCCGTGACCTCGGCGCAGCGCGCGAGCGAATGGTCTCCGTCCATCAGCACCTCGGGCTCGACGATAGGCACCAGCCCGGCTTCCTGACACAGCGCCGCATAGCGCGCGAGCGCATGCGCGTTGACGTGGATGCAGGCGCTGCTGGGCAGGCCCGCGCCGATCGCGATCACGCCGCGCCACTTGGCGAAGCGCGCGCCCAGGCCCGCGTACTCGGCCAGCCGTTCGCGCAGGCCGTCGAGGCCCTCGGTCACCGTTTCGCCCGGATGGCCCGCGAGCGGCTTGGCGCCGGTGTCGACCTTGATGCCCGGCACGATGCCCGCGGCGGCCAGGGCCTGCGCGAAGGGCACGCCGGCGTTGGTGGTCTGGCGCAGCGTCTCGTCGAACAGGATCGCGCCGCCGATGCTGTCGGCGAGCCCCGGCGCCGTGACGATCAGTTCGCGCCAGTCGCGCCGCGCCGCCTCGGTCTGCGGGATGCCGAGCGCGGCGAAGCGCTTGTTGCAGGTGGCGTTGCTCTCGTCCATCGCGAGCAGGCCCTTGTCGGCGGCCAGCAGCGCGGCGGCCGTGTCGGTCAATGTCTTGGCGGTCATGTCGGGACACCTTTCGGGGGCCATCCTACGCCCGCGAGGCTTGCCCCTAGATGACGTTGCGCTCCAGCAGAGGCATGTTGCGCAAGATGCGCTCGAAGCCCACCGCCGACAGGTCGAGGCTGCGGTAGCCACCGAAACGGATCAGCTCGGCCACGCCGCGCCCCGCAGCCGGGCATTGCTGCAGGCCGTGGCCCGAGAAGCCGTTGGCGAAGTAGAGGTTGTCGCAGTCCGGGTGCAGGCCGAGGATGGCGTTGTGGTCGAACAGGTTCATCTCGTAGTAGCCGGCCCAGGCGCCGGTCATGCGGATGGCCTCGAAGGCCGGCACGCGTTCGGCCAGCGTGGGCCAGATGAAGCTGTCGAAGGCCTCGTACTCGACCTCGAGCGGCGCGTCGTCGGGGTCCTGGTCCTCGGGCGGCGCGAAGCCGCAGATGAACTGGCGGCCCTCGGGGCGCAGCCAGATGCCCGAGGTGTCGATCACCAGCGGGCAGCCGGGCAATGCCTCGGGACACGAGAAGCTGAACACGCTGCGGCGCCGGCCGCGCACCGGCAGGTCGATGCCGGCCCAGCGCGCCACCGTCGCGGCCCAGGCGCCCGCGGCATTGACGACCACGTCGGCCGGCAGGGCCTGGCCGTCGGCGAGCACGACGCCGCGCACGAGGCGCCCTTCGCATTGCAGCCCGGTCGCCTGCGCCTGCACATAGCGCACGCCCTGCGACACGGCCTTCCTGCGGAAGGCCTGCAGCAGGCTGTAGCCGTCGTACCAGCCCTCGCCCGAGAGGCCCAGCGATCCCAGCGCCACGCCCTCCGTGCCGAGCCAAGGAAAGCGCGCCTTCAACGCCTCGGGCTCGAGCAACGCCACGTCGACCGCATGCGCCTTCTGCAGCGCATGGTTCTCGCGCAGCACGCCCTCGCCCGCCGCCGAGGCCAGGTAGAGGTAGCCGGGCTCGACCAGGCCGATGTCGGGTGCGTCGCCGCCCACGCGCAGCGTCCGGCCCAGGCTGCGGAAGAAGTCGATGCCGTAGCGCGACATCTCGATGTTGATGGCGGTCGAGAACTGCTGGCGGATCGAACTGGCCGACAGCGCCGACGAAGCCTGGCTGTACGAGAAGTCGCGCTCGACCACCGTGACCTCGACGGGCTCCTGCACCGGATCGCGGGTCAGGAAATAGGCGATGGCCGAGCCGATGGCTCCGCCGCCGATGATCACCACACGCCGCATGGAATGCCTTTCGCTTCGCTCGTCATCGTCACTGCCCCGCGTCATGCGCCAGCCGCGGCGCGCGCCCTCCAGCGTACCCACAAACACGCGACCGCGGCGCAGCAGCGCGGCCGGCACTTCGGCCATGTCGTCGCGGCAGGGCCGACGCCGATTAGAGTGGCGCTGGCGGGCGCAAAGCGGGCCGCGCCAGAATCGGCCCACCAGGACAAGCAGGCGAGATGAGAAAAGACATACCCAACCTCGGCGCGCTGCAGGCCTTCGAGGCCTCGGCGCGGCTGGGCAGCTTCACGCGCGCCGCGAGCGAACTGGCGCTCACGCAGAGCGCGGTCGGCCGTCAGGTCGCGATGCTCGAGCAGCGGCTCGGCGTGGCGCTGTTCTCGCGCGTGCGGCGCCGGCTCACCCTGACCGACGTGGGCCGCGAGTACGCGGCGCGCATCCGCCGCCACCTCGACCAGATCCGGCGCGACACGCTGGAGATCGCCGCCGGCCACGACATGGGCTTCGTGCTCGAGCTGGCGGTGGTGCCCACCTTCGCGACCCAGTGGCTGATTCCGCGCCTGCCCGATTTCAGCCGGCTGCATCCCAACATCACGGTCAACCTGTCGGCGCGCTCGCAGCCCTTCTCGTTCCAGGAGAACGCCTACGACGCCGCGATCTACTTCGGCGACCAGTTCTGGCCCGACACGCGCGGCGGGCGCATCTTCTCCGAGGGCGAGATGGTGCCGGTGTGCAGCCCGACCTTCCGCGATGCCAACGGCCCCTGGGACGAGGCCGCGTTCGCGCGCTGCCGCCATGTGCACCTGAGCACGCGCGCCCATGCCTGGCGCGACTGGTATGCGCAGCAGGGCTGGGACTACACGGTGCACGCCTCGCGCGGGCCGCGCTACGAGCTCTTCACCATGGTGACGGCCGCCACCGCGGCCGGCATGGGCGTGGGCCTGGCGCCGCGCCTGTTGATCCAGCACGAGCTGCGCACCGGCGAGCTCGTGATCCCGATCGACCGCAGCCTCGACGTGAGCCAGGGCTACTACTTCGCCTATCCCGAGGGCCGGCCGGCCTCGGGTGCGCTCGAGCATTTCGAGCGCTGGGTGCTGAGCCTGACGCCGGAAGCAGCGAAGGATTGAGCGGCCTGCCTTTTTCTTGCTCCCTCCCCCTCTGGGGGAGGGCCGGGGTGGGGGCACCGGCCACTCGAAAAACACGAGGCGATGGATGCGCCCGGTGCCCCCATCCCGACCTTCCCCCAAAGGGGGAAGGAGTCAATACCTGGTCAGACCGGCGCCGGGTTGCGCTCCGCGAAACCGCGCTGGTGCCAGTACGGATAGGCCAGCGTCGTCGTGCTCGCCACGTCGAGCTCGGCCACCTGCTCCTTCGTGAGGTTCCAGCCCACCGCGCCGAGGTTCTGGCGCAGTTGCTGCTCGTCGCGCGCGCCGATCACCACGCTCGACACGGTCGGGCGCTGCAGCAGCCAGTTCAGCGCCACCTGCGGCACCGTCTTGCCGGTCTCGCCGGCGATCTTCTCGAGCGCATCGACGACGCGGTAGAGCAGCTCGTCGGGCACTGGCGGGCCCATGTCGGCCGTCACGTGCAGGCGGCTGTTGGCCGGCAGCGGCTGGCCGCGGCGGATCTTGCCGGTGAGGCGGCCCCAGCCCAGCGGGCTCCACACCACCGCGCCCACGCCCTGGTCCTGCGCCAGCGGCATCAGCTCCCATTCGTAGTCGCGGCCCACCAGCGAGTAGTAGGCCTGGTGCGCCACGTAGCGCGGATAGCCGTAGCGCTCGGCCACGCCCAGCGACTTCATCAGGTGCCAGCCCGAGAAGTTGGAGGCGCCCACGTAGCGCAGCTTGCCGGCGCGCACCAGGTCGTCGAGCGTCGAGAGCGTCTCTTCCACCGGCGTGGCGGCATCGAAGCCGTGCAGCTGGAACAGGTCGATGTAGTCGGTGCCCAGGCGCTGGAGCGCGGCATCGACCGCGGCGACCAGGTGGTAGCGCGAGGAGCCGACTTCGTTGGCGCCCTCGCCGCTGCGGAAGGTGGCCTTGGTCGAGATCAGCAGCTTGTCGCGCGGCCGGCCCTTGATCGCCTCGCCGAGCACCGACTCGGCCGCGCCGCCCGAATAGATGTCGGCGCTGTCGAACATGTTGACGCCCGCGTCGAGGCAGATGTCGATCAGCTTGCGGGCCTCGGCCACGTCGGTACTGCCCCAGGCCTGGAAGAACTCGCCCTTGCCCCCGAAGGTGCCGGTGCCGAAGCTCAGGACGGGGACCTTGAGGCCCGATCGGCCCAGATGACGGTATTCCAAGATGCTGCTCCTTCGGCCCGCGGGCCAGGTGGTGCGGGCCGGCGGCCCGCGGATGGCCGCCATTGTTGGCCGCGGGACCGAACCCCGGCCGGCAGTCGGGCTTCTAGGGCAGCAGCTTGGAGATCGCGTCTTCGAAGGCCAGCACGTCCGAACCCACGTGCGTGGAGTTGAACACCGTCTGCGTCAGCTTGAAGTCCTTGTAGTTGCGGGCCGCGAGCCGGTCGTACATCTCCTTGACCACCGGCCCGTTGCAGTTGGCGTCGCAGCGCGCCAGCACCATGGTCGCGGGCAGCGACTTGCCGGCCAGCGCGGTGAACATCTTCTGCTCGAGGTCGTAGTTGACGTCCTTCTGCTGCCAGAAGGCGGCTTCGGTGGACAGGAAGTACGAGAACACCAGCTGGTCGGGCGCCTCGAGGAACATCGCGGTCGCGGCCAGGTTGCCGCTGGTCGACAGGCCAGAGAGCATGCGGCGCTTCGGGTCCATGCGGTACTTCGACTCGAGGTAGGGAACCAGCTCCTTCGCGAGGAAGGCGTGATAGCCGTTGGCGCCCGGGAAGTTGTAGTCCTCCTGCCGCCGCGCGCTGCCACCGATGCCCACCAGGATGGCCTTGGTGCCACGCCGTTGCAGGATGTTCTTGAGGTTCACGAAGCGCGTGTCGGGCAGGCCGTTGGTGGCATCGCCGTCGAGCGCATAGATGGTGGCGAATGAATCGGTGCCGGCGTCGTAGCTGGCAGGGATGTAGATGTCGATGCGGTAGTCCACGCCATAGGCCTTGGCGCTGACGGTCTCGCTGACCACGCGGCCGGTGGAGGATGGCGGCGGCGGCGGCGCGGGCTGCTCGGGTGCCGGAGCCGGCGGCAGGATCGGGAGGCCGCCGCCTCCACCGCCACCGCCGCCCCCACCGCAGGCCGCCATCGCCGCGACCAGCACGCAACCGCACACGGCCGCGAGTGCGCGGCGCCATCTTTCTTGTCTCATGTGGTTCCTCTTCTTCGACCCCGGCACACGTCGTGCCGGGCGGGATGCTGCGCCGGGGGCCGGGCAGCGTCAACCTCGCCGGTCGGATCGGCCCGGCTGTGGCGCCATGTCCACACGCCTCGCGACGGCACGATGGCGCCTATGGCCGCATGCCGAGCGACAACGACGATGCGGTCAGGGCGCGATCTCCTTGAGGGCCTCGTCCACCGACACCGTCAGCCCCACCTTCACGCGGCTCATGGCCACCAGCGTCTTGAAGCGCTTCACGTTGTTGTTCTCGAAGAACAGCTCGCGCGTGAGCCGCGTGTAGTCGGCCATGCTGCGCACCGCGAAGATCAGCACGAAGTCGCATTCGCCCGCCACGTAGTAGCACTGCTGCACCTGCGGGCAGGCCTGGAAGCTGCGCTTCATCGCATCGAGCAGGTCGACGCGCTCGCTCTCCACCTCGACCTCGACGATCACCGTGAGCTCGCAGCCCACCGCGTCGGGATTGACGATCGCCGCATGGCGCTCGATCACGCCCTCGTCGGCCATGCGCTTCAGGCGCCGGTTGACCGCCGCGGCCGACAGGTGCACCTGCTGGCCCAGCTCGCCCTGCGGCAGGCGCGCGTCCTGCTGCACCAGCGCCAGCAGCTTGAGGTCGTAGGCATCGAGGGGCGTGGGCATGGGCGGGATCGGCAGGCGCGGCGGGTGGAATGGAATTGCGCCAAAGGCCCCTTCAATGCGCGCGAATTCAGGGGTCGGCGACATAGCATTGTTGCCCATGACCACCGCCATCCCCGCACCCGACCCGATCGCCGGCGCGCCGCTCGATGCCGAACTCTCGGGCTGGCGCCGCTACCTGCACACCATTCCCGAGACCGGCTTCGCCGAGCACCGCACCTCGGCCTTCGTCGCGCGCACGCTGCGCGCGCTGGGCCTCGAGGTGCACGAGGGCATCGGCGGCACCGGGCTGGTGGCGAACCTGCGCGTGGGCGAAGGCCGCGGCACGATCGGCATCCGCGCCGAGATGGATGCGCTCGACATCGCCGAGTCGGCGCCGGGCCGTGCCCACGCCTCGGCCACGCCCGGCAAGATGCACGCCTGCGGCCACGACGGCCACATGTCGATCGTGCTCGGCGCGGCCCGGTTGCTGCGCGAGCGCCAGGACTTCGACGGCACCGTGCGCTTCATCTTCCAGCCCGCCGAGGAGCACGGCCGCGGCGCCAAGGCGATGATGGCCGACGGCCTGTTCGAGCGCTTCCCCGTCGACGAGATCTACGGCCTGCACAACATGCCCGGCATCGCGGCCGGCACCATCGCCACCTGCGCGGGCGGCATCATGGCCAGCGAAGACAACTTCACGATCCACGTGCGCGGCCGCGGCACCCATGCGGCGCGGCCGCACATGGGCATCGACCCGATCGTGATCGGCGCCGAGATCGTGCTCGCGCTGCAGACCATCGTCTCGCGCAGCCTCGACCCCGGCGCGCAGGCCGTGGTCTCGTGCACCGAGTTCATCACCGACGGCATCCGCAACGCGATCCCCTCGAACGTCGTCATCAAGGGCGACACGCGCAGCTACGACCCCGCCGTGCAGGCCACGCTGGAGCGGCGCATGCGCGAGATCAGCGAGGGCATCTGCCGGCTGCACGGCGCCGAATGCGCGTTCTCGTACACGCACGAGTTCGAGCCCACGGTGAACTGGCCCGAATGCGTGCCGCATGCGGTGGCCGCCGCGACCGCGGTGCTCGGTGCCGCGCGCGTGGACGCGAACACCGTGCCGATGATGGCCTCGGAGGACTTCGGCGCCTTTCTGCGCGTCGTACCCGGCGCCTTCGTGTTCCTCGGCAACGGTGCCGACGGCCAGCCCGGCGGCACGCCGCTGCACAACGCGGGCTACGACTTCAACGACGCGGTGCTCGAGATCGGCGCGCGCTACTTCGCGGAACTGGTGCGGCTGCGACTGCCGCGCTGAATCCCTTCTCTTCTTCCGAAAGACACCAGACATGCTGGTCCGCAATGCCCGCGCCGTGCGCGCGCCCTACCCCGAGGCGCTGCGCCGCATCCTCAGCATCGACGAAGCACGCGCCACGCGCGCGTGGCTCTCGCGCTGGTCGCTGCTCGCGCCGGAACCCACGCCGCTGCGCCGCCTGAGCGACCTGGCGCAGGCCTGCGGCATCGCCGAGGTGTTCCTCAAGGACGAATCGCTGCGCTCGCCGCTCGGCAGCTTCAAGGCGCTCGGCGCGCCGGCCGCGCTGGTGCGGCTGGTGCTGCGGCGCCATCCCGACTGGAACGCCGACGCGGTGCTGCGCGGCGAACACGCGGACGCCTTGAAGGACCTCGTCGTCATCAGCGCCACCGACGGCAACCACGGTCGCGCGCTCGCCGCGGCGGCGCGCAGCGTGGGCGTGCGCTGCGTGATCGTGCTGCACCGGCACGTGAGCGCCGAGCGCGAACGCGCGATTGCCGACTTCGGCGCCGAGATCGTGCGCATCGAGGGCAACTACGATGCCTCGGTCGCGCATGCCGCGCAGCTCGCTGAACGGCATGGCTGGCAGGTGGTGTCCGATACCGCGTACCCGGGCTACGAGGATGTGCCGCGCGACGTGATGCAGGGCTACGGCACGATGGTCGACGAGGCGCTCGAGCAGCTCGCCGCCGCGTCCGACGGTGCCTGTCCCTTCACCCACGTGATCCTGCAAGGCGGCGTCGGCGGCCTCGCGGCCGGCGTGGCGAGCTACCTCTGGGAACGCTTCGGCGAGCGCCGCCCCGTGCTCATCGTCGCCGAACCGCGCCAGGCCGACTGCCTCACGCGCAGTGCCATCGAAGGCCGGCCGGCCGTGGCCGCCGGCAGCGTCGACTCGGTGATGGCCGGCCTCGCCTGCGGCGAGACCTCGACCCTGGCCTGGCGCTTTCTCGAACCCTCGGTCGATGTCTTCCTCACGCTGGAGGATGAAGAGGCAGTGGCTGCGATGCGGCGGCTGGCCGAGGGATCGGCGCGCGATGTGCCGGTGGTGAGCGGGGAATCGGGCGCCGCGGGCGCGGCCGCGTTGCTGCAGCTCGCGCGGTCCGAAACGGCGAAGGCGCAGGCCGGGCTCGATGCTTCGTCGAAGGTGCTCCTGATCAGCACCGAGGGAGCGACCGCGCCTTCGGTCTATGCACGACTGCTGGGCCGCTCCGCGGATGAGGTACTGGCAGCGCAACGCGAATGGCTGAGCCTGGAGACTCGGCGGTAGGCGGTCCCTCCACGCACAGCTCTTCCAGGCCGTGGAAGCTCTTCGCGGCACCCGAACCTGGACTACTGCGGCACCAGCTCCACGCGCCGGTTCTTCGCGCGGCCGTCCTCGGCCGCATTGCTGGCGACCGGCGCCAGATCGGCCACGCCATACGCGGCGAGCCGGTTGGCCGCGATCGCGTACTGGCTGGCCAGGGCCGCGTTGACCGCTTCCGCGCGCCGCTTCGACAGCGCGATGTTGCTGTCCAGCGTGCCCTGGTTGTCCGTGTGGCCGACCACGCGCAGCTTGAGCGCCGGCTCGGCCTTGAGCAGCTTGGCGATCTCGTCCAGCGCGGGCTTGGAATCGGGTTTGATGTCGGCCTTGGCGGTGTCGAACAGGATGCCGTAGAGCGCCACGCGCCCGGTGGCGGCGATGGCCTTCGACATGTCGCCCGCGCTCACGGTCACCATGTTCTGTTTCATCGCCCCGACCTCGATGATGTCGACCGCCGCGTAGGCGCCCTTGACCGCCTTGTAGTCCTTGCTGTCCTTGGCCCATTGCACGGCCTCGACGACCACGTAGAGATCGCCTTGCGGCCGCGGAATCTTGAAACTCGCCAGGCGCGCCGTCGCGACCTCGGCGGCCGAGAAGGTGTAGGTGCTGCGGCTGGTCTTGATCTCGTTCCAGCTGTAGGGGCAGAGGAAGCAGGAGCGGCTCTTGAAGTTCTCGTCGCGCCCCGAGTCGTAGAGCGTGGCGCCGCCGGCCGCCTGCACCTCGTTCTGGTAGTTGCGGATCAGCTCCGCCGTCGACGTGTCGCCGGCCGATTCGTACCACAGGCGGGTCAACGCGCCCTCGACCGGCACGGAACTGGTCCAGCTGCGCTTTCTCGAAGTCGTGTCGTAGCCCTTGTAGGTCCCCGTCGGCACCAGGTATTCGTCGAAGCGCTTGAAGTCGTAGCCGACGATGGTCGAGCCCGCGAATCGCTTGAGCAGCGGGTTGTCCTTGGCGCCGGGCAGGTCCTGCGCGGTCGCGAGCATCGAGAGGAACAACAGCCCGGCGAATGCCGGCGCGGCCAGCAGCCGAAGGAAGGCAAGGACAGAACGCGGACGCATCGATGACTCCGGAAATTGACGGCGCCATTGTCAGGAATTCCGATGATTTGGCTGCACGGCCGTTTGGCCTATGAAGAAGGTCTGTGGCGGTGGATGCAAGCTCGTTGTCCTGAATCGGAGAAGCACGGCCTCGCGCAAGCATGCGCACGATCCAGACGATTCGGACCGCTCGCTGTAGCAAGCCGTGCGACTGCTGTTGCCACAATCAGCCCCATCCAACAAGCACACAGCCAATGAATCACGAGGACCCATTTCGCGCAGTCGAAGAATGGAGCGGATGCACCATCTCATCACCCTTGCGCGCATTGCTCTCCAGCCTGAACGGCGCCACCGTCGGCGACCTCGCCCATTTCTACGCCCCCGCCGACCTGCTCGAACGCAACGAAACCTACGAGACCAGGACGTACTGCCCCGGCTGGCTGACGATCGGCGACGACGGCGGAGGCAGTGCGATCGTCGTCGTGCCGGACCGGTGGCCGACCGCGGTGTACCTGGTGGGTCACGGCAGCATGTCGCGCGCCGACTTCGTCGCGGTGGCCGAGGATCTTCGCGGATGGGTAGCTTCGGGCTGCGAGCTGTAGCGCTCCACGAGGTCGCGGCAATCGCAGGCTTCCCATGCGGCGACGCCTGCGCAACCCCGTCAGTCGATCGCCACCCTCGCCTCCTTCACCAACTTCGCATACTTCGCTGTGTCGCTGCGAATCTGCGCCGCCATCTGCGCCGGCGTATCCCCCACCGGCTCCGCCCCGATCTCCTCCATGCGCTTCCTGAACTCCGGCGACTGGATGATCTTCACCATCTCGGCGTTGAGCCGCTCCACGATCTCCTTCGGCGTGCCCGCCGGCGCGAGGATGCCGAACCAGGTGCCCTGGTCGAAATCCTTCAGGCCCGACTCGGCCAGGGTCGGCACATCGGGCAGGCTGCTCGAGCGTTTGGCGGTGGTCACGGCCAGCGCGCGCAGCTTGCCGGCGCGGATGTGCTGCAGCACGGGGGTCAGGGTGTCGAAGGACATGTCGACCTGGCCGCCGAGCAGGTCGGTGGTGAGCGGCGCGCTGCCCTTGTAGGGCACGTGCAGCAGTTCGATGCCCGACAGGGCCGAGAGCTGGGTGCCGATCAGGTGCTGCACGGTGCCATTGCCATTCGAGCCATACGAAAGCTTGGCCGGCGCGGCCTTGGCCTGGGCGATCAGTGCCTGCGCATCGCGCGCGGGCGACTTGGCGTTGACCACCATCACGTTGGGCACCAACGCAACGGTCGTGATCGGCGCGAAGCTCTTCTCGAAGTCGTAGGGCAGCTTGCGATACACGCTGGTGGCGATGGTGTGGTGCACCGCGCCCATCAGCAGGGTGTAGCCATCGGGCCGCGCCTTGGCCACGTAGTCGGCGCCGAGCGTGGCGCCGGCGCCGGGGCGGCTCTCGACCACCACCGGCTGGCCCAGGCTCTGCGAGAGCTTGTCGCTCAACGAGCGCGCCAGCACGTCGGAGCTGCCGCCCGGCGGGAAGGGAACGACGAGGCTGATGGGCTTGGCCGGCCAGGCCTGGGCGGCCGCGGTCGTGGCGGCCAGGGCCAGGGTGAAGGCGGCGGCGAGCGCGGTCAGCGCCGCGCGGCGGCGGACGAAGGGCTGGGTCACGGTTTGTCTCCTTTTTGTCGTGGCAATGGCCGGCCGTGCGCGCACGCCCTCTCCGGCCCCGGGGGCGGAAAACTCAGGCGGCCTGGCGCTCGCGCAGCGGGGCCAGCAGCGCGCAGACGGCGCGGGTCACGTCGGCGGTGGTGGCGCTGCCGCCGAGGTCGCGCGTGTGCAGCGAGGTGTCGGCCGTGACCTGTTCGATGGCGCGCATCAGGCGCGCGGCGGCCTCGGGCTCGCCGAGGTGCTCGAGCATCATCACGACCGACCAGAAGGTGCCGACCGGGTTGGCGAGGCCCTGGCCCATGATGTCGAAGGCCGAGCCGTGGATGGGCTCGAACATCGAGGGGAAGCGGCGCTCGGGATCGATGTTGCCGGTGGGTGCGATGCCGAGGCTGCCCGCGAGCGCGGCGGCCAGGTCGCTGAGGATGTCGGCATGCAGGTTGGTCGCGACGATGGTGTCGAGCGAGGCCGGCCGGTTGACCATGCGCGCGGTGGCGGCGTCGACCAGTTCCTTGTCCCAGCGCACGTCGGGGAACTCCCTGGCCACCTGCACGGCGATCTCGTCCCACATCACCATCGCATGGCGCTGCGCATTGCTCTTGGTGATCACGGTGAGCTGGCGGCGCGGCCGCGAACGGGCCAGCGAGAAGGCGAAGCGCATGATGCGCTCGACGCCGGCGCGGGTCATCATCGAGACGTCGGTGGCGGCCTCGATCGCATGGCCCTGGTGCACGCGGCCGCCGACGCCGGCGTACTCGCCCTCGGAGTTCTCGCGCACGATGACCCAGTCGAGGTCGCCGGGGCCGCAGCGCTTGAGCGGGCCGTCGATGCCGGGCAGGATGCGCGTGGGCCGCACGTTGGCATACTGGTCGAAGCCCTGGCAGATCTTCAGGCGCAGGCCCCACAGCGTGACGTGGTCGGGGATGTGCGGATCGCCGGCCGAGCCGAACAAAATCGCGTCCTTGCCGCGCAGCGCGTCGAGGCCGTCGGCCGGCATCATCTCGCCGTGGGCGCGGAAGTAGTTGCCGCCCCAGCCGAAGTCCTCGAACTCGAAGGCGAAGCGCTCGCCGCCGGCGGCCAGCGCCTCGAGCACCTCGCGCCCGGCCGGCACCACCTCCTTGCCGATGCCGTCGCCGGGAATGGTTGCGATCCTGTAGGTCTTCATGGTGTCGATTCGTCGCTGTCGGGTTGGAATGGCTTCGACTGTAGGAACTCGACGCGCGATCGGATCGCCCCTAAAGTCAATCCATCTTCAACTTCAAGTCAACAGTCAAAATCGCGATGGCCCACGAGATCCAACCGGCCGACCTCGGCTTCTTCTCGGCGCTGGCGCGCGCCGGCAGCCTGAGCGCGGCGGCGCGCGAACTCGGCATCACGACGGCCGCGGTGAGCAAGCATCTCGCGCAGATGGAGGCGCGGCTCGGCGTGAGCCTGGTCAACCGCACCACGCGGCGCATGGGCCTCACGCCCGAGGGCGAGCTCTACCTCGCGCAGGCGCGGCGCATCCTGGCCGACATCGAGAGCCTGGGCGAGCAGCTCGGCGTGTCGAAGGCGGTGCCGCAGGGCCTGTTGCGCGTCAACGCCACGCTGGGCTTCGGGCGCAGCCACGTGGCGCCGCTGATCTCGAAGTTCGTGCGCCGGCATCCCGAGGTCGAGGTGCAGCTGCAGCTGTCGGTGAACCCGCCGCCGCTGACCGAGGATTCGTTCGACGTCTGCGTGCGCTTCGGCGCGCCGCCCGAGTCACGCGTGATCGCGCGGCGCATCGCGGCCAACCGGCGGCTGCTGTGCGCGGCGCCGGCCTACCTCGCGAAGCACGGCACGCCCAAGGTGCCGAACGACCTCACGCGCCACAACTGCATCGGCATCCGCCAGGGCGAGGAGGCCTACGGCCTGTGGCGGCTGTCGAGCGGCCGCGGCGCGAGCGCGAGCACGCAGGCCGTGAAGACGCGCGGCACGCTGACCACCAACGACGGCGAGATCGCGGTCAACTGGGCGCTCGAGGGCCACGGCATCCTGATGCGCGCCGAATGGGACATCGCGCGCTACCTGCGCAGCGGCCGGCTGGTGCAGGTGCTGCGCCCTTTCCACACGCCCGATGCCGACATCTACGCGGTGTATCCGCAGCGCCACCAGCTCGCGGCGCGGGTGCGGGCCTTCGTCGACTTCCTCGCGCAATCGCTCGAGCAGCAGGCTTCGGCGGCCTCCAAGACCGCGTTCTGACACGACCCTAGGGAAATCCCCAAGGCCGCGCTCGCGGCCGAGCCCGCGCGCGCCCTCGCCTAGAGGGAAAAGCACCCGCGCGGCGCCCTCCCTCACCCGCCCCGATCTCCCCACGGCACTGGCCCGCAACTTGCAAACTCGGCCAAAAATGACAGAAAATTTTCTTAACTGACTTATATTTGTAAATCAGTTTTCAAATTTGCACCGTTCCGGCGCCCTTCCGAACCCCATGAGCACCAACGTCGACCCTCCAGGCACCACCGTGGCCCAGCGCATCGCGCAGGCCCTGCCGCGGCTGTCCCGATCGCACCGGCAGGTGGCCGACTACGTGCTCGAGCATCCGCTGCAGGTGGCCACGCTGCCGATCGACGAGCTCGCCACTGCCGCCGGCGTGTCGGTGGCCACGGCCAACCGCTTCGCGCGCGCGCTCGACTTCGACGGCTACCCGGCCTTCCGGGCCGAGCTGGTGCGCGGCTTCGAGCCGCTGGTGGCGCCGGTCGAGCGGCTGCGCGGCAACCTCGAGCGGCCGACCACGGTGTCCGAGGTGTTCGCCGCGGCGCTCGAGGAGAGCCGCCGCAACATCGACGCCACGCGCCAGTCGCTCGACTACGCGGCCTGCGAGGCGGCGGTGGAGCGCATCGGCAAGGCGCGCTCGATCTACATCGGCGGCTTCGGCGCCAGCGCCTGGCTCGCGGGCCTGCTGCAGCACGGGCTCGACAGCAGCTGCAGCGACGTGCGCCTGCTCTCGGGCGTGAGCGGCGTGACCCATGCCGCGCGCACGCTGATGCACGCGGGGCCGCAGGACGTGTTCATCGGCGTGACCTTCCCGCGCTACCTCACCGACACCATCGCGCTGGCGCAGATCGCGCGCGGCCAGGGCTGCGCGGTGCTCGCGCTGACCGACCGGCCGAGCTCGCCGCTGGCGCCGCTGGCCGACGTGGCGCTCTATTGCCAGACCGAGACCAGCTACCGCCCCAACTGCGAGACCAGCGTGCTCGCGCTGATCGAGGCGCTGACCAGCGCCGTGGCGCTGCGCGCGCCCGGCGCGGTGCAGTCGGCGGGCCGCATCCTGCAGGCGGTGCGGCCGTGGCTGCACGGGGGCAACGGACCTCGCACGAACGGCACGAATGGCGCGAACGGCGCGAACCCGCAGGCCACGCCGCCCGCGGACAGCACCCCGAAGAAGAAGACCTCCCGATGAACAGCCCCACCCAGAACGACAACGCCTCCACCCCGCGCGTGCCCGTGATCGCCATCCATGGCGGCGCCGGCACCATCAGCGCGGGCACCACCACGCCCGAACAGGCCGCGGCCTACCACGAGGCGCTGCGCCACATCGTGGCCACGGCCCAGGCCGCGCTGCTGCAGGGCGCCTCGGCGCTCGACGCCACCTGCCTCGCGGTCGAGCTGCTCGAGGACTGCCCGCTGTTCAACGCCGGCCACGGCGCGGTCTTCACGCACGAAGAAACCCACGAGCTCGATGCCGCCGTGATGGACGGCGCCACGCTCGCCGCCGGCGCGGTCGCGGGCGTGTGCCATGTGCGCCGCCCGGTGCGCCTGGCGCGCGCGGTGCTCGAGGACGGCGCTCACGTGCTGCTCGCGGGCGCCGGGGCCGAGGCCTTCGCGCGCGAGCGCGGGCTCGAGATGGTCGAGCCCTCTTACTTCTCGACCGAGGCGCGCCGCCAGCAGTTGCACCGCGTGCGCGACACCGGCCGCGTGGTGGTCGACCACGAGGGCGCGGCCATGGCCTCGCTCGCGCATGCCCCGCTCGACGAGGACCGCAAGTTCGGCACCGTCGGCGCGGTCGCGCTCGACATGCACGGCCACCTGGCCGCCGCCACCTCCACTGGCGGCATGACCAACAAGCGCGTGGGCCGCATCGGCGATTCGCCGCTGATCGGCGCCGGCACCTACGCCGACGACGCCACCGCCGCGGTCTCGTGCACCGGCAGCGGCGAGATGTTCATCCGCATCGCCGCCGCGCACGACCTCTGCGCGCGCATGGCCTACGCCGGCGCCACGCTCGAAGCCGCCGCCCGCACGGTGGTGATGGAGTCGCTCTCGGCCATCGGCGGCACCGGCGGCCTGATCGCCGTCGATCGCCACGGCAACCTCGCGCTGCCCTTCAACACCGAGGGCATGTACCGCGCCCATGCGCGCGGCCGCGAGACCCCGAAGACGGCGATCTTCGCCTGACGCCACCGCTTCCTTTCCCGACCGCCATGTCCGCTGCGACCTCCCTCCCCCCTCTGCCCAACCTGCCCCATCTCCCTGAGGGCCGAGTGCTCGCGGTCGACGACCTCAGCGTGCGCTTCACCACCTCGGAGCGCACGGTCGATGCCGTCAAGAAGCTGTCCTTCCACGTCGACCATGGCGAGACGCTCGCGGTGGTGGGCGAATCGGGCTCGGGCAAGTCCGTGACCTCGCTCGCGCTGATGCGCCTGGTGGAGCACGGCGGCGGCCGCATCCTCGAGGGCCGCATGGCGTTTCGCCGCCGCAACGGCGAGGTGCTCGACCTCGCGCAGGCGCGCGACCACACGATGCGCGGCATCCGCGGCGCCGACATCGCGATGATCTTCCAGGAGCCGATGACCTCGCTGAACCCGGTGTTCACCGCGGGCGACCAGATCGCCGAGGCCATCCGCATCCACCAGGGCAAGAGCAACGCGGCGGCGCGCGCCGAGGCACTGCGCATGCTCGAGCTGGTGCGCATCCCCGAGGCGCGCAACGTGCTCGACCGCTTCCCGCACCAGCTCTCGGGCGGCATGCGCCAGCGCGTGATGATCGCGATGGCGCTGTCGTGCAAGCCGCAGCTGCTGATCGCCGACGAGCCGACCACCGCGCTCGACGTGACGATCCAGGCCCAGATCCTCCAGCTGATCCGCGAGCTGCAGCAGGAGATGCGCATGGGCGTGCTGTTCATCACCCACGACATGGGCGTGGTGGCCGAGATCGCCGACCGCGTGCTCGTGATGTACCGCGGCGACAAGGTCGAGGCGGGCCCGTCGGACACCGTGTTCGGCGCGCCGCAGCATCCCTACACCCGCGCGCTGCTGTCGGCCGTGCCCAAGCTCGGCGCCATGCAGGGCACCGAGCTGCCGGCCAAGTTCGAGCTGCTGCGCACCGAGACCGGCGCGCAGGCCGAGCCCGGCACCCATACCGAGCCGCACGACACGGTACGCGCCGAGGCCGGCCCGATCCTGCGCGTGCGCGAGCTGGTCACGCGCTTCGACGTGCGCAGCGGCGTCTTCGGCCGCGTGAAGCGGCGCGTGCATGCGGTCGAGAAGATCAGCTTCGACCTCTACCCCGGCGAGACGCTGGCGCTGGTCGGCGAGTCGGGCTGCGGCAAGTCGACCACCGGCCGCTCGCTGCTGCGCCTGGTCGAGAGCCAGAGCGGCGCGATCGAGTTCGGCGGCCAGAACATCCGCGAGCTGCCCACGCGCGAGCTGCAGGCCCTGCGCCGCAACATCCAGTTCATCTTCCAGGACCCCTTCGCCTCGCTCGATCCGCGCGTGACGGTGGGCTTCTCGATCATGGAGCCGCTGCTGATCCACGGCATCGCCAAGGGCGCCGAGGCGCAGCAGCGCGTCGACTGGCTGCTGCAGAAGGTGGGCCTGCCGCCCGAGGCGGCGCAGCGCTATCCGCACGAGTTCTCGGGCGGCCAGCGCCAGCGCATCGCGATCGCGCGCGCCCTGGCGCTGAACCCCAAGGTGGTGGTGGCCGACGAATCGGTGTCGGCGCTCGACGTCTCGATCCAGGCCCAGATCGTCAACCTGATGCTCGACCTGCAGCGCGAGCTCGGTGTGGCGTTCCTTTTCATCTCGCACGACATGGCGGTGGTGGAGCGCATCAGCCACCGCGTGGCCGTGATGTACCTCGGGCAGATCGTGGAGATCGGCCCGCGCCGCGCGGTGTTCGAGGCGCCGCAGCATGCCTACACGCGCAAGCTGATGGCGGCCGTGCCGGTGGCCGATCCCTCGCGCCGCCACAAGCAGCGCGCGCTGCTCGAGGGCGAGATCCCGAGCCCGATCCGCGCCGTGGGCGACGAGCCCGAGGTGCCGCCGCTGGTGCAGGTGGCGCCGGGCCATTTCGTGGCGCGGCATGCCATCGGCGGCGCTTTCTGACGCCTTCGAGTATCTCTTTCGTTTTTCCGTCGCAGGGCCCCCTGCTTTTTTGTTCCTCCCTCTCTTTCACGAATCGACTGGAGTTCTTCCCATGAAGCCATCCTCTTCCTCCCTGCGATGGGCCTCCGCGCTGCTGGGCCTGGCCGCGCTCGCCGCCTCGGGCTCGGCCCTGGCCGCCAAAGACGTGGTGCTGGCCATCGGCTACCAGCCCGAGACGCTGGACCCGTACAACACCAACACCACCATCACGACGGCCGTGACCAAGACCTTCTACGAAGGCCTGTTCCAGTTCGACAAGGACCTGAAGGTGCAGAACGTGCTGGCCGAGGGCTACGAGGTCTCGAAGGACGGCCTGGTCTACACCATCAAGCTGCGCAGCGGCGTCAAGTTCCACGACGGCACCGACTTCAACGCCGAGGCCGTGAAGTTCACGCTCGAGCGCGTGCTGAACCAGGACAACAAGCTGCTGCGCTACAACCAGTTCAACCGCGTGGGCAAGGTCGAGGCGCTGAACCCGACCACCGTGCGCATCACGCTCAAGGAGCCCTTCGGCCCCTTCATCAACTCGCTGGCCCATGCCTCGGCCGCGATGATCTCGCCGACCGCGCTCAAGAAGTGGGGCAACAAGGACATCGCCTTCCACCCCGTGGGCACCGGCCCCTTCGAGTTCGTCGAATGGAAGCAGACCGAGGCGGTCAAGGCCAAGAAGTTCGACGGCTACTGGAAGAAGGGCTTCCCGAAGGTCGACACCGTGCAATGGAAGCCGGTGCTCGAGAACAACACGCGCGCCGCGATGATGCAGACCGGCGAGGCCGACTTCGCGTTCCCGATCCCCTACGAGCAGGCCGAGCTGCTGAAGAAGAGCGACAAGCTCGAGGTCGTGGCGTCGCCCTCGATCATCACGCGCTTCCTGGCCTTCAACATGCTGCAGAAGCCCTACGACAACCAGAAGGTGCGCGAGGCCATCGGCTACGCCATCAACAAGGAAGCGCTGGCCAAGGTGGCCTTCGGCGGCTATGCGATCCCCGCGCAGGGCGTGATGCCCCAGGGCGTGAAGTACGCCGAGAAGATGGCACCCGTGCCCTACGACGTGAAGAAGGCCAAGGAACTGCTGGCCGAGGCCGGCTACCCGAACGGCTTCGAGTCGGTGCTGTGGAGCGCCTACAACAACACGACCAGCCAGAAGACCATCCAGTTCGTGCAGCAGCAGCTCGCGCAGGTCGGCATCAAGCTGCAGGTGCAGGCGCTCGAAGTGGGCCAGCGCACCGAACAGGTCGATGCCTGGCCCGATCCGAAGACCGCCAAGGTTCGCCTGTACTACACCGGCTGGTCCTCGTCGACCGGCGAGGCCGACTGGGGCCTGCGCCCGCTGTTCGCCTCCGAATCGTGGGCGCCGAAGCTCAACAACATGTCGTTCTACAAGAGCGAGGTGGTCGACAACGCGCTGGCCAAGGCGCTGGTGTCGGTCGACGAGACCGAGAAGGCCGCGCTCTACAAGACCGCGCAGGAACAGATCCGCAAGGACCTGCCGCGCCTGCCGCTGGTGACGGAGCAGAACCTGTCGGCGCATTCGAAGCGGCTGACGGGCGTGTTCGTGATGCCCGACGCCAACATCAACATCGACGCGATGGCTGTTTCGAACTGAGGATCGACCAGGAACCGTTCGGGCTGAGTCAAGCCTGTCCAGAGCTTGTCGAAGGATCGAAGCCTCGCGCGGTGCTTCGACAGGCTCAGCATGAACGGTTGGTTTTTTCGAACGCAACTGAGATACCCATCGGGTGACGGCCTCGCCGTCGCCCTTCGCTCCCCATGCTGAACTACTTCCTCAAACGACTGTTGGGCCTGATCCCCACGCTGCTCATCGTGGCGGTGCTGGTGTTCCTGTTCGTCCACATGCTGCCCGGCGACCCGGCGCGCCTTGCCGCCGGCCAGGAGGCCGACGAGCAGACCGTGGCCATGGTCCGCGCGGAACTCGGACTCGACAAGCCGCTGCCGCAGCAGTTCGCGAACTTCTTCACCCACATGCTGCAGGGCGACTTCGGCACCTCGATCCGCACGCGGCGGCCGGTGTCGACCGAGATCGCCGAGCGCTTCTTCCCGACGGTGATGCTGACCGTCACCAGCATGGTGTGGGCCGTGATCTTCGGCATGGGCATCGGCATCGTGTCGGCCGTGTACCGCAACAAATGGCCCGACCGCATCGGCATGACGCTGGCGGTCTCGGGCATCTCCTTTCCCGCATTTGCATTGGGCATGCTGCTGATGCAGATCTTCTCGGTGCAGCTCGGCTGGCTGCCCACCGTGGGCGCGGCCACCTGGAAGCACTACATCCTGCCCTCGATCACGCTGGGCGCGGCCGTGGCGGCCGTGATGGCGCGCTTCACGCGCGCCTCGTTCGTCGAGGTGATCCAGGAGGACTTCGTGCGCACCGCGCGCGCCAAGGGCGTGCGCGAGCGCAGCGTGATCATCAAGCACTGCCTGCGCAATGCGCTGATCCCGGTGGTCACGATGATGGGCCTGCAGTTCGGCTTCCTGCTCGGCGGCTCGATCCTGGTCGAGGCGGTGTTCAACTGGCCCGGCCTCGGCCGCCTGCTGGTCGACGCGGTGCAGATGCGCGACTATCCGGTGATCCAGACGCTGGTGCTGCTGTTCTCGCTCGAGTTCATCCTGATCAATCTCGTGGTCGATGTGCTGTACGGCTTCATCAACCCGACCATCCGCTACAAGTGAGGCCGCCGCCATGACCCAAGCCACCGGCGTGCCTGCCGAATCCACCCTTCCCGCCGCCGCGCCGGTCACGACGCTCCAGACCGCGGGCAAGGTCCGCACTCCGTGGGGCGAATGCTGGCGCCGCTTCAAGAAGCAGCCCGTGGGCATCGTCGCCGCCCTGTTCGTGCTGCTGCTGGTGTTCGTCGCCGTGTTCGCGCCCTGGATCGTGCCCTTCGATCCCGAGAACTACTTCGACTACGACATGCTCAACAGCGGGCCATCGGCCACGCACTGGTTCGGCGTCGACCCGCTGGGCCGCGACATCTTCAGCCGCATCCTCGCGGGTGCGCGCATCTCGCTGATGGCGGGCTTCCTGTCGGTGCTGGTCGGCGGCTTCGTCGGCACCGCCTTCGGCCTGCTCGCGGGCTACTACGAAGGCTGGTGGGACCGCATCGTGATGCGCATCTCGGACGTGCTGTTCGCCTTCCCCGGCATCCTGCTGGCGCTGGGCGTGGTCGCGATCCTCGGCAGCAGCATGACCAACGTGGTGGTGGCGGTGTCGGTGTTCAGCGTGCCGGCCTTCGCGCGGCTGGTGCGCGGCAACACGCTGGTGCTCAAGCAGCAGACCTACATCGAGGCCGAGCGCAGCATCGGCGCCTCGGACTGGACCATCGTCGTGCGCCACATCCTGCCGGGCACCATCTCCTCGATCGTGGTGTATTTCTCCATGCGCGTGGGCACCTCGATCATCACCGCGGCCAGCCTGTCCTTCCTCGGCATGGGCGCGCAGCCGCCCACGCCCGAATGGGGCGCGATGCTCAGCGAGGCGCGCGCCGACATGGTGACCTCGCCGCACGTGGCGCTGTTCCCCAGCCTCGCGATCTTCTTCACCGTGCTGGCCTTCAACCTGCTGGGCGACGCCCTGCGCGACGCGCTCGATCCGAAGATCGACCGGCAATGAGCGCGAGCGCCCTGCCCCGCATCGGCGGCCTGCGCCCGGGCCCGCGCGACGCGATCAGCGACGTCGCGGGCGTGACGGTGGGCCACCGCACGCTCGCCGACGGCCCGGTGCAGACCGGCGTGACCGTGATCCGCCCGCATGCCGGCGACCCGTTCCGCGACAAGGTGCCGGCGGCCGCCGTGGTGCTCAACGGCTTCGGCAAGAGCGTCGGGCTCGTGCAGCTCGAGGAACTCGGCGTGCTCGAGACCCCGATCGCGCTGACCAACACCTTCTCGGTCGGCACCGTGGCCGGTGCGCAGATCCGCGACTGCATCGCGAACAACCCCGAGACCGGGCGCTCGCTGCCGACGGTGAATCCGCTGGTGTTCGAGTGCAACGACGGCTTTCTCAACGACATCCAGCGGCTGGCCGTGGGCGAGGCGGACTACCAGCGCGCGCTGGCCGATGCCGGCGCGGACTTCGCGCAGGGTTCGGTGGGCGCGGGGCGCGGCATGTCGAGCTTTCAGCTCAAGGGCGGCATCGGCAGTGCCTCGCGGGTCGTGCCGATGGGTGCGGCTTCGCACACGGTGGGCACGCTGGTGCTCGCGAACTATGGGCGGCAGCCCGAGCTGCGGCTGGCGGGGCACGCGGTGGGCGCCCGCCTTGCCGCGCTCGTGGCCGAACGGGCCATGGCGCAGGAGCCCGAGAAGGGCTCGATCATCGTCGTGGTCGCGACCGACGCGCCGCTCGATGCGCGCCAGCTGCGCCGGCTGGCACTGCGCGCCGGGGCCGGGCTGGCGCGCACCGGCTCGGTCTTCGGCCACGGCAGCGGCGACATCGTGCTGGCCTTCTCGACCGCTTACACCGTGCCCGACCGTGCCGAGCGCGCGATGCCGGCCGTGGCGATGCTGCACGAGACGCAGCTCGACGGGCTGTTCCAGGCGGCGGCCGACGCGACCGAGCAGGCGATCCTGCATGCGCTGTGGCGGGCCGAGCCGGTGACCGGGCGCGACGGCAACCACCGTGCCGCGTTGGGCGAGCTGCTGTCCCCTTCTCTCTTTTCTTGACTTTTCTCTTTTGCCGGGTGCCCCTATGAAAGTGCTGATCTCCACCGATATCGAAGGCGTGGCGGGGGTCTATCACCCCGAGCAGACGCGGCAAGGCAATCCCGAATACGAACGTGCGCGGCTGCTGATGGCGCAGGAAGCCAATGCGGCGATCGCGGGGGCCTTCGATGCGGGGGCCGACGAGGTGCTGGTGAACGACTCGCACGGGGGGTTTCGCAACATGCCGCCCGATGTGCTCGATCCTCGGGCGCGCGTGGTGCAGGGGAAGCCGCGCTATCTGAGCATGGTGGCGGGGGTGGAGGAAGACGGGGTCGAAGCGGTCTGCATGGTCGGCTACCACTCGCGGGCGCAGGGGCGCGGGATTCTGGCGCACACGATCAACAGCTTTGCGTTCGCGGGTGTCTCGCTCGGGGGGCAGGAGCTGGGTGAGGCTGGGCTTTATGGGGCGCTGGCGGGGGAATATGGGGTGCCGGTGGTGATGGGCAGTGGGGACGATGTGTTCATCGCCGAGAACCGTGGCTTGTTTCCTCAGGCTGTGTTCGTGGAGACGAAGAAGGCTACGGGGAATACCAGTGGGGTTTCGTTGTCGCCTGAGAAGTCGCGTGAGGCGATTCGGGCTGGGGTTCGAGTTGCGCTGTCTTCGCGGGCCAAGGTTCATCCGCTGGTGTTCGAAGGGCCGCAGACCGTGACGCTGAGGGCGCAGACTGCGGCGCTGGCGGATCTGTTTTGCCAGTGGCCGGGGTTTGAGCGGGTAGATGGGGTGACTCTTCGGTTTGTGGCTGCAGATGTCGAGAGTGCGGTTCGGATGTTGAACTGCTGTTCTGCGATGTCTTCGATGTTGCGGTGAGATCTGAGCGTTCTTTTTTTTGCTTAGGCCGTAGGCCGGGTCCCGCCCCGGCGGGCGGCTCACTTTTCTTGTCTCGCCAAGAAAAGTAAGCAAAAGAAGGCGACCCCGCTGTCTGTGTCCCTCCGCTTCGCTGCGGGCAACCTGCGGTGCTCGGGGAAAGCGGGGGTCCGCAGAACTCGCTGCACTTCGTTCCGCTCAGACAGCTGCGGCCCTGATCCCGCTTTCCCCTGCGCTCCTCGGCACAGCCAGAGGGGAGCGGTCGGGCCTTTGCTTCGCTCGGCCTGGCATACCCAACGGGCCATCGCTTCACTCGGCATTTGTATTGCCCCCTCTCCCTCTGGGAGAGGGCTGGGGTGAGGGCACTGGGCGGTGGATACCGTCGCAGCATCGGTGAGGCCCGGTGCCCTCACCCTAACCCTCTCCCAGAGGGAGAGGGGACAAGACAAACACAAGGCCGAGCGAAGCGATGGCCCGACCAGCATCGCAAGGCCGAGCGCAGCAAAGGCCCGACCCACCCCCTCTGGCTGCGCCGAGGAGCGCAGCGTTTCGCGGATCAGGGCTCGCAGCTGTCTGAGCGGAACGCAGTGGAGCGAGTTCTGCGAGACCCCGCGAAACGCGAGCACCGCAGGTTGCCCGTAGCGAAGCGGAGGGTCGCAGACAGTGGGGTCGCCTTTTCTTTGGTTACTTTATTTTGGCGAAGCAAAAGAAAGTGACTCGCCCGCCGGGGCGAAATCCCGGCCCCTGCCTCTGCAAGAGCAGAACGCCCCCAAAGAACCCCGCCCCCTGAAACCAACTCCCCACATTCCTAAAATCCACCCTGCACCCCGCACCCGCCCTTATCCAGAATAAGCATCCAACCGCCCGCAAACCCGCATGAACACTGGCGAATAAGCTTATCCGCATAAGGCGCGAACCAAAAAATAGTTTGGTTCCATAAGGCTCGCTTTCAGAATCCCGGCTTCTTGCTGGCGCGCTGGACGCACCGCACTTCAAGACAAGACTCACGCACGATGTACCAATACACAGACTTCGACCGCCAGTTCGTTCATCAACGAGCCGCCCAATTCCGCGACCAGCTCGAGCGCTGGCAAAAGGGCCGTCTCCACGAAGACGAGTTCCGTCCCCTGCGCCTGCAGAACGGCTGGTACGTGCAGCGCTACGCCCCGATGCTGCGCGTGGCCGTGCCCTACGGCGAACTCTCGAGCCGCCAGCTGCGCGTGCTCGCGAAGATCGCCCGCGAGTACGACGAGCCCGAAGCCGAGGTCTACAAGAAGGCCATCGAGACCCAGGGCCAGCTCGGCAGCCAGAAGCTACCCACCCACTACGCCCACTTCTCGACCCGCCAGAACGTCCAGTACAACTGGATCCCGCTCGCCAAGTCGGCCGACGTGATGGACCTGCTGGCCTCGGTCGACATGCACGGCATCCAGACCAGCGGCAACTGCATCCGCAACATCACGAGCGACGAGCGCGCCGGCATCGCCATCGACGAGGTGGCCGATCCGCGCCCCTACGCCGAAATCATGCGCCAGTGGAGCACGCTGCATCCCGAGTTCGCGTTCCTGCCGCGCAAGTTCAAGATCGCGATCACGGGCGCCGACGAGGACCGCGCGGCCACGGGCTGGCATGACGTGGGCCTGAAGCTGGTGAAGAACGAAGCCGGCGAGATCGGCTTCCGCGTGCAGGTCGGCGGCGGCATGGGCCGCACGCCGATCGTGGGCACGGTGCTGCGCGAGTTCCTGCCGTGGCAGCAGATCATGAACTACCTCGAGGCCGTGATCCGGGTCTACAACCGCTACGGCCGCCGCGACAACATCTACAAGGCGCGCATCAAGATCCTGGTGAAGGCCGAAGGCCAGCGCTACATCGACGACGTCGATGCCGAGTACAAGCAGATCCTCGAGCACGACGGCGCGCCGCACACCATCACGCAGGAAGAGTTCGACCGCGTGGCCGCCTCCTTCGTGCCGCCGGAACTGGCCACCCGCGTGCTGCAGGGCGCCGAGAAGACCGACGCCGAGCTGCGCGCCCATGCCGCCGACGACGTGCAGTTCGCGCGCTGGCTCGCGCGCAACGTGGCGCCGCACAAGAACCCGGCCCTGCGCGCGGTCACGCTGTCGTTCAAGCGCCTGAAGCAAGCGCCCGGCGATGCCTCGGCCGACCAGCTCGACACGCTCGCGCAACTGGCCGACCGCTTCTCGGCCGGCGAAGCCCGCGTGACGCACGACCAGAACGTGGTGCTGCCGTGGGTGCATGCCGAAGACCTGCATGCGCTGTGGCTGGCCGCCCGCGCGGCCGGCTTCGCGAGCGCCAACGTGCATCTGCTGACCGACATGATCGCCTGCCCCGGCGGCGACTTCTGCGCGCTGGCCAATGCGCGCTCGATCCCGATCGCCGAGGCGATCACCGAGCGCTACCAGGACCTCGACGAACTCGACGACATCGGCGAGATCGACCTGCACATCAGCGGCTGCATCAACTCCTGCGGCCACCACCACAGCGGCCACATCGGCATCCTGGGCGTCGACAAGGACGGCAAGGAGTGGTACCAGGTCACCCTCGGTGGCTCCGACGGCTCGGCCCTCAGCGGCGCGCCGCAGGCCGGCAAGGTGGTCGGCCCCTCGTTCTCGGCGGCCGAAGTGCCGGGCGTGATCGAGGCCGTGCTCACGACCTACCGCGACACGCGCGAGAACGGCGAGAACTTCATCGACACGCTGCGCCGCGTGGGACCCGACCCGTTCAAGGCCGCGGCCAACGGTGCGCGTTTCAAGGTGGAGGAAGCAGCATGAACAAGACGCTCAACATCCTGGCCGCCGAAGAACACGTCGACGACGGCGACCCGAAGGTGCTGCAACTGGCGAACGACGCCGATCCGCTCGCGATCGAGGTCTGCCTGTCGGACATCGAACGCATCGACCTGCACTTCCCGAAGTTCACCGACGGCCGCGCCTACAGCCAGGCCTTCCTGCTGCGCCGCCGCCTGGGCTTCAAGGGCGACATCCGCGCCACCGGCGACGTGCTGATCGACCAGCTGGTGCAGATGGAACGCACCGGTTTCTCGAGCGCCGTGCTCAAGGAAGGCGTGGACGCCTCCGACGCGCAGCGCCAATTCGACCGCTTCTCGGCCTTCTACCAGGGCGACGCGGTGCAGACCGCGCCGCACTTCGCGGCCGGCAATTGAGTTCCCACAGCAACGCCTGATTCATCCATGAGCATCGACCTCGCACGCATCAACACCGAACTCGGCCGCAACGCCGAAGGCCTGGTGGACTGGGCCATCGGCCTGGGCCAGAACGCGATCGTCACCACCAATTTCCGGCCCTTCGAGGCCGTGATCCTGCACATGGTGACGCGCGCCAAGCGCGACGTGCCGGTGATCTGGATGGACAACGGCTACAACACCGAGGCCACCTACCGCTTCGCCGACGAGGTGACGAAGCAGCTGGGCCTGGACCTGCACATCTACCTGCCGCGCCGCTCGCGCGCGCACCGCGAGGCGGTCGACGGCCCGACGCCGGCGCTCGACGATCCGCGCCATGCCGCCTTCACCGAGGAAGTGAAGCTCGAGCCCTTCGCGCGTGCCCTGCGCGAGACCGCGCCCAAGGTCTGGTTCACCGCGCTGCGCGCCACCGACACGGCCGTGCGCGCGCAGATGGAGCCGGTCAGCATCAACCCCGACGGCCTGATCAAGGTCGCGCCGCTCCTGCACTGGTCGTCCAAGGACCTCTACACCTACTGCGAGGCGCACGGCCTGCCGAACAACTTCGACTACGTGGACCCGACCAAGGGCGAGGACAACCGCGAATGCGGCCTGCACCTCTCGCATTGAACGCCCGCTCCACCGACTCCGAATCCCCAGCGCCCCACCCGATGAACGCCCGTACCGAATCCGATCTGCTGCTGCCGCCCGCGCACCTGTCCAACACGCACCTCGATGCGCTGGAAGAAGAAACCATCTTCATCCTGCGCGAAGTGGCCGCGGCCTTCGAGCGCCCCGCGCTGCTGTTCTCGGGCGGCAAGGACTCGCTGGTGCTGCTGAAGTGCGCCGAGAAGGCCTTCGGCGTCGGCCGCCTGCCCTATCCGCTCTTGATGATCGACACCGGCCACAACTTCCCCGAAGTGACCGACTACCGCGACCAGCGCGCCACGGAACTCGGTGCCGAGCTGATCGTGCGCAGCGTCGAGGACTCGATGAAGCGCGGCACGGTGCGCCTCGCGCACCCGGGCGAATCGCGCAACGCGCACCAGTCGGTGACGCTGCTCGAGGCGATCGAGGAATTCCGTTTCGACGCGCTGATCGGCGGCGCGCGCCGCGACGAGGAGAAGGCCCGCGCCAAGGAGCGCATCTTCTCGCACCGCGACAGCTTCGGCCAATGGCAGCCCAAGGACCAGCGCCCCGAGCTCTGGACCCTGTTCAACACCCGCCTGGCACCGGGCGAGCACTTCCGCGTGTTCCCGATCTCGAACTGGACCGAACTCGACGTCTGGCAGTACATCGAGCGCGAGCACGTCGGCCTGCCCTCGATCTACTACACGCACAAGCGCGAGGTGGTGGAGCGCCGCGGCCTGCTGGTGCCGGTGACCGAACTGACCCCGCCGCGCGACGGCGAAACCGTGCAGGTGCGCGACGTGCGCTTCCGCACCGTGGGCGACATCACGACCACCTGCCCGGTCGAGAGCCTCGCGGCCGACGCGGGCGACGTGGTGCTCGAGACGCTGTCGGTCGACGTCAGCGAACGCGGCGCCACCCGGATGGACGACATGACCTCCGAAGCTTCGATGGAAAAGCGCAAGAAAGACGGTTATTTCTGACCCACCCCCGTCCCTCGCTCACTTCGTGTAGCTCGACTCCCCCCTCAAGGGGGCGACACCAGCGGCCCGGCAAAGCCGGTTCCGCGGTGTCTCCCGAAAGAAACCCATGACCGCCACCACGCTTCAACCCGAAATCACAGCCGACACCGGCACCGCGCTGCGCTTCATCACCTGCGGCTCGGTCGACGACGGCAAGAGCACGCTGATCGGCCGCCTGCTGGTCGACAGCAAGACCGTGCTGCAGGACCAGCTCGCTGGCGTGCAGCGCGGCGGCGAAACCGATCTCGCGCTGCTGACCGACGGCCTGTCGGCCGAGCGCGAGCAAGGCATCACGATCGACGTGGCCTACCGCTACTTCTCGACCGCCAAGCGCAAGTTCATCATCGGCGACGCGCCGGGCCACGAGCAGTACACGCGCAACATGGTGACGGCCGCCTCGGCCGCCGACGCCGCCGTGGTGCTGGTCGATGCCACCAAGCTGGCCTGGGCCGCCGAGGTGGAGGACGGCACGGTCGTCAAGCGCGAGCTGCTGCCGCAGACGCGCCGCCACACGCTGCTGACGCACCTGCTGCGCGTGCAGTCGATCGTGTTCGCGGTCAACAAGCTCGACGCCATCGCCGATGCCGGCCTGGCCTTCGAACGCATCTCGGCCGCGCTCAACGCCTTCGCCGAAGCCGCGGGCGTGCAGGTGGCCGCGATCGTGCCGATCTCGGCGCTCAAGGGCTGGAACGTGGCCACGCGCCATGCCGACTGGGTCGGCTACGAGGGCCCGAGCCTGCTCGAGCTGCTCGAACAGCTGCCGGTGACGGCGCAGGACGAATCGGTGCCCTTCGCCTTCCCGGTGCAGTGGGTCGAGAAGTTTTCGTCCTCGGCCGACACCTCGCAGGGCCGCCGCGTGTTCTGGGGCCGCGTGGCCTCGGGCCATGTCGAGCCGGGCCAGCGCGTGACCGTGCTGCCGAGCAACCAGACCGCCACCGTGGCCCAGGTGCTGAGCCACGCGCGCCAGCCGAAGACCGTGCATGCGGGCCACAGCGCCGGCATCGTGCTCGACCGCGAGGTCGACGTGTCGCGCGGCGACTGGCTGCTGGCGCCCGAGGCCTTCGAGCCGGTGCGCGAGATCACCGCCACCGTGGCCTGGCTCGACGACGAGCCGCTGGTCGCGGGCCGCGTCTACTGGGCGCTGCAGGGGCATCGCTGGGTCAAGGCCAAGGTCGCGCGCATCGTCGACCGGATCAACATCACGACGCTCGAATCCGAGCCCGCGACCCAGCTCGAGGCCAATGCCATCGGCGACGTGGTGCTGGCGCTGCAGCAGCCGCTGGCGGTGCTGCCGTTCACGCGCTCGCGCACGCTGGGCTCGCTGGTGCTGGTCGATACGGCCTCGCATCGCACCTCCGCGGCCGTGCTCGTGCAGCCGAGCGCCGCAAAGGCCTAAAATCAAGGGTTTTTCCCGACCACAGAACGCATACAACGCCAAATGACCCACGTCGTCTCCGAAGCCTGCATCCGTTGCAAATACACCGACTGCGTGGACGTTTGCCCCGTCGACTGCTTCCGCGAAGGTCCCAACATGCTGGTGATCGACCCGGACGAATGCATCGATTGCGCGGTCTGCATCCCCGAGTGCCCGGCCAACGCGATCTTCGCCGAGGAAGACCTGCCGGCCGACCAGATCGCCTTCATCAAGCTCAATGCCGAGCTGGCCCAGGCCGACGGCTGGAAGAGCATCACCAAGCGCAAGCCCGCCCTGCCCGACGCCGACGAGTGGAAGGACAAGGCCGGCAAGATCTCGGAGCTGGTGCGCTGAGCCAGTCCCCCGCCCCCATCGAGACCGACGCCCTGATCATCGGCGCCGGCCCGGTGGGGCTGTTCCAGGCCTTCCAGCTCGGCCTGCTCGAGATCTCCTGCCACATCGTCGATGCGCTGCCCGCTGCGGGCGGCCAGTGCGTGGCGCTGTACGGCCACAAACCGATCTACGACATTCCCGGCACCCCGGTGACCAGCGGGCGCGAACTCGCGCAGTCGCTGCTGGCGCAGGTGGCGCCGTTCAAGCCGGTCTTCCATTTCGGCGAGCAGGTCGCCACGCTCGAGCGCCAGGCCGACCAGCGGCTGCTGCTGGGCACCTCGGCCGGCCGCCGCTTCCTCGCGAAGACGGTGTTCATCGCGGCGGGCGTCGGCGCCTTCGTGCCCAAGCGCATCGCGCTGGAAGACATCGGCCGCTTCGAGGGCCAATCGCTGTTCTATCACCCCGATTCGCTCGAGCGCTTCGCGGGCCAGGCCGTGGTGGTCAATGGCGGCGACGACACGGCGCTCGAAACCGCGATCGCGCTGACCGCCGTCGCCAGGCAGGTCACGCTGGTGCACCGGCGCGACGGCTTCCAGGCCGACGAGGCCACGGTGGCCGCGATGCGCGCGCTGGTGGCAGAAGGCAGGCTGGGCTTCCAGGTCGGCCAGCCCAGCGGCTTCGACGGCCACGTGCTGCGCATCGCCACGCCCGATGCCAGCACGGTCGAGCTGCCGCTCGACGCGGTGGTCGCCTGCCTCGGCATCTCGCCGCGCCTCGGGCCGATCGCCGACTGGGGCTTCGAGCTCGAGCGCAAGCAGGTGCCGGTCGACACCGAGAAGTACCAGACGCGCGAAGCCGGCGTGTTCGCGGTCGGCGACATCAACACCTACCCGGGCAAGAAAAAGCTGATCGTCTGCGGCTTCCACGAGGCGACGCTGGCCGCCTGGGGCGCCGCCGCCCTGGTGTTCCCCGGCAAGGCGATCCCGCTGCAGTACACGACCACCAGCACCCGGCTTCACGCGCTGCTGGGCGTGGCCGGCACCAAGGCCTGAGCCGCGTCAGCCCAGCGCGGGCAGCAGCGCGCGGTACTCGGCGATGAAGCCGCCGATGGCCCCCACGTAGCGCTCGATGTCGGCGTCGCCGAGCGGCAGCGACAGCACCACGAAGCCGCGCGGCGAGGTGTAGATGCCCGCGTTCAACAGGTGGAAGAACAGCAGCTGGCGCAGGCGCCCATCGACCGCCGCGAGATCGGCCACGCGCCGCACCTCGCCCTGCAGGAAATGCGCGTTCATCAGCGAGCCCACGCCCGTGAACTGCAGCGCCACGCCCTCCTTCGCGCCCAGCGCGTTGAGCCGCGCGCGCAGCGCCTCGCCGCGCTCGGCCAGCGCGCCGGCCGCCTCGGGCGTGAACAGCTTCGTCAGGCCCGCCTGGCCGGCCGCCATGGTCATCACGTTGTTGTTGAAGGTGCCCGAGTGCGCGAGCGCGCCGGTGCGCGGGTCGAACTGCGCCATCACGTCGGCGCGGCCGCCGAAGGCGCCGAAGGACATGCCGCCGCCGATGTACTTGCCCAGCGTCGTGAGGTCGGCGCGGATGCCCAGCTGGTTGGCCAGGCCGCGCGGGCCCAGGCGCGAGGTCATGACCTCGTCGAAGACCAGCAGCGCGCCGGCCGCCGTGGCCGCCTCGCGCAGCGCCCGCAGGAAGTCGGCCTGCCCCGGGATGCAGCCGGCCGCGCCCTGCATCGGCTCGACCAGCACGGCCGCGATCTGCGAGGCCTGCTCGGCGATGCGGGCGCGCGCCGTCTCGGCGTCGTTGTAGGGCAGCACGAGGAAGTCGAAGGGCACGGTGGTGGGCAAGGGCTTGTCGCCGAAGCCCAGCACGCCGCCGTGGTAGCCGCCCGAGAACACCACGATGCGGCGCCGCCCCGTGAAGTGCAGCGCGGCCGTGAGCGCCATCAGGTTGGCCTCGGTGCCCGAGTTGGTGAAGCGCAGCTGCTCGACCTGCGGGAAGCGCTCGCGGATGGTCCGCGCCAGCCGGCCCTCGAGCAGGTTGTGGCCCGTGAGGTTGACGCCGCCCTGCATCGCCTCGATCACGGCCTCGCGGATCTCGGGCGCCGAGTGGCCGTAGACGCCGGCCGTGTACTCGGCGATGAAGTCGGCATAGCGGTGGCCGTCGGCATCCCACAGCGCGGCCCCCTCGCCGCGCGCGATGGTCAGCGGGAACGGCGCGTAGAACAGCACCGAGCGCGTGTTGCCGCCGGGCATGGACTCGGCATTGGCCTCGAACTTGCGCCGGCTGGCGGGGTTGGCCTCGGTAAAGCGGCGGTGCGCCTCGGCCAGGGCGTGGTCGATGGGGGCAAGGGTCATGGCGGCTCCTGGAAAGGGTGGGACGGCTGGAATTGGCGCTCGGCTCAGCATTAATTGTTCGATGCTCAATTTTCCGATGTTTATACAATCAATTCACCGACCGAACAATGGCACCCACCCGATGACCACCGCGCGCAAGAAAGCCGCTCCCCCGCCCCGCACCGCCGGCCGACCCGCGGGCGGCGCCGCGCTGACCAGGGCCCGGATCGCCGAGGTCGCGCTGGCGCTGATCGACGAGGCCGGCCTCGGCGCCTTCAGCCTGCGCGAGGTGGCGGCGCGGCTCGGCGTCTACCCGGCCACGGTGCACTGGCACGTGAGCTCGCGCGAGGCGCTACTGGCCGAGGTCGCGGCCGCGGTCATGGCCGAGGTGGCGCCGCCCGCCGATGCCGCGCAGCCCGACTGGCAGGCCTGGATCGCCGAGCTGTTCCGCCGCTGCCGAGCGGCCGTGCGGCGCCATCCCAACGTCGCGCAGCTGCTGGGCGCGCAGCTGGTGTCCAACGGCAGCCTGCCGACCGCGCTGGTCGAGGGCGTGCTCACGGCGCTGACCGAGGCCGGCTTCGAGGGCGAGCCGCTGCGCGAGGCCTACAACTGCACGATCGCGGCGATGCTGGGCTTCCTCACGATGGAGTTCTCGCCGCTGCCTTCCGACAACACCCAGACCTGGGCCGAGGAGCTGCGCGAGCGCGTCCACACCATCCGCCCGCTCGACCACCCGGTGCTCTCGCGCAACCTGCCGCTCCTGGCCAACCGCGCCTTCATCGTGCGCTGGGACAACGGCAGCACGGTGCCGCTCGACAGCAGCTTCGAGCGCCACGTCCAGATGACCATCGACGGACTCGAGGCTTTCGCGCGGCGCGTCAGGCCGACGTAGGCACGGGCATCGGCACCGCATCGGCCTCGCGCCCGATGCGCAGCAGCGCGTCCTTGAGCCACAGCACGCCGGCGTCGGAATTCGAGCGCCGGTTCCAGCACACGACCGAGCGGTAGCCCTGCAGCTCGAAGGGCAGCGGATGCACCGCGAGCAGCGCGTCGAAGCGCGCGGCCACGCGCAGCGGCATCACCGCCACGTGGTCGGTCTGCGCCAGCAGGTCGACGATCTGGCCGAAGCTGGTCATGGCCACGCTCATGCTGCGCTGACGGCCCTGGCGCGCCAGTACCTGGTCGATCAGGTCGTCGAGCGCCGAGCTGCCGTAGCCCAGGAACACATGCGGCGCGGCGCAGAAGTCGTCGAGCGAGGCGGCCTCGCCCAGGGTCGGATGGCCGCGGCGCACCGCGACCACGTAGCGGTCCTCGTAGAGCAGCGCCGATTCGCAGTCGCTCGGCGGCTGCAGCCGCGGCAGCACGGCGACGTCGAAATCGCCCTTGCGCAGCCGCTCGGTCAGCGTGAGGAAGGAACTGGTCTCCCAGTACAGCCGCACACGCGAGCCGCAGGCCACGAGCTCGTTGGCCAGCCGCGGCAGCAGCAGGTGGCTCGCGTAGTCGCCGCCCGAGATGCGGAAGATGCGCTGCGAATGCTCGGGCTGGAAGCGGTCGTCGGGCTCGAGCATGGCCGACAGGTCGGCCAGCACGCGCTCGACCTGGCCTGCGAGCGCCGTGGCGCGCGCGGTCGGCTGCACGCCGTGCGCGGTGCGCGTGAACAGCGGGTCGTCGAAGGTCTCGCGCAGCCGGTTGAGCGAGGCGCTCACCGCGGGCTGGCTCAGGAACAGGCGCGTTGCCGCGCGCGACACGCTGCGCTCGCGCATCAGCGCATCGAAGGTCCGCAGCATGCCGACATCGAGGCTGCGGATATCACGTCGGGCCATATCTCATATCCAAAGCTTCGAATTGCCCGGGGCACGGGCGGTACTTATCGTCGGGCCCACAAGTACAGCACGACCTGGAGACACGATGAATCCGTTGCGACCCCAGCCGACGCGCCGACGCGCGCTCGGCCTTCTCGGCGCCGTCATGGCCGGCGCCGCCGGCCCGGCCTTCGCGCAGGCGAGCCCAGCCAGCTTTCCCACCCGCGTGGTGCGCATCATCCCCTTCGGCTCGGGCGGCGGGCCGATGGACTCGATCGCGCGCATCTACGCCGACAAGCTCAAGACGCGCTGGAACCAGCCGGTGATCGTCGAACCCCGGCCCGGCGCGAGCGGCACCATCGCGGCCGACGCGGTCGCCAAGGCGGCGCCCGACGGCTACACGGTGCTGCTGACGCTGCCGCTCACGCACATCAACAACGTGGTGCTGCAGCCGCGCCTGCCCTACGACCCGGTGAAGGACTTCGAGCCGCTGTCGCAGCTCGCGACCGGCGGGCCGATGCTGATCGCGCGCGCCTCGGCGCCGTTCTCGAACGTGCGCGAGTTCGTCGCCTACGCCAAGGCGCACCGCGGCATCAGCTACGGCACCTGGGGCAACGGCTCGAACGCCCACCTGTTCGGCGAACTGCTCGCGCGCCAGGCCGGCATCGACCTGATCCACGTGCCCTACAAGGCCGAGGCGGCCGCGCACAACGACCTGTTCGGCGAGGCGCTGGGCGTGGCCTGGGCCAACCCGGCCACCGCGCGCGGGCTGGCGCAGGCCGGCCGCATCAAGGTGCTGGGCATCACGGGCCGGCGCCGCGTGCGCTCGATGCCCGAGGTGCCGACCTTCGCCGAGCAGGGCTTCGCGGGCTTCGACCTCGACAGCTGGATCGGCGTCTACGCGCCCGCGAGAACGCCGCAGCCCGTGATCGACGAATGGGTCGCCGCGCTGCAGGCGGTCACGCGCCAGCCCGACGTGCAGGAGCGGTTGGCCGGCTTCGGCTTCGAGCCGCTGGGCAGCACGCCGGCCGAGTTCCGCGCCGGCCAGAAAGCCGATTTCCCCCGTGTCGCGGACCTGATCAAGGCCGCAGGAGTCAGCCCCGAATGAGCACCGTCCTTCCCCCCTCTTCTTCCTCTTCCGCATCCGGATGGCAGCCGGTCGCCTTCGACACCGGCACCGCCTACGGCCGCAAGCCGCCGAGCCACAAGGCCGAGCTGACCGAGGTCGGCGCCGGCACGCCGATGGGCGAGCTGCTGCGGCGCTACTGGCATCCGATTGGGCTGGCCGCCGATGCCACCGACACGCCGCGCCAGGTGCGCGTGCTCGGCGAGGACCTCATCCTGTTCCGCGACAAGGGCGGCCGGCCCGGCCTGGTGCACTGGCGCTGCGCCCACCGCGGCGCCTCGCTCTACTACGGCCGCGTGGAGGAAGGCGGCATCCGCTGCTGCTACCACGGCTGGATGTTCGACGTGCAGGGCCACTGCGTCGACCAGCCCTGCGAGCCCGAGAACGGCGCGCGCACCCGCGGCCGCGTGCGCCAGCCCTGGTACCCGGTCGAGGAGCGCTACGGCCTGGTCTGGGCCTACCTCGGCCCGGCCGAGAAGAAGCCGGTGCTGCCGCGCTACGACTGCCTGGAGGTGCTCGACGAGGGCGAGACGCTCGAGGCCGACGACAACAGCATCGGCGGCGGCGGGCCGCGGATCGTTCCCTGCAACTGGCTGCAGCATTACGAGAACGTGGCCGACCCCTTCCACGTGCCGGTGCTGCACGGCAGCTTCAGCGGCACCCAGTTCGTGGCGCTGATGGGCCAGATGCCCGAGGTGAACTTCGAGAGCACCGAGACCGGCGTGATGATCACCTCGATCCGCCGGCTCGAGGACGGCCGCGTGTTCCGCCGCGTGGCCGGGCCGGTGCTGCCGACCCTGCGCGTGGTGCCGAACCCGCGCGTGGCGGCCTATGGCCGGGTCGAGTCGATCGGCTGGGTGCTGCCGATCGACGACCACAGCTTCCGCATCTACACCGTGGGCCGGGTGAAGGAGCCCGGCGACCTCGCGCGGGTGCGCTCGCGCCTCAACGGCAAGCTGTGGGAGGAACTCAGCGAGGAGGAGCACCGCCGCTTTCCCGGCGACTACGAGGCCCAGGTGAGCCAGGGCGCGATCACCGCGCATTCGGAGGAGCACCTGGCGAGCTCCGACCGTGGCATCGTGATGCTGCGCCGGCTGCTGCAGCGCCAGCTCGACGCGCTGCGCGAGGGCCGCGACCCGGCCGGCGTGAGCTTCGACGCCGACGCGCCGCCGGTGCGCTTCGAGGCCGGCAACTTCCTGCAGGGCGAATGAGCGCGGCCGTCGAACGCATCGCGGTGCGCGTCGCGCGCAAGACGATCGAGGCCGAGGGCATCGCGGGCTTCCGGCTCGAGGCGGCCGACGGCGGCGCGCTGCCGCCCTTCGAGGCCGGCGCGCACATCGAGGTGCTGCTGCCCAGTGGCCTGGTGCGGCCCTACTCGCTGTGCAACCCGCCCGCGCAGGCGCCCGGCCACTACGAGATCGGCGTGCTGCGCGAGGCGGCGTCGCGCGGCGGCTCACGCGCGCTGCACGAGGCGGTGACCGAGGGCACGCTGCTGCAGGTCGGCGCGCCGCGCAATCTGTTCGCGCTCGACGAAGCGGCCGGCCACAGCCTGCTGCTGGCCGGCGGCATCGGCATCACGCCGCTGCTCGCGATGGCGCACCGGCTCGCCGCGCTGGGCCGCGACTTCGCGCTGCACTGCTGCAGCCGCAGCGCGGCACGTGCGGCGTATCGTGCGCGGCTGCGGGCCGAAACCTTCGCCGACCGGGTCTTCTTCCACGACGACGACGGCCCGCCCGTGCAGCGCATCGACCTGGCCGCCACCATCGGCGAACCGGCGCCCGGGCGCCAGCTCTACGTCTGCGGGCCGAACGGCTTCATCGAAGCGGTGCGCGCCACCGCCCGCGCGCTCGGCTGGCCCGAGGAGCGCGTGCATTTCGAATGCTTCACGGGCGCGCCGCCGCCCGTCGAGGAGGCGGGCGGCTTCGAGGTGCAGTTGCGCAGCAGCGGCCGCGTGGTGCGCGTGCCGGCCGCGCTCAGCGTGGTGGACGCGCTCGCGGCCGAGGGCATCGAGATCCCGGTGTCCTGCGCCCAGGGCGTCTGCGGCACCTGCCTCACGCGCGTGCTCGAGGGCGAGGTCGCGCACCACGACCTGTTTCTCACGCCCGCCGAGCAGGCCGCCAACGACCAGTTCCTGCCCTGCTGCTCGCGCGCGCGTTCGCCGCGGCTGGTGCTCGATCTCTAGGGCGCCTCTTTCTCCTCGAGCAGTTCGTACAGCACCATGCGCGTCTGCCGGCCGCGCAGCGTCACCTGCTCCTCGATGCGGCGCGTAGGCAGCCGCCCCGCGAGCCCCTCGTGCGTGGTGTCGGACATCAGCGTGCGCGTGCCCAGCTCCTTGTTGCTGCCTTCGATGCGGCTCGCGGCGTTGATCACGTCGCCGAGCGCGGTGTAGGAGAGCCGGTCGCTGGACCCGAGCACGCCGGCGATCACCACGCCGGTGTGCATGCCGATGCGCGTGTGGAAGGGCTGCAGCCCTTCGGCCTGCCAGCGGCGGTTGAGCTCGGCCATCTCGGCATGCAGCTCGAGCGCGGCCAGGCAGGCGCGGTACTCGGCATCGGGCAGTTCGAGCGGCGCGCCCCACAGCACCATGATGCCGTCGCCCATGTACTTGTCGACCACGCCCCCATGGCGCGCGAACACGCGCTGCGCGAGGTTGAAGTACTCGGTGAGCTGGCGCACCAGCAGGTCGGCCGGCAGCGATTCGGCGATGCTGGTGAAGCCCTCGACGTCGGTGAACATCGCGGTGATGCGGCGCGGCGACCCGCCGGGCGCCAGCGCGTGGCCCTCGGCGACGAGCTGGCGGATCAGGTGCACCGGCACGAACTTGCTGAAGGCCCGCAGGCTGCGCGCGGAGTCGTCGAGCGCCTGGTTCAGGTGCTGGATCTCGAGCACGCGGCTGGGCTGCTGCGGCAGGTCGTCGAGCTCGAGCCGGCCGATGCGGCGCGCGGTGTGCGACAGCTTCTCGATCGGCGCGGTCACCAGCTTCGACAGCCGCAGCGAGACGAAGAGCGCGAACACCAGGAAGGCCAGGGTCAGCAGCAGGCCCCAGCGCACCAGGCGCTCCACGCCGGCGAGCAGCACCGATTCGGGCTCCCAGCTGATCAGTTCCCAGCCCGTGGGGCCGATGCGCGAGGACTCGACCCGGTAGCGCTCGCCCGCGTGGGTGACGACGAAATTCTCGTCCTCCACGTTCTCCGAGATGCCGTGCGCCAGCATGTACGCATGCACCGCGCCGAGCACGCCGCCCTCGGGCAGCCGCAGTTCGCGCACGGGGTCGGGATGGTCGCTGCGCGCGAGCACGTGGTGGTCGTCGCTCAGCAGCACGCTCTCGCCGGGGCCGCGACTGCCGAACTGGCGCACCAGCGTCGACAGGTGCCCCAGCGACAGGTGGCCGACCACCACCAGCGACTGCGGCGTGTGCCCCTCGTCGTCGAGCCGCTCGGCCGGCTGGGCGTAGCTCACGCCGAGTTCCTCGCCGTCGGCCAGGTGGAACGGTGGCGTCCACACCGGCGCCTTCCGTGCCAGCGCCTCGCGGTACCAGGCGCGCTCGGTGGCGTCGTGGTCGCTGCGGAAGGACTCGATGCGCGTGGTCGCGAAGCGCTGGCGCGGATCGCCGCCCTCGACGTCGGACGGGCGCTTGTATTCCCAGGTCTCGGTGCTGAAGGCCGGATCGCGCACCACCTGGCGGATCGCCGACACCGGGTAGCGCTCGGCCATCAGCAGGTGGCCGTCGTCGCTGGCCACGCCGAGGCTGTCGAGCTCGGTCGCTTCCTCGAGCAGGGTCCACAGCAGCTCGGCGCTGCGCTCGCCGCCCTCGCCCAGCGGATGCAGGCTCGGCGACTCGCCGACGGCGTGCACCACCGCCTGGGTCTTGGCGAGGAAGGCCAGCACGTTGTCCTCGATGCGGTCGTGGTGGACCTTGTGCGCCGACTCGCCGATGCGCGACACCAGCCGCTGCGCCCCCCAGTAGCCCAGCGCCACCAGCAGCAGCGACTGCACCAGCGCGACGGCGCAGATGATGGTGCCGACGTCGACCCGGAAGCGGCGCATGCGACTGGCGGCCGGGGGTGGCCGGCCGGCTTCCGTGGGGGCCGCGGATGGAGCAGCGTCTGCCATGTGATTCCCTTCCTGCGCGCTCGTGCGCGCCCGCGTTCGTTGTGGCGCGGATTGTCCCGGACTTCGCGGAATGCCCCCGGTACGCCGCGACAGGCCTAAAATGGCGGTTCGCTAGGGGTGTTGGTTCGGCTTGCCGACCCGGCTGAGAAAGTCCCTTTGAACCTGATTGAGGTAAGCCCTACGCACGCAAAGTAAACTGGTCCGCATGACGGCGAAGGTTTACAGCTACATGCGTTTCAGCGACGCCCGCCAAGCCGGCGGGTCGAGCTCGGAGCGCCAGGGCGCCTACGCTGCGGCGTGGGCCAAGGAACACTCCCTGCCCCTCGACGAGGCGCTTTCAATGCGCGACGAGGGCCTCTCGGCCTTCCACGAGAAGCACGTGAAAAAAGGCGCGCTGGGCGTCTTCCTCAAGGCGGTCGAGGATGGCCAGGTGCCCGTCGGCTCGTTCCTTGTCGTCGAAGGCCTCGACCGGCTCTCTCGAGCTGAACCGATCCAAGCGCAGGCCCAGCTGACAGCCATCATCTCAGCCGGCATATCGGTCGTGACAGCCAGCGACGGCAAGGTCTACAGCCGCGATCGGCTGAAGGCCAATCCCATGGATCTCGTTTACAGCCTGCTGGTGATGATCCGCGCCCACGAAGAATCGGACACGAAGAGCAAGCGAGTGCGCGACGCTGTCCGCCGGCAGTGCCTCGGATGGATCGCGGGCACGTACCGCGGGCTCATCCGCTACGGCAAAACGCCCGGCTGGCTGCGCGTCGTCGACGGCCATTGGGAGATCATCCCCGAGCGTGCCGAGGCGATCCGTGTTGCCGTGGACCTGTTTCGCCGCGGGCTTGGCACGGGGCAGATCGCCAAAACGCTCCACGACGCCGGCATGTCGACGAGCGACGGGGCCCCGACTTCGGGACACCTGGTCCGTCTGCTGGCCAGCCCGGCGCTCAAGGGCGAGAAACACCTGGTGCTCGAACCTGACACGCACGTGCTCGAGGGCTACTACCCCGCCGTCATCGATGCAGACGTGTGGACCGAACTGCAGCAGTTGGCCGGTCTTCGCAGCAGGCAGCACGTGAAAGGCGAGATCCCGTCGCTGCTCACCGGCTTCGGCGTGACCGTTTGCGGCTATTGCGCCTCACCGCTGAAGAGCCAGACGATGGCGAACAAGCGCCGCATCGACGGCACCCTGGCCGACGGCCACCGCCGGCTGCAGTGCATCCGAGTGAACAGCGGCGAGAGCTGTGCGGTGAAGGGGTCTTGCTCCTCGGCACCGATCGAGCGCGCCCTGATGCGCTACTGCTCGGACATGGTCAACCTTCAATCCCTGTACGACGGTGATCGCAGCGCGCTCCCTCGCAGCGAACTGGTGGCGGCAGCAGCCCGGCTGCAGGACATCGAGACGAAGCTGGAGCGCATCACCGAGGCATTGCTCGAGAGCGCCGACGGTGCGCCGGCGACGTTCATCCGACGCGCACGAGAACTGGAAAGCGATCGCGATCTCGCCCGCGATCGAGTCCGGCAGGCCGAGCGGGCATTGTCGGAAGCCGCGCGATCGGACCTCACCGGAGCCGATGAACGGTGGAAAGCCTTGATCGAAGGCGTCGACAGCCTCGACTACGAAGCGCGCATGCGTGCCCGCCAGCTTGTGGCCGACACCTTCGAAAAGATTGCCGTGTATCACCGTGGGATGCGGCCGGCTGATGATGAGCGATTCATCGACCTGATCCTGCAGGCGCGAGGGGGTGGTGCCCCGCGCCTGCTGCGGATCAGCAAAAAGGGCGAGCCGCTCACCGCCGAAGAGGTCGAAGACGACTGAGCGGGGCGAGCCAGCCTATCCAGATCCCGCGCAACCAGGCGAGCCCATAGAGCACGCTCAGGGCGAAGACGCCCCACTGGGCGCCCTGCCAGCTGGCGTAGAGCCAAAACGGCGTGCCGGCAATACCGAACAGGCATGCCCACCGCCGGCGCGCCTGGCGCCCGTCTTGCGACAGCCAGGCGGCGACGAAACCCAGCACCGCGATCGCGAGTTGCTCGATGGGCATGCCCTACTCCAGTTCGCTGACTGGCTTCAGCCAGTCGACTGCCGCCTCTCCTGGCGCCATTGCCCGCAACCTCGGATCCCGCGCCAGATCGCGCGCTACCTCCTCGAGCACGTCAGGGTCGACCGTGCGCCACTGCCGCTGCAGGCGGTGGGCGCAAGCCGCGATCCAGAGGTTTTCGGGGGTGGTGGACATGGCCAAATACTACTGTATATTTAAACAGTGTCAATCGAACCTGTCCGCCACCACGAGGTCTTTCGCACCCGGCATGAGGGGATAAAGCTGCAGTCCGAGCAGGCGATCAAGCACACCCGTCGGATCGGCGAGCTGTTCTATCGCGACCGCGTCTGGGACCCTCGGCCAGGCCGCAGCATCAAGATCGCAGTTCTCCTGCAGCCAGACGGCGAGACCTATGTCATTCCGCCCCTCGATCGAGCCCGAGTGCGGGAGATCCGGGGCGGCATTCTGATCAGCGGCGTCGAGATCATTGCGCGCGGTCACGGCTCGAAGAACATCAAATCCGACGACTACCCCCAGACGTGGTACTGCCGACCAGTTTGGGTAACGCGCAGCGCGTTTGAGGGCGATCCTTCGCCCTTCGGGAATCCTGTAGAAGCTCGGCGGCGAGCCCGCGAGCACGAGCTCGAACAGTCGCTGCACGCCATGGAGATCGGAGACACGCTGACTAGGCAATCGAGCCGTAGGCCGACGCGCATTAACTAGGTTCCGTGGCCCCACAGCGGCGACTTCTGATCGCAATGCGCGACGGACCTCCCGTACAGCAAGGATCGCCGTGCCCACAGACCGTCAGCGTTTCCCCCCTGTACTCGCAGCACCGGACCGGTGCACTCTTTCTGACTTTCTGGAGGCTGGAATGGAAGATATTTTCAAAGGCTACTTTTACCCCACCGCAGACGAATTTTCCGAGACCCTCAAGAACTGTATATTTGCTTTCGACGCAAATGTCATTCTTAACCTTTACAGATATTCGGACTCAACAAGAAAAAAACTCGAACAATCCCTTGAGGCCCTAAAGGATCGGATTTTCTTACCTCATCAAGCCGCGAAAGAATTCCTCAGGAATCGCCACAATGTAATTGCAAGCCAAGCCAACAGCTATCAAACAGCCGCCACTGAGTTCAATAAAATCTCCGACATCATTACCAACACGAGCAAACACCCCTACCTTGACAACGATCTTCTACAAAAATTCACCGAAATACGGGCAAAAATTATCCAGCAGCTGGACGAAAAAAGAGAGCAATTGAGCAACAAAATCAATACGGATACGAATATCGAGAAGATCAAATCCCTATTTCAGGAGTGCACTGGCAGCCCGTTTGACGAAAAGGCCGCGGGAGATCTACGGACAGAGGGAGAGCGTCGCTATAAAGCGCAAATACCGCCAGGATGGAAAGACAAGGACAAAGAACCCAACGGCGATATAAACAGAAAATTCGGCGACCTATTCATTTGGAAACAACTGATCGAGAAGTCCAAAGTAAGCAAACGGCCGCTGATTCTGGTCTCGGAAGATAAGAAAGAAGACTGGTGGCAAGATCAGTCCGGCCGCACGATCGGTCCACAACCGGAGCTAGTTTCGGAGTTTTTCGCTGAGACCCAGCAGGCGTTTTGGATGTACACCGCAGATCAATTTTTGGAAAGGACGGCAGATATAACGCGGGTCAATATTTCAGCCGACGTCATCGACGAAATAAAATCAGTCACCGCAGCTCGGTCGAAGCAAAATTTCTCGGAATTTCTACGCCTGGGGACCGCACTTGCAGATTCGAATATCAGTGAGGGGCGTAAGTTGATATTGCTGGAAATTGCAAAAAGACTCGACCCCTTTAGCCTTATCAATCTCAGCTACGAGGAAGCAAAAGCAAGATTCACTGACATCACCGGGAGCATCCATCCAGGTGCATTAACAGCGCTACGGGGTACAGATCTTGTCAACAACACGAACGAGCTGACTCCAGAAGGATGGAATTTGCTTGCAGCTGCCGCGGTAGCGATAATAAGCAGTAGCACCACGGCATCCTCTTACTCCCCAAATCTTTTTAACTGGCGATGAAATTGTTCCCAACAATTAAATGGCTGGCTCGTCCACCAGTTAGCATTTAACATTCCGTGAAATTGAAAGAGGCATCATGGGGCAAGCGGCGCAACGAGCGAAGTCCGACCCAAGTTTCGGGCGCATTCCTAAGGACATAAAGGAACAAAAACGGGGGCTGGTTGTCAGTGCGCCGCTTACTATCAAGGGAAGCTCCTTTGAGATTGGCTCGCCAAATTTAGACCCTCAGGAACTAAGATATTCCCTATTATTTTGGGACGAGCTGCTTCAGCCCGAGAGCAACCTTATATACATTGAACCGGGAGAATCCGAACAATTTCTTCTAGATACAGGGATCCTAAGAAAGCAAGCCACTTATATTGAAGGGAGTGGATATTTTTCACAATCTCTTGCACAGGTTCACATCGAGACCTTTAAGCAACTAGATAAGGAATCGCCGGGCAAATGGTCCTTAGCAACAGGGCCTCGGTCTTTTAACTGGGACAATTTAGACGGAGGCGATCGGAGCGGATTTTACTTAGAGTTGATACGTGCCATTCCTGTGCCTAATGTTGATGTGCCGCTACAAGAAATTCTTGAATTTAAAGCGCGCCGTCACCCAGAGCTTCTTGCCCTTCGTTCCGAGGTGGACAGTTTTGCCTTCTTTATTTCAAAATCAGATGACGTTGGAGCCGCACTTCAAAAGAAGAAGGAGTTTGTTGAGAGTGCTTGCCGCGATCTGCTTTCCGTCGGAATGGAATGGAAATTTCCAGTCCGCATTGCCGACTTGAAGTGTAGCTTTGAGATCAATCCCGGTACAGTATTCGCGGCAATGGTGGCCGGCTATAGTGCAGGCACATTGCTCGCAATGCCGACTTTGTCGGCAGCTATCGCCGGCGCCGCATCGGCAATCAAGATCACCGGCGACCTTAAACGTCAGCCGGTCATGCCAAGATCGACGCCTTATCAATATGTCTACAACTTTCACGACGAAATTTTTCGAAAATAAAGCATTCGCAGCGAATTGCATTTTCTCCTGCAATGTGCGGCTGCCCCGCAGCCGGCGGATAAAAGGCGATGACTGCCCAGCCGACATAAGAAATCCAACGGCCGTTAAATAGAGTTACCCGCATTTCGCCCCCTCTCTTAATCGGAAGAAAGCAAATTTCGATCGTTCCTCAAGGTTTCCACTAGCACAGCTACTTCGTTATCTCGCCCTTCAACAACGAGTCGACCTCGTTCAAGAAGCTCTCGACTTCGTGCAGCCACGGCTGTGAGGACTGCGGATCGATCCGCGAGACGCTGGCAGGCAACGGGGTCAGTTGCGGCCTGCTCGCGATCACCGGCGACGTAGGCGGCGAACTGCTGGCGCATCCGGTCACGATCAGCAGCGACAACACGGCGACGGCCATCCAGATCCGCGAGGCGGGCTTCGTAGGCATCGACATTCTCCTTTTGGGTCTTGGCATGGGAGGCGGTGAGCGCCACCGTGCGTTGCAGGTCGGCCAGCGCAGCCAAGGCGCGGGCAGTGTTCTCATCGGCCCGGCTGCGCTTCTCGGTCGCCAGATCAGCTCGGGCGCCGGCCGCGCGCGTGCGCTCGATGCCGGCCACGCCCAGGGCGGCTACGAGCCCTACGCCCAGTACCCACAGCAGCGGCATTTTCATGTCAGGCAGGCCAATCATGGCAGCCCCAGGAACGCTCGCACGGCGCGATGGTGCCCTTCCCACTCGGCGCGCAGTTGCGCGCGCTTGGCGGGCGTGCCGCGGGTGTAAGCGCCAGGACGCCACGCGCGCAGGTATAGCTGCCACGCAGCCTCGGTGTCCGTCACCCGCGGCAGTACCCCGGGCTCGGTCCACAGCAGCAGGCGGGCGAACACCGCGCCGAGCACGTCATCCGCCTGCATGGCGACCCACACCCCCATGGGAGAAGCATCGATGCCGCGCTCCGCACAAAAGCGTCGCGCCAGCTCAGAGCTCGAGCGGTGCGTCAGCACGCCCGTGATGCCGCCGCCACGCTCGAACTGCCAGAAAGACACCGCGGGCCCGTCCTCCTTTCCGCTGCTCGTGACCTGGCGACGGTGCCTGAGCAGGGATTCCTTGAGCGCGATCGTCAGCACCTCCACCAGGGCCTCGTCGCTGGTCATCTTGGGCGGCAGCCAGGCGAGCGCCGGCCTGACGGCCGAGGCCATCAATTCTTCGAGGGTCATGGAATCACTCCTTCCCGAGTGGCGCGACGTTGCTCACAGCTGGGTCGGCCGGCGCCCCGTTGCGCACCTTCGCGCGGGCGTTGTCGATGGCATCGGTGACGAACTTGTCCACTACGCCCAGCCACCGGCCGCGAGAGGCGCCTGCGACGACCACGATCCAGATACGCCAGCCGCGGGTGATCTGCGGAAGCGACACGATGTCGAGCTGCTTGATCGAATCGGCTGCAGCATTCCAGCCCTCGACGCAGAGCAGCGCGAAGGCGCCGCCCACAATCGCGACGAGCATGTCTTTCGCGAGCACGAACTTCAAATCGCCGACCAGGGCCTTGAAGCTGACCATCGTCACCATCGTGCGGCCGATGCCGCCGAGTAGGCCCGCAGCCGCGGCGAGACCCAGAGAGGCCCAATCGAAGGCCATGACGTCTTGCGCGAACGTAGTGTTGGCGTAGCAGACCGCGCTGTAGGCCAGCAGCCAGGCCGCAGCCGCTCGAGAAAATGCCTTGTTCATTCAACTGACTCCAGTTCATCTTCCTTTGCGTCAGCGGCCCGCTCTCGCGCCTGCTGTTCGTTCACCGAGTTGGCGTAGCACACGCCGATCAGTACCGTCACCAATGACCTCGCCAAATACGAAACGGGCAGCGATCCAAGGTCGAGAGGGTGAGCAAGGTTCGCAAGATAGATCCACGTAACAGAGATCAGAAAGCAGCCTCCAGCAGCGGCGATGCGCGGCCAGTACAGCCCGAGCTTGTCCGGCAGAAACACCAGCGTCACCAGGTGCGGCAAGCAAGCCAGCAGTCCAGCGGTGAAGAAGCACGTCACCATGTACGGCGACGGCGCAAGCTTCGCGACTCGGTAGATCAGCGATTCCTCGACGTCGAACAGATACAGCTGCGGCTCTATGACGAGAAGCAGCACGATCGCCACTGCGATTGCGCTGTACACCCGAAGTTCTTTGCTCATGCGCTCGGTGGGAGAGAGCGTGATCGATGGGGCGCGCTTGACCCATTCGGCGAGCTTCGCCTGGGTGTCAATCTGGATAGACATGTGGACCTTTCAGGCAAAAAGAAGACCTTCCTCCACGAGGCAAGGCAGCAGCGAGTATCAAAAGAACCGACGAAAAGCCATCGCCCAAACGTCCGCATTCAGATTGACGGATGAGCCAGTCGAGTTGCCAAAGCAAATCTGAACCGTGTTGTCTACATTGCATCTGGACCATGCGATGTAGATGCCAGTTGGTAGCAATGACTCGGGCACGACGACGGAATAGTCCAATTGCTTCGCGCCCGTGAGCATGACCGTGGTTATCGCTTGACCGTTTGCAGGCACCGTGAGGGCGATGTTTGCCTTTGCACCGGACCTCCGACATGAAGCGACCTCATAGGTCGTGCTCTCGCCATTTGCCCGGTAGCTCAGAACACCACCGATCACCGAAACGTGGCCGGTTTCAGCCCCGCTAGAGCTTTTGAAGAACAGCCCTCGGTCGCTCAGGCCTGTTGTCCACAAGCCAGGTTGCAGAATCGGATGCGCCGTGGTCGGGTACGCCGCGAAGATCGGACGCCGCAACGCGGTGCCAGACTTGTTCTGTCCCCTCCACAACGGCATATCCGCAGGCTCATAGACGGACATGAACTCGCGATTGGGCCGCGTTTCCCCGTTGTTGTAGGCCGTGCCCGTCTCGAGGATGTCGAGCGCGATACTCGGGACCAGCCGGGTGTGAATGAGGCGATTGCTGTAGTTGTTTTCAGCTCCACTTTGAGCAAAGAGAACCCGCATGCAGAGCTTGTATCCAACGGCGGAGCCGCCGCCGTCAGCAGCAATCGCAGTCGATGCGACCGTCTGGGAAGGACTCACGCTATACGTACCCGCGCCGCCTGTCGTTCCCGTGAGCTGAGACAGGATCCGAGTGCCTCCGGCGACCCCCGTTCCTGTCAAGGCCTGACCGACGGAAAGAGTGCCGGAGCTCACAGCGCTCACTGTCAGCGTGCCGCCCGCGATCGATCCTGTGACCGCAGCGGAGGGAAAAGTGACTGCGGTGCCTCCCTTGTTGAGAGAGACCTTCATGGTGTCTGCAGTCGGGACGTCCACGATGTAGTAGGTGCTCCCCAACACCATCCCGGCCGCAGCAACCGTGGCATTGAAGACGATGGCGTCCCCGATCGAGCGCCCATGGGCCACTCGGGTGAGAGTGTCCCCGGCGACGGTGACGGTCTCGGTCGCTGCGCCCGTCTCGTGATAGCAACCGATCCAGCTGTTCTCGTAGGCGTTGTGGACTTCAATGATCCACTCGCTCGTGTTCCCCTCGAGACCCGTCCCAAAGAAAACGTTCCCGACCACTGACGTGGCCGGAGAGCGCCCGTCAATGAGGATGTGACACCAGCCCGGGCGGCGGATGCCACCTCCAGCAAACCCGGGAGACTGGGCAAGATTGCCCGCGTGATAGGCGTTGCTGTTGCACCAGCCGGCTGCACCAGGCGCGATCACAACCATGCGCTTGCAGTAGAGCGACTGGCCCAGCCAGATTCGGTTGTAGACGGTGCCTTCGCCGATACCGCCGAACCACCACGCGCTTTCCATGTGAGTGGTCCGACCCAAGGTGATGTCGGAGGCATTGATGTTGCACAGGCGCACGCCGACGGAACCCGCAACCGGATCGACATTGACATGCAGCTTCGAGATGTTGGGCATCTCGATCTTTGCAGAAGAAAGGTTGACCGAAGGCGTGTCAAGACCGACACGAAAGGCTTCCGTCGCGAATGCCTGCGGCAAAACGAAATCTGCGCCTTCGCTGATCAAGTTGCACAAGACCCGGATCGCCGTCGTGAGCGAGGCAAGCTTGTATTTCCCCGGGTTGATGACCAGACACGCCCCCGGCAACTTGAATGTCCCCGCCGCACCATCCCGCAGGAATCCGTTCGCCCACGCGAAAGCCTCGAGCACCTTGGCCGTGGCGTCGTAGGTCGACGTGCCTGCGGTAATGGCTGCGCGCTCCTCCGGTGGAATGAAGTCGAACAGATCCTTTCGAATGAAGATCTTGTCGGCAACAGACTGCGCCACGGCAGCGGCTGCATCGGCCGTTGCACCGATCTTGGCCGCGGCGTCCGCCGCGGCGATGTCGGACGCACCGACGAGCTCGCCTTCTTCGTAAGCCTCCTTCACAGGCGACATGTCCCCGAGCAACTGGGTCACCCGGTTGGCAAGCGGCGGAATCGTTGATTGGGTCGGCCAGCACGCGAAATTTCGGCCAGATCCCGCCACACCTTCGAAGTCTTCGACGAGAGTGAGCCGCACGTCGCTGTCGATGGTGTCGACCTCGCAAATGGCGCCGCCAACCATGAAGCCGAATCCCTCGGCGACGTACTTCGTGAACTCCGTGCCAGCTCCGATGACAACCCTGGAGCCGTTCGTAACGGTCACAGTGCCACTGCGATACCAAGTACCTGCCATTACGCCTCCGTGATCGGCTTGGCGCCGCTGAAATGATTCGCCTCGGCGCGCAGCACAGCTTCGCTGAACCAGGTGGCCGGGTCTTGAATGCCCGGCGGCGGCATCTCCTTGAGCTGAGCAGAGACCATTGCCACGGGCCTCTTTCCGGCTTGCCATGCGGCTTGGCTCACGTAGCTCGCGAAAGTGGCAGAGCTGGTGCCATTCAGGAGCATGACGGCATAGGCCGCCACCGCGTGAAACTGAGTCGTGACGCCGCTCGAGGGGTCTTCGATCGGAATCTCCAGACCAACGATCTTCATGGCTGCTCCCATGCATGGGTTACCCACGACCAAACGGCTGTGGGATTGGGCTTTTCGGGAAAGGGGACGAGCTTGCCGCCCTGGACGTATCCATCGGCCTGGGTGCCGCCGACGGGGACGTATGGCAACGCGAGGTCCGACGAGAGCCGGTCTGCGGTGGCAAGATCGGGCACCGTGGTGCGCATTTGGACTTCGCCCGTGCTGCTGTACAGGCAGATGTAGATCATCGTTTGCACCCAAGAAAAGAAACGCTTTTGAAGCGGGTTTCTCCACCGCCGGCGCCCGACGCATCGTTGAAGAGAATGCTGTAGTCGGCCGCGCCTGCTGGCGGTGTGAAGCCGAATTCGAGGCCATTGCGCACGTTGCGAGCAGCAACCGGCACGCCGTTGCGCAGAATCGTGACCCGCACAACATCGGCGTCCGCATCAAAGGACGCAGACACCTTCACGAACTCGCCCCCCGAATCAAAACCGTAGATGAACAGCGTATTGATGAAGCCGGAGTTGGGAAGCGACACGGGCACTTCGGTCTCGGCGTAAGCCGGCTGCGTGACTGATCGCCCCGCCAGCTTCAGCGTGCCGATATCCGCATCCTTGATCTTGGCGACGTTCATGAAGACGACACCACCTTCAACTCGAAACGGCGCGTCGCCCAAAGTCGACGTGTCGGGTGCGACGATGAAGCGATCTGCGATGACGATCGCCTCAGACTGGATACTCGTTCCACCCGAGCTGCTGGAAACACCCAGCAACAGGCCGGCCATCGCACGCTTACCCGTAACGCCGATCACTTCGGTGCGCACCATGTATTGCGCCGCGACGTTGCCGTTGAGGTTGGCGACCGTGTTGGCCTGGATGTCGACTGTGGCGCTCAGATCGCCGACTAGCGACTGCACCGTTGTCACCATGGAGGCCAGCGCCGAATCTCCATCGGCGCGCGCAATCTGCTCTTGAACGATTGCTGCCTGGTTGCTGTTCGAAATCGCAGCAACGATGTCAATGCGATGCGCTTCAGCGTATAGGTTGGTTGCAACAACGTTGAGCTGGCTGGTGATGATGGCTTGGTTCTGATCGACGGTAGCGGACAAGGCAGTGAACTTGGTCACCATGGCCTTGTTCTCCTCTTTCACCACCTCAATGCGCTCGTAGGCCCCAGCACGCACTCGTTGTGCCTTGTCGTCCGCGTTCAGCGCGTTGTTTGCCTCGATCTCGGCGATCAGGTCCATCGCGTTGCGAACATAGCCGCGCAGATCGCGAATGGGCGCGTCGAACGACTCCAGCGTCGTTGCGTCGGCATAGCCGGCCGCGCTGCGGTTGCCGGCCACGTCGATCGCTACCACCCAGTACCTGTGATTGCCAAACTGCAGCTGTTCGGTCGAGTAGACGGTCGAGCCCGACAGGCCAGCCACGGGAGCGTCAGTGAAGGCATAGCCATAGCGGACCTCATAGGTCCGCATTGGCTGCGTCGTCTTGCAGTCCTGCCAGGCGAGGTGGATCGTGTTGCGGTTGGATACCGTCGCCTCGGGCAGCGGCTGCGCCGGCGGCAGGATCTGGATGATCTCGAACTGCGGCTCGGACTCCCGGCCTTCACGGTCGCGGTGCGCAACCCAGATCGCCTGGTCGCCAGCCGGCAGCCAGCCCAGATTGGCGACCGTGGCCTTGCCGCGGAACAGGGTGGACCCCGCGTCCCACGTCGGCCCCATGCGGACTTCGGACACTGACCAGTCGAGCAGGTCCAATCCCACCGGCGAGGCCCAGCGTGCGTAGACGCCATCGCCCTCGACGGTGAGCGTCAGCTCCGCCACATCCTCCGGCGCTCTGCTCTTGCCCGTGAACACGTAGTGGATCCGCGCGTAGGAGGACGCGTTGTAGCGGCTCTGAAACCGCACCCGCACCTCGTACTCGGCGCCAACCTCGAGCGCGACCAGGTACGCCTGCGTCGCATCACCGGGCAACTCGCTGGTTTGCCAAGGCGCGTCCGGCAGGTTCCGGCGCCATTCGACCCTCACGGCTCCGTCGAGCAACACGGCTGACTCGGTCGACTGGCCCCAGAACACGCGGGCCCGATAGACGAGCGTTCCGCTCTGCTGAATCTCCTCGCTGACGACATCGAGGTTCTGGGGCGGCTCGACAGCAGCGAATGGGTTCGGGAGGTTCGTGTTCGGCGCCGGATCCGCTCGGACCTCGTCGGCCGTGTCATAGAAGCTCTCGACGTCCTCCTCGGCCAGCAGCGTGAGCGGGGCCTCGGGCGAGTACGACCAATCGGTGATGATGAACGTCTTGTTCGTGAACCCGTACAGAGCGCTGCTGAGCGTGACCCGATCGCCCGGCTGCAGCTTCCAGGCGCGCATCTTCGGACTCATGCGCACGGTGAACCCTCCGCGGCTGCGCTCGACGCGCACGCGGGCCAGCTGGTGGCAGCGCACGTGCGAGGCCGTGAAGGTCATCGCCATGTCCGCGACCTTTTCTTTCTCGTCGAGCTCGAGGAACATGTCGTTGAAATACGGGATGAAGTCCTCGGGATTGCCGCCGCGAGCAGCGTTGACGTAGGTGCCCCGGGCGCCGTTGAACCGCAACGCGCTCGAGTTCGCGGCCTGCGTCACGGACATGGTCGTGAGCATGTCGTCATCGCTCAGCCCCATCACCGGCGTCGACCAAGCACCTGCCTGAATCCGCCATACCCCTCCGCTCTCCAGCGAGAAGCCCGCCATCGAGTCCTCGATCGACTGCCGCGTGCTGTCGCGATCTTGATCGCTACGGAACATCCCGTCGCACACGTAGAGCGAACGAGATCCGCCGTAGTTTTCCCAGTCGGTCAGCGCGTCAGCGCCGTACACCTGTTGATCGCACGCATTGGCGGCCGCGATCAGCGACGCTTGATCCAGCTGAGCGATCGACGCTCCATAGCCCTCTCGGGACATGAGGTAGTCCGCGAGGATGAGCGCAGGGTTGCGGCTGTAGACGGTCTGGCCCGTGCGCAGGTCCAAGACTTTCTTTCCGCGGATCTTGGCTGTGATCTGCGGCAGGCCGCCCTGGAAGCGTTCGAAGAACTGATTGAGGGTGATGACCGCGTAGGTGTAGCCGGAGAGCTTGTGGGCCGCAGTCCACAGGTTCCTGCCCGGCCATGACATTTCCATCGAATCGACCAAGACCTGGTCGGCGGTGTCGACGCCACCAGGCGAGAGGTGGATCGAAACCCGGACTGCTGGGCCGGCCGAAACATCCCCGAAGTACTCTGGTGCCAACAGGAAATCGGTGTTCGTCGTCCAGCCATCGGCATCGATGTTCAGCGGTTGACCATCGATGTAGATCTGCTCGATCGCATCGCACTCATGCGCCGCAAAGAGCATCACGATGTGCTTGTACTCCGCCCCCAGACCGGAGGACAGCTGCGCGATCGGCGTGCCGCCGACCGGCGGGGGTGCCCCGTAGATTACGACCCGCGGCGCGTCGCTCTGCACAATGGTCGCGGTTCGGTCTGCCAGGTTGGCCGCGTCCTGTGCCCACTGACGCTCGAGTGCCCTTCGCGCAGCCTTCCGCTGCTGTCGGCTCGCATAGAAGCTGCTCGCGATGGAAACCGCAGTCCCAACGATCAGGCTGCCGACGCTGACGGCCGTGGCGGCGGATGCGCCGGCCCAGGTTCCAATCGCATACAGCGCGGAAGTGACCGGCTCAGCAAATGAAGGGCCGCATGCGGTCAGCGCAACGACGGCCAAGGCCAGCCTGATCATACGCGCCACGCGGCCACCCCTTCCGTCACCGGCACAAACACAAGCTCATTCGGCCCCGGCCCGGCGAGATGCGTGCCGGTGGCCAAGCCGAAGCTGAAGCCGGACACCCGCCCGACCCTGCCGCCGCTACGCATGAGGACAACGTCCCCGCGCTGTGCCATCAAACCAGGCAGCGAGGGGCCAAGGAGGCGCTCAGCGGCGGCGACGAATCCACCAGCGGCCCGCACGTAGCGCAGCGCAGCCAGAAGGTTCTTGGCATCGAGGAGGTCTGCGCGCAGGGGGGCCAGCGGATCGGAGCCCGTCTTCTCGAGCACCCAGTCCGCGGCGAGGTGCACACAGTCGTGCGCGAAGTACTCGAAGGGCCGATCACGCCGCGCTGAAAGGAAGTCATCCAGGTGCGCCACGCTCAGCCTCCCTTGAGGTACTGGCGGAACCGGATCCAGGCTTGCGTCCAGACCCCCAGCCACAGCGTCGGCTTGCCGATCATGTCGTTGAGGTAGACGAAGCCCAGTTCGCCGGGGTGGTCGACCTGGTGCTGGGCGTTGTTCATCCGCAGCGCGGCCGGATTCGAGCGCACGTCGTAGGCAGCGCTGCGGCACTCCATCACAATCCGCGCCTTGCCTGCCTCCGGCAGAATCTGGGCCCGGTCCATCACGCCGGCAAAGCGCAGGATCGGCGCTCCCGAGAGTTGCCCCGTTTCGGCGTTGAGCATCGCGATCCAGATCCGCAGCGAGCGATCGACGTAGTCGTTGGGGTCCAACGCCAGCCCGCGCAGCCCCAGGTCGACGGCCGACAGCTCCACCGAGATGAGCTCCGACGCACCGTCGTCGCTCTCGCGCAGTTCACCGATCTTGCCCAGCGAACCGACGCCAATCCAGTCGTTCCCCATCACTGTCAGGCTGACCGGCCAGCTGGTGACACGGATGGTCCCAGAGCGGGCTTGCGCCTCAACGAGCGCAGCGACCCCATAGGCCGCGGCCGCTGCTGCCTGGTCGAAGCCGGGGTTGGTCGTCAGGCTCATTCCCAGGACTCCATCAGGTCCAGGCTGAAGCCGCCCTGCAGCTCGCCCGGATGCGTACCCCAGGTGGAATCTCCGCTGACTCGACGCATGAGGCAGGTCGGCCGATCCCAGACGATGACGCTGCCCGCGGCGACGGCAACTCGCAGTACTGGTTCGAAGCTCACACTGATCCGGCCGTTCCCATCTGCAGTCGCATCCGCCTGCACATGCAGCAGCTGACGGTAGTTGGCCAGCTGGTTGACGCCGATCCAGTCGCCCTGCCTCAAGGTCCGGCCAGCCTGGTTCTCGCCCAAATCGATCGCGATCGACGCGGCCCCAGCGACGGCCGTGGCTTGTGCGACCCATGCGCCACGCGCGGTGCCTCGAGGCCGAGTTTGGATGGTGTCGTAGACCGCGAGCTGGTTGACCCGCCCACGGAGGGAATGGATCAGTGCGCGCCACGAGGCGCCCGACTCGAGCTCCGCGCGTTCATTGCCTACCAAGCTGCAGGTCCTGCGCGGCGGGCCGAATACAGACGTCTGCACTGCCCCAGTGTTCTCGTTCGAGAAGGACAGGTCGAACGTGCGGATCCCGAAATCCTGGCGGACGATCGCCAGGTCGGACGGAATTTGGATGATGCTCATTGCGCCGGCACCACCCTGAGACGCTGCAGATACTCGAGCATCTGCTGGTTGCCTCGTGTCACCAGCGACTGCATGTCGGCCATGATGGCGCCGCGATCGGACCTGCTGTCGATCGCCACCTGCCATGTCGGCGAGACAACGACGGATTGCGAGACCTGCGCGCCCAAGGCGTCATTGGGAACGATCGACCCGCTCACGTCCGGCGTGAAGAGCTCGGGTCCCTTCTCGCCGACGAGATAGGTGTCGCCGGAATTGACGGGCCCACCACTTGCTCGAGCACCGACGATGTTCACCAAGCCATCCAACGCAGTCATCTGCGAGGACGTGTACCCGCCACCTCCACCGGTCAATCCCAACGCGCCGCCGAAGCTGCGCAGGAGCCCACCGAACAACCCCGAGCCCTCACCACCTTGCACCAGGTCGCCGAACATCGCGCGTGAGAGCTTCGCCGCAGCCGCTTCGGCGATCATCCGCTTGAGCAACTGACCGAAGTTGGTGCCGATCGTCTTGAAATTGCCGTCGAGCACGTTCACCAGACCCTGGCCGAGAGAGTCCTGGATGTTCGCGGCGCCGCGCTTCGCAAACTCGTCCGTGGTGTTGTTGAGGTCGGCGATACGCTTCTTCGCCTCGTCGTACTCGTCCGTGGCCTTTTGCACCGCCCTTGCGGTCGTCCCGGGCCCGAGGCGCTCGAGCTCGGCCGATATCCCGGCAAGCCGAGCCAGCTCGGCGTTGTAGGCCTCGAGGGGGGTTCGCGACGACTCGAAGACGCGTCGGGCTTCATCCTGCACCGCGAACAGGCGACGTTGCGCCTCTTCCTGGTCTTTCGTCGCCGTCTTTTGAGCCTCGGCGCGCTCCTTCAGCACGTCGATTTCCGCCGCGGTCTTCAACATGGCCTGCTTCTGGTCTTCGGACACAAGGCCGCCGTTGGCGCGGATGCGTTGGATCTCGGCCAAGGTGACCTCGACCTGGCTGAGCTCCTTCACCTTCTCGATCTGTTTGGCGAGGCTTTCGATGTACTGCTTGGCCTTCGCTTCCTCGTCCCTTCCCTTCGAGGACTTGTCGGGCGAAGCGATGACCGGCGCCTCGGTGCGCGTGTCGGGCGATTCCGGCTTCCAGCCACGGTCTTCCTTGCGCCGCTGCGCGCTCCCCATGGGGTCAGCCTTGTCCGCGAGGCGCTTGAGCTCTTCGCTGGCCGCGTTCGCCACGCGCTGCTGCTCCTCGAGCTGGCCGCGGTAGGTGGCCATCCGTCGCTGCGCCATCTCGTTGCCCGGGTCCCGCTGCAGCGTGAGCTCGACGCCATCCATCTGCCGGCGCAGGCGGGCCATCTCGCCCATGGCTGTCTGCGCACGCTTTTGCGCATCGCCGATCTCGTCCATGCCCAGCGTGCGGGCAAAGCCGCCGCCGATCGTGACCAGAAGCGCGTTGAGCAGACTGCCCTCTTTCTTGGCTTCGAGCATCTGATTGGTGATCGACACCAGCGACTTCAAGAAGGGTCCGCCCAACGCAACCGATGCAGCCTCGCCGGAGATCCGCAGCTTCGTGAGGTTGTCGTTGAAATCGGCCGCGTCCTTCGCCAGCGAGCCGCCGTAGATGGCGCCGAGCTGCTCAGCCTCGAGGCGCAGCTTCTCGATGCCTTCGCGCCCCTGGTTGAGCAGCGGGATCATCTCCGCACCGCTCTTGCCGAATATCTCCTGTGCAAGCGCCGCCTTGAGGGTGCCGTCCTTGTAGCTGGCGAAGCGGTCGGCCAGCTCGCCGAGCACCTCCTCGCTGCTGCGCACGGTGCCGTCGGCGTTCTTGACCTCGATGCCCAAGGTCCGGAAGGTCTCGGCGGCCTGCTTGTTGCCGCCTGCGGCCTCCGCGATCTGCTTGCTGAGCCGACCGACGCCGCCAGCCAGGGCCTCGAGCGGCGTGCCGACCGATTCGCCGGCGTAGCGCAGTTCGCTGAGCTTCTCCACCGAGATGCCGGTCTTCTCCTGCAGGTCGTCCAGCTGATCGAGCATGTCGATCGACGACTTGGCGCCCAGCACCGCTACGCCCGCCGTAATCGCAGCGCCCAAGCTGACGGCGCCGGTCTTGACCCTTCCGAATCGCTCCGTCAGACCGTCCACGGACCGACTGACGGACGCGAACATCGCCTGCGTCGCGTCCTTGCCTGCAAGAATGATCTCGGCTCTCGTTGCCACGCTACTTCCTACGACGACGTGCGTTGAGCTCGCGCACCTGCTGGACTACGTTGAGCCTGCGAGACGGTGCCGGCGAGGGTGCGGAGGTCCAGGGATCGGCGGGCATGAAGTGCTTCGCACTCCATGCTTGTCCGTCCCTGCGGGTGGTCTGCCCTTGCATCAGGGCGGCCAGCAGCTGCGCATGCCTGGCGCGGATCTGCGCCGGGTGAAGTTGCTCGCGGTCGTACAAGAGCTGCCATTCCGAGAATTCCCATCCGCTCATTCGCTCGCCCATCTCTTCCACCGAGAGGTAGCCCAGGTCCCGCGCGAGAAGAAGGGCGAAGCGGCGCGCGGGCTGGGCGATCAGTTTTTTTCGACGTCCTCGACGCGCTGGCCCGAGAGCCGCATGGCGATGTTGAAAAGCCGGAAGGCTTCGGTGCCGTTCATGCCGCCGAACTCGTCCCACTCGATCGCGGTAAGCAGAGGGTTGCCCTCGGCATCGATCACGCAGCAGTGCAACGTGCGCGGCAAGACGGCCGCGCCCGCTCGCGCGCGCGCCTCCTGCTCGGTTTCGCCATCACGCGGAACCTTGCCCTGCTCGTTGAGGTTGTCGTGGCGCAGGCGCTCGGTGAGCAGGAGGCCGCGCACGATCACGTTGCCGCCGAGGTCCTCGACGAGGACTTCCTCGCGCGGCACTTTCCGGCGCTGGATCGTTTCAGGGGTGAGCACCATGGATCAGGCCTCGCCCGGATAGGCCTGCAGCTCGCCGCGCACATCGATGCTCACGGGCGTGGTTACGGCCGCGCCGGCGGACCCGCCTGGCGCCAGCGTCGTCGACGGCATGCCTGCGAACAGCACCGTGGCGCCATCCAGAAAGCGGAAGCGGATCGCGCGCACCTCGCGCTTGCGCGAGGCCTTCGACAACTCGATCAGGGCGGGGTCTGCCACATCCCAGAGCGAACCGAAGCCATAGGTCAGCGGACCCACGTTGCCCGGCAGGTTGTAGTCCTTGCGACGGTGGATGGTGCGCACGGCCACCTTCTCGGCCTCACCGCCGCTGGGGGTCACGTCAGTGAAGGTCTCGGCGCTGGCGCCGAAGGTGACCTCCTGCGCGCTACCCGAAACGAAAATCTCCTCGGCGTCGGTCAGATCGACGCCCTCGAGCGCGAAGTTGTCCTCGGCCGTGTTGGCGACGCGCACCACCAGCCAGTCCAACTGGCCCATGCCCTTCACGCGCAACAGCAGGATCTTGCCGTTGCCATAGCCATGGCCGGCGAGGGTCACTACGGCAGGGTTCGCTTTGCTGATGCCCGTGATGTTCTTCGGGGCAGCGAGGGTGGTCTGAACGTCAACGGCGACTTCGGACCAGATCTGTACATCGGACATGGAATGCTCCTGCTAAAGGGGTTGGTCCGGCGCGCCGCGCCGGGTGAAATACTGGGTCTGCCAGGCCTGCTCGCGCGCGGCCAGCACGCGATCACCCTCCCCGCTGAAGCGGATGCGCGAGCGAGTGAGGGCAGTACGCCCGGGCTTCGGCGCCGCGAAGGTGGAAGCGCCAAGTACGCGCTCGATCTCCAGTCCGAGGGCGCGGGCCTGCGCTCCGTACCCTTCGCCGTGCGCCAGCACGGCCGTCACCAGCACCGACAGCACGCGCGTTTGCATGCCGTTGACGGTCTGCGGGTCGGATCGCTCGCCTTCCTGGTCTTCCTCGATCAAGATCGCCGGCAGATCCTCCGCTTCCAGCGGATCCACCCGGTCGAGAAACACACGCGCGCCGGCCGCCGTGCTGGCTGCGAGGAGCGCGTCGCGATAGGCCTCGAGGATCAACTGCTGCGCGTGCACCATGCTCAGGCCTTCCGAAGTGCGTACACGATGAATCCCGCGCCATCCGGGTCGCCGCGGCCCACGAGGAACTCTTCCGAGGCGGCCGTGACGGGATTCACCAGCACCACGGCCGTGTTCTGCCGCAGCTTCTGGGAGTCGGCCAGCGAAACCGTCAGCCGCGGCTCGATAGCCTCGGCCAGGCCGTCCAGGGCATCGACGCCCGCGGCCTCGTAGATTCCGTCGAACTCCGCCGCCACCGGCGCCGACACCACCACGCGGCGATTCGCCATGCGGCGCATCACCTTCGCGTTGAGGCGCGACTCGAGGGCGGCGAAGTTGACGGGCACGAGATCCCCGATCAGGCCGCGAGCGTCCCCGGCACGCCGGTCAGACGAACGAGCAGCGTGGTGGCACCGTTGCCGGCGCCGGCGAACGCCACCGCGGCCGCACCCGAGACGTCGCCGGCGGCGGCGACGGCCAGGTTGTCGTCGAAGGCGCCGGCCGACGCATCCCAGACGAGGGACTCGCCCTGTGCGATCACGGCGCCCGCGACCTTGGGCAGGCGGTGCACGCCGTCGATGGCTACGGAGCCGGTCGCGCCGACGGCGATCTCGGTCAGCGCGACGCCGATGATCTGGCCGATCCGAACGACGGCGCTGCTCGGGATCTTGGCGCCCGAGTTGTTCGTGTAGTCGAGGACATGCCCCGGCTGGACATAGGTGGTGGTCATGAAGGTTCCTTTCGAACGGATAGATGACGCTCGGCGATCAGCCGGCGTTGCGGACCGCGCCGCGGTAGTCGATGCCGGCCACGCCGTAGTCCAGCCGCACCTTCCAGCGCGCGCCGTCGGTGTTGAAGGCGGTCTCCAGCTCGAGGTACGGCACGTCATTGCCGTCCAGGAACGCGACTTCGAGGACGCGCGCGATGTTCGGATCAGCGAACATGTACCAGGCGGTGCCGGCCAGCCGCGGCGTGTCGACGATGTCGCGGACCATGCTCGCGGCCACGTTCGCGCGCTGGAGCTTGTTGTTGGCGTCGGGGTCGTAGGTGCTGTTGATCACCACCTTCGCCTGACCGCTGATGCCCGCCGGGCCCAGCCAGACGTCGGGCGTGAGATCGAGGAAGTCGTTGCCCGAGACGTCCTTCTGCGAGGCGAGCTGTACGCGTGCTGCTTCGAAAGTCGAGACGCTCGGCGCGCCGGGCGCCGCAGCGATGTTTCCATGGTCCGCGTGGAACAGCGTCTTCCCATCCTCCAGCAGCGGGCCCAGGCCTGCGTTGAGGGCGAGGGTGGCATAGACATCGGCTTCCACCGTGCGCTTGGCCGCGCGCCCAATGTCCAGCGACAGACCGGTGAACGCGCTCAGGTCATCGTTGATGATCGTCTCGCGGCTGATGTTGATGATGTTGCCCTTGGTGCCGGCGGCGATGGAGGCGCGCTCGCCGTCCGGGATGGTCTTGTTCTTGTATTCGCCCAGCTCGTTCTTGGCATCGAGGTTGCCTAGGCTGCCGGTGCGATAGCGCTTGTGCGGACGGAAGTCGCTGACCGAGCCGCGAGCGCAGAAGCGCGTCCAAGTGTCCGGCTGCAGCGCATAGGCCGAAAGCAGCGTCTTGTGCATGACGTTCTCGAGCAGGATCGGAAAGTCGCTGGTCGACTGCGTGAACGCCGCGGCGACGATCTCGCGCGGGTCCATGCCGTCAACGCGCCGGCCCGCCTGGATGAGGCAGGTCTCGGCGATCGCCAGCAGGCGCCGGCCGCGGTACGGGTTGGAGCCGTCCGCGCGCACGGGACCTGTCTTGTCGATCGCAACGCTCGCGCGGGCCAGCAGAGCCTGCGTCACGGCGGAGCGGAACTTGTCGCGCTCGTCCTCGATGGTCAGCACGCGCCCGCCGGCGACGGGCGACATGCCGCGGCCGATGTGCGCGAGCAGCCGGGTGCCCGCGGCCTCGAGTGTGACAGCGTGATCGTCTTCGCACGAGGCCTGCAGCGCGCGGACACCGTCGACGCTCAGGTGGTTGGCGAACATGGCACGGATGCCCTCGCGGCGCTGCTTGTCGGCGGCCAGGATGGCAGCGGCGTCGGGTGCAGCTGCGGGAGCGGCGACAGGCGCAGCAACCGGTGCCGGCGCGGGAGCGGCGGCGCTTCCGCCACCGGCCGCCGCAGCGCCGGACGCACCGATGGCGTTCAGCAGCAGGAAAGTACGGAGTTTCATGGGATCCTCATCAGCGGAAGAAGCGGCAGCAGCCGCGGGGGAGCCCGCTGCCTGCAGGGTTGCAGGAAGCGAGCGGTATCGGTTCAGGGGGAAGGTGCCGGCGGCCGTCACCGCAGCGCCGACGTTCTCGTCGGCGATGGCGTCGATCAGCTTCAGCTCGAGCGCCTGCGCGGCCGTGAAGAAGTGGTCTTTGCCATCGGTGAGGAAGCCGGCGATCGCGGCCTTGTCGCCGCTGCGCGATGCGTAGCTGGTGGACATGGCCGAGGCCCAAATGTCGAGCTCGTCGGCCTTCTCGCGCAGCTCGACGCTGTTGCCGCCGGCGTAGGTCCAGGGCGCGTGGATCATCATCACGGCGTTGCTCGCCATGCGCACGGTGTCGCCGCCCATGGCGATCAGGCTGGCGATCGACAGCGCCATGCCGTCGATCTCGACGGTGATGTTGGCGCGGTGACGACGCATCGCGTTGTAGATCGCCAGGCCGTCCGGGACGCTGCCGCCCAAGCTGTTGATGCGCACGGTGATGTCGTCCACGTCGAGCTCGCCGAGCTCGGTCACGAACTGCGAGGCGCTGACCGTCTCTTCCCACCAGCTCTCGCCGATGTCGCCGTAGATGAAGACCTCGGCGGCTGCGGCAACACCGAGGGCAGCAGCTGCTAGCGCGGTGCGACGGTGAAATGCAAACCAGGGATTCTTGGGCTTGGACATGGACTGAGGGCCTCGAGGAGAAAGCCCTCAGTGTCGAAATTTGTCAATCCACTTTTAAGGGGCGAAAGTGGACTTTCTTCATCACGCGTTCTGGCGCGGCAGATCGTCCTGGTTATTCTGCGGCTCCTGCATGCCCGGCGCACCGCCACCCACGTTGCGCGCATTGCTCGTGAAGACCAGTCCACGACGATCGGACTCGGCCCGAAACTCCGACACCTGCTCGAGCAGATCACGCGGGCTGTTGCCGCCGGCGCGAATCGCCTGGGCTTCGCTCGCGAACCCGGCCTGCGTGCGCTTCTCCCAGGCCAGTGCTTCCTTCAATGGATCGATCCACGGCATCGACTGGCCGAGATAGAGCGCTTCCGCTTCGGTGCCGGGCTTGAGGTCGATGGGTTTGCGTACCACGCCACTCAGGTGCGCGATCTCCACGAAGCGCTCGTAGTTGGGCTGGACATACATGCCCACGAATTCATCGGAGAGCACGGCGTAGTGCACGAACTGCTCGACCAGTTCCTGGCGCTGCGAACTGTAGGTGCCGTCGTAGTTTCTGCTGATGCTCGAATAGCTGCCACCGATCCCGGCGGCGAAGGCCTTCAACTGCCCCGAGCGCCATGCCACCAGGTTCGGGTTCGGCCGCTTACTGTCCAACAGGCTGATCTCTTCGCCCACCAGCAGGCTGTCGATGATCATGCCGGGCTGCATCCGGATGTCGCGCGGCAAGGGGTTGCCGTCGCTATCGCGTGCGCCTCCCTCCCCGTCATAGCCGTCGGGTGCGGTCCGCTTCACGTAGGCCGTCAGCGACGCGGCGATTTTCGCCGCGACGCGCTCGGACTCCTCATAGTCCTTGAGATCCTCCGCGCGCGTCAGGACACTGGCCGCCTCTGAGACGCCGCGCAACTGGTGAAGCCGATCGAAGGTGGCAACGTGGCAGACGCGCTCGGCCGGCACGCTCTTCAGATCGGCCTGCGTGAGCAAGCTCCCCCCTTCGCGCGGATCGTTCTTGTACACGTTGTACGCCACCGGCTGCCCCCATGCATTGGTCTGGATGCCCTGCGTGATGCGACGGCCGGGATCGTTGTAGTCCAGCGGCACGAAGTCGGGCTCGAACAGCTCCACCGAGAACGGTACCGGGCTTCCGTGCGTGAGATAGGGGACGTCGCCGAACACCTGTTGAGAGAAGCACTCGCCGTCCCGAAACCATGTGTACCCGACCATGCGCTGCGACAGCGATTCGCTCAGACGACGCGTCACCTCGGGTCGACGGCAATGCCGCTTGTACGCCGCGCTCAGCTCCTCCGCGTAGGCGGTATTGATCGTGCCGTCCTTGCGACGCGGCTGCGGCTCCACGCCGATGCCCGTCGGACCGATCGTGTTGTTGACCAGGACACGCAACGCGCCCCGAAAGATGTCGTGATTGCGCTCGAGGTAGCGAGACTGCGCACGAATGGCGGCTGCGCCCTGCTGCACCAGCGCGTTGGGTGCGCGGTTGTCGCTTCGTCGCTTGCGCACCGGACTCGGCTTCGCGGCTTCGTAGTGGGCCAAGGCGGTCTTGCCCTGGGCCCGCCTCAGTCGCTCGACCGGGTCGGTGAGATACACCCAGAAGTCGAAGATGCTCATCGAGGTGTCGCGCATGGTGCTACTCCTGATCGAAGCGAGCGACGCTGTAGCCCAGGCCCGCAAACCGCGGGGCGGTCGGAGCGTTCTCGGCTGCCACGCGGCGCTCCCATTCCTGGCGCCCTTCGCGGATCTCGGAGAGGTTTTCCATGGTCAACTGCCGGCCAGCGAAGGCAACGCTCTTGCCCTCGAGGAGCTCGGTCTCGGCGGCCAGGTACTTGGCCAACATGTCGGTTGCGATGGTCATGCCCGCCACCCTATTCCGCCACGCGTCCAGTTTGAAGGCCGGGAACTGGATTTTTCGGCGACGACACGCCGATGCGAACCTCGATGGGCTCACGCATGCCAACGATCTGGTAGACCCGCGAGCGGCTGATGCCGTACTTCGCCATGATCTCCTTCAGGTTCCGCGCGCCCATAAACTCACGCCGGATCGCCGCATCGCGCTGCGACTTGTCGGGTGCCGGAATCCAGATGCTTTGTCCACCGTTGCGGCGACGCAGCCCGCGCACCAGCGCCTGGGCCACGATCGCAGCGAGCGCCTCGTGCATGCCAATCTCCTCGCGAACGATGGCGATGAAGTCGTGCTCGAGCTGCACCGCGGCATCGTCGGCCTGTGCTTCGGACTGGTGGTCCTTCTGAAAAATCGGTTGGGTCATAGGCGGCTGCTCCAGTCATCGGAGGCGAAAGGATTGGGGGGAGGAACACGCGCCGGCGGACGCGGCGGGCTGCGCTCGATGGGTGGTGGCGGCCGCGGCGGTGCGGGCGCTGCAGCGCTCGGAGCCGGCGCCGGCGGCGGCACCGGCGCACTGACCGGCATCACCGGAGGCTCGAACTCTGTGGCCGGAGCGGGCCGAGGCGGCGGTGCAGACGTCTGCACGCCCTCGAGGTCATCATCCGAGAGCAGAGGTGCCTGGCGCACGCGCACCTCGGCGAGGTCCCATTGCTGCTTCTTGCGAAGGTGCAGCCGCAGCGCCCTCGAGAGCCACAGGGCATAGACCGTGCAATCGAGTGCTTCATTGCGGCGATCCGTCCTGGGCTTCCACTCCCGCCGCAACTTGTTGCGACGCCCCGGGATCTTGATCTCGCTGAGCAGCTGCCCGTAGAAGTCGTCCCGCACACCCTCATACCAGTGCATGCGCGCGGGCCCGTTGCCCTCGAGCCGCACACGCCCGGCCTGCTCCGACCAGCCCAGGATCAGATCCTTCGCCTTCGCGGTTCCGACCTGGTTGGACTTCACGCCAGCGCGAGAGGCTTTCGTCGATTTGTTGTTCGGGTCGATCGCCTTCGGCGGGGTCCAGATCTCGACGGTACCAACCGCATCGGGCGCACCCTTGACCGCATACACGGGGCGATCACGGCGATCGTGCTTGCGGACGAACTCGTAGACCGCATCTGCGGTCTGTCCGTCCGACGAGTCGATCGCCAATGCGGCGATGCCGAGGCCGGCGCCCGTCGCGTGCTTGATCTGGCGGCCCATGGTCTGCTCGAGCTCGATCCACGCACCGGCGTGGGCCACGACCGTCTTGCCGTAGAACTCGCCCCAGAAGGCAAGCCACATCTCCTCGCCGCGGCCGAACACCCAGACGGTCACGGCCAGTCGGTCGTGCTGGACGTCAACGGACATCAGAGCGACCAGGCCGCCGACCGGACAGCTCCACTCCGCGTACTGTTCGGCGCGCTCGCGCAGCGTGTCCTCTTCCGGCAGCTCGCCGCGGTACTCCCAGGTCCGGCCCAGCGTGCTGTTCCAGAACGCGATCATGTCCGTCGGATCGCCCTTGTCGAGCTCGGCTTTGGCCTCGAGGTACTTGCGAGCCAGCACCGGCACGCGCGAGCCGTCGAAGGTGCTCAGCAGCTCGTTGAGGTAGTAGCCCGGAATCGGACTATCCGCCGTCGCCGCCCATCCGCCGCCATCGCGCTCGGCGCGCCGGAGGTTCGCAATGCGCTCATCGTCGGTCCAGATCTGGCCGCAGTGCGGGCAGGCGTAGTAGGCCTGGTCAGGCAGGAACTGACCGTACACCTCGTGCACCGGCGCTTGCTTGTCCTCGGGAATGGTGACGTGCTCCCAGTCCGGCGCATGGAGCTCGCCGCACGAATGGCAGGGCACGTGGAAGTAGCGCTTGTCGGTGGTCCGCATCTCCGCTTCGACCGCGCTCGCGTCCTTGGCCGTGGGCGTGCCGCCGATCAGGATCAGGTGCCTCGGATCCGTCTTCACCCGCTCGCCGAGCAGCTTTACCGAGTTGCCCTGCCCCTTCACGTTCGCGGCGGCGTCGTCGGGCTCTTCCACGATGACCACGCGCGCGCTCGTGGACTTCACGTCGCTCGGGCTGTTCGTGCCGACCAGCTTGATCAGCCCTCCGGCGAAGCGCTTGCGCAACGCGCTGTTGCCCTGGGCCCTGCTGTTGAGGGTGATGCGACGCGCCAGGACCGGCGTGCTGCGGATCATCGGATCGAGCTTCTCGCTCGCGAAGTCCTTCGCGGCCATCGCCCGCGGAAACGCGACGACGATGACGCTCGGCCGGTGATGCACGTGATAGCCGATGACGTTGCACACGATGCCCGCGGTGTAGCCAACCTGCGCGCTCTTCTGCACCACGAGCTTGCGCACGGCCGCGGCCGTGGCCGTCTCCGCGATCTCGCGAAGCGCCGGAGACACGCGCCAGCTGAAGCGCCCTTTGAGGGCGGATTCTTCGTTGCTGAGCACGCGGTACTTCTCGCTCCACTCCGCGCAGGTCACTGCAGGGGGAGGGTTGAGCTTCTTCCATACACGCGCATGCGTCGCGCGCAACGCCCGACGCGCGCGCAGCACATGCGATCCGCTCGGGCCCGCCTCGTTCGTCATTCGAGATCGGCCTCCGTCCCGTCCGCGTCCTCGTCCTGGTCGTCGCTGTCCTCGGCCTTCCAGTTCGCCAGCCGGCGCAGGAAGTCGTCGAAGGTGCGGGCGAGCAGTTCCTCGACGGCCGACTTCTCCATGCCGATGATCAGCGAGGCGAGGCGCAGCGGCTCGCCCACGAGGAACTCCCTGGCGTTGAGGACGGCGCTGGACCACAGCGGCTCGACCTCCTCCGCCGGGATCAGCGAGCGGCTGTCGCGCAGCATCTCCTGCTCGATCTTGTCGCCCTGCAGCCGCGAGAGCCGATCTTTCGGCGACTCGGCCTGCACCTTGCGCACTTCGCGCTCCACCAGCCAGGCGATGCACTGCGGCGCGTCGTATTCGCTCGGCACGCCGGGCCCGCCCTGCACGGCGACCGGGAAGCCGAGCACCTGCCACTCGGTGATGGTCTTCGGTGCGACGCCGAACATGGCGGCGATCTGCTCTTGCCCCTTGACTCTCATGCTTACTTACCTCGTGGCCGAAGCCAGAACTAGCGCGAAGACGGGGTCCGAATTACCCGCATCCGGCCATTTTTGGGAGGACCCGTCGTGGGGGGGGTGGGTCGCCCCACCTTGGTGCATGGCGCGGCCGATCATCGCGCCCCCTTCGCCGGGCGGGCCGTGCGCAGGGCCTGGGCCACGGCATCGCGGGCATGGCCCGCGTAGACGCGCGTGACGGTGGCCTGAGCCACCTCGTCGAAGCGATACCGCGGCCGATACTTGGCGCCCTTCACGAAGATCAGGACGGGCGACACCTTCGAGCCCAAGACGCCGTCGGGACGCCGCACCCACACGCCCCTGGGCAGGGTCTGCTGCTTGCGCCCTCGCTTCCACGAGCGCTTACCGAACGGGTGCGTGCCCACGCCGGTGCTGACAAAGTACGCCTCGCGCCTGCGCTTGCTCGTGCTGCGCTTGCTGCCCGTGGCATTGGCATCGGACCCTGCCAGGTAGAACGTCTGCAGCTGGCTCAGGATCTTCACGATCTGTCCGCGGCTCATGTTGCCGTAGCTGTCCAGCTTGGCGCCCTCACCCGGCACAGCGCGCTCAGAGGGCAGCATCCAGCCGCGGCGCACCAGCATCTCCTCGAAGCGCTTCAACGGCCGATTGCCACCGGCGATCTGCGGCAGGAGGTAGTGGGTGGGCCGCTCGCTGTCCTTGACCCACACGCGCGCGATGAGGTCCTGTTTGGTCGCAGGCTTCACGTACAGGCTGTTGAGCGTGAAGCGTGTCGGCCGATCGAACACGGCGGCCATCTCTGCCTGCTGATCGGTCTTCACGTCCTTCGCGGTGCGCGTGAGGGCCAGTGCAAGGGCATAGGGCATCTGGGCCTGCTGCTCGCCCAGCTCCCGCTTCACGTCCGGGAAGTTGTCCCGCACGTCGATGGTCAGCATGGGACACGCTCCTGTGCAGGCGTCTGCACGGCCGGCGGCTCGGCGATGAAGGCCGCGAAGGCGACGCCGTTGACGACGGCGTATTGCTGCCATTGGTCGACCGGCGAGGCCGGCGGGAAGGGCGTGCCCAGGACATGCCCGCCCTCGAGGGCATAGAAGCGGCCCGGCTCGCCCGCGAGCGCGCGCCGCAGGCAGTCGTCGACGTGGGCCTTTCCCATGTCGAGGCGCTTGCGCTCGATCCATGCCGCCGTCATCGGCATCGCGGTGCGCATATCGGACGGCTTGGGTGCTGGCTGGCTCATGGTGCTGACCTCCGAAAGTGAAGGGGATGGACGGGGGGCGGACGGCGCAAACCCGCGTGGCTGCTAGATCCGTCCATCTGTCCAACCTGTCCAAGGTGTGTGAGTGAGCTGCGCCCCCGCGTGCGCGCGCAGACACGCGCCCGCCTGTCTGCGCGCCTGCACACATGAGCGAGGGATGGCCCCGAGGGGTGGACGGGTGGACGGATCGGGATTTTTTCAATCGCGACAACGGCTTGCGCCGTCCACCCTCCCATGGACGAAGGGCGGACGAGGCTGGACGGCGGAGGCGTCAGGACCGGGCACGCAGACGCATGCACGGGGCGAGACCTACCGCGAGGCATCCAGCCAGGCGCGCGCGGGTGATCAGAACGGAAGGTCATCGCCCTCCTCTCGAAACTCATCGGCCGGCGGCGTCGACGCTGCGCCGGGCTGCGCTGGCAGGTCCGGCTTCGCGCGACGCCAGCCACGCAGGCGACGACCCGTGGTCGGGCGCTCTCGGACGAAGCCGAGCAGCTTCATGCAGTTGGACACGCGCGTGTCCATCTGGCCGTTACCGTCGATGCGGTCGGCCTTGATCAGCAGCGCCTTTTCGTAGAGCTCGTTGGTCGTGAAGAAGTCGCGCTCGACCCGAGGCACCTCGGTCGCGTTCGGCCGATGCGGGTCGTTGACGTAGGCGCTGAGCATGTCCTCCCACGGATCCGAGCGCTTGAATGGCTCCTGCTCGGGGAACACCAGCGTGCGCTCCTCCTCACGCGTCGGCCAATACTGCTCGCCGAGCTGGACCCGATGCAGTGCCTCCGCGAGCAGTTGCAGGCGGGCTGCCTTGAGGACATCGACGTTGACGGCCTTCACCTCGAGCGGCCAGAAGCGGCGATCGCCCGTGGCGTCCTTCAGGAAGGTGTCGGCGTTGGTCGTCCCGACGTTCACCGAATGCCGCGGCGCCTTGACCATCTGCGAACCGTAGGGAGGCCGGTACCAGTCCTCCTGGGCCGAGAGGTACTGTTTGATGAGCGTGGTCTCGGATTTGTTGAGCGACTCGAGCTCGGCCGACTCAACGATCCAGGCGAGCTGCATCGCCATCTGCGAGTCCTTGTCGCCCACCCTGATCGCGTTGTCGGTGAAGTACGGGAACGACAGGGCGCGGAAGGCCGTCGACTTGTTCAGGCCCTGCTCGCCCTTGATGATGAGCATGTAGTCGAACTTGCAGCCCGGATCGGTCGCTCGTTTGACCAGGCCCATCATGAAGCACCGCGCGATCAGCCGAACGTAGGGCCGATCCTGGACCTCGAAGACGTCGGTCAGCCAGTGGTCTATGCGGTGGGTTCCATCCCACTTTTCTGCCTTGATCCAGTCGATGATCGGGTTGTAGCGGTTCAGGCGCGCGGTCATCAGCACGCCATCGCGCAAGGTGCCCTTGCCCTTGATCCCGAGGCCGTAGACCTGCAGCAGGTACTCGCCGAGCATGAGGTCGTCTTCCTCATCCCAATCGCCAGCTGGACGGCCCCATGGCGCGTGTGGCCCGCGCTCGAGCAGCAGCGAGAAGTCGTTGCGACGCACCAAGCCCTTGAGCCTTGGGTCATCGCGCATGGCGTAGAACACGTTCTCGCGGCAGTCCTCTGGCTTGCCTCGACGTCCCTTCACGAGGGCGTCAGCCACCCGGTCGAATGCCTCCTCATCGTCGCCCTCGGGCGGCACATCCGCCGGCGGTCCGCCGCCGCGCCCTCCACCCTCGCCGCCCCCAGCGGGAGCCGGCGTCGCGCGAATTTTTTCGCGCGGCTTGCTGACTGCCACGCCGACCAGCGGCGCGAGCCAATGGAGGGCATCTGCGGGCTTCTGCGCGGGCAGCCACTCGAGGACCAGGTCCAGCGGCGTGCGAGAGCCGCCCTTCGGGTCCCCCATGTCCGCCACGCCGAAGTCGCAGATCCCCAAGGGATCGATCGACAGATCCTCCTGCAGATCGCGGCCCAGGGCCTGCGAGGTGACTCGGTAGCCAGCGCCCCGGGGAATCTCGCGGCCGCCAAAGAGCGCGGGCACCCACGCGGCGAAGTTGGCCATCGCGGCGTCGTTGACCCTGCGGAAATCGTTGGTGCCGCCGTCCTCGTGCTGCGCTGGCGTGGCAGCGGGTGCGGGCGCGACCTTGGGCGCCGGCCGCTTCGCTTCCTTGGCCGCGGCCTTGGCATCGTCGATCGTTCGGTGCAGACGTCTGAGCGCGACATCGCTGATCGGGTTCACCTCGGCCGGCGTGTTCGGGAATCGGTTTCCAGTGACGGTGAAGTACTGGCTGCCGGCGAAGACCTCGACGCCGATGTCATTGCTTTTGTTCGTCGACGTCTCACCACGCACGATACTGTGCACGCCCTTGCCGCTGGGCGAGATCTCGGTGAAGCTGTCGCACGCCGCGACGATGTTCTTGCAGCGGTCCGACCACTGCCCATCCGCCTCGAGCTGCCCGTCCAGGTCGATGCCGATCAGCCCGTCGCCTGGCAGGAAGGCGAACCCGACCCCGTGCCAGCCAGCACCAGGACGCTCGAAGGCCCTGCGCGCCACATCGAGCGTCGCCAGCCGCTGCCGGTCTCGGTCGTTGCCCTGCCCGCCCGTACGCCTGCCGCCGGCGACGTAGTAAGGGACCTTGTTCGGCTTGGTATCGGTCTCTCTCTTGAACTCGAATTTCCAGAGGACCCAATGCTGCAGGGTCGCCAGGGAGGCGGGTATGCCTTCCCACACCGGCGGGATGATCGGTGGCAGCTGTCGCGCGTCGGACATCCGCTATGCCGCCGGCTTGCCCGCACGGTTGAGCTCGGCCAGCGTCGCCAACAATTGCTGGACGCTTGCGACAACCTCAGCGCCTTCGGCCTGAGCTTGCCGCAACTCGTTGTCGTTCACGTCCCCATCGGCCAAGGTGTCGCACACGCTGGCGAGCAATTCCGCCGACTGACGGGAATGCTCCGCCAGTGCACGCACGGCCTCCTTGCCGCTGCCCATCGCGCCTCGTGGAATCGGGACGAGCAAGCATCCCATTCGGGCCGCGAAGGCGGTCGCGAACTCGAGTGCCTCCGGAGTACCCAGCTCGTAGCAGATCTCTGCAATGTCAGCAGCGTCATCGACGCCCAGCTTGAATCCTGGAGCACCACGGAGCTCTTTGTCGAGCGTGCTCGCGGTCTTGCTCGGCAGCCGCGGCGCCAACGACTCGACTCCGCCCGGGTAACGCCGCGCCATCGCGCGGACGGCATCACGAATGTTCATATCCGCCGAAATGAAAAAGGGAGATGGCGTGACACCCCGGAGCCGGGAAGACTCCGCGCATGACAACAACACAAAGACCCCGCCGCCTCAGCGCGCCAAAGGATGTGCACCTGCCCGCGCACAGCCCGAGGAGGAGGACGCCAGAAATAGCGAGCGCGCCTGTGGTGATGGCGGCGGGGGAAAACATCGTCGAGCCGTTTCTTTACGACGTCTGGGCGGTGGACGCATCGCCTGCAGACACGCAGGCACTGCACGTGCGTACCAGCCTGAACCATTCGGTGTCGGCCGGCAGCAACTCTTCGCAGGTAACGGCGCCACCCGTGAACAGTTGGATGTATGGGCACCATCGAAGCGGAACTGGCTTCTTTCCTGCAGCGACCCTCGATAGAAGCGAAGCCGGCACTTTCAGAAACGTCGCAAGACCCGCGAAACGACCGCGTTCAGCCTGGAGCCATTCAAGCAGTTGCATAGGTACATATCTTAACCCATGGTTAATCACAGTCAATAACCATGGGGCAATTCCGCGCTATAGCCCCCGGATATCCAATCCCGGCATGCAGACAGTTTTCGAGACGCGACGGTTGCGTCTACGCATGCTCAAGGAAAAATACGGGACCGTCTCGGCGCTCAACGTCGCGATCGGGTGGGAGAGCACGAGCGCGCGCTTGTCGCAGATCCTGAACGGCAGCGTTCGAAGCGGACGTGGCACGCCCTATGAGATGGGCGACTCCACCGCTCGATTGATCGAGGAGAAACTGCAGCTGCAGACCGGCTGGATGGACACCCCGCCGGGCTACACCGACTCAGCGACAAACAACCAGATCGCCCATGTCGTGAAATTGCTTGAGGCAATGCCGCAGTGGCAACGGGAACAGGCTGTAAAAATCGTTGATGCGCTTGCGCAACCAGCCAACGGCACCACGGGCGCCATCGGCCCGACCGGAAGCGGCAAATGACTGCTGCTACGCGCCTCGGGCCTAAGGCGCGGGCCCTCGCCTAAGTTTCACTGGTCAGCACGCGTCCGCTGGCCACGATCGACAGCGCGTTCAATGGCGTCCAACTTGTCAAGCGCACGCTCCAAATTCAGCGCGTGGCTGCGGCGGTCGACGACGATCTGCACGGCACGCGCGAAGACGTAGGGAATGACGGCCAAGGCGACCGCGATAGCGGCCCCCGCCGCCTCTTGGGGAGCGCTCTTGCTTCCGGCGAACGTCCCGAACAAGGTCACACCTCCAGCCACCGCGCCCAGGAGCGCAACGATGTTCAGAAACTGGACCATGGGCGGTGTACCTCCGAAGTGTGCAGAAAGCGATCCTAGGGCTTCGCCGGTCCCGCGCGATCAGTACCAACCCATCCGTTTGGAGCTACCGCTCCCGCTCGCCTTGGGATAAAAGTCTGGCTTGAATTTAACCCAAGGTTATTGACAAATATTAACCTTAGGATAAATACTCGACCCCGTCACAACGACGGAGGTCGACATGGTTCTTTCCTTCCCCGCCGCGAAAGCGGCACCCCAGCCACTCTGCTCGCTGCTCGCGAGCATGGTCGGCTTCCTCGAGGGCTTCGAGGACGATCCTGATCAATGCGAGGTGCCGCATCTCCTGCGCGACCTGCGTCACGCACAGGAAAGTGAGTTGGTGGCGCTACCAGCGCCGGCGCCCTGCTCCTTCCACTTCTCCGACGAGATCGACTTCGTCACGAATCGCAAGAAGGGGAAAGGCGGCTATTCGCTCCGCCGCCACGATCCGATCGGGGCGGACCAGATCGGACGGTGGTGCTGGACCGCCACCCGCTACGACGACGAAGGCCGCGCCTGGCACACCAGCGGTATCGCCGTGATCGATGACTTCGGCAACCTGGTGGAAGTTCGGGCATGAACCGGCCGCAGCTCACGCCGCCTCGCGCCGATGGCCATAGCTACCTCTGGGGGCAGATCTTCTTCACTGAGCCGATCGGCCAGTGGATCTGCGTGGCCGGGCACTCGTGCCGTTGGTCGATCGCACGCTCGGATGCCGGGGTGATGGGCCGTGTCCAGCGCCGTCGCGCCAGTCCTCAATCGCTCGCTCAGAGGTCCGCATGAGCTGGCTAGAAGGCATTCTCGTCGCCGGCGCCATCCTCCTGCTGTACGGCGTCGCGAACGTGTTCGACGTGGCCGACAAGGTCACCCACGGCACCGCGAGCGAGATGCTCTACACGGCCTGCAGGAGCGTGAAGCCATGAGGCGACACCTCGACCCGCTGCAGCTCGAGCAGCTGCGCGACGCGCGCAGTCCGGACCGCCCGCTCATCGAGCGTATCTCGGGCGTCGCCGTCAGCATCTGCCTGGCGCTGTTCATCGCGGCGGTTTGCATCGGCTATATCGCCTATGCGCTCGGCCAGCTGCCAGGGCCCACGCCATGACCGCGGCGGATGTGCAGACGTCTGCACCGAGCGCCGCATTCGACCTGTTCGACACGGAAGGCGAGCCGCTCTACTTGGACCTCGTCGGCGTCCTGCTGCAGGACGCTCAGGTGCGCACGGCGCTCGTGGGCGAAGACCGGCACCCGGTGCCGGTGCTCTGGCTAGAGATCCGCCCCGTCCACGCGCTGGTCGGCAACGGCCGAACCATCCACGTCGAGCAGATCTACAGCGAGGCCAGTCGCAAACAGGCCGAGCGAAAAGCCGCATCCCTCAAACGCGGCGCACGCGTCCGCATCACCACCTCCTTCCATGGCATGCGGACGATCCTCCCGGACGTCCAGGCCGTGGCCCTCATCGCTTAATCGGAGCGCCAGCTTGACATCCGTCACCATCACATTCATCGACCTGGGCGACGACCAGGTCAGCGTCCGCACGGACGCGGTCCCTCCCGCGGTTGGCCGTCGCCTCACGCGCGCCGAAGCACTGGCCATGGAGTTCCTCGGGACCTCGTTCCGCCGTGGCGCTGAGGTGATCTACGACCGCCGCCAGATCCCCGCGATCTCCCTCGCGCTAGAGCTCAACGATCCCGAAGGTCTCGGACACGCCGCAACGCCGTGCATTCGCGCTCGCGCGCGCGACGTGGTGTCCAGCATCAGCACGCACGCGCCCGTCGCCGGTGTGGACATCGATCAGTTCCACCAGACGAGGCGGGCAACGTGAGCGCGGTCTACCTGCTTGCCAGCACCTTCGGCCTCGTGTTCGCCCTGAGCCTGCAGAGCAAACTGGTCAACAACGGCCATTACGTTGCAGCCTTCCTCAACAGCGCCGCCATCGGCGCCTGCAACCTGGTGCTTTTCAGGCTCGCCCCGGACGCCACCGGCCTCGAAATCGTCGGCTACCTAGCCGGCGGTCCCTTCGGGGTCATCGCGAGCATGTGGGTGTACCGCCGCATGCGGGCCGGCTCGATGCTGCTGCACGACTTTCCGCTGATCGGTCGCATCTTCTCGGAGCGCCGGCTATGAGCGGCGGCATTGCCACACCCCGGAACATCGTGTCCCGCGGGATCTACACCGGCGAGGATCTGCGGCGATCGTCGCCGCGACAGGGCGCCTACGACGCGTATGCGATCCCCAGTTTGATCGGCGGTCGACTGGTGACCCGCGAGCAGCAGCGCGAGGAGCTGCTCGCGCCACTCCCGCCGGCGCCGCCCATGCCTGCAGCCCGCGGCGCCTCACGCGTTGCCGAACCCGAGCCGGCACCGCTCGGCGAGCCGCCGGCGTCCCCTCCTCCGGCGCCCGAGCCTCTCCAGCCGCCGCCCGTGGTGACGTACGTCAATCGCGTGGCTGAGCGCACTGTTGCTCCTGCGGCCAAGCCCTACAGCGCCCGCGGAGGCAGCTTCCCGGATCTTGTGCTGACGCACCTTCGAGAGTACGGCGGGCATCTCTTTTTCAGCGAGGTCACGACGCGCTACGGCGTCCAGCCAACGTCCATCACCAGCATCTTCAAACCCGCCGTCTCACGGGGCGCGCTGATCCGCGTGCGAATCGGCAAGCGGATGGCGTTCGCGCTACCCGGCTACATCCCGCCCAGCCCGACCGATGGACGAAAAATTGTTATCGGCCCCGTCGACCGCGCGCTAACGGGCACCTCGCTCGACGCGCTCGCCGCCGAACTGCCCGTCGCATCCATGGCCCAGCTCAAGCGCGTGCTCGAAAGCACCGCACGCTTGCTGCTGCAAGCCGCCGAACTGATCCAGCTCGGCCGCCCCACCGACCTTCCCACCAATCTCGCCGGAGAAAAACATGCCCATGACTGAATTCGCTGCGGCGGATGGCGCAGCCATTGCCGACCCCACTGAAATGCAAGCGCTGCCGCTCGACACGCGCAGCTTCGCAGATCTGGATCTCGAGCTGATCGTGGAGCGCCGCTACCAGCCTCGCACGATCTTCGACGAGGGCGCGCTGCAGGAACTCGCGGACGACATCGCGCGGCGCGGCCTGCTGCAGCCGATCCTGGTGCGGCCGCTGCCGCCCAATCGCCTGCAGGACACATTCGAGAGCCGCCCAGCCGGCCAGCGGCTGCCCGAATTCGAGATCGTGGCAGGCGCTCGCCGCTTCCGAGCCAGTCGCCTCGCGGGAATGAAGTCGATTCCTGCGCTGATTCGGGCGTTGGATGACGTCCAGGCCGCCGAGGCCTGCCTCGTAGAGAACCTGCGGCGCGAAGACCTGACCGAGCTCGAGGAGGCCGAAGGCTACGCCGAACTGGTGGAAACCACCGGCGTGGCGAAAGAGGACATCGGCGCCCGAATCAACAAGAGCCGCAGCTACGTCTATGGGCGCATGAAGCTGCTGGACCTCACTGCGACACCACGCGAGGCCCTGCGCAAGGGCGAGATCGATGCGAGCCGCGCACTGCTGATCGCGCGCATTCCCAGCGAGAAGCTCCAGCTCGAAGCGTTGGAAGAGGCCACCGCCAAGGACCATCAGGGCTCGCCGCGGCTCAGCTATCGCGCCTTCCAGACATGGGTGCAGCAGAACGTCATGCTCAAGCTGGCCACGGCGATCTTTCCGATCGACGACGCCACCCTGGTCTCTCCAGCTGGCCCCTGCACCACGTGCATGAAGCGCACCGGCGCCGCGCCGGACGTTTTCACCGACGTTGACGGTCCAGACGTCTGCACGGATCCAACGTGCTTCCACGAGAAGGTATTCGCGCACACTGACCGAATCGCTGACGCAGCACGGGCTCGCGGCGTGGAGGTGATCGAGGGCAAAGAGGCGCTCGAGCTGAAGCCTCACCAGTACGCGAGCTGGCTCAGGGGCTACAACGACCTCACCAGTGAACTGCGGGCCGAACTGTCCACGCGCGATCTGGGCATGGTCAAGCTGTTCATCGACCCTCACACGCACGAGCCGCGCGAGATCATCCCCGCAGATCTGGCACAGAAGGCGAGGCACAAGGCAAGCGTCAAGGAACTCAAGAGGGATCCCGAGCTCGCCAAGAAGCACGCTCAGCAGCAGGCGAAGGATGAGGAGCGCGAGGCGAAGGAGGTCAAGCGCCAGTTGACGCGCGACTACCAAGCCCGATGGCGCGAGGCCGCGGCAGACCAGCTCAAAGCGGGCATCCTCGCGGGGAACATTCAAGCGTTGAGTGCAAACCTGCTGCGGCAGGTCCTCATCGAGATGGCTTTCGGAAGCGGGCGATGCGAGCGCAGCGTCAGCAATGTGCTCGAGGTCGACCAGTACGACGAGGAGCTGCTGGCCTCGACCATCCGCTCACTCGATGACACGCAAGTGGGCTACACGCTACTGCTCGTTCTGCTCGACGGCGATCGGTCTCCCGTGTGGGACTACGTGGACGGTGACCACGTCTTCAGCGACGCTGCACCATCGATCGAGGAGCTCGCACGCCTTCTGTCGTTCGACGTTCAGGCGGTGAAAGAGGACGTGCAGCAGCAGATCCGTGCCGAGCGCGCGGAAGTCGAGGCCTCCGGCGCGGAACTGGCTGCGCAGCCGGAGGGAAGTGCGAAGGGCAAAAAATCGAAGGCGCGGCCTGCGGCGCCCGCGAAGAAGCCGTCGAAGGAAGAGGTTCAAGCGAGCATCGCTACCGCGCTGCAGGAGCTCGATGCTGGGCCAGCCGGAGAGCCCGCCGACGAAGCTGGCGACGCTGTCGATTCCCCAGCCGCCGACGCTGCGGCAGAGTCCCCTGCGGAGATCGGAATTTCCGACAGCGTCGAAGTCAACGACACGAAATACTCGCAGCACGGCAAGCGAGGCACCGTGACCAGGCTCGAGAGCAAGAACAAGGTGCGAGTCGCCTTCGATGACGAAGGCACTGTCGTCGTCTTGCCGGTGAGCGCCTTGACGCTCGTTTCCAAAGCGCTCTGGCCGTGGCCCGGATCGGACGCGACACCCACGCCGGCGAGGCCCGAACTATCCGCTGGCCAGCGAGTGAAGGTCCGCGGGTCTCTCAGCGGGCATAACGCCGAGTACCACGGCAAGGAAGGGACCCTCAAGCGCCAGGTCGACGGCACCACGAAGTGGGTGGTGAACCTGGCCAAGCCGAAGAAGGCGCCCAAGCTGGTCGAGCTCGAGGCCGACGCGCTGGAGGTGCTGGCATGAAGTCCCAAGTCTACTGGCACAACCCCGAAACGGGCTCGGTGTTGAGCGACGACACCGCGCGCTCCGACGGCATCGACACCAGCACGTGGACGAAGGTCGCGCTCCATCCCGTCGCCGCGGCGAACTGTACGCCCGAGCCGTGGCGCGGGGAAGCCGAGGCCATCGTAGATGCTGCCCAACGCTTGGCGCGCCGCGGCTTTTTCGCGCCGAGCACGTGCGCCGATTCAGAAACGGCCGCCGATATGGCGCTGATGCGTTGCGCCCTCGCGCAGATCGCATGGCCTCGCATCACCCGACCAGGCGACATCACCTCACTGACCGATGACCTGATCGCAATCCTTGGCCGTCCGAACTTCACTTGCATTCGCTTAGCGCAGGCCCTGCGCTTGTGCGGTACCGAGATCAAGACGAAGGCGGAGCACGAGCAGGCGGCGGTGATCCACTTCCTGCTTATGCGGTATGTGAGCCACGGTAGCGACTGGGCGAAGCAAGCCGACGCCGACCTTCGCGAGATGCTCGACCAGGTCGACGCGAAGAACAAGGCGGCAGTGCAGTCCGCAGAAGCGAAGGGAGGCTGCCATGGAAAGTAGGGCAATCGGCGCATTGCTGCTGGGCGTCGTCTGCTCCATGCTGGCCTATGGCTTCGGCTGCTTCATCGGCGCGCGCAAACAGCGCGACTTGTGGCGAGCGGAGATGAATAAGGCAGATCGCTATGCACGCGCTGTAGACGACCTGGACAGGTGGTGCGGTCATGCATCTCCACATGCCAAGCTCATCGCCCGCCATCTGACGGCGCACGGCGATGGCCTTGACTACAACGCCGGCACACCGAGCGCCGACGAGGCCTGTGGCATCAGCGGCCTGCGGATACAACTCCAGCGCCTCGATGCAACTGCCGCGGCCCCCGCTGCGGCTGGGGGCGCGATGGACCTTACACGCCAGGCCCTGGACGTCGCGTACAACGGCCTGAAGTGGTATCGGGACCGCTACCCCGAGGCGGTGGATGGGAGCGACGACGAGGCCGATGACCTGATCGAACGGGCCCTCGCACAGCCCGCACCTGTAGATGACGCGTGTCCGGGCCCGGTCACCCAGTCGTGGGTGCATGGCATCTCGATGATGCAGCAGAGCGTCCTGTTGGCGGCAATTCGCGGGCCCGACGGTCTCGCGAAGTATGGGGGCGGGGCGAAGATGCTGCTTCGGTGGTATCGACGGTGCGTGCTCCTGTCCGCAATGGACCGCCGCGTGCTGCGAGATCCGATCGAGCCAAACGGCGGATCGTTCACGGGCCCCTCGCTCGAAGGGGAGGATGACCAGGACCACTGGAGCGATCGCATGCAGGCGCACGTCAACGACTACCTGCGCCAGGTCGACGCCCTTCCGCATCACTACCAACTGCACTTCCTGCATGCGGTCGAAATCCTGGGCTACAAGCATCCGGACGCGGAGATCCGCCTCTTCTGGAATCGTCTGTACGTGCGCCTGGTGCATGACTTCCACCTATGGCCGGAAACCGAAGAGCAACTCGACAGCCGCCTCGGAGACTCACGTAGGGGTTGGCTCAATCGCGCAGACCCCGCGACGGTGGAGTGATCGCCATGTTGACCAAGCTCTTCCGTTCGTTCTGGTTCAAGCACCCTCTTGCCCGCTTCCAGTGGTATCGCCGCTGGTACGGCGGTCGGTGGGAGCGGCATTGGATCGATATTTGCGGCAGCTGCATGTGGCTCGACATGCATCCAGAGCGCTGCTGGCCGGCGTACCGCCAGCCGTGCTCATTCGGCACGCCGGAGATCGAGGACTACCCAATGCCGGAGGCATCTCGATGAGCCGCACAGCAGTCCTTCTCACACCGACTGAGGTCGAGACGTCGCTCAAGCCCTTGCGCGCCGCCGCCAAGGCGCTGCGCATAGGCGTTGCTACCGAACTGGAGTGGGTAACCGTCGGCAACGCGATCGAAACGGCGGTCCGGCTCGAGCAGCGCGTGCTGCCGCGCGGCCTGGCCGAGCATCTGCAGAGCGCGCTCATCGCTCTGCAGGAGATCCGCCGGCGTGCGCTGGCCAGCGGCGCCTGGCTGCCGGTCGAGATCTACCTGCAGGAGATGGAGCAGGTCGACACGGCCGTGGAGCTGCACGAGTGGCAGCTGCTGCAGCTCAGCGCGGCCGAAGCTGGCCAGTACACGCCGAGGCCGGCTCACTTCAAGTCGACGGCCGTCGACCAGATTCAGGGAGAGCTCACATGATCGGCGAACAGAAGACCGGCACGCTCGAGGGCGTGGTAATCAGCGCGGTCTCGCATGAAGGTCTACGCGCCACCGTCAATGGCAAGCCGGCGCGCCTCGCCATTGTCCTTGACGATGGGACCATCATCAGCGCCGGCGACGACGTGGCACGCGAGGCCGAAGCCGTGGCGGTGAACTGCTATCGAAACATGCTGCGGCTGAAAGGGCACCTCCGGGTCCTAAGCGTGCCGCTAGCGACGTCGCCCCCAAACGAATGATCCCCCTTCCACGCCTAACCCTAACCAAGCCCGCTCAAGCGGGCTTTTTCGATTTGCTGAGCGAGCCTAGTCGTCTCGCATCACCTTGTCCAAGAGGTGTGAGTGGTAGCCACAATAGCCACCATTATCTTGGTCGTCTTGCTTGAGCGGTTCTTCACAGAGTGAGCATCTCTTGTAATCGAGTTCAGCGCCGCACCACAGGCAATGCTGCTCTTCGATGAAGAAGGTTGAACGCCGACAGCAGTAGCAGCGCTCGACGCCAGGCTCGCCCCCATCGCGGGGGTCATAGTCATAGGCTTCGTTCAGCACACTGATCAACAACGGAGCAATCAAATCCGAGTGTCCGCAGGCAACGCAGACGTATTTGAACGACTTCTCCTGACCCTCAACGGTGCTCCCGCTATCAATATCTTCTTGGCTGGGAGTAAGCAGGGGCGAGCCGCATTCCTCACACTGGCACTGATCTAGCCAGGGCTGCATAAGCTCAGGGACACAAGCCTCATCCCACGCCTTCCCACATTTCGCCAGTGTGTCGGTGAAGAATTTGTGATGCGCGAGCATGACAGGCCACGCAGAGGCTAGCAGTTCAGCCGGCTGCTCGTTCAGTTGCTTAAGCATGAATTCGCGCAGCACAGGAAACAGGTCGGCAACAAATCCTGCTACCTCGCCCAGCGTATTGGCCGGGTGCAAATGCTCAAGGTGGTTCCGGCATTCCTGCATCTTTTCGATGACCGGCCAGTCGACTTCAATCCCGAACCCCTCGAAACGCTTCCTGATGGTCGCGACATCGATGGTGGTCTTCTTGAACTTGCCAACTGGCTTCCACTCAATGCCTCCCTTTCCGTCCGCTTGCGGTAGAACTTCAGGGGGATTGAAGATAAGGTCAGGCGCTTGCTCAGGATCGTCGACCGAGACTGCGATCTTGTACTTAAACAGAAGCAGGATGCCTGCAAACAGGTTTCGCACCGCTGAGAGTGCACGGGTCGGGTCGCCCCCGTGTCTCGGTTCCTGCTTAGTCCGCTCGAAGTCCTCAATACCAAGGCGAATGGATGTGAGCGCGTTCTCCTTAAGCTTTTCTGCGTCTAGTTCCGCCATTGTTGCTCGCTGAGGTTAAAAGCTGCTCTCGTGCCACATCAAAGCCCGGCTTGTCTGTAGTCGCTGCCATGTCGATCACACACGAGGGAAGTAGCCACCCTGTTAGTCGACAAGGCGTCGACGGTTGGTAAACGCTATTGCGGGCTGGAGGCGGGCCCACTACTACCGCTAGAGCTCTGAGTTGTCGCACGTCGATCGATCAGTCTGTGAAGCGCCCCGTCTAAATGACCAGCGATGAACGCGATAGCGACTGTGAAGTGAATTCGCTCTAGAGATGCTCCTTCCTGAGGCTTGCCAGCGCGGTCAGATGCGGCCTTTTCGAGTGCAAGCAATGACTTTCCGTTCTTGGAATCACGAAAATGTCCGGCCGCTACGAGCGCCCTCGTCATTTGCACGACTTCGTTTGACTCGAATGTTTTCGCGGAGACCTCATGAGCAGCTTTGTTCCGAACTTTTCGAATTCGTTCAAGGTCCTCAAACATCCAACGAGGTATCAAGTCGAGCGCATAAGCAAGCTTGATTCGTGAAGAAAACGTTGCGAGAGGTCCCATTCCCGCAAACAAAGGGTCGGCCGCCACCTTAGCCACGTGCTCGTTTCTTGCGAGATTGAATGACAGCAATGATTTCAGCACGTCATCCACGGCACTCGCACCGACAAGAATTACGCCGCGATCAGATTCCGACATCATTTCCCCAAACAGATCATCTGCGCGCCGGTCGACCTCGGCACGATTGTTAGGGTCATATGTGTGGGTAGGTTCTGACGGCATATCAGCAACTGTTGTACCCGCAAATTATGCGGCATCGCAGGCTAAACACCTCCGGTACGCCATGACGGCTACAATCTGCAAATTCGCTAGGGGTGCTACATCGGGCGACCGATCTGGCTGAGAACACACCCTTTGAACCTGTTCTGCCATGTTTATTTTCATGGCATGAGGTAATCCTCGCGCAGGGAAGCTGGTCCGGCGGCCTGTCACGTTCTCTCGCGTGCCGGCCGCGCCGCTGGAGCCTCGCCCACCTGCCAAACCTTTGCCCGGAGCAAACGGATGGCACACGACGACACATCGAACCCTCTCGCCAACGAGGCGCTGACGCCGCTGCCGGCGTCGCAGCGCGTCTTCGGCTGGCACGACCATGCCTCGCTCTGGTTCAGCCTGGGCGTGGGCCTGCTGGTGATGCAGATCGGCGCCTACCTGGTGCCGGCCGTGGGCACGCGCGACGCGGCGATCGCGATCGCGCTGGGTTCTTGCCTCGGCGCCGCGCTGCTGGCCTGGACCGCGCGCCTGGGCTGCGAGAGCGGCCTGGCCAGCGCGGGCCTGATGCATGCCACCTACGGCAGCGCCTTCGCGCGGCTGCCGGTGCTGCTCAACATCGTGCAGCTGGTGGGCTGGACCACCTTCGAGCTGGTGATCATGCGCGAAGGCACGCAGGCCATCGGCCAGTCGGTGGCCGGGCCATGGCTCGGCAGTGCCTGGGGCGGCGTGGCGACCACGCTGCTGTGGGGCGCGGTGCTGCTGGCGCTGCTCGCGGGCTCGATGGTGAAACTGGTGCGGCGCTTCGTGAGCCGCTTCGGGTTGCCGCTGGTGGTGCTGTCGCTGCTGTGGCTCAGCTGGCAATTCGCAACGCAGTTGCATGCCAAGGGCTTCGATGCCTTCTGGTCGCGCCCGGGCGACGGCAGCATGGGCATGTTCGGCGCCCTCGACCTCGTGATCGCGATGCCGGTGTCGTGGCTGCCGCTGGTGGCCGACTATGCGCGGCACGGCAAGCGCAGCGCAGGCGGGCTCGGCAGCGCCTTCAGCGGCACCTGGATCGGCTATGCGCTGGCCAACATCTGGTGCTATGCGCTGGGCGTGATGGTGGTGAGCGTGGCCGAGCCCGGCACCAGCCTGGTCACGGCGCTGCTGCTGGCGCAGGGCGGGCTGGTGGCGCTGGGCCTGATCCTGATCGACGAGCTCGACAACGCCTATGGCGACGTCTACTCGGGCTCGGTCTCCACCCACAGCCTGCTGCCGCGCTGGAGCGTGAAGCGCTGGGGCCTGCTGCTGGCCGTGCTGTGCATCGCGCTCGCGCTGGTGCTGCCGATGCACACGCTCGAGCCCTTCCTGCTGCTGCTGAGTTCGGTGTTCGTGCCGCTCTATGGCGTGATCCTCGGGCGCCTGGGCGGCGGCCGCGCGGTGGCGCCGGCCGGCGCGCGCCCCAAGGTCGACCTGGCGGCGGCGCTGATCTGGATCGCGGGCATCGCGGCCTACCACGCGCTCGCGAAGTGGGCGCCGCAGTTCGGCTCGGCGCTGCCGACGCTCGCGCTGACCTTCGTGCTGGCCTGGCTCAGCCGGCCGAAGCCTGCAGCGGCAGGCGCTGCGTCGGCACTGGCGCAAAGCCGTGGTTGAGCGGGCCATGACCGGCGCCAACCCGCACGTCGACCGCGGCCGCCATCGCGCCGAGGATGTAGGCGCGCGCGCGCTCCACCGCCTCGGGCAGCGCAGCACCCAATGCCAGGTGCGCGGCGATGGCCGACGACAGCGTGCAGCCGGTGCCGTGCAGGTTGCGGCTCTCGATGCGGCGCGAGGCCAGGCGCGTGCGTTCGCCACTGGATTGCAACAGCACGTCGACCACCTCGCTGCCCGGCAGGTGGCCGCCCTTGAGCAGCACGGCGCGCGCACCGAGCGCCAGCAGTTCGTCGGCCGCGCCGTCGAGCGCGCCGATGCCTTCGATCGCATGGCCGATCAGCAGGGCCGCCTCGTCGAGGTTGGGCGTGACCACCGCGGCGCGCGGGAACAGTTCGCGCACCAGCACCTGCACCGTCTCGGCCGCGATCAGGCGGTCGCCGCTGGTGGCGACCATTACGGGATCGAGCACCACGTTCGGCAGGCGGTAGTGGTCGATGGCCCAGGCCACGACCTCGACCACCTCGGGCGCATGCAGCATGCCGAGCTTGACCGCGTCGACGCCGATGTCCTCGACCACGGCCTGGATCTGCGCCTTGAGGAAAGCCGGGGGCACGCCGTGGATGCCGGTGACGCCGAGCGTGTTCTGCGCGGTGAGCGCGGTGATGGCCGTCATGCCGTAGCAGCCGAGGGCCGCGAAGGTCTTGAGATCGGCCTGGATGCCGGCGCCGCCGCCGCTGTCGGAGCCGGCGATCGAGAGCACGCGCGCATAGCGCTGGGTGGGTCCTTGGGTCATGCCGAAAATTATCGACGCGATTCGAAGGCCCGAGGAGCATCGCGATGAAGCTGCCCTTCCGATCGGTGGCGATCCTCGGCGCGGGCCTCATGGGCCGGCTGATGGCCGTGACGCTCGCGCGGGCCGGCTGCCGCGTCCACCTGCACGAAGCGGGCAGCGCCGAGGCCGAAGGCGCGGCCGCGCGCGTGGCCGCGGCCATGCTCGCGCCGCTGGCCGAGTCGGCCGTGGCGCCGGTGCCACTGGTGCGCATGGGCCACCACGCGCTGTCGCGCTGGCCCGAGCTGCTCGCGCCGCTGGCGCGGCCGGTGTTCTTCCAGCGCGAAGGCACGCTGGTGCTGTGGCACCGGCAGGATGCGAACGAGGCCGCGCGGCTCGCGCGCGTGCTGGCCCACACCGGCACGCAGGTGCCGGAGTTGGCGCCGATGCGCACGCTCGATGGCGCGGGCATCGAGGCGCTCGAGCCCTCGCTGGGCCGGCGCTTCGCCAGCGGCCTGTTCCTGCCCGGCGAAGGCCAGCTCGACAACCGCGCGCTGCTGGCCGCGTTGCTCGCGACCTTGCAGGCCGACGACAAGGTGACGCTGCACTGGCAGTCGCCGCGCGCGCCCGAGGACTTCGCGCCCGGTTCGCCAGGCCAGCCCGACTGGCTCATCGACTGCCGCGGCCTCGGTGCCCGGCCGCAGTGGAACGCGCTGCGCGGCGTGCGCGGCGAGGTGATCCGCGTGCATGCGCCCGACGTGACGCTGGCGCGGCCCACGCGGCTCGTGCATCCGCGCTATCCGCTCTACATCGCGCCCAAGCCCGAGGGCCTGTTCGTGATCGGCGCGACCGAGATCGAATCGGACGACATGTCGCCCGCGAGCGTGCGCTCCACGCTCGAGCTGCTCAGTGCCGCCTATGCGGTGCACAGCGGCTTCGCCGAGGCGCGCATCGTCGAGATCGCGACGCAGTGCCGCCCCACCCTGCCCGACAACCTGCCCGCGCTGCGCCAGCCGCGGCCGCGCGTGCTGCAGATCAACGGCCTGTACCGCCACGGTTTCATGATCGCGCCCGCGCTGCTCGACGCCGCGATGGAGTGGCTCGCGCAGGGCCGCTCGCCTCTCGCGCAAGGCTTCGGCCTGGAGACCCCATGACGACGATGAACATCCTGATCAACGACAAGCCCTTCGCGCTGCCCGAGCACGCCACGCTGACCGACGCCCTCGCCGCGCTGAATGCCACGCCGCCCTTCGCGGTGGCCGTGAACCGCGAGTTCGTGCCGCGCTCGGCCTATGCAGCGCGCGCGCTGCGGCCCGACGACCGCGTCGAAGTGATCCGCCCCGTGACGGGCGGCTGAACGCATTGATGGAGACAAGACCGATGACCACGACCCCGAACGATCCGCTGGTGCTCTACGGCGAGACCTTCCACAGCCGCCTGCTGCTGGGCACGGCGCGCTATCCGTCGCCCGACCTGCTCGAGGCCGCCGTGAAGCGCGCGAAGCCCGCGATGCTCACGGCCTCGCTGCGGCGCCAGACCGCCAACCAGGGCTCGGGCAACAGCGAGCTCGGCAACGGCTTCTGGGAGCTGCTGCGCCGGCTCGAGGTGCCGGTGCTGCCCAACACCGCGGGCTGCCACAGCGTGCAGGAGGTGGTCGCCACCGCGCAGATGGCGCGCGAGCTGTTCGACACGCCGTGGATCAAGCTCGAGCTGATCGGCGACGACTACACGCTGCAGCCCGACACGCTGAACCTGGTCGATGCCGCCTCGCAGCTGATCCGCGACGGCTTCAAGGTGCTGCCCTACTGCACCGAGGACCTGGTGCTGTGCCAGCGGCTGGTCGACGTCGGTTGTCAGGCCGTGATGCCGTGGGCCGCGCCGATCGGCACCGGCCGCGGGCCGGTCAACCCCTATGCGCTGCAGGTGCTGCGCGACCGGCTCGAGGTGCCGATGCTGGTCGACGCGGGACTCGGCCTGCCCTCGCATGCCTGCCAGGTGATGGAGTGGGGCTTCGACGGCGTGCTGCTGAACACCGCCGTCGCTCTCGCGCAGGACCCGGTCGCGATGGCCGGCGCCTTCGCCGATGCGGTGCAGGCCGGCCGGGCCGCGCGCCGCGCCGGCGCCATGGCCGCGCAGGATGCGGCGCAGGCCAGCACGCCGGTGCTGGGCACACCGTTCTGGCATCACGCGGGATGAGCGGCGCCATGAACGACAGCCTTCACCTGGACCGCGCGCGCGTCGCGCAGGAGATCGTCGCGGCGCATGGCCTGCGCTTCGGCGCCGCCACCTCGGCCCCCGCGGCCGCCATCGCCTACAGCGCCGACGACGCCATCTACCGCGGCGCGCGGCAGGCCTGCGGCGCGCTTGGCTTCATCGACATCGACGCCGAATGCATCGCACGCGCCTGGCGCGCGCAGAGCGAGCGCCTCGGCGGCTTCGACGCGCAGCGCTGGCCCGACGCGCCCGCCGATTTCGGCCTGCGCGAATTTCCGCCGGCGGCGCGCGACAACGCCTTCGCGCCCTGCCCCGAGCAGCTCGGCCTCTATGCCGTGCTGCCCGATGCGGCCTGGGTCGGCCGCATGGCGCGCGCGGGCGTGCCGACGGTGCAACTGCGCTTCAAGTCCGAGGACGCACAGGCCGTGGCGCGCGAAGTGCGCGCGGCCGTCGAGGCCGTGCAAGGCACCGGTGCGCTGCTGTTCATCAACGACCACTGGCGCCTGGCGATCGAGGCGCGTGCCTACGGCGTGCACCTGGGCCAGGAAGACCTCGACGCGCTCGCGCCCGAGGAACTGCAACAGATCCACGCCGCCGGCCTGCGCCTGGGCGTCAGCACGCACGGCTATGCCGAGATGGTGCGCGCCGATGCCGTGAGCCCGAGCTACATCGCGATGGGCGCGGTCTACCCGACCACGCTCAAGAAGATGGCGACCGCGCCACAGGGCGTGGCGCGGCTCGCGGCCTACGCGCGATTGCTGCGCGGCTATCCGCAGGTGGGCATCGGCGGCATCGACGCGCTGCGCCTGCCCGAGGTGCTCGCCACCGGCGTCGGCTCCGTCGCCGTGGTGCGCGCGCTGGTCGCCGCCGAGGACCCCGAAGGCACGGCCGCGCAATGGATGGCAGCCATCGACGCCCACCGCACCGCATCGGCTGCGAAGCCCTGAAACCCGACCGAATGACGCATCCTTCTCTTCTTCTTTCGCGCACCCCCATCGCCTGCGCGATGGCCGCCCTGCTCGCCGCCCACGGCGCTTTCGCCCAGGCACAGGACACCACCGCGCTGCCCGCGGTGACCGTGAACCCGGCCGCCCTCGCGCCGCCGGCCGAGATCAGCGGCTTCGGCGACATGCCGCTGCGCGAGCTGCCGCTGTCGGCCACCGTGATCGACAGCAACCAACTGCGCGCGAGCGGCGCGCGCCGTCTCGCCGACCTCACGCAGTTCGATGCCTCGGTGACCGATGCCTACAACTCGGCCGGCTACTGGGACTACCTCACGGTGCGCGGCTTCGTGCTCGACAACCGCTTCAACTACCGGCGCGAGGGCCTGCCGATCAGCGCCGAGACCTCGATCCCGCTCGACAACAAGGAGCGCGTCGAGATCCTGCGCGGCACCAGCGGCATCCAGGCCGGCACCAGTGCGCCGGGCGGACTCGTCAACTACGTGGTCAAGCGGCCGACCGAACACGATCTGCGCACGGTGCGCATCGAGACCACGAGCCGCGGCAGCCTGCTCGGCGCGGTCGACCTCGGCGGGCGCTTCGGCGCGCAGCGCGAGTTCGGCTACCGGATCAACGTCGCAGCCGAGAACCTCAAGCCGCTGGTGCACGACCTCGACGGCAACCGCAACCTGTTCTCGCTCGCGGCCGACTGGCGCATCACGCGCGATTCGGTGCTCGAGTTCGAGATCGAGAAGAGCCGCAAGACGCAGCCGAGCCAGAACGGCTACAGCCTGCTGGGTGCCCGGTTGCCGGCGCCGGTCGATCCGCGCATCAACCTCAACAACCAGCCCTGGTCGCAGCCCTCGGAATTCGATGCGCTGACCGGCACCTTGCGCTTCAGCCAGGCCATCAACACCGACTGGCGCTGGAGCGCGCAGATCGGCCGCCAGCGGCTGCGCACCGACGACCGCCTGGCCTACGCCTTCGGCTGCGGCGCCGAGGGCAACTACGACCGCTACTGCAGCGACGGCACCTTCGACGTCTACGACTTCCGCAGCGAGAACGAGCGCCGCACGCAGACCGCGGGCAGCCTCAACCTCAAGGGCAACGTGATGACCGGCAGCATGCGGCACGAGCTCGGCATCGGCCTCTTGCAAAGCCGCGTGCGCAACCGCTTCCAGAACCAGGCCTACAACTACGCGGGCACCGGCAACATCTGGGCGACCTCGTTCGTGCCGCCGGCGCCCGACGCCACCACGCCGCAGACCAACCGCGACGAGCGCTCGACCGAGCTCACCCTGCAGGACGCGATCCGCTGGAACGAGCGCTTCACCACCTGGGTCGGCGTGCGCCACACGCGGCTCGACCGCAGCAGCATCGGCAACGACGGCTCCGACCCGACCGGCTACAAGCAGGACGTGACCACGCCGTGGGTGGCCGTGAGCTACGTGCTGCGGCCCGAGCTGGTGGCCTATGCGAGCTGGGGCAAGGGCGTGGAGTCGCAGGTGGTGCCGAACCGGCCCGACATCTACAGCAATGCCGGGCAGGCGCTCGCGGCGCTCGCTTCGCGGCAATGGGAGCTGGGCCTCAAGGGCGGCAACGAGGCCTTCAACTGGCAGCTCGCGTGGTTCGACATCTCGCGGCCGCTGACCAACCTCGATGCCTGCGGCGAATCGTGCACGGTGCGCAACGACGGCCGCGCCGTGCATCGCGGGCTCGAGGCCGGCGCGCAATGGAATCAGGGACCGTGGCGCCTCGGCGGCAGCGTGTCGGTCATCGACGCGAAGCGCCGCGGCAGCACGGCCGATCCCGCGCTCAACGGGCAGTCGCCGACCAACGTGCCCAAGCAGGTGCTGCGCGCGCAGGTCGCCTACCGCGTGCCCGCGGTGGCGGGCCTCGAGATCGCGGGACAGCTGTCGTACGAAGGCCGGCGCAACGTGCTGCCCGATGGCTCGATCCGCCTGCCGTCGTGGACGCGTCTCGATGCGGTGCTGCGCTACGACACCAAGCTCAACGGCGTGAACACCAGCTGGTCGCTGGCCGTCGACAACGTCTTCGATCGCCGCTACTGGAAGGAATCGCCCTACCAGTTCAGCCACGTCTACCTGTTCCCGGGCGCACCGCGCACGCTGCGGCTCGGCGTGAGCATCGCGCTCTGAACTTTTTTAGCGAAAAGTTGCGTCGGTTTGCCAGACCCTCAAAAACGACGCTATAATCTGAGGCTTGTTCCTCGATAGCTCAGTCGGTAGAGCGCCGGACTGTTAATCCGTAGGTCCCTGGTTCGAGCCCAGGTCGAGGAGCCAAAACAAGCCGCAAGGCTACTGGATGCCCCGCTACTCACAAGGTAGCGGGGCATTTTCCTTTGTGCAGGTCGTTCTTCTTCGAAGACGAACGAAAAAAAGCCCGGCAGCCGCCGGGCTGGCGCTTCTCGCGAAGCCGCGTCAGAACTGACGCGTATCGCAGAGTCGGCCCTTGCAGTCCGAGGTCGTGAAGTAACGTTCGCCCTCGCCGTGGACCTCCGCCAGGCTGGCACCCTTCTTTCCTTCCTCGTTGGCACGCACCACCAGCTTCGCGAAGTCGAAGGAATCGTCGCTAGCCTTTTCGTAGAACGAGAACTTCGCGGACTGCGTCGCATCCTTTTCGTAGATGAACTTCCTTCCGTCCAAGAAGGTGGGGCTGTCGAGCAAACGGAACCCCTTGGCACCTTGCGCGTTGAGCTGGGCCAGGAAGGCAGCTGTGCTGTCTTCACCGGCGGCTTTGTCGAGGAAGGCGTAGGCGTAGGCGGCGTTGCTCTTGTCGTCCTTCTCGAAGATCCGGATCCTGGTCCCGCCCCATCGCGCCTCCAGCGCATGCGGGTAGTAGCCGTTCACGCCCTTGGCGTTGAGCTCGGTGAGGAACGCATCCGCGGTGGGCGTGGCGCTCCACTCGGTCACGATGTAGCTGTAGGTCGTGTCCGCGGCGTTGTCCTTGTAATAGAGGCCCACGTCGCCGAACAACGGCCTGTAGCCGCGCAATCCCTGCGCCCTCAGCTGCTCCCTCAGCGCCGCGACGCTGTCCGCGGCGACCACCTGCTCATAGCTGTAGGTCGTCGTCGAATCCTTCACATAGAGGGAAACGTTCCCCTCATCGCCGTATTCGCCGAAGGCGACAAAGCGATAGCCCCGCTCGCCCTGCGAATTGAACTGTCGCACCATTTCGTTCATGTTCTCTTCGGAATTTGGCAATTTCAGCGCTTCGTACATCACCACCCGCACGCTGGATTCCGGCTCGGGCGCGGGCGCGGGCCCGGGCGGCGGAGGAGGAGGAGGTGCGGGAGGCGTCGGGGGCGGCTGCATCAGCGGAAACACCGGCAAGCCGCCACCACCACCGCCTCCTCCGCCGCAGGCCGCCAGGGCCAGGCACGCAGCAGCCACACCCGTCACGGCGATCGATTTCAATCTCATTGGAAGACTCCCTTTTGAATGACTTGGCAAGAAACTTCAGGGATCCTGCAAAAGCAGCCTAAAGCCATTGAACAGGCCAGCGGCAGCCACTCGGGATTTGAAGTGCCGCAAATATCTTAGTCATTTTTCTCATTATTAATTTGCTAATTATTTGGCATTGATTTTCAATAAGCCATAAAGCCAATCGAAATAAATTACCAAATAACGGGCAAAAAAAAGCCCGGCATCGGACCGGGCTCAAGCCTTCTTGCAGTCAAGCATCAAAGGGACGGGCAACCCGTCAAGGAGAATGGAAAGTGGCGCGCGACGCGCCTGCCATGGGATGGAGTTTACTGTATATTTGTACAGTCTTCTCTACCCAGGAGCACTGCCATGCCCCGCATCGAACAACCGGTGGTCGTGCCCAACTACGCGCTGACCGACGCCCTCTCGTGGATCTCGAAATTCGCCCATGCCTGGAAGGCGATCGAGCCCGCGCCCGCCACGCTCAGCATCGACGGCTTCATCATCTGGGGACCGGTGCTCTACGAGAAGCACAGCGCCGAAGATCCGGTGCAACTCGCGGCGCGCCTGTTCGGCAGCTCGGGACCCTACTTCAGGTACCTGTACCCGGGTGCGGCGGCCGCGGCCAACCAGGGGTGAGGACTTGGGCGACACGGGAATGTCGGAGAATCGTGCGATGAACTGGCATGCACCGTCCCTCCTGGCCCTCCTGTCGATCCCCTGCGCGCTGGCCATCGCCGGCTGCTCGACGCCCCCAAACGAAGTGATGCAGTTCCGCGAAGGCGTCCTGCGCGCCACCACCTACACGCAGGCGCAGCTGTACTGCGACAACAAGAACCAGAGCCCGCGCTGGCTCGGCAAGGCACCGGCCGAAAGCGGCGTGCTGTTCCGCTGCGAATGATGCGATGAGGCAGGCCGCGCGCTGAGCCGCGGCCTTGCAAAGACAGGCATCGTCGGGCTCGCACCGATCCCGCGACACTCGATCCACTCCGGCCGGCAAGCATTGCGCTCGCCGGCCTTTTCATTTCCTGGCGCCGATCAATGCGCCGTGAGGCCGCCACCGCCGGTCGCGTCGCGGCGGGTCTTCGCGTTGTCGATGGTCGCGCTGACCGAGCTGGTGTTGATGGCCAGCGCCACGAGCACCGAGCCGACGAAAGCCGGGTCGGTCGAGCCGCTGAATTCCGAAGCGCCCGCGATGGCCAGGGCCTGCTGCACCTGCTGGCGCGTGAGTTCGGCTGCCGCTTCTCCAACGACGTTCTTCTTGGTGGTTGCCATCTGAAAACTCCTGATTCTGGAAGTGAGGAAAAACAAAACAACGCCAGCCGACTGCGAGCCGCATGAACTCCATCACGCGCCACAACCCTCCGCCAACGATGAAATGTTAACTGGAGGTCAAAAATACGACGAAGGTTTTCACTCGAAGAAGGCCTCGAGAACACCATCGCCGTGCTCATCTTTTCCAAAGATTTAGCGATGGATAATCGCGCCTCGCTCCGCCAGCCGGCGCATCGCGCAAGCCCTCGGGCCTTGCCGTTCGTGCCTCGCTGCAGGCGGCGCGTTTCGAAGATGGGCCACCTTCCAAGAGCCCCCGTTCGAGCCGAGGTCGAGGAGCCGTTTTCCATCCCAGGCCCTGCCGGAATCCGCACCGCGGAGGACGCGCATGCGCACATGACTTTCGACACTGGCGTGCCGGGTGACCGGTCCGTATCGTCGCGCGGTCGCTTGCGACGCGGTATCGAATCGGGAGCTCGTATTGGCCACGCGGTCCCACCTTCGGCTGTTCGATAGGGGCGCCTGCCGCGCAGGCGCCGTGTTGTTTCACTTGATAGATCGGGACATGGCTTTTTCCAAACTTTCTCTCGCAAGCGCACTGGCCGGCCTGCTGGCCCTCTCGGGTTGCCAGACCATGGACATGCAGATGGGCAGCCAATCGGCCAAGACCGTGGCCACGGGCAGCGCGGCCGGCGCCGCCACCTCGGGCGAAAGCAGCGCGCTCGAGCGCTGCGACTCGCCGCTGGGCACCGTCTCGCTGATCGAGAACGTGAATGCCGGCTGGTACACCGTGCTGACCGGCGAATACAAGCTGCCGCCCACCGCCAACCTGCTGCGCCTGCTGGTGCAGCAATCGAACTGCTTCGTGGTGGTCGAGCGCGGCGCGGCCGGCATGAACGCGATGACGCGCGAGCGCGCGCTGCAGCAGTCGGGCGAGATGCGCGGCGGCAGCAACTTCGGTCGCGGCCAGATGGTGGCGTCGGACTACGGCCTGTCGCCCGAGATCGTGTTCAGCAACAACGACGCGGGCGGCCTCGGCGGCGCCATCGGCGGGCTGGTCGGCGGTGGCCGCGGCCGTGCCATCGCGAGCCTGGGCGCGAACCTGCAGACCAAGGAAGCCTCGGCGCTGCTGACGCTGATCGACAACCGCTCGGGCGTGCAGGTCGCGGCCGCGGAAGGCAGCGCCTCGAAGACCGACTTCGCGGGCTTCGCCGACCTCGCCGGCGGCCGCGCGGCCGGCGGCGTCGGCGGCTACACGCGCACGCCGCAGGGCAAGGTGATCGCGGCGGCCTTCATGGACGCCTTCAACCAGATGGTCCGTTCGCTGCGCAACTACAAGGCGCAAACGGTGCGCGGCCAGGGCCTCGGCGGCGGTGGCCGTCTCGGCGTGGATGGCGGCGCAGCGCCGTCGCAGACCTACGTGCCGGCCGAGCAGCCGACGCGCCGCCGCAAGTAAGCGCGGCGAGCGACGAACCGCGTCGCGCGAGCCCCGCCGCCGCCAGGCCGCGGGGCTTTTTGTCGCCCGTCTTTTCAGAGATGCCGCGTCTCGGCCGGCGGGTTGAACCAGTTGTTGTTGCGCCCGTCCATGTACATCACGGGCGCGGCCACCAGCTCGTCGGGCGTGGCGTCGTCGAGGCAGCTGACGTTGATGCTGACGTACTTGCCGCCGACCTCGGCCACGTCGCCGCGGCCGAAGGGCCGCACGCCGCAATGGCGGCAGAACAGGTGGTGCGTGCTGTACGAGCCGAACTGGTAGCTCGACAGCTCGTCCTCGCCACTGACCATGCGGAAGGCCTCGGGTCGCACGATCGCCCCCCAGTTGCGCGCCTTGGCACAGATCGAGCAGTTGCAGCGGCCGGTGCCGGCCGCGAGATCGATGTCGGCCTGGAAGCGGACCTTGCCGCAGTGGCAGCTGCCGTTGTAGGTCTTGAGCATGGGCTTTTCTCCTGGGGGTCTGGGGTGTTGGAAGGCCCGAAGACTAAGGTCCATTGCGGACAGATTCTGTCCTCGATCGCAGGCATCATCGTCTCCATGCTGTCCGCTTCCGCCCGCCTCATCCGCCTGTTGTCGCTGTTCCAGGCCCAGCGCGCCTGGACCGGCGCCGAGCTCGCGCGCCGCCTCGAGATCACCGAGCGCACCCTGCGCCGCGACGTCGACCGATTGCGCAGCCTCGGCTACACGGTCGACTCCACTTCGGGCGTGGCCGGCGGCTACCGGCTCGGCGCGGGCACCAGCCTGCCGCCGTTGCTGCTCGAGGACGAGGAAGCGATCGCGGTGGCGGTCGGGCTGGGCGTGGGCCCGGCCGCCAGCGACGGCGGCAACGACATCGAGAACGCCTCGATGCGCGCGCTGGCCAAGCTCGAGCAACTGATGCCGCCGCGGCTGCGTCGCCGGCTCGACAAGCTGCGCGCCACGGTGGTGCCGGTGCTGCAGAAACGCTCGGACATCCGGCTCAAGGCGGTGTCGCTGTTCGCCGAGGCCTGCGCCGACCGCGCGCTGCTGCGCTTCGGCTACCGCGACCACCACGAGGTCGTGAGCAACCGCCGCGTGGAGCCGCACCGCGTGGTGCAGACCGGCCAGCGCTGGTACCTGCTGGCCTGGGACACGGACCGCGAGGACTGGCGCACCTTCCGGCTCGACCGCATCGTCGATCCCGAGCCCACCGGCGCGCACTTCACGCCGCGGCGGCTGCCGCACGGCGACATCGCGGCCTACATGCAGCACGCGCTGCAGATCTCGCCCTACCTGCACCATGCGCGCGTGCTGGTGCATGCGCCCGTGGCCGCGCTCGACGGGCAACTGTCGTGGGTCGGCGGCGTGCCCGAGGCCGTGGCGCCCGACCGCACGCGCATCCAGACCGCGGCCAACTCGCTCGATGCGCTGGCGGTCTGGCTCGGCTGCCTGGGGCACGACTTCGAGGTCGAGTCTCCGCCCGAGCTCGGCGCCCACCTGCAGCGCGTGGCGTCGCGGCTGGCGCGCATGTCGGGCCACTGAGCGCGCGGTCCGTCCCTCCCACGTATATAGGATGGGCACGGCGTGTGCCGGCCCCTACGCTGCGGACTCCACCCACCCGAGGACCGCAGCCCCGCGCCATGGCCATCGACACCGCAGCCGCCCCCCTTCTCTCGACCACGCAGGTCGCGCTGGTCGAGGACGACACCGGCATGCGCGAACGCCTGGCCCGCGTGGTCGATGCCGATCCCTCGCTGACCCTGGCCCATTGCGCCTCGACCGCGACCGAGCTGCTCGCCTGGCTCGAGGACAACCCGGTCGACGTGCTGCTGGTCGACCTGGGCCTGCCCGACCTGCCGGGCCTGCAGGTCATCGACCGCTGCCGCAGCATGCAGCCGGCCTGCGCGGTGATGGTGCTGTCGATCTTCGGCGACGAGGCCAACATGCTGCGCGCCTTCGAGGCCGGCGCCAGCGGCTACCTGCTCAAGGACGGCACCGAGAGCGAACTCGCGGCCCACATCCGCCACCTGCGCGCGGGCGGCTCGCCGATGTCGCCGGTGATCGCGCGGCAGCTGCTGCGACGCTGGCAGGCGCGCAGCGATGCGCCCCTGCCTGCCGGCGCCAGCGCGCTGGTCGGGCTGGCCCAGGGCACGATCGGCTCGGCCATGGCATCCTCGGCGCTCCCGCGCACGCCGCCCGTGCGGTTGTCGCCGCGCGAATCGGAGGTGCTGGACCTCGTTTCCCGTGGTTTCACCTATGCCGAGGTCGGCGCGCAGATGGGAGTCTCGGCTTCGACCGTTCAAACCCATATTCGCAATATCTACGGCAAGCTGGATGTCCACAACAAGTCCGAAGCCGTGTTCGAGGCGCGCAACCTGGGCTGGCTGCCCTGAGCGGCCTTCCGCCGCCACTGCCTCTTCTTCCGATCTGCGCTTCCTGTTCGCCCTGGTCGCCGCGCTGCTGCTGATCGCCGGCCCGGCCGACGCCAGCGGCACCGCCTCCCCCTACACCGTCACCAGCGCCGAAGCCCGCCTCGAGCCCGATGGCCTGCCCGCCGAGGAGCGTCGGGTGGAGCTGCCGTTCCGCTGGGACCATGCCTTCCCGGGTCGTGGCGGCAAGGCCACCTACCGCATCGCCCTGCCCGCGGCGACGGCGCCCGCGAGCGAGCCGGCCGCGCTGCTGTTCGCGGGCGTGGGCAACCAGGTCGCGATCGAGTTCAACGGCACGCCGCTCGCGGGCTTCGGCACGCTGGGCGATCCGTCCTACGACACCAAGGGCACGCCGTTCGTGCCGGTGGCCGTGTCGCTGCAGCGCACCGGCGCCGCGCAGGAGCTGGTGATCCGCACCACCATGCAACGCCAGCGCGGCGCGGCGCTGGCCACACTGCAGTACGGTACCGAGCGCGAGCTGCTGCCGCGCTACCGCGCCTACCAGCGCTGGCGCCACACCTCGGTGATCGTCAATGCGGCCATCCTCGCGCTGATGGGCTGCCTGTCGGGCGCGCTCTGGCTGCGCCAGCGCCATGCGCTCTATGGCTGCTTCGCGCTCGCCGCGCTGTCGGGCCTGCCGCACAACATCGATCGGGTGCGGCCCGACATGAACCTGCCCTGGCCGCTCTGGGGCGCGGTGATCGCGGTCTGCTATGCGCTGCACATCGGGCTCATCACGCGCTTCGTGCTGCTGGTGCTGCAGCGCGGCTCGGTGGGGCTGGTGCGCGCGCTCTATGCGGCGATGGGCATCGCCGTCGCGAGCGCCATCGCCTCCTTCGTGCTGGCCTGGCCGGCGCTGTGGACCGCCGGCCTGGTGCTGCTGAACCTCACGGGCGTGGCCTGCCTGCCGGTGGTGGCGCGCAGCGCCTGGGTCGAGCGCCGCACGATCGCCATGGTGCTGCTGCTGGCGGGCGTGCTCGCCATCCTCGCGGGCATGCACGACCTGCTGCTGGTGCGCATGGGCTTGTTCGGCGGCTCCGACATCTCGCAGACGCCGCGCGCCATGTTCTTCTTCGTGCTGATCCTCGCGGGCCTGGTGGTCGACCGCTACAGCCGCACCGTGGCCGATTACGGCGCGCTCAACGCCACCCTGGCCGAACGCGTGGCCGAGCGCGAGGGACAGCTGCGCGTGGCCTTCGACGCGCTGCGGCTGCAGCAGCAGGAACAGGCCGTGCTGCTCGAGCGGCAGCGCATCATGCGCGAGATCCACGACGGCGTCGGCTCGCAGCTCGTGGGCCTGCTCAACGTCGTGACCCAGCCCGCGCCCGACCGCGCGGTGGTCGAGGAGCATGTGAAGCTCGCGCTCGACGAGATGCGCATGGCGGTCGACTCGCTGCAGCCCACGCACGACGACCTCGCCACCGTGCTCGCCACCCTGCGCTACCGGCTGCAGCCGCGGCTGGACGCGGCCGGCATCGCGCTGGTGTGGGACGTGGGCGTGATCCCGCCGGTGGCGCCGTTCTCGGCCCAGGCCGCGCTGCAGCTGCAGCGCATCCTGCTCGAGGCCTTCACCAACGTGCTCAAGCATGCGCGCGCCACGCGCATCGTGCTGCATGCGCGCTGGCAGGCCGAGGCGCAGCCGCCGCGCGTGCACATCGTGCTGACGGACAACGGCGTCGGTCTGCGGCCCGCGGGCGCCGCGCCGAAGACGACGGGACATGGCATCGCGAACATGCGGGCGCGCGCGCTGAGCATCGGCGCGCGGCTGGAGATCGCCGCGGTCGAGCAGGAGGAGAACGCCGCAGCCGGCGGCACGCGCATCACGCTCGAGTGGCCGGGCGCGATCGACTGCCCCCAGCACTGAGAGCCGACGCCGGGCTCAGCGCAAGGCGAAGGTCAGCGCCACGGCGCCGAGCGCCAGCAGCGCCAGGCCCGCGATGAACACCACCTCGCCCCAGGCCTCGAGCCGCGCGCCCGAGCGCCGCATGCGCATCGAGATGAACGACAGCAACGCGCTGGTCAGGAAGACCAGCGCGTCGACCGCGAGCAGCCGATCAATCACCAGCCGCAGATCGTCGCGCGGACCGAGGTGCCCGATGGACATCACGGTCATGCACACGCCGATCATGGTGGCGGAGGTCGGCAGGATGTGGGCCGACAGCCCGTTGGCGGCGCTGTCGGCAGGATCGAGGTGCTCGGCCCGCGGGGCCGAAGACCGTCGGTGCGGCGGCTTCATCGGTCGTCGCGCGTCGGGGTCCGGCCCGGGGCTGTCAGCCGATGCGCACCGGCACGAAGATCTTGTCGTCGCCGCGCTGGATCAGCAGCGCCACCGACTTGTCGGCCTTCGCGACCACCTCGCGCACCTGCTCCACCGTCTTGGCGGGCGTGCCGTTGATCGCCAGCAGCACGTCGCCGGCCTGCACGCCGGCCATCGCCGACGGACCGGCCGCATCCTCGATCAGGAGGCCGGTCTCCACCGCGGCCTCGCGCTTCTCGTCGGGCTGCAGCGGGCGCAGCGCCAGGCCCAGCTTGCCCTGGCCGGTGGCCTTGTCGGCCTTCGCGACCTGGGCCGGCTTGTCGCTGGCATCGCCGAGCTTCGCCGTCAGCTCCTGGCGCTCGCCCTGGCGCCACACCTCGAGCGTTACCTTGGTGCCGGGGGCCTGCTGACCGATCACCGCGGGCAGGTCGCCCGAGGACACGATGGGCTGGTCGCCGACCTTGCGGATCACGTCGCCGGCCTTCAGTCCCGCCTTGTCGCCGGGGCCGCCCTTCTCGATGTTCGAGACCAGCGCGCCCTCGGGCTTGTCGAGCTTGAAGGAATCGGCGAAGGCCTGATTCACCTCCTGCACCGCCACGCCGAGGCGGCCGTGCACCGCCTTGCCGGTGGCGACGATCTGGTCCTTGACCTGCACCGCCACGTCGATCGGGATCGAGAACGACACGCCCTGGTAGCCGCCGCTGCGGCTGTAGATCTGCGAGTTGATGCCGACCACCTCGCCGCGCGTGTTGAGCAGCGGGCCGCCCGAGTTGCCGGGGTTCACCGCCACGTCGGTCTGGATGAAGGGCACGTAGCTGTCGTCGGGCAGCGTGCGGCCCTTGGCGCTGACCACGCCGGCCGTCACGGTGTTCTCGAAGCCGAAGGGCGAGCCGATGGCCAGCACCCATTCGCCGACCTTCAGGTCCTTGGTGTTGCCCAGCGCGAGCACCGGCAGGTTCTTGGCGTCGATCTTGAGCACCGCGATGTCGGTCTTGGCATCGGCGCCCAGCACCTTGGCGCGGTATTCGCGGCGGTCGGTGAGCTTGACGGTGACCTCCTTCGCGTCCTTCACCACGTGGGCGTTGGTCAGGATGATGCCGTTGGCGTCGACGATGAAGCCCGAGCCCTGGGCGCGCACCGGCACGTCGCGCTGCTGCTGCTGGCCGCGCGGGTTGACCTGGCCCTGGAAGCGGCGGAAGAACTGGAACATCGGATCGTCGGGATCGATGCCCTGGATCTGCGCGGTCTCCTCGTCGTCCGAGGCCTTCATGGTGCCGGTCACGCTGATGTTGACCACGGCCGCGCCGTCGCGCGCGGTGATGGTCGAGAAGTCGGGCAGCGTGACCATGGCGGCCGGCGCGGTCGCGGTGGCGTTGGTGGGCGTGCCCACGGCGCGCGCGCTGGTGTAGGCGCCGGCGCCGACGGCGCCGATCACGCCCGCGGTGGCCAGGGCCAGGACCAAGGCACGGGGCGAAGTCAGTCGGGTGTTCATGGATCGGTTCCTTTCATTGCGTCGTGACGCTGATGCGATGGAAGGAATGTCGTTGCGCTCGCTTAAGCGCCGCTTAAATGCGGGATCGAAGAGCCGGACGCAGAGGACGCGAAGATGGCGCGAGGGACGCAAAAGAACAGCCAAACTTTTTTTGAGTTCCGTTCGCGCTCTTCGCGAAACCTTCGCGTCCTCTGCGTCCGGCTGTTCTCTTCAGGTCTTCGTCGGAAAGCGCACCACCACCCGCAGCCCGCCCAGGCTCGGCGAGGCAGCGAGCGCCACGCTCGCGCCATGCAGCTCGGCGATCGACTTGACGATCGACAGGCCGAGCCCGCTGCCCGGCGCCTGCGGCTCGCCCGAGCGGTAGAAGCGGTCGAGCACGCGCTCGCGCTCGGCGGGCGGCAGGCCCGGGCCGCTGTCGTCGACGCTGAGCTCGACCGCCTCGCCCTGGCCCTCGCCCTGCCGCACGATCGCGATGTCGACGCGGCCATCCTCGGGCGTGTACTTCACGGCGTTCTCGAGCAGGTTGCGCAGCAGCATGCGCAGCGCCTCGGGCTGGCCCTTCACCGCGGCGCCCTCGTCGGCCCGCGCGATGCCGATGTCGATGCGCCGCGCCTGCGCCGCGGCCACCGCGTCCGACACCGCCAGCCGCGCCACCTCGGCGAGCACCACCGGCTCGGGCGGCGCGCCCGCGGCCATGCTGGCCTCGTGGCGCGCGAGCGCGAGCATCTGCTCGACCAGCCGCGTCGCGCGGTCGATGCCCGCCACCAAGCGGCCGATGGCGAGCTCGCGCGCGCCGTCGTCGGCGGCGCGCTGCAGGCCCTGCACCTGCAGCTTGAGCGCGGCCAGCGGCGAACGCAGCTCGTGCGCGGCGTCTGCCACGAAGTGCTTCTGCGCCTCGAAGGCCTGCCGCACGCGGTCGAACAGCAGGTTGAGTTCCTGCACCAGCGGCCGTACCTCGTCGGGCAGTTTCTCCTCGCTCACGGGCGAGAGATCGTCGGCCTGGCGCGAAGCCACCTGGGTGCGCACGCGCGCCACCGGCGCGAGCGAGCGGCTCACCACCCACCACACGACCAGCATCAAGAGCGGCGCCATCAGCGCCACCGGCGCGACGGTGCGCAGCGCCAGGGTGCCGGCCATGTGCTGGCGCGCCGCCATGTCCTGCGCCACCTGGATCACCAGAGCGCGCGTCTGCATCGAGAACACGCGGTAGGTGGTGCCGCGCGCGCGCACGTCGGCGAAGCCCAGCACCGCGAGCTGCGGCAGCGCGGCCTGGTCGGCCGATTCGAAGATGCGCACGCCGTCGGCGGTCCAGACCTGCACCACGAAATCGAAGTTCTGCTCGGCCCCGCCGAGGCCGCCCACCGCCGCGCTCGGCGGCAGGCCCGCGCGCAGCGACAGCGCCATCTGCTGCATGTGGTAGTCAAAGATGTCGTCGGCCTCCTTGAGCACGGTGCGGTAGGCCACCAGCGCCTGCGCGCCGGCCGCCAGCACGATGGCCGCGAGCAGGAACCACAGGAGACGCGCGCGCAGCGAGCCGGTCATGCGCGCGGCCAGGCCCATCATGCCGCTCACGCCTTCGGCACCATGTAGCCGACGCCGCGCACGTTGCGGATCAGCTCCGCGCCGAGCTTCTTGCGCAGGCCGTGCACGTAGACCTCGACCGCGTTGCTGCTGATCTCGTCCTTCCAGCTGTAGAGCTTCTCCTCGAGCTGCGCGCGCGAGAGCACCATGCCGGGCCGCGCCAGCAGCGGCTCGAGCACGGCCCATTCGCGCGCCGACAGCACCACCGGCTGGCCGGCCACGCTGACCTCGCGGGTGGCGGGATTGATGCTCACGCCCATGTGCTCGTAGACCGGCTCGGCGCGTCCGGCCGCGCGGCGCAGCAGCGCGCGAATGCGCGCCAGCAGCTCGTCGAGGTCGTAGGGCTTGAGCACGTAGTCGTCGGCGCCGGCGTCCAGGCCCTCGATGCGCTGCTGGATCGAATCGCGCGCGGTGGCGATCAGCACCGGCATGCGCTGCTTGCGCGCACGCAGGTTGCGCAGCACCTCCAGGCCGTCGCGGCGCGGCACGCCGAGGTCGAGCAGCACCAGGTCGTAATCCTGGGTGCGCAGTGCCGACTCGGCGCTGTCGCCGTCCTTGACCCAGTCGACCGCGTACTGCTCGGCCCGCAGCAGGTCGAGCACGGCTTCGCCGATCATCACGTCGTCTTCGAGGAGCAGCAGTCGCATGGCGGGTTCCTGGAGTTCTGGTTTCGAGGTTCGAGGCGGCCGGGTCGGGCGAAGTTCAAAGCAGCGCGCGCACCTCGCGCGCGGCCTCGAACAGCAGCGGCAGCATGTCGCGCCGCACGGCCTCCTCCTGGTAGCGCGCGCCCGACAGCACCACGTTGAGCGCGGCCACCGTGTGGCCCTGCATGTCGCGCAGCGGCACGGCCAGCGCCTGCACGCCGAGCTCGTGCTCCTCGCTCGCGAAGCAGTGGTCTTCCTTGCGCGCGCGCGTCACCAGCTGGCGCAGCGCGCGCGCCTGGGTGGTGGTCTGCGGCGTGAGGCGCGCGAGATGGCGACCCGTGAGCCAGCGCGTGAACTCGACCGGCGGCAGCGCGGCCAGCAGCACGCGGCCCGTGGAGGTGGCATGGGCCGGCAGCCGCGCGCCCAGGTGCAGGCCGTAGGCCAGCACGCGCGTGGGCGTGCCGTAGCTGCCGCTGCGCGCCACGATCACCACCTCCTCGCCGTCGAGCACCACGGCCGAGAAGGATTCGCCGGTCTGCGCCGCGAGCCGGTTCAGCGTGGGCTGCAACGCGCGCGGCAGGCGCGACGAGGCCAGGTAGCTGCCCGAGAAGCGCAGCACCTTGGGCGCCATCCAGAAATAGCTGCCGTCGGTCTCGAGGTAGCCCAGGTGCGCCAGGGTCAGCAGGTGCCGGCGCGCCGCGGCGCGCGTGAGGCCGGCGCGCTCGGCCGCCAGGGTGGCGTTGAGGCGCTGGCGCTCGGTGTCGAAGCTTTCGAGCACCGCCATTCCCTTGGCGATGCCCTCGATGAAGTCGGCTCTGGCGATGGTCATGAGTGGGGCGAAGCGGGAAGTTGCGCGATCATCGCGCAGCCATTCGCATGATCGCACACAGCCGCATCGGCCGGCGTGCCACGGCGGCGCGCGCGCCCTACGCTTCGCGCAACTTCTCGGAGACAACGACATGCGCACCCAGGTAGCGATCATCGGCGCCGGCCCGGCCGGCCTTCTGCTCGGCCAGCTTCTGTTCAAGGCCGGCATCGACAACGTCATCGTCGAACGCCAGAGCGGCGACTACGTGCTCGGGCGCATCCGCGCGGGCGTGCTCGAGCAGGTCACGATGGACCTGCTGGAACGTGCCGGCGTCGACGCCCGCGCCAAGGCCGAGGGCCTGCCGCACGAGGGCATCGAGCTGCTGTTCAAGGGCGCGCGCCATCGCATCGACATGCACGGGCTCACGGGCGGCAAGCAGGTCACGGTGTACGGCCAGACCGAGGTGACGCGCGACCTGATGGAAGCGCGCGCGGCCGAGGGCCTGACCACGGTCTACGGCGCCGCCAACGTGAGCCTGCACGACTTCGACTCGCGCTCGCCGCGCGTGCGCTACGAGAAGGACGGCCAGACGCACGAGATCGAATGCGACTTCATCGCCGGCTGCGACGGCTACCACGGCGTGAGCCGCGCGAGCGTGCCGGCCGATGCGATCCAGACCTACGAGAAGGTCTACCCCTTCGGCTGGCTCGGCGTGCTGGCCGACGTGCCGCCGGTATCGCACGAACTGATCTACGCCAACACCGAGCGCGGCTTCGCGCTGTGCAGCATGCGCAGCGCCACGCGCAGCCGCTACTACGTGCAGGTGCCGACCGAGGAACGGGTGGAGAACTGGAGCGACGAGGCCTTCTGGGACGAGCTGCGCGCGCGCCTCGACCCGGAAGCGCGCGAGCGGCTGGTGACCGGCCCCTCGCTCGAGAAGAGCATCGCGCCGCTGCGCAGCTTCGTGGCCGAGCCGATGCGCTTCGGTTCGCTGTTCCTGGCCGGCGATGCGGCGCACATCGTGCCGCCGACCGGCGCCAAGGGGCTGAACCTCGCGACGGCCGACGTGGGCTACCTGTCGCGCGCGTTCGAGATCTTCTACCGCGAGCGCTCGGCCTCGGCGCTCGATCGCTATTCCGACCTGTGCCTGCGCCGGGTCTGGAAGGCCGAGCGCTTCTCGTGGTGGTTCACCTCGCTGATGCACCGCTTCCCCGAGACCGGCGCATTCGGCCAGAAGATCCAGGAAGCCGAACTCGACTACCTCGTGCATTCGCACGCGGCCTCGACCTCGCTGGCCGAGAACTACGTCGGGTTGCCGCTCGAGGACTTCTGAGCCTCGGCCTCGAGCGTCTTCTTCATCGCGGCCGCGCCCTCGTCCATCATGCCGGCGATGTAGGGCGCGAGCTCGTCGGGCAGCACGTCGGTGATCCAGACGAAGCGCGAGCGCCCTTCGCCCGCGTCGAACACCTGCGCCGACGCATGGTGATGCCGCATGCGGCTGCCGGTGACGGTGTAGGCGATGCGACGCAGCGACTCGTCGATCGACACCGGCAGCTCGCGCGCCACGCTGCCGTTGGAGAAGTCGAGGATGCGCGCGCCCTCCTCGTCGATGCGGCAGGCCGTGAGGAAGCCCGGCGCGAGCCGCTCGTGCACGGCGCGGAAATCGCGCAGCGCGTCCCAGACCCGCGCCGCGCTCGCGGCGAGTTCGAATTCCCGGTGGATGGTGGCCATGGCGGGCTCCTTCGCGCTCAGGGATGGCGACCCGCGCGGGCCGGGGCTGTCAGTTCGATGGCGTGGTGCATGGCGACGGCTTCCTGGTCGATGAATGGATCAGGCGCTCATCGTCGAGCAAGGCCGCGAGGCGGTCTTGGAGAATCTTGCGGTCGCCGCGCGCGGCCCGGCGGAAGTCGCCCGGCGAGACGCCGGCGGCGCGCCGGAAGGTGCGCACGAAATTGCTGAGGTCGGCAAAGCCCACGTCGAGCGCGATCTCGGTCACGGGACGGTCGCCGTCGGCGAGCAGGCGCGCCGCGTGGCGCAGGCGCGAGCGCACGAGGTATTGGTGCGGCGTCACGCCCAGCACCTGGGAGAACAGGCGCAGGAAATGGAAGGCGCTGAGCCCGGCCTCGGCCGCGGCCTGCTCGAGGCCGATGTCCTCGTGCGAACCCTCGGCGATCCACATCGCGGCATCGACGGCGCGGCGCCGGTCGCGCGCGGGGGCGGCGCCGGGCCGCGGCGCCTCGCGCCCCTCCACGAGATCGACGAAGCGGTGGGCGAACCGCATGCCGACCTCGTCGACGCCGAGGTCGCTGCGGCCCTCGACCGCGGCCTGCGCGAGCTCGCCGAGCACCATCAGCCCGGGCAGCGGCGGCAGGCCGCCGGCCTGCCAGGTGCCGCGTCCGCCGCCGATCAGCTCGACGAAGCCCGGCGAGAGATGGAAGGCCAGGCACTCGTCGCCGCAGAGGTGGTGGTCGTGGGTGCAGACGTATTCGTCGCCCGGCGCGCCGACGAGCACCGAGCCGGCCACGAGTTCGTAGGCATGGCCACGCGTGCGACAGCCGAAGCTGCCCTTGCGCACGTACGAGACCGAGTGGCCCTCGTGCATCTCGGCGAAGGGCGGGGCCCCGGGGCCCGCGTCGCAGCGGTAGCTCGAGACCCGGATCGGCTCGGTCTGCAGTTCGGTGACCACGTGCATGGCGACCTTCCCGACGTACCGGCCGTCCGGCGCGTCCTCAGTCGATCGTCTGCATCGCCTGCCACACGCGCGAGGGGCTCAGCGGCATGTGCAGACGCGGCGCGCGTGCGGCATGGCCGTTGCGCGCGAAGGCGTCGGCCACGGCGTTGACGATGGCCGGCGTGGCGCCGATGGTGCCCAGCTCGCCCACGCCCTTGACGCCCAGCGGGTTGTTCTTGCAGGGCGTCGACTCGTCCATCTCCATGTGGAACATGGTGCTGACGATGTCGGCGCGCGGCGCCGCGTAGTCCATCAGGCTGCCGGTGACGGGCTGGCCGGTCTCGTGGTCGTACACCACCTGCTCGTAGAGCGCCTGGCCGATGCCCTGCACCGCGCCGCCCTCGAGCTGGCCGCGCACGATCATCGGGTTGACCACGCGGCCCACGTCGTTGACCGAGCTGTAGGCCACCACGCTGATCTCGCCGGTGGGCGGATCGATCTCGATCTCGCAGATGTGGCAGCCGTTGGGCCAGGTCGGGCCGGCCACGGTGCTGGTGGAGTCGACGAAGATCTCGCGCTCGGGCTGCTTGCCGGCCAGCGTGAACAGGTCGAGCTCGAGGTCGGTGCCGATCACGGCGAAGGCGCCGCGGCTGTAGGTCACGTCGTCGATCGCCACCTCGAATTCCTGGGCCGCGAGTTCGCGCGCCTTGTCGATGGTGCGTTCGGCGCCGATGCGCACCGCCGAGCCGCCGGTGAACAGCGAACGCGACCCCGCGCTGCCGAAGCCGTCGCCGCGGTCGGTGTCGCCGAGCACCACGCGCACCTTCTCGATCGGCACGCCGAAGGCATCGACCGCGAGCTGCGCCAGCGAGGTGGCGATGCCCTGCCCCATGGCGTTGACGGCCGAGAACACCTCGATCACGCCGTCGGCCTGCACCGAGACGGTGACGCGTTCCTCGAACACGTTGCCGCCGGTCCATTCGAGGAAGGTGGCGATGCCCAGGCCGCGGTGGCGGCCGTTGCGCGCCGATTCGGCGGCGCGGCCCTCGAAGCCGTTCCAGTCGGCCAGGCCCAGCGCCTGATCCATCACCGACTCGAACTTGCCGGTGTCGTAGGTCTGCGCCATCGGGTTCTTGTACGGCATCTGCTCGGGGCGGATGAAGTTGCGCCGGCGCAGCTGGATGCGGTCGATGCCGGTCTGGCGCGCGGCCTCGTCCATCAGCCGCTCGATGGTGAAGATCGCCTCGGGCCGGCCGGCGCCGCGGTAGGCGCCGGTGGGCGCGGTGTTGGTGAGCACCGCCTTGAAATGGAAGTCGATGGTCTGGATGTCGTAGACGCTGGTCTGCACCCAGGGGCCGATCAGCAGCTGGATCGCGACGCCGGTGCCGGTGGCGTACGCGCCGACGTTGGCCAGCGTCTTGATGCGCAGCGCGAGGATGCGGCCGTCGGCGTCGAGCGCGAGCTCGGCCTTGGCCTCGATGTCGCGGCCGTGGGCGCTCGAGAGGAATTCCTCGCTGCGGTCGGCCACCCACTTCACGGGGCGCTTCACCTGCAGCGCCGCGAAGGCCACCGCGATGTCCTCGGGATAGGCGCCGGTCTTCATGCCGAAGCCGCCGCCGACGTCGCCGACCACCACGCGGACCTTGTCCTTGGCCAGGCCGATGGCGGCGCAGATCGAGTCGCGCACGCCCGAGGGCATCTGGGTGCTCATGCGGATCGTGAGGCGGCCGGTGTCGACGTCGGGCGCGGCGAGCACCGAGCGCGGCTCGATGGTCAGCGCCACCACGCGCTGGTTGACCACGTCGAGCGCCACCACGTGGGCGGCCTTGGCGAAGGCGGCCGTGGCGGCCTCGCTGCTGCCGTGGCGCATCTCGGCCGCGATGTTGCCGCCGGCCTCGTCGCACAGCTGCGGCGCGCCGTCGGCGGTGGCGGCCGCGAGGTCGACCACCATCGGCAGCTCCTCGTACTCGACCATCACGGCTTCGGCCGCGTCGCGCGCCTGCTGCACGGTGTCGGCCACCACCACGGCGACGGCCTCGCCGACGAAGCGCACGCGTTCGTGCGCGATCGCACGGCGCGCGGGGCTGGCGCTGTCGCTGCCGTCGGCGCGCTTGAAGCCGGCGGCGCCGGGCATCGGCTTGACGCCGGCCGCGGCCAGGTCGGCACCGGTGATCACGGCGAGCACGCCGGGCAGCGCGAGCGCCGCCGAGGTGTCGATGGCGGCGATGCGCGCGTGGGGGTACGGGGAGCGCAGGAAGACCAGATGGGACTGGCTCGGCAGGGACACATCGTCCGTGTAGCGGCCGGCACCTGAGAGAAGACTCTGGTCTTCGAGCCGGCGCACGGCCTGGCCGCTGCCGAAACGCATGGGGTTGGGGTCTGTGGTCAACGTGGTCCTCTTGTACCGGGCCCGCGCACAACGCTGGCGCGCGGGGCCGTCATGGGGTGCTTCTTCGAAGGAAGCTCCGCACTATATGTGAGCTGGAGCAAACGTGTGCGCCTTTGGACGAGTGCATTGGGAGGGCACCAGAAAAGGGCGTGCCCGAGCGGCCCGTGGCGCGACCGGCGTCGGGTTTTCGCCCCCGATACGAAGATGCGCCCCGCAAGCCGTGTATACCTACGGCCATGCGACAACTGCCCTGGCTCGAACCCGGCGATGCCCTGCCCGACCCCTCGACGGCGTGGGGGATCGCCGACCCCGTGCCCGGGCTGCTGGCCGCCGGCGGCTCGCTCGACGTCGATACTCTCTTGCGCGCCTATGGCCGCTGCGTCTTTCCGTGGTTCAGCGAGGACCAGCCGATCCTGTGGTGGAGCCCCGATCCGCGCATGGTGCTGCAGGTGGAAGATTTCCGGCTCCATCGCTCGCTGCGCAAGACGCTGGCGCGCTTCGCGCAGGCGCCGGGCTGCGAGATCCGCATCGATCACGACTTCGCCGCCGTGATCCGGGCCTGCTCCGGCTCGGCCCGACCGGGCCAGTCGGGCACCTGGATCGTGCCCGACATGGTCGCCGCCTATACCGAATTGCACCGGGCCGGCCATGCCCACAGCGTCGAGACCTGGATCGACGGCGAGCTGGCCGGCGGCCTCTACTGCGTGGCGATCGGCGGCGCCGTGTTTGGCGAGTCGATGTTCACGCGCCGCCCCGACGCCTCGAAGACCGCGCTGGCCGCGCTGGTGTGCCTGTGCCGGCGCTTCGGCGTGCGGATGATCGACTGCCAGCAGAACACGGCCCACCTCGCGAGCCTGGGCGCGCAGGAAATGCCGCGCGAACGCTTCGTCGAACACGTGGCCCGGGCCCGGGAAGCGCCGGGGCCCACGTGGCGTTTCGAGCCCGTATACTGGTCCGAACTCCTGTCTGCGCGACCTTCTCACCCGACGTGACGCACCTCAAGGATCTCCCGCTCCACACGCTGCAGTTCTACGCGACCGCGCCCTATCCCTGCAGCTACCTGCCGGACCGCCAGGCCCGCTCGCAGGTGGCCACCCCCAGCCACCTGATCCACAACGACGCGTACTCGGACCTGGTGCTCAGCGGCTTCCGGCGCAGCGGCATGTTCACCTACCGCCCCTACTGCGACGGCTGCCGCGCCTGCGTGCCGCTGCGGGTGCTGGCCAATGCCTTCAAGGCCTCGCGCAGCCAGCGCCGCGCGGTCAAGCAGCATGCCGACCTGCAGGCCCGCGTGCTCAAGCTGTGCTTCGTGCCCGAGCACTACCAGCTCTACCTGCGCTACCAGAACGGCCGCCACGCCGGCGGCGGCATGGACCACGACAGCATCGACCAGTACACCCAGTTCCTGCTGCAGAGCCGCGTGAACTCGCGGCTGGTCGAGTTCCGCGAGACCCTGCCCGACGGCAGCGCGGGCGCGCTCAAGATGGTGTCGATCCTCGACGTGCTCAACGACGGCATCTCGGCCGTCTACACCTTCTACGAGCCCGAGGACGGCATGGCCTACGGCACCTACAGCGTGCTCTGGCAGATCGAGCAGGCGCGCAAGCTGGGCCTGCCCCACGTCTACCTGGGCTACTGGATCGAGCACAGCCCGAAGATGAACTACAAGGCGCGCTTCGCCCCCCACGAATTGCTGATCGATGGCCGCTGGCAGCGCGCCAGCGATTTCACAAGATAAAATGGCGCCCGGTCTTCACCGCACAGCGCCATGAGAAAAAACCATTCCGACATTCCGGCCACCCCCGTCATCCAGGTCATCGAACGCATGTTCGCGCTGATCGACGTGCTGGCCTCGCGCGAAGAAGCGATTTCCCTGAAGGAAATCAGCGAAAAGACGGGGCTTCATCCCTCCACCACCCACCGCATCCTCAACGACCTCGCGGTCGGCCGCTTCGTCGACCGCCCCGAGGCCGGCAGCTACCGGCTCGGCATGCGCCTGCTGGAGCTCGGCAACCTGGTCAAGGGCCGGCTCAACGTGCGCGACGCCGCGCTGGGCCCGATGCGCGAGCTGCACAAGCTCACGCAGCAGCCGGTCAACCTCAGCATGCGCCAGGGCGACGAGATCGTGTACATCGAGCGCTCCTACAGCGAGCGCTCGGGCATGCAGGTGGTGCGCGCCATCGGCGGTCGCGCCGCGCTGCACCTCACTTCCACCGGCAAGCTGTTCCTGGCCGCGGACGATCCGCAGCGCGTGCGCAGCTACGCCACGCGCACCGGGCTGGCGGGCCACACGCGCAACAGCATCACGCAGCTGCCGGCGCTCGAGCGCGAGCTGTCGAAGGCGCGCCAGTACGGCATCGCACGCGACAACGAGGAGTTGGAGCTGGGCGTGCGCTGCATGGCCGCGGGCATCTACGACGACCAGGGCAAGCTGGTCGCGGGGCTGTCGATCTCGGCGCCGGCCGACCGGCTCGACGAAGGCTGGCTGCCCAAGCTGCAGGCAACGGCGAACGAGATCTCGGAAGCGCTGGGCTTCAAGCAGGGCGTGGCGCCCGCTGCCGGGGCCGTGGCGGCCGCTTCGGGGTCGCCGGGCGGCCCCTCCCCCTCCGTGGGGGCTTGAGCGCGCCCGGGCGCGTTCCAGGCCCTTGGGGCGACCCTCTGGGGTCGAAGCTCTTTCCCCCGCACCATGAAAAAAGCCGGCAACCGCCGGCTTTCGTCTTTGGGCAGGCCCGTTCAGCCCGCGATCTGGTACGCCACGGCGCGCGAAGCGGCCGGCGAACCCGGCACGGCATGCGTGGCCTCGACCCAGCGGCGCACGCGCTCGGCGTCGGCGATGCGGCTGAACTTGCCGGCCGAATCGAGGAACACCATGATCAGCTTGCGGCCCGCGACCCGGGCCTGCATCACCAGGCACTGGCCGGCTTCGGAGATGTAGCCGGTCTTCTGCACGCCGATGTCCCAGTCCGGGCTCCTCACGAGGCGGTTGGTGGTGTTGAACTGCAAGGTGCGGCGGCCGACCTCGACCTGGTACTCGGGCGAGGTGGACAGCGAACGCACGGTGGCGTCGGCGTAGGCGGCATTCACCAGCAGCGCCAGGTCCTGCGCGCTCGACTGGTTGCGGCTCGACAGGCCGGTGGGCTCGACGTAGCGCGTGTCCTTCATGCCGAGCATGCGCGCCTTGGCGTTCATGATGCTCACGAAGGTGCTGAGGCCACCGGGATAGGTGCGGCCCAGCGCGTGGGCGGCTCGGTTCTCGCTCGACATCAGCGCCAGGTGCAGCAGTTCGCCGCGCGTGAGCGTGGTGCCGACCGTCAGGCGCGAGCTGCTGCGCTTCTCGGTGTCGACATCGTCCTGGGTGATGGTGATGAGCTCTTCGTTCGGCAGCTTGGCCTCGCTGATCAGCAGGCCGGTCATGAGCTTGGTGAGCGAGGCGATCGGCAGCACGGCGTGGTCGTTCTTGCTGAACAGCACCTCGTGCGTGTCCTGGTCGACCACCAGCGCGACGCTCGACTTGAGTTCGAGCGCGTCGTCGGTGGTGTGCAGGCCGGCCATCTGGCCGAAGGACTGGCGCGGCGGCGCCTCGACACGGACCACCGAGCGGCGCTGCACGGCCACCACGGTCTTGCCGTTTTTCTTCTGCAGGGTGGCCACCACGTTGCGGCCACCACGGACCACCTTGTCGGCCTTGTCTTCGCGGCCGCCACGCTTGGCGACCTTGGACGACGCGGCATTGCGCTTCATCTCGACCGGCGCGGCGCCACGGGCTTTCTTCGAGACGGCCGCCGTCTTGGCGGGGGCGGCCTTCTCTTTTTTGGCGGCCTGGGCGCCGGACAACAAAAAAGCCGTCGCGCAGAACGCGACGGCGAGAGTGCGAAGGCTTGAAACGCGGTGGAGACGGGCTTCGGGCATGTACAAAATCTCCAGCGGCAGGAATAAGAACCGCAGTGTATCGAAATCAAAAAAGGCACGCAATATCAGCTACTTGCATCCTTTTCTTCATTCGAATACCAAGGATTGCCCGAAAACCTAACCTTGTGCCGCCACTCTCTCAGCTTGGCTCTGTAACTTGTTGAGCGCACTCAAATAAGCCTTTGCCGACGCCACAACGATGTCGGGATCCGCCCCGACGCCGTTGACCACCCGCCCCGCGTTTTGTAACCGGACTGTAACTTCTCCCTGGCTTTCCGTCGAGCCACTGATGGCATTGACCGAGTAAAGCACCATCTCGGCGCCGCTCTTGACGTGCGACTCGATGGCCTTTAGGGAAGCATCGACCGGGCCATTGCCGTCCGACTCGCCCGTGACTTCCTTGCCATGGACGGTGAAGACGACCTTCGCCTGGGGGCGTTCGCCGGTTTCGCTGTGCTGAGCGAGAGAAACGAAAGCAAACTGTTCGCCAACGTTCGCACCCTCCTCCGCGCTGACAAGCGCGAGGATGTCCTCGTCGAAAATTTCGGACTTGCGGTCGGCCAACTCCTTGAAGCGCAGGAAGGCGGCATTGATCTCGCCCTCGCTCTCCATGGTCACGCCGAGTTCCTGCAGCCGCTGCTTGAAGGCGTTGCGGCCGCTGAGCTTGCCCAGCACGATCTTGTTGGCGCTCCAGCCCACGTCCTCGGCACGCATGATCTCGTAGGTGTCGCGCGCCTTGAGCACGCCGTCCTGGTGGATGCCCGAGGCGTGCGCGAAGGCGTTGGCACCCACCACCGCCTTGTTGGGCTGCACCACGAAGCCGGTGGTCTGGCTGACCATGCGGCTCGCGGCCACGATGTGCTGGGTGTCGATGTTCAGCGAGAGCCCGAAGTAATCCTTGCGGGTCTTCACGGCCATCACCACCTCTTCGAGCGAGCAGTTGCCCGCGCGTTCGCCGAGGCCGTTGATGGTGCACTCGACCTGGCGCGCGCCGCCGATCTTCACGCCCGCCAGCGAGTTCGCCACCGCCATGCCGAGGTCGTTGTGGCAATGCACCGACCAGATCGCCTTGTCGCTGTTGGGAATGCGCTCGCGCAGCGTCTTGATGAAGTTGCCGTAGAGCTCGGGGATCGCGTAGCCCACGGTGTCGGGCACGTTGATCGTGGTCGCGCCCTCGGCGATCACGGTCTCGAGCACGCGGCACAGGAAGTCGGGATCGCTGCGGTAGCCGTCCTCGGGGCTGAACTCCACGTCGGCCACCTGGTTGCGCGCGAAGCGCACCGCGAGCCGGGCCTGTTCATGCACCTCGTCGGGCGACATGCGCAGCTTCTTCTCCATGTGCAGCGGCGAGGTCGCGATGAAGGTGTGGATGCGGCCACGCGCCGCGCCCTTGAGCGCCTCGGCGGCGCGCGCGATGTCGCGGTCGTTGGCGCGCGAGAGGCCGCACACCGTCGAATCCTTGATCGCGTTGGCGATCGCCTTGACCGCCTCGAAGTCGCCGTTCGAGCTGGCCGGGAAGCCGGCCTCGATGACGTCGACCCGCAGCCGCTCGAGCTGCTTGGCGATGCGCAACTTCTCGTCGCGCGTCATCGAGGCGCCGGGCGACTGTTCGCCGTCGCGCAAGGTGGTGTCGAAAATTATGAGTTGGTCGGTCATCGTGGTTCTCCTTCGTTTCTGGCCACCTGGCGCATCGGGCGGGATGGGGTTCAGACGGTCGCGGTCTCCGATTGTGCGCTGTGCGCGCCATTGCCCCTGGCGCGCTCCACGCCCGAGACGATCGCCTTCAGCGACGCGGCGATGGTGTCCTCGTCGATGCCCACGCCGAACAGGGTGCGCGACTCGTCCACGCGCAGCTCCAGGTAGGCCACGGCCTTGGCATCGGCACCGGCGCCGATCGCATGCTGGTGGTAGTCGATGACGCGCACCGCATGGCCCGTCGCGGCGCTCAGCGCGTGCGTGAAGGCATCGATGGGACCGTTGCCGCGGCCCTCGATGGCCACGGTCTCGCCGTTCCAGGCCAGGTCGCCGCGCAGAAGCACCGAGGCGTTGGCGCCGTCCTTGCCCTCCTCCTGCAGCACGCGGTGCTGGAGCGCCTGCACCGACTCGATGCCGTACTCGCGCACGAACAGCTGCCAGAGGTCCGCGGCCGTGAGTTCCTTGCCCGCGACGTCCATCACGCGCTGCACCGTCTGGCTGAATTCCATCTGCAGGCGGCGCGGCATCTCGATGCCGTACTCGCTCTCGAGCAGGTAGGCGATGCCGCCCTTGCCCGACTGGCTGTTGACGCGGATCACGGCCTCGTAGCTGCGGCCGACGTCCTTCGGGTCGATCGGGAGGTAGGGCATGTCCCAGATGTCGCCGTCCTTGCGCGCCGAGAAGGCCTTCTTGATCGCGTCCTGGTGCGAGCCCGAGAACGAGGTGTAGACCAGGTCGCCCACGTAGGGGTGGCGCGGGTGCACGGGGATCTGGTTGCAGTGCTCGACCGTGGCGCGGATCTCGTCGATGTTGGAGAAGTCGAGTTCGGGCGAGACGCCCTGCGTGTAGAGGTTGAGCGCCACGTTGACGAGGTCGAGGTTGCCGGTGCGCTCGCCGTTGCCGAACAGGCAGCCTTCGATGCGGTCGGCACCGGCCATCAACGCGAACTCGCCGGCGGCGGTGCCGGTGCCGCGGTCGTTGTGCGGGTGCACCGACAGCACGATCGCGTCGCGACGCTCGAGGTTGCGGTGCATCCACTCGATCATGTCGGCAAAGATGTTCGGCGTGGAGTGCTCGACCGTCGACGGCAGGTTGACGATGCACTTGCGCTCGGGCGTCGGCGCCCAGACCGCGGTCACCGCGTCGACCACGCGCTTGGAGAACGCGAGGTCGGTGCCCGAGAACATCTCGGGCGAGTACTGGAAGGTCCAGCGCGTGTTCGGCTGCTTCGCGGCCATCTCGTTGAACATGCGCGCATGCGTGGCGGCGAGTTCGACGATGCCGTCCTCGTCCATGCCGAGCACCACGCGGCGCATCACGGGCGCCACGGCGTTGTAGAGATGGACGATGGCGCGCGGGGCGCCCTGCAAGGCTTCGAAGGTGCGGGCGATCAGGTGGTCGCGCGCCTGCGTCAGCACCTGGATCGTCACGTCGTCGGGGATGCGGTCTTCCTCGATGAGCTTGCGTACGAAGTCGAACTCGACCTGCGACGCGGAGGGAAAGCCGACCTCGATCTCCTTGAAGCCGATGGCCACGAGGGTCTCGAACATGCGCATCTTGCGCGTGATGTCCATCGGCTCGACCAGGGCCTGGTTGCCGTCACGCAGATCGGTCGACAGCCAGATCGGCGCCTTGGTCAGCACGGCATCGGGCCAGGTGCGGTCCTTGAGACCGATGGGCGCGAAGGCACGGTATTTGGCTTGAGGTTGCTTCAACATGTCGATTTCTCTGCTGTGATGGTTGGTGATCAACCAGCAACCCCAAAAACAAAACGGCCCGTTGCTGGTGCGAACGGGCCGTGGTGATGGATTTGCGCGTGCGCTACCGTCTCCGCCCGTGAGGGAGAGCTAGTAGGGACAGCAGCGAAATCATCTTCGTCATGAGGGTTGCGAATTTAGCACAGGCGCCGAGACTTTGTGAAGACTGTGTCCCGATACCTGTCTCAGTTGTGCAAACCGCGCTCGTCGGGTTCCTCGGTCGAGGTGCTGATCACGCTGGTCTGTTGCCCCTTGGCCTTGCGCCATGCGTAGACCACGTAGCCGCTCAGGCCATAGACCACGAACAGGCCGAACAGCACCGTTGGCGGATGGATGTTGATGACCGCGATGCCGAGCGCGATCAGCACGATCACGGCGAAGGGCACGCTCTTCTTCATCTGCACGTCCTTGAAGCTGTAGAACGGCGCGTTGGTCACCATCGTGAGGCCCGCGTAGAGCGTGAAGGCGAAGGTGATCCAGGTGATCTGCGTCCACGAGAGGTACAGCACCTCGCCGCCGCGCTTGCCCCATTCGGTCATGAGCCAGATGAAGCCGGCCACCAGCGCTGCAGCAGCGGGAGACGGCAGGCCCTGGAACCAGCGCTTGTCGACCACGCCGGTGTTGACGTTGAAGCGCGCGAGCCGCAGCGCCGCGCAGGCGCAGTAGACGAAGGCCGCGATCCAGCCCCAGCGGCCCAGGCCCTTGAGCGACCACTCGTAGGCGATCAGCGCGGGCGCCGCGCCGAACGAGACCATGTCGGACAGCGAGTCCATCTGTTCGCCGAACGCGCTCTGCGTGTTGGTCATGCGCGCCACGCGGCCGTCGAGGCTGTCGAGCACCATGGCCGCGAAGACGCCCAGCGCGGCGAGGTCGAAGCGCGCGTTCATCGCCATCACGACCGAATAGAAGCCGCCGAACAGCGCGGCCAGCGTGAACAGGTTCGGCAGGACGTAGATGCCCTTTCGCCGCTTGCGCGGCTGGACCTCGTCGGGGACGGTGTCGTCATGCATTGGATTGGTCTCCGTCCCTCATGGGCATTGTCGGTTCAGCTATCTCTTCGATAGCAATTCGGTCACTGGATCGCATCCCAGGGAGTGTAGTTCAGGGGCACGCCCGGCCCTCCAAGCAAAAGGGCCACCGCGAGGGTGGCCCTTGGGGATCGGGCGCCGGAGCGCCCTGCTCGCCGGGAGATCAGTTGCGGGTCTGGTCGACCAGCTTGTTCTTCTTGATCCAGGGCATCATCGCGCGCAGCTTTTCGCCGACGACTTCGATCTGATGCTCCGCATTGAGGCGACGGCGGCTGATCAGCGCGGGCTGGCCGGCGGCGGCTTCGAGCACGAAGCTCTTGGCGTATTCGCCGGTCTGGATGTCGCGCAGCACTTGCTTCATGACCTTCTTGGTCTCGTCGGTCACGATGCGCGGGCCGGTGACGTACTCGCCGTATTCGGCGTTGTTCGAGATCGAGTAGTTCATGTTGGCGATGCCGCCTTCATAGATCAGGTCGACGATCAGCTTGAGTTCGTGCAGGCATTCGAAGTACGCCATTTCGGGCG
>Ga0209025_1000074_pt1 | contig 277445 bp, 281 predicted proteins | sample AraplaMF_Col_mLB_FD_184256 | JGI IMG/M metagenome (GOLD analysis project Ga0209025, IMG submission 184256) | Arabidopsis root microbial communities from the University of North Carolina, USA - plate scrape MF_Col_mLB (SPAdes) (version 2) | ecosystem: Host-associated > Plants > Roots >...
GCGCAGGTTTCGGCGCTTTCGACGGCTCAGTTTGCCGCCATGTCCACCGACCAGATCAAGGCCCTCACCTCCGAGCAGGTATCCGGCTTGAGCTCAGCACAGGTCGCCACGCTCGACAGCGCCGAGCTGGCCCTGTTCTCGACAGACGAGATCAAGGCGATCGGCGCCAACGCCGTCTCAGGTCTATCTGCTGCGGCTCTCGCGGCGTTCAGCACCGACAACGCAGCGGCACTCACGAAGACCCAGATTGCCGGTCTGTCGTCGACACAGCTGAATGCCTTCAACTCTGCGAACCTCGCCACCTTCACGGCCGACGAGATCAAGTCCATCACAACCAAGGCTCTTGCTGGCCTCGATGTCGCCAAGCTCAGCAGCGACAACATCGCCGCACTCAGCAAGGCACAGGCCGCAGCGCTGTCCACGACGCAGTTCGCAGCCCTTTCGACCGATCAAATCAAGGCCCTCACTTCCGAGCAGGTCGCAGGTTTGAACTCTGCGCAGGTCGGAACGCTCAGCAGCAGCGAACTGGCGCTGTTCTCGACAGACGAGATCAAGGCCATCGGCGCTAACGCCGTTGCCGGTCTCTCCGCGGCGGCCATTGGCGGCCTCAGCAGCGCGCAGGCTGGAGCCCTTACGACCCAGCAGTTGAAGGTCATGAATGATGCCCAGGTCGAAGCGGTCATCAAAGCCTACAAGACAGTCTAAGACTTAATGGATCAGACAACCCACGACGCGGCCCCAAAGCCGCGTCGTGGTGCATTTATACGCTCCATTGCGAAACGATTCGGAAGGCTCCTCCGTATCTGCGTGAACAAATATCCATCGCCACAAGGCCTTCAATACTCTCGTCCGCAAAACATGTGAGCAATAGGTCGCTTGGAATGACTTCGCCCGTGCCTGGAAGACAGGCATTTCACTTCACCTCTCCGGACCCGTTACCGATCCGGGCAAGCAATCCGGCTTTCAACACATTCAGCCACAGGCAAGTTATATGCGATAACTAAAGACGGCCCATCAACAGGCCGCTTTATCTTCGAGCCTTTGTCGCCTTGCCGCAGGATGCCATGACCGCCAGCCACGTCTCCCCCTCAAACGACGCCGCCGCTCCCAGCGCAATCGATCTTGCGCGGAACCAGCGGCTGAGCCTCATGGATCTGCTGAGCATATCGGAAGCACTCAACGCCGCCGGCCAGCAGGCCGCTGCGGCGGAGCTCTACAAAACCTGGGTCGCATTCAACGACAACAACCCGACGATCCATCTCGCCTATTTCAACTATGCCGTCATGCTCAACCAGCTGGGCGACCGCACAGGCGCCGTACAGGCGTTCCGGGCGTGCCTGAAGGCCAATCCTGAATTTGGCCCCGGCCACATCAATCTCGGCCGCGCGCTTGAAGATGCCGGGCTGATCGGCCACGCGGTGGAGCAATGGTCGCATTATGCCGAGGCGACAAAGAATATCGATGCCGAGACGATCGCCCATCGGCACATGATCCTGCAGAACATGGGCCGTGTTCTCGAAGGGGCTGGCAAGCTCGAGGAAGCCGAAGCCACTTTGCTGCAGGCGTTCGAACTGCGGCCGGACCTGCCGGAAGCAGGCCAGCACTGGGCATCCCTGCGACAACGCCAGTGCAAATGGCCCGTCCTTGCTCCTTCGAGCCACATTCCCGCGCGCAAGATGCTCGATGCGATATCGTCGCTGACGCTCAGCTGTTACGCCGACGATCCGATGTTCCAGCTGGCCAAGGCTTACCGCCTGAGCAAGACGCTGATCGGCGCGCGTCCGGACCTCAGCCATTTCCCGCGCAGGTTACCGAAACAGAAATCCGGCACCGGGCAGCGTCTGCGCGTCGGCTACCTCTCATCGGATCTTCGCGATCATGCCGTCGGTTTTGCGCTTTGCGAAGTTCTAGAGCTGCATGACAAGGAGAACCTCGAGGTCTTCGCCTATTATTGCGGCAACGTCCGCACCACGGACAGCACCCAGGAGCGCATCAAGGCCGCGGTCCATTGCTGGCGGGATATCCACGCTCTGGACGACGCGGAAGCGGCATCGCAGATCGTCGCCGACGAGATCGATATCCTGATCGACGTGAATGGCTACACCAAGGATGCGCGCGCGAAAATCTTCGCCTATCGCCCCGCACCCGTCATTGTCAGCTTCTGCGGTTATCCGGGATCGATGGGCAGCCCCTTCCATCAATATCTGATCTCTGACGGCTTCATGATTCCGCCGGAGAATGACATCTATTACTCCGAAAAGGTTTTGCGCATCGCATGCGACCAGCCGCTCGACCGCAAGCGACCGATTGCCGCTCGCCCGAGCCGCGCCGAGGTCGGCCTGCCGGAAGATGCTTTCGTATATGCGAGCTTCAACGGCATGCAGAAAATCACGGAAAGCTGCTATGCGCGATGGATGACGATCCTGTCTGAGACGCCCGGCAGTCTGTTGTGGCTTTTGAGCGGTGATGACGACGTCAACCAGCGTCTGCGGGTGTTGGCAGAAAATAATGGCGTTTCCCCGGACCGGCTCGTTTTTGCTCCAAAAGTCCCAAACCCGCAGCATATCGCCCGCATCGGCGTCGCCGATCTGTTTCTCGATACCTTCCCCTATGGCGCCCACTCCACAGCCGCCGACGCAATTACATCCGGCCTGCCGGTTCTCACCATGCCCGGCAAGACATTTGCAGCGCGTTTCTGCGGCAGCATCGTAACCGCAGCGGGTGTGCCGGAGATGATTTGTTCTTCACCCGATGACTACGTTGCCCGCGCCATCGGTTTCGAGCGCGATCGAGAAAGCCTGCTGGCTGTGAGAGAAACAATCGCCCGACAACGCGACACCTGCGTCTTGCGCGATATCCCTGCCCTTGCTCGACGTCTGGAAGAGTTGTTCTGGCAAATGCAGGGCGAGTGTGAACGCGGCGAGACGCCAGTGCCGGATCTGACCAATCTCGATCTCTATTATGAATTGGGCGCGGAAGCCGTGTTCGAGAACATCGAGTTCGAAGATGAGCAGAGTTATCGCAACCGATACATCAAGAAGCTCGCGCAATGGCACGACTACTCTCCCATCCCTTATGACCGCCGCCTCTGGCAGAAGCCGGAGCTTTGACGACGAAATAGCCTCTCGCGGGGCGCGTGAGGCACGGCACATCTTCAGCACACCTCCTGATCGCCCGACGGGCGACATATGACGGGACCGATTATCGATGTTCGCGGACGAGAAAATTGTCATCGTGGGTGCCGGCCTTTCCGGCGCGGTGATTGGCAGGGAGCTGGCGCTTGCAGGCCATCACGTCGAGATCGTCGACGCCCGGCATCACACTGGCGGGAATTGCCATACGGAGCGGGACAATGAAACAGGTGTGATGGTGCATGTCTATGGCCCCCACATTTTCCATACCGACGACAAGGAAGTCTGGGACTATGTGAACCGCTTCCAGACATTTCTGCCCTACAAAAACCGCGTCAAGACGACCAGCGGAGACCGTGTCTATTCGCTGCCGGTGAATCTGCACACGATCAACCAGTTCTTCGGCAAGAATTTTCGGCCGGATGAAGCCCGGGCCTTCATCGAGGATAAGGCCGATAAATCGATTACCGATCCGCAGACCTTTGAGGAGCAGGCATTACGCTTCGTCGGTCGCGATCTCTATGAAGCTTTCTTCAAGGGCTATACCGAGAAGCAATGGGGCTGCTCGCCAACAGCGCTACCGGCATCGATCCTGAAGCGCCTGCCGGTGCGCTTCAATTATGACGACAACTACTTTTTTCATAAATATCAGGGCATGCCGGAGACCGGTTACACGGCCATGATCGAGCGCATCCTCGATCATCCGAACATCACCGTCACACTCGGCACCTCCTTCCACCGGTCGCGAGCCCCCAAATCCGCGCACGTCTTCTACTCAGGTCCGCTCGACGGTTATTTCGACTTTGAATTCGGTCGCCTCGCCTATCGGACATTGGACTTCGAACGCTTCACCTATCAAGGGGACTATCAGGGCTGCGCAGTGATGAACTATGGCGATGCCTCGGTGCCTTTTACCCGTATCACGGAGCACAAGCATTTTTCGCCCTGGGAAGAGCATGAAGGGTCCGTCTGCTACAGGGAATTTTCCCGCGAATGCGGCGCGCAGGACATTCCTTATTATCCGGTTCGACTGGTTGAAGACAAAGAACAGCTCGCTGTCTATGTGGCGCAGGCAGAGCGGGAGGGGTCCATTACCTTCGTCGGACGGCTCGGTACCTATCGTTATCTCGATATGGACGTCACCATTCGCGAGGCTCTCGATACGGCCCGTCTCTATCTGGCCAGACGTTCAGAGGGTGCGCCGATGCCAGCGTTCCTGCACGCACCGGTCTGAAACCTTATCCTCGACATCTTCCTTTGCAGTCACCTGATGGTCCGGCGTCGGCGATGACGTAACGGCGCCCATGGCTCTTGTTGGTGTACTTGCAGTATTATGAAAGTATATAACGCATATCAGAAACATGCGAAACTATATTTAGCAAATTAAGGCTCGAGCAAGCTAGATTGCCTAATCAATATATTGATGATGGCGGATTCCAGTCCGTTTATTACACCTATATTATAGGACTTTAAGATATGGCTGCGATCATTTCTTCCCTGAATGTCAATCAGATCAAATATCTTTCGACAGAAGCGGTCGCTGCATGGACCACCGACGAGGTCGCATCGCTGTCCACAACGCAGATCAGAGCGCTGTCATCAGCACAGATCGCAGGCCTCGATGTTGAAGACGTCGCAGTTCTGAATTCGCGACAATTGAATGCCATTTCGCAGGGCGCCATCGTTGGCCTGACGCTTGATCAGCTCAATATCCTCGATCAATATGCCATCAAAATTCTGAATGCGGGACAGGTTGCCGCGCTTACCGCTGCCCAGATTCAGGCCCTGACCACCGATCAGACGGAGGCCTTGACCGCGGCTCAGGTGCGCGCCCTCAATGCGACACAGCTGGCCGCACTCAGCCCGGACAATATCGCAACCTTCTCAACCGCAGACATCGCGGCGATCACCAACAGAGCTGTGTCGGGCCTCACCAGTACCGTGCTTGCACGGCTGACACCGGATCAAATTGCTGCGCTCAGTACGAGCGCGCTTGCAAGCCTGACGACCGACCAGATCGCTGTGCTGGACCCTGATCAGGTCGAAGCTCTGACGCCAGCGCAGATCAAGGTTTTGAGTTCAGCGCAGATCGCCGCGCTCGGCCCAGATGACATCGCTACATTTTCGACCGCGGACATCGCGGCGATCAGCCTCAGAGCCATGCCGGGTCTTAGCACTGAGATAATCGCTGCGTTTACACCGGAGCGCCTCGCCGCTTTCACGCCAAGCACGCTCGGCGGCCTGACGATCGAGCATATCGAAGCCATGAGTAGCGCGCAGATCGCGGCCCTGACGACGGCCCAGATTGCGGCGCTGAGGACAGCCCATATCGCCGCTTTAAACACGGAGCAGGTGGAAGCCCTGACAGCGGCACAGGTGAGGGCACTGAGTGCGGCGCAATTCGCGGCACTGAGCGCCGACGACGTAGCGACTTTTTCGGCGCCGGAAATCGCAGAGATAACAGACAAAGCCATGTCCCGTCTTGGCGCGGAGACAATCGCCGCTCTGACCAGGGATCAGATCGCCGCGTTCACCACGGCCCAGATGAGCGCCCTCGGCGCGGCACAATTTAAGGCTCTGAGCGCCGGGCAGATCGAGGCGCTGTCGACCGCCCAGATCGCCGCCCTCAACACATCGGTGATCACCAACCTGACAGACGATCAGATCGAGGCCCTGAGCACGAAGCAGGTCGAGGCTCTGTCATCGGCGCAGGTTAGGTCGCTGAGCTCGACCCAGCTTGCGGCCCTGAGCGCGCAGGCCATTGCAACCTTCTCGACTGCCGATCTTGCCGCGATCACAAGCAGGGCTTTGGCGGGCCTGACCACCGGCGCCATAGCCGCGCTAACCATCGCCCAGATCGCGGCGCTGACAACAAGCGCGATTGGCGGCCTGACCGCAGATCAGATCGAAGCTTTGAGCACCCTTCAAGTGGAGGCCCTTTCCCGGGCACAGGTGAATTCGCTCAATGCATCGCAAATTGCAGCGCTGACTTCCGAGGACCTCGCGACATTCTCGACCTTGGAGATCGCAGCGATCAGTAGCAGATCCGTGGCAGGTCTCAACACGGATGTCATTGCGGCCCTGACCGCAAGCCAAATAGCCGCCCTGACCACCCTTGCGATTTCCGGACTGACCTCCGGTCAGATAGAGGCGCTCAGCGGCGCGCAGCTCGGCCAGTTTTCCAATGCCCAAATCAAGACATTGAGCGCGGCGCAGGTCGCCGCGCTTGGCAATGATGTGGCTGCCCTGTCTCCCAGCCAGACATCCCTGCTGAACGCCTTGGCGATCAGAGGCTTCACCGTTGATCAGATTGCGGCTCTCAGCATCGAGCAGTTCTCGGCCCTGACGACCGGCCAGATCGCGGCCCTCGCCTCAGGCCAGATCGCAGCGCTGAGCACGGACGCGATCGCGGCGCTCTCCGAGGCCCAGCTCGCGGCCGTGAGCCTCTCTGGCATGGCGGGCCTCACCAGCAACCAGATCGCCACTCTGACAACCGATCAAATCTCCAGACTATCGACGAAACAGATAGCACGATTGAGCGCGGCACAGGTCGCCACGCTGGGCACGGATGACATCGCCGCCCTTTCAACCGGCCAGATCGCCGCCCTGAGTGCTGCTGGCATCGCGGGGCTGACGTCGCAGCATCTCGAGACCTTCAGCACGAGACAGGCCGAGGCCCTGACGAGTGCGCAAATCCTCGATCTCAGCTCGGCTCAGATTGCGCACCTCGGCACGGACGATCTCGCAAAATTCACCACCAAGGACATTGCCGCGATCAGTTCAGGCGCGATTGGCGGACTATCGGCCAAAACCCTGGCCTCTCTAACGACATCTCAGATCGCGGCCCTTGGCATGCAAAGCATCGGCGCCTTGAGCATCGCGCAGATCGCTGCGCTGAGCAGCGGCCAGATCGAGGCTCTGAATGCAGAGCAGATCAGTGCCTTAAGCTCCAGACAGATAGCGGCTTTAAGCGCGGACGCCATTGCGACATTCTCGACCAAAGACATTGCGGCGATCAGCTCGAGCGCTATCGCCGGATTGTCGGCGGAGACAATAGCGGCGCTGACGACGGGCCAGATCGCAGCACTGAGCGCAGCCTGCATTGCCGCCCTCAGCCCCACGCAGGTCGCGTCCTTGAGCGCCGCCCAGATTGAAGCTTTGACCAGCGGACAGGTTGCCGCGCTTACCGCCGCACAGGTCGCCGCCATCGATGCGGAAAGCATGACCGCCTTTTCCACCAAAGACATTGCCGCACTCGGCTCTTCCGCAATCCCCGGTCTGGCGACACAAACCATCGCCGCGCTGTCCACGGCCCAGATCGCAGCTCTGAGCGCAACTGCAATTGGAGCGATGACATCAGGACAAGTCGCCGGGTTGACAGCCGATCAGGTGAAAATCCTGACCGATACGCAGATTGGTGGGCTCACTTCGAGACAGGTTGCGGCTCTCAGCCTTGGTGACATCGCCGCGCTTTCGGTGGCGCAGATTTCAGCCTTCAGTGCAGCCGGTATCGCGGGCCTGACCACCGAGCAGATCGCTGCCCTCTCTCCCGGGCAGATCGACGCGTTGACCGAAAGCCAGATTGGCGCCCTCAACTCGCGCCAGATTGCGGTTCTCGGTACTAACCACGTTGCCACCTTTACGCCCAAGGATATTGCGGCGATCAATCCGAATGCCATAGCAGGGCTGTCAACGAACATGATCGCCTCGATGAGCACGGCTCAGATCGCAGCCTTGAGTACGGCGGGCATCGCTGCGCTGAGCACTGGACAGGTGACCGCCCTTACCAAGGATCAGGTGGACGTGTTGACCAGCGCTCAGGTTGGTGCGCTTACCTCCCGGCAGGTCGGCGCCCTCAGCCTTGTCAGCATCGCCGCTTTTTCTGCGGGCCAGATCGCGGCCATCGGCACCGCAGGCATAGCGGGCTTGAGCGCGAACCAGATCGCGGCCCTCAAAACGTCTCAGGTCGAGGCCCTAAACAGCGTTCAGATCGGCGCTCTGAGCGCCAGACAGGTTGCGGCCCTGCGCGCCGATGGACTTGATACCTTCACCACGGCAGAGCTGGCCTCCATCAGCTCATCGGCAGTCTCAGGCCTGTCGACGGCGGCAATCGGGTCGTTGAAGATGGCTCAGATCGCGGCGCTGAACACGGCGACCCTGCCCGGCCTAACCACCGGCCAGATCGCGGCGCTCAGCACCAGTCAGATCGAGGCCTTCACCAGCGCACAGATGAGCGCGCTAACGTCCCGGCAGATCGCGGCACTTTCGGCCAGCAATATTGCGGCGCTTTCACCTTCTCAGATCGCAGCCCTCAGCGCCGCCGGCATAGCCGGCATGGCGGCCGAACAGATCGCGGCGCTGAGCACCGCTCAGGTCGGCGCCCTCACCAGCGTTCAGATTGGCGCACTCGGCTCAAGCCAGATTGCGGCCCTGGATGTCGATGATATCGATACATTCACCGCCGCCGAACTAGCCGCCATCAGCTCCAGTGCGGTGCCCGGCCTGTCGACGGCAATAGTGGCTTCGTTAACGACAACTCAGATGAACGCCTTGGGCGCGGCAGTCATGCCGGGACTGACAAAGGATCAGATCTCGGCATTCAGCACCGCTCAGGTCAGCGCTCTGGCGACAGCCCAGATTGCCGCCCTCACCTCGAAACAGGTTGCGGCTCTCAACACCGCAGCCATTGCGTCGCTTTCTGTCACCCAGGCGGCTGCTCTCGACGCCAAGGCGATCGCAGGTTTGACCAGCACGCAGGCTGCTGCGCTCAGCGTCGAACAGGTTCAGGCATTCTCCGTCCGTCAGATCGGAGCCATGACTTCGGACGCTCTGAAGGGCCTTTCTGTGGAGATGCTCGCGACCTTCTCGACCGAAGAACTCGCCGCTATCGGTTCCAGCGCGATAAGGGGGTTGTCCACGGGCTTCATCGCCTCCCTTTCCACATCAAGGGTCGCAGCGCTTGGCACGGCTGGCATTGCCGGACTGACGAGCGATCAGGTCTCCGCCCTCGGCACAGACCAGATCGAAGCGCTCTCCACCGGCCAGATCGCCGCCCTGAGCTCGGCCGGGTTGGCCGGATTGACGGTGGAGGATATCGCAACATTCTCAACCGCGGAACTCGCAGCCATCAGTTCGACGGCAATCAAGGGATTGACCACCGCCGTCGTGAGCTCCCTGTCTTCTCAGGACATCGCCGCTCTTACGACAAGCCAGGTGGCATCTCTGAGTTACGGTCAGGTGGCGGCAATGGGATCCGCGCAGGTCGGCGCATTATCGCTGCCTCAGATCAGTGCCCTCAATGCCGTGCACGCAGCGGCGCTTGGCGGAGACGATCTCATGGCGTTTTCCAAAGAGCAGATCATCAGCTTGAGTTCGAGTGCCGTCTCCGGCTTGAGCACCGGCACGCTCGCAGCCCTGAAGGCATCTCAAGCGTCAGCCTTCACACCAGGCCAGGTCGGGGGCATGACGACCGCGCAGGTTTCCGCGCTGAACAGCGCCAAAACCACGAACGGTTCGGTGCAGGATATCGCCTCGTTCATCTCGACGGCGGCGCAGACATCAGCGGCCCAGCCCACCACATCGGGCGCTTCCGCATCACCGATGGCTTCCAGCGAGAGGCAGACGTCGGCAGACGTTGCTGCGACCATACTGGCCTACCTCAACGTCTGACCGTTGCAACGTCGCTCAGGTGAGGTCATGAAGGGCTTTGCCGAGTGGAGGCTCGACACGGAACTCAGAAAACCGCACCTCAAGCCCCTCGCGTTCCGGTGTGCAACACATGGGGCCGACCTGATAGGACTGCGCTTTCGGGAAGGGGCAAAGTTTTAGAAGCGGCCACCGGAGCCCGTCCGCGGATGTCTGGATACGCAGCACGCCGTCGGCAACAGTGACGCGGAGATAGAGATCGGATGGGTCCCCGGCATAGGTCGTGGTCGACCAGTCGGAACGACCAAGCGTCAGGACATTGCCGATGCAGGCGGCACCATCCGACAGCTCGATACCCGCTTTGATCCAGTGCCGCTCATCAATGCGAACCATGATGCCCGCCTGATCATAGAGTTCCTCATAACGTGCCTCTATCCGCAACGACGCCGTAAAATCGCCCTGACATTGCATCCCGAAGAAATGGCCGCTGTCGCGCGTGAAACCGTAATAGGTCTCGCGCCAGAAATCAGAGCCCTTGCTGGTCGTAACGTTGAGCGCATGATCGTCAAGCGACCATTGCTGCGGTTCATTGTGCCAGACACAACTCTTGAACATGGGCATCCTATCCTCATTCGAAGGCACGGACGTTATATGTGACCTGTAAGGTCCTTACCAGCGGACAGATATATGCGATATGTTACGGCGCGCGGATCAAACTGCCGGTTTGACAAGGCCCTTTTGGAGATCAAGCATGATCTGGATGAATGCAGCGACCGAACGACCTCTCGCCGCTTCCCTCATCAAAGCCGCACTCGCCGCGGTGCTTCATGTAGATACGAACGCTATCGAAGTGGTGTATGATATTTCGCAGGCACAGGGTAAGGCGGTGCTGTGCATAATCCACGAAGGTGACGGGTCGGACTTCTCGCAGACGATATCGGTCTATCTCGACCAACGTCTGGCGCCACCCAGCCTTTTGAAAGGCGGCTCCTTGATCGCTGCATTCACAAAGACAGCGATGCTGTTGCCGGACGACGACACGGCGGACCCGTATTCATTCGTTCTCGCCGGTGGCTCGGGTACCAACGAAAAGGCCCTCGTCGATCCGGATCAGCTAGACCACGGCGGTCGTTATGTCATCGTGCCGCATCACCTTCGCCAAGGGTGATGGCGCGGGTAGATTGTCCAGTCATTGCCGATTGCAGAGAACGCATCCATGGGCGTGCTTGATGATGCCGTGTTTCTGGCAGCGTTCAAAGTCGACGGTGAAAGATGAAATCGGCTCCTTGGCGGGAAGATCTTCCGGTGTGAAGGCGGCCAGCAATGTCTGAAAGCAGTGCAGGCAAGGCATCAGCAATTGTTCATTTGGCAGATAATCAAGCTTTTCCCACCCCGTCTTCGATTTCGCTGCCTTGATCATGCGGAAAAAGAACGTCCGATCCGCGGCATAATCAGCGATACTCCATGGGATTTCAGCGATATCGAAGCCAGCCGCGCCTATACCGAGCACCGTTTGATCTCTCGAGGCTATCCAGGCCGTCAGCGCCTGCTCCCGAACCGTCTGAGCCAGAGACGACCCCGCGAGAACAACACTACTGTCCGGTTTAATTTCAGACCCATTGCATCACCAGCTGTTGTGGGTTTGCATTTGTTTGCTTTGACGGCGGTTTGATCAGTTGGTCTGTTCGTTTGCGGTGCATGAGATTTGCACGCACGAGGCGTGCGAAGGCGAGCGGGCTTTCGATCTGTGCTTGGCTCTTTTTAGCCATAGACAGCAGCATGTAGGCGATCAGCGCGACCATGACCTGAATGCGCACGGCATTCTCGGATGTTCCCAGAAAGTGGCGGATGCGTAGTGTTTGCTTGACCCAACGGAAAAACAGCTCGATCTGCCAGCGGCGTTTGTAAAGGTCGGCGATTTCCTTTGCCGGCGCGTCCAGATCGCTGGTGACGATGCGGATGATCTTGCCCGTCGAAATCCTCACCGTCAGTTCCCGAACGACGTCGATATAGGGATTGGCACGTCCTCCACCTATTCTTGGGTTCAGGTGGCCAATCCTGTCGGAAAGGATGTTGCTGCACGCCTCGACAGGGCGCTCCTCGACAAGATGGAGGGGCGTATGGGTCTTGAGGCGGGTGACGATGCGGCAGCCTTTGGCCTTGAGTTCGGCCCACCATGAAAAATCATAGTAGCCCAGATCGAACACATAGGTGGCGCCGGCCTCCACGGGCATGGTTTTGGCCGGTGTGATGTCGTTGACATTGGCGGCGGTCACGGCTGCATAGACGGGAATTGCAGCATCCGGATCATAGACGACATGAACCTTTCCGGCGCAGCTATCGGCGGAAAACCGTGCCCAGTTGGCCGAAAGCTTTATCGTCGTGGCGTCGATGAGATGAACCGCATCGCCCATCCTGCGGCGGGTCGCACGACTGGCTTTCGCAACGAGGGCTGCAAACATGCCTTCAAATACATGGGCAGGGCGGCGTGCATTGGCATCGGCAAGTGTCGAGCGGGAGGCTTTGGCCGCTCCCAGATGGTAGAGATGATTGCTATGGCTGGACAGGCCGATCTCGATCTCGCGCAAGGAAGCCGCACCGGAAAACTGCCCATAAAGCATGGCAACGAACTGGCTTCTGGTCGACAGGCGACGCACGCGATGATCGGCCCTGTGGGTTATCACCAACTGATCGAACACGGCCCAAGGAATATGCTTCAAAAGACCGTGGAAAACGCTATTCTCATGCCGCATGATTTTGATCCCCTGTTCGTGTCCAGATCACCGCAAAACGTCTGAACACGAGTAGAATCAAAGTCATGCGCCTTGTCTACAGATTTAAACCGGACAGCAGTGGGACTGGATCCGGGGTCCAGCGCGATCAAGTCCTTGATCGCGAAAGACTCTCTTCACGGCGCAGACGCGCCGTGGCTGGATGCCGGATCAAGTCCGGCATGACGCAGGAGAGAGTACGGGGCCTTCTCGTCAACAAGTCGAGGCCTGCCCTCGCAGCCGGCACGGGCCTCATCCTTTCCGCACATCGGGCAGCGCAGCGGCAAGCGCCCGCAGCGGCGCGGTCATATGTTTGTCGCGGCGCATCGCCAGCGCGATCCGCCGTTCAAGCGGCGGATGCAGTGAGCGCCATTGCAGCCCGGACGAGGTGGCGTCCTGTTCCACCGCCATCCTCGGCACGATGGCAACGCCAAGCCCGGCGCCTGCAAGTTTCTTGATGGCTTCCACGCTGCCGAGTTCCATCGTCGGCTGCACGGCGCGGCCGCTTGCGGAAAACCATTGATCCACCAGCTTGCGCGTATTGCCGCCCTCGTAGAGCAAAAGCGGCTTGGTCGAGAGCACAGCTGCGGTGAGCAAACTTGTGTCCGCCACTGTATCCTTCGGGAAAACCGCGACCATCTCGTCGAGATGAATGTCGCTGATATCGAGGCTGCGACCGCTCGCGGGCAGGGCCACCACGGCGGCGTCGATCATATTGGCCTCCAGGAGCCGCAGGATATCGTGGGTATTGCCAGTCTGCACCACGATCTCGATACCCGGCATGGCACGCCGGATATCGCCCAGCACCGGCGGCAGCAGATAAATGCAGGCGGTGGCGCCCGTGCCGATGCGCAGGCGCCCGGTGATGCCGCTCCGGTGCGGCGCGACGGTGTCGATGGCATGCGCCACTTCCTCAGCAATCCGCCTTGCATGGATGAGGAAGTCGCGGCCCGCAGCCGTCGGCTGGGCGCGTCTGCCGACCCTTTCGATCAACCGCACGCCCAGCTGTTTCTCGAGCAGCCTGATGTGCAGGCTCACGGCCGGCTGCGTCAGCCCGGCCTTGTCGGCGGCGGCGGAAAAGCTGCCGAGATCGGCCACATCCATGAAACTGCGCAGCTGCCGCAGATCGAGGTCCATCATCAAAGAAAACCTTATCGTTTGTATAAGTCAGATAATCTTTATTTTGACCGCGCCGCAATGCACAATGCCGGCGTAAATGATCCGCAGGACAAGAGAATGACCCCTCCCACCACTTCCAGCCTTCTGATCCGCCCCTGTGAAGAGGCGGATATCCCAGCCATCACTGAAATCTACCGGGATGCAGTCTTGCATGGCCGCGCCAGTTTCGAGATCGATCCGCCAACGGCGGAAACAATGGCGGAGCGCCGCCGTCTTCTGGTCGAGGGCAATTTTCCCTATCTCATCGCCGAGGCGGAAGGCAAAGTGGCTGGATACGCCTATGCCGGCGCTTACCGCGCCCGCCCGGCCTATGGCGCAACAGTCGAGGACTCGGTCTATATCGACCCCTCGATGAAAGGCATGGGTATTGGCCGGAAGCTGCTGGACGCCCTGATCAGCGAGGCAACCGCGCGTGGCTTCCGGCAGATGATCGCCGTCATCGGCGACAGCGCCAATGCGGCATCGGTCGGCGTGCATCGCGCCGCCGGTTTCGAGCTTGTCGGCACGTTCAAATCCATTGGCTGGAAACATGGCCAATGGCTGGACACCGTGCTGATGCAACGTGCGCTGGGCGAAGGCGATACGACGCCGCGCTTCTAAGCAATCAGGGTTTCGTGGAGCCAGGAATCTCCAACTTCAGCGTATCGCCCGCAAGTTCGCTGCCCAGTTCCACGGCCTTGGTTTTCTTGTCATAGACGCAAATATGGCTGACGGTCGCATCCGCTCCCTTCGCCTTGCCGGTGAGAATGGCGAGGCCGTAGTTTTCGCTGCCGAAGGGATCGACCACCGCCTTCGCATCCTCGATCATATCCTTGGCGCCAGCGAGGCAGGCCGTCTGGACCTGCGCTGCGAATTCTTTCCATGCATCGTCAGACGAGGCGGCGGCCGGAAGCGCGACTGCGCAGAGCGCGGCGACGAGGATAAGGGGGCGGATCAAAGGGCGGGTCATGGAATTTCCTTCCTGCATTGTCGGCAAAACAGAACCGATAGGGTGTAAAACGGTACGCTGCGGTTGTGAAACAAATGTGGTGGCGCCGGTGGCGAGATGAATTTTCTCCTTTGGCGGAACATTTTGATAATTCACCGGTTGCCCAAACAGAGCTTCGCTCCTATGGTCCGCTCACACGGTTTCTAGGAGCGGTAACCCGCTGCAAAAAGGAGTAAAAACCATGGCCTTCGAACTTCCCGAACTCCCCTACGACTACGACGCGCTTGCACCTTACATGTCGCGCGAGACGCTCGAGTTCCACCACGACAAGCACCACAAGGCTTATGTCGACAACGGTAACAAGCTGGCTGCCGAGGCCGGTCTTTCCGACCTGTCACTCGAAGAAGTCGTGAAGAAGTCCTTTGGCACCAATGCCGGTCTCTTCAACAACGCCGCGCAGCACTACAACCACGTCCATTTCTGGAAGTGGATGAAGAAGGACGGCGGCGGCAACAAGCTTCCGGGCAAGCTCGAGCAGGCGATCGCATCCGATCTCGGCGGTTACGACAAGTTCAAGGCGGATTTCATCGCTGCCGGCACCACGCAGTTCGGCTCCGGCTGGGCATGGCTCTCCGTCAAGAACGGCAAGCTCGAAATCTCCAAGACCCCGAACGGCGAAAACCCGCTGGTGCACGGTGCAGAGCCAATCCTCGGCGTCGACGTCTGGGAACACTCCTACTACATCGACTACCGCAACCTGCGTCCGAAGTACCTCGAAGCCTTCGTCGATAACCTCATCAACTGGGACTACGTCCTGGAGCGTTACGAAGCCGCTGCCAAGTAAGGCTTTAACAACCGAATTCCTGAGCACCCGGCCATCGCGCCGGGTGTTCTGCTTTCTGGTCGACCGCATACTGTCACAAGCCTGTCATCCGCCGGGTTTATCGCGGCGCATCATGACTGAAAAAAGCACGCCTCTCTTCTCCTTCGGCATTGTCGCCGATCCCCAATATGCCGATGTCGATCCGCGCCCCGACATGGGCCGCTATTATCGCGAAAGCCCTGCAAAACTTGCCGCCGCCATCGATGTCTTCAATGCCGAGGACCTCGCCTTCGTGGTGACGCTCGGCGATATCATCGATCGCGATTTTGCGAGTTTTGATGTCATTCTCAGCGCCTATGACAGGCTTCGGCACCCGTCGGTGATGCTACCCGGCAACCACGATTTTTCGGTCGCGCCCAATCATCTCGGCGCTATCCATGCCCGCCTTGGCATGTCTGCCCCCTGGCATGATTTCGCCATTGGTCATGTCCGCTTCGTGGTTCTCGATGGTAATGAGGTCAGCCTTTTTGCGCCCCCGCCAGGTGATGTACGCCGTGTGCTTGCCGAAGAACGGCTGAAGCGCCTCAGGGACGCAGGCGCAATCAATGCGCAGGACTGGAATGCATCCCTGGGTGACGCGCAGTTCGATTGGCTTCGGTCGGTTCTCCAAAAGGCGGATGCTACAGGCGAAAAAGTCGTCGTTTTCTGCCACTACCCGGTTTTTCCGGAAAACGCCCACAATATGTGGGATGCGCAACGCATTCTCGAGCTTCTCGGTGCGCACCCGTCGGCCGTCGCATGGTTCAACGGCCATAATCACGAGGGCAATTACGGCGTGCTCGGCAAGACCCATTTCGTCAATTTCAAGGGCATGGTCGATACACCCGACCGCAATACCTTTGCCATCGCCGATGTGTTTGCCGACCGGATCGCGATTCGCGGATTTGGCCGTGAGGAAGACCGCGTTTTGGCGCTCTGATCGGGGCATCGGCTGTTTGCGTCGCCGGCTTCGGTGACGTTTATCGGCCGCGCCGCCTGCTTTCAGGCGGTTATTCCCATTCAGTCTGCCGTCAGCGTCGGGCCATAGAGCCAGGGTGATGTGCGTTGTCATCCTGCCTAGACTTCTGTTTTCTTGGAAGAATTCACCGCAATGTGACTTCTTTTCGCCATGGGGACAGGGCATCCTCCCGCCGTTGCGTTCAAAGCCCGGCATTCGCCGGCATCAAGGAGAGAGTGTATGAAACTGAAAACCATCACGGCGGCCATGCTGTTCGGCTGTCTTTGCGCCGGAGCGGTCTACGCTGCCGGCGAAGTCGAAAAGCGCGAAGGCATGATGAAGCAGATCGGTGGCGCCATGGGTTCGCTTGCCGCGATCTCCAAGGGCGAGAAGCCCTTTGATGCGGACACCGTCAAGACTGCCGTGACAACCATCAGCACCAATGCCAAGGCTTTCCCTGACCAGTTTCCCGCCGGCACCGAGACCGGCAGCGCGGCAGCGCCTGCCATCTGGGAAAATTTCGATGATTTCAAGGCCAAGGCCGTCAAGCTCGGGACGGACGCCGATGCGGTTCTCGCCAATATGCCCACCGACCAGGCCGGCGTTGCCACGGCCATGAAGACGCTCGGCGCCGATTGCGGCACCTGCCACCAGACCTACCGTCTGAAGAAATAAGCGACGTATCTGGAAACGCCGCTCACAGGCGGCGTTTTCCGGCAGGCAAGGCACCTGGCCAGGTCAGGTGAGATTGGGGAGAGGGGCATGTCCTCCATCTGGACGAAACTCGTCGGTGGTGCCGTGATTGCGGCGATTGCGGGCTACGGCATATTTACCTGGGTTACAGCGCCTGAACGGCAGGCGCCAAGCCATTGGGTCAGCCTGGGCGACCCCGATCTCGCCAATGGCGAAACGCTGTTCTGGGCCGGCGGCTGCGCCAGCTGTCACGCCGCACCCGATGCGAAGGGAGAGGCACAACTGACGCTTTCGGGCGGACAAGCGCTGCCGAGTCCCTTCGGAACCTTCCATGTTCCGAATATCTCCTCCGATGCGCAGCACGGCATCGGCGCCTGGACGCTGGCGGAGTTCGGCGATGCCATGACTCGCGGCGTCGGCAAGAATGGCGAGCATCTCTATCCGTCTTTCCCCTACGCGTCCTATGCCCGCATGACGCAGAAAGACATCAACGATCTCTTCGGATACCTGAAAACCCTGCCGGCCAGCCAGAACGATGCGCAGGATCACGAGTTGCCGTTCCCCTTCAACCTGCGCATGGTGCTGGGCGGCTGGAAGTTCCTCTATTTCGATCCCTCCGCCCCGCCGCGCGTCGAGCTTGCCAACGCCAATGCCGAGCTGCTGCGTGGCCAATATCTGGTGGAAGGACCCGGCCATTGCGGCGAATGCCACACGCCACGCAATGCGCTTGGCGGCTTCCTGGCGGACAAATGGCTGGCGGGCGGCCCCAATCCCGAAGGCGAGGGCCGCATTCCAGACATTACCCCCGGTTCGCAGAGCATCGGCAGTTGGACAAAGGCCGATATCGCCGGCTATCTCGAAACCGGCTTTACCCCTGAATTTGACAGCGTCGGCGGCTCCATGGTCAAGGTGCAGCAGAACATGGCGCATCTGACCGCCGAAGATCGCGATGCGATTGCCGCCTATCTGAAGGCGATCCCGGCGCGGTAATCCTCAGCCGTCATGCCGGACCAGATCCGGCATCCAGCCACGGCGCGTCTGCGCCGTGAGAAGAGTCTCTTGCGATCAAGGATTTGATCGCGCTGGACCCCTGATCTAGTCCGGGGTGACGGAGGTGGAGGCGACGGCGTGCAGTTCGAAATCAGGTCCACCATTGACTCCCGCTCTCGCCCAGCGGATAACAACCTTGTGATGGTTCCTTCCGGGCGTTCCGGAAGGTGAAAAGGGAACACGATAGGGAGACATCCTCATTCGTGGCTGCCCCCGCAACTGTGAGCGGAGAGCCTGAAACGAAATGCCACTGGCAAGCCATCTCGCCCCATTCAGGGCGAGGACGATGCCGGGAAGGCGTTTCAGGTTTTGACCCGTAAGCCAGGAGACCTGCCATCACGGAAATATCCATGCCGGCGGGGTGTCCGGAAGAGCGGAATGTCAGGGTGGCGGGATCAATGCCGCCCTGTGTCAGTCTCGTATCCCCGTGGTGAAGTGTATCGCATGCGGTTTTGCGGCTTCTGCCGCCCGGCCGCGTCCAAAGGCGCGGGGTCGCGCCGGAGAGGGGTCACCATGTCCATCAATCAGAATACGGCCAATGCCGCCGCGTCTGCAAAAACAGCGAGCTTCGCGCAATCGCTCACCGCGATCGTGCTTGGTCTGTTCGTCGTCGGTTTTGTCGGTTTTTCCCATGTGGAAGCCGTTCACAATGCCGCGCACGACACGCGCCATGCCAATGCCTTCCCCTGCCATTAAGGGGAAGTAGTATGTCGTTTTTCCGTAACATCGTCTTTACCGCCATTCTCGTCGGCATTGTCGGCGGTTTCGCTGTCTCCGCCATGCAGGCTGTCGGCACCACGCCGCTCATCCTTCAGGCGGAAACCTTTGAAAGCGCTGGCGAAGCGTCGCACAGCCATGATGCTCCTGCACCGGGCGCTGCGGCTCCCGCCCATGAGCACAATGACGAGGCATGGGCTCCGGCCGATGGTTTCGAGCGTACCGCCTACACCGTCGCGGCCAATGTGCTGACCGCCATCGGTTACGCGCTGGTGCTGACTGGCCTCATGTCGCTGCGTGGCGCCAATGCCGGTTGGCGCGAAGGCCTTCTCTGGGGCGTTGCCGGCTTTGCCGCCGTCATGCTTGCTCCTATGATCGGCCTGCCGCCGGAATTGCCGGGCAGCCCGGCCGCCGCCCTTGAGGCACGACAGATCTGGTGGCTTGCAACCGTTGCCGCAACCGCGGGCGGCATTGCGCTGATCGCCTTCCGTCGCGAGCCCTGGGCGATTGTTCTGGCGCTGGTGCTGATCGTCGCGCCGCATGTGGTGGGTGCGCCGCTGCCGCCGGAAGGCGAGCATGCGCTGGCGCCGCTGCCGCTCGAGCGTCAATTCATCGTTGCCGCCACCGTCACCAGCTTCGTCTTCTGGGCGATTCTCGGCACGTTGAGCGCGTTGTTCCTGAAGCGTTTCCAGCAGGCTTGAAACCATGCAGGACGCAGCGGAATGGAGTGAGGAACTCGATGCGCTGCGTTTTGCCGTTCCCGGTCACGGCGCGCCATGCGCCGTGCACCGTCTCGCCTTCAAGGCGGTGCTGGGGCCGAGCCCCGATCGTCATGCGGCGCTTGCCTATTTTCAAGACCACGAAGCTGCTTTTGCCGCTGCGGCAATCTTCAAGATCAAACGCTCAAACTTGCCCGCCGGCCGCAGCCTGCATTTGAACAGCCGCGATATTCGCCGCGCGATTGCCGGCGAGGGACCGGAGTTTGCGGCGCGTGTGTGCCGGGTGCTTGATCGAGAATAGCGCAGGATGATTTGCGAGAGACATCTTCTTCTCGACCGTCATGCCGGACTTGATCCGGCATCCAGCCGACGCGCGTCTGCGCGGCGGGAGAAGTCTTTTCAGCCCAAGGACTTGGGCTGGTTGGATACCGGCTCAGGGCCGGTATGACGGAGGGAGGGCGGAACAACGCTCCGCGCCTCACCCATGCTCCGCCGCAAAAACCTGAAGCTCCGCCTCGGCTTCCGGACCAAAGAGTCCGAGGCTTTTCAGAATTTCCACGGCGAAACTCACCGGTGCGCTGCCGGGTGCCGTGATGATGCCGCCGTCACTGACCGCTTTCGGCTGATCGCGATACAGCGCTTCACCACGATACGTCGGATAGGCCTTGTGCGATGCCAGCGCATTGCCGGTATGGGCGACATCATCAAGAACGCCCGTGCCGCCGAGCGCACTTGCCGCCGCGCAGATGCCGGCGACCAGCCGGTGCCTGTCGCGAAACCGGTATACCAGCCCGCCAAGATCGGCAGCCGTGCCCTTTTCCCAGCTGAGACCGCCGGAGATGACAAGCGCATCGATGTCAACGGGATCGAGCACGTCATAGGATGTATCCGGCGTCACCTTCAGCCCGCCCATGGACGTTACCGGCCGGCCATCGGGCGTGGCATAAACGATCTCGACGCCGAGATAGCTGCGCGCCGCCGCCGCAAGCAGCGCCGGCTCCCAGTCCGCAAAATCCTCAGCCAACGCAATGGCGATCCGTGTCATGGCCGTCTCCGTGGGTCAATCAGGCGATGGACTGCATGTAGCGCATGCCGGTGACCGGACGCGGCGCGAAATCCATGTTTTCGTAGAAACGATGTGCCGCCACATTGCCTGTTGTGGCGCTGACGGAAAGATAGTCGCAGCCGAGCCGCTTGGCGATATCCCGCGCGCGGGAAACCAGATGCTGGCCGGTGCCATGGCCGCGATGGCCATCACGAACGAAGAGGTGATGCAGCTCCAGCCCGCGCCGGCCTTCCTGCGCCCTGTAGAGCGGCAGAAGCAGGGCGTAACCGATCAGCGCGCCATCGGCTTCGGCCACCAGCCCGTGCACCCATGGCAGCGGGCCGAACAGGTCGCGTTCCAGTTTCGCCGGCGTGATCGCCGCCGCATCGCCGTGGTAGGAGGCAAGCAGCGTGATCATCTCGTTGAGCTCGGGCAGATCGGTCTTGCGCGCGCCGCGAATGATGACGACGGGCGGTCTTTCCAGTGTCAGGGAGCTATCTTCGGTCATTTCTCGGTCCTTTGGTCTTATCTGTGCCGTCAGGACGCTTGAAAAACAACAAAGCCGCCTGACGGCGGCTTGTTGACAATATGATCTGTCGAGCCGCCCTTAAAGGAAGGCCCAAAAGTACGAGCAGGAGATGGGTGCGCGTTCGTTGATCATGAGACATCAAATGCGCCCGAATCCGTAAACTGTCAAGCCCGGTTTTCGACTCAGTGGTCGCCCTCACACATGTCGTGATTGGACAGCGCCCGGATGACGTAACAATCCTCGATCGAATGGCCGTGGCAATGGGCGACGATGCGTTCCAGCTCGTGTTCCAGCTTTTTGAGGCTGGCGATCTTTTCGCGCACATGGGCAAGATGTTCGGCGGCGATGCGGTCGGCACCCTCGCAGGGCATCTGCCGGTGCTGGCTGAGCGCAAGCAGCTCGCGGATGGCCTCGATATTCAGACCGAGATCGCGCGCATGGCGGATGAAGGCCAGCCTTTCGAGGTCGGATTTTTCGTAGCGGCGCTGGTTGCCGTCCGAACGATCCGCCTCGCGGATGAGGCCCATCTGCTCGTAATAGCGGATCGTCGGAACCTTCACGCCGGTGCGTTTCGACAGTTCACCGATGGACAGCATGGCTTTCTCCATATCTCCAGTCTCTAGAGATATGGCTTTTTCACGACCGATTCAATGGCCTCAAGCGGCATCGTTGACGCCAAGCGCCTGGGCCAGTGCCTTCAGAACCTGCGATTCGAGGCTTGCCATATCCGGCTGGGCGGAAGCACCCACGTCAGCATTGGCGCCAGTTGCGGCGGAAGCGCCGCTGTTCATGTCCCAGAGAGCGGCAGCGAGGCTCGCGGAGGCGCCGGCCAGCGGAGCGACAGCGGTGGCGACATTGCCTGCCACCGAAATGGCGCGATGGGCCGCCCGCGTCAGCTCCTGCAAAGCCTCGGTGGTGGATTGGCTCTCCCGGTTGTGCGCAGGCGCGATGCCGCGGACGGGGGAGGTGAAATTGATGCTGCTGGTTGCTGCGATAGTCGTCATGACTGTGAGTCCCCTAGTTCTGATGGGGCATTTTTAAGCGTCGAAACATTCGCGAAGATTGCGTCCTGCGCGTCTTGTGCAAAAAATTGCGCCGGTATACTATACCCCCCTATAGTATACGAGGTCACCATGTCCCATACCATCCGCAACAAGGACAAGCTGCTTGCCCGCATCCGCCGCCTGAAGGGGCAGATGGAAGCGGTGGAGCGTGCGCTTGATGACGCCAAGCCCTGTGGCGAGGTGCTGCAATTGCTCGCTTCGGTGCGCGGCGCGCTCTCCGGTCTGACGGGGGAGGTGATGCAGGAGCACCTGCATGAGCATGTGGTGCATGCCGAGACCGAAGACGAACGGGCGCGGGCGGCAGAAGAGCTGGCCCAGGTGCTGAAGACCTACATCCGGTAAATCGGCCGACAGCAGATCGAACCGAACATTTAATCGACATCATAGATGCGGGATAAAGCGACATGACGACGACATCCGAACACCGTGCGGCAACTGGCCACGACCATGTTTTTCTCGGCCAGAACCACGAGCGCAATGAAAAGCGCGTGTGGATGGTCATCGCGCTCACTACCGTCATGATGTTGGCCGAAATCGTCGCCGGCCACTGGTACGGTTCCATGGCGCTGACGGCCGATGGCTGGCACATGTCGACCCATGCCGGCGCGATGCTGATTTCGGCGCTCGCTTATCTTTATGCCCGGCGTGAAGCGCGTAACCCGCGCTTCACCTTCGGCACCGGCAAGTTCGGCGATCTCGCCGGCTTTGCCAGCGCCATCGTACTGGCGGTCGTGGCGTTGCTGATTGCGGTGGAAAGCGGGATGCGCCTCGTCAATCCGATCGAGATCGATTTCAACCAGGCCATTCTCGTCGCCGCCATCGGCCTTGCCGTCAATCTTTTGAGCGCCGTGCTTTTGAAGGATGATCACCACCACGATCATGGCCATGGTCACGGCCATTCACACGGCTCGCATGCCCATCACGGGAACGGCAGCCACGCCCATCACGATCACGGTTCCCATGCCGGTCACCATGCCGGCCACCATGCCGAGCACGGCGCAAAGGGCGGCCGGGACAACAATCTGCGCGCCGCCTATCTGCATGTGCTGGCGGATGCGCTGACCTCGGTCCTCGCCATCGTCGCGCTGCTTCTTGGCAAGTGGAACGGCTGGTCGTTCCTTGATCCTTTGATGGGTATCGTTGGCGGCCTGGTGATTGCCCGCTGGTCCTGGGGCCTGATCCGCTCGACGGCGACGACGCTGCTCGACGCGCTGCCGGATGCCGAGGATCTGCCGCAGGAAATCCGTGAAACTGTGGAAACGGAAGAAGATCGCATCACGGACCTGCATGTCTGGCAGGTGGGGCCGGGACATCACGCCGCCATCGTGGCGATCCATTCGCAGGCGCCGAAAGCACCGGCGTTTTATAAGCAGAAACTTGCCGCCATACATGAACTGTCGCATGTGACGGTGGAAGTGAGCCCGGCAAGGGCCTGATCAGACTCGCTTATTCGGTATATTCCGAGTAAGCGCTACGCACCCATTCGACCTGCGCTTTCACCTTGTCTTCCGGGGAAGCGGTGGCCGTTTCCTGGAGGGCGGGCGCATTGCCGCTGCCGACCGCCCAGAGCACATTGGCCAGCGACTGCGAGAGAATGGTGCTGGAAACCGTAGGGTTACCAGGACCGCGATTTACGGCCTGCTCCTCCGGCGCATTCTGCGCGCCGCCGGCTTTTTCGATGTCACGAATGCGACCTTTGTAGTTGTATCCGCCAATACTGCTTTCGATCTGCATGTCAGTGATTCCGCGTTCAAAAGTTAACGAATAGTTAACGGTGCGGACTTGCGTGAGCCTTGCGTCTGCTGCGGTGCAGCGACAGGGAAGGGTTGACAGGCGACGAGGTGGCGCTTCGTTTTTGCCTAATGGAGACCGGCAGGGACCTAATGAAGACGGGCAGGGAGGAGATTGCCAGCTTTGTCCCTTGCGGCATTGCAGTCCGGTCTGAATTTCTGGCGCCATCAACGCCTCGCTCCCGTCATTCCGGCCTTGAGCCGGAATCCAGCCGACGCGCATCTGCGCGGCAAGAGAGTCCTTTCAGTTCAAGGACTTGGCCTGGCTGGATACCGGCTCAAGTCCGGTATGACGGAAAGAGGAAATCTCGCGGACGCGCCAATCCGTCTGGTGTCGGATTATGCCGTCTCCTTCTCCATCGGCACAACCGTTTCCTGGAGCTTCTCCGGTTCCTCCGCCGCTTCCGCCTTCACCTCCACCTCCTGCGGCGCCGGCGTCACCATGGCGGCCACCAGCGTGTCGAGCCCGATGCTGCCGACCGGTTTGCCGTCCTCGTCCACCACATGAGCCTGCGTCTCGTTGGCTTCAGAGAGATCGCGGGCGATGGTTTCGAGCGTTGCGGTCTCGGGAACCGGCATGCCCTCTGGCTTGCTCTCCAGCGGCTCCATGACCGTGTTTGCCTGCAGCACGCGGCCGCGATTGACGTCGCGCACGAAGTCGGTGACGTAACCATCGGCCGGCGAAAGGATGATGCTCTGGCCGTCGCCCTGCTGCACCACTTCGCCGTCTTTCAGGATGGCAATGTGGTCGCCGAGCCTGAGCGCTTCATCCAGATCGTGGGTGATGAACACGACGGTCTTCTTGAGCTCCTGTTGCAGATCGAGCAGCATCGTCTGCATATCCACGCGGATCAGCGGGTCGAGAGCCGAATAGGCCTCGTCCATCAGGAGAATATCGGCATCGTTGGCAAGCGCCCGCGCAAGGCCCACACGCTGTTGCATGCCGCCGGAAAGCTGGTTCGGATAATAGTCCTCGTAACCGGCAAGGCCGACACGCTCCAGCCAGTAGCGGCCCTTTTCCTCGCTCTTGCTGCGCGGTACGCCCTGGATATCGAGGCCGTAGACGCTGTTTTCAAGCACGGTGCGATGCGGCAGAAGGCCGAACTTCTGGAACACCATCGCCGTTTTGTGGCGGCGGAATTGCCTGAGCGCCGAGGTGCTCATGCCGCAGATATCCTCGCCGTCATAGAGAACCTCGCCGGCGGTCGGGTCGATCAGCCGGTTGATGTGGCGGATCAGAGTCGACTTGCCGGAGCCTGACAGGCCCATGACGACGGTGATCTTGCCGCCCGGCATGGTGATGTTGATGTTGTTGAGGCCAAGCACGTGATTGTGCCTGTCGTTCAGCTCCACCTTGTCCATGCCTTTACGCACCGCTTCGAGATATTTCTCGGGATGCTTGCCGAAGATCTTGTAAAGATTCCTGATTTCGATGCTTTTAGCCATGGGAGACCTCGCGGTATTTCTGCAGGCGCTTGCCGAAAGCCTGGCTCGCCCGGTCGAACATGATGGCGATGGCGACCAGAGCGAAACCGTTCAGGAAGCCCACCGTGAAGAACTGGTTGTTGATGGCCTGCAGCACATTCTTGCCGAGACCGCCGACGCCGACCATGGAGGCGACGACGACCATGGCGAGCGCCATCATGATGGTCTGGTTGATGCCGGTCATGATGGTCGGCAGTGCCAGCGGCAGCTGTACGTTGAACAGCTTCTGACCGTTGGAGGAACCGAAGGCGTCTGCCGCCTCAAGCACTTCCCGGTCTACCAGGCGGATGCCGAGGCTGGTGAGGCGGATGACCGGCGGAATGGCATAGATCACCACTGCGATCAGGCCCGGCACCTTGCCGATGCCGAAAATCACCACCACGGGGATGAGATAAACGAAGCTGGGCAGGGTCTGCATCACGTCGAGCACGGGATTGATGAGACGTTGCAGGCGTTCCGAACGACCCATCAGGATGCCGAGCGGCAGGCCGATGACGATGGCGATCAGGGTGGCGATGGCCACGATGGAGAGCGTCGTCATGGCATCGCGCCAGAGGCCTACGGCGCCGATCATCAGCAGGGAAAGGGCGGTTCCGGCCGTGATCTTGAAGCTGCGCCCGGCCAGATGCACGATGGCGAGAATGACCAGCATGGTGATGATCCACGGGGTCTGGATGAACAGCCGCTCCGAGGAATTGAGGAAGAGCTGCAGCGGATGCACGACGACATCGATCGCATCGCCGTAATTGCGCACGATATCGCGAAAGCCGTCATCGATCGTCTTGCGCGCCACGCGCATGGTGGAGTTGTCGATCGCCGGGAACTTGCAGAGCAGGTCCGGCAGGTAGGTGCAGAGGGCCATTATTGTTGTTTTCCCTTTGGGTTTTGGGGGAGGTGCGGTGGGCGACGGAGGCTGGCATGCCCCCGTCTGTCCGGCAGGGCAGAGGGGGTAAGCGGCTTGCGCCGACTCCCCCATCAATCCATCACATCGAAGCCTTGATCTTCTCCGCTACCTCGGGCGAAACCCACTTCGTCCAGATGTCCTCGTTGTTCTCGAGGAAATACTCGGCCCCATCTTCGTTGGTGCCTTGATTCTCATCCATCCACGCCAGAACCTTGGCAACGGTGTCGTTGTCCCACTGCCGCTTGCGGATGTAGTCGATGGACGGACCGGCCTTTTCGGCAAAATCCTTGGTCACGACCGTGAACACCTCGGCCACCGGATAGGCATTGGGCTTCGGGTCAGCGCAATCGGGCTTGGCGATGCAGTTGTCGTAGGCCTCGCGGTCCAGCGCCACGCCGTCGTCCAGCTTCACCATATCGTATTTGCCGAGAATGGCCGTAGGAGCCCAATAATAGCCGAGCCAACCCTGCTTTTTTTCATAGGCATTGGAAATCGAGCCATCCAGACCGGCCGCGGAGCCCGTATCAACAAGTGCAAAGCCCTTTTCATCAGCCTTGCGGGCCTTGAACAGGTTGGCGGTGGTTGGCTGGCAGCCCCAGCCCGGCGGGCAGCCGAAGACTGCGCCCTTGCTGGCGTCTTCAGGGGCAGGGAACAGGTCGGGATGCTTCAGCGCGTCTTCCACCGTCTTGATGTCAGGATGGTCGTCGGCGAGATATTTCGGGATCCACCAGCCTTCAACGCCGCCATCGCTCAGGATTTTGACTTCCTGAATGAGGTTGCCGCTTTTCACCGCTTCCTCATAGGGAGCGCCCAGTGTGTTCACCCACATTTCGGGCGCCATGTCCGGCTGGCCCTTTTCGTTCATGGAGGTGAAAGTGGGGGTGGTGTCGCCGCTGACGACATTGACCGTGCAGTCATAGCCGTTTTCCATGATGAACTTGTCGACGTAAGCCGCGACACCGGCGGATGCCCAGTTCATTTCGGCGATGGAGATGTTGCCACAGGTCTCTGCGGCGTTGGCGGAAGATGCTGCACCGGCAGCGATGGTAAAGCCCGTTACGAGAATGGTCGAGGCTAGGAGTTTCTTCATGAGGAGACCTCCAAGTCTGATGCAGTGTTTTCAGTTGGCAAAGCGGGAGCACTGCAAAGCCCGGATTGCCAAGGGCGAACTGACATGGCGCGTGGAAATGCCGAAAAATCCGGCGAGAGACTATCCGCAGAACAAGCCGCGAACTTGCCGCAGAAACAGCGGCGGGAAGGCGCATGAATATGTCAACGGCGTGCATAATACGGCGAAAAAGTGATATTGCAACGCGATATGACGCAAGGCAGCCATGCAGTTGAGTTACGGAACGATCTTCCGGATTCAATAATACATGCGGTATATTTTATTATTCAATAAAAGATCGCAATTATTCATCGAAACAAAATAAAAATTCATCCAATATGTGAGTTTTATTTAAATAAGAAAATGATGGGTAATTTTGTGGAAAAAACAATCTGAAATCGTTTTCCAGAGGGTATTTTTGTGCAAAGAGAGGCGGGCGGCAACGCGTGCCGCCCGGAGTGGAGGTCACACGCTGTCCTTGCCGGCCACCTTCAGCGCGAAGGCGTATTCGAAGGCTATTTCCTCCAGCCGCTGGAAACGTCCTGATTTTCCGCCATGTCCAGCCGCCATGTTGGTCTTGAGCAGGATGGGGGCTTCACCCATCGTTTTTTCGCGCAGCTTCGCCACCCATTTGGTCGGCTCCCAATAGGTGACACGCGGATCGGTGAGGCCGGAAAGCGCCAGGATCGGCGGATAAGGCTTGGCGGCGACATTGTCATAGGGACTGTAGGCGGCGATCCAGCCATATTCTTCCGCCGAATCCAGCGGATTGCCCCATTCCGGCCACTCCGGCGGTGTGAGCGGCAGCGTGTCGTCCAGCATGGTCGTCAGCACGTCCACGAAGGGAACGGCGGCGATGATGCCGGCGAATTTCTCCGGCGCCATATTGGCAACGGCGCCCATCAGCATGCCGCCGGCAGAACCACCCTCGGCGATGATGCGCTCGTAAGACGTGAAGCCTTCCTGAACGAGATGATCGGCAGCAGCAATGAAGTCTTTGAAGGTGTTCTGCTTATGCTCCATCTTGCCGGTTTCATACCATTCGAAACCCTTGTCCTTGCCACCGCGAATATGGGCGATGGCATAGATGAAACCACGGTCGGCAAGCGATAGCGTCGTGGTGGAGAAGGACGCGGGAATGGTGATGCCGTAAGCGCCATAGCCATAGAGCAGGCAGGGAGCGGAACCGTCGAGCGGCACGTCCTTGCGGTAAAGCAGGGAGACCGGCACCAGCTCACCGTCATGGGCAGGGGCCATGATGCGGCGGGTGATGTAATCATCGGGGTTGTGGCCCGAGGGCACTTCCTGCGTCTTCAGAAGCGTGCGCTCGCGCGTCACCATGTCGTAATCGAACAGCTGGCTTGGCGTCGTCATCGAGGAATAGGAGAAACGGATGACGTCAGTGTCATATTCCGCCGCGCCATGCAGGCCAAGCGAATAGGCCTCCTCGGCAAAGGCGATGGAATGCTCCTCGCCCGTGCGGCGGTCACGGATGACGATGCGCGGCAGGCCGTCACGGCGCTCCAGCCAGATCAGATGGCGGGCATAGGCATCGACGGAGAGGATCAGCCGGCCCGGCTCATGCGGCACCACCTCTTTCCAGTTTTCCTTACCCGGCGCGGTGACCGGGGCTTCCACAATGCGGAAATCCTTGGCATCGCCGTCATTGGTGAGGATGAAAAAGACGTCGCCGCCTTCGCACATCGAATATTCGATGCCTTCCTCACGCTCCGCTACGATAGCCGGTTCGGCGGTCAGGTCTTTCGTGGAGAGAATGCGATATTCGCTGGTCTCGTGGTCGTGAATGTCGATGAAGATGAAGTCGTCGAGAACGGACGCACCGACGCCCATGAAGAAACCGGGATCCTTTTCCTCATAGACCAGCCGGTCGGCTGATTGCGGCTCGCCGATAATATGGTGGAAGACCTTGGACGGCCGGTGGTTCTCATCCTGCAGCGTATAAAAGAAGCTCTTGCCATCGGGCGCCCATGCGCCGCCGCCGCCGGTGTTTTCGACGATATCGGCAAGGTCCTCGCCGCTTTCGAGGTTGCGGATGCGCAGGGTGAAATATTCGGAGCCCTTGTCGTCATAACCCCAGATGCCGTGGCAGTGGTCGGAAGACTGGTCCAGGCCGGAGAGGCGGAAATAATCCTTGCCCTCGGCCTCCTTGTCGCCATTCAGCAGTACATGTTTTTCGCCGCCTCCGCGCGGGATGCGGAAATAATGTGGCTGTTCGCCGCCGGTCACGAAAAGCGTGCCATAGGCATAGGGTCCGTCATTGACGGGCACGGAGGAATCGTCCTGCTTGATGCGGCCCTTCATCTCCTCGAACAGCTTTTCCTGAAGCGCCTTGGTGTCGCCCATCGCCGCTTCCATATAGGCGTTTTCCGCCTCCAGATGGGCGCGGATGGCCGGGTCGAGAATGGAGGTGTCCTTGAACATGGCCTGCCAGTTATCGGCCCGGAACCAGGCGTAATCGTCGGTGCGGGTGATGCCGTGATGCGTATCCTGAACCGGCCGTTTTTCGGCGGTCGGGGCGGCGGGCAGGTTCTTGAAAATCGGCAAGGGAAACTCGCTTTCCTGTAAATTTCTTGAGCGGTACCAAGATGTAGAGTGCGGTGTGCGGCCGATCAAGTTTCAAAATCTCCACAGGGGAAATGAGGCATTGGCACAATTTCGTCGGCTTTCGATCACATTTTGGCAATATCCCGCAAATCAGCGATGATGGATACAGGCCAGCCAGCCTGCCGCCCACCACAAGAACAAACGAAAAAACTGACAGGACCCCATGCGAAAGCTTCTTCCCGCTGCCCTTTCTGCCTTTTTCCTTGGCTTGCACGCCTTCAACCCCGCTTTTGCGATCGACGCCAGCGTCATGCGCCAGCTGAATGCGCTGGCCCCCGAAGAGCGTCTGGAACAGCGCTGTGATATCGAGGCGATGGAGCGTATCGCGACGGAGCAGAAGGGCATGAAACCCGACAAGGTCATCGCCTACACCTATGGCGATCCCGAGGTCGGCAAGAACTCCATCAAGGCGCCGGGCGCGGCATTCAGAAGTGCCGGGGAATGGTACAGGTTGAAATACAAGTGCCAGCTGAAAAGCGACAGCCTCTCCATTCAGTCCTTTGATTACCGTGTGGGCGACAAGATCCCCGAAGAACAGTGGAAGAAGTTGTATCTTTATGACTGATCGCGGAATTTTTCGATTTCAGGTCAGTCTTTAACCGGCGCTTTGGTTGCCGCCGTGCCGCCGCCTCTGTAACCCTGACTTCTGATCGAGGTGAGGGACGTAAACATGGTGACGCGATTTAAGGGATTGTCGGCTTTTCCGATCACGCCGGCTGACGAGGCCGGGCGGGTCGATGTCGAGGCCTTTTCTGCCCTGATCGAGCGGCTGGATGGGGCAGCGGTCGATTCCGTCGGCATTCTCGGCAGCACCGGCATCTATATGTATCTCACCCGCGAGGAGAAGCGCCGCGCCATCGAAGCGGCCGCCGCCATCCTCAAGGGCAGGCGCACACTGATGGCCGGCGTTGGGGCGTTGCGCACCGATGAAGCCGTAGCGCTGGCACAGGATGCGGAGGCCGCCGGCGCGGATGCGCTGCTGCTCGCGCCCGTTTCCTACACGCCGCTGACGCAGGAAGAGGCCTATCACCATTTCGCCGCTGTGGCCGGCGCGACGGCCCTGCCGCTTGTCATCTACAACAACCCGACGACCACCCGCTTCACCTTCAGCGACGAACTTCTGGTGCGGCTCGCCTATATTCCCAATATCCGCGCCATCAAGATGCCGCTGCCCGCCGATTCCGATTATGCGGGCGAGCTTGCGCGGCTGAGGCCGAAGCTGTCAGAGGATTTCGCCATCGGTTACAGCGGCGATTGGGGTTGCGCCGAGGCGACCCTCGCCGGCGGTGACGCCTGGTACAGTGTCATTGCCGGCCTGCTGCCGGTTCCGGCGCTGCAATTGATGCGGGCGGCGCAGGCTGGCGATACGGAAGAGGTCAAACGGATCGATGCGGCCTTCCAGCCGCTCTGGGGGCTGTTCAGGGAATTCGGCAGCATCCGCGTGGTCTATGCAGCCGCCAATATCCTGTCGCTGACGGTGAGCGAACCGCCCCGGCCGATCCTGCCGCTCACGAGCGCGGAACGGCAGCGGGTGGAAGAGGCGCTGGAAGCCCTGTCGGTGCTCGAAACCGCGCCATAATTCGGGCGCTTTGCGGGCGGATTGCCACACACCATCACTGCATGACATTGCGGAACCAGAAATGATACGTCCCCTGCTCCTCGCTGCCCTGTTCGCCTCTGCCGCCACGACCGCCTTTGCGGCAAACGGCCTTGTCGAGCCATCGCTGAAAATGTCGCCGCAGCATGATGGCAAGGTGCGGGTGGCGATGACGCTCGATGCCTGCATGGGCAAGACCGATCATCGCATTCTCGATACGCTGGTGCGCGAGCGCATTCCCGCGACGATCTTCGTGACCGCCCGCTGGCTGAAACACAACAGCGAGGCACTCGCGGTGCTGATGGCAAATCCCGACCTGTTCGAGATCGAAAACCACGGCGAAAACCATGTGCCGGCGGTGGATAAACCCGTGTCCATCTATGGCATTGCCGCCGCCGGCTCTGAGGCTGCGGTCGTGCAGGAAGTGGAAGGCGGCCGTCAGGCGATCGTCGCCGCCACCGGCATCCAGCCGCAATGGTTCCGGGGTGCGACGGCGAAATATACGGCGTCCTCCATGACAACCATCAACAGGCTGGGCATGCGGGTGGCTGGTTACTCCGTCAATGGCGACGGCGGCTCGCTGCTCGGTGCCGCTGCGACGGCCAAACATATCGCTGCGGCCAAGAATGGCGATGTCATCATCTCCCACATCAACCAGCCCACCCACGAAGCGGGCGAGGGCGTGGTGAAGGGCCTGTTGGCGCTCAAGGCGCGCGGCGTGGTTTTCACGCGGCTGGACGACCCGTCCTTCGCGCCGCCGGGAAACTAGGACGGAGCGTCGCGTCCGTATTGTCATCGAACGTGGCGGATGAGCCTATGCAAGCTCCATCAAAGCCCGTGCTGCGGCTTCATCCGTAATCAGCGTATTGCATCCGATGCGCTTGATCGTGGCGCGGATGGCGATGGCACGATGTGCGCCTCCGGAGGCGAGCACAATGTGTTTGGCCTTGCGCAATGTGTCGAGGTCGATCGCCATGGCGTGTTGATTGATCGGGTGATCGACCGAGCGCCCTTCGGCATCGATGAAGTTGAACATGGTGTCACAGACGCAGCCGGCCTCGACGAGCTCACGCAGTGTCTCCTTGGAGATGAAGCCTTCTGACAGGGAGGTGGAGTGCGGGCCGATATCGCCGCAGGAGACGATGGCGAGATCGAGCGTTTCGGCAAGGTTGTAAAGCGTGGCAAGCCCGCATTTTTCGATCAGCGCCCGTTTTGTCTCGACCGAGTCCACCAGCAGCGGTGCAAGGAACATGTAACATTCCGCGCCGAGGGCGCTCGCCAGCCGCCAGGTATAATCGAGCGGGTTGGTCTGGTGCACGGCGACGATGCCGCCCAGTAGCGAAACGACCTTGCAGTTCTCCCGGCGCGGCGGCCGAAAACTGGAGAGCGAAGCTGTCATGGTGCGGCCCCAGCCGACACCGATGGTGGCGTCGTTCGGCACTGTCTCGGACAGGAACTGACCGAGCGCGAGGCCAACCGCTTTCGCGGTGCCCTCGGCGGTTGCTCTCTCAGCGGACGGAGAGGGGATGATGACAGCCTCGTCCAGCCCGTAGGCCGCCTCGAGCTGACCGGCCAGCGACACGAAATCCTCGATCCCCTCGTTGATCCAGATCTGCACTTCCGAGCGCTTCATCGCCTCGTCCAGAAGCCGGATCACGGTGGAGCGGCTGATGCCGAGCTTTTCGGCGACATCCTTCTGCGTCATGCCCTGATTATAATAAAGCCACGCCGCCCGCAGCCTCAGCGAAGCCGCTTCGGAATAGGTCGTATGGGTGTCTCTTCTCAGTTTCGTCACGGTTTCCGCCAATTTTTACAGGACCTCGAGTATCGCAGGCGTGAAACTTATGTCAATTGCGATGCGCAAATGTCTTGACTTTCGCGCCTGCGGCTTGCGATAGTTGGAGCCGACGAAACCGCGATTTCGGCCTTGGGCGCACCTTCCGGTGCGGGAACGAAATGACGGCTGAGCAAGTTTTCAAGAGATCATGAAGGATCATCAGATATGACATCCAAACTCGAACAACTTCGCGCCATCACTACAGTCGTTGCCGACACCGGCGATATCGAGGCGGTTGCGCGCCTGAAGCCGGTGGATTGCACCACCAACCCGACAATCGTTCTGAAGGCACTCGGCACGCCAGCGTTCGCCGACGCTGTGAAGGAAGCCGTCGCCTGGGGCAAGAAGCAGGGCGGCCAGTCCGACGCCGTTGTTGCCGCCGTGGCAGACCGTCTCGCCATTTCGGTCGGCGCTGCGCTGGCCGGCCTCGTTCCCGGCCGCGTCTCGACGGAAGTCGATGCGGACCTTTCTTTCGATACCAAAGCCTCCATCGCCAAGGCGCACCAGATCATCGCCTCCTACAAGGAGCGCGGTATCGAGCGCGAACGCATCCTCATCAAGCTTGCCTCCACCTGGGAAGGCATCAAGGCCGCTGAGGTTCTGCAGTCTGAAGGCATCGACTGCAACTTGACGCTCCTTTTCTCGCAGGCCCAGGCAATTGCCTGCGCTGAAGCCAAGGTCTTCCTCATTTCGCCCTTCGTCGGCCGTATCCTTGACTGGTACAAGAAATCGACCGGAGAAAACTACACCGCCGAGACCGATCCGGGCGTTGTTTCCGTGCGCAGCATCTACAATTATTACAAGGCGAACGGCATCAGCACCGTCGTCATGGGCGCGTCCTTCCGCAATGTCGGCGAGATCGAAGCCCTTGCCGGTTGCGACCGCCTGACGATCAGCCCGGCGCTGCTGGAAGAACTGGACAAGGACACCGGCAAGCTGGAGCGCAAGCTTTCGGCTGACAACGTCAAGGCCGAGCCACTGCAGTCCCTGGACGAAAAGGCATTCCGCTGGGCGCTGAACGAAGACGCGATGGCTACGGAGAAGCTTTCGGAAGGCATCCGCCTGTTTGCCAAGGACCTGGTAACGCTGCGCGAAATGGTCCGCAAGGAACTGACGGCCGCCGCGGCTTAAGGGGTGGAGCTAAGGCTTCCGGTGGCCCTGCCACACACGTAACGTCATCCTCGGGCTTGTCCCGAGGGTCAATCCATGCTGCGTGAAATCAATCGGTTGCAGATCCTCGGGACAGGCCCGAGGATGACGAAAACGGGAGATCGCCTCCTCGTCTTTGACCTCGGCGGAACATTTTATGCTCCCACCGCGTTTACGAAGCATAAATCTCCAGTCAATTGAAACGCGATCGGATCCCTGCCGGTCGCGTTTTTTTGGGCTCAGGCGCCGCCCGTGACGATTTCCGAAATGCGCGTCGCTGCCTCCCGGATCAGCCCCTCGCAGGCTTCGCGTGTCGGTGCCTTGCCGCCGAGCGGGGTGATGTAAGGGCAGGTGATGACGGCAAGGGCGGTACCGTCGAGCGTCAGCACCGGCGCGGAAATGTTGCGCACGCCGGCAGTCTGAAGGCTGTCCATGGATTCTATGCCGTTTCTGCGCACGGTCGCCAGGCGCTCGGCGAGGCCGGCAGGAACGGTGTCGCCGCTGCCGCGCACCTGCTCGGCAATCATGATCTCGCGCTGTGCGTCCGTCTGGAAGGCCAGAAGCACATGGCCGGAGCCGGTGTGGAACAGGCTCATCTGCGCGCCGACGCGCATGGACATGGCCCAATAGGTCGCCGATTCCTGCTGTGCAATGACGACAACACTGCCCCGGTCGTAAACGGCGAGATGACACGCCTGCTCGGCGCTTGCGGAGAAATCGCGCATGACGGGCGCGGCAAATGAAACCAGCCGCCGGATCGGCGCATGGAAATGCGCCAGTCCGAACATTTTGAGCGTCAGCGAAAACCGGTCGCCGTCCAGCCGGTGGACATAGCCCCGGCGCACCAGCCGATCCAGCATGCGATACAGCTCGTTCGGACTCTTGCCGATCGATTTGGCGATTTCGATCTGCGTCAGCCCACCATCGGTGCGGGCCAGAAGTTCGAGAATGTCCAACCCCTTATCGAGGGCTGGGGCGCGATATCGGTCGCTGTCGTCTTCAGTCATCTGACCTCGGTGGTGTTTCGCTGCGCGGCAGGAGCACAAATTGGGTTGCCCGATTGGCGCCATACGCGCAAGTTTGCTTGACGCCATATGAATACCGCGTTTACATATGAATTGTCGATCCATATTTGAGATCAATCGAATTCAGCGGTCCATCGTGAAAGGTGGGCGCGCCTTAGCGGGAGGCTATCCATGGTGCAGGATTTTAACGGCCGGACAGTGGTGATCACCGCCGCCGGTCAGGGTATCGGGCGGGCGACGGCGGAGCGTTTCATCTCGCTCGGCGCGCGCGTCATCGCTACCGATATCAATGAGCAGGCACTTTCGACCCTGGAAGGTGCGGAAACCCGGGTTCTGAACGTGCTTGACGGCGACGGCGTCAAGGATTTCGCGGCCGATATCGGCCATGCGGATGTGCTGTTCAACTGCGCGGGCTTCGTTCATGCCGGCACCATCCTTGAATGCGAGGAGAAGGACTGGGATTTCTCCTTCGACCTGAACGCCAAGGCCATGTACCGAACCTGCCGCGCTTTCCTGCCAGGCATGCTGGAAAAGGGCAAGGGCGCGATCGTTAACATGTCCTCGGTCGCTTCAAGCGTGAAGGGCGTGCCGAACCGTTTCGCCTATACGGCTTCCAAGGCTGCCGTCGTGGGTCTCACCAAAGCGATTGCGGCCGATTTCGTCACCAAGGGCATCCGTTGCAACGCCATCTGCCCCGGCACTGTCGATAGCCCTTCGCTGCACGACCGTCTGCGCGCCACCGGCAATTACGAACAGGCGCTGGCCGACTTCATCGCGCGCCAGCCGATGGGCCGCATTGCAACGCCGGAAGAAATCGCAGCGCTCGTCACCTACCTTGCGTCCGACGAGGCAGGTTTCACCACCGGCCAGATCCACGTGATCGATGGCGGCTGGACGGGCTGATAAAGTTATAAGGAAGAAAAGCGAGGCGACCGGCGTGAAAACCGGTCGCCTTTTTCATTCACACGACGGCGCTGCCGGCCATCAGTGCAAGCACGAGGAAGACCAGGAAGATCACCACGGCGATGAAGAACAGGATGCGGGCAACGCCCGCCGCCGCGGCGGAAATGCCGGTGAAGCCGAACACGCCTGCGATCAAAGAAATGACGAAGAAAATAAGAGCCCATTTCAACATGGCGCTTCCCCTTTTGCAGAATTTTCCCGAGCCAGCCGCCCCGCTACAGGCTCGGTAAAATGACGCGCAAAAGGGGAAAATGTTCCACACGCCCGCAAAAATCGTTCCTTTAGAAGCCCGCCTCGCTGGCCGCGGATGTGCGGCGCGCTTTCAAGGTGGTGCGGATGAAGGTCGCGACGAAGGTGATGCTCATGAACAGCACGATTGTCGGGGCAGGGGCGCTGTCGATCAGGAAACTCAGCCAGATGCCCGCAAGCGACGAGGCGGCCGCAACCGTGATGGCCACTAGCAGCATGGCGGAAAAGCGCCGGGTCAGCAGGAAGGCAATGGCGCCCGGCGCAACGAGCATCGCCACCGATAGAATGATGCCCACCGCCTTCAGCGCGCCGACCACGGTGAGCGAAAGAACCATCAGGAGGCCGTAATGGAGCAGGCGCACCGGCAGACCGATGGCTTTGGCATGCTGCGCATCGAAAGCGTTGACCAGCAGATCCTTGCGCAGCACGCCGAGGAACAGCGTCGCAAGCAGCGCGATGACGCCCGTCTCAAGCATATCCAAGGGCGCAATGCCAAGCATATCGCCGAAGAGGATATGGTCGAGATGCACATCGCTCTGCACCTTCACATAGAGCACGAGCCCCAGCCCGAACATGCCGGAAAAGACGATGCCAAGCACCGTGTCTTCCTTGATGCGGCTGTTTTCCTTGATGAAACCTGTTCCAAGTGCGCAGATCATGCCGGCAATGAAAGCGCCGATGGAAAGCGGTAGGCCAACGATATAGGCCACCACCACGCCGGGCAGCACGGCATGGGAAACTGCATCCCCCATCAACGACCAGCCCTTCAGCACCAGAAAGCAGGAAAGCATCGCCATCGGCACCGCGATCATCAGCGTGATGGCGAAGGCATATTGCATGAAGGGCAGCTGGAACGGCAGAATGGCCAGTTCGAGATATTCACTCATGGCGCTTCCTCCAGCGCCTTGCGGGCCTTGGCTTTGGACGCAAGCAGGCCGTGTTTCGGCGCGAAGATGAAGGCGGCGAGGAAGATCGCCGTCTGCAGCACGACAATGACGCCGCCCGTCGCGCCATCGAGGAAATAGCTGAGATAAGCGCCGACGAAGCTGGTGGCCGCGCCGATGACAAGGCTCATCAGGATCAGCCGCTCGAAACGGTCGGTCAGGAGATAGGCCGTCGCGCCCGGCGTCACCACCATGGCGACGACCAGGAAGGCCCCGACCGTCTGCAATGCGGCGACCGTCGAGGCGGCAAGCAGGGTGAAGAAGATTACCTTCAGCACTTCGGGTTTCAGGCCCACGGTGCGGGCATGGTTCTCATCGAAGAAGACCACCATGAAGTCGCGCCATTTCAACGAGAGGACGAGGAGGCTGATGCCGCCGATCAACGCCAGCTGGATGGTGTCTTCGGTGGTGATTGCGAGAATATTGCCGAGCACGATCGTCTGGACATTCACCGAGGTGGGAGACAGCGACACCATGAAGAGGCCAAGTCCGAAGAAGGAGGTGAAGATCAGCCCGATGATCGCGTCTTCCTTCAGCCGCGTTTTCTGGTTCAGAAACAGCATCGACCCGGCCGCAAGCCCACCGGAGAGAAAAGCGCCGAGCGAAAAGGGCAGGCCCAGCATATAGGCGCCCGCGACGCCGGGAACGATGGCGTGGGACAGCGCATCGCCGATCAGCGACCAGCCCTTCAGCATCAGATAGGCGGAGAGAAAACCGCAGACGCCGCCCACCAGCGCGCTGACCCAGATGGCGTTCAGCATGTATCCATAGGTGAAGGGCTCAAGAAGACTGTTTATCATCAGCCTTGTCCTTCGATGCGCGTTGGAATGTGTCCTTCTGGCCGTTCCGGCCATAGATCACGAAGGGCCGCTCGTCATCGGTGATGACTTTGAGACGGCGCGGATCGGCATCGTCATGCAGCTCCGCGCCGCCGAGAATGAAATGTCGCAGGCTGCCGCCGAAGGCATTTTGCAGGTTTTCTTCGGTAAACGTATCCTCCGTCGGGCCGGAAGCGAGGACTGTCCCCTTGACGAAGACGGCGCGGTCGCAGAATTCAGGCACGCTGCCGAGATTATGGGTGGATACCAGCATGACGCGGCCTTCGTCGCGCAGTGCCTTCAAAAGGGCAACGATCTGCTCTTCCGTCGTCACGTCGACACCGGTGAAGGGCTCATCCAGAAGGATGACCTGGCCTTCCTGCGCCAGCGCGCGGGCGAGAAACACCCGCTTCTTCTGGCCGCCGGAGAGTTCTCCGATCTGTCGTTTTCGATAATCGAGCATGTTGACGCGTTTTAGCGCGTCCTCGACCATCCGGTGGTCGCGTTTCGAGGGGATGCGGAGGAAATTCATGTGGCCGTAACGGCCCATCATCACCACATCCTCGACCAGCACCGGAAAGCTCCAGTCCACCTCTTCCGCCTGCGGCACGTACGCGACAAGGTTCTTCTTCAGCGCCTCCTTCACCGGCAGGTCGAAAATGGAAACGGATCCGGCCGCCAACGGCACGAAACCCATGATCGCCTTGAAAATCGTGGACTTCCCGGCACCATTGACGCCGACAAGTGCAGTGATGGTTCCGCGGGGGATGGAGAAACTGGCGTTGCGCAACGCGGTGTGGCCGTTGCGATAGGTGACTGTCGCATTTTGAACCGTCAGGCCGCCGCCTGTTTTCTTACTGCTCATTCTCATGAAGACAGGCCTTTGGCGATGGTTTCGCTCGTCACGCGCAGCAGGTCGAGATAGGTCGGCACCGGACCATCGGCCTCGCTCAGCGAGTCGACATAGAGGATGCCGCCATAGGCCGCGCCGGTCTCCTTGGCCACCTGCTGGGCGGGATCGGGCGAAACCGTGCTCTCGCTGAATATGACCCTGATATTGTGCGCACGCATGGCGTCGATCACGCCGCGCACCTGTTGTGGTGTGCCCTGACTGTCGGCATTGACCGGCCAGAGGAAGAGTTCCTTCAGACCAAAATCCCGGGCGAGATAGGAGAATGCCCCCTCGCTTGTGACCAACCAGCGCTTGTCTTCAGGCAGGGACGACAGCGCATCGCGGATTGGCTGCACGGTCGCCTTGATCTTGTCCGAATAGGCCTTGGCATTGGCGGCGTAGATATCGGCATGGGCCGGGTCGACTTGTGCAAGACCCTTGCGGATATTCTCTACGTAGATCAGGGCGTTATCGGGCGACATCCAGGCATGGGGATTGGGTTTTCCCTGGTAGGCCCCGCCGCTGATCGCCATCGGTTCCACGCCGTCGCTCACCGTCACATCGGGAACGCCGGAGAGGTTGGCCAGGAACTTCTCAAACCACAATTCCAGATTGAGCCCATTGCGCAGGACCAGATTCGCCTTGCGGGCCTTGAGAATATCGCGCGGCGTGGGTTGGTAGTTGTGAATTTCGGCGCCCGGCTTGGTGATGCTCTCCACGTCCGCCGCCTCGCCCGCCACATTGCGCGCCATGTCGGCGATGATGGTGAAGGTCGTCACGACCACGGGTTTTTCTTCGGCAAGCGCCACGCCCGGGATGAAAAGAGAAAGGGCGAAAACGGCATGCCGGATTTTATGGAGGTTCACGGAGCTCACCAGATTTTGTTGCAACTAATTCGCAATACCATCGGCGATAAAGTCATCCTTGTCAACGCTATTGCAAATCATTCGCAATTCAGGAGATTTTGGAAATGTCCGAAAATGACGCGTTTTTGCGCGGGCTGGGCCTTGGGGATTAAACTTTTTTCAATGAGAAAGCGGCACTATCGCAAGGCTCGGACAGCGTGGTCCGAAGCTTGTCCTGCGTGTGTTCCTCATCCATCGAGCCACGTTGTGGGGCGAGGGCGCAAAACGGGGTACTTGATGTCAGGATGTTGCGGGTGAAAGCTGTATTCGGACGAATGCGGTTTTCGCGCAAGCTCGTTATGATCGGAGGCGGGATCCTGCTTTTGGCAGGTGCGACCGGTTCTGCTGCCGTTTTTATCGGCAGCGAGCGGCTGCTCGGCCCATCCTATGCCGCCACCAACGGGCTTTCCTGCGACGCGGTCCAGACGGTCAACATCCGCAAGAACGGCGCCCTGTGGGTGCGCAAATTTGTCCGCACCAGCGGTGGAGACGGCAAGGAGCGGTTGAAGACCGCCTTGCGCGTCGCAAAAGCCGTCTATGACAAGCAGAAACCCGATCTCGTTCAGGTATCCGTCCTCGACGCCAACGGGCCGCAATTACGGTCAGAAATGCGCGGCCGGGCGATTGCCGCCCAAGTGGTTTTCATTCCCGATCTGGCGAAAATTCCGGAAGGCGCGGATGCACACCGCTATTCTGCCTATTATTACGATGGTGCGGCCAACGCCAGCGGGCAGTTCTACGGATTGCGCATCGATCTTCCGCTCGAAGACACCGAAGCCATGGCGGCGGGCCTCAGCGATTTCACCGACTGTGCATCGCCCGTCACCGACACTGAAGGCGGCGGTCACGACGGCAAGTCCGCCAAGGGCCACGGTGAAGGCAAGGGCCAGGGCGAAACCAAGGGCGAGGCGGCTGCCGAACATGGCGCGCCCCCAGCCGAAACCGGCCTCGGAGAAGCAAGCCCCGAAACCCATGGCGACACGCCATCTCCCGAAGCGCACGGCGAAACCGGCACCGACGAACTCCTGACCTCAACGCCGGAAGCCGATGGCGGCAGCATCTTCAGCCTGAGTTACCTCAAGTCCCTGATCTTCGGCAAAGGCTCGACCACCGCACAGGCGGCGGAGGAGAAGCAGGCGGGCGAGGCGGCGGTGGCAGAGGAAGCTGATGGCGAAAAGGCCAAGACGGGGCATTGACAGGGCTTCGGTTGCGGCGCAGGCGTTCCTGTTTCAAGCCGGCGGCATGCTCAGCCGAAACTGCCTTGTCATGCTTGCGTCTGTGCAAAGTTTGTCCGGTCTGAATTTCCGGATACGCCACATGGCATTGAAATCTACGGTGAAGGGTGAATATTCACCCTTCACCACCAACTTCAAGTGATTGCAGCTTGCCCGGAATTCTCAATCGGGCAGCGCTCTTAGTTCCTCAATCCGCCTTGTTGCGGCGGGCCGGGAAGAGGATGACGTCCCGGATCGACGGGGCGTTGGTGAGCAGCATGATCAGGCGGTCGACGCCGATGCCGAGGCCGCCGGCGGGCGGCATGCCCTGGTCGATGGCGTCGAGGAACTCGTCGTCCAGCTGCTTGTCCTTTTCGCCGCGGGCGTGCGCCTGTTCCAGCTGTTCCACCATACGGCGGCGCTGTTCTTCCGGGTCGTTGAGTTCGGAGAAGGCGTTGCCCACTTCCCAGGCGTTGCAATAGCTTTCGAAACGCTCGACGAGGCGCGGTTCGCCCGGCACTTCCTTGGCAAACGGCGAGATGTCCTTCGGGAAATGCGTGACGTGGCTTGGCTGGATCAGCGTGCCTTCCACCTTCTCTTCGAAGATGAAGGCAAGGCATTCGCCCCAGGTCCAGTCCTTCTCGACAGCAAAGCCGGCGGCCTTGGCGGCAGCGCGGGCTTCTTCGTCGGTCTTGATGGCGAGGAAATCGATACCGGTTGCTTCCTTCACCGCATCGGGCATTGGCACGCGCTTGAACGGACCCTTGAACGAGATCGTCTGGCCCTGGAATTCCACTTCGGTGGTGCCATGCAGCGAGATCGCCAGCGTTTCGAACAGCCGCTCCACGAGACCCATGATGTCCTCGTAATCGGCGTAGGCCCAGTAGCACTCCATCATGGTGAATTCAGGATTGTGCCGTGTGGACACGCCTTCGTTGCGGAAGTTGCGGTTGATTTCGAAGACCTTGTCGGAAAGGCCTGATACCAGCGTGCGCTTCAGGAACAGTTCCGGCGCGATGCGCAGATACATATCCATCTTCAGCGTGTTGTGGAAGGTCTTGAACGGGTCGGCCGTCGCGCCGCCATAGACGGTCTGCAGCATCGGCGTTTCGACTTCGAGGAAACCTTCGGCCTCCATGAAGCGGCGGATGCCGGAGAGAATCTTGGAGCGCTGCAGGAAGCGCAGCTTGGATTCCTCGTTGGAGAGAATGTCGAGGTGACGCTTGCGGTAACGCAGCTCGATGTCAGAGACGCCGTGCCATTTCTCAGGCATGGGCAGCAGCGACTTCGTCAGCATGGTGATTTCTTCGGCGTTGATCGTCAGCTCGCCGCGCTTGGTGCGGCGCACCTTGCCGGTCACACCGATGATGTCGCCGATATCGATCATCGGCAGCAGGTTGCGTGCCGCTTCCGGCGTCGTATCCTTGTGCGAGAAAATCTGCACCTTGCCCGAGGCGTCATGGATGTCCATGAACATGCCGGAATTGCGCGAGGAATAAACGCGTCCCGCCACGGTCACCGTATCGCCGGTTTCGACGTCGGCTTCGATGTCGGCGTATTTTTCCGCGAGTTCCGCATTGCTCATCGTGCGGTGGAAATGCGCCGGATAGACGTCGCCGATCTGCTCGCGCAGCAGCGCAAGTTTCTGGCGGCGCACTTCTGTCGCGTCGGAGGAAAGGGCGGTGGTTTCGGTCTTGGTGTCGGTCATCGTGTTCGCCTTTAGCGGGCTTGTTCGTTGCGGTTACCCGTGGCGCTCTGGATCACCCCCCTCTGTCCTGCCGGACATCTCCCCCACAAGGGGGGAGATCGACAAGCGGCTGGCACCTTGCCCATGGAGCGAGCGGGTTCAGCGTCCGATCTCCCCCCTTGTGGGGGAGATGCCCGGCAGGGCAAAGGGGGGTACCCCAAGCATAGGGGTATATTTCAGTGTGCTGCCGTCACCGCCAGCACGTCGTCATCAGCTTCCGCTGCCAACCATCGTGGACACGACGGTAATCGCAGCCTTCAGGCGCTGGCGCACGACGGAGCGGCCAAGCAGCGCCATCGAGTCAAACAGCGGCAGCGAGCGCGACGACCCGGACATGGCGACAAAAAGCGGCGGCGTGACGACGCGCAGCTTCTTGCCGGTGCGTTCCGCCACATCGCGCAGCTCGGCCTCGATGGCTTCCACGTTCCAGTCGGGCATCTTTTCGAGGTCTGCGGCAACGGTGGTGAGGATCTCGTGGATTTCCTCCGGCTTGCTCTTCAGCCCGGCAAAGGAAGCGGGTGTGAGACCAGCGTCGCTTGCGAGCAGGAAACCGGCAAGGTTCGGCAGCTCACCGAGCTTGGAGACGCGGCTCTGCGCAAGCTTCAGGCCCTCGGTCAGGCGGGAATTTTCCATCGCCCATTCCAGTGTACGGGCAATGAATTCTTCCGGCGAAAGCTTTTCGCGCAGCCAGCGGCCGTTCAGCCAATCTAGCTTCTGGATATCGAAGATGGCGCCGGCCTTGGAGAGCGCTTCCGGGTCGAACTTCGCGGCGAGCTCGTCCATGGTCAGAAGCTCTTCGCCTTCGGCGATCTGGATGAAGAACAGGCCGAGGAAGTTCATCAGCGCTTCCGGCAGGTAGCCGAGCGCGGAGTAATAGGAGATCGAGGTCGGGTTCTTCCGCTTGGAAAGCTTCGACTTGTCGGCGTTGCGCATCAGCGAAAGATGCATGAACACCGGCTCCTGCCAGCCGAAATAACGGTAAAGCAGGATGTGCTTGGGCACCGAAGCCAGCCATTCTTCGCCGCGCGCCACATGGGTGATCTTCATCAGATGGTCGTCGATGACGTTGGCCATGTGATAGGTCGGCATGCCGTCGGCCTTGATCAGCACCTGCATGTCGACGGAATCCCACGGGATCGACACATCGCCATAAACACCGTCATGGAAATCGCACGAGCCTTCGGTCGGGATTTTCATGCGCACGACGTTGGCTTCACCGGCGGCAACCCGGGCGGTCACTTCTTCGGCCTTCAGGTTGAGGCAGTGGCCGTCATATTTCGGCGGCTTGCCGGCGGCGCGCTGGGCTTCACGCATCTGCTCCAGCCGCTCGGGCGTGCAGAAACAGCGGAAGGCATGGCCTTTTTCGAGAAGCTCTTCGGCATAGGGCCAGTACATCGCCTTGCGCTCTGACTGGCGGTAAGGACCGTAAGGGCCGCCAACATCGGGGCCTTCCGACCAGGTGAGGCCGGTCCAGCGTAGGGCTTCCAGCACCTTCTGCTCATATTCGAGGGTCGAGCGGGTGGCGTCGGTATCCTCGATGCGCAGGATGAACTCGCCGCCGTGTTTCTTGGCGAAGAGATAGTTGAACAGCGCGATATAGGCGGTGCCGACATGCGGCTCGCCGGTGGGGGAAGGTGCAATGCGGACGCGAACGCCGGAAGTGGTCATGAAATTCACTCGTCGTGGACGTGGCAGTGACATCGGAGCGTTTTACCCAGATATCACGGAGTTTTCGTTTGGATGCGGCAGGACATCATGTCGAAAGGCGAAAACAAAGCGCCTTTTCCATATTCCCGTTCGGTTTCGGCTTAGGCCATATTCTGCCGCAGGCGTCAAGGAAATATGGAATCTGAGGCCCTGCCGGGCACTAGCGTCCGGCCTTAATTGACCGGCCAGACATAGAGCAGCATCGGGATGCTGACGATGACGATCATGATCGACAATGGCAGGCCAAGCCGCGGATAGTCGCTGAAACGATATCCGCCCGGGCCCATGACCAGCGTATTGCACTGGTGGCCGATGGGGGTGAGGAAATCGCAGCCAGCGCCGATCGCCACCGCCATCAGAAAGGCCTCCGGCCGGAAGCCGAGCGTGGTGGCGAAACCGGCAGCGATGGGGGCCATGACCAGAACCGTGGCGGCATTGTTGAGGAAGGGCGTTACCGCCATGGCGGTGAGCAGGATCATGCCGAGCGCCGCGAAAGGCGGCAGACCCTGCGCCGCATGCCCCAGCCAGCCAGCAATCAACTCGCTGGCGCCACTGGTGCGCAGACTGTCGCTGACGGGAATGAGGGCGGCGAGCATCACAAGGATCGGCCCATCGACGGATTTATAGACCTCGGTCAGCGGAATGGCGCCGACCACGATCATCAGGAAAGCAGCCGCGAAAAAGGCGACCGAGACCGGGACCAGCCCGCTGCCGGCGGCCAACATGGCGGCGGCAAGCACGATGACCGGCAGAAATGCGCGGCGCTGAACGCCAAGCAGGATTTCCCGCTGCGCCAGCGGCAGCAGCGAAAATTCCTGCAAGACCTGAGGCAGGTTCTTACGGCCGCCCTGTAGAAGGATGACATCACCGGCCTGCAATGTCAGCTCAGAGAGCCGCTGGCTGACACGCTGGCCACGCCGGCTGACTGCGATGAGATTGACGCCGCGCGTATAGGAGAGCGCGAGTTCGCGCGCCGAAATGCCGTTCAGAACCGATTCATTGCTGATGACGGCTTCCATCGAAATGAGGTCAGGCGCTTTCTGGCCGTTCTCCATCAGCGGCTTGCCCGAGAGAAGTAGCTTTGCCTGCGATACGATGCGATCGAGGCCCTCCGGGCTGCCTTCGAGCATAACGGTATCGCCCGCCTTCAGCTTCACGTCGGGGAAGGGCGAGATCCGCCTCGGTCCGCGCAGGATGGTGCTGGCAATGACATCGCCATCCGCCTGCTTGAGAAGCTCGCGCAGCGGCCTTTCCGAAAAGGTGCTGTCTGCGGGCAGCGTCGCTTCGGCTGTGTAGGCGGATTGGTCGAGAATATCCTCCACCGAGGCCTTTTCCCGGTTGCGCACCGGCAGCAACCGGTAACCGAACGTCAGGAAGATGATGCCGATGACGGTCAGGCCGGCCCCGACAGGCGTGAAGTCGAACATGGAGAAGCTTTGCCCCGTCATCTCTTCTCGCAGGCGGGAGACGACGATGTTTGGCGAGGTGCCGATCTGCGTCATCAGCCCGCCGAGAAGCGCGGCAAATGCCATGGGCATCAGATAATAGGAAACGGGGCTGCCGGACTTGCGGGCGAACTGAAAGGCAACCGGCATCATGATGGCGAGGGCGCCGATATTCTTGATGAAGGCCGACATGACGGCAACGACGATCATCAGAAAGGCAAGCTGCAGGCCTTTGGAGTGCATTTCGGGAAAATATTTTTTGATCGTCATGTCGACGATGCCTGAACGCGCCACCGCCGAACTGACCACCAGCGCGCTGCCGACGATGATGACGATATCATCGGAAAAACCCGAAAACGCCTTGTCGAAAGGCACGACGCCGAGTGCAATCGCCACCAGGAGCGCACTGCACGCGACCACGTCGTAACGGAACCTGTCCCAGATGAACGCGACCATCATGCCGGCGATGACGGTAAAGGCGAGAATCTGGTCTGTCGTCATGTTGGCTCATGCTTTCGAAGGTGAGGCACCGATAGAGGGCTCTATCGGTGATGACTTCGAAGAACGCAAGGTGGGGTGAGGCGGTTCCTTGGCTGGACCTGAAGGTTCATGCATTCTTCGTCATACCGGCCCTGAGCCGGTATCCAGCCGGCGCGCGTCTGCGCGGCCGGAAGGGCCTTTCCAGCCCAAGGACTTGGGCTGGCTGGATGCCGGATCAAGTCCGGCATGACGGAGGAGAGTGCGATCAATGCACCGTTTTCGTCCCCGCCTTCTTGCGGCTTCTTGCATTGCGGGCCAGCATATTGAGCAGTTCCACCAACGCCGAAAACGCCATGGCAGCATAGACGTAGCCCTTGGGAACATGGAAGCCCATGCCTTCGGCGATCAGCGTCGTGCCGATCATCATCAGGAAGGCGAGCGCCAGCATGACGATGGTGGGATTGCGTTCGATAAAGTTGGCAAGCGGGGTTGCGGCCAGCAGCATCACTGTCACGGCGACGATGACGGCGACGATCATGATCGGCAGATGCGGTGTCATGCCGACGGCGGTGATGATGCTGTCGACAGAGAAAACGAGGTCGAGCAGCAGAATCTGGCCGATGGCGGCGCCGAAATTCATCGCGGCCGGACCACCCACCATGTCTTCCTTGTGGTCTTCCGGGTCGACATTGTGGTGAATTTCCTTGGTCGCCTTCCAGACGAGGAAGAGACCACCGGCGATCAGGATCATGTCCTTCCAGGAGAAGGGATGGCCAAAGGCTTCGAAGACCGGTGTTGTGAGCTGCACGATCCAGGCAACGGTGCCGAGCAGGCCAAGGCGCATGATGAGCGCGAGACCGATGCCGATCTTGCGGGCTTTTTCGCGCTGTTCGGGCGGCAGCTTGTTGGTGAGGATGGAGATGAAGATCAGGTTGTCGATGCCAAGCACGACCTCCATGACGATCAGCGTGACGAGCGCCACCCAGGCGGCGGGGTCGGACAGGAGAGGGAGAACGGACTCCATCAGGGAAATTTTCCTTTCAGCAACAAGGCCAACCGAATATTCGGTGGGTGGAATTTATAGCGCAATACGCGAGAAACAAGGAGATCGCGTCTCCGATGCGCATAATTTCATCGAAATTTCGCGCAGTCCGCGTATCGGCGCTTGCGCCGTTGCTGAATGATCTCAGGCCTTGTCGGTTCCGTAGGCGGCCATGAATACCCTGATGGCGCTGGCGATCACCCGGTCCAGCTCCTCTTCCGGAACCGGGCCGTCGATTTCGCCGAATAGGCGCAGCTTGAAAAACGTGCCGGTGGAAAGCTCGATATATTGCCGCGCAGCCAGCTCCACATCATCCACTTTCAGGTGGCCAAGCGCGATGTGGTGCTCGATGAAATCCTGAAGCACAGTACGGACATTGTTGGGCGCGGCGATGAAAAAACGCTGCGCGAGCTTGGGCATGCGGTCGATGACGCCGATAACCGAGCGCATGGCCGGGACCATGTCGGAACAGATCATCTTGTTCGCGAAGGCCTTGCCGAACTGTTTAAGGCCTTCGCGCACCTCCTCGGTGCCGGCCAGAATGTTGCGCATGGACGTTGCGAATTCCTGGCGATGCTGGTCGACGAGGGCCGCGAACAAATCCTCCTTGTTGGAGAAGTAGACATAGATCGTGCCCTTGGAAACGCCGGCTTCCCGCGTGATGTCGTTCATGCTGGCCGCATCGAAGCCCTTGAGCTTGAACACGCGCCACGCGCCCGCCAGAATCTGGTCGCGTTTGGCCGGGTCTTCGCCTGCTGCAAAACGCCCGGCGGTGTTGCCCGGACAGACCGTTTCCGTTTGCGTGTCCATATCCCTGTCTTCGCCTGCCATCCCTGCCGCCTCATAGCACAACAACGGCGTAAAAAAAATTAACCGAACGTCGAACCAATCGGTTCGATAACACTTGATATGTGTCAGGAAAGAGATTAAGTCAATCGAACCGAACGGTTCAGTTCGAAAAACTTTCTTCAATCTATCACGGTACATTCTCATGTCGGCCCAGAAGAATAGCGCGGTTCGCGCCGTCAACGATGCGGAAGAGGCGGATATCTCCGCCAAGACCGAGACCTCTCCCGCAAAGCCGGCTGAGGCACCAGCTGCGCCGCCTGCTCAGACGACGGCTGCGCCGAAGCAGAAGAAGCGCTCGAAGCTTCTTCCCGTCATTGCGATCGCCTTGCTGGCTGGCGCCGGCTGGTACGGTTACAACTGGTGGGTCGATGGCCGCTTTCTTGTCTCTACTGATGATGCCTATATCGAAGGCGATATCGCCGTCATCGCGCCTAAAGTTTCGGGCTATGTCGCCAAGGTGAACGTCATCGAAAACCAGGAAGTCAAGGCGGGTGATCCGCTGGTGACGCTCGATGATGGCGACTATCGCATTGCTCTTGAGCAGGCCGAAGCGCAGATCCGCACCGAGGAACTGTCGCTGAAGCGTATCGACGCCCAGATCATTGGCGGCGAAGCGGCGCTCGAGCAGGCCGTCGCCCAGAAGGGCGCACTGGATGCCGCACTGCGTGGTGCGGAAATCACCCAGAAGCGCGCGAGCGAGCTGCAGGCGAAGGATGTCGGCACGGTCGCCGCGTCCGACAATGCGCAGGTAGCACTTGATCAGGCCAAGGCGAATGTCGTGGCCGGCGATGCCGCCATCTCCTCCGCCAAGGCCAATGTCGAACTATTGCGCGCCCAGCGTGAGGAAGCCGAGAGCACGATCCGTTCGCTGCAGCTTTCCCGTGACAAGGCCGCCCGTGACCTGTCCTTTACGGTTCTGAAGGCGCCCTATGACGGCGTCATCGGCAATCTGGCGGTGCAGAACGGCGATCTTGTTTCTGTCGGCAAGCGCCTGGCTTCGCTGGTGCCGATGAACGAGCTTTATATCGACGCCAATTTCAAGGAAACGCAGCTTGCCCGCGTCGTGCCCGGTTCGAAGGTGCGCGTGCATGTCGACGCCTTTGACGATGCGACGATTGAAGGCACGGTGCAGTCGATCTCGCCCGGCTCGGGCTCGGTCTTCTCCATGCTGCCGCCGGAAAATGCGACAGGCAACTTCACCAAGGTCATCCAGCGCGTGCCGGTTCGTATCGTCTTCTCCAAGGAAGACCTTGCAAAGCATAATCTGCGCGCCGGCCTCAGCGTCGTTGTCGATGTCGATACCCGCACGGCGCCGGAAGGCACCAGAACGGCGCAAGTTAACCCGGAAGCCAAGTAAGGCGCGTCTCTGACGCACCGTTGAGGGCAAGATCATGGCGGCTACGGTTGTCGGTACGGGCGGGGCGTCCATCCCCGCCGATCCCCCGATGGACAGGCGCAGGCTCATCGCGTTCTTCGCGATGGTCTTCGGCATGTTCATGTCCATTCTCGACATTCAGATCGTCTCCGCCTCGCTTGCGGAAATCCAGGCCGGCCTCGGCGCCGGCTCGGATGAGATCGCCTGGGTGCAGACCTCCTATCTGATCGCCGAAGTGATCATGATCCCGCTGTCGGGCACGCTGGCGCGCATCCTGTCCACGCGCGTGCTGTTCGCCACCTGTGCGGCTGGCTTCACCATATCGAGCGCGCTCTGCGCCACCGCCACCAATATCGATCAGATGATCGTGTATCGTGCGATCCAGGGCTTTATCGGCGGCGGCATGATCCCGTCGGTCTTTGCGGCTGCCTTCACCATCTTCCCGCCATCGAAGCGTTCGGTCGTCTCACCGATCATCGGTCTGGTCGCCACGCTTGCACCCACCATCGGCCCGACGGTCGGCGGTTATCTTTCCAATGCCTTTTCCTGGCACTGGCTGTTCCTCGTCAACATCATTCCCGGCATCATCGTCACCATCCTGACCTGGAGCCTGATCGATTTCGACAAGCCGGAAAAGTCGCTCTGGAAGAAGTTCGACTGGTGGGGGCTGATCTCCATGGCGGTCTTCCTCGGCTCGCTGGAATATGTGCTGGAAGAGGGCAACAACAAGGACTGGTTCAACGACGAACACATCGTGCTGGGCTCGGTGGCCATGGCCATCGGTGCTGTCGTGTTTTTCTGGCGCGCCTTCAAGGTGGAATTCCCCGTGGTTGACATCCGCGCCTTTGCGGACCGCAACTTCTCGATCGGCTCGCTCTTCTCCTTTGTCATGGGCATAGGCCTTTATGGTCTGACCTATCTCTATCCGCTCTATCTCGGCCGGGTGAGGGGATATGATGCGCTGATGATCGGCGAGACCATGTTCGTGTCCGGTCTTGCCATGTTCTTTACCGCGCCGATTGCCGGCAAGGTTTCCACAAAGCTCGATCCCCGCGTCATGATGGCCATCGGCTTCATCAGCTTCGGTTGCGGCACCTGGATCATGACGCATGTGACGACGGACTGGGATTTCTATGAGCTGCTGATCCCGCAGATCCTGCGCGGTTTCGGGCTGATGATGTGCATGGTGCCGATCAACAACATCGCGCTCGGCACGCTGCCGCCCGCGCGTATCCGCAATGCGTCCGGCCTGTTCAACCTTACCCGTAACCTCGGCGGCGCCGTCGGCCTTGCCGTCATCAACACCATGCTGTCGCAGCGCACGGATGACCATTATGTGCGGCTGGCCGAACATATCAGCTATTCCAACCCGAAGGCGCTGGAATGGCTGAACAGTGTCGGCGCCAACTATGATTCCTATGGGCTGGATGGTGCCTCCGTCGCGGTCAAGAAAATGGTCGGGATGGTCTCGCAGCAGGCCTGGATATTGGCCTTCGCCGATGTTTTCTTCGCGCTGACGATTTTGTTCGGCAGCCTGATCTTCATGACGATCCTGATCCAGAAACCCAAGGCAGCGCCGCCACCAGACGCGGCGCACTGATAATATCCCCTCCCATCCACCGCAGAGCTGGGGCCGTTGGAAACAACGGCCCCTTTTTTCTGCCTGTTGGCTTAATGGGGCGAGCGGTTGCCGCTTGTTTCTTCTCCCCGCCGGGGAGAAGAAACAAGCGGCAACGCGGGCGAGAGAACACCGACGGATCGCCCTCTTGCATCGAAATATGAGGTACGTACATCATTTTTCGATTTACGACGGCGGCAAAGCTGGATATGCAAGGGGAGGGAGGAGCCATGAAGCCGACAGTTCACGATATCGCCGAACGGGCGGGCGTCAGCCTTGCCACGATCGATCGGGTGCTGAACATGCGCCCAGGCGTGCATGCGGCCACCCGGGCACGGGTGGAAGCGGCCATTGCCGAACTGGGTTACGTGCGCGATATCGCGGCCGCCAATTTGGCCAAGGGCCGCAATTACTCCATGGTCTTCATCCTGCCCGGCAATGATAACTCCTTCATGGCGACGCTGCGCGCCGAGGTGCGGGCGGCCGCGAGCCGTTCGCATCTGGAGCGCACGGCAATACGCGTCATAGAGGTCCCGCCCTTCAATGCATCGGCGCTGACGGAGGCGCTTGAGGTGGCCCGGCGGGAGAAGCCGTCGGGTGTGGCTTTCGTCGCCACCGATTCTGAAGATGTGGCCGAGGCTGCGGACCGGCTCGCCGATGATGGCATTGCCACGGTGACGCTGGTGTCGGACCTGTCGGGGTCGCGCCGCGACCATTATGCCGGTGTCGATAACGTCGCGGCCGGGCGCACGGCGGCAAGCCTGATGGGGCGTTTCCTTTCAGGGCGCGTCGGCGATGTCGCCGTTGTCGCCGGCTCCATGCTGGTGCGTGACCACCGCGAGCGTCTGGAAGGGTTTCGCACCGTCATCGAAAGCGAATTTCCGCAGGTGCGGCTGCTGCCGGTTCTTGAGGGCAGGGATGATCCGCTCACCGTCGAGACGCTGGTGCGCGAGGGGCTTGGCAATCCGAACCTCTGCGGCATTTACAGCCTCGGTGCCGGTAATCGAGGCCTCATCAAGGCGCTTGGCGCCGCCGATGGTGAAAGACCACTTTCCGTCATCGCCCATGAACTCACGGAAAACACTGCCAGTGCGCTGCGGCAGGGGCTGCTCGATGCCGTGCTCAACCAGGATGCCGGCCACGAGGTGCGTAGCGCCATCCGCGTCCTGAAGGCGCGCGCCGATGGCCTGCCCGTTATCGCCGCGCAGGAACGTATCCGTATCGACATCTTCCTCAGGGACAATCTTCCCTGAATAAAACTGCTGAAAGTGGCGCATGGCGCGCCGGAATGGAGAAATATATGTATCTCGGTCTCGATCTTGGCACTTCAGGCGTCAAAGCCCTGCTGATGGACGGCGATCAGAAAATCATCGGCTCGGCCAACGGCTCGCTCGATGTTTCGCGCCCGCATCACGGCTGGTCGGAACAGGACCCTGCCGACTGGATTGCCGCGACGAAAACCGCCGTTGCCGGCCTGAAGCAGAAGTTTCCAGGAGAGCTTGCCGCGGTGAAGGGTATCGGCCTTTCCGGCCAGATGCACGGCGCGACACTTGTCGATGCCGATGGCAAGGTGCTGCGCCCCTGCATCCTGTGGAACGACACGCGCTCCCACGCTGAAGCTGCCGCACTCGACGCCGATCCGCGTTTCCGAAAGATAACCGGCAATATCGTCTTCCCCGGCTTTACCGCGCCGAAGCTTGCCTGGGTGGCGAAGAACGAACCCGAGATCTTCGCGAAAGTGGCCAAGGTGCTGCTGCCGAAGGATTATCTGCGTCTCTGGCTGACCGGCGAATATATCTCGGAAATGTCCGACTCCGCCGGCACCTCATGGCTGGATACCGGTGCGCGCAAATGGTCTTCCGAGCTGCTTGCCGCGACGGGACTCGATGAAAAGCATATGCCGTCTCTGGTGGAAGGCACGGATGAGGCGGGCGTTCTGCGCCCTGAACTCGCGTCCGAATGGGGCGTCTCCGGCCGTGCCGTGGTTGCCGGTGGGGCGGGCGACAATGCGGCTTCCGCCTGCGGCATGGGCACGGTGAAGGAAGGCCACGCTTTCGTCTCGCTCGGCACATCCGGCGTGCTTTTCGCCGCCAATGCCTCCTATCTGCCGAAGCCGGAAAGCGCCGTGCATGCTTTCTGCCACGCGCTGCCCAACACCTGGCACCAGATGGGCGTCATTCTCTCCGCCACGGATGCGCTGAACTGGTACTCGCGCCTCACAGGCCAATCCGCCGCCGATCTGACCGGCGAACTGGGCGAAACGCTGCTTGCCCCGACCGGCGTCACCTTCGCGCCCTATCTTTCCGGCGAGCGCACACCGCACAACGACGCCGCCATCCGCGGATCCTTCATCGGCCTTTCACATGAAAGCGACCGCAAGGCGCTGACCCAGGCCGTGCTGGAAGGCGTGACCTTCGCCATCCGGGACAATCTCGAAGCACTGAAATCGGCCGGCACCTCGATTTCCCGCGTCACCGCCATCGGCGGCGGCTCGCGCTCGGCCTATTGGCTGGCGTCTATCGCCACCTCCCTCGGCGTGCCCGTCGATATTCCGGCGGAAGGCGATTTTGGTGCGGCCTTCGGTGCTGCCCGTCTCGGCCTGATTGCCGCGACCGGGGCTGATCCGGTGGCGGTGTGCTCACAGCCGGAGACGGCGCGGACGATTGAGCCGGTGGCTGATCTGGCTGGTGCTTATGAGGAGGCTTACCGGCGGTATCATGCGGTTTATCCGGCGATCAGGGGGCTTTCGCAGTGAGGCTCGGCGCTCGCCGCTTACCCCCCTCTGCCCTGCCGGGCATCTCCCCCACAAGGAGGGAGATCGAATCGCTGCACCGTCCCGGCCATCCCTAACGCAGCGGAGGACGCGCCGAAGTTAACGTCTTGCCGATCTCCCTCCTTGTGGGGGAGATGTCCGGCAGGACAGAGGGGGGTAGCCACACCCTCCATCAATTAAAACCCAACCCACCACAGGAGGAACCACCCAATGAGCACAGGCTTCTTCGGCGATATCGCCAAGATCAAATATGAAGGCCCCGATAGCACCAATCCGCTGGCCTTCCGCCATTACAACCCTGACGAAATCGTCGCCGGCAAGCGCATGGAAGATCACTTGCGTTTTGCGGTTGCCTATTGGCACACCTTCACCTGGCCGGGTGGTGACCCCTTCGGTGGCCAGACGTTCGAGCGCCCTTGGTTCGAAGACAGCATGCAGGCCGCGAAACTGAAAGCGGACGTGGCCTTCGAATTTTTCTCGCTGCTCGGTTCGCCGTTCTATTGCTTCCATGATGCCGACGTACGGCCGGAAGGCAAAAACTTCGCCGAAAACACCAGGAACCTCAACGAGATCGTTGATTATTTCGCGCAGAAGCAGGCCGATACCGGCGTGAAGCTGCTGTGGGGCACGGCCAACCTCTTCTCCAACCGCCGCTTCATGTCGGGTGCTGCAACCAATCCGGATCCTGACGTCTTCGCCTTCTCCGCCGCAACGGTGAAGACCTGCATGGACGCCACCAAGAAGCTCGGCGGCGCGAACTACGTTCTGTGGGGCGGCCGCGAGGGTTACGAAACACTGCTCAACACCGATCTTTCCCGCGAGCTCGACCAGCTCGGCCGCTTCCTCAATCTGGTGGTGGAATATAAATACAAGATCGGTTTCGAAGGCACGATCCTGATCGAGCCGAAGCCGCAGGAGCCGACCAAGCACCAGTACGACTATGACGTCGCCACCGTTTATGCCTTCCTGCAGAAGAACGGTCTCGACAAGGAAGTGAAGGTTAATATCGAGCAGGGCCACGCGATCCTCGCCGGCCATTCCTTTGAGCATGAGCTCGCCATGGCCAACGCCTTCGGCATTTTCGGCTCCATCGACATGAACCGCAACGATTACCAGTCCGGTTGGGATACCGACCAGTTCCCCAACAACGTGCCGGAAATGGCGCTCGCCTATTATCATGTTCTCGCCGGTGGCGGCTTCAAGAATGGCGGCACCAACTTCGATTCCAAGCTGCGCCGCCAGTCGCTCGATCCGCAGGACCTGCTGATCGGCCATATCGGCGGCATGGATTGCTGCGCTCGTGGCCTGAAGGCAGCGGCGAAGATGATCGAGGACGGCGCATTGTCGAAGCCGCTCAAGGAGCGCTACGCCAAGTGGGATTCGCCGGAAGCCCAGAAGATGCTGCGCGGCGAGCTGAAGCTCGACGAGATCGCGGCACTGGTCGAGCGCGAGGATATCAATCCCGAGCCGAAATCGGGTCGTCAGGAATATCTCGAAAACGTCGTCAACCGTTACGTTTAAGCATAACGTTCCAAGCTAGTGTGGGGCGGCGGATCTGGCCGCCGCTCCCGTTTTTTCCGTCGCGAAATGTTTCTACCATTTGCAGGTTTTGAGCTTGATCGCGAAGTCCTTTACCTCCTGTACGAAATCTCCTCCGCCTGAGACAATCTCCAGTTCGAAATCGGCGAGTTCTTCTCCGGCGGTTGCCTGTTTCACCACAGCACCCAGATCCGCGAGACCGGCTTTGATCTGATCCGGCGTCAGCGAAAAACCACGCGCGGCCGCATCGGCCCCGATCGCCGCGGCAAGTTCGGCCTCGTTGGTGATATTGGCGAAGCGGGCAAGTGTTGCCGTGTCTTTGCGGATCTGTGCGTAATAGGCGGCGGCCTGTGTGGTCGTCATGTCTCTGCTCCCGTTGCGATAGAGCGTTTGCGGTGAAGGAAGGTTCAGCGGAAACGCTCTCATTCCATGTTTTCATGAATGCCAGGCGCAAGAGCGTGATGCGCTCCTGCGCCTGGGTTCAGGCAATCTGCGGCACTGGAGGTTCCGCTGGCCAACTGCATATTCGGCGACAAAAACACTTTGTGACAGGCTGATGAGCTATGCTGGAGCCTCCAGGCGCTATGCATTCAAAGTCATCGTCGTCGGCACCGAAGCGGTGGAGACCGTGCCGCCAGTTTTTCGATCCGCAGGACCTGCCCATCGGCATATCGGCGGCATGGATTGTGCGCGCGCTCTCAAGGCAGCGGCGAAGATGATCGAGGACGGCGCATTGTCGAAGCCGCTCAAGGAGCGCTACGCCAAGTGGGATTTGCCGCAAGCCCAGAAGATGCTGCGCGGCGAGCTGAAGCTCGATGAGATCGCGGCACTGGTCGAGCGCGAGGATATCAATCCCGAGCCAAAATCCGGTCGCCGGGAATATCTGGAAAACGTCGTCAATCCTCACGTTTGACATCGACAAGAGGGCACCGTCAGCGCTGCCCTCTTAGGCATCGGCGAAGGGTTCCCTGCAGGCGGGCCCTTTACCGGCGGAATGGTTCGACATGTCCACATCCGCGCCCGTTTTTCGGCGGCATGGCGCCAGGATTTGCGCTAGCATTCTTCCATGATGCTGTTCAAACGCCCCGACACCGAAACGCTTTACGCCGCCCTCGTGGCCAAGGACCCCGCCTATGAAGGCGTGGCTTATGTCTGCGTGACGTCCACCAAAATCTTCTGCCGCTTCACCTGCACGGCGCGCAAACCGAAAATCGAGAATTGCCGCTTTCGGGAAACCATCGCCGAATGCCTTGAAGCGGGTTTCCGGCCCTGCAAGCGGTGCAAGCCAATGTTGTCCTACGGCGCGGCCGACGAGACGGTCGCCTCGCTGCTCGCGGCCCTTGAGGAAGACCCGGCGCGGCGCTGGAGAGAGGATGATATCGTGGCGCTCGGCCATGATCCATCGACGGTCCGGCGCGCGTTCAAGCGCCGTTTCGGCATGAGCTTTCTGGAAATCGCCCGCTTGAGGCGGCTTGGCGATGCGGCTGAGAGCATTGCCTCCGGCGAAGCGGTGATTGGTGCGCAGATCGATGCCGGATACGAGTCCGGCAGCGGTTTTCGCGCGGCCATCAACCAGTTCTTCGGGACCTCGCCAGCTGCCATGAAAGGCAAGGGCTTCCTCAAGGGCGCCTGGATCGATACGCCTGTTGGCCCGATGCTCGCCGTTGCCGACGATCACGCCCTGCATCTGCTTGAATTTGCCGACCGGCCGGCACTGCCCGCAGAACTGAAACGGCTGAAGACGCGCACCGGCGCGGATATGGTGCTTGGCCGCACGGCCGCGACCGAAACGATCGAAGCAGAACTTGAGGCATATTTCGCGGGCCGCTCTGCGAATTTCGAAACCCGGCTTGCCGGCCACGGCACGGCTTTCGAGCGCGATGTCTGGCGGAACCTGCGGGCCATTCCAGTGGGCAGGATCGTCAGCTACTCCTCGCTCGCAACATCCATGGAAAGGCCGTCGGCCGTGCGTGCCGTCGCCCGCGCCAACGGCGCAAACCAGATCGCCATCGTCATTCCCTGCCACCGCGTGATCGGCGCCGATGGCAGCCTGACCGGCTATGGCGGCGGGCTGTGGCGCAAGAGGTGGCTGATCGAGCATGAGCGACGCATGGCCGAGCGGCTGGCGCGGGAAATGCCGCTTGCTTCGTGAGCGGGCTGGGTGTTGGCAAGGGCCGCCCTTTGATACCTTGGCGAGGGGGTAAACCACTCGTCAACGCCGGTAGTTGAAAACCAGCATTTAATCCGGCAGGTTCGGCACCACCTTGCGCGACGGGAACAGCTCGCGCGTCACCGTCATGGCAATGAGCGATAGCGGCAGGGCGAGCATTGCGCCGGCTGCGCCCCACATCCACGTCCAGAAGATGATCATGACGAAGACGAGGAAGGGATTGATCTCCATGTTGCGGCCAACGACCGCCGGGAAGGCAAGATTTTCCATCAACAGGTGAATGGTAAAAAACACGCCCGCTGGCAGCAGTGCAAGGATCATGTTGTCATGGGTGATGATGCCCGCGACGGTTAGGGATATGGTCATCAATGTAATGCCGAGAAAAGGGATAAAGCTCGAAAGAAAGGCAAACAGCCCCCAGAGAAGCGGCATGGCGAGGCCGCCGAAATAGGCGATGACGATCATCGTGACGCCCAGTGCGGCGTAGATGAGGCTAGCCGTCGCGAAATAGGTGCCCAGCACCTTTTCCACCGAGCCGATGATGCGAATGGTTCTCAGCCTTTGATGGCGTGCCGGAAAGGCCATGATGAGAGCCTTGCGCAGGCGCAGGCGGCTGTAGAGAAACATCAGCAGCGCCGCAAGGAAGATGAGGCCCTGAACAATCGCAGGTGTCACGTTTGCGCCAAGCAGGGAGATGATTTCACCGCTCCGCGACAGCAGAGATTCCATCGACATCGAGCCCATGCTGAAGGTGGCGGCGGATATATTCAGCCAACGAAAATTTTCGACGTAGGGCAGGAAACGGTCGATGCTGCGCTCGATAAGGGCCGGGCCCTCCGTTGCCAGTTGCGAGACCGGATCGATCAGCGAATTCACCACGAAGAAGATGACGGCGGCAACTAGGCTCGACAGGATGATGGCGACGCCTGCGCCGGGAATGCCGTAGGAGGCCAGTTTTTCGGCCGAGATGCCGAGGATCATGCCAACGACAACAGCCATGACGACGGGCATGAGGATCATCGACAATTCATGGATGACCGCCATGGACATGATCAGGAAAATGCCGATGACCGACCAGGCAACAAAGACGTCGAGCGCCTCGCGGCCCAGCGGCTGCTGGCTGCGCGCATCGTCCCGTTGCGACACCGATGCGGGTGTCGCGAGAGGATCAGCGTGGTCTGCGATCAAGGTCGCAGGGCCGGCGTGATCCGGTTTGGCATTCTCATTCATCGGACTATCCCCCAATAAGGCGATTAACGTCCGAGAAATCCGGCGGTTCCGGGGCTGCGCAAATTTCAGCGGCCCCGCTGTCTAGCCTTATGCAGATAGCTTTAGGCCGATGCCCCAGGGGTCTTTCACGACGATCCCGTCGCTTTGCCTTTCCGTGGCAATTTCAAGTCGGTCGAGCGCGGAAATTGCCTTTTCGAGCGCGGCCGGTTCGTTGAATTTCAGCGAGTAGCCGGAAAGGCCGGTCATGTTGTCCTTGCGGGCCACGGCACCGCGGCTGTTCCAGATATTGGCGGCAACGTGGTGGTGGTAGGCGCCCGACCCGAAGAAACTCGCGCCCGGATAACGCGCCATGATCTTCAGCCCCAGCACATCCTGATAAAATTCATCCGCCTGCGGAATATTGCCGACCTGCAGATGGATGTGGCCGATGGCGGTTCCATCCGCAGCACCCGTGAAGGCCGTCTTCGGCGCGCTGTCGTAAAGTGCCTGAAGGTTGAGGCCGAGTGTCGCCATCTCGACGGTGCCGTCGGGCTGGTAGGTCCATTCGTCAGGGGACCGATCGCGATAGACCTCGATGCCGTTGCCTTCGGGGTCGGCGAGATAGATCGCCTCGCTGACCAGATGATCGGAGGCGCCCTGGAGCTGGATATTGTTATGGGCGGCATGCGCCAGCCAGTGGGCGAGATCACTCCGGCTCGGCATCAGGAAGGCGGTGTGGAACAGCCCGGCAGCGTTGCGCGGCGCGCGTTCCGCCGAGGTGGAGGTGGAGAGGGTGAGCAGCGGCTGCCCGCCGACACCAAGCACTTCGCCGCTCGCATTCTTTTCCAGAACCGAGAGTCCGATGATCTTCTGGTAGAAGTCGGAAACACGCGGCAGATCGTGAACGACGAGGTGCGCCTGACCGACATAAGCTGGTCGCGTCAGGGCGAATTGTTTGATTTCACTCATCTTGATCTCCATATTGAATCCGACGCCCCGTGTGGGCGGATCGGTCGCCGAAGGATCGGCCGACGCCGCTTTGCGGCGTTTGTCGAAGGTGAATATGGGCTGCTTTCGTCGTTCAGAAAAGATCGCCTGCCGACGATTGACTGTCCACTATTTGTTGACAATGAAGCTCGTCGGCCTCTTGCGGCTTTGACTTCGATCAAGGCAAAGGCCGCGCTGGCGGGGAATGATAAGCGAGACGGAAATAACGGATCAAGCCACAGGAGACAGCCATGTACAAGAAGATCATCGTACCGGTAGACCTCAGCGCCACCGACAAGGGAGAAAAAATCCTCGAAAAGGCCAAGGCGTTGCTGGACCCGGACGGCGAGATCGTTCTCATCAATGTTGTCGAGGAACTGCCGGGTTACATGGCAATCGATCTGCCTGTGGACCTCATCGAAAATGCCATCAAGGACGCCAAGGCGAAACTCGCCGACCTCAAGGCTAGAAGCGGTTTCAAGGGTAGCCATGAAATCAGAAGCGGTGCGCCCGCGCGCGAAATCATCGCCGCTGCCGAGGAGCACAAGGCTGACCTGATCATCATCGCCTCGCACACGCCTGATTTTACCAACTACTTCATCGGTGCAACTGCCGACCGCGTGGTGCGTCACGCCAAATGCTCGGTGCTGGTGGATCGATAGGCCTGACGTTTCAGGGGGGCGGGCAGGGTTACAGCCCCCAGGCATTTCCAGGAAAAGTAAAATCCGGTTTTCCGTCCGGAAATGCGAAAAGCGAGAAGATGGGCTGGAGGAAAGTTCATGAATGTCGACAGTTACGAGAAAATCCTGCGGGATCGTCAGCGCGAGCTTTACCGCCGCCTGCATAAGATCGAGGCCGACTTCGAAGAGCCGCGCAATCCCGACGATGACGATCGCGCAACCGAACGCAGCAATGACGAGGTGCTGGACGAGATGGGACAAGCGGGTCAGGACGAGCTGCGCGCCATCGACGCTGCCCTAGACCGCATCGCGAACGGCACCTTCGGCATCTGTGTCAAATGCGGCAAGCGGATTTCGGAGGATCGGCTAAAGGCTGTGCCTTATACGCCGTTCTGCCGGGAATGCGCGGCGGCTTTGTGAGGGGTGAACGACCTTTCCTCCGTCATGCCGGACCTGATCCGGCATCCAGCCGACGCGCGTCTGCGCGGCGAGAGAGTTCTTCCAGCCCGAGGACTTGGGCTGGCTGGATACCGGCTCAGGGCCGGTATGACGGTGTGTAGGTACGACAACCTGAAAAACTCATCCTTATCGCCAGGGAACGTCGCCTGCCCCCAACCTCTCCTTTCGCAACAGCCTCGAACGCAATTTGATCGGCGTTAACCGCCCGCTGTCTTGTTCCTGTCTAATATTGCCGTCATGCTTCCCTCAAAGCACGCGGACAGGAATGAGAAATGAGCGAGATGTGGCGGTTTGGGCGCCAGTATGATTTTCACGAGATTGTCGCCGATGGCATCGTCCATGGGGTTGGCATCGTCTTTGCGCTTATCGGCGCGACCGCGCTGATCTTCTACGCGATGACATGGGGCAGCATCAGTGCGATTGCCGCCGCGTGGATTTATGGTCTCGGTCTCGTTGCCTGCCTCTCCGTGTCCTTCACCTACAATATCTGGCCTCACTCCAACGTAAAATGGTTCCTGCGCCGCCTCGACCATTCGGCCATCTTCATCCTCATCGCGGCAACCTATACGCCGTTTTTGATGCGCGGCATTCACGATCCCCTGATTGCAGTCATGCTGGGGCTGATCTGGCTTGCCGCCATCTGCGGCATCCTGCTCAAATGCGTGTTTCCCGGCCGCTATGACCGTGTCGCGATTGGCCTTTATCTCGCCATGGGCTGGAGCGGCGTCATGGTTGTCGGCCCTCTGTCGTCGCATCTCGCCCCGCTCACGCTGTGGCTGATCGTCGCCGGCGGCGTTATCTATTCGCTCGGTGTCATCTTCCATGTGTGGGAGAAGCTGCGTTTCCAGAACGCCATCTGGCACGCCTTCGTGGTCGCGGCCGCTGCGGTTCATTATGTTGCTGTCGTCACCGCCTTCAGCCTCGTTCCGCTCGCATCCTGACGCGGCGCACTGGACATCGCTCCGTTTCATCGCTTAAGGCTCGTCGCAGGAGCTGCCGCCTTTCCGCGTCCGCTCGTTCAGAACGATGAGGCAAAGCACTATGACCGTGGAACTGCGCGATGCGACCGTTGATGACCTCTGCGGGATCATGGAGATTTACAACGACGCCGTGGTGAATACGACGGCGATCTGGAACGAGGTCGTGGTCGATCTGGACAACCGAAAGGAATGGTTTTCCGCCCGCAGATCACGCGGATTTCCCGTCATCGTCGCCATTCTCGAGGGCAAGGTTGCCGGCTATGCTTCCTATGGCGACTGGCGCGCCTTTGACGGTTATCGCCACACCCGCGAACATTCGGTCTATGTGCATAAGGATGCGCGTGGCCATGGCATTGGCAAGCGGCTGATGCGGGCGTTGATTGATCATGCCGCCGGTAACGACGTGCATGTGCTGATCGCCGCCATCGAGGCGGAAAACACCGCCTCGATCCGCCTGCATGAAAGTCTGGGCTTCACCGTTGCGGGCCGGTTTTCAGAGGTGGGCACCAAGTTTGGCCGCTGGCTGGATCTGACGTGCATGGAACTGAAGCTGGGGTGAAAGCCATCTGTGGAACCGGCGATGGCCGCTTGTTTCTGCTCCCCACCGGGGAGAAGAAACTCGCGGCACGGTGTTGCCACTCAAACCGGCTCGAACACCATCGAATGGCCGTTGATGCAATAACGCAGACCTGTGGGCGGCGGGCCATCGGGGAAGACGTGACCGAGGTGGCCGCCGCAATTGGCGCAGCGGATTTCCGTGCGCACCATGCCATGGCTCGCATCGCGGTGTTCGGTCACGGCACCCGGCTTCACCGGCTCGAAATAGCTCGGCCAGCCGCAACCGGCGTCGAATTTCGTGTCGGAGAGGAAAAGCGGCTCGTCGCATGCGGCGCAGCGATAGAGGCCCTTCTGGAATGTATCCCAATAGGGACCGGTGAAGGCGCGCTCCGTGCCGTGTTCGCGCAGGATGCGATATTGTTCCGGCGTCAGCTGCTCACGCCATTCGGCATCGGTCTTGTTCACTTTGGGGGATGTCAGATCGCTCATGGAATGATCCTTTCTGTTCCCGCCTCAAATAATCATCGCTGAGGCGGATTGAAAGGGGAGGCGGGTTATAACGCTTTCGTTATGAAGCGGACGGACCGATTTCGGTTGAGATGCCCGTATCTATGCCTTAACTGAAAAACGAATTTAAGAAGACTGCCGCTTGAGTGGCGCGGGGATGGGGGACATCCCGGGAGATGTGAATGACACCAGATGTCACGCCGCTGACATTCCTGTCGCTGTTTTTGCCGTTCCTGGCAGCGCTTGCCGCGCCTGCACTGGTGAAACGGTTCGGTCATAACGCGGCCTGGATCGTCGCCATCGCGCCGGCTTTGGCGTTCCTCCATTTTGCGCGGATGCTGCCGGAGGTCGCAGCTGGTGGCGTGGTGACGGGCGGTTACGCCTGGGTGCCTAGTTTCAATCTCAGCTTCTCCTGGTTCATCGACGGCCTGTCGCTCACCTTTGCATTGCTGATCACGGGCATCGGCATGCTGGTCGTCCTTTTTGCGGGCGGTTACATGAAAGGCCACCCGCAGCAGGGCCGGTTCCTGTCCTTCCTGCTGCTCTTCATGGGGGCAATGCTCGGCGTCGTCGTCTCAGACAGCCTGCTGATGCTCTTCGTTTTCTGGGAGCTCACCTCCATCACATCCTTCCTGCTGATCGGTTTCGATCATGAGCGGGCCGCCTCGCGCCGCGCCGCGCTACAGGCGCTGGTGGTGACCGGCGGCGGTGGTCTGCTGCTGCTTGCCGGGCTGATCTTCATCTGGGATATCAGCGGTATCACGCAATTGTCGATGCTGGTACGCGGCGGCGATGTGCTGCGCGACAGCCCGTTTTATCTGGCGGCTCTGCTTCTGGTTCTCGGCGGCGCCTTTACCAAATCCGCGCAGTTTCCCTTCCATTTCTGGCTGCCCAACGCCATGGAAGCGCCAACGCCTGTCTCGGCCTATCTGCATTCGGCGACCATGGTGAAGGCCGGCGTTTATCTGCTGATGCGCCTCAACCCGGTTCTCGGCGATACGGCCGCCTGGCAGATCCTGCTGCCGTTTTTCGGCGGGCTGACGATGCTCACAGGCGCGCTGCTCGCCGTGCGCCAGACAGACCTGAAGCTGATGCTTGCCTATACCACGGTGTCGTCGCTCGGCCTCCTGGTCATGCTCACGGGCTTCGGGTCTGCTCACGCCATAGAGGCGGCGGTGCTTTATCTTGTCGCGCATTCCCTGTTCAAGGGCGCGCTGTTCATGGTCGCCGGCATTATCGATCACGAGACCGGCACGCGTGACGTGACGAAGCTCGGTGGCCTGCGAAAAGCCATGCCGATCACCTTTGCGGCAGCGCTGGCGGCGGCGATTTCCATGGCTGGCCTGCCCCCTTTCTTCGGCTTCCTCGCCAAGGAGGAGATTTATGACGCGCTGGCGCATGCCAATCCGCGCGCCGTGCTGTTTACCGGGATTGCTCTCATCGGCAACGCGCTGATGTTCGCCGTCGCCTTTGCCGTCGCGCTGAAACCCTTCCTTAGCAAGCCGGTCAAAACCCCGAAACACGCCCATGAAGGCCCGGTTCTGCTGTGGCTCGGCCCGGCGCTCCTGGCGCTGAAGGGGCTGACGATCGCGCTGTTTTCCGCCGTTGCGCATTTTTACATCTCCACCCCCATGGCGAGCGCCATTGCGGGCGAGGCGCGGCCGGTGGAAATCTCGCTGATCCCGCATATCGGCGTGCCGCTTGGCCTGTCGCTGCTGACCATCGCGCTCGGTATCGTCTTTTATAACAAGCTTTCCACCCTGCGCAGCCTGATGGACCGCAGCTTCAAGGCATTGGGGGCGGGGCCGGACAGAGGCTTTGACGTCTTCATCGAAATGCTGGTGCGGATGTCCTTCCACGTCACGCGGCTCATCCAGCCGGGCAGGCTAGAATTTTACGTCACCGCCACCTTCGCCGTCATCGCTGCCGTGCTGCTGGTGCCGCTGTTCCTTTATGACGAACTACCGTCCATGCCAGCCTGGCCCGGTGATATGCAAATCCATGAGCTGACATTCATCGCCATTGCGGTGGCCGGTCTCGTTGCGGTGCTGACGGCGTCGAGCCGGCTCACGGCCATCATCGCGCTCGGCATCCAGGGCTTTGCGGTCGCCGTCATCTTCCTGCTGTTCGGCGCGCCTGATCTGTCATTCACGCAGTTCATGGTCGAGACGTTGTCGGTGGTCATCCTCACGCTGGTGATGACGCGGCTTCGCCTGTCACCGTCAGACCACCGCGGCCTTGGCCAGAAGCTGCTCGATAGCACCATCGCCATTGCCTGCGGAATAGGCTTTGCCCTGTTCCTGATGCGGGCGACGCAGGCGAGCTTCGACAACCGCCTGACGGACTTCTACAACACCTATTCCAAGGTCATCGCCCACGGGGCGAATGTCGTCAACGTCATCATCGTCGACTTCCGCGGCACGGATACGCTCGGTGAAATCGCGGTCGTGATGATAACCGGCCTCGCCATCCTTGCGCTCATCCGCATTCGGCCGACCGCCGCTATCAAAGGTCCCGCGAAATCGGCGAAGAAAAAGGGAGCACGCGCATGAATACGCTTATCCTGCGCACCATCGCCCCCGTGGTTACAAGTCTGATGGTGCTTTTTTCCATCTTTGTGCTGCTGCGCGGCCACAACGAGCCCGGCGGCGGCTTTATCGGCGGTTTGATCGCTGTGTCGGCACTGGCGATTTATGGTATCGCTTACGGCGTTTCGGCGGTTCGCCGGGCGATTGTGTTTCATCCGCTGGCCATTGCCGGGGCAGGGCTGCTGGCTTCGATGCTTTCGGGCCTGGTGTCGATGGCGGCTGGCGTTCCCTTCATGACAGGGCTCTGGATCTATCCGAACCTGTTGGGGGTGGAGATTCCTCTCTCCACCGTCATGTCCTTCGATATTGGCGTCTATCTTGTCGTGGTCGGCGCCATCACATCCATTGCGCTCGCGCTGGAAGAAAGGGATAGCGACTGATGGAAGCGGTCTTCTCGATTCTCGTCGGCATCTTCTTTTCGGTGGCGATCTATCTCATGCTGTCGCGTCACAGCATCCGTGTGCTGCTCGGAATCGCCATTCTCGGCAATGCGGTGAACCTGCTGCTGTTCACCGCAGGCCGGTTGACGCGCGAGGTGCCGCCGATCATTCCACCGGGCCTGGACACGCTGCCCGCAGGTGCGGCCAATCCGCTGCCGCAGGCGCTTATCCTCACGGCCATCGTGATTTCCTTTTCCTTCTTCTGTTTTCTCCTGGTGCTGACCTGGCGTGCGTTTCAGGAACTGCAGACCGACGACACGGACGAAATGCGCACCGCAGAACCGGCAGGCGAGCCCCTGCCGCCGCTCGGTTATTGAGCGGCGAGGCTGAGACACCATGGCATCCTCCACCACATCGGCAGTTACCGATCTCTCCGCAGCGCTCGTCACGGCACCCGTGCCGCTCGCAGACTGGCTGATCATCCTTCCCATCGCGCTTTGCATCGGTGCGGGCGCGGTGTTGATGATGATGCGCCACGCGATCCGCCATCACGCCACGGTTGCCATCGCGGCGCTCATCCTGCTGGTCGTGCTCGATGCCGCGCTCTTGTGGAAGGTCGCGACTGGAGGCCCCTTTACCATGGTCATGGGTCGGTGGCTGCCACCCTTCGGCATTGCCTTTACCGCTGATCTCACGGGCGCACTTTTGTCGCTTGCCGCCGCCATCGTGGCGCTCGCAGGGGCGATCCATGCCGGTGCGGATATCGACGCCAGCGGCCGGCGCTATGGCTTTTATCCCTTCCTGATGCTTTTGATGGCCGGCGTGACAGGCGCTTTCCTGACCGGCGACATCTTCAACCTCTATGTCTGGTTCGAGGTGCTGCTGATCTCGTCCTTCGGCCTCATCGTGCTCGGTTCGACCCGCGAGCAGATCGACGGCGCGCTGAAATACGCCATTCTGAACCTTATCGGCACCACCTTGTTCCTGATCACGGTCGGTTATCTCTATGCCATCTTCGGCACGCTCAACATGGCCGATATCGCCCAGAAAGCGACACAGCTGCGTGGCGCCGCGCCGCTGATGACGCTTGCGAGCCTCTTCGCGCTCGCCTTTGCCATGAAAGCGGCCGCCTTCCCGGTGAATTTCTGGTTGCCGGCCTCTTACCACACGCCGCGGATCGTCGTTTCCGCGCTTTTCGGCGGCCTGCTCACCAAGGTCGGTATCTATGCCCTGCTGCGCGTCATGGTCATGCTGTTTCCGGTCGAGCGGGAAGACCTCAGCATCGTCATCGCCATCTCCGCCGCACTTACCATGGTGCTCGGCGCGATGGGCGCGCTTGCCCAGAACGATATCCGCCGCATGCTCGGCTATATCGTCATCTCGGGCATCGGCTACATGATGGCCGGCATTGCTATCGGCACGCCATCAGGCGTGTCAGGCGCGATCTTCTACGCGCTGCATTCCATGGTGCTGATGACGGCGCTTTATCTTGCCGCCGGCCACGCCGCCCGGCTTGGCGGCAGCTTTACCCTGACCAATCTCGGCGGCCTCTACCGGCAAGCCCCCTGGTTTTCGGCCTTGGTGCTGGCCCTGTTCTTTGCCGGCTCCGGCCTGCCGCCCTTTACCGGCTTCTGGCCGAAGGCCATCCTGGTCAAGTCCGCCATCGACATCGGCGCATGGTGGCTCGCCGCCGCCATCCTTGTGTCCGGCTTCATCGCGACAATCGCCTTCGGGCGGGTCTTCCTGCTGTGTTTCTGGCGTCCGGCTCCGGCCATTGCCGGCAAGACCTCCAGCCAGCCGCCGGCAGCATCGTCACCGGCCCCTTCTGTCGCGCCGCTGGTGGGGCTAACGCTGCTTGTGATCATCTTCGGGCTGTTCCCGGAAAGCCTGCTGAATCTCAGCCAGCAGGCGGCCGCAGGCCTCGGTAACCCACAGGCCTATATCCAGTCGGTCTTTTCAGAAGGAGGCAGACCATGAGCCTCTATGTCTCGCTGATGGTGATGTTTGTCGGCGTATGGCTTGCGGTCACCGGCAGCTTCACGCTCGCAAACGCAGCCTTTGCCGTCATCGTTTCGGCCCTGGCGCTTGGCCTCATCCGGCACCAGCTCCCGACGGGGCGTCGCCGGCCGCCGAGGGTGTGGCGGATCTTGTCGCTGACGCTGCTATTCTTCAAGGAACTGGCGCTTTCGGCCTGGAAGGTCGCGGTGCTCGTCACCCGTCCGAAACTTGACGTGCAGCCCGGAATCTTCGCCTATCCGCTGACGGTGCAGACGGATTTCGAAATCACGCTGCTGGCCAATCTTATCACACTCACGCCAGGCACGCTCTCCGTCGACGTTTCGCCAGACAGAAAGACGCTTTACGTGCACGCGATCGACTGCAGCGATATCGAAGCGACGAGAAAAGATATTCGCGACGGTTTTGAAAGAAAGATCATGGAGGCGTTCCAGTCATGACGCCGGAACAGCTGGTTTCATTTTCAACTATACTCGCATCGATTGTTCTCTCGGTTGCCTTTTTGCTGACGGTCTACCGTGTCGTCGTCGGCCCGACCTTGCCGGATCGCATCGTTGCGCTCGACATGCTGGTGGGTATCGCCATCGGGTTCATCGCCGTCATCGCCATCCGGACCGGTTTTAACCTCTACGTGGATATTGCCATTGCGCTTGGGCTGGTCGGCTTTCTGGCAACGGTCGCCTTTGCCCGCTTCGTGCTGTCACGCGGGCCGGACGGGCCGCGGCGGCCGAAGGCGGTTCTTGACGGTGAGAGGGCATCCGAAGCTCTTGAGAAGACGATGGAATCAGGTTCCGGCGCAAAAAAAGGAAAGGGCAGACGATGATGGCTTGGATCGTGGCTGGGCTCGTTGTGGCGCTGACGATCGCGGGCGCCATCTTCTCGCTGATTGCGGCCATCGGGCTCAATCGCCTGCCGGATGTCTATACGCGCATGCATGCGGCCTCCAAGGCGGGAACGGTCGGGTCGGGCCTGCTGCTTCTGGCCGTCGGCATCCATTCCATGGAAATATCGACATTGGCGCGGGCGCTCGCGGGCTTCTTTTTCTTCATTCTGACGGCCCCGGTTTCGGCCCACCTTCTCGCAATGGCTGCTCACAAGGCAGGTTATCCGCTCGCAGTAAAATCTGTAGTTGATGACCTCAAGCAGATTTGAAGTTGAAATCCCCCTAAATAAATGGGGGTGCGCATTTTGGATTAATACTTGTGATAGTATTTTATAACCCGTGATTTTTTGTATTGAGATTAGACTGTTTTGAACTGAAAAATTCATAATAGGAATTTGACTTTTGCTGTTTTGCTGGTATCCAAATTAAGTGTAAAGTTGCTTATCGCGATTTGCATTTTGCCTCGTCATGAACGGCATAGGTATTTTATTAATGCCTAATCTATGGATATCAGGTCCATTGCTGCCCATGTCGCGGGCCATAAGTTGAATCTCGGTTCAATTCGTTTCCGGTTTCGCTCGAAATCTAGGGGTAGGTTTCATGTTGGTATCAACAGGGCGAGGGTGGGGCGCCGGGTAACTTCACATCGCTCGATGCAGCGCTTGCGCGCTTCAGGGGATAAATAAACAGGAGATACTTAAATGACGGAAACTGCATACGGTAACGCCCAGGATCTGCTGGTCGAACTGACGGCGGATATTGTGGCTGCCTATGTTAGCAACCACGTCGTTCCGGTAACTGAGCTTCCCGGCCTTATTTCGGATGTTCACACGGCACTCAGCGGAACATCGGCACCGGCATCGGTGGCGGTCAATGTCGAAAAGCAGAAGCCAGCCGTCTCTGTTCGCAAATCGGTTCAGGACGATCACATCGTCTGTCTGGAATGCGGCGGCTCGTTCAAGTCACTCAAGCGCCATCTGACGACGCATCACAGCATGACGCCGGAAGAATATCGCGAAAAATGGGATCTGGCGACCGACTATCCGATGGTTGCGCCCGCTTACGCGGAAGCCCGCTCGCGGCTCGCCAAGGAAATGGGTCTCGGCCAGCGCCGCAAGGCCAGCCGTTGATTTTACTTCGGGGTCGGCGAGGCTGGTTTTATCCTCGCCGCGGAGTTGGTGGGTAGAAGGCTACCCCCAGCCCGCTGCCGCCACCTTCTCCCCGCGGGGAGAGGGCGGCAAGGCGGATTTGCCCGCTCCAGATGTTTCGTTGGGAGACTTCGTACCATCTTATGGATAGTCAGCCGGTCGTCAGACCGGCTTTTTTGTTGGCGCGCACGAATTTTTAGAGGAAAAAAATCCTTATTTTCTGCCATCAATCTTTCGAAAATTCAGGTGTTTCAACGGCATAATCTTTCGATTAAAATTTGCACTTCCCCGTACTTGTTCGCAGGTGTATGAATTAATTCCTATTCGTAGAGGAGTTGCATATGCCGTCGGATTCTCTAGTTCTGTCTGCCGCCGCGCGGCCTTGCCGGCGGCTTGGTCACCCGTCTTTCCATCCCCGGCCACCGGCGGTCGGCAGGGAGGAGGTTACCCGTCTTTGCCGTCTGGTACGGCAACTCACCGTCGAGATGGTGCAACTGACGGGCGACCGGACCCTGCCGCGCCGTGACATGAGACGCATGGATTGTCACATCCGCCAGATCGCCATGTATGTCTGCCATGTGCAGCTCGGCATCGCGATGTCCGATATCGGGCCCTGCTTCGGCCGGGACCGGACGACGGTCGGTCATGCCTGCCAGGTGGTCGAGGACCGCCGTGACGAGCCGGCATTCGATGCCTTCGTCGCTACGCTTGAGCGGCTTGCCGCCGGCATTCTCAATGTGTTGAGGGGTGTGCGGGATGAGTGAGCAAAAGCGCATTCACGCGTCGTCTCCCAATCCCCAGGTGCTGCGGCTGCTGCGTTCAGTCGCGGCCGGGCCGGCCGAGCTCCTGGAAGAGGGCGGCGAGATCATCCTGCACCCGGCGCGGGGAGGGCAGGTCAGGGTGCGGTTTGCAGCGGAGGTGGTCCGGCTTGCGGTGTCTTCCGGGCTGGTCGAGCAGCGCGGGAGCACGCTATACGCGGCGCCGCCGCTGACCTCTTATCTGAAGCGGGCGATTGCGAAAGACCGAGACGAGATATTCCAGGAACAGCATCGGGACATGCAGACCGTTGTCGTGGAGGTTGACGATGCGAGACAGAGCGCGCGCCGTAATCTCAACAGCTCGCCGCTCAGCAGCCTTGCCAGGCTGAAAGAGCGGTGCGGCGGCGCCTTTTTTTTCCCGGCGGAGGCGCTGGAGGCCGGCGAGCGACTTGCCGGCGATTTCCACCGGGGGCACCTGAACCCGAAGGTGACGGCGACGTGGGAGCCGAGGGTTGCCAGCCGCACGAAAGGTGAGGCGGGAGGCATCCTCGATATTACCGATACGGCGATGGCGGCGAGGGATCGCTTTTCCCGCGCGGCGGATGCGATGGGACCGGAACTGGCGGGCGTCGCCATCGATGTCTGCTGTTTCGAAAAGGGCCTCGAGACGGTGGAACGGGAGCGGCAGTGGCCGGCCCGCTCGGCAAAATTGCTGTTGCGGGCAGCACTTCTGGCGCTTGCCCGCCATTACGCGCCACCCGAGCGTAAAACACGCAGCGGGAGCCACCATTGGGGCGACACGGATTATCGCCCGTCGATAACGCGATGAAGCTCAGGCGGCGAGCAGGCGAGCTTCCTCGCGAATACGCTTGATCATGGAGCGAAGGCCATTGGCGCGCTGCGCGGAGAGATGCTCCACAAGTCCGATCTTGTCGAAGACCTCAATGGCATCGAGATTGACGATCTCGGAGGCTTTTTTGCCGGAATAGACGGCGAGCACGATGGCGACGAGTCCGCGCACGATATGTGCATCCGAATCGCCCTCGAAGGTCATAAGAGGATCCTCCGCGCCGTCACTGTGGCTGACGAGCCAGACCTGGCTTGCACAGCCCTGCACCTTGTTTTCAGCGGTGCGCTTGTCCTCGGGCAGATCGGGGAGCGCCTTTCCGAGTTCGATGACATAACGATAGCGGTCCTCCCAGTCATCGAGGAAAGCGAAGTCGTCGAGGATCGTTTCAAGAGAGGCCATGGGCACGCCGTATCATCCGTTTTTCAATGTCTTGCCCAGCATATAGGCGAAGTGTCCGCGATTTTGAACCATGAGCGAAAAAAAGCCCACGGAAAACAGGTTTCCGTGGGCAAGTCAGGCAGGCAGTGGACGGACGGATATCTCCGTCTGCCAAAAGGGAGGGGCAGAAAGGCTCAGGGCCGCAATATCAGGGAGCAGGGCGCTTCTGCGGCAGGGGAATGACGGTGCCGGTCTTCAGCGGATCGGGCTTGCCGGGGAATTCGACACTGACGACGGGTGCTGCTGCCAGCGTCTCGGCTTCCGCAGCAACGTCAGCGACGTCAGCAGGTTTGTCACCGGAGGCGAGCTGCTTGTCCAGCAGCTCATAGGCAACCTTGGCGCCTTCCTTGGCGCGCTCGCCGAGCGCGTGGAAGGTTTCGGCGCCCTTGACGCAGACGTCGGGCTTTTCAATGCAGATGGCGCTGACATAACGATAGGCTTCACCGGCGGCCGACACGGCGCTGGGAAGATCAAATGCCGAAGGTTCCTTGGTTGGGTCGTTGTAGCTGCCGAAATAGGACAGCGCCACCAGCACCAGCGAAAACCAGAATGTTCCTTTGATCAGAAACCACATTGTCAGACACCCTGCCAGATGATCTTTGTTTTCTAAAGCCCCGCCCGGTTCCGGGTCATTGGCCTTTGTCCCGTTTTTCGGGCTTGTGAAGACGCTACAGCCGACCGGCGAACAGCCGATTGCAAAAAGCGGCGCAATTTAATTCAAATTCTATCTATTCTCCGCACCCCGGGACACCTGCAACGAATTCACTCGCATTTTAACGGTCCATGTTAAGCATAATTGCGACAGAGGCCGGGCGTTCCCGGGCAAAGCTGGCGCCTGCCCTGCCACAAAAGTTAACATGATGGCAAAAATGAAGCGAAATCCGTTGCTTACCCGTCATTAACCATGATTGGCAAAGCCTCGAATAAATGCTCCGTATTGGGACTGCGGCGCCTTTGAGGGTGCTTTGAGGTCATTCTTTTTATCCATTCCTTAAGCCGCCGCCTTCTATTGTCGGAGCCATTGGAACCGCCTTTTGGATTCGGGTTTGGTATTGCGTAATATGAGAGAAAAAGCGGTCGCACTGGTTGACCATGCAGCGGGCAGGTGGCTTGCGCGTATGGAAGAGGACGCCGAAAGGCGGACTGAGACCGTTGCGCGCCTGCGCTGGCTGATTGCCTTCAGCGCCGTCGGCCTTCTGGTTGTACCAGCCCTTTTCAGCCTGATCGTCAGCCCCGCCATCGCACTGCCGATTGGCGCCGCTCTGGTGCTGGCCCTATTTTTGGCCGCTGCTGCAGTGCTCATTGCCTTTTCCCACCAGTCGCGCGGTGCATCCGCCAATGCGACCGCGTCGGCGAACGAGGATCTGATTGCAGCCTCGCAGGTGCCGGGGCTGATGCTGGTCATCGGGGAGACCGGCTTTGTCGAACACGTTTCCGGCCGCGATGTCTCAACCTTCCCGGCCGATCTTCAGGCCAGCAAGGGCCATATCCTCGTCGAATATGTCTATGTCTCCGACCGTATCGACCTGATGCAGGCTTTCGACGCGCTGAGGCAGGGCGAAGACACGGCAACGGCCGAACTCCGCTTCGAGACCGGTGCGAAATCGCGCCAGGCGCAGTTCATGCACGCACGGATCGAGATGACGGCCATTCGCGGCGCGACCGGACGCCTGCGCCGTATCGTCGCCCAGCTGACCGATATCACCGAGATGGAGCGCCTGCGCCGCGATGTCGCCCGCAAGGCGGCCGAGGCGGAATCCGCCAACGACGCCAAGTCGCGTTTCCTCGCCGCCGTCAGCCATGAGCTGCGCACACCGCTCAACGCCGTCCTCGGTTTCTCCGACATCCTCGCCGGCGAATATTTCGGCCGGCTGGAAAACGACCGCCAGCGGGAATATGTCGGCCTCATCCGCCAGTCGGGCGCGCATCTTCTCTCCGTCGTCAACACCATGCTCGACATGAGCAAACTGGAAGCCGGCCGCTACGAGCTGATGATGGAAAGCTTCCCGATTGCCGAAGCGATCTCCTCCTGCGAAGCCATGCTGGGCCTCCAGGCCAAGGAAAAGGGCCTGACGCTGACGAGCCGCATCCAGCGCGGCATTGGTGAAATCGCCGCCGATCAGCGCGCCATCCGGCAGGTTCTCATCAATCTCGCCGGCAATGCCATAAAATTTACCGATGCGGGTGGTGTTGTGTCGATCGACGCCGCGCGTGAGGGCGCGATGCTGAAGCTGACGGTGAGCGACACCGGTATCGGCATTGCCGAAGACAAGATCGAGCTCCTGGGCCAGCCTTTCATGCAGGTTCAGAATGAATATACCCGTCGCTATGAGGGCACGGGTCTGGGATTGTCCCTGGTCAAGGGGCTTGTGGCTCTGCATGGCGGCACGTTCGCCATCGCCAGCAAGCCCGGCGAGGGGACGGTCGTAACGATCACCCTGCCTGCCGACGGTTCCGGCATGGCGGGCGGCGGTGAAAGCGCTGAAGCCGAAAGCATGGTGGAGTTTCCGCCCCGCATCCGGCAGCTCGGCGAGATGGCCGCAAAAATGAGAAAGGACGGTGACGATGGCCCCGCGAAAGCGAAAATCGCCTAAGAAAACAGCGGCCCAGCTTGGTGTCGGCATTGTTTCCTTGGTGGTTTCGGCCATCGGGCGCGAAATCCTGCGCCATCCGAAACTGGTCGGCGGCTGCGGTGCCTTTGCGGTCGTTTTCGGCTTTGTCGCCGCCAATGCGCTGTGGTATCAGCCGGGCGTCCATCCGACGCCATTCCTTCGCACGCGCGACGCTGAGAACCCGAACGGCATCGCCGGTTATCGCCCGGCCGAACCGCTCGGCACCCACGGCAATGTCACCACTTTCCGCATTGAGCGGCCAGCGGAGCCCGAGACGGCACCCCAACAGACCGCTGCAACGGCCCCGGCGCAACCTGCCGCCGATGCTGCAAAACCGCAGCAGATCGTCGCCGATATCCAGGGCGAACTGAAAAAGCGCGGGCTTTACGAGGGCGAGGCAGACGGTCGAATGGGCCCAAAGACGGCCGCCGCCATTATGTTTTTCGAAGAAACGCTCGGTATGGAACAAACCGGCGAACCGACGACTCGAGTGCTGGCGGCGCTCAGGATCGACGGTGCAACGGTTGCCGCAATCCCGAAGGACCGCCCGGCCGATACCAGCGGCGGCGTCGAAATCGACCCCGTCGCCGCTGCCATCCGCAAGGCGGAAGCGCCGCATCCAAAGGCGGAGCCGATTTCCCTCAGCAGCGCGTCCAAGCCTGCAAGCCGTGATCTCATCGCAAAGATCCAGCAGGGCCTGATCAATATCGCCTATGCCGATGTGAAGGTGGACGGCGTGGCCGGCCAGCAGACCCGCAATGCCATCAGGGCGTTTGAGAAGCATTACCGTCTGCCGGAAACCGGTGAGCCGAGCGAGGCCGTGCTGAAGAAGCTGAAGTCGATCGGGGCGCTTTAGAGATATAGCAGCGGTCACGGCATATTTCTTCTCCCCGCCGGGGAGAAGGTGGCCCGAAGGGCCGGATGAGGGGGCAAGCTCTCCGAATCTTGCTGGCCGGGCCCCCTCATCCCGCTGCCGCGGACTTCTCCCCGGCGGGGAGAAGAAACAAGCGGCGCGCTCTGCGCCTATCACCTGTTCGAAAGCAAACCCATGCGCCTCAAATCTGAAATGTTCGTCTCAGCCCTCATCCGCCGCGTCTTCACGGCCGGTGGATTTGCGGCTGTCGAAAAGAAGGGCGCGGAGGAGGCGGGCGCTATTTTCGTTCGCCAGCGGCTGCGCGATGGCCGCGAGAACCTCTATGGCCCCGCACCGCAGAGTTTCGCCGATGACGAGGAAATCCGTGCCGAGCGGCGTTTCGAAACGCGTCTTTCCGGCGTGGACGCCGACGAAAGCGCTGCCCTGCTGGAAAAGGAGCGTCGCTTCGACAGCGATCTGTGGGTTGTCGAAATAGAGACCGACGAGATCGGTACGCTGTTGACGCTGGTGGATCAGCCCAGGTCTTAGAGGCAGACCACGGCCCCGCTTCTGCGGCCACGAAGCCTGCCGTGGCCCGCGACGCAGGGCAGGCGCATTATCCCCCTGTGCCGGTCTTCTGCGCCGCGGGCGCGTCGGCTTTACGCTCGCGTCCATGCGTATAGCTGTCTGCCCGGCGCCAGCTTTCCAGCCGCTCTTCGCTTTCAATGATGTTCAGGCGGTCGAGCAGCGCTTCGGCACGGCTCAGGTCGCCTTCGGCGGCGGAGAGATGCGGATAGAAGCATTGCAGCACGAAGGCCGCCTCGGAAAACTCCATGCCGAGCCCAGTCAGCGTCGTTGCGAGTTGCGCACCGGAAATGTCGAGCATGATGCGCTCAGACAGCCAGTAGCTGGAGGAAAGCGAGTCTGCCAGCGCCGCCGCGAATTGCCGGGCGTTGCGCTCGCGCGCGAAGCGCACCAGCAGCGCCTCCTGCACCTCGGTCAGGCGGCGCAGGCCGAGCGTGTCGGTCTCCGGGCGGTGGAGGTGGCGGGCCATCTGCTTGATCCGCTGGCGCATGTCTTCCTCGAGCGCGGAAGCGGCGGCAGTCTTGTCCGTTTCGACTTCGGGCTGCGGCTCGGCGGGACCTGTGGCAGCTGCCTGCGTCTCCGTCTCTATCTCCGTTTTCGGCGTCTGTTCTTCGGGCCGCTTCAGATCTTCCGCGTGGCGAAGGCCGACAAGCGCGTCGATGACGGTGGGGGAGAGGTCCTCGCGCCGGACGATGGCGCGCGCATGCGCTGCCCCTTGCGTGCGGGCAACAGTTATCAGCGTATCGTCATCAAGGCATTTGGAGGAAATGAGGAAGGGCGCCGCAAGCGAAATAGGCTGGCAGGCGATGAAGAAAGCGACGGCGGAAGGCACGGCTGGATGCTGGGAAAGCGCGGCGATTGCCTCCCGCTTTGCTTCATCCGTGGAGGCATTGAAAAGCGGCATGAAGAGTTCTGCGAACTGCCGAAGGTCCGTTTTTGACGGATGGGAAATAGTCTCGAAATTCGTCACCGTGGCCATAAGCACCACATCTTTCTTCCTCACGGCTCTTGGCCGCTCAAGTTCTCGAAACCGGTCGGTCAACGCACTACCCAACAAACGCAAACACAATATCGGCTCAAATTAGAGCAAATGCGTTGACGTCCTGTTAACTATGGGGGCCGGCAAGGGGGAATCCGCCACTTTCAACAAGGAAATTTTAAATCCTTGATGATGCCGGAAAAGCGATGGAACTTTGCCGCATCGCCCCAGTTTTCAACGGGTGTAGCCCAACGGGAAAGAAATGAGGCTGCAGCAATTAGGGTTAACGAAACATTAACCTCTGTCTGTTTGTAATTTCATGGGCAGTATTAGGATTCCATGTTATTCTAACGGACAGAATAAATACAAAAATGGCATGCGAAGCCTGAATCTGCGCACGATCCCGTTCTAAGACGCTCTCGTAATTTTGGATCGTGCACATACCAGTCTGTGGGCTGGCCTATGCGCAATGTGATGGTGATGACATTCCCGACGCAGGATGAGGCCTGCACGGTTCCCATGGGCAACATTGACACTCATGTCCCGAAGAGGAGATGAAGCATGGCAGAGATTATTCCAATAGCCGCGGCAAAGCGGAATCTGCGTCCGGCAGAGCTTGCGGAGCGGATGATTGGCCCGGCGAAGGTCGTGCTGTTCACCGGCGTTCGATATGAAAAACGCGATACCGATCCGGCAGGCAAGGTCTTGCGCAACGGCAACTCCCCGACGGATACCGCCCTCACGTCGTAATTATCAGCAATGGCGCGGGGCTATTTCCACGGTGTCGGCTGGCACTTTGCCTCGCTTAAAAACCGCTCGGCCTCTTCGCCGAAACTCGGCTGCGGCACCATGGTCCGCAACACCACATATCCTTCCGTCTGATCCGATTCCGCCAGAATGGCCTGCGCAAGCGCGGGCGGCTGCGCCTTGCGGATCGCCGCGATCTGAACCGCATCGGCGACAAGAATATCCATTTCGCCGCCCGCAGACGTGCGGTCGTTCATGCTGAAGACCTCGTTCGACGCCTTGTCGTAAACCGCAACCGACCAGAAGGGCACAGCACCGATGGCCGTCAGGCGGATCGGCTGTTCTTCGATATTGAAGGTGCAGACCGCGACGCGCATGAAGGGATCGCCGCTGCCGAGGGTCTTTTTCTCCGTCGTCTCTTCCAGCAGGTGAAAGACATGCGGCTTCCCTTCCGCCACGGCGCGCGTATAGGCGTCGCGGTTGCTGAAATGCGGTATCGCCAGAAGAATGATGACATGCAGCACAGCCGCGCCGACGAGACCGGTGACGATGGCGAGCAGGACCCTAAGCATTGCCACACCCCAGCTTGCGAATTTGCGGCATGGTGATGTCGATCAATCCGGAACTGCCGGCAATCGGTGTGTCGAGCAGGGTCATGACGAGCTTGAAGGTCTGACCCTGCGGCACCGCCAGCCAATTATAGGTTTGAGCGTCCGCAGCGATGGTGATGTCGATGCCGCCATCGGCGCTGCGCAGCAGCGTGCGGGAGTTCAGCGCGAAGGGCCGCCCGGCATCTTCAGCCAGAACGTTGCCCTGCTGATCGGCCGTGTAAATCGTCCAGAAACGCGCGGGCGGCACGGTGCCCGCCAGCCGGTAGCGGCATTCGCCGGTCAGGCGCTGGCCGTCGCTATCCACTGCGGCTGTAAAAGACAAGCCTTCGGCGGTTCCATAAAGCAGCCGGCCGGCATCGGCCCGGTGCGACTTGGCATAAGGATCGGCCTCGATCGTCTGCGCTTCGGGAAACGCATCCCAGGAGCCGATGCGGATCGATCCAAAGCCGGACGTGGCTTCAAGCGCCGCCATCGTCGCGGCAATGCCGCCGCCAAAGGCGATCAGAAGGGCAATGCCAACAAGGAATGGAACTCGAAACACGCTGCTTTCCCATTTTCGAACAGGTCGAGGACTATCACTGATTCCCCGTTTGGAAAATGGCGCCGCTTGTTTAGTCCTCTTGAAAGTGCGTGGCGTCTCCCATTCCGGGCTTCAGGCACCCATGACGAGCTTGAAGGCGATGGCCCACATGGTGACGGCGACCACGCCTTCGAGCGTGCGCCAGGCCGATGGCTTCTCGAAGATCGGCCGCAGCCAGCGCGCGCCGTAACCCAGCGAAAAGAAGAACAGCAGCGAACCGGTGGCGGCACCCGCCGCGAAGGTCTTTTCGAAACCGGGAAACTGCGTCGATATGGTGCCGAGCAGCACGACGGTATCCAGATAGACATGTGGATTGAGGAAGGTGAGCGCGAGACAAATGGCGAGCGTCTGCCACAGGCTCGTCTCCTGCCGCTCCCTGATGGAAAGCACCTCGGATGAACGTAGCGCCGAATGCAGGCTTTTGGCGCCGTACCAGAGGAGGAAGGCGGCTCCTGCATAGCGCATGACGGGATCGAGCGCCGGCATGATCGCGCTGATCCGCTGAAAACCGAACACACCGACGGTAATCAGCAGCGCATCTGCGATCGCGCAGGTGGCGCAGACGGCAAAGACATGCGAGCGAGCAAGCCCCTGTTTCAGCACGAAGGCATTCTGCGCGCCGATGGCAACGATCAGACTGAGACCCATGGTGAGCCCGGTGAAGAAAATCTGGATATCCATGCTGATTTCGCCTTATTGCCGCACTGGCGGGAAGCCTTGCGTCTCATCATCCGTCATTCCAGCCTTGAGCCGGGTCCAGCGCGATCAAGTCTTTGATCGCAAAGAACCTTTCTGCCGCGCGACACGCGGTGGCTGGATGCCGGATCAAGCCCGGCATGACGGAGTAGATTGGTAGCCGCCACTTCTCACCTAAGGCGCTTGGATATTCGAGCGGTATGCATTAATCAAATTAAACCATCTCAATCAGGATAAGCAGCGCTAATGTTGGACTATTCTTCCCTGCGCGCCGTTGCGCTTGTCGCCCGGACCGGCAGCTTCGAGAAGGCGGCGCAAGCCATGCACGTCACGCCTTCCGCCGTTTCCCAGCGCATCAAGCAGCTGGAGGAGCGGATGGGCGTGGTGCTGATCGTGCGTGGCAACCCCTGTGTGGCGACGGAAAAGGGCGAATGGCTGTGTCGCCACATGGACCATGTCGGCATGCTGGAGAGCGAGTTGTTCCAACGGCTTCCGGCGCTTGCCGATTCCGGCGTGGCACGCGAGCCCGTCACGCTCAACATTGCCACCAACGCAGACAGCCTCGGTACGTGGTTTCTCGATGCGGTATCGAAATTCACCGGCGGGAGCGACTATCTCGTGAACATTGCGGTGGATGATCAGGATCATACGGTAGAGTGGCTGCGCGCGGGCAGGGTGCTCGCCGCCGTCACCGCCCATGACAAGCCCGTGCAGGGCTGCCGCGTGACGCCGCTCGGCGTGCTGCGCTACCACGCGACAGCGAGCCCCGATTTCATGGCCCGCCATTTCGCCGAGGGCGTGACATCAGCATCGCTTTCGCGTGCGCCGGGGCTCACTTTCAACCAGAAGGACCGTCTACAGGCAAACTGGATCAGAAAGGTGTTGGGCAAGGACGTCTCTTATCCCACCCATTGGCTGCCTTCGACAGACGGTTTCGTGAAGGCAAGCCTGGCCGGCATGGGCTGGGGCCTCAATCCCGTGCAGCTTGTCGCAGAGCATTTAACGGCGGAGCGGCTGGTCGAGGTCGCCCCCGGCACGCCACTCGATATTCCGCTTTATTGGCAGGTGAACCGGCTTGCGGCGGAGCGGTTGGCCGGGTTGACGGCCAATGTGGTTGGGACGGCGAGGGCGGTGTTGATGGCGGCGGGGTGAGGTGTCTTGCGTTTCGGGATGGCGGCGTTGGAGCGTGCGGCTCACCCCCCTCTGTCCTGCCGGACATCTCCCCCTCAAGGGGGGAGATCAGCAAGCGGCGCTACCGCCACTTCATTCGCAAAGGTTGAGATATGCGAGACGTCGCCGCATATCGATCTCCCCCCTTGAGGGGGAGGTGCCCGGCAGGGCAGAGGGGGGTGAGCCACACGCTCTGCCGGAAACCTCTCAACGCGATGTGTTATCACCGCCGCGTGGCGTCGATGCCCTCATGCGAAGAAGCATCCGCCACCTTCTGCGTCGTCATACTCAACGCCGTGGCTTCCTTCATCTTCCGTCCGATCGAGCGGATCACCCGCGTCGCTTCGGCTGAAAGCGAGCGGGGCCGGGTCAGCGCCGGCATCGCGGGCGTGGTGGTGGATGCGGATGCGACTTCTGCCGAAGGCTGCGGGCGGGCGCCCGTGGGCAGCGGGTTCTGGATGCCGGGGATGGGCCGCAGCTCCATGCCCTGATGGGCGTAATCCATCAGCCGCTTGAAAGTCATGGCCGGAAGCGCGCCGCCGGTCATGTTATTCATCGGGGTGAACTCGTCGTTGCCGAACCAGACGGCGGTCGTGTAATTGCCCGTAAAGCCCACGTACCAGGCATCGCGATAGGCCTGCGAGGTGCCGGTCTTGCCGCCGGAGACGATGCCGTTCTCAAGCGCGCCCCGCCGGGCCGTGCCCATGACCGGGATGGTTACCAGCATCTGGTTCATCTTCGCATTGGCATCTTCGGACAGCACGCGCTTGGCGGGCGGCTCGTTATGGCTGAAATCGTAAAGGACGTTGCCCTCGTAATCCAGGACCTGCTCGATGCCGTGGCGGCGCGACTGCATGCCGCCGGCCGGGAACACGGCATAGGCGGTAGCCTGATCGAGAACCGTCACTTCGGACGTGCCGAGCGGAATGGTCTTGTCGCTGCGCAGCGGCGTAGCGACGCCCATTGCTTTTGCGGTATCAACGATGACCTGCGTGCCGAGCACGTCCTTGGCGAGCCGCACCGGCACGGTGTTATAGGACTTGGCAAGCGCCATCTGCAGCGTGACCTTGCCGGCATAGGAGCGGCCGTAATTCTGCGGCGACCAGCCACGCCACGTCACCGGCGCATCCGAGATCAGCGTTTCCGGCTTCATGCCCTTTTCCATGGCGGCCGAATAGGTATAGACCTTGAACGACGAACCCGGCTGGCGCAGCGCCGCCGTGGCGCGGTTGAACTGGCTTTCGCCATAGTCCCGCCCACCGACCATGGCGCGAATGCCGCCGCCATTTTCGATCATCACGATCGCGCCCTGCTTGACGCGGTAACCCTCGCCATATTCGCGGAGCTCCATTTCCATCGCCTGTTCCGCCGCCTGCTGCAGGCCGGTATCGATGGTGGTGCGCACAACGACGGTGTGATCCCTGAACTTGCCCTCGGCGGCCAGACGCTGCACCTCGTCGAAAGCCCAGTCGAGGAAATAATCGGGCGCCTTGACGTCTTCGCGGTCGATGACGGTAGCGGGATTGCGCCGTGCGCCGACCACTTGGCCCTCAGTCATCAGCCCGCTCTGCACGAGGTTGGAAAGAACGGTATTCGCGCGGGCGCGCGCTGCCGGCAGGTTGACGTGCGGCGCATATTTGGCCGGCGCCTTGAACAGGCCCGCAAGGATGGCGGATTCGGCCAGCGTCACGTCGGTCAGGTTCTTGCCAAAGTAAAACTGCGCCGCCGCAGCGGCACCGAAGGTGCCGCCGCCCATGTAGGCGCGGTCGAGATAGAGGGAGAGGATTTCCTTCTTCGACATGTTGGTCTCGAGCCACAGTGCGAGGAAGGCTTCCTTGATCTTGCGCTCCAGCGAGCGCTCATTGGTCAAAAACAGGTTCTTGGCGAGCTGCTGCGTGAGCGTCGAGCCGCCCTGCACCACGCCGCCGGCACGGGCGTTTTCGCTCATGGCGCGGGCAAGGCCGATGAAATCGATGCCGAAATGGTCGAAGAAGCGCCGGTCCTCGGTCGCCAGCACCGCCTTGATGAAATGATCCGGCATCTGGTCTATCGGTACGGAATCTTCATGGATGATCCCGCGATGGCCGATGGTGTTGCCATAACGGTCGAGGAAGGTGACGGCGAAATCACCCCTATAACGCCAGTCCTTCTTGGTTTCCTCAAAGGCTGGCATGGCCAGCGCCAGCAGCACGACGGAGCCAGCGGTTCCGAAAGTCAGCGCGTCGCAGGTGAGATTGACAAGGAGCTTCTTCCAGCCGCGGACATGCAGCTTGCGCGAAGCGATGGTGACATCTTCCCAGAAATCAACCAGCCGCGCGCCAGCCGTCCACAGGCCGCTATCGATGAAGCTATCGATCCGGAGCAGGATGTGCCGTTTTTTCCGGCCTTTTTTATCGTCTTTTTCGTCCTGCACCTGGCGATGTTTTCCTGTTCAAGGCAATGCGGCCGTCGGTATTTCTGCGCTTCAACCCATTCCCGACGCAAAACCGTGGCATGGTTATGTCGGAATTGCTTGACGTGGCGGTAGTTCGCGGGCCAATGACCCCGTCGCCGCCTGCCAAAATGCTAAAATATCGTACAAACCAGCCTTTGGCGATACGATATAATGGATTAGGGACTGGTTAAACACACCGGTCCAGCGATCAAAATGAAACGGAAATGTTAACGATGAATGACGCGCCGTTCTGGAAAACCAAAACACTCACGGAGATGACCGGCGAGGAATGGGAAAGCCTGTGCGACGGCTGCGGGCTTTGCTGTCTCAACAAGCTGGAAGACTGGGACACCGGCGAAGTCGTATTCACCTCGGTGCGCTGCGTGCTGCTCGACGGTGAGAGCTGTCGTTGCTCCGATTACGAAAACCGCCGCGCCACCGTGCCTGACTGTATCCAGCTCGACCTGAAGAAGGTTCACGAGATCGGCTGGCTGCCGCCCACCTGCGCCTATGCACTGGTGCGCGATGGCAAGGATTTGTACTGGTGGCACTATCTCGTTTCCGGCGACACGGAAACGGTGCATCAGGCGGGCATTTCCGCGCGCGGACGCACGGTCAGCGAGGCCGATGTGGATGTTGACGACTTCGAGGATTATGTGGTCGACTGGCCGCTGACAGTTGGCGAGAAGGCGGCGGAAAAAGAGCGGACGTGATCAAAAACGGCAAATTTCGTCTTGGTCCTATTCCTGCCCCATCGTTTTCCTAAACCGCTTTTCACCATTCCGGCAAATGATCCGCAAAATGCGGACGAGGGACATCAAAACGCATGCGATACCGGCTGCCCGCCATCCTTCTTTCATGCCTTGCCCTTCCGGGCCTTCTCCCGCTCTCCGCTTCCGCCCAGCAGCCGCCGCAGGCGTTCGAGTGCACGCTGGTCACGTCAATCGAGACGGGCGCCATCATCAATCAGCAGGGCGCCTGCGACCAGCGTGTCGCGCCGGCCTCGACCTTTAAGGTGCCGCTGGCGCTGATCGGTTACGATGCCGGCATTCTTCAGGATGAAAAGACGCCCGCCTGGGACTGGAAACCGGGCGTGGAAGCGCGTGCTTCTGACCGCAAGACCGTCGATCCGACGATCTGGGAGCAGGATTCGGTCCTGTGGTATTCCCGCGAAATCACCCGCCGCCTCGGCCCGGAAAAATTCGCCGCCTATGTGAAGCGCCTCGGTTACGGCAATGCCGATGTCTCAGGGGAACCGGGAAAGAATAACGGGCTGACCCATTCCTGGCTCGGCGCATCGCTCACCATTTCTCCGGTTGAACAGGTTGGGTTCCTGCGTCGGCTGCTCGCCGGCAACCTGCCTTTTTCCCGCGATGCGCAGGCAAAGACGCGCGCCATCGTCCCCGTCTTCGACGCGCCGGAGAGCTGGAGCGTGCATGGCAAGACAGGCACCGGATATATCCGCGACGAAAAGGGCAATCCCGACCGCAACCGTCCCTTCGGCTGGTTCGTCGGCTGGGCGGAGCGTGAGGGCCAGCACATCGTCTTTGCAAGACTGCGCGTTTCCGACAAGCCCTCGAACGAGCCGCTCGGCCCCGCAGTGCGTGACGCTTTCCTGCGCGATATTCCGCGGCTGGCGGTGCATCGGTAGCGGAAAAATCATAAAGGGAGGGATGGGGCCGTGTGTGACGCCTCTCGGAACGTCATCAGGCTCTATACCGAACACGGCGCTGATTTCGATAAACAGCGCGATCGCTCTCTTGTCGAAAAAACCTGGCTCGACAGGTTTACCTCGCTTTTGCCCGATGGCGGCTCGATCCTCGACCTAGGTTGCGGCTCCGGAGAGCCAATCGCGGGCTACCTCATCTCTAAGGGCTATGATGTCAGCGGGATCGATGCGTCGATGCCGCTGATCGCACTTTGCCGCGGCCGGTTTCCCGCAAATTTCTGGGCGGTGGCCGATATGCGCGAATTGGGCCTCGGGCGGCGGTTCGATGGTCTGATTGCCTGGCACAGCTTTTTCCATCTGAAACCCGACGATCAACGGCGAATGTTTGACGTCTTCCATCTTCACGCCAATGAGCGTGCGGCGTTGATGTTTACTGCGGGTCCCGAACATGGCGAAGCATTAGGCACCCTTCGCGGGGAGCCCCTTTATCACGCGAGCCTTTCGCGTGAAGAGTATGAAGGTTTGCTGCGCGCGCATGATTTCCGCCTTCTCGATCACGTCAGCAGCGATCCGCAATGCGGCGGGACAACGATTTATCTGGCCAGACGCGTGGTGTCTTAGAAACCATTGCCTAGCCGTGACAGATCAAGCATAGGGTCTGCAGACACTCTTTTTGAGGACAGTCCCCATGCGTCCCGTCAGCCGCGCGGCGGCTGCCGTATTCATCGGCCTTTGGTTGGTAGCGGCGCTCGCGATTTTGTTCGCAGCAAAAAAATCCTTCTTCTCTTGACCTTCCCATCATGGGAATCCCTACATAGGGGTTGAAAGGGGATTTCCCATGACCGAGACAGACAATCGTCCTGCCATCGGCAACATCAGTGACAGTATCTTGCCGGGTTTCAACATCAGGCCCCGGCGTGCCGACGTGGAAGCGGGAACAGGTTGCGACGAAAGAGGTGACGACATGAATATCGGCCAGGCATCGGAGGCATCGGGCGTCTCCGCCAAGATGATCCGCTACTACGAACAGATCGGGCTGATCACGCCCGCGGCGCGCACCGGCAATAATTACCGCGTCTATGGCACGCAGGATGTGCATAATCTGCGCTTCATCAAGCGGGCGCGAACGCTCGGTTTTTCGCTGGAAGAAACCGAAACGCTGTTGAAACTCTGGCAGGACAAGAGCCGCGAGAGTTCAGCGGTCAAGGACATTGCACTCGGCCATATCGCGGATCTCGAGCAGAAAATCGCCGAGATGAAAAGCATGGTGAAAACGCTCTCCCATCTCGCCCATTGCTGCGGCGGCGATCACCGCCCCGATTGCCCTATCCTTGATGATCTCGCAGGCGCCGACAAGACAGACGGCAAGCTCACCAGTACCCATTGACCGTGAAAAAAGAGCCGGCGCGAAAACTCGACGCCGGCCAAAGGAGAAGACCATGACTGCAACCACCTTCCTCATCCCCGACATGACCTGCGGCCATTGCGAAAAAACCCTGCGTGGCGCGCTTGCCGAAGTGCTTCCCGGCGCGTCGGTCAGCATCGACCTCAACGCTCATAAACTCACCGTAACGGGCGACGCCGCGACCGCAGAAGCGGCTATCCGCGAGGCGGGTTATTCGCCGGAGAGGGAGTTTTGAACAGGTAGATGCTGGTTGAATCAGCAGAAATGTGCTGCGGAGTAGCATCCACACCGAAGGGAGTTCGCAATGTCCATCAAGGCCTCCGTTTCTATTTCTAACCAACAGGACATCTTCGCCCGTAACTTTGTGGAAGAAGGACGATATGCCAGCCTTAGCGCAGCGGTGCAGCGGGGACTGGAGTTGGTCCGACAGGAAACAGAACTCAAAGAGGCGGAGCTTGCGGTTCTCCAAGATCTGCTTGATAACCGTAGACAAGGCGGTTTTGTATCGGTGGAAGAGGGCGAAAAACGAACCGCTGCGATGATGGCTGACCGAAAGTCGGCTTATGGCCTTTAAGGTCTGGCGCTCGACACAGACCGATGAGGACCTGGGCCTCATTCTCGATCATCTCGTTCAGTCCTGCCTCGACCTTGGCGATGAACTGGCGGACGCCTTCGAAAGGGCAGTCCAGCGTATCACCGCGATTGAGGGCGACATGAAGTCGCTCGGTACAGCTCCCTTCCAGGGGACGTTGTTGCCCAACGTGTTGCCCGGCCTTCGCCGGGTAACAAAACATCAGGCGATATTCTATTTCGATGTTGATGAGCCGAAAGAAATGGTCTGGCTGTGTTCTTCGGCGGGCAGGACCATCAACGTCACATGTTGAAACGTCTCGCAGCCCGCCCGCCAGACGCTTAAACCTCGTCGAACGCTCCGCCTTCACGGGACGGATTGCGGTTGATCACCCGTTCCTCGTCATCGTCAGGGAGTGCTTCGTCGCTTTCCTGATAAGGGTCGTCTTCGCTCTCGGCTTCCTCTTCCTCGATGTCGTGTTCGATGGACTGTGGAATTTCGCCCTTGGCGGGCAGGGCGTCGATGTCGAGATCGATCAGATCCTCATTCATCGCATCTTCGGTGCCGGGCAGGATTTTCTTGGGGTCCATGACGGTTTCCTTTCGTCTGTTCAATGGTCAAACGACTGGCCGCGCAGCAGGTTCCTGCTGCCCGACGATTACTTTCACCTGAGCTGCAAAAGGCGTCTTGACCTCAATCACGCTTGAGGTTCTAGTTTCCCCGCCGTGTCACGGAAGTGGAAAGGATACGGCTTTGTCGAGTGTGGAAATGGCGGAGAAAAACGGCTGGAGTGAATTGTTGAGTGGGGCGAATCTCTCGCTTCTGACCGTCATCTCCTCCGGAATTGGCCTGCACGCCTTTAATCAGTTCGCGGTGGTGACGGCCCTGCCGGTCGCCGTCAAGGAGATTGGTGGCGCCGCCTTCTATAGCTGGGCCTACAGTCTTTATTTCGTCGGATCGGTTGCTGGCGGGGTCACGGCCGTGCTGTTTCGCGAAAGGTTTGGCGCGCGTGGGGTGCTGCTTCTCTGCTGCCTGCTGTTTTCGCTCGGGTCGGTTCTCTCGGCCATTGCGTCGGAATTTTTGTGGGTTGTCGTCGGCCGCGCGTTGCAGGGTCTGGCTGATGGATTGATCGTCGCCGTCTGCTACAGCCTCATACCCGCAGGCTTCCGCTCGGGCCTTCTGCCGAAAGTCTTCGCCATCGAGGCGGGAATCTGGGCGGTCGCCTCCTTCGTCGGCCCGCTCACCGGCGGCTATGCCACCGAACATGTCTCGTGGCGCGCGACCTTTCTGCTGTCGGCGCCGCTGATCGTGCTGCTGGTGGCCTATACCACCATCGCCGTTTCGGCCGAGCGCCCGGTTGTGGCGCCGCGTAAACCGCTGGTGCCACTGTTGCTTTGCCTTGCCGGGGCGCTGGCCTTCTCCGCGCCATCCGCGTTTGAGGGTGCAGGCTTGCGGGCGGCCGCGTTGCTCGCCGGGGCGGCACTGCTCTGGGCATCGCTGCGCGCTGGAATTCAACCCTCCGTCGGTCTGTTCCCGAAGGATTCCTTCCGGTTGAAGACGGTGCTCGGCAGCGGCTTCTGGGTGCTGTTCCTGATGTCCTATGCGCATGCACTCGGCAGCGTCTATCTCGCTTACGTCGCCATCAACCTGTGGAATCATGAGCCAACTTTTGCAGGCTTCATTGTGGTGACGATGCCGCTTGCCTGGAGTTTCGTCGCAATGCTGATCGGTAGTCTCCGATCCGCCCGCCTGCGGGAAATCTGCCTCCATTATGGCCCTTATCAGATGGTGCCGGGTTGCATCCTGTTGGGATTGGGGCTTGCATCCGGAAACTGGGGCGAAATGTTGCTTGGGCAGATTCTGATCGGCTCCGCCTTCGGCATGTCGTGGGCGGGCATCAGCCAGGCGGCCATGGAGGCTGCGCCAGAGGAAGAGCGCAAGATGACCGGCGCGCTGCTGCCGACAGTCGCGACCCTCGGTTCGGCAGCCGGCGCCGGCGCAAGTGGTACGGTCGCTGCTGCAAGCAGCCTTGTTGAGAACATCGAGCTCGGCGATGTGACGATGCCGATGATCTATCTTTACGGGATCGGGGTTGTTGTGTCCGTGCTCGCGATTATGGCCACAAGCGGGCTCAGGGGCGAGCGGCCCTAGGCCGCCGCGCGCCCCTTTACTTAAGTCTTCTAAGACTGAGTGGTAGCGATGGTAATAGCCACCAGATAGACGACAAATGCCATGATGGCGATCGCGCCAATGATGATGACGATGCCCTTGCCTGCTCGTTTTTTCTCGGTCTTGTTTTCATTGGCTTCGGTGGGAAACAGGATCGGGTCGCTGGTATCGCGAATTTTGGTCATGCCTTCTCTCCTTTCGGCGGAACGGGCGGTTTCAGTCTATCAACCGCCCAGTCCGCCAAAAGGTTCCTCACGGCTTCAGCGCCCAGCTGGTCGCATGCGCGACCGTATCGGGAGCAGCCTTCAGCAATGCCGAACGCACGGGCTCGAATCCCTCGATCCGCTTGGTGCCGACATAGCGCCCGCGATTGGCAAAAACCTCGATGGAGCCGTAATCAAGGAAGATGCGGACACGGGAGGCCTTGGCGCCCCTGGCGATGTAATGCGGAGAGGGGCCGGTGCGCCCATCCTCATGGCGGATCCACAGCCCGGTTTCATCGGACACGACGCCGAGCTTGACGGTAGGATGGTCCAGTTCCAGTTCGAAGGGCGCGCCGGGGGAGGTGAGCTCGAACAGGATTTCCACCGCACCGGTCGTGAAGGGAACCCGTGCGCCATTGGCAAGGCGTGTGCGGTCGAGGATGTGGCTGCGCAGGCTTTCCGCCGCGCCGATGGGCGGGGTCAGAAGCTCGCCATTCGCGTAATGAATCCGGCGCGGCAGCGTCATCGAGGTCGGGAAATCAATCTCGGGATTGGCGTCGGCCCAGTTGGCCAGCCAGCCGATGCCGATGATGCTGTCACCATCCAGAAACGCCTGGAAGGCATAGTTATCCGTGCCGAAGTCAAGTTCCTGGCCAAATTCCTTGGTGAATGTCTTGCCGTCGAACCAGCCCACATCGGCCATGGTCAGGTTCTTGCGGCCGGTTTCCGGATCTTCGGAATGCATCAGACCGTAGACAAGCACCCATCGCGTGGAGCGCGCATTGGCCGGGCCGTCGAGCGGCAGCAGGCAGGGGCACTCGATGGCCGTGGTCTTGTAGCGGGTTTCCACCCACAGCTTGCCGACATAGGTCCAGCCGGAAGCGGCGGTGGGATCGAGCGTTTCGTAAAGCAGGATGACGCCGCCGCCGTCGCTCTGGCTGCCAAGCACCATCTTCCACAGGCCATCCGGACCACGGAACACGTAAGGATCGCGAAAATCCGGCGTCAGCCCCTGTCCGTCCGGGCGGTGGCCCAGGATGACCTCGGCCTGGCCCGCCATGATGAGATCGGACGATGTCGCCGTCAGCTGGATTTGCTGTTCGGGAACGCGGTCCTGCACCTGCTCGGTGAAAAACACCCGGATGCCTGTCCCTTCGACCAGCGGAATGGTGGAGCCGGAATAGGCGCCGCCGCGCTTGTCCGGCCGCGTTGTCAGATCCTCCGACGGAAACAGGAAGATCGGCAGATGCCGCCAGCGCAGGTAGTCGGACGAGACGGCGTGACCCCAATGCATCGTGTTCCAGCGCAGGCCATGCGAATAATGCTGATAGAAAAGATGCGGTCGTCCCTCGAACCGGCCAAAACCGTTGGGATCGTTCATCCAGCCGAAGGGTGGGCGGAAATGGTAGCTGCCGGGTAGTTCGGGCGCTGCATTATCAGGCTTGGTATGAACCACCGTAATGCCCGTCTCCAGCACATCGGACGCGGTGAACCAATAGATGACCGACACGGCCGTCGTGACGGTATCATAGCTCAGTTCAACGTGGCCGCCGCCGAAGATCTGGTAGATTCGAAATCCGTACTCTTCCGTGTTGACGCTTGAAACTTCAGCAAATTTTCCATTCTGGTTGGAAAAGGAAACCGCCCCCGGCTCGGCCGCTTTTTTCGCCTTCAGCCAGACATGGAAGGTGGTGTTGACGGGCAGATCCATGTGAATGGTGCGGATGGCGCTTTCCGGTTCGGCGGTCACGGCTTCAACAACGGTCATTGCTTTTCCTTTCCTTTCGGCATTCTGCGGGTCAAGCATAGCAACGATGATGGCGCGGGAAAGTTCATTGCGCAAAATTGAATACGGCTATTGCAACGACATGGGCATTTATCGCTCGCATCCAAGGTCTTCCCGCCCCATATAGGGGCAAAGCAGGGAGTTTAACCGTGATGAAATTCGACAATTCCTATGCGCGTCTTCCGGAGCGCTTCAGCGCCGCCGTGCTGCCGACGCCGGTCAAGGCTCCGCGTCTCATCGCCTTCAATCGCGCGCTGGCAGACGAGCTTGATCTTGATGTTGAAGGCCTCGATGACCCCAGGCTGGCGGCGATCTTTTCGGGCAATGTCGTGCCGCAGGGGGCTGAGCCGCTGGCGATGGCCTATGCCGGCCACCAGTTCGGCGGGTTCGTGCCGCAACTCGGTGACGGGCGTGCGATCCTGCTCGGCGAGGTGGTCGACAGGAACGGCAAGCGTCGCGACATTCAGCTCAAGGGCTCCGGCCCGACACCATTTTCGCGCAGGGGCGACGGGCGCGCGGCGCTCGGTCCTGTGCTGCGCGAATATATCGTGTCGGAGGCGATGTTTACGCTGGGCATTCCCGCCACGCGGGCAATGGCGGCAGTCGTGACGGGCGAGAGAGTGCAGCGAGAGGTCGGCCTGCCGGGTGGCGTGTTTACCCGCGTTGCGGCAAGCCACATCCGTGTCGGCACGTTCCAGTTCTTTGCCGCGCGGGAAGACAACGAGGCGATCGGACACCTCGCGGATTACGTCATCGAGCGGCATTATCCCGAGGCAAGACTGGCGGATAATCCCTATCTCGCCTTGCTGCAGGGCATTGCGCAGCGGCAATGCGACCTCATCGCCCGCTGGATGATGGTGGGCTTCATCCACGGCGTGATGAATACCGACAATATGGCGGTGTCGGGCGAAACCATCGATTTCGGCCCCTGCGCTTTCCTGGATGAATATCACCCCAACAAGGTCTTTTCCTCCATCGATGCGCAGGGACGCTACGCCTACAACAATCAGCCCGGCATCGCCCAATGGAACATTGCGAGGCTGGCGGAATGCCTGCTGCCGCTGCTCGATCACGAGGTTGAAAAAGCCGCCGAACTCGCCAATACCGTTCTTGCCGATTTCGCCGCCGCCTTTCCCAAACGCTGGCTTTCCGGCATGCGCGAGAAGCTCGGCCTGACCACCGAGGAAGAGGGCGACATGGATCTGGTGCAGGCTCTGCTTGGGCTGATGCAGGCGTCGGAGGCGGATTATACGCTCACCTTCCGGCGTCTTTCCCATGCGGCTGAAGGCGACGTGGAACCGTTCCGCGGCATGTTCATCGACCTTGCCGGAGCGGACGCGTTCCTCGCGCGCTGGCGCGAAAGAGCTGGCCGTGAGGGGCTTTCGGATCGAGACAGATCGGCGGCAATGCTCTCGGTTAATCCCGCGATCATCCCACGCAACCACCGTATCGAGGAGCTGATCGAGGCTGCGGTGGAAGAGGATGATTTCGAGCCCTTCCACGCCATGCTGAAGGCGATCGCGACACCCTTTGACGAGCGGCCGGACAATACCGTCTACATGCAGCCGCCGATGAGCCACGAGCGGGTGTTCAGGACGTTTTGCGGGACGTAAGCGTAGCGCTGATCCCCAGCGCCGGAGCGAGCGGGTGCCTGTTTCGCCTTCTCCCCGAGGGGGAGAAGGTCGCAGCAGCGGGATGAGAGGCGGACGTTAGCGATAGATCGAGAGGTTGCCCCCTCATCCGCCCCTTCGGGCCACCTTCTCCCCGGCGGGAAGAAGAAACCGGCGGCAATGCTGTGCCTTTAAATCACCCAACCTTTGCCAGCGGCTCATGCGCGCCATAATACCGGCCGAACCGGTTGTCGAGGAACTTCGGCAATGCCACTTCCTCCTGTCGCACGAAGCCTTTCTGCGGCAGCGCGCCCTCGGCAAGCAGATCGAGAACAGTGCAGATGCCTGACGCCGTGGTGATCTGGATGGCGCTCATCATCCGGCCGGAAACCGGGCCGGCATAGACTTTGTTGGCATAGGTTTCCTGCAGGAAGCGGCCGTTGCGGGTGCCGCAGACGGTGACGAAGACGATGACAACATCCTGCATGGTGCCGGGCAGCGCGTTCTCGAACAGGTCCTTCAGCACGTCGCGTCGGTTGCGCAGATTGAGGTCGTTCAAAAGCGCCTTCATGATCGCCACGTGGCCGGGGTAACGGATGGTGCGGTAATTCATCGTCCGTACTTTGCCCTCCAGCGTGGCGCAGAGCGTGCCGAGGCCGCCCGAGGTGTTGAAGGCCTCATAGGTAACGCCATCGAGCGAAAACTCCTCGCGCTCCTCCAGAGCCGGAACGGCGGTGAGGCGGCCTTCGACGATGGCCTCGCACGGCTCGATATATTCGTTGATCAGCCCGTCTGTGCTCCAGGTGAGGTTGTAGTTGAGCGCATTGGACGGATATTGCGGCAGGGCGCCGACGCGCATCCGGACGCTATCGAGCTTGTCGAACTTGCCGGCAAGATCGGCAGCGACGATGGAGATGAAGCCGGGAGCGAGGCCGCACTGTGGAATGAGGGCCGTCGCGGAGGTTTCCGCCAACGCCTTGACCTTGCGGGTGGATTCGACGTCCTCGGTCAGATCGAGGTAGTGCGTGCCGACGGCGACGGCCGCCTCGGCGATACCTGCCGTCAGATGAAACGGCGCGGCGGAGAGCACGGCAAACTTGCCTTTGAGCAGCGCTTCGAGCGCAGGCCGGTCCGTGATGTCGACGATCTCCGTATCGACGCGTTCATGAGCAGGCACATTGGCCAGCTGATCGGCCGAGCGATCGGCGACTGTAATGCGATAATCGCCTGATGCCGCCAGCATCCAGGCGATGGCCGAGCCGATATTACCCGCGCCGATGACGACAATGTTTTTCATGTTTTTGTTCCCCGCAGAAAAAATTCATCGGGCACAATCATATTGCGGCTTCGCTGCGATTCAGAGCTTCACTTTGTGCAGAACGCCCGATATTATTAAGCAGTTAGACGACAAGATTGGTCATTATGGCAATAACGGATAAGGATCGGGCGCTGCTTGCGCTGCTGTCTGAAAACGCCCGCATGCCGGTGGCGGAACTGGCGCGCCGGCTCGGCCTTTCCCGCACCACGGTGCAGGCCCGCATCGAGCGGCTGGAGGCGGAGGGGGTGATCGCGGGTTATGGCCTGCGGCTGTCGGAGACCTATCTCTCCGGGCTGGTGCGCGCCCATGTGTTGATTACCATCGGCCCAAAGGCCCTGCCGTCGGTCACCGCCGCACTTGCCGCGATCAAGGAGGTCATCACACTGCATTCGGTCAGCGGCACCTTCGACCTGATTGCGATTCTGTCCGCGCCGTCGATCCTGGACCTTGACCGGCTGATCGACCGCATCGGCGCGCTCGATGGCGTGGAGCGCACGCTGTCTTCGATTATTCTGTCGACGCGGATTTCGCGGTAAGAGCGTTTGAGGGAGCGGAAGATACGCGAAACCCACTTCCGTATGCCGGACGCGACGGTCTGCAAAACGAAACAACAAAGGAGCTTGCCGCTCCCACGCTTCCATTGCTACGCGAAAGCGAAGCCGTCTAGATCACCGCCCTCTCGTCATAAGCCCGCTGCGCCGCCATCACCGCGTCCATATTGCCTTCCGCCCAATGGGCAAGCGCCGCCACGGTATCAGTCAGCGTGCGTCCCAGCGGCGTGAGTGAATATTCGACCGTGACAGGAACCGTCGGAAAGGCCTGCCGGGAAATCAGCCCGTCACGCTCGAGCTTCTTCAGCGTCTGCGACAACACCTTCTGCGAAATGCCCTTGATCTCGCGTCGTAGCAGGTTGAAGCGAACGGCATCACGCCGCAGCTTGTCGAGGATCAGCAGCGCCCACTTGTCAGCGATCCGATCCAGCACCATGCGGGTAGGGCAGCGATCCTCATAGACGTCATAGGCATGTTCCATCTCTACGCTCCGTCGTTCAGGCCAGGAGGGTTTCCGCGAGGAAACCAGCTAACCGAAAAGTGCTCTCTTTTCATGATTTCTCCAACGCAGTATCTGTGTTTTCGAAACATGGTTTCCATTAGATACTAAGGAGATTTGAGATGGCAGGCAAGATACTTGTGATCGGTTCCACCGGCACCATCGGCACACCGCTGGTCAAGGCGCTGGTTGCCAGGGGCGAAAGCGTGAAGGCCGCGTCGCGCAGCGGCAAGCCGGCGGACGGCGCGGAAGGGGTGCGTTTCGATTACACCGACGCGTCGACCTATGCGGGGGCATTTGACGGCGTTGACCGCCTGTTCCTGCTTCTTTCCGGCGGGCGTCTGGACGCCATCGATGCGCTGACGCCTGTTGTCGAAGAGGCCGCGCGCCGCAAGGTCAAGATCGTTTTCCTCAGCGTCCTCGGCGTCGACGCGGATGATTCCATTCCCTATCGTCAGATCGAATTGAAAATCATCGCGTCAGGCACGCCTTACGTCATCCTGCGCCCGAACTGGTTCGCCGATAATTTCCACAGCTACTGGAAGGCTGGCATCGACCACGGCCAGATCGCCGTGCCGGCGGGTGAGGGCAAGTCCAGCTTCATCGACGTGCGCGATATCGCCGATAGCGCAGCCGCCGCGCTGACGTCCAATGCCTTTGACGGCAGGGCCTTTAACCTGACCGGGCCAAAAGCCCTGGGCTATGGCGAGGCAGCCGCGCTGATTTCCCAGGCGATCGGCAAACCGGTCTCCTACAGCGCGGTTTCGGATGATGTCTTCATCGGCATTCTCACCGGTGCGGGCGTACCGCAAGATTACGCCGCCTTTCTCGCATCGATCTTCTATCCCGTGCGCGAAGGCTGGACAGCCGTGGTGACCGGCGACGTCGAAACGCTGACCGGCCATGCGCCGCGTCCGCTGGAGACCTACATCGCCGACAATCTGGACCGGCTGAAGGGCTGAGTCGTCACGATGCCCGCCGCGATCAAGCCGGATCGGTGGAGCCGCGGCGGGCCTTGAAGAACATTTTCAGCCGCTGAATGTCCTCGGCGCTCCAGCCTTGCGGCGCCGTCACCTCCGTCCACGCATCGATGTAATGCTCCGGCGCATAGACGTGACCATAACCCATCGGCGCCGTGGTCGCGGCGGCGACATCGAGGCCGAGCTGCAGCAGGGTGACGACCGGAAACCAGCGGAACGAGGTGGAGACGTCGGGTCCGTGATGCGCCATCCATTGCGGCCGCCGGTAAAGCGAGGCGGCCTCGAAGAAAGTGATCGGGTCACTCGCATATTGCAAATAGACGATCCGCATCGGCCCCCATGCCGCATCGGGCATATGCGCCGTTGTATATTGATTGGCGAAGCGGATGACGGAGGAATCGCGGAAGCGCGGCAGCCATTCCGGCGTGCCCTTCACCCGGCCGTTTGTGGCCATGCGCCATGTGGGGCTGGAAAAGGGCGGGCCGCTCCACAAGGCACCCTGGAAGGGATCGGCCAGCACATCGTAGAGATCGGAGGACTTCTGCGAGTTGAGCGAACCGAGGCTCAGGCCATGCAGGTACAGTTTCGGCCGCGTTTCCTTGGGCAGGGTCGTCCAGTAACCATAGATGGCTTCGAACAGGGCGCGGGCCGTCTCGACACCGTAATCCGGCTCCGTCAGCAGGGCGATCCAGCTGGAGAGATAGGAATATTGCACCGCGACGCTGGCGATATCGCCATCATGCAGATACTCGACCGTATCGAGCGCTTCCGGATCGATCCACCCGGTGCCCGTCGGAATAACGACGAGAAGCACCTTGCGTTCAAAGCCGCCGACACGCTTCAGTTCCGAAAGCGCAAGAGCCGCCCGTTCCTCGGGCGTCGCGGCCGAGTTCAGCCCCGCATAAACCCGCAGCGGTTCCTTGGCGGCGCGGCCAGTGAAGGCTGCTATGGTCTCGCCCCGAGGACCTTCCGCGACAAACTCGCGTCCACGCCGGCCGAGCGATTCCCACGTCATCAGCGAGGCGTCGCTGCCGGTCTTCAACGGATCGGAAGGGCGCGGCACATCCGGCTCGATCAAGGCGTCGACCTGTTTCAGTGACGAATCGGCAAAGCGCAGCCCGATATCGAAGATCAGCCCGTTGAGCAGCATCCATGATACGATGACGGCGGCTGCGATGCCGAGGACATTGGCCAGGCGACGCGGCAGGAAATGCCGGCTGCGTGCGGCAAAGAACCGCCGGATCAGCTGGAACAGCCGGCCCGCGCCGATCAGAACCGCCGCAACCAGTACGGCAAGGCCACCCGTCCTGGTGGGATGGGCGCTCGGGAGCGGATCAAGCTCCATCACCACGCGGATCGAGTTTTGCCAGTCCTTCGCCTGCCATAAAAACGCGATGGCCGTGATGGCGGCGGCGAGCGCAATGAGAAAGCGAATGCCACGCATATTGTGACGCGAAGGTTCTGGCAGCTCCAGATAAGCCCAGACGGCATGGAGCGCGACCCCGATCAGGTAGCCGATAGCGAAGGAAAAGCCGCAAAGCACGCCCTGCATCAACCAGGTGCGCGGCAGAAGCGACGGGGTGAGAGAGGCGCAGAACAGCAGGGTGCCAAAGACGATGCCGGTTGCCGAAAGGCCTGCAAACAACCGCTTAACCCATTGTTTCACCAACTCAGCATGCCCCTTATGCACCGCGTCCGTGCGTAGTGTAATATGCGATGGGGCATGGGTGCAAATCCCATGCTGAAGGAAAAAAATCAAGAAAATAGGAAAATAATCCTTTACACCGTGACGGTGGTTTGGTAGTGTTTGGTTACAGTCGGAGATTTGCGGCTAACGGACGGGAAGCGATCCAAGAGGTATTTCCGGGTTGTCGGTGAGGTTCCCTGACACACTGCGCCATATTGTTACCTATCCAGCCGCCGTTCGGTTTTGTTCTCCGGGGCCAGAACCCTTCACCTAATTATTCCGGGCTTGACCTGCGATCCAGCCGTCGCGGGGTCTGCCGCGAAAAGACTTTTCGGTCCGATGACTCGGGCTGGCTGAATTCCGGCTCACGGTCGGAATGACGGAAGATGTTCCGTCACACAACCGTCATCACTGCCATTTCCATCTCAGGCTCGATCCCATGACGAAATCAGACACTTGTGACCCGGCTCTCCACAGCGCGTGGCCGGAACGGCCCACCGGTATGGGCGAGGGCATTCCGGACACCGCGCCGGAAACGAAGTCGCGGGCCGATAAGCTGGCTGCCGAAGATGCGGCGCGCAACGGTCGTCTGCGAGAACTGCTGAACGAGCTGACGGATGAGATGCGCGACGAGGTCGGGCTCTACCGCAATCTCCGGCAGGCGGGTGAGGCGGCCTTGCTGGGTGCGCCGGAGGACACGTCGGCCAAGTTGGCGCGGGCCGATGTCAAAGCCGCGACCGACCAGTTGTCGCTCATTGTGCGCACGCTGGAGCGGATCGACGCCTTGCAGCGGGTGCTGGCTGAAGAGCGTGAGGCGCTCGTCATCGAGGACGATGCGGAGGCTGAAGCTTACGAAACGGCGGTCGCGCATTTTCTCAACCGTATCGATGAACTGGCGGAGCAGAAGTGCCGCGCCTGGCAGGAGGCGCATGTCGCATCGAACGGTCCGGCGGCTGGTGAGTGACGGATGCAGGACCTTAGCGATGAACTCCATCTGCAGACGCAGCTTCGCGCTCTCCAGCGAGACTGGCGTTTTGTCGGTAACCTGCCGCAGCAGCCGCCAAAAGGCGATTGGCGCACATGGCTGCTGATCGGCGGACGTGGTTCCGGCAAGACCCGGGCGGGAGCCGAATGGATACACGGAGTCGCTTCCTCCGGCAGGCAGTCGGAGCTGCGCATCGCGCTTGTGGCGGAAACGCTGGGTGATGCCCGGGAGGTGATGATCGACGGTATCTCCGGCATATGCCGCATCGCCCGCAGGCGTCGTCCGGTTTTCGAAGTGTCGCGGCGTCGCCTTCTCTGGCCGAATGGCGCGGTGGCGCAGGTGTTTTCCTCGGAAGATCCGGAAAGCCTGCGCGGGCCGCAGTTTCACATGGCCTGGGCGGATGAGCTCGGCAAATGGAAATATCCGCAGGAAACCTGGGACATGCTGCAATTCGGTCTGAGGCTGGGTGAGGCGCCGCGGCAACTCGTCACCACGACCCCCAGGCCCATTCCGCTGCTGAAGGCGCTACTTGCCGATCCGACGGCGCGCGTGGCGAGGATGCCGACCGCGATGAACGCACGTAATCTGTCTCCGGACTTCCTGAAAGCTATCGAGGACCGCTACGGCGGCACCCGGCTGGGGCGGCAGGAAATCGGCGGCGAACTGATCGATGATCGCGAGGGGGCGCTCTGGAAACGGGCCGATCTGGAGGCAATCACAGACTCCGACCACGAGCCTCTCTCGCGTGTGGTGGTCGCGGTCGATCCGCCCTCGGGCGCCGGTGAACATTCCTGCTGCGGCATCGTTGTGGCAGGACAGGGCATGTCCGGTCGTCTTGTGGTGCTCTCCGACTCCTCCGTGGAAGCCGAAACACCGGCAGGCTGGGCCCGCGCGGTTGTGGCCGCTTTTCGCCGGCACGAGGCCGACCGGGTGGTGGCCGAAATCAATCAGGGCGGCGAGATGGTGCGTGCCATGCTGCAGAGCATCGATGCACACCTGCCGCTGACGCTGGTGCGCGCAAGCCGCGGCAAATTCGCGCGCGCCGAGCCCGTGGCGGCCCTCTACGAACAGGGCCGCGTGCGTCACGCCGGGCGATTTGAAAAACTGGAAGACCAGATGACCGATTTTACACCCAATGGCCTCTCGTCGGGTCGCTCCCCAGACCGGCTGGATGCGCTTGTCTGGGCGATGACGGCGCTGACGACGATGGTAACGAGTGAACCGAAGGTGCGGGGAATGTAACGCTTTCGCTGATGAGCTTATGCGGGCGCAGGCTGAACGAGGTCTGGCGCAGGCTGCCAGTTTCTTCTCCCCGCGAGGGAGAAGAAACGAGGCATCGTCAGTGGCCGAAAATCAGGCGGCTGACGACTATCACTTCTTGGGCGACTGGGATGGTTTCGGCTGGGAGCCGGTTTCACGCATCTGGCGCCACTCGTTTTCGAGACGGTCATAAACGGTCTGGGGGATTGTCGCTGTCATGGTGGCATTCCTCCTTAGAATGGTTAACGCTGCAGGGCTGCGCGATGAACGGAGTAAGCGCCGTAAGGTTCCGAAATTCAAGGAATTTTTTACCCGTAAACCGGCGCGTGCGGATTAAAATCGATTAAGATTTTTTCAAATCGATTTAGTCCGGACGTTCGTGAAGTGGACAATTCCGGCTGCCACGATGCCTCTCATTTTCAGGAGCCTATATGCCATACCACGAGGCACGATTCGTCGCGTCGATACGCCTGTCGGTCTTCGGCGGTCGTCTGCGCGGGGAGCAGCTCGCTGGCACGAAAGCGATCGTTTCCGGTTTCGAAAAGCAACTCCCTCAGGGTGACACGCGCTGGCTCGCCTACATGCTGGCGACGGCTTTCCACGAAACGGCGGCGACCATGCAGCCGGTGCGCGAGACCATGGCGGCGAGCGATGCCGAAGCGATTGCGCGGCTCGACCGGGCTTTTGCGGCCGGACGGTTGCCCATGGTACGCGAACCCTATTGGCGCCCGGATGCCGAAGGAAAAACCTGGCTCGGCCGGGGTTTCGTGCAACTCACCCATCGCCGCAACTATGAGACCTTGTCGGCGATAACAGGCGTCGACCTTCTCGATCGGCCGGAACGCGCCATGGCGCTTGGCGTGGCGACGGCGATCCTGATCCTGGGCATGGTGCGTGGCAGCTTCACCGGCCGCCGGCTTTCGCATTTCCTGAGCGGGGCCAGCGAAGATTGGGAAGGTGCGCGGGCGATCATCAATGGCAGCGACAGGGCGCGGCTGGTCGCGGGCTATGGCCGTGCATTTCATGCGGCCCTTGTCGCGGCGCGGATTGAACCCGCGCCAGCCAGATGATAACCCCTACCACCGCCAACCGGCCATCGTTGAACTTTGCATGACAGGTGACACCGTGATCCGCCATATCGTCTTCTTCACCGTTCCCGAGGAAAACCGCGATGCCGTGCGCAAGGGCCTCTCCGGCCTCACCGCCATCCCGCACGCGCTGAAGCTGGAAATCGGCGAGAACGTCAAGAAGGACCAATGGGGCAACTCGGTCGATTTCATCGTCTATGGCGAGTTCGAAAACGAGGCGGCGCTTGCGGCGTACAAGTCCGATCCCGCTTATGATCTTTCGACCCGCACGGTAAAGCCGCTGCGCGACACCCGCATTGCCGCCGATTTCGACAGCGACAGGGCGGTGAAAGCGCCGATCCGGTAGGCCGTTACCGCCGCGACGACCGCAAGGCCTGGCGAACGGACTGCGGACAACACCCGAACCCCTTTATTCCGTCATGCCGGACCCGATCCGGCGTCCAGCCAGCCCAAGTCTTTGGGCTGAAAGAGGTTCCTCGCCGTGCAGACGCACGTCGGCTCTATTCCGGCTCGAGGCCGGAATGACGGGTCTATGTATCTTGCGCTGCCGGTCGCTATCTCAATTTGAACCGGACAGTCGTGGATCTGGTCCCGGGTGACGACATAGGCGCACCGTAAGCCATCAACACAAGGACAACCCAATGCGATTTCCCTTCTCCCTGCCGTGGCTGCGCCCGGCGGACGGCAGAGCCGTGCCTGAAAACCGGAAAATGGCTGATGGCTTCATGGCGGTGGCAGTGCAGGGCGGACAGGCTTTCTGGTCCGGCCGGTCTTATGCCGCGCTGTCCCGCGAAGGCTTTATGAAGAACCCGGTCGCCCACCGCGCGGCGCGCATGGTTGCGGAAGCGTCTGCCGCCGTCAGCTGGCTGCTCTATGACGGCGACGACGAACTGGCCGACCATCCGCTGCTGGCATTGCTTGCAAAGCCGAGCGGCCATATGAGCGGCCCTGATTTTTTCGAGGCGCTTTACGGTCATCTGCTGCTTGCCGGGAACGCCTATGTCGAACCGCTCGTTATCAGCGGGCGGTTGCGCGAACTGCATCTGCTGCGGCCCGACCGGGTCAGCATCGTCGAGGGGGCGGATGGCTGGCCTGTCGCTTACGAGTACCGGGCCGAAGGACGCACGACCCGGCGTATCGCGGCCGAGCGCGATGGCCTGGGCCTCCTGCATCTCAAGCTGTTCCACCCGCTGGATGACCGGACCGGGTTTGCGCCGCTTGCATCCGCTGGCGCCGCACTCGATCTGCACAATGCCGCAAGCCAGTGGAACAAGCGCCTGCTCGACAACTCCGCCCGGCCCTCAGGCGCGCTGGTCTACCAGCCGAAGGAGGGCGGCAATCTTTCGACGGAGCAATATGAGCGGCTGAAGCGGGAGCTGGAGGAGGGTTATCAGGGCGCGATGAATGCCGGCCGGCCGTTGCTTCTGGAAGGCGGGCTGGATTGGAAGGCCATGGGCCTTTCGCCGCGCGACATGGATTTTCTGGAGGCGCGCAACGGTGCTGCGCGCGATATCGCGCTCTCGCTCGGCGTGCCGCCCATGCTGATCGGCATCCCCGGCGACAACACCTACGCCAACTATCAGGAGGCAAACCGCGCCTTCTACCGCTTGACCGTGTTGCCGCTGGTGAACCGTACGGCGGCAAGGCTATGCGGCTGGCTCGCTCCGGTCTTCGGGGCGGGGCTGCGGCTCGAACCGGATCTCGACAAAATTGCCGGACTGGCGGGCGAGCAAGACGCGCTCTGGTCCCGCATCGGAGCCGCATCTTTCCTCAGTGACGAGGAAAAACGCGAAGCGGTCGGCTACTGAAGAGGCAGGACGCGCTCGCGGAGCGCTTGGCGTCCGCCTTAAAGCGATCTCTGAAGTCGCGGACTCTCTCTCTGAGGTTCTCCGCCCAAGCGATTCCGAAGATTCGAAAAATGTCCCGTCGCAGGCGCGCAAACGCCACCTGCGGGCGTCGCCATGCGAGCGCCCGATTTCAACATCCTAGAACGGAATGATTACCCATGTCTGAATTCGCCAACGAGGCCGGCATCTGGGCCGCCCGCATTACCGGCGCCGTCGCGGGTGCCGGCGTATCGCTTGTTTACCTGCTGCCGAAAAGCAGGCGGGAAGCCGCGAGCCGTTTCATTACCGGCGTTTCCTGCGGCATGATCTTCGGCGGGCCGATCGGCCTGTGGATCGTGCAGCAACTCGACATTGCCGGTGCCCTTTCGGGGCGGGAAATCATGGTGGCGGGCTCGGCGGCCGCCAGCATGGGCGCGTGGTGGGGGCTTGGCGTCCTGGTGCGTATCGCCGAACGCTACAGCGCCCGTCCGCGCGTCTGACATCAGCGTCAACATCGCAGGAGTTTCCCATGCACGTCTATCGCGGGCCACGCCCCGCCACGCGCAAATTCGCCAGTCTGGAGCTGCGCGGCATCACCAGTGACGGCACCTTTTCCGGTTACGCCAGCGTCTTCGGGGAGGTCGATCTCGGTCAGGACATGATCGAGCGCGGCGCTTTCCGCCGATCCATCGAGGAGCGGGGTGCTGGCGGTATCCGCATGCTTTACCAGCATGATCCGGCCGAGCCCATCGGCGCCTGGCGTACCATCCGCGAGGATGAGCGCGGACTTTATGTCGAGGGCATGCTGGCGTCCGGTGTTGCCCGTGCCCGCGAGGTGCATTCGCTGATGAAGACCGGCGCGCTGGACGGGCTGTCGATCGGCTTCCGCACAGTCCGTTCCAGTAAAGCGGCGCGCGCTGGCAAGGCGACCAAAGCCGGTGTCCGGCGCATTCTGGAAGCCGATCTCTGGGAAATCTCGGTCGTTACCTTTCCGATGCTGCCGTCTGCGCGCGTCTCCGACGTCAAGCACGCCCGCTTCTTCCGCGACCGTGAGACCGAACTGGTGCGCACCATGCGTCGCGCCGCCCGCTCGCTGTTCGACACAAGCTTCAAACGCTGAACCTTCAGGCACCAACCAACAAGGAAACGACATGACAGACCAGACGACGAAACCGGCTCCGATGACCGTCGCGCCGCAGGTGAAGGCCGTGCCCGATACGGTGACCGCGGCATTCGACGACTTCATGGAGGCCTTCGAGGCGTTCCGGGAAACCAACGACCAGCGGCTTGCCGATATCGAGCGCAAGATGGGCGCCGATGTCGTCACCCGTGATAAGCTCGACCGCATCGACAAGGCGCTCGACGATAACCGCAGGATCATGGACGATCTGGCGCTCAAGAAGGCACGCCCCGCGCTGGGACGCAAGGACGTCTTGTCTCACGATGCCGAAGAGCATAAGGCCGCCTTCGAAGCCTATATCAGGCGTGGAGAAGACGGGGGACTGCGCGATCTCGAGGCCAAGGCCTTTTCCGGTTCGGCGGGAGCTGATGGCGGTTTCCTGTTGCCGACTGAAACGGATGGCGAGATCGGCCGGCGCATGACGGCGATTTCGCCGATCCGGGCGCTGGCAACCGTCCGGCAGGTTTCCACCGCCGTTCTGAAAAAACCTTTCTCCGCCAGCGGCCTGGCCAGCGGTTGGGTCGCGGAAACCGCGGTTCGCCCCGAAACGACGACGCCGAAGCTGTCAGAGCTGACGTTCCCGACCATGGAACTTTACGCCATGCCCGCCGCCACCCAGGCCCTGCTGGACGATGCTGCAGTTGATATCGAGACCTGGATCGCCTCGGAAGTCGATATAGCCTTCGCCGAGCAGGAGGCCTCCGCCTTCATCGCCGGCGATGGCGTCAACAAGCCGAAGGGTTTTCTCTCCTACACGGCCGTTGTCAATGACAGCTGGAGCTGGGGCAATATCGGCTATGTCGCGACCGGCGTTTCCGCCGGCTTTGCGTCGGGAGGACCGATGGATGTGCTCCTCGACGCGGTTTACGGGCTGAAGGCGGGGCACCGCCAGAACGGAAACTTCCTGATGAACCGCAAAACCCAGTCCGCACTGCGCCGCTTCAAGGACACGACAGGCGCCTATCTCTGGCATCCGCCAGCCGCAGCCGGCCAGCCCGCCTCGCTGATGGGCTTTCCGGTCACCGAAGCGGAAGACATGCCGAACGTGGCGGCCAACAGCTTTGCCATCGCCTTCGGTGATTTCCGCGCAGGTTATCTCGTGGTCGACCGCACCGGCGTCCGCATCCTGCGCGATCCCTATTCGGCCAAGCCCTACGTGCTGTTTTACACCACCAAGCGCGTGGGCGGCGGCGTTCAGAATTTCGAGGCGATCAAGCTGGTGAAATTCGGCGTGAACTGAGCCTCGACGGTGCCGCTCGTTTCTTCTCCCCGTGAGGAGAAAATGGCCCGAAGGGCCGGATGAGGGGACAAGCTCTCAGGCTATCACTGCCCTTGCCCCCTCAACCCGCTGCCGCGACCTTCGCCCCTCGGGGAGAAGGCGTAAGACGCACCCGCTTGCCCTCTTCATCGGAGACGCCATGACCTATGCCCTCATTCATCCGCCGCAGGCGGAGCCGCTGACGCTTGCCGAAGTAAAGGCGCATCTGCGCCTCGATAGCGGCGAAGAAGATGTGCTGCTTGCCGCGCTGATCCGCACCGCGCGCGAGCATCTGGAGCGGACCACCGGCCTTTGCCTCCTCAGCCAGACATGGCGGCTTTATCTCGATCGCTGGCCGCAATCGGGTGTGATTCTGCTTGGCAAGACACCGGTGCAAACCATCGAAACGATTCTGGTTTTCGATGGCGCGGGCCAGGCAGAGAACCTGCGTGGCGTCGAGAGATTGCTCGATGGCGCGGCACGTCCGGCACGGCTTTGGCTGCGCGATCCGCCGTCCCCCGGGCGGGTGATGAACGGCATCGAGATCGATTTCATCGCCGGTTACGGCGAGGCGGGGACGGATGTGCCCGACACGCTGAAGCGCGCCATGCTCTCGCATGTTGCACAGATGTTTGCCTTTCGCGGCGCTGTCACGCCGGAAAATCAGCCTGCGGCGGTACCTGCCGGTTACGAGCGGCTGGTGGCCCCCTTCTGCCGCCTGGGACTTTGAGCCATGAACCTCGTTTTTCTCGACCCCGGCAAGCTGACGGCACGGCTGGAACTGGGCGTGCGGACCGAAACGCCGGACGGGCAGGGTGGTGCTGCGGAAAGCTGGAATTTCCTCCTGTCGCTCTGGGCCGCAATCGAACCGGTGTCGGAGACATCGCATGAGCGGGCGTCGGCCGAAGGCGTGACGATCACCCACCGCGTGTGGCTGGTGTACCGTGATGACATTGCGGCCGGCATGCGTTTTCGCAAGGGCCGCCGCATTCTCGCCATCCGCACTGTGATGGACCCGGACGAAACGCGCCGCTTCATCGTCTGCCGCTGCGAAGAGGAAAACCGATGAGCGCCGCAAACCCGCTTCTGAGGGCCATCGTCAAGAAGCTCGCCGGCGATGTCGCGCTGACGACCCTCATCCCCGGGGGCATCGTCGACCGGCTTCTGCCGCGTGGGAATCTGCCTTGCATTGTCTTCGACGAACTCGACACCCGCGATTATTCGACCGCAACGGAGAAAGCCGAGGAGCATTTCCTGACGCTGCACATCTGGGGCGATGCCAACGGCCGCAGGGCGTCGGGTGAGATCGCTGCCAGGCTGAAAACCTTGCTGGATGACGCCGCGCTGCCGCTCGTCGGCTTCTCGCTCGTCAATCTCCGGCTGCTGTCCAGCCGCTCGCGCCGGGAGCCGAAGTCACGGAACTTCGTCCTCGAAATGCGCTTCAGGGCGGTAACGGAGTGAGCCGGTTTCAAGCCTTTTGTGCCGCCACGGTTTTCCAAAGCAGGATCAGCAGCAGCAGGGAACAGATGATCAGGATGGAAGCGATGCCGAGCATTACGGCCACACCGCCGCGATCCAGCGCCATGGTGAAGATGACAGGCGCAAAGGCGATGGCGAGATTTTGCGGGAGCGAGATCCGCGCAGCCTGAAGTCCGTATTGCTGCGGAGAGAACACCGCAAGCGGCAGCACGGCGCGGCTGACCGTGAGCACACCCGCGCCGAAACCGAACAGGCAGATGAAGCCGGCAAAGGCGGGTATGGCCGGAGAAAAGACGAGCAGGACCAGGAAGGATATCAGGAGAAGACAGAGCCCGATGAGGCAGGTGATGAAGGGATTGCCCCTTTTTCCCAGCAGAAAATCGAGCCCGCGCGCAGTAATCGCCAGCACGCTGCGCACCGAGGCCAGCTGGATCGCCAGCGCTTGCGATGCGCCTGAATGCACCAGAAGCAAAGGCAGAAGCGGCGAGAAGCCGAAGGCGGTGAAGGAGCTGAGCGTGATCATCGCCGCCAGAAGCAGGAAGGCGCGCCGCGTATCGACAGGCGAGGCCGGGATTTCGCCAGGATGGAGGCTCTGGCCTGGAGCCGCGCCCTGTCTTTGCGGAAGAACGAAGATGTAAAGCGGCAGCAGCAGGAGCAACTGAAGACAGCCGTAAAAAATCAGCGTGCCCCGCCAGCCGAGATGCTGGTCCGCGAATGCTGTAACGGGCAGGAACACGGCCGCCGAAAGGCCGGTAAAGACCATCAGCAGCGTCAGGGATCGGCTGCTCTCTGCGCCGACGCGCTCGACCACGGCGGCGTGTGCCGCCGTCGTCAGCCCGCAGGTGCCGGCAAGGCCCATCACCGCCCAGCCCAGCAGATAGCTGGTGACGCCGCCTGCAAAAGCAAGCAGCGCAAAGCCGCAGGCAAAAAGAAGCGTGCCGCTGATCAGCACGGGCGCGGCGCCATGGCGCACGAGCATTCGCCCGAGCAGTGGTCCGCAAAGGGCGCTGATGGTCATCATGACTGTCAGTCCGGCAAAGACGAGTTCGTTGGGAATGGCGAGTTCGCGTCCTATTCGCGGGCCGAGAATGGCCAGCATGTCGAAGCCGGAACCCCAGCTGACGATCTGCCCGAGCGCCAGCACACCGATAAGGCGTGTGCGGAACGTCATGGAGGCAACATCGGACATGGCAGGACCGCACAATGCAAGGGCAAGGAACATTCTTGGTGGCAGGCCCGCAACACCCTGCAACCGCAATCGAAACGGAAGGAAAAAGCATGGTGGCGCAGAAGGGCAAGGATTTTCTGCTGAAATTCAGCAATGCCGGAACATATGTCACTGTTGCCGGGCTGAGAACCCAGCGTCTGGCCTTTAACGCCCAGGCGGTGGACATAACCGATGGGGAAAGCGCCGGGCGCTGGCGCGAGTTGCTGGCGGGCGCCGGGGTGCAGAGAGCTGCGCTGACAGCGTCGGGCATCTTCAAGGATGCGGCGAGCGATGCGCTGGTTCGGGGCGCCTTTTTTACGGGCGCCATTCCCGGCTGGCAGATCCTCATTCCCGATTTCGGCACGATTACCGGGCCGTTCCAGATCGTCGCGCTCGAATATTCCGGGCGTCACGATGGCGAAGTGCAATTCGAGATCGCGCTGGAATCGGCGGGTCTTTTGGCATTTGGAGCGGTGTGATGGCTGAGCGTTTGCGTTACGGGCGGGCAAACCGCCACCGCGGCGAGATCGAAGCGCTGATCGACGGCGAAAGGCGCATTTTATGCCTGACGCTCGGGGCGCTTGCCGAGCTCGAAACCGCCTTTGAGGCCGACGACCTGACCGCGCTCGCGCAGCGTTTCGCGAGCGGGCGCATGAAGGCGGCGGATATGATCAGGGTGATCGGCGCAGGCCTTCGTGGTGCAGGCAATGTCTTCTCGGATGAGGACGTCGCCGCCGCCACCGTGGAAGGCGGCGTTTCCGGCCATGCCGCGATCGTCGCCGATCTCCTGACAGCCACATTCGCATACCCGAAAGGTCACCCGTCACCGGACCCTTGATAGCCGCAGCAGGCGGGGCGACACCGCCGCCCTTCCCATGGCAGGCCGTGCTTCATACGGGCTTCCACCTGCTGCGGCTTTCCTCCGAAACCTTTTGGCGCATGACGCCGAGGGAGTTCTTCGCGATGACCGGGGGAAACATGACCCAACGCTGCCCGGACCGCCCGACAATGGAGGCATTGATGCGGCAGTTTCCGGATGGGTGACGGCCCCAGGGCATCTTTCCGGCCGGGTTTTGAAGAACTGAAATAACAGATTTTTGAAAGATGTTTCAGCACCCTGGATTCGTCAGTTGAATCAGAAAGGCAAGCGTCATGACAGGAGAAAGATCGATTGCCGAGAACCGCGAGGAGGCCGAGGCTTTGTCTGAGGTCATGGGCGATCTCGAACGGCGGTCCGAGCGGTTCGGGGCGGCCTTGACGACGGCCCTTCAGGCGGCAACGACGGGCGGCAAGGGGCTGGATGATGTGCTGCGCGGCCTTGGCCAGAGGCTTTCCGGAATGGCGCTTTCAGCCGGTCTGAAGCCACTGGAAAGCATGATCGGCAACGCCGTGAGCGGGCTGCTGAACGGCGGCGGTTCTTTGTTTGCCTTTGCCGGCGGGGGCGCGCCGGGGCGCAGCATCACGCCCTTTGCCGAGGGTGGCGTGGTCTCCAGTCCTGCCTTCTTTCCGATGGGCGGCGGGCTTGGCCTGATGGGCGAGGCGGGGGCGGAAGCAATCCTGCCGCTGAAGCGTGGCTCCGATGGCGCGCTTGGTGTCGCCGCACCCGCAGGCGGTGGCGGCGCGCAGATCGTCTTCAACGTTACCGCGACGGATGCGGCGAGCTTCCGCAAAAGCGAAGGCCAGATCGCCGCGATGCTGGCGCGCAGCGTCGGACGGGGCCAGCGCGGCCTGTGAGCCGAGCTTCAGCCCATGCCTTCGGCAGCGCCTGATTTCGCACACGATCAAAAAGAATCCAGGATCAATCACATGGCGGCATTTCATGAAGTGCGGTTTCCGCTGCGGCTTGCGCTCGGTGTGAGCGGTGGGCCGGTACGGCGGACGGATATCGTCAACCTCTCGAACGGCAGGGAGAACCGTAACCAGCGCTGGAGAAACGCACGGCGCTCCTATGACGCGGGCTCGGGCATTCGCTCCGTCGCCGATCTCTACGACGTCCTCGCCTTCTTCGAGGCACGGCGTGGCGAGCTTTACGGTTTTCGCTTCCGCGATCCCGTCGATTTCAAATCCTGCCCGCCCGGCCAGAAACCTGCTGCAACCGACCAGATAATCGGAACGGGCGATGGGGCGACGGCCGGATTTCAGCTGCTGAAGACCTATGCCGATGCGGGCGGTTCCTTCACCCGCAGGATTGAAAAACCGGCAGAAGGTTCCGTGACCGTTTCGGTCGATGGGGTAAGGGCTGGCTCTGACGATGCCGACGTCGACTACACGACGGGTATCGTGACATTTCGGGCGGGGCGGTTGCCGCGCCCCGGCGCAATCATTCGCGCCGGTTTCGAATTCGACGTTCCAGTCCGTTTCGCGATCGATCGCATCGAGGTGAACCTCACCGCTTTCGAGGCAGGTCGCATCCCCTCGATCCCCCTCTTGGAAATCTTGCCATGAAAACCATTCCCGCGGCCCTCGCCGGGCATTTCGGCGCCGATGCGACAACCATTTGCCATTGCTGGAAGGTGACATTGAGAGACGGCGCAGTGATCGGCTTCACCGACCATGACGAGCCGGTCTCCCTTGGCGGCGCGGTCTATTTGGCTGCGAGTGGCTTTTTGGCGAGCGACAGCGACAGCGAAACCGGACTTGGCGCAAGCGCCGGCGAAGTGGCGGGAGGCTTTTCGAGCGACGCCATTGCGCAGGACGATCTCGCCGCCGGCCGCTTCGATGGCGCGACGGTGGAGCTTTTCCTCGTCAACTGGCAGGCGTCGGACCAGCACGTGCTGCTTCATGCGCGCGAGATCGGCGAGGTGACGCGGGCGGGTGGGTCGTTTCGCGCGGAGCTTCGCAGCATCGCCCATCGCCTCGGCCAGCCGCAGGGCAGGGTCTATGGTCGCCGCTGCGATGCCGCGTTGGGAGACAGGCGTTGCCGCGTTGATCTCTCCCGTTTCAACGGCCACGGCAGCGTCGCGGCGGTGCAAACCTCGGGCGCGCTTCTGGCGTCTGGCCTCGACGCTTTTGCGGACGGTTTCTTTGCGCGGGGAAAGCTGCATTTCGCAAGCGGCAGGCTCGCCGGCAAAGCCTTCGATATCGAAGGTCATGAGCGACGCACGGGCGGTGCGCTCCTCTCTTTCTGGCTGCCGCCGGAAACGCTTCCTTTGCCCGGGGATACGTTTTCGATCGTCGCAGGCTGCGACAAGAGTTTTGCCGCGTGCCGGGCGAAATTTGCCAATCAACTGAATTTTCGCGGTTTTCCGCAAATGCCGGGCGCCGATTTCGCCTATTCCTATGCAAGCGGCGGCCAAATCCATGATGGTGGAGCGCTGATTCCATGAGCGACACAGCCGAGAAAGTGCTGGCGCTGGCCGAAAGCTGGATCGGTACGCCTTACAGGCATCAGGCGTCCCTGAAGGGTGTCGGCTGCGATTGCCTCGGCCTCATCCGCGGCCTCTGGCGCGAGCTCTATGGCGAAGAGCCCGAGTCGCCGCCGCCCTATGCGCCTGACTGGGCCGAACGCGGCGGCGAGGATCGGCTGATGGCGGCGGCGACGCGCCATTTTGGCGCGGTTTCCAGCCTGGACGAGGCAAGGCCCGGGGATGTGCTGCTGTTTCGCTGGCGGGCGGATGCCGCGGCCAGACATCTGGGCATTCTCGCCGACCCGGATCATTTCATCCACGCCTACGAACAGGCGGCGGTGGTGCGCTCGGCGCTGGTGCCGGGCTGGCGACGGCGCATCGCCGGCGTTTTCCGTTTCCCCGATTCCTGATTTCGTGAGGCAGGCATGGCGACGATCGTTTTTCAGGCAGCGGGTGCTGCCCTCGGCGGCGTTTTAGGTCCGCTCGGTGCGGTGATTGGTCGTGCGGCCGGGGCGCTCGCCGGCAATGCGGTCGACCGCGCGCTTCTCTCGAACGGCAGGACGGTGACAGGCCCGCGCCTTTCGACGGCGCGCCTTCCCGGCGCGGATGATGGTGCTGCAGTCAACCGGCTCTACGGCACGGCGCGGATCGGCGGCACGCTGATCTGGGCCACGCGTTTCGAGGAGCAGACGGAGGTTCAAAGGCGCGGCGGCAAGGCGGGCCGCGGCCCGAAAACGGAAACATTCCGCTACTTCGCCAATGTCGCCATCGGTCTTTGCGAAGGCGAAGCGGCAATGGTGCGGCGCGTATGGGCCGATGGTCGGGAACTCGATCTCAGCGCTGTCGAGATGCGTTTCTACCCCGGCAGCGAGACGCAATTGCCCGATCCGCTCATCGAGGCGAAGCAGGGCGCGGGCAACACGCCCGCCTTTTGCGGGCTGGCTTACGTGGTGTTTGAGCGCCTGCCGCTCGACGCTTACGGCAATCGCATTCCGCTGATGCAGTTCGAGGTGGTGCGGCCGGTCGGCAAGCTCGAAAAATCCGTCCGCGCCATCACGGTCATTCCCGGTGCAACGGAGCACGGCTACGCCACGGCGCAGGTCAGCGAGCGCACGGGCGTCGGCCAAAGCCGCATCATGAACCGCAATGGTTTGACCGCAGCGACCGACTGGCAGGCGGCGATCGATGAATTGCAGGCGCTCTGCCCCAATCTCGAAAGCGTGGCGCTGGTAGTCAGCTGGTTTGGCACGGATATGCGCGCGGGCGATTGCCGCATTCTGCCCGGCGTGGAGGTGGCCGCACGCGACGGGGAAGCGAACCCATGGTCCGTCGCCGGCGTTTTGCGCGGGGAGGCGCACGTCATCAGCCGCCACGCCGGTGGCCCTGCCTATGGCGGCACCCCGAATGACGAAAGCGTGCTGCAGGCGATCGCCGATCTCAAGGCCCGTGGGCTGCGCGTGTGCCTTTACCCCTTCGTGATGATGGATGTGCCCGCGGGCAACGGATTGCCCGATCCCTACGGCAGGCCTGAACAGGATCCCTACGCCTGGCGCGGGCGCATCACCTGCTTTCCCGCACCGGGACGGCCCGGCTCGCCGGATGGCAGCGCAGCGGCCCGGGCGACGATTGCCGCCTTCTGCAATCGCAGCGACGGATATCGCCGCATGGTCCTGCATTATGCGGCGCTTGTCGCCCGCGCGGGCGGGGTGGACGCCTTCCTCATCGGCTCGGAGTTGCGCGGACTGACATCGCTTCGGGATGAAAACAACGCCTTTCCCTTCGTCGAGGAACTGGTCCGGCTCGCCGCTGATGCAAGGGCTGTGATGGGCCCAAAGGTCAAACTCACCTACGCGGCGGACTGGAGCGAATATTTCGGCCACCAGCCGGCGGATGGCTCGGGCGACGTCTTTTTTCATCTCGATGCACTCTGGGCAAGCCCGGATATCGACGCCATCGGCATCGACAATTACATGCCGCTCTCCGACTGGCGTGATGAGGATGCTGCAAGCGGCAATCCCGATGGCATGACCGGCCCGGACGACGCCGCCGCATTCCGGCGCGCCATCACGGCCGGCGAGGGTTATGACTGGTATTATGCCAGCGACGCCGATCGTGCTGCCCGCAGGCGGACGCCGATTTCCGACGGGCTTAAGGGCAAGGCATGGGTATATCGATACAAGGACATCGGCAGCTGGTGGCGCAGCCGCCATTTCGACCGGGTGAAGGGTATCGAAAAGCCGACGCCCACGGCATGGGTCCCGGGCTCGAAGCCCATTTGGTTTACCGAGCTCGGTTGCCCGGCAGTGGACAAGAGCGCGACGCGTCCGAATGTCTTTCCTGATCCCAAATCGGCGGAAAACGCTTTTCCCCATTTCTCCCGTAAAAACCGTGCCGACAGCCAGCAGCGGCGGTTTCTGGAAGCCCATCTCGATCACTGGCAAGTGGCCGGCGGGACCATGGTCGACCCCCGCCGCATCTATCTGTGGACCTGGGATGCACGACCGTTTCCGGCCTTTCCGCAAAACGGCGCGGCCTGGAGCGATGGGGCAAACTGGCGCACCGGCCACTGGCTGAACGGAAGGTTGGGGACGGCGACGCTGGCCGATACCATCGCCGCGATCCTCACCGATCACGGCTTTTCCGCCTTCGACGTTTCCGCCGTCACCGGAGATCTTACTGGCTACGTGCAGGGCGACGTGACCTCCGCCCGCAACCTGCTTGAGCCTTTGATGGCAGCGTTTCAGGTGGATGCGGCGGAAGAGGGCGCCTTCCTCCGCTTTCGCTCGCGCAACACGGCAGTCATGCCCGTGCGGGAGATCGCCGTTCTCGCGGATGGAGAGGACGAGCCGCTCTGGTCGGAAAACCGCGGTCACGATAGCGATTTTGCCGCCGAGGTGGTGCTGACCTCATTCAATCCCACGCTCAATTATGAACAGGCTAGCGTTCGGTCCCGCCGCATCGAGAATGCCGGCAGCCGGGTGATGCGGCTCGATCTCGCTGCCGCCTTGCCTGCGGAAACCGCGCAGGCGGCGGCAGAAACCCTGCTGCGAGACAACAGACAGGCGCGCCGCAGCCTGCGTTTTGCCGTGCCGCCCACGGAGATCGGCCTTGAGCCGGGCGATTGCATCCGCCTGCCGGGCGGTGCATTTCCACAAGCGCCTGCCGGGCGCTTTCTCGTCAGCCGCATCGAGGACGGCGCGGTGAGGCAGGTGGAGGCGCGGGCGCTTTCTCCCGCCTTTTCGGTCTTCAGCGGCGGCCCGGAGGAGGAGCGGGGCGGCAATGCGTCGAGCGGCGCGCAAGGTTTCGCGCCGGAAGTGTTGTTTCTCGATCTACCCTATCATGACGGCAGTCTGCCGGAAGATTCAGCGAGGATCGCGGCATTCGCAAAGCCGTGGCGCCCCATCATCGTCTCGGCTTCGCCGGCGACTGAAGGCTATCGGCAGCGCGTCCTGCTTTCGCGACCGGCGACGATCGGCACCCTGTCACAGCCCTTGGCGAGCGGTCCCTCCGGCCGCTTCGACCGGCAGAACAGCATCATCGTGGATTTGTCCTCTGGTGAACTTGCCTCCGTGCCGGAGCTTTCGGTTCTGAACGGCGAGAACCGACTTGCCATTCGTGCCGCCAATGGCATGTGGGAAATCGTCGCCTTCGCGCGTGCCGAGGAAATCGCGCCATCGCGCTGGCGGCTCTCCTCGCTGCTGCGTGGGCTCGGTGGCACGGAAGACGCTCTGGTCGCCGGGGCTCCAAAAGGCGCGCCGGTGGTGGTTCTGGATGGGGCTGTTCAGCCGCTCGGCCTTGCTGCCGGCGAGCGCGGGAGACGTCTGAACTGGATCGCGGAGGCCGCAGGTATGGCGGGCGCGCCGAGTGGGCCCTTTGCCTTCGAGGGCGGCCTGCGGGCGCTGACGCCGCTTTCGCCGGTTCATCTTGTTGCTGACAGGCGCCGTGAAGGCGTGCTTGTGCGGTGGAAACGCCGGGGCAGGGTGGAGGCCGATGGTTGGGATGCGAGCGAAATTCCACTTGACGAACCTTCGGAAACCTACCGCATCGAGGTGCTTGACGGAGCAACTGTCCGGCGGGTGGCGGAAGTTTCAGAACCGCTCTGGCTCTACGCCACCGCCGCCGAACTCACAGATTTCCCGGCATTGCGGGATCACATTTCCGTGCGTGTCCGCCAGCTCGGCCGCGCGGTGCCCTGGGGCATGGCGGCGCAGGCCGTCCTGCCGACCTGACATGTGCCTGAAAAACAACGAAAAGGACAAGATTATGGACAGTACCAAAGCATGGTATCAATCCCGCACCATCTGGGGCGCGCTGGTCGCGGTTTTCGCACCGCTCTTCGGCATCGCCGGACTGCATCTGCCAGCAGGGCTGGAAGGCGAGCTTGCCGACGGACTGGTGACGGTCGCAGGCGGAATTGGCGGGCTGATCGCCCTTTACGGCCGGCTTTCGGCAACCAGAACCATCCGCTGACGTTGTCATCCGAAACGCCGTCTCCACCACCTGCCTTGGCGGCGGGGGCGGCATTCATTTGCCATTCAGACGCTTTGCGCTACATATTCGCTCACAATAAGGTTCGAGACGCACCCGGTTTTTGGAAGTTTGTAGAATGGCATCACCTCTCATCATCGCGACGCTTGCAGCCGGGCTTTCCGGTTTCACGGCGCCCGAGGCTGATCTGCAGGGCCATTACATTCTCGCAGCCAGCGACTGTGGCGCAGCCGTCGCCCGCGTGGTGCGCGAAACCGGCGGTCAGCTCCTTTCTGTCTATCCTTCCGGCGATGGTCAGTCCTGTGTCGTCACCGTTCTTGTGCAGGGCAACGGAGAGCGCCCGCGCAAGGTGACGATGCGCGTGCCGATGTAGCTTGCCCGCATCGCCGAAATATCGGAGAACAAGCGAACACACGCAGCATGACCGGCCGCACATCCAGGCCGGGACGGAAGGAAAGGGCGGATAATGCGCATTCTCGTTGTTGAGGACGATGCCAATCTCAATCGTCAGCTGACCGATGCCTTGAAAGAGGCCGGTTACGTGGTCGATCAGGCATTTGACGGCGAGGAAGGCCATTATCTCGGCGATACCGAACCCTATGACGCCATCGTTCTCGATATAGGCCTGCCGCAGCTGGATGGCATTACCGTCGTTGAAAAATGGCGGGCGGCCGGCAAAGCCATGCCGGTGCTCATCCTGACTGCCCGCGATCGCTGGAGCGACAAGGTGGCGGGCATCGACGCCGGCGCCGATGACTATGTGACCAAACCGTTCCATGTCGAAGAAGTGCTGGCCCGCGTGCGTGCGCTCATCCGCCGCGCCGCCGGCCATGCCTCCTCGGAGCTGGTCTGCGGCCCGGTGCGGCTCGACACCAAATCCTCCAAGGCGACCGTCAACGGCACGACGCTCAAGCTCACCTCGCATGAGTTCCGTCTGCTGTCCTATCTCATGCATCACATGGGCGAGGTCGTCTCGCGCACGGAGCTGGTGGAGCATATGTACGATCAGGATTTCGACCGCGATTCCAATACGATCGAGGTGTTTGTCGGACGTCTGCGCAAGAAGCTCGGGGTTGATCTGATCGAGACGATCCGTGGTCTCGGTTACCGGATGCAAGCGCCGGCAGATGCGAAGTAATTCTCTCACCGCCCGCGTTCTACTCCTCGCCTCGCTTTGGTCGGTGCTGGCGCTGGTGGTGATCGCCGTCGTGATCTCGACGCTATATCGGCAGGGGGTGGAGCGCAGCTTTACCGATCTGCTGCGGGCGCAGCTCTACAATGTCATCAATTCCGTCACGATCTCCAACGAGAACACGCTCGCCGGCAGCCCGCAGCTTGGCGATCTCCGTTTTTCGCAGCCTGATACGGGCTGGTACTGGGTCGTGGAGCCGCTCGGAAATTTCCAGACCGCACCGCTGGTGTCTTCGTCGCTCGGCGTTTCCACCCTACCGGTGCCGAGCATTCTCGATGCACCCTTCGACAACAGGTACGAGCGCTTTTATACCGTGACGGATGAAGCCGGTAATCAGGTTCGGGTGGGGGAAACCGAGGTCGTTCTGGACGGCGAGGGCCGTGCCGCGCGGTTCCGCGTCTCGGGCAATCTCAATGTCGTGGAAGACGATGTTCGCGACTTTTCCAACAGCCTTTATCTGGCGCTGGCCGTCTTTGGTGTCGGCAGCCTCGTCGTCAACGGCCTTGCCATTCTCTACAGTCTGCGGCCGCTCGATCAGGCCCGCGTCGCGCTTGGCAAGATCAGGGGCGGTGAGGCGGAAAGCCTCGAGGGCGAGTTCCCGCGTGAAATCCAGCCGCTTGCCAATGAGGTCAATGCGCTGATCGACAGCAATCGAAGGCTCGTGGAGCGCGCGCGCATGCAGGTCGGCAATCTCGCCCATTCGCTGAAGACGCCAATTGCCGTTCTCCTGAACGAAGCCCGCACGCTCGACCCGCAGCATGGTGATCTCGTGCGCGCTCAGGCGGATGCCATGCAGGCCCAGGTGCAATCCTACCTCTCGCGTGCCCGCATTGCCGCCCAGCGCGGCTCCATTCTTGCCCGCGTGGAGGCTGAACCGGCGCTGGAGAGACTGGTGCGGGTGATGCGCCGCCTCAACCCGGACAAGCAGTTCATTTTGAACATAGACCAGGCCGGTGCGGTGCTCGGCATGGAGCAGCAGGATCTGGAAGAGGTCGTCGGCAATCTTCTGGAGAATGCCGCGCGCTTTGCGCAGACGCGGGTGGTGATCACGCTTGGCGCCGGGACACACCCGTCTTCCGATGCCGAAATCGCCCGTCGCGCCTGGGTGGAACTGACGGTGGAAGACGATGGGCCAGGGCTGGAGCCGGAGCAGATCAGCGAAGCCATGAAGCGGGGCCGCCGCCTTGACGAGAGCCGGCCGGGAACTGGTCTCGGATTGTCGATCGTTTCCGAGGTGGTGTCAGAGTACCATGGCCGCTTCTCGCTGTCGCGGAGCAACATCGGCGGCCTGAAGGCCGACCTGATTTTGCCCGGGCTTTCGAAAGAGCTTGCGTGAGCCGCGAAAAAAGGCAAGAGATTCAATGCCGATATATTGGGTGCGATGCAGTAGAAAGAGGACAGGGTTTGGTTGACGTTTACGATGGCTGCCGTTCCGTGACGATGCGTTCACTGGTGTCACGCCCGGCACTTCTCTCCATCCTGTGTGTCTCGATGCTGAGCGCCTGCACCACCACCGGCACCCGCCCATCCGGCGGTGGCCTGTTCGGTCGGTCAGCGCAACCGTCAACCCCCATTCTTGCCAATCTGCAGGGCGGCATTGTCGGACGAAGCGGTGTTGAGCTTGACCGTGGCGACCAGACGAAAGCGCTTGAAGCGGAGTATAAGGCGCTGGAAACCGCACCGGTCGGCACGCCGGTCTCATGGTCTGGCGATGACGTCAAAGGCCAGGTGGTTGCCAATGCGCCCTATCAGGTCGGCAACCAGAACTGCCGCCAATATTCCCACACCTTGACGGTCGATGGACGCGAAATCAAGGCGCGCGGCGCTGCCTGCCGCAATGCCGACGGAAGCTGGTCGCCTCTCACCTAGAGCATTTCCAGCCGAAGCGTGTCGTCAAGTTTGACGTAAATCAAGGTCGCGGGCCTTCGACGGTGACAAAAAGGGGCGCGGCGCGACAGCCGAAACAGCATCTGCGGTGCGGCGTGATGTCTCAAATTCGCGTCATCCTCGCGCTTCATGTTTCCATGTCACGCGCATTCGAGTAATTGAGCCTAATGTTCTGGATTGTCGTTGCGATATTGACGGCGGCTGTTGCCCTCGTCCTGATGTATCCGCTGATGCGGAAGACCGAAGTGCCGCAGACGCGCCGCGACGGTGAGGTTGCCGTTTATCGCGACCAGCTCGCCGAACTCGATCGCGAACGCAAGGCGGGCCTGATCGGCGAAACCGAGGCCGAATACGCCCGCGCCGAAATCGGCCGTCGCCTGTTGGCCGCCGCCGAAGCCGAGGAGAGGCCGGCAAAAGAAGACCGGCCGCGTCGATACAATCTCGCCGCAGGCTTCATCACCGCCCTCCTGCCGGCACTGGGTCTCTGTCTTTACATCTGGAACGGCAGTCCGGAGACGCCGGACATGCCGCTCGAGGCACGTCTTGCAAACCCCGGCAACGACATGAACCTTCTGGTTGCCCGCGCGGAACGCCATCTGGCGCAGAACCCCGAGGACGGCGCCGGATGGGACGTTCTGGCGCCGATCTATTTCAAGATGCAGCGCCTTGGCGACGCTGAGCTTGCCTATCGCAATGCGTTGCGCATTGCCGGACCAAGTGCCGAGCGATTGACGGGCCTTGGCGAAACGCTGGTGGCGGCCAATGACGGTGTCGTCACTGACGCAGCAAGGGACGCCTTTGCAGAGGCCGACCGGCTGAGCCCCGGTAATCCGCGCACCCGTTTTTATCTGGCGCTGGCGCTCGAACAATCTGGCAAGTCTGAGGAGGCCCAGTCGGCCTTTAAGGCACTTGCCGCCGCTGCACCCGCCGGTGCACCGTGGCTGCCATTGGTGCAGGAGCATATCGCCCGTACTGGCGGAAAAGCCGGGAGAGGGCCAACTGCCGCCGATGTCGCTGCTGCCAATGACATGGCGCCAGCCGACCGCCAGGCGATGATCGAGGGCATGGTTGCGAGCCTCGATGCCAAGCTGAAGGAGAACCCTGATGATGTTGAAGGGTGGATGCGGCTCATGCGCGCTTATTCCGTGCTGAAGAACCAAGCCAAGGCTGGTGAAGCCTTGCGGGACGGCCTGCAGGCTTTCCCACCGGAGGGCGAAGAGGGCAGGCAGCTTCTGGCGCTGGCAAAGCAACTCGGTGTTTCCGCCGGGCCAATCCGCCCCACCGGACAACAGGATGCCGCGCCGCAGGGAGTGACGCAATGACCCGCAAACAGAAACGGCTGGCGATCATCGGCGGCGGCATGAGTTTCATCGTGGCGGCCGTTCTGCTGGTCATGTTCGCTTTCGGGCAGTCCATCGCCTATTTCTACATGCCTGCCGATCTGGAAAAGACGCCAGTCAATCCCGGCACGCGTATTCGTCTTGGCGGTCTGGTGGCCGAAGGCTCCATCAAGCGCGGCGAGGGACGCACGGTCAGTTTCACCGTCACCGATGGCGAGGCGACCGTGCCGGTGAGCTATACCGGCATCCTGCCGGATCTCTTCCGTGAGGGGCAGGGCGTGGTGACGGAGGGCATGTTCGATGCCACCACGCACGGTTTTGTAGCCGACAGCGTTCTGGCCAAGCACGACGAGAATTACATGCCAAAGGAAGTGGCGGACAGGCTGAAGGACAAGGGCCTCTGGCAGCAAGAGGAGGGCGGAAAGCAGCCCGCCGACGCGGTCTCAGGCGCAGCCTCTTCCGCCGACAAGACCGGAGCGACCCGATGATCAACGAGATCGGCCATTACGCCCTTGTTCTGGCGCTTGGCGTCGGGATGATCGTCTCGATCCTGCCCGTCATCGGCGCGCGCCGCAATGATCGTGCCTTGATGGACGTTGCGTCCATCGGCTCCGTCCTGATGTTCCTTTTGGTCGGTCTGTCTTTTGCAGCGCTGACGCGAGCTTATGCGGTTTCGGATTTTTCCGTGCGCAATGTCTGGGAAAATTCGCATTCTCTGATGCCGATGCTCTACAAGCTGACCGGCGTGTGGGGCAACCATGAAGGATCGATGCTGCTGTGGCTGCTCATCCTCGTGTTTTTCAGCGCGCTCGTCGCCACCTTCGGCCGCAACCTGCCGGAAACGCTCAAAGCCAATGTGCTTGCGGTGCAGGCCTGGATTTCCGTCGCCTTCCTGTTGTTCATCCTCCTCACCTCCAACCCCTTTCTGCGGCTGGCCCGGGTGCCGGCCGAGGGGCAGGACCTGAACCCGATCCTGCAGGATTTCGGTCTCGCCATCCATCCGCCGTTGCTCTATCTCGGTTATGTCGGCTTTTCCGTCTGTTTCTCCTTCGCCGTTGCCGCCCTTCTGGAAGGGCGCATTGATGCGGCCTGGGCCCGCTGGGTGCGGCCTTGGACGCTTGCTGCCTGGACCTTCCTGACGGCCGGTATCTCCATGGGTTCCTACTGGGCTTATTACGAGCTCGGCTGGGGTGGCTGGTGGTTCTGGGATCCGGTGGAAAACGCCTCCTTCATGCCGTGGCTTGCCGGCACGGCGCTCTTGCATTCGGCGCTCGTCATGGAAAAGCGAGAGGCGCTGAAGATCTGGACCGTGCTTCTGGCGATCATGACCTTTTCGCTGTCGCTGCTCGGCACCTTCCTCGTGCGCTCCGGCGTGCTGACCTCGGTCCATGCTTTCGCCACCGATCCGAGCCGCGGCATTTTCATTCTCGGCATCCTCACCGTTTTCATCGGCGGCGCCTTCGCGCTTTTTGCCTGGCGGGCGCCGACGCTGAAGGCCGGCGGCCTCTTCGCGCCGATCTCGCGTGAAGGTGCACTTGTCCTCAACAACCTTATCCTGACGGTTTCGACCGCGACCGTGCTGATCGGCACGCTTTATCCACTCATCCTCGAAACCCTGACGGGCGAAAAAATCTCGGTCGGTGCGCCTTTCTTCAACCTGACCTTCGGCTTGCTGATGATCCCGATCCTGATCGTGACGCCATTCGGCCCGATGCTGGCCTGGAAGCGCGGCGATCTTCTCGGCGCTTTCCAGCGGCTTTATGTGGCCGCTGCTATTGCGGCTCTGGCCGGGCTGACGCTGTGGTATATCGAAAATGGCGGTCCGGTGCTGGCAGCCCTCGGTATCGCCGCCGGTTTCTGGCTGATTCTCGGCGCGCTTGCCGATCTGTGGTATCGCGCCAATTTCGGAAAACTCGCTTTCGGGATTGCGTTTCGCCGCCTGAAAGGCCTGCCACGGTCGGCCTTCGGCACGGCGCTGGCGCATATGGGTCTGGGCATCACGGTGCTCGGCATCGTCATCGTCACCACCTATGAGACCGAAACGGTGCTGGAGATGAAACAGGGCATGGTGGCGGAAGCGGGCGGCTACAGCCTGACCTTCGACGGCATCCGCCACGCCGTCGGCCCGAACTTTACCGAAGATCGCGGCCACTTCACCGTGCGCAGGGCGGGTGTCGAGGTGGCCGATGTCTGGTCCTCGAAGCGACTCTATACCGCGCGGCGCATGCCGACGACGGAGGCAGGCATTCTGACTTTCGGCCTCAGCCAGCTCTATGTGTCGCTGGGCGACCCCATGGCAGATGGCGGCATGGTGGTGCGTATCTGGTGGAAGCCCTTCATTCTCTGCATCTGGGGCGGCACGCTCTTCATGATGGCGGGCGGCGTCATCTCGCTCTCCGACCGGCGCTTGCGGGTTGGCGCGCCCACCCGCAAGGCAAAGCCAGTGCCGGCGGCGATGCCGGGAGCAGCGGAATGAGCAGGCTCGTCGTCAGGCTGACTTTTCTTCTGACCGTCCTGTTCGCGGCCGTTTCGCCCGCCAGCGCCTTCAATCCCGACGAGGTCCTGAAGGACCCGGTTCTCGAACAGCGCGCCCGTCATCTTACCTCCCAGCTGCGCTGCATGGTCTGCCAGAACCAGTCCATCGACGACAGCAATGCGGAGCTTGCCAGAGACCTGCGGGTGCTGGTGCGCGAGCGGATCGTCGAAGGTGACAGCGACGAGGCGGTCATCGATTACGTTGTGTCGCGCTACGGCGAGTTCGTGCTTCTGAAGCCGCGCCTCAGCCTGCGCACGATCCTTCTGTGGGGCGCGCCGATCGGCCTCACACTTGCGGGCGTTCTTGCGGTCTTCATCTTTTCCCGCCGCCGGGTCACGCTGGAGCAACCGAAAAAACTAAGCGCTGACGAAGAGGCGAAGATTAGAGATCTCCTTGAAAAATAACCGGTTTTCTTTTTTCAGATCGGTTCTTTTTCAACATTACGGATTTTTCATTCCTCAGACACTTCGCTGTAAGGTGCCGCCTCCTATATCTTCATCATCCACCGCTTCCCCGGTCATACGGGTTCCAGTCTGAATGAAGAAAGAAGGTACACCATGTCTCATTCGCAAAACGGCCATTCCTCGCTGAAGACGGCCCTGAAGGCCACGACCGTTGGCGGTCTTGCTGCGCTGATGCTCTCGACCGGTCTTGCCGCGCCTATCCTGCATTCCTTCGCCGCCCCTGTCGAAGTCACGGCGCCGCAGGTTCCAAGCTTTGCCAATGTGGTCGATGCCGTATCGCCCGCCGTCGTATCGGTTCGCGTGCAGTCGAACGTGCAGCCTGCTTCCGATGACTCCAGCAACTTCTCCTTCAACTTCGGCGGCCGTGGCCTCGACCAGCTGCCGGACGACCATCCGCTGAAGCGCTTCTTCAAGGAATTCGGCGGCCCGAACCAGGATCGCTCGGACCGTGGTCCGAACCGCCACCGTGACGGCAAGGGCCCGCTGCGCCCCGTCGCTCAGGGCTCCGGCTTCTTCATCTCCGAAGACGGTTACGTCGTCACCAACAACCACGTCGTGGATGACGGCTCGGCTTACACCATCGTCATGAATGACGGCACCGAACTCGATGCCAAGCTGGTCGGCCGTGATCCGCGCACCGATCTGGCGCTGCTGAAGGTCGATGTGAACCGCAAGTTCACCTATGTGAAGTTTGCCGATGACAGCAAGATCCGCGTCGGCGACTGGGTCGTTGCTGTGGGCAACCCGTTCGGTCTCGGCGGCACGGTCACCTCGGGCATCATTTCCGCCCGTGGCCGCGATATCGGCTCCGGCCCTTACGACGACTACCTGCAGATCGACGCTGCCGTGAACCGCGGTAACTCGGGTGGCCCGGCCTTCAATCTCAATGGTGAGGTTGTCGGCATCAACACGGCGATCTTCTCGCCGTCGGGTGGCAGTGTCGGCATTGCCTTCGCCATTCCCTCGTCCGTTGCCAAGGAAGTGATCGCCGACCTGCAGAAGGACGGTAAGGTCGAGCGTGGTTGGCTCGGCGTGCAGATCCAGCCTGTGAGCAAGGACATTGCCGAATCGCTTGGCCTTTCCGAAGCCAAGGGCGCGCTCGTCGTTTCGCCGCAGTCCGGCTCTCCGGGCGACAAGGCCGGTATCAAGCAGGGCGACATCATCACCGCCGTCAATGGTGAGACGATCAAGGACGCCCGTGACCTCTCGCGCCGCATCGGTGCCATGGCGCCGAACAGCAAGGTCGAGATTTCGCTATGGCGCAATGGCAAGTCGCAGTCCGTCAACGTCACGCTCGGTGATCTGGCCAGCGATGAAGCCTCCAAGTCCGCACCGAGCCAGGGTGACGACAAGGGCGGCCAGTCCTCCAGCGATAAGGTTCTCTCGAGCCTCGGCCTGACGGTCGCACCCGCTGAAGATGGAAATGGCCTTGCCATCACCGATGTCGATCCCGACAGCGATGCCGCTGCCCGTGGTCTGAAGACGGGTGAGAAGATCACCTCGATCAACAACCAGCAGGTAACCTCCGCCGCCGATATCGAGAAAATCCTCGAGCAGGCCAAGAAGGACGGACGTTCCAAGGCGCTGTTCCAGATCCAGACAGATGACGGCAGCCGCTTCATCGCTCTGGACATCGACCAGGGTTGATAGGCTGAAACGCGATGCCGGTTCTTTCGGGAGCCGGCGTCGCTATGGAACATGTCTCGCTATAGGAACGAGACAAGGAATGTGGAGCGAATGCGCACCGCTTGTTTCTTCTCCCCGCCGGGGAGAAGTCCGCGGCAGCGGGATGAGGGGGCGAGGGTAGAGATATTCGGCAACGTTACCCCCTCATCCGACCCTTCGGGCCACCTTCTCCCCGGCGGGGAGAAGAAACCCAGTCGCACCCGCCCAATCCATAGACGATTGCCCGTCTTGAAGCGCAATGGTGCCAGAAACCAGGTCTTCGGAGGAAACCTCATGGAAAACAAAGTTCAGGAAGTTACTCCCGCATCTGTTTCCGGTTGTACGGAAATGGGCGAGGGCGCTATTGTCCCGCACATGAAGATTCTTGTCATTGAAGACGACCTCGAGGCTGCGGCCTATATGACCAAGGCGTTCCGCGAAGTCGGGATCGTTGCCGATCATGCCAGCGACGGTGAAAGCGGCCTGTTCATGGGCTGCGAGAATGCCTATGACGTGATGGTGATCGACCGCATGTTGCCGCGCCGCGACGGACTGTCCGTCATCAGCGAACTGCGCCGCCGCGGCATCGAGACGCCGGTGCTGATCCTGTCGGCGCTGGGTCAGGTCGATGACCGCGTGACCGGCCTGCGTGCGGGCGGCGACGATTACCTGCCAAAACCCTATGCCTTTTCCGAACTGCTCGCCCGCATCGAGGTGCTCGGCCGCCGCAAGGGCAAGCCTGAGCAGGACATGATTTATCGCGTCGGCGATCTTGAGCTTGACCGACTGTCCCACGATGTGCGGCGTGGCGGCAAGGAAATCCTGTTGCAGCCGCGCGAGTTCCGCCTGCTCGAATATCTGATGAAGAATGCCGGGCAGGTCGTGACCCGCACCATGCTTCTGGAAAACGTCTGGGATTACCATTTCGACCCGCAGACCAACGTCATCGACGTGCATGTCTCGCGTCTGCGCTCGAAGATCGAAAAAGATTTCGAGAAGCCGCTGCTGAAGACAATTCGCGGTGCGGGTTACATGATGAAGGACGAGGGCTGATTGGCGAAAATGGCCCGCCTCAGAATTTTGTTCAGATCGACGGCAGTGCGCCTTTCGGCGCTCTATATCCTGCTTTTCGCGCTCTGTGCCGCATTTCTGGTCTTTTACGTCACAGCGCTTTCAGAACGCCTGTTGAACCAGCAGACGCGGGATGCCGTGCTGCAGGAAGTCTCCGATGTCCAGCGCGTCTATAATCGTGGCGGCATCAATCCGCTGCTGCGGATGATGGAGCGCCGCGCCCGCCAGCCGGGGGCGAGCCTTTATATCATCGCCGGTCCGAACGGCGAAATCCTCGCTGGCAACGTCGCGTCCGTGCAGCCGGGCGTTTTCGACAAGGAGGGCTGGACGGGTTTCCCCTTCCGCTACGAGCGCTATTCCGAAAGCGGCGACAGCGTGCAGCACCTCGCCACCGCAAATGTCTTCGTGCTTGATAACGGCCTGCGTATCCTGATCGGCCGCGATCTGGGTGAACCGACGAAGTTCCGGGCGCTGGTGCGCAACGCCCTGATGGTGGCGCTTGCGATCATGAGTGGCGGTGCTTTGCTCATCTGGTTCGGCATTGGCCGCAATGCCTTGAAGCGCATCGACCGCATGTCGGCGGCGACGAAGAAGATCATGGCGGGTGATCTATCCCAGCGCCTGCCGGAAGGCCGCTCGGGCGATGAATTCGACCGGCTGTCTGGCTCGCTCAACGCCATGCTCGGCCGCATCGAAAAACTGAATGAGGGCCTGCGACAGGTCTCCGACAACATCGCCCATGACCTGAAGACCCCGCTGACCCGCCTGCGCAACAAGGCGGCGGCAGCCCTGGATGACGCCGACGAGACGAAGCGGCGGGCCGCGCTGGAAGGCATCATCGCTGAATCAGACCAGCTCATCCGCACCTTCAACGCGCTGTTGATGATCTCCCGCGTCGAGGCCGGTTCGATTGCCGCCGAAATGACCGATGTCGACGTGTCAGCGATTGCCGCCGACAGCGCCGAACTTTATGAGCCTGTTGCCGAGGATGCCGGTCTCGTATTGGAAACCCAGATCGAGCACGGGCTGTCCGTAAAAGGAAATCGTGAGCTGATCGGCCAGGCGCTCTCCAACCTCATCGACAACGCCATGAAATATGCCTGCGAGGCCGAGGGCGACAAAAAACTCGTCGTTCGTCTGGCAAGAGAGCCGGAGGCGATCGTGCTTTCCGTTGCCGATAACGGTCCCGGCATCCCCGCCGACAAGCGCGGCGAAGTGCTGAAACGGTTCGTCAGGCTGGATGAAAGCCGCTCCAAGCCGGGCACGGGGCTTGGCCTCTCGCTGGTGGAAGCCGTGATGGAGCTGCACGGCGGATCATTGCTGCTCTCGGACACGGATGCCACCGACACGGCCTGTCCGGGACTGACCATTTCGATGGTTTTCCCCATTTCAAAGCCTTAGCGGGCATACCTGCGGTTTTAGCACCCTCATATTCATGCGCGGAGACATGTTAGAGGCCGCCGCAGGTACATGGGGACGGGTATCCGGTCGTCGATATCAGGTGTGTGCCTGAAGCTCTGAAAACCCGCCCCCGCTCATGCGTGGCCTGATTTCCCCGCTCAGAAAGTATAGGACATGCCGATCATGGCAAATGGCTGGATATCCTTCTTCGACAGCGGACTGTCCTTGGCGTCGCCAATCAGGAAACCAACGCCACCCATTCCCGTGATCGCCCAGTTTTCCGTCAGCAAATAGGAAACGGAAGCGCTGGCATCGATGCGCTTAAATCCCGCCTTGGCGTCATAGCGGCGCAGGCCGGAGCGGGCGGATTGTGCCGAGGTCACGCCAAAATAGGATTTCATGTGTTTGTCGTCGGCCCAGGTGGCGGAGAGGTCGGCACTGAGGATGAACTGGTCGACCTTGTGCGACACGCTTGCGCCGATGGTCGCGGTCAGGCCTTCGCTGCCGCCAATGGTCTTGTCGACCTTGGTATAGATTTCGAAGGGCTCGACGTCATAGGCGATGATGCCCCCGATCACGCCGCCGGCCTTGACGTCGCCGAGACCACGCAGGTTCTTCCGGTCGTCCTTTTCCTTTCGGCCCGCTTCCCAGCCACCTTTGATCCCAAGCCTGAAACCGCTCTGGTTGAGGAGGTTGACTGTCACGCCGCTGAAATTGATGTTTAGGAAATCTCCGTAATCGACGAAAACCATCGGCACGGCCCCCATTTCCAGCTTGTCGGAACCCTCGTATTTCGGCGCATAGGCCGCACCGACCCCGAGCGTGATTTTCCATTCGCTGGAATTGCTGTAGCGGGCATCGTCGAAACCCGTGCCCGGATCCGCAACGCGGTCCGACTTGCCGATATCGGCAGCGAAAGCAGGCGCGTTGACCGCCTCGGCTATCGGCAGCGCGGCAAGGCAGAGCGCCGCAGTCAGCAGGTTTTCCTGAAATTTCATCTTAAAAATCTTCGTCATGATCCAATCCGTTGCGGCACCACACCTCGGAAACCTGGGAACCGGGTTTCGTTGAGGATGACGCTACGCGGGCACAATTGCGGAGACATTACGTGGTGCCGTGCATGATAAAACATCGCCGTCGGCGGTTTTCTGATCGCAAAGCGCGCGGCATTTGTTACAACGCCAGAGAGGCGCGTCGGCTTGCTTTGCTGGTCGGGCGGAAGAGGGAGAGAGACAGTGACGAAACGGGAAACCGTCGAAAGGCGGCTGAGCGAGGTTCTGCCGGGCGCGATTCGCCCCTATACGCAGACGGAACTGAAATCCGTTCTTTCGACGCTGAAGGATATCGGCAAGGCCGAGCCGGCGGTCGCCGCGCTGATGGCCGAAGAAGGCCCGTTGAAGGACTTCATTGCCAACGCCTTTACTCTTTCTCCCTACCTGCGCGACATGGCAGCGGCGGATGAAGGCCTGCTGTCGCTGGCGATGTCGAAACCGCTTGAGCCGCTGCTGACCGATCTGGTTCGTGAGGCGCGCGACTGCTGGAAGCCGCGGGAAGACGGTGGCACACCGAGCGAAGCCGAGGTGATGTCGCGGTTACGGATCGCCAAGAGGCGCCTGTCTTTTGTCGCCGCCCTTGCCGATCTCGCCCGCATCTTCACCGCCCGCGATACGACGCGCTGGCTGAGCGACATGGCGGATGCATCGCTCTCCGCCGCCATCGACCACCTGCTGCTATCGGCTCATGAGAGCGGCAAGCTCAAGCTGAAAAATGTCGCAGCGCCCAGCGAGGGTTCCGGGCTGATCGTGCTCGGCATGGGCAAGCTCGGCGCGCGCGAGCTTAACTATTCCTCCGATATCGATGCCGTCGTGTTCTTCGAGCCTTCGGCCGGCATCATGGACGATCCCTATGATGCGACGGAGAATTTCGGCCGTATGATGCGCCGCCTCGTGCGCATCATGCAGGAGCGTACCGCCGATGGTTATGTCTTCCGCACCGATCTCAGGCTGCGGCCAGACCCTGGCTCAACGCCGCTCGCCATTCCCGTGGAGGCGGCGCTGCTTTATTACGAGGGCAGGGGCCAGAACTGGGAACGGGCCGCCTATATCAAGGCACGCCCGGTGGCAGGCGATATCAAGGCGGGCGAAAACTTCCTGCGCGAGCTGACGCCCTTCATCTTCCGCAAATATCTCGATTATGCGGCAATTGCCGATATCCACTCCATCAAGCGCCAGATCCACGCCCATAAGGGCCATGGCGCGATTGCGGTGAAGGGCCATAATGTCAAGCTCGGGCGCGGCGGCATCCGTGAGATCGAGTTCTTCGCCCAGACCCAGCAGCTGATCGCCGGCGGGCGCATGCCGCCGCTACGCGTACGCGCGACCGAAGAGGCGCTGGCGGCACTGACCGAGGCAAAATGGATTGACGCCGAAACCCGCGACAGCCTGACGGAAGCCTATTGGTTCCTGCGCGAGGTGGAACACCGCATCCAGATGGTGCGCGACGAGCAGACGCATGTGCTGCCGGACACGGAAGCCGAATTGAAGCGCATCGCCTTCATGCTGGGTTTCGAGGACACAAAGGCTTTCTCGGACAAGCTGGAAGAGGTGCTGCGGCTGGTGGAGCGGCGCTATTCGGCGCTGTTCGAGCAGGAGGTGAAGCTGTCTGGCGAGGCCGGCAATCTCGTTTTCACCGGCCAGAAGGACGATCCAGACACGCTGAAGACGCTCTCCACGCTTGGCTTTCAGCGGCCGGAGGATATCTCCCGTGTCATCCGCACCTGGCACAATGGCCGTCACCGGGCGACGCAATCCGTCGAGGCGCGCGAGCGGCTGACGGAATTGACGCCTGACCTGCTGCGCGCCTTCGGCGAAAGCAAGCGGGCCGACGAGGCGCTGCTGCGCTTCGATAATTTCCTCTCCGGCCTGCCGGCGGGCATTCAGCTCTTCTCGCTGCTCGGCAACAATCCCGCACTCCTGTCGCTGCTGGTGACGATCATGTCCTCCGCACCGCGTCTGGCCGAAATCATCGCCGCCCGCCCGCATGTCTTCGACGGCATGCTCGACCCTGCTTTGATGAGCGACGTGCCGACACGCGACTATCTCGCCCACCGCATGGGCAATTTCCTCTCCAACGCCCGTCATTACGAGGATATTCTCGACCGGCTGCGCATTTTCGCCGCCGAACAGCGGTTCCTCATCGGTGTCAGGCTGCTGACCGGCGCGATCCGCGGCGAGGTCGCCGCCCGCGCCTTCACCCACCTTGCCGATCTGGTGATCGAGGCGGCGCTGAATGCGGTGCTTTCGGAAATGGTGGCGGCGCACGGCACCTATCCCGGCGGGCGCGTTGCCGTCATGGGCATGGGCAAGCTCGGCTCCTTCGAGCTGACGGCCGGTTCGGACGTCGATCTCATCCTGCTCTATGATTATGACGATACCGCTCATGAATCCACCGGCGCAAAGCCGCTGGATGTGGTGCGTTATTTCACCCGCGTCACCCAGCGGCTGATTGCCGCCCTGTCAGCGCCGACGGCGGAAGGCGTGCTCTATGAGGTGGACATGCGGCTTCGACCCTCCGGCAACAAGGGACCGGTGGCGACCCGCATCTCAGCCTTCGAGAAATACCAGCGCGAGGAGGCCTGGACCTGGGAGCATATGGCGCTGTCGCGCGCCCGCCTCGTCTGCGGCGAAGACACACTGATGGAGGATGCACGCCGCATCATTGCCTCCATTCTATCGCAGAAGCGCGATCTGGCGAAGGTTTCCGCCGATGTGCTGGAGATGCGCAACCTCATAGAGCAGGAGAAACCGCCGGAGAACATCTGGGACTTCAAACTCATCAATGGCGGGTTGATCGACCTCGAATTCATCGCCCAATATCTGACGCTTGTGGGCCCGGTGAAGGGCCTTGCCGCGCACGAACCCGGCCTCAACACGGCTGAGGCGCTTCAGGTGCTGGCCGCGCCCGTCATGGAGCCGCAGGCCTTCGATGACTGCATGGCGGCGATTTCGCTCTACACCGAAATTTCGCAGATCGTGCGGCTGTGTATCGATGGTGGCTTCAACCCGAAGGAAGCACCGGCTGGATTGATCGATCTTGTGTGCCGGGCGGGGGATTGCCCTGACATTGCGACGCTTGAGGGCGAGGTGAAGCGGCTGTCGAAGGCGGTGCGGAAGGGGTTTGTGGCGGTGGTGAAGAATGGCGGGTAGGGTTGGTGGGTGCTACACCCCCCTCTGCCCTGCCGGGCATCTCCCCCACAAGGGGGGAGATCGACCAGCGGCAATCGCTCGATAATCTCAAACGTTGTGAATTTCTCGGGGAGCATCCTTCTAGCTGATCTCCCCACCTGTGGGGGAGATGCCCGACAGGGCAGAGGGGGGTAAACCACACCCACCAAGCTTCAATGCACCGTCCCGCATCGCCCCGCCGCATGCGGAATAATGATCGTCACCACCGTACCCCGCCCCTCACACGAGCGGATCTTCATCGTCCCGCCATGCAGCTTCACCAGGGAGCGGGAAATTGCCAACCCAAGCCCCGAGCCTCCCTGGCTCTTGGCATATTGGCTCTGCACCTGTTCAAAGGGCTGGCCGATTTTTTCCAGCGCCTGTGTGGGAATGCCGATGCCGGTATCGGCGATGGTGAGGATCATCGCGGCCTCATGCACGTGGGTGCGCAGCGCAATGCTGCCGCCATTGCCCGTAAATTTCACGGCGTTGGAAAGCAGGTTGAGCATGATCTGCTTCATGGCGCGGCGGTCGCCCTGCATGGTGAGGCCAGCGCAGACCTTCTGCTGCACGGTGATGTTCTTCTGTTCGGCCTGGATGGCCGTCAGCCGCAGGGTTTCCTCGATCAGCGGCGCGAGATCGATTGTCTCGCGGTTGATGCGCATGTGGCCCGCCTCGATCTTCGACATGTCGAGAATATCGTTGATGACATTGAGCAGATGCTTGCCGCTGTCATGGATATCGCGCGCATATTCAGAATATTTCGGAGAACCGACCGGGCCGAACATCTCGTTCAGCAGGATTTCGGAGAAACCGAGGATGGCGTTGAGCGGCGTGCGCAACTCGTGGCTCATATTGGCCAGGAATTCCGATTTCGCCCGGTTTGCCGCCTGGGCGCGCTCTTTTTCGGCGAGGTAGTTGGCGTTGGCGTCGGAAAGTTCGGTTTTCTGGCGCTCCAACTTGTGCTGCGAGGCCGAGAGATCGCCAATGGTAGCCATCAGCCGGCGCTCGGAATCGCGCAGTCGTTCCTGATGGCGCTTGAGAAGCGTGATATCGGTGCCGACAGAGACGAGGCCACCGTCGCGGGTGCGGCGTTCGTTGATTTGCAGCCAGCGATTATCGGCGAGCTGCACTTCCGTTGTGCGGGACAGGCCGGACTGGTCCGCATCGGCAACGCGGCGTTCGACGACAGGGCGGGCGGCGGCGGCATGGACCGTGCTTTTTTCGGTCCCGGCCACAAGCACGCTGTCCGGCAGGCCATAGGCCTTCTGGTAGTGGGTGTTGCACATCACGAGGCGATCGTTCTTGTCCCACAGCACGAAGGCTTCCGAGGTGGATTCGATGGCGTCCGCGAGGCGCTGGTCGGCCTCTGCGTAGCGTTGGGCAAGACGGTGCTGTTCGGTGACGTCCATGGCGATACCGATGACACGCGGACCGTTATTCGTGCGGATGACCTGCGCACGGGCCCGCAGCCAGACATAATGACCCTTGGAATGGCGCATGCGGAAAATCTGGTCGATCTGGCGCAGGTTGCCGCAGCCGACGGCGCGGGCAAGTTCATAGAGATTGCCGTCTTCGGAATGCATCATGCGGGCTGCGTCGGAAAAGGAGAGCGGCGCCGCCTTCGGCGGCATGCCCAGAATTTCATAAAGCGAACCGGACCAGAACATGCGGCGGCTGGAAAGATCGAAATCCCACAGGCCGCAGCGGCCGCGCGACAGCGCCGTTTCCACCCGCAAGTTGGATTCCGCAAAGATGTCGTCCGCGTCGCGGGCGCGCTTCACCTGCATGTAATAGGCATAGAGGACGACGAGCAGGATCGATGAAATGCCGGCAAAGAGCGTCACGTTCATGGCGATTTCGCTGCGCCAGAAGGAGCGGATCGGCTGCAGCGAGCGCGCCGCGATCACCATCGCGCCGTCATCGCCGAACGGGATCATCGTCGCATAATGCTGCTGGCCATCGATATTGGTCTCGATGGTGCCGGGCGCACCGGGAAAACGCTGTACGATAGCGATCTCCGGCAGCAGGGCAGGCAGCGAGGTGCCGACATACAGCATCGCTTCCTCGCCCGCACCGGCGAAGATGCGGCCGTTGCTGCCCGATAGCAGCACCATCGTGCCATCAGCCAGGCTGCCGGACGGAAGGGCAGCAACAAGGCTCGCTTCGGCACCGGCGCGATCCTGTGCGGCAAAGACCGCGCCCTTGTTGAGAAGCGCTGCCTTGGCGGTGAGTGCCGTCAGCGCCGTGGAGTGGCGGGCGGCCTCTTCCATACGGCCGTATTCTGCCGCAATGCCGAGCATGCGCGAGGCCGCAACGACCACGAGGAAGGCAAGGATGAGAATAGGAATGAGACGCTTCAACAGGGTCTCGACCTGCGGCGCCGGACGGTCGGCGCCATTCATCAAACCCATGAGGTCGCTGGAAAGCCTTTCGCCCCAGGCCGCAAGATCAGAAAATTTGGCATACGGCCGCTCATCGCCCGCAGTCGCCCGCCGCACGTTCGTCATTGTCCCGCCTTTAGATATCCCCACTGATTCGAAGCGCCGCCGCTCGAATATGCCTAATGAATCAAATGCGATTCGCCCTGTCCAGAGGCAAAAGTTAAAAGAATTTTAACCCCTTGAACCGACTCCGTATTTTTTCGGGACAATTGGACACCGTTTCTCGCAAGCCGGGTTTCGCGAAGAAAATCAGTGGGCCGGCACCCTGCTATCTGCTGTTGAGGGACAGGATTTGGGCACCGTCAGATCCCATCGAAGGCATCGAGGGCAGGGCCGAGTGCTGCGATGACGCCGTTTCCTGCGGCGGGAAGGCCGGTCAATATGGCGCTGACAATGTCGTCGCGCGTCGCACCGTGGGCCTTGGCCTCCATCACATGAAAACCAATGCCGCTTTCCAGCCGGAGCGCTGCCAGAATGCCAATGTAGATCAGACTTTGCGTTTTCTCGTCCAGCGTCGACGCAGCACCCAGAGCCTGCACTGCCTGAAACCAAGCCGCCTTGTGGGCTGGCGCATCGGTCATGAAGCGCTGAAACGAAGCGCTGGTTCTGGACATGTCGGTCATTTCTTTTCCTCTTCGTTCAAAGGGCCGGCTGCAGCCCCACTGCCTCTGATGATGTCGCTGAACGCAGGCCGCCGCCTTGATGGAAATCAAGACGGCGTCGCGGAGGAGGTCGCAATAGTGGCTATTCGCGGCAATCAGCCTTGCAGGATACGCCCGACGATGTCGCTTACATCGGTCGAGAGGCCTTTTGCCGCAGCGATGCTCGAAAGTGCGGCTTTCGCATGCTCTGCACGGCCGGGCTCCAGCGAGCGCCAGGAGCGCATGGAGGTGAGGATGCGGGCGGCGAGCTGCGGGTTGCGCTTGTCGATCGCGATGATCTGCTCGGCGAGGAACCGATAGGCTGCGCCATCGGCACGGTGAAAGCCGGTCGGGTTCGAGAAGGCGAGCGTGCCCACCAGCGAACGTACCCGGTTCGGATTGGTCGCAATGAAATGTTTCGACTTCATCAGCGTCTTGATCCGTTCCAGCGCGCCTTCCCCGGGAATGGCAGCCTGCAGCGAGAACCACTTGTCGAGCACCAGCGCATTGTCGGCAAAACGTTTCTCGAAAGCGGCAAGAGCTTCCTGCGTTTCGGCGCTGTCGGGGAAGCGCTGCGTCAGGACACTCAGCGCATAGGCGAGATCGGTCATGTTGCCAGCGCACGCATAGGCCTTGGCGGCCCGCTCCGGCGTTGCCTCGGCAAAGGCGAGGAAGCTCAAGGCGCCGTTGCGCAGCGACCGGCGGCCCGCGCTTTCGGCGTCTGGGCTGTAGGCTGCATTATCGGCATCACCCTCAGCAAGTCGGCGAAGCGTTTCAAGTCCGGCGGTCGCGATCGCTTTTATCGTTTCGTTGCGCGCCTTGTGGATCGCGTCTGGATCGGTGTTGCCACCAAGTTCGCGGGCAATATCGGTTTCACTTGGCAAGGCAAGCGCCTGTGCCCGGAAGGCGGGTTCCAGCGTGTCGTCGCCGATGATTTCGATGAGCGTCGCAGAGAGAGCCGAATCCGCGCTGACCTCTTCGCCTTTTTGCACGGCCTTCGTGGCAGCAGTAAGCGCCGGCAGGGCAAGGTCGGTCAGCGCCTGGAAACGAGCGAACATGTCCGTCTCATGCCGGGCGATCTGCACCAGATCATCAGCATTCTGCTCGAAATGCAGATTGATAGGCGCGGAGAAGCTGCGGTTGATCGACAGCACCGGGCGCGAGGAAATACCGGAGAAGGAGAAGGTCTGGTTGCGCTCCGTCAGGTGCAGCACGCCATCGCGATACTCACCGCCTTCCACGGCCTGCGGTTCGGCAATCTGCCCATTGTCGAGGATCAGCGCTAGAGACAGCGGAATGTGGCGCGGCTGTTTCGCCGGCTGGCCGGGTGTCGGCGCGGTGGTTTGCTCGAGCGTGAGTTTGAACGTCGATTTGCCAGCGTCATAAGCCGAGGAGACCGAGACAAGCGGCGTTCCGGCTTGCGTGTACCACAGCGAAAACTGCGACAGATCGCGGCCGCTGGCGTCAGAAAAGCTCCTGACGAAATCCTCGACCGTGGCCGCTTCACCGTCATGACGCTCGAAATAGAGGTCCATACCCTTCTTGAAGTCGTCAGCGCCGAGGATCGTGGCGATCATGCGGGTGACTTCGGCACCTTTTTCATACACGGTCGTCGTGTAGAAGTTGTTGATTTCGCGGTATGTATCCGGGCGTGGCGGGTGCGCCAGCGGGCCGGAATCCTCCGGAAACTGCTCGGATTTCAGGTGGCGTACATCGGCAATGCGCTTGACCGGACGCGAGCGCATGTCGGCGGAAAACTCCTGATCGCGATAGACCGTCAGGCCCTCCTTCAGGCACAGCTGGAACCAGTCTCGGCAGGTGATGCGGTTGCCCGTCCAGTTGTGGAAATATTCATGCGCGATGATGCGCTCGATATTGGCGTAATCCGCGTCTGAGGCGGTTTCCGGGTCGGCCAGCACGAATTTGTCGTTGAAGACGTTGAGGCCCTTGTTCTCCATCGCGCCCATGTTGAAATCCGACACGGCGACGATCATGAAGATATCGAGGTCATATTCGCGGCCGAAGCGCTCTTCGTCCCATTTCATCGAACGCTTCAGCGCGTCCATTGCATAGGCCGCGCGCGGCTCCTTGCCATGCTCGACGTAAATCTTCAGCGCCACATCGCGGCCGGACATGGTGGTGAATGTGTCTTCGACCACGCCGAGATCGCCGGCGACGAGTGCGAAAAGATAGCTGGGCTTCGGATGCGGATCGAACCAGGCCGCGAAGTGACGGCCTTCATCGTAATTGCCGCCGCCGAGGAAATTGCCGTTCGAGAGCAGCAGAGGGTTGCCTTCCTTCGCCGCGATGATCGTCACAGTGTAGGGCGCAAGCACATCGGGACGGTCGGGGAAATAGGTGATACGGCGGAAACCTTCCGCCTCGCACTGCGTGCAATAAACGCCATTGGTGCGGTAAAGCCCCATCAGCTGCGTATTGACCTGCGGATTGATGTAATTGGTGACGCAAATCTCGAAGGGGGATTCGGCCGGGAGGTTGCGGATCGTCAGGCTGTCGGGCGTGGCGTCATATTGATCGGCGGGAAGCTCCACCTGATCGAGCAGCAGGCCGGAAAGCGTCAACTCGTCGCCATCGAGAACCAGGGGCGCCTGCCGGTCAGCGCCTTCGCGGCGGTGGAAAATCAGACGGGCTTCGACCTTCGTGTTCTTGGGGTCGAGTTCGAAGGTGAGATCCACCCGCTCCAGAACGAAATCGGTGGGGCGGTAATCTGCCAGGTGAACGATCTGGCCCGTGTCTGTTCGCATGACTATCCCTGAATAACTTTGCGTGGTCTTCCCGGCATCATGTCGTCATAAGGCCCGGATGTAAAATCGGTAGAGTATTCGTCACGTTCATGTGCGCGTCGGAGGACATTCTGTCCCGCCCTGGAAGGCTTTGCCGGCCATGCAGACGATCCTCCCGCCGCCGGACCATGGGACCATCGCAGCAAATGTTGAACGATTGCTGAAATTATATTTTATTTTCTTCAAATTTTAGCGCCTGCGACTTTTGGTCTGTGGCCATCGCGTCAGCCAAGCAAACGAAGCTTCCCCAGATCAACCGAATTCATGGGTAAATAACATTTTTTGCTGTAAAGCCTCGGAAGAATGCTCTAGCCTTGAGGCATCCACTTCTCCTGCGTCGTCCTTTCCCGCATGAAAATCCCCCGATGGCGTGTCGTGCAGCCGATATGAGTAACTGCCAATGAACGCCGAACCGATGAATCCCTTTCGTGGGATTAGCATGAAGCTGATTTCGGTCGGCTTCTTTCTCGTCATGCAGACCTGTATCAAGGCCGCAGGCGATGTGCCGGCCGGCCAGATCACCTTCTTCCGCTCCGCCTTCGCCATTCTGCCCATCGTCGTTTATCTCGCCTGGCTGCACGCGCTGGCAAGCGCGCTGCACACCAACAATCTTCTCGGCCATTTCAAGCGCGGTTTTCTCGGCATTCTTTCCATGGTCTGCGGCTTTTACGGGCTGACCATGTTGCCGCTGCCGGAATTCATCGCCATTGGTTATGCCTCGCCGCTGCTCGCGGTCGTTTTTGCCGCCTTCATCCTGCGCGAAAAAGTGCGCGTTTATCGCTGGAGCGCGGTCTTCGTTGGCATGATGGGCGTGCTGGTCATTCTGTGGCCGAAGATGACGCTTTTGAAGGAAGGCGGCTTTGCCGCGGGCGAGGGGCTGGGCGCCATCGCCGTGCTGTGCGGAGCGGCGTTGGGCGGACTGGCGATGATCCAGGTGCGACAGTTGGTGGAAACGGAGAAAACGCCGACGATCGTTCTCTATTTCTCGCTGACTGCAACCCTGCTGTCACTGCTGAGCGTGCCGCTTGGCTGGAGCGCGCTGACGATGACACAGGCCGTGCTGTTGATCACCAGCGGCATCTGCGGCGGCGTTGCGCAAATCTTCCTGACGGAAAGTTACCGCCACGCGGAAGTCTCCGTCATCGCGCCCTTCGAATACAGCTCCATCGTCTTCGGGATCGCCGTCTCCTACATCCTGTTCGGCGACATCCCCACGGCGACCATGCTGATTGGCACCGCGATCGTGATCCTCGCTGGCATCTTCATCATTTTCCGCGAGCATCAACTGGGGTTGGCAAGACGCGCGGCACGCAAGGCCTCGACGCCGCAGGGGTGATCGACATTTGCTTTGGGTGGGCCAGCGCTGGCCGAATTGTCTTTCCGTCATTCCGGCCTTGAGCCGGAATCCATCCGACCCGCGTCTGCGCGGCGAGGAGAGCCTTTTCGGCCCTAGGACTTGGGCTGGCTGGATGCCGGATCAAGTCCGGCATGACGAAGAGCTATGATCGTTATAAACCACAAAAGCAAAAGGCGCCTTCCCGAAGAAAGACGCCAGCGCGCAATCATATCTATCGACCGAGCCTGAGCTGGCCTGAGTGCTTCTCAGCGCTCGCGGAAATCCGCAAAGACTGCCGAGGGACGCGTCACGCGGACCTGCTGCATGGCAGCGCGTGCGGTCATCTGTTCGTTTGCGGCAGCGCCGAAACGGTGGTAGCCCTGACTGGAGCGGGCGCCGAGGCCTGCCAGGCGGAGCGTTTCAAAGCCGGAATGTACCGGACGGAAGCGAGTGGTCATTGCCTTGGTTCCTTTAACCGAATTCCTCCCAAGACATGGTCGCTATATCGCAGCGCAGCATGGATTCGGCAAGCTGGCCAAATGCGCCGCTGTTATGCGTAATCCGCATGGCTTTCTTCATAAATCATTTACATTGAACAGTAATGAGGCAGTCAGCCTTTGGCCACTTTCGCTTGAAAGGCCAATAAATCCTGCCATGCCAATGACTTGCTGGCTGGCGCGTTCAGCAGTTCCTGCGGATGCAGGCTGGCGAGCGCCGGCAGAATCAGGTGGCCGGCTGCGACATCACGCCACTGTCCGCGCATGGTATGGATGGTGCCGGTGCCGCCGAAGAAGAAACGTGCGGTGAAGTTGCCGAGAAGCAACAGGTGTTTCGGCTCCGCAAGCGCAATCTGACGCTCGATGAAGGGGCGGCAGATATCCATTTCGGCCTGAGTCGGCGGGCGGTTGCCAGGTGGCCGCCAGGGAACGACGTTGCCGAGCATGATGGTGCTGCGCTCGAGACCGATGGCCGCGAGCATGCGATCCAGCAGCAGGCCGGCCTTGCCGGCAAAAGGCAGGCCCTCGCGGTCGTCATCGGCGTCAGGCATCGGACCGAGCACCATGATACCGGAGGCGGGATCGCCTTGACTGAAAATCGTATTGCGCGCGCTGTTCTTGAGATTGCAGCCGCTGAAACCCTCGAGCGCGGTTTTTAGCTCCCCAAGCGATCGAGCGCTTTCCGCCGCAAAACGTGCGGCCGCCACGGCCTGCTCGTCCGGCATGGCGACATTCTGCTGAATGGCGGGGGCTGCCGGTGCGCCGCGCGCAGGAGCGCTTCGGCCTGGCGCCTGGCGGTTAGGCGCATCAGCACGGCGATCGGCCGGGCTTTCCACTTGCCGCGCCGATGCGGCCGTATCCTGCCCCGGCATCGACCGGGCAGGGCGGGCGGCGGCAAATTCTGCGAAACGGTCGACCGGGGTCTCTTCCAGCAACCAGTCGACCCCTGCATCTGCATGGAAATGCAGAAGGGCGGCAAGTTCGGCCGGGGAGAGGTCTTGGGCGGCGATCATGGGCGGAAACTACCGCATGTTCCCCGCCCGGGGAACCCGCAAATCACGCTGTCCAGCGCTGAATATCGCCGCTTTCGCCGATCATGGCGAGACCATGGGCAATCGAAAGCAACTCGCCGCCGCTTTCGATCCGGTCGGCATCGAAACGGCGGGTGAAGAGCTCCCGCACCGCCGGCACGAAGGAGGTGCCGCCAGTCAGGAAAACCTTGTCGATCGCATCAGGCGCAACCTGCGTCTTTTCCAGAACCTCGTCGAGCGCTTCTTCGATCTTGCCGAGATCCTCGGCGATCCAGCTGTTGAAATCGCTGCGTTTCACCATCTTGCGTCCGGCCTTGCCGAGTGGTGCAAAGTTGAATTCCGCTTCTTCCGCTGACGACAGCGCCATCTTGGTGGCGGAAATTGCCTGATAGAGCGGGTAGCCCTCGTCATGTTCGACGAGATCGATGAACATTTCCAGCTTTTCCGGCTCCAGCGCCGAGCGCACCAGCGATTTCAGGTCGGTGAACTCCTTCGAGGTCTTGAAGATCGACAGCTGGTTCCAGCGGCCGAAATTCACGTAATAGCCGGAGGGCACGTCCAGCACCTTGTCGAAGCTCTTGAACTTGCTGCCCTTGCCGATCTCAGGCGAGACCAGATTGTCGATCATGCGGAAGTCGAAATGGTCGCCCGCAACACCGACGCCGGAATGGCCGATGGGGGTGGCGGAAAGCTTGCCGGCATGGGTCTCGAAACGGATCAGTGAATAGTCTGTGGTGCCGCCGCCAAAATCCGCCACCAGCACGTTGGCGTCTTTCTTCAGGCTTTGGGCGAAATAATAGGCGGCCGCCACCGGCTCGTAGACATAGTGGATTTCCGGGAAGCCGGCGCGGGTGAGCGCTTCGTTGTAACGGGCAAGAGCGAGCGTCTCGTCGGGGTTGCTGCCGGCGAACCGCACCGGCCGGCCGGCGATGACGGTCGACACATTTTCGGGCCATTCGGCCCCGGCATAGGTCTTCAACTTGCGCAGGAAAACCTCCATCAGATCTTCGAAGCTCTGGCGCTTGGCGAAAATCAGCGTTCCCTGAAACAGCGGCGAGGCCGCGAACGTCTTGATCGACTGCAGGAAACGACAGTCGCCGGCGTTGTCGATGAACTGGCGGATGGCGGCATGGCCCGCCTCCACATGCAGGGCGGCCGCACCGAGGCCGGCATCCTTCATGAAGGACAGCGCGGTGCGCATGCTGTCATCCGTGCCCGCGCTGCTGGTGAAGCGCATGGAGTGGCTTGCGCCGCCGTGGTCGGAAAGAGCCATGACCGTGTTGGTCGTGCCGAAATCGAGGCCGAGAGCCCGCTTTTGCGTCATCGCCATATCCTTGTGTCGATAGAAGAACCCGCCCGGCCCTTGGGCGGCCCGGCGTGAAAATAAGGGATGCTCTTGGCATCCCGATGTCAGAGGAGGGCGGTTGATTGCACAGGGCGAACGGAATGACAAGCGTCGGCGGTCTTTTTTCGATCTACACCGCCTCTGTGCGCGGCGGCCGCAAAGTTACAGCAACCCAAGGGTCATATGGTAAATGGGTTCACAACTCTATTGTGAAAGTGCAAAGTAGTTGCTTGCTATTGCATTAGGGAAGTTCTGTTATAGCGAGTTCTGTAAAAAGAACAGGCAGCGGGATGAAGCCGCTCTCTATTGGATAGAATATTAATTTACCCTTGGCATGTCCCGCCGGGCATGCTGTCTTTGATTGTCAGTTGTTCGTAGTTTTGGAAGTTTGATGCCCCACAGGATCGGTCAAAACACCGCGGAGGACGAAGCGGCGGACCATGCCCCTGCCGTTCAGGGCGACATGGGCGTTTTCTTCCGGCAGTTCATGGCCCTCATGGAGGCCTCCCAGCAGGGTTATGCGCTGTTTGACGGCAGTGATGCGTTGCGGTTCGCCAACAGCGCATTTCGCGTTGCGCTCGGTATCGGGCCGCAGGATTTTCCCAGTTGGGTTGAGCTTATGCGCGCCGGGTTTCGAAACGCGACCGGCACAACCATCGAAACATCGGATTTCGAACTCTGGCTGCGCTCCGCCAAGACGCGGCGCGGCAAGTTGCCGTTTCGCACCATCGAGACCAGTCTCAAGGATGGGCGCTGGACCTTGACGACCGAAACCACGCTGCCGGGCGGCTGGATGCTGTGCGTGGTCACCGATGTGTCCGAACTCGGCGTCGAGTTGCGCGACCTGCGTCAGGAGCGGGACCGGGCCCTGAAATCCGCCTTGAGTGATGAGCTGACCGGCCTCGGCAACCGCCGTTACGCCATGGACACTCTCAACCACCTGCTTGGCCCAAACAAGGCCCAGGCGCTTGCCGTCATCATCATGGACATCGATCACTTCAAGAGTGTCAACGACCGCTTCGGCCATGCCTATGGCGACATGGTGCTGCAAGATTTCGCGGCACGGCTGTCTTCCACCGCCGGCCGGGACGACCTTCTCGGGAGAATCGGTGGCGAAGAGTTTTTGCTGGTACTCAGCGGCTCACGCATGCACAGCGCCGAAACACTGATGCGCGAGCTTCAACTGTCTCTGGCTGATGCCGCGCCGCTGCGCGACATGCCCGATTTTCGCTATAGCTGTTCGGCCGGCATTGCCTATGCCAATCCCGGTGAGCGCGCCAGCGACGTTTTGCGACACGCCGATACGGCACTTTATGAAGCGAAGAACACCGGGCGGAACCGCTACGTGATCTACGGAGCGGCCCCGTGACCGGCCATTGCGGCTCAGCCCCAGTTCGATTTCGCCGCGCCGCCATCCACCCGCAGCATCGTGCCGGTAATGTAGCTCGCGGGAACAGAGCAAAGGAATGCGCCGGCAGCAGCGAATTCGTCCACCGTGCCCAGACGGCCGGCCGGAATGCTCTTGACGGATGCTTCGCGAATGTCCTCCAGGGTCTTGCCCAAGCGCTTGGCGTTGGCGCCATCCAGCTCATCAATGCGGTCGGTGTGGATGCGGCCGGGCAGCAGCAGGTTGGATGTGATGCCGAAGCCCGCCACTTCGGAAGACAGCGTCTTGCTCCAGCCGACGAGCGCGCCGCGCAGCGTATTGGAAAGGGCCAGATTCGGGATCGGCTCGAACACGCCTGAAGAGGCGACGGTGAGGATGCGGCCGAACCCCTGTTCCTTCATCTGCGGCAGCAGCGCGTTGGTGAGCGTGATGACGCGCAGCACCATCGACTGGAAGAAGGTATCGAGCTTGTCCGCCGTCATCTCCTGGGCAAGGCCCGGTGTCGGTCCGCCGGTATTATTGACGAGAATATCGATGCCGCCGAGCTTGTCCTTAACGGCTTGCACCATGGCCTCGACAAAATTGTCATCGCCTAGGTCGCCCCACACCCAGTCGGCTTTGCCCTTGCCGAGCGCATTGATCGCCTTGCAATTCGCCGCCAGCTTTTCACCGCTTCGGCCAACCAGAAGAACGTTGACGCCTTCTTTCGCCAGCGCGGTGGCAATGCCAAGCCCAAGGCCGCGAGAGGAAGCGAGAACGAGGGCCCGTTTGCCGGAAATGCCGAGATTCATGGATTTTGTCCTGTCTTGAGAGTGCTGTATCCGCTGGTTATAGAGCATTTCCGCGAAATGTGGACCATCGTCGCCACCTTACTCAGCTTCGCCGTCTCGCTCGTCGCGGCATGGTTCGCAGAACCGCCGGCTGACGATCGTGTTCACCACGGATGAGGAGTGGGCGGTTCGAGTGTCCTCACCCGTCAGGCTAAGTGGGAGGGAATTTCAAAGGAGCTGTGGCGGTTCTACGACCTTCTGCCAAATACCAAAAGACAGACATGATCACGATGCCGCCGCCCGTCAGAACCAGCGGCGATATGGCTTCGTTGTAAAAGAGCCAGACCCAAACCGGTCCGAGGATGACGTCCAGCATGGAAATTAATCCGGCTTCGCCGGCGTTTATGCGCCGGGACCCTTGCAGCAGAAGTATATAGCCGAGGGCCGTGGTGAAAACGCCGTAAAGCGCACACGCAACGACCTGCGTCGGAGCGGGAAGCTCGAACCGCATCAGCGGCAGCGCGACGCAAAGGCAGATCAGCGCGGCGAGAGCGGTCATCAGAGCGGTATCCATGTCGGGGAAGCGCTTCGCGATGACGATTTGGGTGGCGCATCCTGTGGTCATTACGAAGGCAGTAAAGATGCCTAGCATATCCTGCTGAAATACCGCCGCGCCGACCGAAATCAATACGCCGACGAAAGCGGCGCAGCCGGCAATGGCGAAACGGTAGCTTACCCGATCCCGCAAGGACATAAATGCGATGACGGCCACAATAAAAGGAAGCGTTGCATAGATCGTCATCACGTTGGCGACGGTGGTCAAGCGCAACGACGCGACATAGGTGATCGCAGCGATCGCAGACACTACGCATCCGGCAAGGCCGGGCAAGCCGAATGATGTCAGCGACCGCTGTCTGGTAAGTCTATTCCTGAGCAGAAGAAACGCCCCGAGAGCCAAAAAGGTGAAAGCTGAGCGCCACGCCACCATCGACCACACATCCATATCGGCCATGCGCACGAAAAGCCCTGCCGTGCTCCACAAAACTGCGGAGGCTGCAACAAGATATATGCCACTGGAACGCTCATGTGATAGACTCACGTCGGCACCACTTCGAGGAGGTAAGTATGTATAATCAGTATTGTAGACGATCGGTCTAGTGATGGGTGTTCAATCTGCGACACGCATGCGTCTCATTTCGGAGGGAATGCGCCAGCTGCTTGCTCATGGTTATGAGGGCGTCGGGATCGGCCCGATCCTGAAGGAAGTGGATGTGCCAAAAGGGTCCTTCTACTACTTCTTTGCAAGCAAGGACGACTTCGTGGTGGCGGTCATCGAGGCCTACGAGCGAAAATACGCGCAGATCAGGGAAAGCCTTTTTGCGGATGCCTCGTTACGCGCCTTGCAGCGACTAGCGGTATATTTCGAGACGCTGGAACTCGAGCTAAAACAGGACGGACCTTATGCAGGCTGCCTTTACGGCGTGATTGCCCAGACGGCTGCCGGCCGCAGCGCTCTGGTCCGGGACGCGCTCGCTATTTCATTCAGGCGGTGGGAGACGAGCATCCGCGAACTGCTTGCGCATGCCCAATATGAAGGCGATATTGCCGACGATGAGGATGTTTCGGACCTCTGCGCTTGTATCATCGAGGCCTATGAAGGCGCGCTCATCCGTGTGAAGGCCACGGGCGATGCAGCCGCTTTCACCCGGTTCCGCACTAAGGGCTTACAAAGGCTGATGGCGAACATGCATTAGAGTGGCGGCATCTTGTCTTGAAATAGATGACTGGCCCGCCCTAGCTGAATTCGTGGCAAACTGCACGGCGCTGTCTCACATCGCGTTCGGCACGGCGTCCCGGCATATGCCATCGATGAAGCGAATGGCGCCATCGCCGAGACGATAAATTCCGTCTTGCGGAACGGGGAGCTCCAGCATTTCCCGTTGCGATAGCCCCGCATAGACCCCGCGGATGAGTCGGCCGAACAAACCGTGCGATATGGCTATCGTGGGCCGGTCGATATCGGCAAGCCATGTTCTTGCGCGTCGGCAGGCGTCATCGAAACTCTCGCCGTCAGGCGATCTAAAATACCAATCGAAAGCATCCGAGCCCTCGAGATGGCCGGGATATTCTGCGTCTATTTCGAATTTTGTCATCCCGTCCCAGCAGCCGGTGGTCACCTCCATCAGCCGTGAGTCCTCGATGCCATGGAGCGGCAGCAACCGCTGAACCCTGCTTGCCGTTTCGCGCGTTCTGCCTAGCGGACTTACCCGCAGCTCGAACAAGCGAGTGCCACTGGAAAGCTCGTCACGAAGAATGCAAGCCACCCGGTCAGCCTGTTCAATCCCGAGCCGTGTCAGGGGCGAGTCTTTTTGACCCTGGAATCGACCCAGTGTATTCCAGACGGTCTCGCCATGCCGCAACAGGTAAATAGTCGACACGCGATTCCCCTTTGCGTTGCCATCCGGCCGTAGACAGTCACATGTTTGTTTGCACGGCGCAATCGGCATATCAAGGAGGTGAGCGGCTCCCCTGGCAATTGCGGTGGTTGAATACGCCCCGGACTTCCAAACCCTTGACGATGCAGCGTCTCGTTAATATGCTGGAATGACGTGAACGTAAAAGTAAAATTTATTCGTCAGGTTGTCTGACAATATGGTGGCGCGTGTCCTGATTCGCCGTTATAGACGCTCGACAAAGGCATTTTGCTTTGCGAAGACAGGTGCTGGCTGGTGCAGCGTCGCAGATGGGCTTTCAGTCTGGCGCAGGCGGTGCGATGCGGCAACGGAAAAGACGATAACAACAGCCGGATGGGACCGGCGATCTGAGAGGACACGATGACGGAAGCGATGGAACTGCCCGAACGCGAAGCGATGGAATTCGACGTTGTGATCGTCGGTGCGGGTCCGGCCGGTCTTGCCGCGGCCATCCGGCTGAAGCAGGTGGAGCCGGAGCTTTCGGTCGTCGTGCTGGAAAAAGGCGCGGAAGTCGGCGCGCACATCCTTTCCGGCGCCGTGGTCGATCCCATCGGCATCGACAGGCTGCTGCCAGGCTGGCGCGAAGAGGAGGGGCACCCCTTCAAGACCGAGGTCAAGGACGACCAGTTCCTGTTTCTCGGACCCGCAGGCTCCATCCGCCTGCCGAACTTCATGATGCCGCCGCTTATGAACAATCACGGCAATTACATCGTCTCGCTCGGCCTCGTCTGTCGATGGCTGGCGGAAAAGGCGGAAGGGCTCGGCGTCGAGATCTATCCGGGCTTTGCCGCCACCGAAGTGCTCTATAATGACGAAGGTGCCGTTATCGGCGTCGCCACCGGCGACATGGGCATCGAGAAGAACGGCGAGCCGGGCCCGAACTTCACCCGCGGCATGGAACTGCACGGCAAATATGTGTTGATCGGCGAGGGCGTGCGGGGATCGCTTGCCAAGCAGCTGATCTCCAAATTCGATCTGTCCAGGGACCGCGAGCCGCAAAAGTTCGGCATCGGCATCAAGGAACTCTGGCAGGTCAAGCCAGAGAAACACAAACAGGGGCTCGTGCAGCACTCCTTTGGCTGGCCGCTCGGCTTCAAGACCGGTGGCGGCTCGTTCCTGTATCATCTGGAAGATAACCTCGTCGCCGTCGGCTTCGTGGTGCATCTCAATTACAAGAACCCCTATCTTTATCCTTTCGAGGAATTCCAGCGCTTCAAGACGCATCCGGCGATCCGCGATACGTTCGAGGGCGGCAAGCGCATCTCCTATGGCGCGCGCGCCATCACCGAGGGCGGCTATCAGTCGGTGCCCAAGCTCACCTTCCCGGGTGGCGCGCTGATCGGCTGTTCCGCCGGTTTCGTCAACGTTCCGCGCATCAAGGGCAGCCATAATGCGGTTCTGTCGGGCATGCTGGCGGCGGAAAAGATCGCCGCAGCGATTTCCGCCGGCCGCGCCCACGACGAGGTTGCCGAGATCGAGGCCGAATGGCGCGACGGCGACATCGGCAAGGACCTGAAGCGGGTGAGGAACGTCAAGCCGCTCTGGTCGAAGTTCGGCACGGCCATTGGCGTGGCGCTCGGCGGTCTCGATATGTGGACGAACCAGCTTCTCGGCTTCTCCTTCTTCGGCACGCTGAAGCACGGCAAGACGGATGCCCAGAGCCTCGAGCCCGCTTCCAAGCACAAGCCGATTGCCTATCCGAAGCCGGATGGCGTTCTGACCTTCGACCGCCTGTCCTCCGTCTTCCTCTCCTCCACCAACCATGAGGAAGACCAGCCGGTGCATCTTCAGGTGAAGGACATGGAGTTGCAGAAGCGTTCCGAACACGACGTCTATGCCGGCCCCTCGACGCGCTACTGTCCCGCCGGCGTCTATGAGTGGGTGGAGAAGGATGGCGAGGAAGTTTACGTCATCAACGCCCAGAACTGCGTGCACTGCAAGACCTGCGACATCAAGGATCCCAACCAGAACATCAACTGGGTGCCGCCCCAGGGCGGCGAGGGGCCGGTTTACGCCAATATGTGATGGTGTGAACGAGCGAAAAATCGCGCAACGACTGTTTCGGTGATGTCGTTGCGAGGGTGCAGTCGTCATCGAACCGGGCTGTCGCGTCGGCGCTCGACTCTTATCTGACGTAGGTCGTTTCCGTCATACCGGCCTTGAGCCGGTATCCAGCCAAAGCGTGTCTGCGCGGCGAGATTTGTCTTTTCAGCCCAAGGACTTGGGCTGGCTGGATGCCGGCTCGGGTCCGGCATGACGGAGGTGGTGGAGCGCGCCACGACTATCGAGACATCGATGTCACCCGTGACGCAGCAGCAGCCTCCGCAGCCCGTATCCCCGTCAGTATTTGTGGATTGCTCTTCGATTTCTTACATATAGGATGTTGGGGTGTTGTAGCATCGCCTTGCCCGCGGGTTGCGGGTGGTGAATGCAGGAACGCCTGGAATCTGCGTTTGGTCCTTGGGCAGGCTCGGAAGTGTCTGCGCCGCCCAACGACGGGGAGTGAGAGAATGTCCGGCTTTCAAAGGCTGAAGATCGTGGGAAAGACAGGTTTGTTTGGCAGCGTGGCGGTGCTTGCGCTGGTTGCCTTCACCTTCAGTGGCAGCCCGCTGGCGGCGGCAAGCTGCCGCTCCGATGCGATGGCGGGCATAGACTGGCGTGAGTGCAACAAGCGCCTGCTGATGCTGGGCGGCAGCAATCTCGACTCGGCGATGCTCTACGGCACGGATTTTACCTATACCGATCTGCGCGGTTCATCGCTCAAAGGCACCAATCTGGAAAAGGCCAAGCTGATCCGCACATCCCTTGCCGAAGCGAACCTTCAGGGCGCCAATCTGACCAAGGTTGAAGCCTATCGCAGCGACTTTTCCGCCGCCGATGCCACCAACGCCAAATTCATCAACGCCGAGATGCAGCGTACCAAGTTCGAGAATACCAAGCTCGATGGCACGGACTTCACCAAGGCCGAACTTGGCCGCGCGGATTTCGAAGGGGCCTCACTGAACGGCTCGAAATTTTCCCTGACCAACCTCTCGCGTGCCCGTTTCGAGGGTGCGAAAGTGGGCGGGCCGGTCGATTTTACCAACGCATTCCTGCTGCTGACCCGGATCGAAGGCGTCGATCTCTCCACGGCAACGGGTCTCGAACAAAAGCAGATTGATATCGCCTGCGGTGACGCGAAGACAAAATTGCCGAGCGGGCTGACTGCGCCTGCCTCCTGGCCCTGCGCGGAAGACCCTGACGACGATTGACGCAGTCCGTCGTATAGATTGCCGTTGAACTGCGTCGCGGTACGGATGTGATGCCCTTAGCCCGGCCGGGAGGGCATGACCTGGCAAGGGGATCGGCTGGGGCTTCAAAAGAAGCAGAGCGGTTTCTGCCGCCCTCCCAGCACCAAGCCGGTCCGCCCTGATAGGTGCACGGAAAGCCTAAAAGCCCGACAAAACGATCTTGCCCTTGGCCTTGTTGCTTTCGATCAGCGCATGCGCCCTGATCAGATTTTCCGCGTTGATGGTTCCGAAAACCTCGGTCAGCGTCGTCTTGATCTTGCCGGCATCGACCAGTTCGGCAACGTGGTTGAGCAGCTTGTGCTGTTCGATCATGTCGGGCGTTTCAAATACAGCGCGGGCGAACATCATTTCCCAGTGGATCGAGATGCATTTGCGCTTGAAGGCCATCACGTCGAAGCCGCCGGCCGGATCGTCGATCAGGGCAAAGCGGCCCTGCGGCGCAATGGTCGCCACGCTGTCGGCCGCGTGGATGTCACTATGCGTCGTGGAGAAAACGAAGCCCGGTGCGCCGAGGCCCAGCGCCTCCACCTGCGGCGCTATCGGTTTGCTGTGGTCGACGACGTGATGCGCGCCTAGCTCCTTGACCCACGCGATCGTTTCCGGTCGCGACGCGGTGGCGATGACGGTGAGGTCCGTCAGCGCCCGGAGAAGCTGGACGGCGATCGAACCGACGCCGCCGGCGCCGCCGATGACCAGAACGGCATTGGCCGCACCGGGAACCGGTTCCTTCACCCGCAGCCGGTCGAACAGCGTCTCGTAAGCGGTGATGGCGGTGAGGGGCAGGGCGGCAGCTTCTTCGAAGGTCAGTGATTTCGGCTTTGCACCGACAATGCGCTCGTCGACCAGATGAAATTCGCTGTTGGAGCCGGGACGGTTGATGACGCCGGCGTAAAACACTTCGTCACCCGGTTTGAACAGCGAGACCTTGTCGCCAACGGCCTTCACCACGCCGGCCGCATCGAAGCCAAGCACGCGGGTGGCGCCGTTTTCCGGCGACTGGTTGCGACGGACCTTGGTATCGACGGGGTTCACCGAAACCGCTTTCACTTCAACCAGAATATCGTGCCCTTTCGCGTCCGGCTGGGGCAGCTCGATGTCGATCAGAGCATCGCTGGCGGTGATAGGCTGGCTCGTCTTGTAACCGATGGCGCGCATGAACAGTCTCCTTTGCTTGTTTGCGTGCCTCTTACTTGATACATATGGACATCGATCGCAAGAATGCACATTTTGTGATGATACACACAAAAAGGATACTGTAGATGTCGCGACCACGCGCCAAGCTCACCGGTAACTTTCCCGGCTGCCCGGTGGAATCGGCCTTGAGTTTTCTCGATGGCAAATGGAAAGGCGTGATCCTCTATCACCTCATCAATGAGGGCACGCTGCGCTTCAACGAGCTGCGCCGCCATATTCCGAGCGTCACCCAGCGCATGCTGACCAAGCAGCTGCGCGAGCTGGAAGAGGCCGGCCTGATTTCCCGCACCGTTTTCCCCGTCGTGCCGCCGCGCGTGGATTACGCGCTGACGCCGCTTGGCGAGACGATGCGGCCGGTGATTTCGGCGCTGAAAAGCTGGGGCGATGCACACGTCGTCTGTAAAAACGGCGCGAAATACACCCAGCTTCCGCAGGTGGCGGAGAAGGCGGCCTGAAAGAAATCACGGGTAAAAGCAAGTGCCGTGGACGTCATTTTTCATGGTGCGATGCAACACGGATTTGCCCCGATTGATGCATAATGCTGCGATCTCGATTCGCAGCAGGGACATCAAAGCACATGAGCATGGGTTGGATGGAGGCCGGATTTCTCGGTCTTTTGCAAGGACTTACGGAATTTCTTCCGATTTCTTCAAGCGCGCATCTGAGGATCGCCGGGGAGTTCTTGCCCTCCGGCGCCGATCCCGGAGCCGCCTTCACCGCCATTACCCAGATCGGCACGGAAATGGCCGTGCTGGTTTATTTCTGGTCAGACATCATGCGGATCGCCGCCGCCTGGCTGCGGCAGAACCTGCGCCTCGGTCCTTATGACAAGGCTGATGCCCGGCTAGGCTGGCTGATCATCGTCGGTTCTGTACCGATCGTGTTTCTGGGGCTGTTCTTCAAGGATGCGATCGAACATTCGCTGCGCAACCTTTACATTACCGCGGTGATGCTGATCGTCTTCGGTATCGTCCTTGGCGTGGCCGACAGGATCGGGGAGAAGCGTTATAAATTGAACCAGCTGATCTGGCGCGATGGCATCCTCTTCGGATTCGCGCAGGCCATGGCACTTATCCCGGGTGTCTCCCGCTCGGGCGGCACCATCAGCGCCGGCCTGCTTCTGGGCTACACCCGCGAGGCGGCAGCCCGATATTCCTTCCTGCTCGCCGTTCCCGCCGTCTTCGGCTCCGGCTTCTACCAGCTGTTCAAGAGCATCGGCGAGGACAATCCGGTCGGCTGGGGCCAAACCGGGCTTGCGACCCTCATCGCCTTCATCGTCGGTTACGCCGTGATCGTCGTGTTCCTCAAGCTGGTCTCGACCAAGAGCTACATGCCCTTCGTCTGGTACCGCGTGGTCATTGGCTTTATTTTGCTTGGGCTTTTGGGAACGGGTGTGATTAGCGCAGGTGGGTGAGGGGTGTACTACCGCTGTTAACTCACCTCACTTGCGCCTCAATTTTCAGACCGAGCACGCGTTGTCACAACCGCCAGCATCTGCCATAGGTTTGGCAGATGCTGAGGCGTGAAATGATCAAGACGGTTGAAAACTCGGACCAAATATCCCGATTGGTGTTGAGCGGCTACAAGTCGATAGAACATTGCGATCTCGAGATGGGTCGCCTCAACGTCCTGATAGGTGCAAACGGTGCGGGCAAATCCAATTTCATAGGCTTTTTTCGATTAATAAACCGAATTCTGGATAAGCAGCTCCAAATCTCTGTCGGGCTGGCTGGTGGTCCGGATGCGTTGCTGCACTTTGGTCGAAAGAAGACCGAGGCCTTAAGCGCAGAATTATATTTTGGCCAAAACGGTTATCGTTTCACCCTACAGCCGACGGAAGACAATCGAATGCTGTTTGCCAATGAGGCATTGTGGTGGATTCAGCATGGCGACTGGCGGCCCAAAAGCGGTCACTTTGAGACTTATGTTGAAGAGCAGCAGACAAGGACGGGAATATACAAGTACGTCGTTCCCGCTATGCGAAGCTGGCGTCTTTACCATTTCCACGACACCAGCAGCAGCGCCCTTGTTAAACAAGTACACAACATAAACGACAATTCGTTCTTGCGAGATGATGCAAGGAACCTCGCTGCCTTTCTGCTGAGGCTCCAGCTCAACCATGACGAACACTATCAAAGGATCATAAAGGCAATTCGGCTTGTCGCACCGTTTTTCGGCGATTTTCATCTGCGACCGACTGTTGGCAGCAAAGAGAAAATCCAGCTGGAGTGGACGGAGCGGGGTCAGGACGAGCCCTTTACCGCCAGCGCGCTTTCGGATGGAACGCTCCGCTTCATGTGCCTCGCTACTGTTCTATTGCAGCCCAAAACCCTTATGCCCGCTGCTATCCTGATCGATGAACCCGAACTTGGCTTGCATCCATTTGCCATCAGCGTTCTGGGGGGGCTCATGAAGTCTGCATCGCGGGAGCGGCAGTTGATCGTATCGACGCAGTCAGTTGAGCTTGTCAACGAATTCGATGCCGAAGACCTTATCGTGGTTGATAAACGCGGCGGTGCCTCCACTTTTCGCCGACCAGATACCGCAGCATTAAGCGAATGGTTGGAGGAATATACACTGGGTGATTTGTGGAAGAAGAATTTGCTGGGCGGGAGACCCGGGCGGTGACACGGATCTACATTCTAACGGAAGGACAAACTGAGGAAGCTTTCGTCACCGAATTGCTGACGCCGCATTATTCACTCCGAGGGCTCTACCTAAAGCCGATTATCGTGACGACCAGTCCCGGCCACAGGGGCGGCGTCGTTAGCTATGCCAAAGTCAGGCCTCAAATCGAGAGATTGTGCAAGCAGGATTCAGGCGCGTATATCACCACTATGTTCGATCTTTATGCCCTGCCAAAGGATTTTCCAGGAAAGGAGAAGGCGGACTACAGGCGTTTGGCGAGTGGCCGCGCAAAGGCTGGTTTTCTTGAAAACGAACTGCAGGCTGACGTCGACTGCGACAATTTCATTCCAAATCTGATTGTGCACGAGTTTGAGGCGCTGCTGTTCTCGCGCGTCAGTGCTTTCGAGCAGTGGACCGACGACGATGATGTTTGGACGCCGTTGAAATCACTTCGCGAAGCGTCACATCCCGAAGATATCAACGATGGAATTGAGACCGCACCTTCCAAGCGAATTCTTGCTGTGATGCCCCAATATCAAAAGACTGTTCACGGGCCGCTCATCGCATGCGATATCGGTTTGGATACGATTCGTGGTGAATGTCCGCACTTCCACCAGTGGCTGGAGAAGCTCGAACAGCTTGCTTGAAACTCTGGACGAATAGGCCCGCTCTCGCAAGCGGGCCTTTGTCGTTAGAGCAACGTACCGCTGAGGATAACCAGCGCCACCGAGAAGTAGATGACCAGCCCGCTGACATCCACCAGCGTGGCGACGAAGGGGGCCGAGGCGCTGGCTGGATCGAGCCGCAGCCGCTGCAGCACGAAAGGCAGCATGGAACCGGCGAGCGAACCGAAGGTGACGATGCCGACAAGCGCCGCAAAGACGGTGGCGCCGACGAGCAGCCAGTGTTCGCCGTAGTCGTAGAAGCCGGCCTGCTGCCAGATCGTCAGGCGCAGGAAGCCGATGGCGCCGAGGATGCAACCGAGCGTGAGGCCGGTCGGTATTTCCCGCAGCAGCACCCGCCACCAGTCGGAAAGCTTCAGTTCACCGAGCGCCAGCGCCCGGATGATGAGCGAGGTGGCCTGCGAACCGGAGTTGCCGCCCGACGACATGATGAGCGGAATGAACAGCGTCAGCACCACGGCCTTTTCCAGTTCGCCCTCGAAATGCTGCATGGCGCTTGCCGTCAGCATTTCACCGAGGAACAGGGCCGCAAGCCAGCCGGCGCGCTTGCGGATCATGTCCGGAAAGCCGATCGTCATATAGGGCTTGCCGAGCGCTTCCATACCGCCGAACTTGTGAGCATCTTCCGTGGTGTCGGCGATCATCGTGTCGATCACGTCGTCAACGGTGACGATGCCGAGAATATGCGAGTGGTCGTCAACGACGGGGAGCGCCAGAAGGTCGTGCTTGCGGATGAGCCGGGCCACATCCTCCTGCGACATCAGGGGGCTTGCATAGGCAATGCCTTCCTTCGAGGCGACGGAAAGGATGGAAGCGCCGGGCTCGCCGGTCAGCAGGCGGCGCAGCGTCACGACCGTGGAAAGCGTTCCGTCCTCAGCCAGCACATAGATGGCATAGACCGTTTCACGCGACCGCTCGACGACGCGGATGTGCGAAAGGGTCTGTTCCACCGTCCAGCTGTCGGGAACGCTGACGAATTCCGTGGTCATGATCGAGCCTGCCGTGCGCGGCGGGTAGCCCATCAGGTGCTGGATGGAAAGCGCGGTCGTGCGGTCAAGCCGGGCAAACAGCTTGGCGCGGGGCTCGTCTTCCATGTCCGCCATGACGTCGGCGACGCGGTCGTCGGACATCAGGTTGACGAAACGGGCAGCCTGTTCAAGGGGAATGCCGGCAATGATGGCGGCTGCGTCATGCAGCTCCGGCCGGTCGAGAATGGCGACAGCCTTTGCCTGCGGCATGGCAAGCAGTGCTGCTACGGCTGCGTCGGTATCAAGCGTGTTGAGGTGCTCGACACGTTCTGCGATGGTGGTGGAACCGGCATTTCCGCTGCGGAGAAGACGTGCGGCCTTGCTGGCTCTCTGGGAGAGAGTGTGGAAGTTCATGATTGCTCACCTTTCCGTCGATTCGCCGATTACGGCGAACGCGGTGGTGAGCCGACAGGTGTCGGATCAGTTCCCGTTCGCCGCTTTCGGCAAAGGCAATCGACTACTACTGTCGCTAGACATCCAATGATGCTCCGTTAAAATCCGCACGGTTCCGGCTTGCGGCCTGTGCGTAACGCCGTGTTGCGCCTGAAACGAAAAAGAGTCAAGCGAGCCGATTGTGAAATTTCCGTAAGGTTTCGAGCCGCCGTCGGAAAGGGGATTTCGACCGGTGAAGAACCGGCCTTCAGCCGGCTTTCGCGCGTCGTTCGACGGTGACCGAAACAAGGAAAACGCCAAGCCCGAGAAGGGAGAGGACCGCACCGACATAACCGGTCGAGGCGTAACCGAAACCCATGGCGATGACGAGGCCGCCGAGCCAGGCGCCGAGCGCATTGGCAATGTTGAAGGCGGAATGGTTGGAGGCGGCAGCCAGTGTCTGCGCATCCTGCGCAACATCCATCAGTCGCGTCTGCACGGCCGGGCAGGCGGCAAAACCACAGCCGATCAGGAAGACGCAGAGGCAGAGCATGAATGGATTATCCGCCGTCATGCCGAACACGGTCATGACAAGCACGTTGAAGGCGAGCATGCCGCCGATCGTGCCATTGAGCGAGATATCGGCCAGCCGCGAGCCGACCACATTGCCGACATTCATGCCGATGCCGAACAGCGCCAGCACCATGGAGACGGTGGAAACCGGCATCATCGCAACATCGGTGGTGGTCTTGGCGATATAGCTGAAGACCGAGAACATGCCGCCGAACCCGACGGCAGCGATGGCGAGTGTCAGCCACACCTGAACGCGGCGGAAAGCGCCAAGTTCGCGCCAGACGCTTGCGCCTTCCTCCACTTTGTCGCGCGGCTGGAACAGCCAGAGAAGGGCGACTGTCAGCAGCCCGATGCCGCCGACCAGCATGAAGGCTGCGCGCCAGGACAGGAGCTGGCCAAAGAAGGTTGCAAGCGGGGTGCCCAGCAGCGTGGCAATGGTCAGTCCAAGCATGACGCGGCCAACGGCACGGGCGCGTTTGTGGATCGGTGCCATGGAGGCTGCCACCAGCGCCGCAACGCCAAAATAAGCGCCGTGTGGCAGGCCGGTGATGAAGCGCAGGAGGGTGAAGCTCAGGAAATCCGGCGCGACGGCGCTGAGAATATTGCCTGCCGCAAACAGCCCCATCAGACCCAGCAGCAATGCCCGACGCGTCATGCGCGCGGCCAGAACCGCAATGATGGGCGCGCCGATGACGACGCCCAGCGCATAGGCGGTGATAACGTAACCCGCCTGCGGCACCGTCACGCCATAGGTGGTGGCGACGTCAGGAAGTAAGCCCATGATGGCGAATTCGCCGGTGCCGATGCCGAAACCGCCGGCGGCAAGTGCCAGTTCGATGAGCGCGATGGCGAGAGGCGAAAGCGCGACAGCCGGCTCGGTCGTGTAAACGGCTTCGGTTTCCGCGCCAGGGCGGGCTTCGGACATTGTCGACTGGCTCATGCTGACCTGAGATGGGAGGACCCAACAGAAAAAAGGGCAAGACCGCATGGGAGCGGTCTGCCCTGACTGGAGATGTGCGGTCATGAAAATGACCTTAAGTGACCCCTAACATGAAATGATGCGTTGCGGTAGAGCGATTCTCGGCAAAAGAACATCTTCACGCGATGGTGTTTGGAACCCTATATGATGAGAGACATTTACGCGCGGCTGCATTCCTCAATCGGATTGGAAACATGAAGCTCATTGCAATTTTCAATCGTGACGGCGGCACCTTTCGAACCACTGACATGGATGCCTATTGCAACGACGCGCGCGGGGTCTTTACCCGCGCCGGCCACGAGATCGATTGCCGGCTGGTTTCCGGAAAGGATATCGTCGAGGAGATGGAGCGCGCCGCCGAGGAGCCGGGCATAGAGGGCATCATTGCCGGCGGTGGCGACGGCACGATTTCCGCCGCCGCGGCCATCGCCTGGAAAAACGGCATCGCGCTGGGCATCGTGCCCGCCGGCACCATGAACCTCTTCGCCCGCTCGCTGAAGCTGCCGCTCGACATTCGCCAGGTGCTGGACACGCTGGCGCATGGCGAAATTGCCAATGTCGACATTGCCAGCGCCAATGGCCGGCTCTTCGTCCACCAGTTTTCAGCGGGCCTGCACTCACGCATGGTGCGGTATCGCAACAACCTCGCCTTCGCCTCCCGTCTCGGCAAGATCAAGGCAAGCATCCGTGCGGCCGTCAACGTCATCCTCAATCCACCCGTCTTTGAGGTGCAATATACGGTGAACGGCGAAACGCAGCATCGCAAGGTCTCGGCTATTTCTGTTTCCAACAACGAGTTCGGTCAGAATTCGCTCTTGGTGGCGGATAATGTCTCCGGCGGTCACCTCGGTTTTTATCTCACGGACCCGCTTCGCCCCTCCGGCGTCGCAAAACTCGCCTTCGATATCCTGCGCGGCAAGCTCAAGGACAACGCCGCGGTGACCGCCATGACCGTGACGGACGTGGAGCTTCATTTCCCTAAAAAACGCCACGACGTGCGTTGCGTGATCGATGGCGAATTATTGCCGATGGAACGGGATGTGGCGCTGGAGGTCCATGCGGGTGAGCTGAAGGTGCTGGTGGGCCGGGCGTTTTTCGCATAACGAAACCGCCTGTGAATTGGGCGATCGCCGCTTGTTTCTTCTCCCCGCCGGGGAGAACATGGCCCGAAGGGTCAGATGAGGGGGCAAGCTCTCCGAATATCGCAAACGTCGCCCCCTCATCCGGCGCTACGCGCCACCTTATCCCCGCCGGGGAGAAGAAGTTCGCCGCAACGTCCAGCCAGGCAACTTGTCCCCTAAAAACCTCCGGCCTTGCCAAATCGGAGCCGCGCGGCCATGTTCGGCGGGCGTGACGGCGCAAGCGCCGTTGGCTTTATGGGAGTGCGATCTGTCATGAATGAAATCTCCACGTCTCTCTCCAACCTCGCCGCCATCGATGCCGCCCATCATCTTCATCCCTTCTCCGACATGGGCAAGCTGAATGCGGCCGGCACACGCATCATCGAGCGGGCCGAAGGGGTCTTCATCTATGACAGCACGGGCAAGAAATATCTCGACGCTTTTGCCGGCCTGTGGTGTGTGAATATCGGTTACGGACGCCGCGAGATCGCCGATGTCGTGCAGCGGCAGATGAACGAGCTGCCCTATTACAACGCCTTTTTCGGCACCACCACGCAGCCCGCGACCCTTCTCGCCCAAAAGATCGCCTCTCGCGCCGGGCCGGGCATGAACCATGTGTTCTTTACCAACTCCGGCTCGGAAGCCACCGACACCTGGTTCCGCATGGCGCGGGTCTACTGGAAGGCGCTTGGCCATACCTCGAAGACGAAGGTCATCGCAAGGCGCAACGGCTATCACGGCTCGACGGTGGCGGGCGCGTCTCTCGGCGGCATGACATGGATGCATGAGCAGGGCAACCTGCCGATCGAAGGCATTGCCCATATCGGCCAGCCCTACTGGTATGCCGAAGGTGGGGATCTCTCCCCGGCCGAATTCGGCCTGAAGGTCGCGCGCGAACTGAACGCAAAAATCGATGAGCTGGGCGAGGAGAATGTTGCGGCTTTTGTGGCTGAGCCCATTCAGGGTGCCGGCGGTGTGATCGTGCCGCCGGAGACCTACTGGCCTGAAATCGCCCGCATCTGCAAGGCACGCAACATCCTCCTCGTCTCCGACGAGGTGATATGCGGCTTCGGGCGTCTCGGCTCATGGTTCGGTTATCAGCATTTTGGCGTCGAGCCGGATCTCGCTCCGGTCGCCAAGGGCCTGTCATCAGGTTATCTGCCGATCGGGGGCGTGATCGTGTCGGACCGGGTAGCGCAGGTGATGTTATCAGAGGTCGGTGACTTCAACCACGGCTTCACCTATTCCGGCCATCCCGTCTGCGCCGCCGCGGCGCTGGAAAATCTCCGGATCATCGAGGCTGAGGGACTGGTGGAGCGGGTGCGTGACGATATCGGCCCCTATTTCTCGCAGGGCTGGAAAAGCCTTGAAGACCACGAAGTGGTGGGCGAGGCTGTCAACGTCGGCCTGATGGGCGGCTTGCAGCTAACGACCAACAAGACGACGCGCACGCGTTTCGCCAAGCCGGACGATATTGGAACCGCCGTGCGCAATCATTGTCTGGCAAACGGCCTCGTCATGCGAGCCACGGGTGACCGTATGCTCGCCTCGCCAGCGCTGACGATCAGCCGTTCAGAAGTCGATCAAATCATCGAGACGCTGCGCAAGGCGCTCGACCATCTGCGCGATACGCGAGAGCATTTCTAGGAAAAATGGGCAACGGTTTTCCGTTAAAGAATGCGAAAAACGAATCCAGGAAGGACTAAAATGGCAGGACAGGAACATCATTACACCGTTCAGGTGAAGTGGACCGGCAATGGTGGCAAGGGCACGTCCGGCTATCGCGATTATGAACGCGACTACACCATTTCCGCGTCGGGAAAGTCAGATATTGCGGGCTCCTCCGACCCGGCCTTCCGCGGGGACGCCGCCCGCTGGAACCCCGAAGACCTGCTGGTCGCCTCGCTCTCGGCCTGCCACAAGCTCTGGTACCTGCATTTCTGCTCGGTCAACGGCATCATCGTTGAAGACTACGTCGACCATGCCGAAGGCACGTTGATCATGGAAAAGGATGGCGCCGGGCAGTTCAGCGAAGTGGTGCTGAAACCGGTCATCACCATTTCGAAGGGAGACGCTGCCCGGGCGGACGAACTGCATCACGACGCGCATGATAAATGCTTCATCGCGCGCTCTGTGAATTTTCCGGTGCGGGTGGAGGGCACGGTGAAGCTGGTTTGAGGCTCAGGCCAGTTGCAGACCGAGATGATCGGCCATCGGCTGAAAGTCTCGGTCGTTTTGCAGCAATTTATGTCCGTGCTCGATACAGTAGGTGCCGATGATGAGGTCAGCCGTTTTACGCACGGTTTTCCCAAGGCCGCGAAGTTTTCGGTAATTGGCCGCAGCTTTAACGGCAAGTTCGGGTGTCAGCATCGGCACGAATCCGAAGCGCTTCAGCCGACTATGTATAGCCGCCGCCAGCTTGTCATTCCGCTCTCCCTGCAAGATTTCGAGAAGAATAATGTCGCCGATGATCACGTCGGTAAGATCACCTATATCGTCGAGCGTTGTGGCTTGAGGCGTGGATTTATTCTGAAACCAGTCGATCCAGACCGATGTATCGACAACGATCATTCTGCGGCATCTTGCGATTTGATATCTTCTGCGCTCCAGCCATTGCGCACGTCTTCCAGATCGCCACTCCAGCCGATGCCTCTCAGTTCCTGCAACGCTTTACGCCGCCCGAGATTTTCCACAAGATCGCGCAGAGCCTTCTCAACCGTCGCCTTTTTCGTCGAGAGACCTGTGATTTCCATCGCCTCGGCGATCAAGGCGTCATCAAGTTCGATGTTGGTACGCATGTAGAGGCCCTTGGTGTATCGTTTTTCGAAACAATACACCAAAGGCGCTGCGTTCGATACAGATTTTACTGGAACGCCGTTTCGTAAAAGCTTCTGAGCTTTCGCGAATGCAGCGTTTCCGTCGGCATGGCGGCGAGCTTTTGCACGGCGCGGATGCCGATCTGGAGATGCTGGGCGACCTGCGTGCGGTAGAACTCCGTTGCCATGCCTGGCAGCTTCAATTCGCCATGCAGCGGCTTGTCGGAGACGCAGAGCAGGGTGCCGTAGGGCACGCGGAAGCGGAAGCCGTTGGCGGCGATCGTGGCCGATTCCATATCGAGCGCAATGGCGCGAGACTGCGACAGGCGCTTGACCGGGCCGGCCTGATCGCGAAGCTCCCAGTTGCGGTTGTCGATGGTAGCGACAGTACCGGTGCGCATGATGCGCTTCAGCTCAAAACCCTCGTAGCCGGTAACTTCCGCAACGGCGCCTTCCAGCGCCAGCTGCACTTCGGCGAGAGCCGGGATTGGCACCCAGACCGGCAGGTCGTCGTCGAGAACGTGGTCCTCTCGCACATAGGCGTGGGCCAGAACATAGTCGCCCAACCGCTGGCTGTTGCGCAGTCCGGCGCAATGGCCGACCATCAGCCAGGCATGCGGGCGCAGCACGGCGATGTGGTCGGTGATCGTCTTGGCGTTGGAGGGGCCGACGCCGATATTGACGAGCGTAATGCCGGCATGGCCCTTCTTTTTCAGGTGATAGGCGGGCATCTGCGGCAGGCGGGCGAGCACCGCATCCGTCTCCGGCTTGTCGGAGCCTGCATGGGTGATGATGTTGCCCGGCTCCACAAAGGCCGTGTAACCCTCGCCACCGTTCTTCATCATTTGCCGGGCCCAGGCGGCGAATTCGTCGATATAGAACTGGTAGTTGGTGAACAGCACGAAGTTCTGGAAATGGCTGGCGCTGGTGGCCGTATAATGGCTGAGGCGGGCGAGTGAATAATCGATGCGCTGCGCGGTGAAGGGCGCGAGCGGCGCGGGTTCGCCGGGCACCTGATCATATTCGCCATTGGCAATGAGATCGTCGGTATTGTTGAGGTCGGGCGTATCGAAGAGATCGCGCAGCGGCACATCCGACAACGACGATGCCGCCGCCGCCTCGACATAGGCGCCTTCGCCAAACGCGAAATGCAACGGAATGGGCGTGGCCGATTCCGACACCGTGACCGGAACGCCGTGGTTCTTGATCAAAAGCCCCAGCTGCTCCTTGAGATAATGGCGGAACAGTTCCGGTCGGGTGACGGTCGTCGTGTAGACGCCCGGCGCTGTCACGTGACCATAGGACAGGCGAGAATCGACATGCCCAAATGTCGCGGTTTCGATGCTGACTTGCGGATAGCAGGCGCGATATCGGCCGGTGATCGGCGCACCCTTGGCAAGCGCCGTGAATGAATCGATCAGAAACTTCGTATTGCGCTCATAAAGCGCTGCCAAAGCAGCGACGGCCTCTTTCGGGTCCGTGAATGTCTGCGGCGCGAAAGGCTCGGGGCTGATGAAGGTGAGGGGCGGAATCGTGGGTTTTTCTATTGTCATGGCCCATTATAGGAGGCCAATTTCGACAGGCAAGCGACAGAAATACGAAGAAACCGAAAAGAAACGGAATATGCTGGCGGCGCAGGCGCCGGCGGAAAATTCAGCCGAGCGCGCCGCGCTGCAGGCTCATCAGCAGAACGAAACCGGCGCCTTTTGAAGCCGGACGGGGATCGGCCTTGTAAGCGGCAAGTCCAGCCACGGGACCCAGAAAAAGCGAGGCCACCAGCGCCAGTCTCAGCGCGGAAAAAAGGCCGTTGGAAAAGTTCTTTGTCATTGGCCGTTCCTTACAGGACGACGGGGCAATTTGCCCCCTGAACCGGGTTTTGCTGGCAGGCAATGGCGGCCCCGGCATTGACCCGCTGGAAACTGCGGTTCGGATTGACGACGAGCGAGGCGAAGGACATGGCGAAGATCGCCATGAGAAACGCAAAGATTGCCAGTCGGCTGATAAGCTTTGTCATGTCCATTCCCCTTCATTCGAGTTCATGGACAAAGTTTTGCCATATCGGGACTGAACGAACCCTGAGGCCGCGGTTCATATGGGGTTCAGGGATGTTAACGGCCGATGGCTGGACAAATTGGTGCCGCAATCGAGCGCTGAGCGCGGCAAGCTGCGTCTCTCAGCCCGGAAAAACCAGCGCGGCAAGATGAGCCACGAGGGTCTCGATGGCCTGAGGTTTGCTGACATCGAAAACCGGTACATGATGGTCCAGCGCCGAGGAAAGCATTTCGGTGTTTTCCCTGATCGATCGCTCCATGAACGCTTTCATGATCTGCCGGTCTCTGGGAGCGGCCTCGTCGTATCGCGCTTCAGCACGCATTCGCTGAAGGAGAAACTCAGTGCCAGCATGAAGGAAAACGCCGGTAACCGGGCCCCCGAGCAGGGGTGCGATGAACTCAGGGCGAAGTGCCGCACCTTCGAGGATCGTCGGTGTGCCCGCGTCTAACCTGCTGTCGATCAACGTGCGAATCATCGGCCAGATGTTCTGGTGATGAACCTTGAGAAACCAGTGGATCGAGTCTGCCGATAGCTGACGGTAAAATTCGTCAACCGGGCTCGGAATGCCGGGCCACGGTCGCCCCGGATGCCGCGCCAGGCTGTCCGTGGAGATTGCCTCCCAACCCAGCCTCTCGCTCAATTGTCCAGCGAGCGTGCTTTTCCCGACATGGGAGGTGCCGGCGATCAGAATGGTCGAAAGTGCAGGGGGCATGCGTCGCTCTCATTGGTGGGGGGCGCCACTATGAAAGAGCACATATATGGCTTCGATGCGGCCGAATGCGGGGGCCTGGGGATCGTTCACCGCATGTCACCGGCGGGTGACGCGGTCCGCGGCGGGAGGACATGAGCCCGCCCGCCGCCGTGTTATTACAGCCGCGTCCAAGTCTGCGATTTGCAAAGAACCTTCAGCACGCAGCCCTTCATGCTCAGCGAGCTGCCGGAAACGGTGGCGGAGCCGCTATAAGTCTTGTCGTTGGCGGGATCGGTGATTTCACCCGAATAGCTGTTCCCCTTGCCGGAAAGCTTGCCGATCTGCTTGCCGGCATGTTTGCCGGTCTTCACCGTCACGCAAAAGGCGCTGCCGCATGGCCCTATCGCCGCCGTCTCACCGCTGGCCGTTTTCCAGTTGCCTTCGATGGCTTCTGCAGCCGAGGCAAGATTGCTTCCCATCAGCAGGGCAGCGGCAATGATCATCACACGCTTCATAAAGACTCCTCCCGTCACGTCGCGCTGTTCCTTGCCCGCCTCATCCTCCGCGGGCTGGGCGGATAGTATTTGACGTTCACGTAAAAGGAAACAGAAATCTGTCGCTTCGTCCCGGCGTTCGCAGCGGTTTCCGGCAAATGGAAGAGGGCAACTGGATTTCGTTGTTTTGATCGTGGTGAAGAAAAGGTTTAAATCCAATCGTAAATCTTTCGTAAAAATCGCCGCGAAGTCCTTAATTTCCGCAGCCTGTGATATTTAACAAAACCCCAATTTTACCAATCGTTTGCAGTTTGTTTGCAGCCCATTAATCATGCCTTTTAAGCGGCCGTTGAAGGGCTGGTGGCATAGTGAACTCATCAAAAGCGCAGGGAAAACCTGCCGGCCGCAACGACCGGAAAACCGCAAAAGACGGAAGGTCGAAACGGCAGCCTCAAGAAGAAGGCATTTGGCGAAACAGGCGAGAAGACAGGGATTAAAACAATGGCACGCTTTGACATCAGCGATATCGAAATGGCTGCCGGTGGCGAAACCCGCGCCGACACTCTTTGCAATCTTGGCCTGGTCTATGCGACCGGCCGAGGCTGCAAGGTCGATCTGGTCGCAGCGCATAAGTGGCTCAACATCGCCGCGATCCGCGGATCGGAAAGAGCCGCTTCCCTGCGTGCGGACCTTGCCCGCAACATGACGAAGGCGGAACTGGCCGAAGCGCTGCGCGCCGCCCGCGACTGGATGACGATGCACTGACTTATCCCTGACACGATTTTCAGATTTCCGGCCGGGTTCCCTCCAGTCCCTGCGGCCGGGCAAACGAAAGTAAACCCGAAGGGGAACGCGGCGAGGGCTTTGAAAAGAGGCTTTTGCGCTGACACATCAAACCGCGACCGGCAGGAACAAGGCCGGCGCGGTTTTCTTATGTCCGGCTGTGTCCGATGCCGAAAAATGATTCGCGGGCAGGGATTTGCGGGAGGATGTTGAATCGTATTCGCATCCCCTGTGATGAGGATGAAACCGCTACGGCAGGCATGACGGGTGCGGTTTTCGAATCGCTTCCTTCTTCCGTCATGCCGGAACTGATCCGGCATCCAGCCACGCCACGTCTGCGGCGTGAAAGGGTCTTTCGCGATCAAGGATTTGATCGCGATGGATTCCGGCCCAAGGCCGGAATGACCGCACTCAATATCACCCCAGCGCCTTCAGAACCTTCGGTAGCGCCTGTTCGAACAGGTCGAGCTTGTCGTCCGGGCCGACGCTGACGCGGATGCAGCGGTTGAGCGGGGCGACGCCCGGCATGCGGATGAAGACGCCGTGGTCCATCAGTCCGTCCACGATGGCGCGGGCAAAGGTGCCGTCGCGGTGGCAATCGATCGTGACGAAATTGGTGGCCGATGGAAGCGGGGAGAGGCCATTATGACGAGCGATCGCGGAAATGCGCTCACGAGCCGCGGCGATTCTGCCAACCACCTCGTGCAGATAGGCCTGATCCTTCAAGGCGGCGAGTGCCCCGGCGACCGAGATGCGGGCCATTCCGAAGTGATTGCGGATCTTGTCGAAGGCTTCCACATTGCCGAGCGTACCGATAGCGTAACCGACGCGCGCGCCGGCAAGACCGTAGGCTTTCGAAAAAGTCCGCATGCGCAAAATGTTCGGCTGGCCGATCAGCGCATCGATGGCGGGCACCGCGCTCGCGGGCGCCGTCTCGCAATAAGCCTCATCCAGAATGAGAAGGCAGGTTTCCGGCAGCGCCCGCGCAAAAGCAATTACGTCGCTTGCATCCCACCAGCTGCCCATCGGGTTGTCGGGATTGGCGAAATAGACGAGCGGGGCATCTTCCTTGTGAACCAGATCGAGAAGCCCGTCGAGGTTCTCGTGATCATCCACGTAGGGCGTGGTGACGAGCTTTCCGCCAAAGCCGTTCACGTGATAATTGAAAGTCGGATAGCCCCCGAGTGAGGTTACAACGGGCGTGCCCGGACCGACGATCAAACGGGCGATTTCCCCAAGCAAGCCATCGACCCCGCCGCCAATGGCAATGTTGCCGCGGGCAACGCCGTGGTGAATGGCAAGCGCTTCCTTCAACTGAAAATTTTCAGGATCGCTGTACATCCAGGTGTCGGCTGCGGCATCCCGCATGGCCAACAGCACGGAAGGGGCAGGACCAAAGCCGCTTTCATTGGCGCCGATCCGCGCCTCCACCTTCAAACCCCGGTTCCGCTCGATGGCCTCGGGACCAACGAAAGGGACGGTGGAGGGAAGCGAGGTGGCAAGTGGCGTGAGGCGAGAAAAGGCTGACATTGGCTTCAGAGTTCCGGTACCTGTGTTAAAACCCGGCTCACAATAGGTGCAAAAAAACCGGACGCAAGGCGCGGCCGGTTCCTGAATGGCTGTTTTGGAACAGTTTTTCCCTCCCTGACCCGTGAGAGAAAAATCATTGGAGGCGCATCAGGCGCTCACACGCTGGTCTCGAAGCTGAGCCGGCGGACGTGGTGGAGAAACTCGGCATCGATCAGCATGTTGAAGCCGATCGTGACCTTTTCCTCCTCACGCCGGATCAATGTGCAGCCGATCTCGTCGCGGATACCGAGGATCTCCAGATAGAAGTTGGTCGGCATCTCCAGATGCGGGCTGACTTCGATTTCCGCACCGTAGAGGGAAATCGTCCGCACCAGGCAGCGAAGCGTTTCGCTGGCGCTGAGGTGATGCCCGATGAAGGTAATCTTGCCGGGACGGTCAATCTGAAATTTCTCGTACATCTCGTCCTGAGGGACGTTCTGACTGATATCCATATGCAAAGCCATGACAACCTCCCGGATTGCCTCTCTCGTGACAATTTTAACGCCGCTTCCTTGCCAGGGCATGAAGAAAACAAGCGCAATTCTCTTCAGTCTGTCCCGAACTCGACCAGCCTCATATAGCAAGCCAACTTGGAGATATTAAAAATGCGCCGGGGCCCATCCGGTTGCAGCACGTGTTGATAATGCGCCACGCTTGCACCGGGCTGATCTCGGTCGTGCGCGGTTGACTGTAGCCGTACTTGGCGTTACGCCTCATCCTGCAATATGGCTTCGCGACGGCTCCTTGAAGCGGGTGGTTCGTGATTGTTCGAGGAGTGGACTGTGACGGGAAGGCTGGTAATCGTCGGGGCGGGGCAGGCCGCTTTCGCGCTGGCGTCGAAGCTTCGGGCGCTGAAGGACGAGCGACCGATCACCATCATCGGCTCCGAGGACGCCTATCCCTATCAGCGGCCGCCGCTTTCCAAAAAATACCTTCTGGGCGAGATGAGCTTTGACCGGCTGATGTTCCGGCCGGAAGGATGGTATTCCGAAAATAACGTCGAAATCCGGCTGTCCACCTGGGTGGAAGAGATCGACCGCGCCGGCAGCACAGTGCGCATGCAGGATGGCAGCACGCTCTCCTACGACAGGTTGGTGCTGGCAACCGGCGCATCGCCCCGTCTCTTGCCTGCCAGCATTGGTGGCGATCTCGAAGGCGTCTTGACCGTCCGCGACAAGCGCGATGCCGACCGGCTGATGGAAGAGATGAAGCCGGGCCGCCGGCTGCTGGTGATCGGCGGCGGTTATATCGGTCTCGAAGCGGCTGCCGTCGCCCGCAAACTCGGCCTAGAGGTAACGCTGATCGAGATGGCTGACCGTATTCTCCAGCGCGTCGCGGCGAAGGATACCGCCGATATCATGCGTGAGATTCATCAGGCGCAGGGCGTATCGATCCGCGAAAAGACCGGCCTCGTGCGCCTTGTCGGCATGGATGGCCGCGTGGCCGCTGCCGAGCTTTCAGACGGTTCGGTGCTTGATGTGGATTTCGTCATCGTCGGCATCGGTGTGACGCCGAACGATCGCCTTGCCCGCGAATCGGGTCTGGATGTCGGCAATGGCATTGTCGTGGACGATTACACCCGCACCTCCGATAGCGCCATCCACGCGGTCGGCGATTGCGCTCTGCTGCCCTGGCGTGGCCAGAACGTGCGTCTCGAATCGGTGCAGAATGCCGTCGACCAGGCCGAGGCCGCCGCCGCTGTTCTGGCCGGCACTGATGCGGCCTATGATCCCAAGCCCTGGTTCTGGTCCGATCAATATGACACGAAGCTGCAAATTGCCGGTTTCAATCTCGGTTACGACGAAACGGTGCTAAGGCAGGGTGCCCGCGAGGGCAGCTGGTCCGTCTGGTACTTCCGCGATGGCCGGTTCGTCGCTGTCGATGCCGTCAACGACGCCAAGGCCTATGTTGCCGGCAAAAAGCTTCTCGATACCGGTGCGGAGCCAGATCGTGCCATCCTGGCGGATCCGTCCGCCGATCTGAAATTGCTGCTCTCCTGAGGAAATCATGCCCGCTGCCGAAAACCGTTTCAAAACCGCCATCCATGCGGGCAAACCGCAAATCGGCCTCTGGCTCGACATGGGCGAGGCTATTACGGCGGAAATCGCTGGAACCGCGGGGTTCGACTGGCTGGTGATCGATGGTGAACATGGACCGAATGACCTGCGCAGCATCATCGAGCAGTTGCGGGCGCTTGCGACGTCTCCTGCCGAGCCTGTCGTGCGGGTGCCTGTAGGCGAAAGCTGGATGATCAAGCAGCTGCTGGATGCCGGCGCCCGCACGCTGCTCGTGCCGATGGTCGATTCGGCGGAGCAGGCGAGGGGCCTTGTCAGCGCCATGCATTACCCGCCGCGGGGCATTCGCGGCATGGGTGCTGCTGTCGCCCGCGCCTCGGCGTTCAACACCATCGCCGATTACGCCGACACCGCTTCCGACAGCGTGTGCCTGCTGGTGCAGGCCGAAACGCGGGCTGCGATCGACGATCTCGATCATATTCTGGCTGTAGAGGGTGTGGACGGCGTCTTCATCGGTCCGGCTGATCTGGCGGCCGATATGGGCTATCTTGGCCGCTTTGACGAGCCGGAAGTGCAGGATGTTATCGAGGCGGCGATCACCAAGATCGTCAAGGCAGGCAAGGCCGCTGGCATCCTCACCTTCAATGAGGCCTATAATCGCCGTTACCTCGAGCTTGGCGCGTCCTTCGTGGCGGTCGGCGCGGATGTCACGGCGTTTTCAAACACTCTTCGGGCTCTATCGGCCCGCTACAAGGGAGGAGCGACACCCGCACCCTCCCGATCCGGTTACTGATCTAGTCGTCGTTGCTGGCGTTCAGCTTTTCCGGCGGGATGCCCTGCTCGCCGGAAGCAAGGTAACCACCATTGATGAGAGCGGCGCGAATGATGCGCTGGATGGCCTCGTCCCTGTCGATGCCGTGATCCCTGGCATAATCCGACAAGGCGGATTCAATATCGTCGCTGAAATGCATGTCTGCCCCCTAGTTCTCAATTGATGCTGTCTGAAATGACAAAGGCAAGGCGGGTGGACCGCCTTGCCTTGTCTTTTGTGTTATCAATAATCAGCGCCAGCGATAAAGGCTGCTGGACGTGTTCTGCTGCGTGCTTGTGCCAACCGCATAACCGATGGCAAAACCGAGTGCGCCGACGATCGTCAGCAGCGAGGTCGCCGTGCCGGGGTTTTCCTTGACGGCTTCCACGACGTTCTGGCCCTGGGCCTTCACGTTGGATGCAGCCTTGCGAACGCGACCGCGGGCTTCATCCAGAAATTCCGACGCGTCTTCGCTCACGCCTTCGGCGCGGGCGGAAACGGATTTGGAGAGTGAAGCGATCTGCGAGCGGAGCTCGGCAATCTGGTTTTCGATCGTGTCTTCGACAACATTCAGTTTGGTCTGAGTCATTTGAACACCTCTTTTGTTACCGTGGCGAAAACGTATCGGCCTTAAAGAAGTTCCCGAATTGTGCGCAAAGTTTTGCACACGTCGCGGCCGGCTCAAAGGTTTTTCGGGTTCTTGGCGAAAAAGCCTTGCAATCATTTTTTTTACGCAATAATCAGGCCGCACCGGAGAGGTGGCCGAGTGGTCGAAGGCGCTCCCCTGCTAAGGGAGTATACGTCAAAAGCGTATCGTGGGTTCGAATCCCATCCTCTCCGCCATCCTACATCGCGCTCCTTCCGTTTTATCCCATTATATACGGCCACGAACTTTAGACCGCGAGCTTTGTTTGGCTGCCTTCCAGCGGAAGGAATTACGCCATGCGCATCGTCTTATCCCTGCTCGCCGCCGCCATCCTCATAGCTGTCATTGCCTATACCATGACCGGTAATGGCACAGTCGAGCAGCAGCCCTCGCCGCACGCGATCGATCAGGGCGGATAACCCCGTTCATGCCTCTCCGGTGAGGGCGCGCGATTCGGACCGAAAGGCTTTTCAAGGCAGACCTGCGGGAATCGCTGCTCAAAATAGTCATACGAATCATCGCGCTGAGATTCGTGCCGCGCTTGAGCGCCCGACGCGGGCCCATCAGATCGCGCCCCTCCTGAGGAGAAAAACGGTACAGGATCCTTGCCTAACCCCGACGCCGCCGGGTGTCTGCTGTTGCCCCGGATATCCGTCAACTTGCCGTTAACCTCGCTAACTAACGGATTCTCAAGCAATTTCTTAACGTATCGTAAACGTAATGACCGCCCTGGTGGCCGTTGTGTGTTGTTTCCGCAACAAGCCGAAATGAAGCATATACGTAAATGCGCTTTATCGGATGTTGGCGATTGCAAGCGGCGAAACGTTTTGTATTTTCACCACCAGAAGCGAGGCGGTGGATCGTTTGGCTTCTAAGAACACGGGAATGGGGCAGGGAATGCTGTCCTTCGGCGAAAGTACCCAGACCCATTTAAAAACTTTGACTGGAGGTCAACCATGAACATCAAGAGCCTTCTCATCGGCTCCGCTGCGGCTCTCGCAGCAGTTTCCGGCGCTCACGCTGCCGACGCTATCGTCGCTGCTGAGCCTGAGCCCCTGGAATACGTTCGCGTTTGCGACGCTTTCGGCACCGGCTTCTTCTACATCCCCGGCACCGAAACCTGCCTGAAGTTCCAGGGCTACGTTCGTTTCCAGACCGACTTCGGCCGTGACAAGAAGGGCACTTCCGACTGGAACACCTTCACGCGCGCTCAGTTCGAAGTTGACACCCGCACCGACACCGAGCTCGGCGCTCTGCGTGGCTTCATCGGCTTCCGTGGCAACGCTGACAACGGCTCTGCTTCTGGTTCCAGCGTTTTTGTTGACCAGGCTTTCATCGAACTCGGCGGCCTGAAGGTCGGTAAGTTCTACAACTGGTGGGACGATGGTCTCTCTGGCGAAACCGACGTTCTCGCGAACAACACCCTGTTCAATTCCATTCGTTACACCTACGACGCTGGTTCGTTCTGGGTTGGCGTTTCGGTTGACGAACTCGAAGGCTCCAACGCTGGTATCTTCCGCGTAGACGAATTCGGTTTTGCTACCCAGGAGCCTGACAACAACGTTGGCGTTTCTGCTGGTATCGGTGCAAAGCTCGGCGGCGCTTCGCTGCAGTTCATCGGTGGTTATGACACCGACCAGGAAGAAGGCGCTCTGCGTCTGATCGCAACTGCCGACCTCGGCCCGGGCACGCTCGGCCTGGCTGGTGTTTGGGCTTCCGGCGGCAACGCTTACTACAACCAGTCTGAATGGGCTGTTGCAGCTGAGTACGCCATCAAGGCTACCGATCGTCTGACGATCACCCCCGGCGCTCAGTGGTTCGGCAACGTTGCTGACGGCGTAAACGCTTCCGGTCTCGGCACCGCGATCTCCGGCGGCACGATCCGTCGCGGCGACGACTTCTCGAACCGCGATGCATGGCAGGCTGGTCTGACGGTTGACTACAAGATCACCGAAGGCCTCTCCGCTAAGATCGCTGCTAACTACTTCGACGAAGACGAGCGTGACGACTCCTGGAACGGTTTCGTTCGCCTGCAGCGTTCGTTCTAATCTGATCTGACTTTGTCAGTGATGGAAACCCCGGCAGAAATGCCGGGGTTTTTTGTTGTCGAGAATTGTGGTTGCAGAGGGATCGTCGTTTCGATGGACGAAGCGGCGATTCGTCTGTTGCCGTAGAGCGCTATCGAATCACCGCACACCCTGCCTTCAAGAGGCGTTCTCGCGGCGCACAATGTGGCGAGCTGGACAAGCGGGTGAAAATCCGAACGACGTTGGTCGGTGGAGCCGCGACCGCAGCCTGCGCGCTAAGTTATTGAAGGAAAATGAGAATTAACGATCTATTAAGAATTGCGGTCGTTCGTTAGATTTGTAGCTATTTCGCAACAATGCAAAACTAAGGACACCTTAGTGTCTTCCTTTCGTCACGTTTGAGATTGCCGATTCAGCGGGTTTTCGCTCTAATCACCTCCATAAGCGGCACACACTAATTTGTGTCTCCCACCCGCTGCTTAGCTCATTAAGCGTTTGACTGGAGGTCAACCATGAACATCAAGAGCCTTCTCATCGGCTCCGCTGCAGCTCTCGCAGCAGTATCTGGCGCTCACGCTGCCGACGCTATCGTCGCTGCTGAGCCTGAGCCCCTGGAATACGTTCGCGTTTGCGACGCTTTCGGCACCGGCTTCTTCTACATCCCCGGCACCGAAACCTGCCTGAAGTTCGGCGGTTACATCCGTTTCCAGACCGACTTCGGCCGTGATGCCAAGGGTACGTCTGACTGGAACTCCTTCACGCGCGCTCAGTTTGAAGTTGACACCCGCACCGACACCGAGCTCGGCGCTCTGCGTGGCTTCATCGGCTTCCGTGGCAACGCTGACAACGGCTCTGCTTCTGGTTCCAGCGTTTTCGTTGACCAGGCGTTCATCGAACTCGGCGGCCTGAAGGTCGGTAACATGTACACCTGGTGGGATGACGATCTCTCCGGCGAAACGGACGTCCTGTCTTCGAACACGACCCGCGGCAACGCTATCCGTTACACCTACGACGCTGGTTCCTTCTACGCAGGCCTGAGCGTTGAAGAGCTTGACTCCACCCGCGACGTGACCTCGAACATCGGCGTTGTCAAGGGCGGCGTTTATGAAGGTCCGAACAATGTTGGCGTCAGCGGCATCATCGGTGCCAAGTTCGGCGCGGTTACTGCCAACCTGCTCGGCTCCTACGATACGGACCAGGAAAATGGCGCGATCCGTGCAATCGTCACGGCTGAAATCGGTCCTGGCACCTTCGGTCTCGCAGGCGTTTGGGCATCCGGCGCGAACTTCTACTACGAAGAGTCTGAATGGGCAGTTGCTGCCGAGTACGCCATCAAGGCTACCGATCGTCTGACGATCACTCCCGGCGCTCAGTATCTCGGCACGATCGATATCGCTCCCGATGGTGATTTCACCGGCAACAACGACGCATGGCGCGCTGGTCTGACGGTTGACTACAAGATCACCGACGGCTTCGCTGCCAAGGTTGCTGCGAACTACCAGGACGTCGACGGTCCGACCGGCGACAGCTGGACCGGTTTCGTTCGCCTTCAGCGTTCGTTCTAATCTGATCTGACTTTGTCAGTGATGGAAACCCCGGCAGAAATGCCGGGGTTTTTCGTTTGATGCCCTCGGCGATGAGAAGCGCTTTCCACGCAAAAGCCCAAAGCTGCGTCGAGCCGATGCTTGACCGTCTCCGGAGATGAGCGTTAGGCGACTAAAGAGAGCTTTCCGATAGAAGTGCGTCGTGTTTTTTGTGGCTCGGGACCGTGTCAACACAGGGAGATCAAGCGCGTCTGCTGATCCGTCTAAATGGACGTGCTTTATCCCGCCCGCCCATGGCGCAGGTCATCGACGATGTCGGATTGCTGGCCAAGCCTTGTCTTATAGACCTGATAATTCTCCATCACACGCTGCACATAGTTGCGCGTTTCGGGGAAGGGGATGCGCTCGATCCAGTCGACCACGTCATCGATCGGCTTGCCGCGCGGGTCGCCGTAGCGGGCGATCCATTCCGGCACGCGCTTCGGACCTGCATTATAGGCGATGAAGGTGAGGATGTAGGATCCGCCGAAGCTGTCGATCTGTTCGCCGAGATAATGGGCGCCGAGCGTGGCGTTGTAGCCGGCATCGCTCGTCAACATGGCGGGGGTGTAGGGCAAGCCGTGGCGGCCGGCCACGCCCTTGGCGGTGCCGGGCAGCAGTTGCAGCAGGCCGCGCGCATTTGCGGGGGAGACGGCAGCAGGGTTGAAGGCGCTTTCCTGGCGCGCAATGGCATAGGCAAGCGCCTTGCCGGAGGCGGCAATATTGGCGCTGGCGGGAATGACGCCCAGCGGATAGGCAAGGGCGGCCGCATCGATGCCGCGGCTGAAGGCGGTCTTGCCGATTTGCAGCGAAACCTGATGATTGCCGTTACCTTCCGCCCGCGCTGCCAGAATGGCAAGTTCGCCGGGGCTGTCGAGCTGCTCGGCAAGCGAGCGATACAGGCTGTCGGCCCGCCAGGCGTAGCCGGCGGCCTCAAGGCGGTCGATGGCGCGCACGGCTTCGCGGCCGGCAAAGCGTTCCCGGTCGCCGTTGCTTGGGCTTGGATAGGTGACGTTGAGCGTCTTCGTGCCTATCCGCGCCGCAGCCAGCTGGCCATAGAATGTGCCGGGATGAGCCGCCGCTTTGGTGAAGAAGTCCCGCGCATTGCCTGGTCCGCCCGCTTCCGCCGTGCGTCCGAGCCAATAGTAGGCGCGTGATGCCGAGAGCGGCCGGTTCGAGGTCTGCAGCAGCGCATTGAAGTGGCGCGAGGCCGCCGCCGGATCGCGCAACGCTCTGAGCGCATACCAACCGGCATGGAACTCCGCATCGGCAATATCGACAGGGGAGGTGGCGGAATGGTTGGCGACAATGCGGTACGCTTCAGCAAAATCACCGAGATCGGCGACGCCACGCGCAACGATACGTCGCTCGTTCCACCATTCACCGGGATTGACGAGTTTTGCCGTGTCCTTCGGTGCCTGGCGTAAAAGCACGGCAGCTTCAGTGTATTTCTGCTGGTTGCGCAGGTTCTCGATGCGCGCGAAGAGATAGGTAGGGTCATTGCGCCAGGAGGTGTCGACTTTGCCCAGCAAGGCCGTGGCATTCGCGGATCGCTGCAGGACGGCGGCCCAAGCGTTGTAGAGCGACTGCGCCTTGCCGAGGTCGCCGAAACGCTTCGCCTGGCTGATCCGGCTGCGATACATCAGATAGTCCATGCGCGCCTTGTGGTCGGCGGGCGTCAGATAGGTCGGAAACGTGGCAAGCACACGGTCTTCCATGTCCTTGTCCATGCCCTCCATCACCCAAAGCTGGCGGATGAGGGCCTGAGATTCGGAGATTTTGCCAGTTGCAGCAAGCGCCTTGGCAAGCGCCACGCTCCCCTCGGCAGTTTCCGGCCGGCTGTTGCCGAAGGCCGCAAGCACCTGAGAGGCGGGCGGGTCTTCACGGTAGAGCGCTTTTTCGGAATTGGCGCGCAGGGTCGCCGCACCGGGCCAGCCAATGAGTTCTCGCTGGGCCGTGGCAATCTCGGCGGAGGATACATCCCGCTGGCCGGAAACGGCAATTGCCCAGGTCAGGATATGGCGATCAAGACTGCCCGTCGGCATGGCGTTCCGGAGCGCAATCGCGCGCGCAGCATCCCGGCTGGAAAGCGCGTCGAGCCCGGCCTTCAACTGGCTGGTGTCATCCGGGCGGTTGAGCCGGGGTATCGCGCCGGTGACCTCGGGGGAGGCGGGCATGAAGGCCGGCACGGTCGGCGCATTCGGCTTGACATAGGGAAGCGGGGCCGTACCTTCCGGCAGCGGTCCGGCCAGTGCGTTCCACACGGTTGCGGCAAGCCCCGCCGCCATCAATCCCCAGACTGTCTTCTTCATGCCGCTCTTCATCGTGTGACGGATCTGTCGACTTTCCTGTGATATTGCCTCATTGCAGCGGAATTGCCGAATACGGCTGATGTCCCGCCTGGGAATCTTGGGATTTCAGGCTTAATGAAATCTTAATTTCCGCCTTGCAATTCAATCAACTTTTATTCACCGGCCCGCGAGCGGCGTCCCTTTTTAGCCGCAGCTATTCCCATGCGCCGGTCGGGGTCGAAAGCCTGTCACACTTCCGACATTTTAGGGCAAAATACGCTGCCTTAGCGCTTGTCGGCGTCAAGGGCTGGCTCTAATGTGAGCCGGTTTTAACCATCGAATGCGGCCGAAGCATGAACCGGCTCGGCGCCAGGAGCTTTGCATGTTCAAGGGATCAATTCCCGCCCTCATTACCCCGTTCACGGACAATGGCGCTGTGGACGAACAGGCATTTGCCGCCCATGTGGAATGGCAGATCGCCGAAGGCAGCAACGGACTTGTGCCTGTTGGCACAACGGGGGAATCTCCAACCCTCTCCCACGACGAGCACAAACGTGTCGTTGAGCTGTGCATTGAGGTAGCGGCGAAACGGGTTCCGGTTATTGCGGGCGCCGGCTCCAACAATACGGATGAGGCAATCGAGCTTGCCCTGCATGCGCAGGAAGCTGGCGCGGATGCGCTGCTGGTGGTGACGCCCTATTACAACAAGCCGACCCAGAAGGGCCTGTTTGCGCATTTCTCGGCCGTCGCCGAAGCGGTGAAGCTGCCGATCGTGATTTACAACATCCCGCCGCGTTCCGTGGTCGATATGTCGCCGGAAACGATGGGCGCGCTGGTCAAGGCGCATAAGAACATCGTCGGCGTGAAGGACGCGACCGGCAAGCTCGACCGCGTCTCCGAGCAGCGCATTTCCTGCGGCAAGGAGTTCATCCAGCTCTCTGGCGAGGATGGCACGGCGCTCGGATTTAACGCCCACGGCGGCGTCGGCTGCATTTCGGTCACGGCCAATGTCGCGCCACGCCTGTGTTCGGAATTCCAGGCGGCGATGCTGGCAGGGGACTATGCCAAGGCGCTTGATTATCAGGATCGCCTGATGCCTCTGCACAAGGCCATCTTCATGGAGCCGGGTGTCTGCGGCACGAAATACGCGCTTTCGAAGACACGCGGCGGCAATCGCCGGGTGCGTTCGCCTCTGATGAGCACGCTGGAACCGGCGACGGAAGCGGCGATCGACGCGGCGCTGAAGCATGCCGGCCTGATGAACTGAGCCGGGTCTGAAAAGCCTGAGGGTGCGCCATGGTCCGCTTCGCAGCAGAAGCCGTCCGGCGCGCCTTTTCTTTTTGCGGCAGGAATACTAGATAGTGCATGTCTCCGAAACGTGGCCACCGGTTTTGGGACAAAGATAGGCTCGAAAACAACAACGACATCTCGAGAACAGCGCCCGGCATTCCGCCCCGGGCGCAACAAGAAAAACAAGGGATTGAAACATCATGGCCCCCAGAGGCAGCCAGCGCGTGGTGAACAAGATCGTTGCGGAAAACCGCAAGGCCCGTTTCAACTACGAAATCGTCGACACCTATGAGGCAGGACTGGTGCTGACCGGCACCGAGGTCAAGTCGCTGCGCGAAGGCAAGGCGAATATTGCCGAATCCTATGCCTCGGACGAGGGCGATGAAATCTGGCTCATCAATTCCCATCTGCCGGAATATCTGCAGGCCAACCGCTTCAACCATGAGCCGCGCCGCCGCCGGAAATTGCTGCTGAACAAGCGCGAGATCAACCGCCTGCGCGCCGGCATCAATCGCGAAGGCATGACGCTGGTGCCCTTGAAGATCTACTTCAACGACAAGGGCCGCGCAAAGCTGGAACTGGCGCTCGCCAAGGGCAAGAAGTTGCACGACAAGCGCGAGACCGAGAAGGAACGCGACTGGAACCGGCAGAAATCGCGGTTGCTGAAGGGTGGGGCGGCCTAAGTCTCGGCCAGTTTGGCAAGGCGTGCCGCCTCTCGCAGCATGCTCCTGCGTCACGCCGGACTTGATCCGGCGTCCAGTGGCAGCGCGTCAGCGCTGTGAGAAGGGTCCCTTCAGCCTAAGGACTTGGGCTGGATGGATCCCGGCTCAGGCCGGGATGACCGGGTGAATCCAGTCTTGCACTCGCTCAAGCGGCCCGATAGGCCCGCTCCACATGTGCCCGCGTTGCCGAAACGCTGAACCGGCTGACGAGCGCCGCCAGATTGGCGCTGACATCGCTGAGATTATGCGTCGCCGCATTGGTCTCTTCCACCATGGCGGCATTTTTCTGGGTCAGATTGTCCATGCTGTTAATGGCGGCGTTGATTTCCTGGATGCCGACGGACTGTTCCTGCGCCGCTTTTGTCAGCGACACGATATGTTCCTGAATATGGTCAACCTTGTTGCCGATCGTGTTGAGCGACTCGCCTGTCTTGTTGACGAGCGACACGCCCTGCATCACATCGTCGGAGGATTTGGCGATGAGGGTCTTGATTTCCTTGGCGGCGGTGGCTGAGCGTTGCGCGAGTTCGCGCACCTCCTGTGCAACCACGGCAAATCCCTTGCCGGCCTCACCGGCGCGGGCCGCTTCCACGCCTGCGTTCAACGCCAGAAGGTTGGTCTGGAACGAGATTTCGTCGATCACCGAAATGATCTGGGTAATCTTCTGCGAGGATTCCTCGATCGCGCCCATGGCCTTGACGGCATGGGTTACCACATCTCGCGAGCGTGCAGCCTCAATGGCCGAGCTTTCGACGATGGCCTTTGCTTCTTCGGAGCGCTGCGCGGAAAGCTTGGAGATGGTGGTGATCTGCTCAACGGCTGCGGCGGTTTCCTCCAGTGCGGCCGCCTGCTGCTCCGTGCGCCGTGCCATGTCGTCGGTGGCCGAGGTCAGCTCGCGGGTATTGCCGGAAATCTTGTTGGCCTCGTCGACGATCTGCGAAAACGCCTCGGAGAGATTGCCGGCTGCCGCGTTGAAATTGGCGATCAGCCCTTCAAATTGCGGGGCTGTATTTTCGCTGATATTCGCGGTGAGATCGCCATTGGCCAGCTTGTCGAGGGCGTTGTTCAGCAGTGCCAGAACATGCTCCTGCTCCTTCTTCATCTGCGCCTGCTCAGCCTCGACCTTCTGGCGTTCGGCCGCCAGCACGTCAAGGTAAACGGAGATGGAGTAATCCATGTCGAGCAATGCGGCCTTGATGGTGGCGGACAGGGCATCCTTGACCTTTCGGGCCTTCTTCTCCACGAAAAAGCCTTTGAGCTCGGAGTCGATCACCGCCTTGACGATGCCGTCGAGCATCAGCGCATAACCGCCGATATACCAGCGCGGCTCCAGTCCCAGTCTCGCATGGGTGCGACCAATGGCGGTAACGGCATTGGTGTAATCGTCGTTGAAGGTGCCGGATGCAATTCTCTCCCAGTGCTTCAGCTGCATGCCCTTGGCGTGCTGTACATGCGCGTCGCTGGAAAAGAACTTCGCCGTGTCAGGGACGGAACGAGCTTTCACATAAAAGCGATCGAGAGAGGCATCAAGCGAGCCGGTGATGACGGCCTTCATGTCGGAGAGGTTTTGCCGCTCGACATGGCCAAGCCCCAGGAAATTCAGTCTTTCATCAAGTTGTCTGTCAACTTTTGCTTGGCCTGTCATGTCTCGTCATCCTGCTGTGGCACCCCAAATCATGTGTTTGGTGCCTTTGCGTGATTTAGACACGTCTAAAATTAACCAAGATATAATTTCAACTGTCGGTAATTGATCTTTGTTAATTCTGAAGGGATTTTTTACCTTGCCGGTCGCGGCTCAAACAAAAACGCGCCCGTTTCTCAACGGACGCGTTTTTATGAAAAGCAGCTTTCAAGCCGGCGTCAGACCGTTTCCGGGCCTTCCGCGTGACGGACCGGGCGCTCGGCCGGGTCGCGGCCGATTTCTGCCTTCAGCGTCATCAGATCGATAAAGTGGTCAGCTTGGCGACGCAGGTCGTCGGCTATCATGGCTGGCTGCGTGGCCATGGTCGAAACCACGGATACCTTTCGGCCCTTGCGCTGCAGCGCGTCCACCAGCGTGGTGAAATCGCCGTCGCCGGAGAACAGCACCAGATGGTCGACGGTTTCGGACTGTTCCATCGCATCGACTGCCAATTCGATGTCCATGTTGCCCTTGATCTTGCGGCGACCCAGCGCGTCGGTGAATTCCTTCGCCGGCTTCGTCACGACCTTGTAACCATTATAGTCTAGCCAGTCGATCAGCGGGCGGATCGAGGAATACTCCTGATCCTCGATCAAGGCAGTGTAATAATAGGCGCGCAGAAGATATCCACGCTTTTGAAACGCCTTCAGAAGCTTGCGGTAGTCGATATCGAATCCCAGGCTTTTCGATGCAGCATAAAGATTGGCTCCATCTATAAAGAGCGCAATTTTTTCCCGTGGATCGAACATTCCATTCAATTCCTTTTTTTGGAAAGGCCATTATCTGGCTTTTATATCCGGTCGGTAACGCCAAAAAACATGTCGTATCAACGCGCTTTGCGTGCCGCCGTTGCGTTTTAAGTAAGCTACCTTCCCCCTTATTCCAAGACAATTCTTCTGGACATTCTGTCCAACAGGCGCCAAACATGGGGGATAAGGTGCCAGCAGACGCCAAATACAGGAAAAACTTGAATTCCGCGGCCAATGGCTGTATCGGAGGCTGGAAAGCGTCGTCACGAAAAACCATCGGTGTTTTTTGAACAGGCACGAGGCGCAGATTCAATAGGTTAGGGCATAGCCGGTGCATCGCTCCATCTGCACGGCGCTCTGATCCACGACATTACGACCCATAAAGGACAGGCAATGGCCCGCGTCACAGTTGAAGATTGCATTGATAAAGTAGACAACCGTTTCGAACTGGTGCTTCTGGCCAGCCACCGTGCACGCCAGATTTCGCAGGGCTCCTCGATCACGATCGACCGCGACAACGACAAGAACCCCGTCGTCGCCCTGCGCGAAATCGCTGACGAGACTTTGTCGCCTGACGATCTGAAGGAAGATCTCATCCACTCGCTGCAGAAGCATGTGGAAGTGGACGAGCCCGAGCCCGATCCGGTCACGCTTGCAGCCGCATCTGCCGACAGCGAAGACGACGACCAGCCGGAAACCGTTACTTTCGACCAGATGTCGGAAGAAGAACTGCTGGCCGGTATCGAAGGCCTTGTGCCGCCGGAAAAAAATGACGATTATTGATCTGGTTTTATGATGTCTTTGGCAGGCGGTGGTTACCGTCTGTCAATAGTTGCCGTCATAATCTGATCCCTATTGATGCAGCATTGTGCGCCGACCCCTAGGTTGGCGCGCTTTCTTTTTGTGGAATATTGCATGATGCGGCAATACGAACTCGTTGAACGGGTTCAAAAATATAAACCGGATGCGAATGAGGCCCTGCTGAACAAGGCCTATGTTTACGCGATGCAGAAACATGGTCAGCAAAAGCGGGCCAATGGCGACCCCTACATCTCGCATCCGCTGGAAGTTGCCGCGATCCTCACTGAAATGCACCTTGACGAGTCCACGATTGCAGTTGCCCTGCTACACGACACGATCGAGGATACGACCGCCACCCGCGCCGAAATCGACGAGCTTTTCGGTGAGGATATTGGGAGGCTGGTCGAAGGCCTGACCAAGCTCAAGAAGCTCGATCTCGTCACCCGCAAGGCCAAGCAGGCAGAGAACCTGCGCAAGCTGCTGCTTGCCATTTCCGATGACGTTCGTGTTCTCCTGGTCAAGCTGGCCGACCGCCTGCACAATATGCGCACCATGGAATACATGCCGGCGGACAAGCGCAGCCGCATTTCCGAAGAGACGATGGAAATCTATGCGCCGCTCGCTGGCCGCATGGGCATGCAGGACATGCGCGACGAGCTTGAGGACCTGTCCTTCCGTTATCTGAACCCGGAAGCCTACGGGACGGTGACGAAACGACTGCAGGAGCTGGAAACGCGCAACGAAGGCCTGATCAAGAAAATCGAGGACGAGCTGCGCGAACTTCTTGTAGCCAATGGCCTGATCGGCGCTGGCGTCAAGGGCCGGCAGAAGAAGCCGTACTCGGTGTTTCGAAAGATGCAGTCGAAGTCGCTTTCCTTCGAGCAACTGTCCGATGTTTACGGGTTCCGCATCCTCGTTGACGATATACCCTCGTGTTACCGGGCGCTGGGCGTCGTTCACACCCGCTGGCGCGTGGTGCCCGGCCGGTTCAAGGACTACATCTCGACACCGAAGCAGAACGACTATCGCTCTATCCACACCACGATTGTCGGTCCCTCGCGTCAGCGTATCGAGCTGCAGATCCGCACAAAGCGCATGCATGAGATTGCCGAATTCGGCATCGCCGCCCATGCGCTTTACAAGGATGGCGAGAGCGGAGAGGGCGATCTTCTCTCCAAGGAATCGAACGCCTATTCCTGGCTGCGCCACACCATCGAATCGCTCGCAGAGGGCGATAGCCCGGAAGAATTCCTGGAGCATACCAAGCTCGAACTTTTCCAGGATCAGGTCTTCTGCTTTACGCCCAAGGGCAAGCTGATCGCGCTGCCGCGCGGCGCGACCCCGATCGATTTCGCCTATGCGGTTCACACCAATATCGGCGACACCACTGTCGGCGCCAAGATCAACGGCCGGATCATGCCGCTTGTCACGCGACTCAACAACGGTGACGAAGTCGAAATCATCCGCTCGGGCGTGCAGGTGCCGCCCGCCGCTTGGGAAGAGGTGGTGGTGACGGGCAAGGCGCGTTCGGCCATCCGCCGCGCCACCCGCATGGCGATCCGCAAGCAGTACTCCGGCCTCGGCTATCGTATTCTGGAGCGCACCTTCGAGCGTGCCGGCAAGACCTTCTCGCGCGACGCCCTGAAGCCGGTGCTGCATCGTCTGGCGCAGAAGGATGTCGAAGACGCCATCGCCGCTGTCGGCCGCGGCGAAGTCTCCTCGCTCGATGTGCTGCGCGCGGTCTTCCCGGATTATCAGGATGAGCGCGTGACCGTGAAGATGACCGGCGACGATGGCTGGTTCAACATGCGCAGCGCCTCCGGCATGGTCTTCAAGATTCCCGGCAAGTCGCGTTCGGTGCTGGAAGATGACGGTGCGGCTGAAATGCTGGATGGGCCCGATCCATTGCCGATCCGCGGCCTCTCCGGCAATCTCGACGTGCACTTCAGTGCTGCTGGCGCCGTTCCGGGGGACCGCATCGTCGGTATCATGGAAAAAGGCAAGGGTATCACCATCTATCCGATCCAGGCGCCGGCGCTGCAACGCTTCGATGACGAGCCGGAACGCTGGATCGATGTGCGCTGGGACCTTGATGAGGCGAACAAGTCGCGCTTCATGGCGCGGGTGATGATCAATGCGCTCAACGAACCAGGCACGCTCGCCTCAGTCGCGCAGTCGATCGCGACGCTCGACGTCAACATCCGCGGCCTCAACATGGTCCGCATCGGTACTGACTTCTCCGAGCTGGCGCTGGATGTGGAAGTCTGGGATCTCCGGCAGCTGAACCAGCTTCTGTCGCAGTTGAAAGATCTAGACTGCGTGTCAACAGTGACGCGTGCCTTCGATTGAGGCATTTTTGATCCTTCGCAAAAGGCAAAAGGCCGTTGCTATGCGTTAAATGCATGGCAGCGGCCTTTTCCTGTCTCTGGTGGTTAACGCGGGTTTCAACTATCTTCTCCTCAGAAATTGAAGAGACGGAAACGCGGCGAGCCGGTGGATTTACACCGATGAGAAACGCCAGTTCCAAACCGAAAGGACCGAAAATCATGTTTACTCCGCTTCGCAAGATCGCCCGCGCCGTTCGCGGCAAGACCACGCAGGAACGCGAATTCGAATATCTCAGCGCCTCGGTATCGAATGTAGACCTCGAGTTCCGCCAGCGCGAAATCGACCGCGGCCTGTTCCGCCGGTAATGCGCTCAGCGCATGGCAGCTATTTGCCATGCGTATGAGACTAGGAGGGGCATGGCCGTTGGCGCGCTCGCCCCTGTAATCCTGCAAAACTGTGTGAATGCGCGCTACAGGCGGTTGTCCCAAACTGGTTGACCAATACGCCGCAAAAAATCCCGGTTCAGTTCCCCGTCGCAATAGACGACATCAAATGGGGACTGATATCGAAGGCTCGATATTCACTGTATTCGTGACATTCCGCGTCCCGCCATGCCGGACTTGATCCGGCATCCTTCCAGCCCAAAGTCCTTGGGCTGGAAGGAGTCTTCTCGCCGCGCAGACGCACGTCGGCTGGATACCGGCTCAGGGCCGGTATGACGGACGCGGAGAATATACCTGCAAAAGAAATCCCTGCGTCGTCTACGATGCTCTTGGCGCGGCCGGGGCGATGAAATAGACTGCCCTGATGCCGTTTCGCCGCCGTGAACCCGTTGGTTTTTCAGAGAAGATTCGCGACCTGTTCTGGCCGCGAACGGGCTTTTCCCGTTCCCTGCGCTATATGAAGCTGCGCCTGCTGAGGCTTTCCGCTTCACCGCATTCGATTGCGGCCGGCGTCGCCATCGGCATTGCCGTTGCCTGGACACCGTTTCTCGGCGTGCACATCATCATTGCCATGGCGCTCGGCTTCCTCCTGCGCGTCAACCTCGTGGCCGCCGCGCTCGGCACGACGTTCGCCAATCCACTGACATTTCCGTTCATCTGGGCATCCACCTGGGAGCTCGGTCATGTCATTCTCGGGCGAAAGTCGGCAGAGAGCGCCGGGCATGTGGATTTTGTCGCGCTGTTCAGCCACCTCGAATTCCGGCAGATCTGGACGCCGGTGCTGGAACCCATGACAGTCGGCGCGATACTTCCCGCCGCCATCAGCGCCATTGTGGCCTACGTCGCCGTCCATGGCCTCGTCAGCGGTTTCCAGCGGCGCAAAGTGGAAAATCTCGCGCTGCGCGCCGCCAATAAAAATGCTTCCCTGGAGATGTTGAAATGATCATTGGATTAGGCAGCGACCTGATCGATATCCGCCGCGTCGAAAAATCGATCGAGCGCTTTGGCGAGCGTTTCACCCATCGCTGTTTCACCGATATCGAGCGCGCCAAATCCGATGGCCGGAAGAACCGCGCGGCCTCCTACGCCAAGCGTTTTGCCGCCAAGGAAGCCTGCTCCAAGGCGCTCGGCACCGGGCTTGCCAACGGCGTCTTCTGGAGGGACATGGGCGTTGTCAACCTGCCGGGCGGCAAGCCGACGATGATCCTGACCAACGGGGCAGGGGAAAGGCTGGCCGCGATGCTGCCTGCCGGCCACCGGGCCAGCATCCATCTGACCATCACGGACGACTTTCCTTATGCTCAGGCTTTCGTGATTATCGAGGCGCTTCCCGTGAACGACTGAGGCGCTCCCCCGCCATAATGGCGCTCTATTTGCGGGCGTGTGACAGAAGCGCTTCCCTTCGGGCTGGAAAGGTTCTAGAGAAGTCGCAGAAATATGAAAGCGTTGGCGGCCGCGTGACACAGCATCACCCGCCCAAGGCGCGATAAGCAACGGCCCGGGAGCTTCTGAGATCGAAGGAGCCGGGAAACAATCAGGCAGGTCTATAAGTGTCGGAAAAAGCTGAAAAGAAGCAGAACGCCCTCTGGGAGAACGTCAAGGTCATCATTCAGGCGCTGCTGCTGGCGATGGTCATCCGCACCGTGCTGTTTCAGCCCTTCACGATCCCCTCGGGTTCGATGATGCCGACGCTGCTGGTGGGGGACTATCTGTTCGTCAACAAGTTCTCCTACGGCTATTCGAAATATTCGCTGCCTTTTTCGCCCAATCTTTTCTCCGGCCGCATCCTCGAATTCAGCAAGCCGAAGCGCGGCGATGTCGTGGTCTTCCGCCTGCCACCCAATCCTGAAGTGGACTACATCAAGCGCCTGGTCGGCTTACCCGGTGACCGCGTGCAGGTGACGAACGGCGTGCTGTTCATCAATGGCCAGCCGGTGCCGAAGCAGCCCGATGGCACCTTCACGTCCGATTACCGCGCCGATCCCGGCACCAACGTCCCTGTGTTCCGCGAAACGCTCGACAACGGCGTCACCTACGACACGCTGGACCAGTCTCCCGATTCCCGCGGTGACAACACCCGCGAATTCGTGGTTCCTGAAGGCCATTATTTCATGATGGGCGACAACCGCGACAATTCGCTCGACAGCCGTTTCGACGTCGGTTTCGTACCGGAAGAAAACCTGATCGGCCGCGCCAGTGTCATCTTCTTCTCGCTGGGCAACGACACGCCATTCAGCCGCATTTGGGAATGGCCGGCCAACATGCGTTGGGACCGCCTGTTCAAGGTTGTGGGATGAGCAAGACCAAGCCGCTTTCCACGGACGAGATTTCCCGTCTGGAAGCGTTGATCGGATATGAATTTAAGGAAAAGGCCCGGCTGGACCGGGCCCTGACCCATGCCAGTGCCCGCTCTGCCTCTGCCGGGAATTATGAGCGGCTGGAGTTTCTGGGCGATCGCGTTCTCGGTCTCTGTGTTGCCGAACTGCTGTTCTCTCTTTTCCGCAACGCCACCGAGGGCGAATTGTCGGTGCGGCTGAACCAGTTGGTCAGTGCCGAATCCTGCGCGTCGATCGCGGACGAGATGGGCCTCCATAATTTCATCCGCACCGGATCCGATGTCAAAAAACTCACCGGCAAGGCAATGCTCAACGTCCGCGCCGATGTCGTGGAAAGCCTGATCGCGACCATCTATCTGGATGGCGGGCTGGATGCGTCGCGCAAGTTTATCCTGAAATACTGGCAGGGCCGCGCCACAAGCGTGGATGCCGGGCGGCGTGATGCCAAGACCGAACTGCAGGAATGGGCGCACGCAAAGTTTGCGGTTACACCCTCCTACCGGGTTGACGATCGCTCCGGACCGGATCACGATCCCCGCTTTACGGTGACTGTTGAAATTCCCGGCGTGAAGCCTGAAACTGGCGTCGAGCGCTCCAAGCGCGCGGCCGAGCAGGTGGCGGCAACCAGATTGCTGGAACGCGAAGGCGTCTGGCAGAAAAGCCTGAACTGAGCTGGCCGGCGACGGCAGCTGACTATCAAGCGCATGGCGAGCCCTCTGGCCGCATGTTGAATACCTCTGACCTTGAATGGATACCATGACCGATCACGAAAACCCCGCCCCGACGGGCGAAGACAATGCCCTTCCGACCCGCTCCGGCTTCGTTGCCCTCATTGGTCCAACCAATGCCGGCAAGTCGACGCTGGTCAACCGGCTTGTGGGCGCCAAGGTCTCGATCGTCAGCCACAAGGTGCAGACGACGCGTGCGGTCATGCGCGGCATCGCCATTCACGACAACGCCCAGATCGTGTTCATGGACACGCCCGGTATCTTCAAACCGCGCCGCCGGCTGGACCGCGCCATGGTCACCTCCGCCTGGGGCGGCGCGAAGGATGCCGATCTCATCCTGCTGCTGATCGACAGCGAACGCGGGCTGAAGGGCGATGCGGAGACCATTCTCGAAGGTCTGAAGGATGTTCCTCAGAAAAAAATTCTCTGCCTCAACAAGATCGACCAGGTGAAGCGCGAAGATCTTCTCAAGCTTGCTGCCGCGGCCAACGAGACGGTTGCCTTCGACCGCACCTTCATGATCTCGGCGACCAACGGCTCGGGCTGTGAAGACCTGATGAACTATCTCGCCACCGAGTTGCCGGAAGGGCCGTGGTATTATCCGGAAGATCAGATTTCCGACCTGCCGATGCGCCAGCTCGCCGCCGAAATCACCCGCGAGAAGCTCTTTCTGCGCCTGCATCAGGAACTGCCCTACGCTTCGCATGTCGAGACGGAGAAGTGGGAAGAGCGCAAAGACGGCTCGGTGCGCATCGAGCAGGTGATCTATGTCGAGCGCGACAGCCAGAAGAAGATCGCGCTTGGCAAGAACGGCGACGCGATCAAGGCTATCTCCACCGCCTCGCGCAAGGAGCTGTCTGAAATTCTCGAGCAGCCGGTTCACCTCTTCCTGTTCGTGAAAGTGCGCGAGAACTGGGGCGACGATCCCGAGCGTTTCCGCGAGATGGGCCTGGAATTCCCGCGCGGCTGATCCGCGTAGCTGCCTCGTTTCGGTCATTGGTGCCGAAGCGGGGCGGGAAGCTTTGAGAATATCTTCATTCCCTGGTGGGAACTGAATATCCCTGGAACGGGTTGTTCCAAAAACAATTGGGCGCAACCTTTTTCATGATGGATATTCATGTCGCCAAAGAGACCGAACGGCATTTCGACCACGCCCTGTCAGCAATGTCCGCTGCGCGACTTGCCGCATTTCCGGGATTTTTCCCCACCGGAGCTGGATTTCGTCTCCCGTTTCAAGACCGGGGAGCTCGCCGTGGAAAGCGGCTCCGTCATCCTGATGGAAGGCTCCCACAGCGCCCATCTTTATACGGTCCTTGAAGGCTGGGCCTTCCGCTACAAGACCCTGGAAGACGGGCGCAGGCAGATCCTCAATTACGTCATGCCGGGTGATCTCGTCGGTCTGCAGGGAACGGTGATGGGCGAGATGGAGCACTCCGTCGAAGCGCTGTCGCCGGTCACGCTCTGCGTCTTCGAGCGTTCGCGGCTCAACAATCTCTTCACCGATCACCCGACACTTGCCTTTGACCTCACATGGATTGCGGCGAGCGAAGAACGCATGCTCGACAACCACCTGCTGAGCATCGGGCGTCGCACCGCCATTGAGCGCGCCGCCTATCTCATCGCCTTCCTGTATCGAAAGGCAAAGGCCGCAAACCTGCTTCCGGGTGAGACCCCCATTCCCGTCACGCAGCAGCATGTCGCCGATACGCTCGGCCTTTCGATCGTGCACACCAACAAGACGCTGAGAAAGCTGGTTGATCGCGATCTCATCCGCTGGACGGACAAAGGCTGCTTGGTGCTGGACGATGCGGGTTTGAGCCACGTTGCCGGCTGGGAAAACGACGAAAAGCGGCCACGCCCGTTCATCTGATTGTTGTACGACATGTCTTTTTTAAATGACGGTCAGGTCGCAATTTGCGACTGCTGAGGCGATATCTCACGGGAGAATCATTGTTGGAGACCGCGGCGCACGGCCAGGCGGTCTCGTCATTAGGATGAAGAAACTATGGTGCCACAACGGGTTATCATCGTTGAGGATGAATATCTGGTGGCGCTCGATGTTGAAGCGGTTCTCCAGTCCATGGGCGTGGAAACCGTCGTCATCGCGACCACGCTTGCTCAGGCCAAACAGGCAGTCGAAGACAATGGCGCCGATTGCGTGTTGCTCGACGTCAGCCTTTCAGACGGCAAGAGCTATGATTTCGCCCGCAGGCTTGGCAGTCAGGGCATTCCCTTCGGTTTTGTCAGTGGTTACGGCGACACGACCGGTTTTCCGGATGATCTCGTTGAGGCCCCCTTGCTCGGCAAGCCGTTTGGCGAAAACGACGTGATCGATTTTGTCCTCGACCTCGTCAGCGCGCGGGAGAAGGCCGTAAAAGAATAACGTTTCGACGCCAGATCGGGTATGATTGGCTTGAATCAAACCCTTGATCGAAATTCGGACGCGTTTCATGCAGTGGCAGGAAGAGGCAATCATTCTCGGCGTAAAGCGCCATGGCGAGACGAGTGTCATCGCCGAGGTGATGACACCCTCGCGCGGCCGCCATCTGGGCCTCGTCCGCTCCGGCCGCTCCCGTAGCATGCAGCCGGTGCTCCAGGCCGGCAACAGGGTTGATGTGCTCTGGCGCGCCCGCCTTCACGACCATCTGGGTGAATTCCGCATCGAGCCGCTGCAATTGCGCGCAGCACAGCTGATGGAGACGGCAACCGCGGTGTATGGCGTGCAGGCCATGGGGGCGCTCCTGCGGCTTCTGCCCGAGCGCGATCCTCATCCGCATCTTTATCAGGCGCTCGATATCATCCTCGACAATCTGCACGACCCCGTCGATGCCGGCGAACTCTTCGTGCGTTTCGAACTGGCGGTATTGAACGAACTGGGTTTCGGACTTGATCTGACGGAATGTGCGGCAACGGGCCTGCGCACCGACCTCATCTATGTATCGCCGAAAACCGGCCGGGCCGTTTGCCGCACGGCGGGTGCTCCCTATGCGGAGCGGATGTTGTCGCTTCCGGCTTTCTTGAGCGAAGGCCAGTCAAAGGCTGCCGATCCTGAAAGCCTGGCAGCGGCTTTCCGATTGACGGCGCATTTCCTCAATCGCCATGTCTACGATCCGCGTGGTCTCAACGAAAACGCCGCCCGCGACGGTTTCGTGCAGGCGGCGTTGAAGGCCCTGGAGGGCCGGGCGACGCCAGGTAAGGGCGCTGAGGGCAGGGGTATTACGAGCGCCCTCGATAAGGCTCTCTGACGAGAGCATTTCCAGCCATCCCGTGGTCATCGGGATTCTATCTCTTTGTCTGACGCCCTCCCGATGCAAAACCGTTGACACAGTTTTGCTTGAGGTACTTCAGGCGATTGCTGGCCGGGGGGCCGGGCGCTCCTGGATGGGCCAGTGAACGATGGCGGCAAACACACCCATGCCAACGCCCAGCCACCAGACGATATCGTAGCTTCCGAACCGGTCGTAAAGAAAGCCGCCCAGCCAGACGCCGAGGAATGAGCCGAGTTGATGGGTCAGGAAAACGACGCCGCCCAGCATACCGAGATGACGGGTGCCGAACATGATTGCGACCAGCGCATTCGTCGGCGGCACGGTGGAAAGCCACAGAATACCCATGACGGAAGCAAAGAGGATGACCGAAAGCGGCGATTGCGGCAGCAGCAGGAACGCCGTGACGACGACCGAGCGGGCGATATAGATATAGGCCAGCATATAGGGTTTCGAATAACGCTGGGCGATGACGCCGGCGGCGAGCGATCCGATGATGTTGAAGAAGCCGATCAGCGCCATCGCGATGACGGCATAGCGCGGTTCGATACCGATATCGCCGAGATAGGCAGGAAAGTGGGCGGTGATGAAAGCCACCTGGAAACCGCAGACGAAGAAACCTGTGGTAAGCAGCAGATAGCTCTTATGGCCCAGGGCCTCCTTCAGCGCTTCGCCCGCCGTCTGTTGGAACTGCGCCTGCGACTGGCTGCCCGAGGAGGAATTGCCGCGCATGAAAAAGGCGAGCAACGGCACGAGCATCATCATGGCTGCGAGCCAGACGAGACTGTCCGACCAGCCATAGGTGGAAATCAGCCCCTGGCTGATGGGCGCGAACAGAAACATGCCGGCGGATCCGGCTGCCGTGCCGATACCAAAGGCGAAGGACCGCTGCTGCGGCGTGACGTGACGCGCAAAGGCGGAAAGAATGACGCTGAAAGAGCCAGCGGCAATGCCGAGCCCGACCAGCACGCCGCCGCCGAAATGCAGCCAGAAGGGTGAGGTGCCGAAGGACATGCAGATGAGGCCCACCGCATAAAGCACGCCGGAAAGCACGAGCACGCGGCCCGTGCCGTATTTGTCGGCGATCGCGCCGAAAAAGGGCTGGCCAAGGCCCCAGAAGAGGTTCTGCAGCGCCATGGCGAGACCGAAGGTGGAGCGATCCCAACCTGTATCGGCAAGCATCGGGAGCTGGAAGAAACCCATGGCCGAACGCGGTCCGAAGGTCATGACGGCGATCAGCGATCCGGCAGTGATAATGAGCCATGGCATGGTCTGGCGTGTGGCTGGCGACATGAATATTCCCCCAATCGCAGCGCCGCGCCCAAAAAAGAACGGCCATGGCTTGCTGCGGATTCCCTTATGATGGGCCGAATATTATCCTTTGTCAGCCTGCCTCACTAGCAACTTTTCTTGACGGCCATTATTCAGGATATTGATGGGCACGCGGCAGGAGAGGTGACGATGAAGCAGAATATCTATGACGATCCCGTGTTTTTCGAGCGCTACAGTGCCATGCCGCGTTCCGTCGAAGGCCTGCGTCAGGCGGGCGAATGGCACGAACTTCGCGCCATGCTGCCTGACCTGAAAGGCAAATCCATCCTCGATCTCGGTTGCGGTTTCGGCTGGCATTGCCGCTTTGCCGCAGAGCAGGGCGCCCGTCACGTCGTGGGCGTCGATCTCTCCGAAAACATGCTGCGCCGCGCCGCCGAGATCAATGGCGGCCCCGGTATCGAATACCGCCGCACCGCGATTGAAGACATCGATTTTCCGCGAGACAGTTTCGATGTCGTGTTGAGCTCGCTCGCCCTCCATTACGTTCGCGATCTCGACCTTGTATTCGCGAAGGTGTTTGCGGTTCTGAAATCCGGCGGGAGTTTCATATCTTCCATCGAACATCCCGTCTTTACGGCGCTGGAAAAGCAAGACTGGTTCTATGACGACAATGGCAAAATCCTGCACTGGCCGCTCGACCACTATCAGGACGTGGGCGTGCGTCACTCTAACTGGATGGCAGATGGCGTCGTCAAATATCATCGCACGGTGTCAGGGATATTGAACGAGCTTTTGGCCGCCGGTTTCGCTTTGAAGCGGCTGGCTGAACCAAAACCTGATCCGGCGCTGATCGCGCAGCGAGAGGAACTGAAGCACGAAGACCGGCGTCCGATCTTTTTGGTCGCCAGCGCGCAGAAGCCTTAGGGCCCCGGCGCGTTTCCGCCTAACGCCGCTTGAGCGCCCAACCTTCGGGGCGCTCTTCGATGACCCTGGCGACATCGCCAACAGACAGCCGACCTTCGCCGCGCGGCGTCACGTTCCAGCCGAAGAGCGGGCCGGGCACCCGCCGGTCGGCGGACATGCGGATGCGGCCCATAGCCTTCATGGGCGAGGGCACATCGCGGGAGCCGGTCATCTGGTCCTGCGTGGTCATGATGCAGCGGGCGCAGGGCTTGACGAGATCGAAGCGAATGCCGCCGATCTCGATGGCCGCCCAGCGATCCTCAGCCCATGCTTCCTCCGTCTCCAGCACGATATTGGGCCGGAACCGCTCCATGCCGACTGCGTCTTCGCCATTGGCGCGCATATTGTCGTTCAGCGCGGCAAGCGAAGCGGTGGTCGTGACGAGGATCTGGTAACCATCCGCAAAGGTGACAGGTGTTTCGTTGCCGGTCCATTCGATGCTGGCAATGCGTTTTGCGGCATCGTCGAAGAATACAAGCTTCACCTCGCGCCCAAGCCAGGCTGAGAGCCTATCGTTGGTTTCACCATCGGCGATGTTGGCGCTGACGATCGATTTCCACACCGCCACATCCATGCGCTGCCCGGAGGGTCGCGCGAAAATCTCGCCATCCTTCTCGCGCGAAAGGACCATACCGTCGTCCTCATGCCGCGCCACAACCGTGGCGATGGCGGGCAATTCACGCTGGGTAATGAATTGGCCCGATGGGTCCACAAGCATGGCCCGACGGTCGCCTGGCAGGCCCTCGGCCGACACGGTGCTGTCCGAGAGGGAAATGCCGCGCGCGCTTTTCAGCGGATAGATGTTGAGTTCGGTCACACGCATCTCGGGTCTCCTCAAATCTCGTCTAGAAACAGGTCCAGCACCTGCTTCAGGCGCTCGTGACGGGCCTTGGCCATTTCGCGGCCGGTCTCTGTGCGAAAACCATCCGCCAGCTTGAATAGCTTGGTCTCGAAGTGGTCGATGGCAAAGGCGCGGTCGTCAAGCGGCCGTTCCTTCGCCAGCGGATCAACTGGATCGTAAAGCGCCGATCCCATGCGCCCGGCAATGTAAAAGCAGCGCGCGGCACCGATCATGCCAATGGCATCCAGCCGGTCGGCATCCTGAAGGATTTTTGCCTCCAGTGTCTGCGGCTCGATATTGGCGGAAAAGCTGTGGGTGATGATGGCATGCGCGGCGGCATCGATATCTTTCTGCTGCCAGCCGAGGCCTGCCAGAATGCCTGCCGCTTTTTCGGCCGCCAGCCGCGATGCCTGCGCCCGCAACGGCGAGTTCTTCTCCACCGCCACGCAATCGTGCAGCAGCACGCTTGCCGCCAGCACGGTGCCGTCCCCGCCTTCACCGGCATGGATGCGCATGGCGTTGCGGAAGACGCGGTGAATATGGGCAAGATCATGCGAGCCGTCGCCCGCATCGGCGGCATGCGGTATCAGGTCCTGCGCGAGCGCCGCATGGGGCGCGAAAGCCTCCGCCGCGATCATGCCTGCGGCTTCCGGGTGAGGATTTTCTGATAGAACAGACCGATGCCGATCAGCACCGCGCCGAGCCCGATGAAGGAGAGCGCCCGCAGCACACCTTCGAGGTTGCTCATATCGATCAGGAACGCCTTCGCGACCGAGATCAGCACGAAGGCAGCCGATGCCAGACGCAGGCTGCGCGCATTAAAGCGCGAGCCGAGCACCAGCAGCAGCACCCCGATCAGCAGCCAGACCACCGAATAGCTGTAGGTCTCGCCCTGCATAAAACCCTTCCAGTCGGCAATGTTCTCGCCCTGCCAGAAGCGGCGAACCGAAAGCGTGGCCCAGGCGAAGCCGAGCGCTGCGCCCGCCACCGCCAGCATGCTGACATAGGGCGGCGGACGTTTTCCGCGCGCATAATAGGCAAGGCCGCCATAGGCGAGCGCCGGCAGAAGGTAACCGATCAGCAGCAGGTTGAGGAACGGGATGCGGCCGGTATTCTCGCCGGTGAAATAGGGGTTGAGCGTAAAGAAGTGCATGGTCAGCACATTGATGACGGCAATCACGCCGGCAATCATCGAGCCGTAACGGAAGACCGGGCTGGGGCTTTTCAGATCCAGCGTCATCAGCACGCCCGAGAAGCCGATGGTCAGCAGCGTGTAGATCGACTGTTCGCCGAGCGTCGGCACGCTGTTATCGAGCGTGCCGCCATTCATGGCGTGGCGGATGAGGATGGCGACGGCCAGAAGCCCCATGACGCTCGCAATTGCCTGCAGGAAATTCTTGGCACGAACGCCTGGCCAGTCGCGCAGCAGCCATGCCGAGGCGACGGCGAGCAGAGCGGGAATGCCGTAACCCGGCAGCAACGCGTTGAAGACCGGCGTGAGCCCAAGATTTTGCGGCCCGACGATGGTGGGTTCCCAGGCAATGCGGCCGAGAACGGCAACACTTGCGACCGCCATGACCCAGGGCAGCACATCCCATTTGCGGTAACGGCTGGCCAGCACATAGAGGAAGCCGATGACGGACAGCAGCACGGTCGTCGCGAGCCCTTCGGTCAGCGTGTGAAGGCAAAGCGCGAAGGCGGCGAATGAGCCAAGCACGAGAATGTTCAGTGGTTTGCGATAGACCTCGTTGTTCTGCCGGTGCAGCCACTCGGCGCCCGCAAGCAACACCAGTCCAAGGCCGAGGCCATAGGCGGCGTGCAGCCAGTCACGGCCGAGATTGCCGAAAAGGACAAAGCTCGTCGTGCCGATCCAGACCGGGAACAGTGCGATGAGGAACGCCCACAACTTCGCGAAGCTTTGGTCTGCCGGACCTTTTCTTTTGATAAAAGAAAATCCGCACAGCACCAGAATGGCGCCAAATGAAAGGCTCGCGGCGACGTTCGGGCTCGTGCCGATACTCACGGGTGGCAAAGTAACCACGGCGCTCCCATCGAGTAACGGATCGAAGCCGAAAAACCGTTGCCCGAGGAGCCAGATGCCGGTTTGTGCGGTCAGGGCCGCGAAAATTGCCGGCCAGACGGCAAAATGGCGGCTCGCACCGAGTGCAGCGAGCGCGGCAAGGAGTGCTATCATTACGAATGCGGGATGGAGACTCACCCCACCGCTGGAAAGTAGGATGGCGACTGCCGGTAGCGCAGCGGCAAGCGATACGGTGAGACTGATCGCCAGGGACGGCCGCGCAAAAAGGTGTATCAGCCGCATGGCGGTCGTTTCGGCTTTTGCCTCTTCCAGCGCGTAGATTTCGCGGTTGGATTTATCAAACGTGTCTCCCGGCCAAAGCCAGACCGTCCCGGCAATCATGAGGAGCAGGGAAAGAACGACAGGTTCGACATTCACCGTTTCGGAAAAGCCGATATAGCCGAGCGCCCAGAGGCCAAGGCCGGCATTGGCAAGCGAGGGAACCACGGTCCAGCGCTGCCGGCGTGCGGCCGCGGCGGTTGCCAGCCATGAGATCGTCAGGAACACGAACAGCGCCCAGATATTGGGTGTTTCGCTGGAGACCAGCGCAGGCGTCAGCATTGAGCCGAGAAGGCCGAGGCCTGCCAGTGCCTGCCCATGTAGCAGCGAAAGGCCGATGGTGGCGAAAGCGACGAGCCCGAGCAGGATGAAGGCCGTTCCCGACCCGATGTAGCCATAAATGCCATAGGCCGCGTAAAGCACGCCGAACAGCGTCAAGGCTCCCGCTGCGGTAAGAACGCCGGGGATCATGGCGTTGGAATAGGTGGTGGCAATGCCCGGCATCGCCTTGCGGCGGATCGCCTCACCGGCAAGGCCGAGGAAGAGGCCGAAGATGGCGGCAAGGGTCAGCCGCACGGCAGGGCTGAGCAACCCTGCCTCGATGGAATATTTCACAAGGAAGATACCGCCGAGCGCCAGCGCCAGCCCACCGGCCCAGACCGCCCAGCGTGCACCGAGCAGGCTTTCGAAGCTTTCCTTCGCCGCAGGGGTTGAGGCATCTTCCGCAACCGGCAGGGAAACGGTATCGGCAATCGGCTCTGCCTGAGCGTCGTCGCGCGCCACCTCCTGATCCGCCGCAGCCGCGCTGGCGTCTGAGCGCTCGAAAGTGTCTTCGTCCCGGATGGCTGTCGCTTCCGGCGGCGTTTCGCCGTCCGACTGCGCCGTTGGCGCGGCGTTTTCGGTGGTTTCCGCGGTCTTCGCCTGCGTCACATCAGCGGCCGCCACGCCCGCAGCCATCATCCTCTTGAGGCTGTGAACCTCGCGCTCCAGTGACTTGATGCGGCTTGAATTGCGGATACTCGCGACCAGCGTGTAGACGAAGGCCGCGATGAGGGCGAGGATAAACAGCGGGATTTCCAAACGGACTCTCCAATTACGAAGCTGTTTTTAAAGCCGTTTTGGGAAATTTATGCAAGGCCCGGTTGATTGGGGCACAAGCGAGCCGCTCGGTCCTATGCGCCGCTCAAATCAGGAAGCATCCACCAGCCAGCGCCGCGCCACTTCGATATCGGTGAGCCCGAGTTCGTGCCCGTCCTCGAGCGTCTTCACCTCAACCGTTGCGCCACTTGCCGCAAGCCTGCTCTGCAGCACGTTCGCCCCGTCGCGGTATTTGTCGCGTTCTCCCGCTACAAGCAGGAAGCTGCGACCGGAAAGATCGCTCTGTGGCCATGTTTCGAGAACCGGCATCGGGCGGAAGAGCAGGGCGTCGCCGGCAAATTCGGGATAAAGCGCCGCAAAGGCCGCGTAAAAATTGGCGCCGTTGGAATGGCCGATAAAGCGCAGTTTGGAGCGGTCGAGTCCGTAGGATTGAATAGCACCCTCGACGAAGGCCGCAAAGGCCTCCGCTTCCGAGACGATGTCTTTCTGGTCGAAGCTGAAATCCGGGAAGCGTCGGAACCAGCGGGCGACGTCTTCCTCAGTGCTGCGGCCGCGGACGCCTAGAAGTGTCGCCCCCGGTGCCGCGCGGTGCGCAAGCGGCATCAGGCTTGTTTCGCTGCCGCCCGAGCCGTGGAGCAGGATGATCGTGCTGCCGTCGGCCTCGTCGGGTGTGTAGAACCGATGGACAAAGGGCAGGTCGCGATAGATGACACGCTCTTCGCCCGGCATTGCGAATTGCGGCAGGGCAACGCGCACATCCGCCTCGTCCTTCATGAAGAGCGGCGGGATGAACAGCTTTTCACCCAGCGTTTCCAGCGGTTCATCCACCGTCATGCCGGGGCCGTCCGTCGCCATCTCAATGAGCACGCCACCGGGCTCACGAACATAAAGCGAGTGAAAATACTTCCGGTCATGGGCATTGGTGGTGCTGGAATTCAGCGATTTCAGGCCGGTAAGAACCGTATTGAGGTCATCCATGTCTTTCGCGCGGAAAGCAATGTGATCGACCGTGCCGGTGCCCGGTGCGCTGGACCAGAAGCCGGTCGCATCCCGCACATCGATGACGTCGCCGCTGTCGGAGACGAGCCGCCGGATTGCGCCTGCCTGACCCTGCTGCCGGTAACCGAAGTGTTTCTCGAGGAAGGCGACGGTCTCCTCGGGTACTTCGCTGAGCACCGTCGCACCATAAATGCGACGAATGGCGTCCTCGGCGGCGATGTCTTTCGTCACATGCGGCTTTGCGTCCGCGAAGGCATGGGTGCCGACCAGCTTGACGATAATCCCGTCCGGGTCTTTCAGCCGGATGACGGGCGCGCCAAACTCGTCCGCAGGACCTTCCGTGTGAATGCCGAATTTCAGCGCCCGGGTCAGCCAGAATCCGATTGCGGCCGGATCGATCGCCACGGAAATTTCCAGTGTCTGGCCGTAACCGACACGTCCCTGGCCGCCATCTTCCCAGACGAGGAATGTCAGGAGGGAGCCCGGCGAGGCAATCTCGTCGCCATAAAGCAGATGAAGCTGCATGGCATCTTCAAAGCCTGCCGTGCGCTTGGCGAGACGAAGGCCGAGGAAGCCTGCGTAAAAGTCCACATTCGCCTGCACTTTGCGGGTAATCATGGTGATGTGGTGTATGCCCAGTGCCGAAGTCATATTGCGGTCCCGCCGTTTCGCCTGCTGTTTCTGGCCCTATTTGTCGCAACCTGCCCCTGATCCGCAACCCCGGCAAATGAGAACGCTGTGTTCGCGGTGTGAACGATGTTGTTCTTCCTTCGTTGCATGCGCGATGGGCAGGGTGCTGCCTTTTTAAGTCTGGCGTGACTGTTGATGCATATAAAATAAGCATAAAAAAATGTGTCTATTTTGTATGCAATTTTGTCTTGCCTTGCCCGTTGGAATTGGGTCTTATGCAGCCAACTCAACAAAACCATCAGGGGGAACAAATGAATTTATCGCGCAGGTTGCTGACCAAGGCGTTGGCCATGACCGCGATCGGTGTCACCGCCGGTGTTTCGTTGCCGGTTGCCGAGGCGCGCGCGGAAACACCGGTCAAATTCACGCTCGACTGGAAATTCGAGGGCCCGGCCGCCGGTTTTCTGCTGGCGCTCGACAAGGGCTACTTCAAGGCCGAAGGCCTCGATGTCACCATCGACAGCGGCAATGGCTCGGTAGAGGCCATCCCGCGTGTTGCGACCGGCGCTTATCAGATGGGTTTTGGGGATATCAACTCGGTGATCAAGTTCCTCGATGAGGACCCGAGCCAAAAGGTCAAGGCCGTCTATATGGTCTATGAGCGGCCAACTTTCGCCGTTGTCGGCCGCAAGTCGCTCGGCGTCACCGGCGATCCGAAATCGCTGGAAGGCAAGAAGCTCGGCGCGCCGCCGCCCGATGGCGCCTTTGCGCAATGGCCGGCTTTCAAGCAGGTCGCCGGTCTCGATGACAGCAAGATCAAGATCGAATCGATTGGGTTTCCCGTGCGTGAGCCGATGCTCGCCAAAGGCGACGTCGATGCCGTCTTTGGTTTTGCCTTTTCCGTTATCCTCAATCTCAAGAAGCAGGGCATCGGTGACGATGATATCTCGACCATCCTGATGGCCGAACACGGCTTGAATCTTTATGGCAATGCGGTGCTGGTAAACACTGATTTCGCTGAGAAAAACCCTGAGGCCGTCAAGGGCTTCCTGAAGGCGCTGGCCAAAGGTTTCGCCGATTCCGTCAAGACCCCGGAAGAGGGCGTGGCGGCGGTGTTGAAGCGCAACGAAACGCTCGACAGCGCCATCGAACTCGAACGCCTGAACATGGCCAACAGCATGAACATCAAGACGCCCTACGTTGTGGAAAATGGCATGGGTGGTGTCGATCCGGCGCGCCTTGCCGCCTCGCTGGAGACGCTGAAGGTCTCGATGGGCCTGAAGGGCAACGTCAGGGCGGGACAGGTGTTTGACGCAACCTATCTGCCGGCCAAGGAAGCACGCATGCTGCCCTGATGGGTAAAATGAGCGGGTGCTGCAGGTTTCTTCTCCCCGCCGGGGAGAAGTCCGCGGCAGGGGGATGAGGGGGCAAGCTCTCCGTATATCTCTGCGCTTGCCCCCTCATCCGACCCTTCGGGCCACCTTCTCCCCGGCGGGGAGAAGAAACAAACGGCGACGCTTCGGGCGGCCATGGCCCATCATTTAAACTGAAAACGGGAACAGCAATGTCACATCTCGTGGAAATAGACGGCGTTGACATGCGCTATGGCGGGTCGGGCGGAACGCTTGCCGTCTCCGGCTTGAACCTGAAGGTCGCCAAGGGGGAATTTGCCGCCGTGGTCGGCCCGTCCGGTTGCGGCAAGTCGACCCTGATGAAGCTGGTAACGGGGCTGCATATTCCGCAGAAGGGCAATGTCATCGTCGCCGGGCGGCAAGTCACGGAGCCGGTGTCCATCGTCGGCATGGCGTTCCAGAACCCGACCATGCTGCCCTGGCGCACGACGCTTGAGAATATCCTGCTGCCGCTGGAGATCGTGGAAAAACATCGCCATCGCCTGCGCGCCCATAAAGCGGACTATGTCGCGAAGGCCGAACGCCTGCTCGAAATCGTCGGCCTGAAAGGCTTCGGGTCGAAATATCCTTGGCAGCTTTCCGGCGGTATGCAACAGCGCGCCAACCTCTGCCGTGCGCTGATCCACGAACCCGAACTGCTGATGCTGGATGAACCTTTCGGGGCGCTCGATGCCTTCACCCGTGAAGAGCTGTGGTGCGTCATCCGCGATCTGCACGCCGCGCAGCGGGTCACGATCATCCTGGTAACCCATGATCTTCGCGAGGCGACCTTCCTGGCGGACAAGATTTTCGTGATGAGCGCAAGACCCGGTCGCGTGCTTGCCGAACACCGCGTGCCGTTTGCCCGGCCGCGCCAGCTCGATATCATGTACGACAAGGGTTTTAACGACATGGTGCAGGAACTGCATGGCGAAATCGCGCAGGCGAGGGTGGCGGCATGAGTGTGATCGTGGAAAGCACCGTCGCGGCCGAGCCGCCAAAGCCGCTGATCGCCCGGGTCAACTGGGTGAAGGCGGCGCCCTGGCTGTATACGCTGGCGCTGTTTGTCGTATGGGAACTGCTCGTGCATGCGCTGAAGATGCCGCCCACCATTCTGCCCTCGCCGGTAAGGGTGGGGCAGGCGATCGTGCAATATTGGTCGCCGATCTGGAAGAACTCGCTTCAGACGCTTTATACGACCACGCTGGGTTTTGCCATTGCGGTTGCCGCCGGTCTTGCCATCGGCCTGTTCATCGGCTGGTCAAAAACCATCTATGCCGGGCTTTATCCGCTGATGATCGGCTTCAATGCCATCCCCAAGGTGGCACTGGTTCCCATCCTCGTCATCTGGTTCGGCATCGGCACGGTGCCAGCGGTTCTGACCGCTTTCCTGATCTCCTTCTTCCCGATCGTCGTCAACGTCGCGACCGGCCTTGCCACCATCGAACCCGAAACGGAAGACGTGCTGCGCGCGCTTGGCGCAAAGAAGATGGACATCATGCTGAAAGTGGGCATTCCCCGGTCGATGCCTTACTTTTTCGGCTCGCTGAAAATCGCTATCACGCTTGCCTTCGTTGGGTCGGTCGTGTCGGAAACCGTCGCCTCGAATTACGGCCTCGGCAACATGATGAGTTCGGCGCAAAGCCAGTTCAACGTGCCGCTCGTCTTCGCCGGCCTGCTCATGCTCGCGGTCGAAGGCATTGCCATGTATGCGGTCATGGCCTGGCTGGAGAAGCGGATGACCGGCTGGGCCCATCGCTCGACCATGGGGCAGTGATCCCCTTCTTTTCTCCGCCTGGGAAGAGATGCCCCGAAGTGGTAGACGAGGGGGGCGACGGCAGAGATATGCGGAGAGCTTGCCCCCTCAACCCGCTGCCGCGACCTTCTCCCCGGCGGGGAGAAGGCGAAAGGTGCGACCGCTCGGCATTCTTTGGATCACGGAAAGCCGCGAGCCTTGCTAGGGCTTAATGCGCGGCCATTTCTTTCACGATATCCGCACCATCCATCATGAACGGGTAATAGGTTGGCCAATTGGTGACTTCGTCCAGAAGCGCCTTGCGGTCGTTGCCCCAATAGAGATGGTAATGGCCGGCCTTCTTCGGTTCGATCGTGTGGTCGCTAAACTGAATAAACTGCGGCGCGGCCTCATCGCCGGCGGTTTTCTTGAAAATATAACGAACACCGCGATTGCCCTTCTTGTAGGTCAAAATCTCCTGGCCATCGCTGACATACGTGCCCTTGGTCGGTTTTCCTTCCTGATAGAAAGTAACGCTATCGGGCGTGATGACGATTCGGTTCACGTCGGTCTTGTAGCCGATTTCGTAATAGGCGCGGTATTCTGCGGCGGTCTTGTCGCCGTGAGCAGCCTTTTCGGCCATGACGCCGTCCAGCGAGCCGTTGAGCAGATAAGGATAAACCGACTGCCAGTCGCCTTCCCAGTCCGTCAGCGGACGGGGCTTGACCTGTGCATCCTCGAAATAGCCCTGGTAAATCTTCTTTTCAGCATCTGTCATCTGGTGCCCGTGGTCATGTCCATGGTTGTGGGCTGCGGATTTGTCGCCACCGGCGGCAATCGCGGTTGCTGCCATCAACATGGAAGCCAGTGCGGCGGCGCTGACGCGGGTGAGTGTTTTCTGCATTGTTTGCGGCCCTCTCTATCTGTCATGCAAGTTACGTAATAACATTACATATTGATCTATAAAGGCGACGCGGAAGGGATGCAAGCCCAAGTTCGTGATGACGGGCATGAAAAAGCGCGGTGGCCAATCTCGGTACCGCGCTTTTTGATGTCGAAGGTGCTGTGTCAACACGACTTTTACCGGAGGTGCTCTAGGCGGGCTGGGCGCTCACCTCGGCCTTGCGTTCGTCAAATGCCAGCTTCATCGCCTTCGTCACATCGCGCGTCGTTGCGAAGTAGCTGTCACTGCGAACCCAGTAGCGCAATTTCACGGTGGCGCTGTCGGCGCTTACCGAATCAACGAAGGTGACGGGGGCAGGGTCCAGCAGGACGCGGCTTTCCGACCGCACGACATTCATCAGCATATCCTGTGCTTCCGCCAGATCCTGATCGTTCTTCACCGTCAGGCTCAGTTCGTGTCGGCGCGAGGGGAAGCGGCTGTAATTGGTGATCGGCACGTTCCAGAGCGTGGAGTTCGGCGCGAGGCGATAGAGCCCGTCGCTTGTCTTGAGCTCTGTCGCAAACAGTCCGATTTCAATGATTGTGCCCGTTACGGTGCTGGTCTCGATATATTCGCCCACCCGAAAGGGGCGTAGCACGAGCAGCATGATGCCAGCCGCGATGTTTTGCAGCGTGCCCTGAAGCGCCAGACCGATCGCCAGACCGGCAGCACCAAGAGCGGCAAGGATGGACGCCGTCTGCACGCCAAATTGGCCGAGCACCATGACGATGACCAGAATGAGCACGACGTAACGAATGGCACCCGCAAAGAAGCCGGCAAGCGTGGCATCGAAACCGCGAATGCGCGACAGACCCTGAAACGCCCAGCGCTGAAGGAAAGTCGCGGCCAGCCAACCGATGATCAAAAGCAGCAAGGCGCCGATGACCGAGAAGGAATATTGCACCGCCAGTGCGCTCGCCTGTCGGACGGCCGCCTGCGATGCGACGAAAATATCCGTTGCCTGTTGTTCCATAAATTATCCCGTTATTTTCCGCTGTTCATGTTTGGTAACGACTGGCTGGCGGGTGGGTTCCGCCATAAATGTCTGGATCCCGCCGAAGCCTGGCCTCTTGATTGCCAGAAAACTCTAGCTGAGCGGCAGCACGAAGGGTACGTTACCATCGGCATCCGCGCCACGGCCGATTTTCTTGATGGCCGCCACCAGTCGACCTTCCCGCTGAAGCAGCCGGTCGCCGATGGCGATGATGCGGGCGTTCGGCGTCGCATAAGGCGAGACGGCGCGCAAACGTAGCGCAAGGGCCATGTCGTCCTGATCGGGGTAAAGACTGAGGGCGGCGACAACGGCAGCGGCGGGCGAGCGCGAAACGCCCATCCAGCAATGAATAAGCAGCGGTGCCGACTGGTCCCATTGACGGGCAAAATCGATCAGTTTCAGGACATGAGCGTCATCAGGCGCGATCAGATCAGCAGTGCCCTTGAAGGCGATGTCGTTCATGGCAAGTGTCAGGTGCCGTTCTGCCGCAATGACGGCCGGCCGGTGAAAGCTTTGTTCCTTGGCAATCAGCGTCACCATTTCGCGCGCCTTATGCCTGACCGCCATTTCGGCAATACGTCCGAGTGGGGATACGATTATGGCTGTCATTTGGTACCGTTTGTCTTTGCCGATCGCAGCGCCTCGATCGCTTCGAACCGTTCGACGAACAGCCTTTGCGCTTCGGTCGAGGGAAGTGGCGTGATGTCGAACATATCGCGGGTGATGCCGCGCGGCAGGCCGAAGAATTTTTGCGCCTCGGCGACGGAAAAACCGGCAAGCTCGGTCGCCTCGAAGAAAGCTGCGACTGTATCGGCCTTCTTGATGCGGTCCTTCAGTTCGCGCGGAGCATGCGGCGGCAGGCCGAAACGCAGATGCACCGCCGCTTCCAGCCGTTTTTCCACAGTCTTGTATCCGCCGCCGACCACGGATTTGAACGGCGAGATCATATCACCGATGACGTATTCCGGCGCGTCATGGAGGAGGGCCATCTGCATCTCATCGGGTGTCGCGCCGATGCACATCTTGCAGAAAATCGTCTCGACGATAAGGCAATGCTGGGCGACGGAAAAAGCATGGTCACCACGCGTCTGGCCGTTCCAGCGGGCAACGCGCGCCAGGCCGTGGGCGATATCGGTGATTTCGACATCGAGCGGCGAGGGATCGAGCAGATCGAGCCGGCGACCGGACAGCATCCGCTGCCAGGCGCGTGGGCTTTTGATGGGCGGCACGCTCAGTCCTCCGCCCGCGCCGCCGGATCGACCGCTGGAAAGGAGAGGCCGCTCCACGCCGGCAGCGCCACGTTGACCGGCGTTGTCTCTGCCAGAAGCGGGGTTCCGGATGCTTGCGCATCGGCCACGCGGTCAATCCGCACGATGGCCAGCGCCTTGTTGCCACAGACGGTCCCAAGCGCGCCGACCGGCTTTCCGTCCGCGATAATTTGCGTTCCGGTGGCGGGTAGCGCGTCGGCGGCGGAAACGGTGACGACGCGGCGTCGTGCCGTGCCCCGGTGCTTCATGCGGGAGACGACCTCCTGGCCGACAAAGCAGCCCTTCTTGAAGGAAACGCCGTCGTTTACATCCATCAGCACATCATGAGGGAAAGCATCCTGCAGGCTGTAGTCAGCACCGGATTCGGCGATGCCATGGTCAACGCGCAATGCATCGTAAGCCTCAACGTCGCCGGATACCGATGCACCCGGCACGCGGTGAAGATTGATGCCCGCCTTGGCAAAACGACCATCCGCGACACCGGCCTCCGGGGTGGGCTCACCCCAGAAAACGCTCACGCCTTCGGTTGTCTCAGCCTTCAGATCGACCGCTGCGCGCAACTTGTACATGGTGAGGCGGCGCAGCAAAGCGTCCTGCTGGGCAGATTCCGTTTCGAGCAGAAAATCGGGTCCGTCGCGCCAGATCAGGAAATCGAACAGGATCTTGCCCTGCGGTGTCAGAAGCGCTGCTGCACGGGCCTCGCCTTTTGGCAGGGATTCGACATCGGCCGTGATGAGGTTATTCAAAAATTCCTCGGAGCCAGTGCCGGAAACCCGGATCAGGCGGCGGTCGGCAAGAAAGGCGGAAGGCATGGCGTCACCCTGGTTCGTCGAGACAATGCGTCCTTTGCAAGAGCACATGTGCCCAAGAGCACAGATGCCGATGCCGGACGCTCATTCCGCACAGTTAGGATTTTTGGCCGATAACGGCAAGCACTGCGATGCGATCAATCACCCGCGGTGAAAAACTTCCACTTGCCGTCAGGCGAAATGCCGATGCGATAGAAGCTGTAATTGCCATATTCCTGCATGTCAGCGAGATCGCCAGCCGTGATGATGCGCAGAAGCTCGACTTTCTCAGGCGCCGTCAGCGTATTCAGCGCTTTCCCGGCAAAATAAGGGAAAACATAGGCTTCGTCGGGCGTACCCGCATCCACATGCGCATAACCGGTCGACAACAGGTCGATGATGATCGCCAGCACCTCCAGGCCATCGGGATCGCCGGAATAGCTCTTCAACGCCGCAATCGGGTCTTCGGCGTCATTGCCGTCGATGCGGAATTCCTTCTGACCGGCGGCGATAAAAGGCCGAAGCTTTTCGATGTCGCCCGAAGACGCCGCATCGATGATCTGCTGGCGCAGCTTGCGAACCGCCTCGGGCGCCTTGGAAATGTCGTGCTCGATCACAACGGACATTTCAGGGCCGTTATCGGCGGGCTTGGAGGTTTGCGGGTTTGTTTGCCCGGCGGAACGGTCGACCAACGGGTCGGGCAGGGGAATGCCGTCCGAATCGCCCTCAACTTCGTCAGGTTCGGCAGGCTGTGCCTGCTGCGGCTGTTCACCACCCTGCTTTTGAGGTTCGCTTTCGTTCTTCTGCGCCGGCTTCAGCTCCGAGAGGGCGTAAGCACTGCGCGGCAGGCCAAGTGGCCCGGCGGTCAGGGCAAGCACAATGGACAGCAGGGCGGAAGAGCGCAACAGGCTCCTGCTCAGGCAAGACATGATAGACCCCGGCTTTACTGTATGATCCGCTGCGGCGAAAATTCGCCCTGGAGCATGCGCTGGCGCAGCGATTCCAGCATTGCCTCAGCGCCCGCCTCACCGTGAATCCGGATGGTTTCACGCATGGCCAGAGCAATCGCGGCATCGGCGATAATCTCCGGCTCGATGCCGTCAGCCATGCCGTCGGCCCATGCCTCGTTCTGGTGTTCCAGAGCGACCTGCATCTTTTCATGCACGATCATATCGTCGATTTCGTTACGGCTTGTCTGCATTTTTCATCCTCGACAGGGCGGGCAAGTCCTTACCACCCTGTTAACAACACTAGCAGCCTTTTATCAAAACGGCACGGGCTGCGGCGAAAAGAGGTTAATAAACCTTTAATTTCCGAACCTGGACGCGATTTCCTGCGCGAGTGTTGCCCCTTCGTTACGGTAGCTCTCTTCTGCCATGATGGCGGCGCGGGTGCAACTGGTGTGGATGGCCGCAAAAGAGCGATATCCACGGTTGAATGCGGCCGTCATACGTTGGCGTCGTTCGGGTTCGCTGGCGGTGTCCGCAGCCAGCAGGTCGCTCATCGACTTGCGCCAGTCCTCCGGTCCTGAGGAAGGGCACAGGGTTCGCAAATATTGCACCGCCCCCAATATTTCAGACAGCCGTGCCAGCTTGTCGTCATAGGGCGCAGGCTTGGGCGGCGCTGCCTCGACCGCGGGTGGCGGAGAAACGGCCTTGGAGGGCTGCGCCTGCGCAACCTCTCCTTGCCCGATAACAAGCATGGTCAAGAAAAGGGACAGGAAAATGGTTGGCCGCATCAAAATTCTATTCTGCCCCACACATACTCGTGAACTGTCGGCTCGCGACCATCCGGCGTGCCGATACGCCTAGATAATCGCGATTCTGGTTGACTGGCAATCACGCAAGCAGCCGCTCCGCACATTCGACGACGCTTTCCGGCGCCGGCAGGAGGCGGATTTCGGCGAGCGTATACCATCCGGCATCAGCCGCGTCATCGCCGACCGTGACCAGCGGATCGGCATCCGTTTCCACGGTAAAGACGGACAGAAAAAAATGGCTCGTCAGCCTGCCTTCACCATCACGCGATGGAAGGTCATAGGTCGCGAAAAGCTGCGGCCGGCGCGCCACGATGCCGGTCTCCTCGTGCAGTTCGCGCAGGGCCGTCTCGGCCGGGGTTTCCCCCTCTTCGGCCCGCCCACCCGGGAAGGCGAACATGTCTTTCGAGGGCGGGTTGATGCGCCGCACCAGAAGCAGCCGGTCTCCATTCCTGACGATGGCGGAGGAAGCGGCGCGAGGCTTGATACGAAGGGTCATGAATGGTTTCGCTTGTTTCGGCCGTTTCCGGCCTGTCTATAGTGGTATCATGGCTCGAAAAATCGATTCAGGTATTCGCGCCAATCGTTATAGTCTTGTGCATGCAAAAGACGGTGGAATGAAGGTCTATCTTATCTACGTTCTGGCGGCTCTTGCCGAAATCGCCGGCTGCTTTTCCTTCTGGGCATGGCTGAAACTCGGCAAGACCGGTTGGATAGTGTTGCCCGGCATGGTGGCGCTGGCCGCTTTCGCTTGGCTTCTGACGCTGGTGCCGACCGAGGCGGCGGGCAGGGGCTATGCCGCCTATGGCGGGATCTACATTGCCGCCTCGCTGTTCTGGCTGTGGGGCGTGGAAGGGCATGCGCCGGACAGGTGGGATATTGCCGGCGGGGCTGTCTGCCTTGCTGGCACCGCCATCATCCTGTTTGGACCAAGAGGCTGAGGACAAAACCATGTGCGGACGTTTTGTACTGGAAGCAACGCCTGAGGAGATCGCCGACTTTCTCGATCTCATCAGCGTCGAAGAATTTCCCGCCCGTTACAACATCGCGCCGACGCAGCCTATCCTGATCGTCATGGAGGGCGAGCGGCAGGAGCGCGGCAGCAACCTGCCCAACCGCCGCGCCGTGCTGGTGCGCTGGGGCTTTCTGCCGGGCTGGATCAAGGACCCCAAGGATTTTCCGCTGCTGATCAACGCCCGTTCGGAAACGGCGATCGGCAAGGCGTCTTTTCGTGCCGCCATGCGCCATCGCCGCGTGCTCGTGCCCGCCACAGGCTTTTACGAATGGCGACGCCCGCCGAAGGAGGAGGGCGGCAAACCGCAGCCCTATTTTATTCGCTCGAAGAAAGGCGGCATCGTCGCCTTCGCCGGCCTCATGGAAACCTGGTCCTCCGCCGATGGTTCGGAGGTCGATACAGGCGCCATCCTAACCACCGCCGCCAATGCGACGATCGGCCGTATTCACGATCGGATGCCCGTGGTCATAGCGCCCGAGGATTTCAGTCGCTGGCTGGATTGCAAGACCCAGGAGCCACGCGACGTCGCGGACCTGATGCGGTCGTTGCAGGAGGATTTTTTCGAGATGATTCCCGTGTCGGACAAGGTCAACAAGGTCGCAAATATCGGGGCGGACCTCCTGCTGCCAGTGCGGGAAAGCGTGCCGCTGCCAAAGATCAAGCCGGCAAAGGACGAGGGCCAGATGTCGCTGTTTTGAGGTGTCTCGCGAGGCCAATGACGAGGGCTGAGCGAGCCGCCTCTTTCTTCTCCCCACCGGGGAGAAGGTGGCCCGAAGGGTCAAGTGAGGGGGCTACGGTAGAGATATGCGGAGAGCTTGCCCCCTCATCCCGCTTCCGCGGACTTCTCCCGGCGGGGAGAAGAAACAAGTGGCACTTGCTCGGTCCCATAGAAGACTTCAGAGACAATCAGCCGTTCCGCCCGATCTTCTGCAGTCCCTCGGTGATCATCATGTCGGAATAGACGCGGTTGCGGCCATTTGCCTTGGCGAGGTAGAGCAGCTGGTCGGCGGCGTTGAGCTGGTTGTCGAAGGGTTCGCCCTTTTCGATCTCCACCACGCCGAGGGAGATGGTCAGCGCCAGGCTGCTGCCGCTCAGTTGCCGGCCGTTCTTTTCCACCTGTTCCCGAAGCTCCTCGCAGAACTGATAGGCGGCATGCGCATCCAGCCCGCGCAGGAACACGGCAAATTCCTCGCCGCCAAGCCGGGCGGGGATGTGCTGTTGCTCGTCGCACATGGTATGCAGAAGTTCGGCCAGCTTTTTCAACGCCCTGTCGCCGGCATCGTGTCCCAGCGTGTCGTTGATCTTCTTGAAGTGGTCGATATCGAGAATGGCGACGGCGCCACATTCGTGAGTTTCATTGATGACCTCCATCAGCGCCCGCGTCCGCTCAAAGAAGGAGCGACGGTTTGGCAGGCCGGTGAGGTGGTCGCGTTCTGCCAGCTCGCGCAGCCGCTTCAGCTGCTTCAAGGTCTCGATATTGTTATCGATGCGACATTGCAGTTCTTCGGGCACGAAGGGGCGGTAGACGAAATCAGATGCGCCCGCCTTGAGGAAGCTCGCCGAAAGCAGCCGGTCCGTGGAGGAAGAGATACCGATCACCCGCAAATCCTCGGACGAGCGGCTGTCGCAGATGCGGCGCGTCAGTTCGTAGCCGTCCATGTCGGGCATATGATAATCGGTGATGACGAGCTGGATCGTCGGATCCTGCGCCAGGATTTCCAGCGCCTGCTTGCCCGAATGGGCCTCGCTGACCCTGAAATTCTGTCGCTCGAGAATTTCGACGAGACCGGAGCGTGCCGCACGCACATCATCGACGACGAGAACCGAAAAGAGCTTGTTGTTCAATATACGCTGGACGGTTCGCACGACCGCATCGACGGTGCGATGACCGTCCTTGACAATATAATCGATGATTTTCTTTTCGGCGTAGCGCTTGCGCGCCTCGTCGTCCACGGTGGCGGTGAAAACGATCGCCGGCACCTTGCGCTCGGATAGAAGCGCCAGAATTTCCCCCTTGGGCGCGTCGGGCAGATTGAGACCCGTCAGCGCCAGCGTGAAATCATGGGCCTGCATCAGCGCATCGGCCGCCGCCATGCTGTCGCAATGGAAAATCGCGGCTTCCGTTTCCTCCGAAAGCCGCGTCTTCAGCAGCATGGAAAGAGCAACGGAATCTTCAATCAGAAGGATTTTGTCCTGCATGGCCGTCCCCAAGCCCCCCTGGCCTGTCCCCCGGCTTTCCCATCGCCGAATTTCCGTCATCCGCGTCTCCGCGAATTCGGGGCTCGACTTATGTTTATTTGGGAAAATTCGGAATGGAAAAGTTTTTGTATCCCTAATCTACACGCCAGTGCGCGTATAGCCTTCTTGTCGAAGGCGGGTTTTGTACTGCATTTTCCTTGCGTCTTCGTTACAAAATCTGGCCAATTCTATGAATGGCGGTTATCTTCACTACTTTGGAGCGCGAAAAATAAAACGGCGCCCTAAAGGCGCCGCGTCACTGCTGAGTATGCGTCAGGATTTATTCGCCGCTGAAAAATCCCAATGCCTGCCGGCTTCAAAGAAGCAGGTTTTTCAGGCGGTTTTAGCGGCAGGCTTGCGCTTCAGCATCAGGGCGGCGGCCGCAACGGCCTTCAGCCCGAGCGGGCGGTAGTGGCTTTTGAGGTCAGGCTTCACCTGCGGCTGTGCCTTCGTCTCGTTCGTCATGTCTCTCTCCACGGTTCACGCCAAACGCCTGTGCGATGCGTGTGAGCCATTTCTTTCGCGGCTAATCTTGACGGATTCGAGGCGAAGAAAAACGAAGCCGGCTTTCCCGGCTGCGACATTTTGCGTCACACCCTCCGCCGGCTTGGCTGGAGAGAAATCAACCTTCGGTTTTAAATGCTGCGGTCGAGACCGTTACCGCCGTTGGAATCATCATGGCCGTCTTCCTCGATCGTCAGGGTGCCGTAGCGGCGGTGCCAGAGGCGGGCACTGATGGGAATGAAGACCAGGTAGGCAGCAACCGTCAGCACCAGAACTTCCCATGTGAAGCTCATGAGCATCGCGACATAGAGAACGACGACGAGGATCATCGGCAGCACCAGGTCGCGACGGATGCGGCTGGTGCCGGATTTGCCAGACCAGACCGGAAGTCGGCTGATGAGAAGGTAGCCGATCAGCACCGTATAGGCGGCGGCGACGTAAGCGAAAGGCTTGTCCGGCTCGACGCCGAGAAAGCCAAGATAGACCGGGAGAAGCACCAGCATTGCGCCCATCGGCGCCGGCACGCCGACAAAGAACTCATTTTGCCAAGGGGCTTTCACCGGGCGCTCGATCATGACGTTGAAACGTGCCAGGCGCAGGCCGGCGGCAATGACATAGATGAGCGCGGCGATCCAGCCGATGGAACGCGCCTGATCAAGCAGATAAGCGTAGACGACGAGGGCAGGGGCGACGCCGAAATTCACGATATCGGCAAGCGAATCCATCTGCTCGCCGAATTTGGATGTCGCCTTCATCATGCGGGCGACACGACCGTCGACGCCATCGAGGAAAGCCGCGAGCAGCACCATGCCGACGGCGAGTTCGAAACGCCCCTCGAAAGCAAGGCGCACGCCGCTCAGGCCCGCACAGATCGCCAGAACGGTGATGAGATTGGGAACCAGAAGACGAAAGGGAATTTCGCGCAGTCGCGGGCCACGGCCGCTGTCGCTGCGGCCATCGGCTTTTCCGTTCTGCTGCGTCTCCGAAATCGACGTTTCCATGCGCATGCCCTTCCTGTTTACCCTCAGCCGCGGCGGCTGAGGACCGGACCCTTGGCCGAGCCGAATTCGGCAAGCACGGTTTCACCGGCAATTGCCGTCTGGCCGACCGAAACGCGCGGCTCGAAACCAGCGGGAAGGAAGATGTCGAGGCGCGAACCGAAGCGGATAAGGCCGAAACGCTCTCCGGCATCAACTGGTTCATTCGGCTTCACCCAGCACACGATACGGCGGGCGACCATGCCGGCAATCTGCACCACGCCGACCTTGCCATGCGAGGTCTCGATGACCAGACCGTTGCGCTCATTGTCCTCGGACGCCTTGTCGACTTCAGCGTTGAGGAAAAGGCCAGGACGGTAAGCAATATTGACGATGCGACCGCGCACCGGCGAACGGTTCACATGGCAGTTGAACACGTTCATGAACACCGAGATGCGCACCAGCGGTTCCTTGCCGAGTTCCAGTTCCAGCGGCGGAACGACGCTCTGCACGGCAGATACCCGGCCATCCGCAGGGCTGATGATGAGATCGTCATCCTGCGGCGTCACGCGCTCGGGGTCACGGAAGAAGTACGCGCACCAGGCCGTCAGAACGAGGCCGACCCAGAAAAGCGGTTCAGCGATCCAGCCGAGCACCAGCGAAGCGACGAAGAAGGCCGCCACGAAGACATAACCTTCCTTGTGGATCGGTACGATGGTGTTGCGAATGGTGTCGAACAGATTCATGAGATTCCTTGCTCCGGTTTTCCTCTGTCGCCTTTATATGTGATCGTGATACGACACGATCCACACGGCATTGCGACAAATTTTGCCTAGCTGGTTACAGCCAAAAGGGCCGCCCGGCAATGGGCCGGGGGCCATGAGCCCCGGTTACCAGGGGTTATGCGCCTCAATGCGCGGGCTCGCCACGATCGATGACGCCGAGATCGTCGGTTTCGCGCACATGGCGCAGCATCTCCTCCGCCCGGATTGCCTCGCGCTGGCGGCTCCACATCGAGGCATAGAGACCGTTCTGCGCCATCAGTGAGGCGTGTGTGCCCCGTTCGGCGATCAGACCGTCCTTCAGCACGATGATCTCGTCTGCGTGGATGACCGTGGAAAGGCGGTGGGCGATGACGAGCGTCGTCCGGTTCTTCGAGACGATGTCGAGGGCGCTCTGGATTTCCTGCTCGGTATGCGTATCGAGGGCCGACGTCGCCTCATCGAGAATGAGGATCGGCGGCGCTTTGAGGATCGTTCGTGCAATTGCCACCCGCTGCTTTTCGCCGCCGGATAGCTTCAGGCCGCGTTCGCCGACCATCGTCGCGTAACCCTCCGGCAGCTTGCCGATGAAGGCGCTGATCTGCGCCGCATCCGCTGCCGCTTTCAGATCTTCGTCGGTGGCGGAGGGGCGGCCATAGCGGATATTGTAGGCCAGCGTGTCGTTGAACAGCACCGTGTCCTGCGGCACCATGCCGATAACCGAGCGCAGGCTCTTTTGCGTCACGTCGCGAATGTCCTGCCCGTCGACGGTAATGGAGCCTTCCTGAATGTCGTAGAAGCGATAGAGCAGCCGCGAGATCGTGGATTTTCCCGCACCCGAAGGACCGACGATCGCCACCGTCTTGCCCGCTGGCACGTCGAAAGAGATGCCCTTCAGGATCGGGCGCTCCGCGTCATAGGCGAAATGCACGTCACGGAAGGAGATGGCGCCCGGGCCAGCCGCAAGCGGTTTTGCATCCGGACTGTCGGTCACTTCCGCTTCCACCTCCAGGAGATCGAACATCTGCTCGATATCCGTCAGCCCCTGGCGGATTTCGCGGTAGACGAAGCCGATGAAATTGAGCGGCACCGAAAGCTGCAGAAGCAATGCATTGACGAAGACGAAATCGCCGATGGTCTGTTCGCCCCGCTGGACGGCCAGCGCCGACATGACCATCATGATCGTGGAGCCGATGCCGAAGATCACGCCCTGGCCGAAGTTCAGCCAGCCGAGCGACGTCCAGATGGAGATCGCCGATTTTTCGTATCGCTCCATGGCGACATCGAAACGCCTGGCCTCCATGTCTTCGTTGCCGAAATATTTGACCGTTTCGAAATTCAGCAGCGAGTCGATCGCCTTGGTATTGGCGTCGGTATCGCTGTCGTTCATGGCGCGGCGGATGCCGATACGCCAGTTGCTGGCCCGCACGGTGAACCAGATATAGGCCCACACCGTGACGACGGTGACGAGCACATAGGAGAAGCCGTAGGAGGCCCAGAAAATGATGGCCGTCAGCAGGAATTCGATGAAGGTCGGCGCGGTGTTGAGGATGGTGAAACGGACGATGGTCTCGATGCCCTTGGTGCCACGCTCGATAATCCGCGACAGCCCGCCGGTCTTCCGTTCCAGATGGAAACGCAGCGAAAGCCGGTGCATGTGAACGAATGTTCTGTAGGCGAGTTGACGCACGGCATGCTGGCCGACGCTGGCAAAAAGCGAATCGCGCAGCTGGTTCAGGCCAATCTGGATCAGCCGCGTCAGATTATAGGCAATGACGAGCGCCACAGCGCCGAGCAGGAAGGCCGGAACCAGTCCCGCCATATCGAGCTTGCCATTCAGTGCATCGGTCGCCCATTTGAAAAAATAGGGAACGGCGATCAGCACCAGCTTGGCAACGACCAGAAATATCGTTGCCCAGATGACCCGCATCTTCAGGTCCCACCGACCCTCGGGCCACATATAGGGCCAAAGATTGATAAGGGTCTGGGTCGGATTACTGGAATCCGCTGAAATCGTTTTTTTGGTCTTGGCCATCATTCTCTCCGGTCACTGCCGAAAGCCGACAGCAGGACGGCGGCTTTGCTCAAGCCGCCGCGCGTGTCACAGATAGGGTCGTTGCGGGCTTACTGCAACGCGTCAACGGTCAGGAGCCGCTCTTCAGCCGCTTGCGGTGGAGTTCTTCCGCATTCGGCAGCGCCTCTTTCGGCACGCCGAAAATCTGGCCGGGCTCGATCAGGTCAGGGTTTTTGATCTGGTCCTCGTTAGCGAGGTAGATCGTCGTGTAACGCACGCCCTGTCCGTAAACGCGACGGGAAATCTGCCACAGCGTGTCGCCCCGGCGGATGATGACACTGTTCTGGCTTTCGGCGAGCGGTGCCTGTTCGAAGGTCTGCGGGCCGGCAGGTGCCTGCGGAGCAGGAGCGGCGGGCGCGGTAATGTGCAGTTCGGCAAGGCGGCTCGCGAGCGCGGCGATGCCCTTGCCGATGGCTGCGACATCGTTCGGCCATGCCTCGACCGTCGCTTGCACCTGACGCGCCTTGGCCGCGATATCGCCAACAAAGGCCGTGAAGGCAGGCTCGGTTGCAGCCGCCGTGCGGAACTCGGAGAGCGATTTCAGCGCGATCACGACTGCCGAGCGGCCTGCGATCGCCTGATCAAGCGCGGGCGTCGCCTGATCCCGGTATAGATTGGAGAGAATGCCAAAAGCCTTGGCAACATCGTCGCGCAGCTTTTCGAAAGCGGCGCGGTCGCTCGCCGTGCTCTGGTTTTCCGATGGTGCCGCTGATGTCGTGGCCGCTGGCGAAGCGGAGGGAGCCTGCATCGCAACGGTCGCCTGATCGGTCTGCGGCCGCTCGAAGGGAACGCGCACACGCACCTTGGCGGTGCCATCCGCATTCAGCTCTTCAACGGTGACGATATGGCTGCCGACAGCCAGCTCCACATTGCCTTCGATGACGAAATGCCCCGACGCTTCTGTCGCGGTCTTGCCGATTTCCGTCTCATCGACGAGCGCGCGAACCGTTGAACCGGCGGGCGCGGAGCCGGCCACGAAAATCTTCGATCCTTCGAATTCGACGGCGGTGACCTGGATGCTCGAGGTCAGCGGTGCAGCAGCAGAAGGTGCGCTGCCCGCGACCGGGGCGGTGGCGGCATTTGCGCTGTTCCCGGTCGTCGCTGCCGGCTGCTGTGCGGTCGTCGCCTGTGGTTGGAGTGCCGCCGGGGCAGCGTCCGGCATGGCCAGCACCCGGCTTGCCTCGCCGGGTTTTGAAACCATGGCCAGCAGTTCGCCGGATTTGTTCTGCGGCACGGAGACCGTCGCCACTTCTTCGGACTGCGTGGCCTTGCCGTTTGCGTCCGTGGAGCGCAGCACCAGCTCGTGGTCGCCGGGCGGCAGGGGATTGTCGAAGACGGCAGCGAAATCGCCGCTTCCATCGATCTTCGTCTCGGCGATGACCTTGCCGTTGCTCAAAATCTCGAGTTTACCGCCGGGCTGTGCCTTGCCTGCAATCACGGCCGAGCCATCAGGCTCCACACGCAAGACGTCGAACGTCGGAGCGCCGATTGTCGCCTGCGCGGCGCTGCCGCCAGCCGGGGTCTGCGCCGGAGCCTGTGTTTGCGTCGGTGCTGAGGGCGCAACCGGCTGAACGGGCCTTGGCGCACCATCGTCTGTGCCCGCGAACACACCGGCCAGGCGGCGCACCTGTGCCGCCGCCGCTGCTGCACTGTCGGGCAGGCTGCGCAAGAACGCCGTTGTGCGTTCGGCCGCAGCGCGGGCGGTGGTAATGAGGCGCGATGTCGTTTCATCCAGCGACTCGGGGATGTCGATATTCGTGAGCTCCTTCAAAGAGGCCTCGACCTTCTTGCGGGCGGCTGCGAAATCAGCATCGGAAGGAACCTTGTTGTCGGCGAAAAGGCCCGAGAGATCCTTGATGGACTGCGTAGCGGAGGCGGCGCGACGACCGACCTTGTCGGCGATGTTGGCCGTTTCCTCGGCTGCGTCGGAAAGGATGTCGCCCGCTTTGTCAGCGCCCATTTCGACGCTGTTCTTCACCGCGTTGCCCGCCTCGTTGATAGCGTCACCAATCGGTTTCCCGTCGTTCGAAATCCGCGGCAGGACGAAAAAGATCATGAGCAGGGAGGCAATTCCCAGCACGATCAGCGCCAGCAAACCGGCTTTGTTATTTTTCATCCTGTGCGCTCCGGGTATTCCAAGCTTTGAACATGAGTTGAGATTGCTAGCGTCTTACCTTGCGACAGACAAGCGGCGTGTGGCCAAAAGGCCATATTTGCAAGGGATTTCCCAAATTTTCTTGACGTGCCGCAGCGCGCATAGTTCCTTCCCTCCATGACGGACAAAAATACAACGATTCGATCCATCTGCGTTTATTGCGGCTCCCAGCCCGGACGTGATCCCGCCCATATGGAAGCAGGCCGCGCGCTTGGGAAAGCCATTGCCGAAAACGGCATTCGCCTCGTCTATGGCGGCGGTACCAAGGGGATCATGGGCGCGGTTGCCAGCGGCGTCCTTTCCAATGGCGGCGAAGTGACCGGCATCATACCGGAATTTCTGGTCGACATGGAGGCAACACGCCATTCTCTCGGACAATTGAACGAGCTTGTCATCACCAAGGACATGCATGAGCGCAAACATATGATGTTCGAGCGCTCGGATGCTTTCGTAACCTTGCCGGGCGGCGTCGGCACCCTGGAAGAGATCGTGGAGATCATGACCTGGGCACAGCTCGGCCGTCACGCCAAGCCAATGGTCTTTGCCAATATCAACGGTTTCTGGAACCCGATGCTGGAACTCGTGCAGCATATGCGCGACCAGGGCTTCATCCATCGCGCGCACCTTCTCAACCCGCTCATCGTCGATGAGGTGAAGGACATCGTGCCCGCCATCATCGACAGAGCGCTGGCGCAGCAGAACCCCGATGGCGATCCTTCGGTGATTTCCCGCCTCTAGAGCGAGCAATTGTTAACGGCCATTTGGGCGGAACGTTACAACTTTAAATGTATATTAATATAGATTTAACGGCGGCCTTTTGCCGCCGGTCGTTTTCGTGGCCCAGCGACTGATCCTGTGTCACCGTCTCCGAGGCGTTGGTTATCGCGGAATTTTGCTCCGCCGCCTCGGGTGGGTGTCATCGGCAATGATTGCTTTTGTAATGCGGCTGAAGAGCCGGACGCATTTCATTATCAAGAGAAACCCGCTGCGGGGCAGGGAGGTCGTGTTCGGTTCGGTCGCCCGCCGCCGGGCGGAGGCTAAGACGCGGCTTGCGCTCGTGATCGCTGTCTTCGTTGCGATTTACGCCGTCGCCGCGGCGCGCCTCGTTCAATATGGGCACCATGATCGATGCGCCGAGGACAGGGGTGAACGGTGGACGCACGGCGGCATCGACAGCCGCCCCGATGACGCGTGAGATCATCGCTCAGACAGCCGGCCTGCTTGGTGTCAAACCCCACTTTGGAGAAGTGGGCGCGCAGCAGCTGCTGGTGGATTACTGAATTAGTCCCCCCGTTATGACGGGGGAAGAGGTCTGAACATCTTACTTCTTGAGCCGCATCAGGCTTGAGGCGGTGTAGATCGCAAGCGCTGCCCAGATCATCGCAAAGGCGGCCATGCGCACCGTATCAAAGGGTTCCTTGAAGATGAAAATTGCGATGAGGAAGATCATCGTCGGCGCGATATATTGCATGATGCCGATGGTCGATAGCCGCAGCAATTTTGCGCCGTTGCCATAGAGGATAAGCGGGACAGCGGTGATCACGCCGCTCGCCGCCAGAAGCCATGTATCGGCGGAATTGCCGCCCATGAAATGGGCTTGTCCGCTAAAGGCCAGCCAGATCATGACCAGCACGGCCGGGATGGACAGCAGCATGACTTCCAGCAGGAAGCCCTGCGTGGCGCCGATCGGCAAGGTCTTGCGGAAGAAGGCGTAAAAGCCCCATGAAACGGTGAGCGCGATGGAGACCCAGGGCAGGCTGCCCGCATGCCAGGTGAGGATGGCCACGGCTACGGCGACGAGGCCGATGGCGGCGATCTGCGCCGGATAGAGCTTCTCCTTCAGCAGCACTGCGCCGAGGAAGATACTGAACAGCGGATTGATGAAATACCCAAGTGCGGCATCGAGCGCCCGTCCTGCGCCGATTGCCCAGATATATATGCCCCAGTTCACGCTGATGAGGGCGGCCGTCAGGCTCGCCATGGCCAGCATTTTCGGGTTTCTCAGCGCACTCCTGATCTCCGATGTACGCCCGATTGCGATAAGCACCGCTGCGGCGATCGGCACCGACCAGACGACACGATGAACGATCACCTCGATCGGCGAGATATGCGCAACCGCCTTCATATAGATGGGCAGGAAGCCCCATAGGAGATAGGCTGAAAGCGCGAAAGCAAAACCGCGCGCGCTATCGCCGCCCTCTTGGGCCGGGAGCGTTTTGTCGAGTGCCATGGGAGTACCACCACTTGTTGGGATGCTCCGTTATATCGGATCAAATTGGCGTGAGCCAATTCATTTCCGTGAAGCATTCATGAGAATAACTGCACGAATAATGGGCGCCTTGCCACGGAAATGAGCTGGATAACGGTTGAGGTCGTGATTCCCGCAGCAGATCCCGCGTGAATCATTCTCTGACCTTTTCGCGCCAAGACGCTGAAAGGACTGCCTATTTTCCGGCGAACCGGTCATTGGCGCGGATCAGCTGGTCAAGAATGCCCGGCTCGGTCATGGCGTGTCCGGCGGCTTCGATAATATGGAAGTCCGCTTTCGGCCATGCCTTGGCGAGCTGCCAGGCATATTTCAGCGGGCAGGGCATGTCGTAACGCCCATGCACGATGACGCCGGGAATATCTTTCAGCCTGCCGGCATTGCGCAGCAATTGTTCGTCCTCCAGCCAGCCGCCGTTGACGAAAAAGTGGTTCTCGATGCGCGCGAAAGCAATCGCATATTTGTCCTCACCGAAATCCGCGACACGGTCTGGATCGGTGACAAGCGCAATGGTCGCACCCTCCCACTGGCTCCAGGCCTTGGCGCATTCGAGCTTCTTCACCTCGTCGGTGCCGGTAAGATAACGGTTATAGGCCTGCATCATCTGGCCGCGTTCGGACTCTGGGATGGGCGCGATGAATTTTTCCCATTGATCCGGGTACATCTCGGAAACGCCGAACTGGTAGTACCAGTCGAGTTCCGGCCGGGTGACGGTGTAGATGCCGCGCAGAACGAGTTCGCTGACGCGGTCGGGATGGGTTTCCGCATAGGCAAGCGCCAGCGTCGAGCCCCAAGAGCCGCCGAATACCAGCCATTTCTCGAACCCGCAGAGTTCACGCAGCCGTTCAATATCGGCAACCAGATGCCATGTGGTGTTGGCTTCAAGTTCCGCATGCGGCGTGGAGCGGCCGCAACCGCGCTGGTCGAACAGGATAACATCGTAAAGATCTGGATCGAACACCCGGCGATGCGTCGGGTTCACGCCGCCGCCGGGGCCGCCATGCAGAAAAACCGCTGGTTTCGCACCTCGCGTCCCCACTCTTTCCCAATAGATGGTATGGCCGTCGCCGACATCGAGCATGCCGGTTTCGAAAGGTTCGATCTGGGGATAGAGGCCGCGCAGTTCTTCAGTCATGTTTTATCGTTCCTCAGGCGGCCACTCGGCCGTGTCATGATCCGGGTGTTGGTAGGAGGTGATTTCGGCCTCGTCAACGCCCTGTTCGATTGCCGGTTTGGAGAAGAGCTGCTCGATCCACGGCATCCGCTTGTGGATGTTGACCTGCACCTGCGGTTCGATCTTTTCAGGATGATCGAAAGCGCCGATGGCGATCTCGACACCGCCAGGATAGTGATAGGTCAGAGGTGTGCCGCACTTGTTGCAGAAACCGCGATGGATTTTCTGCGACGAGCGAAAAAGGGACGGCTGGCCGCGTGTCCAGGTCAGATGTGCCTGATCGGCAGTCACAAGGGCGCCAAAGAAGTTTCCGAAATGTTTCTGGCACATGCGGCAATGGCAGATGGAGGGCCTGCCGAGCTTGCCCGCATGGAACCGCACGGCGCCGCACTGGCAGCCCCCGGAAAAACCCGTTTCGCTCATTGTCTATTCTCCGGTGGCCAGTTTTCGGTGTCGTGGTCGGGGTGCTGATAGGAGACGAGGTTGGCAAGGTAGTCGACTGAGGTCAGGTCGTCTTCTGTCGGAACGGCGGGCAGGGTGTGGATGTCATCCACGAAGGCGACCTTCCGCTCTACGCCCCACTGGATGGTGGGCGGAAATGCCGACGGATCGTCAAAGGCACCGGCCGCAATCGCCATGCCATCCGGCGCTTCATAGGTGAGGGGTGTTCCGCATTCGGAGCAAAATCCGCGCTTGATGACGCTCGAAGACTGAAACCGCTTCGGCTCTCCCCGCGTCCACTCGAATTCCACCTCGCGAACGGAAACCAGCGGCGCATAATAGGCTCCGAACGCCTTCTGGCACATGCGGCAATGGCAGACGGAGCTGTCTTTGAGATCGCCCACGGCACGAAATCGAACCGCGCCGCACTGGCATCCACCCGTATATGTCGTCATATTCGGTCCTCCCTGATTGTCCTGATAATGTGCAGACAGACATTATCTAAGTCCGTGGGGACTTCGTGGTTCCAGAAGCGGAGGACGGTCCAGCCGTCTTTTTCAAGCCGCGCAGTTCTTTCCTGATCGTAGCGTAGTGCTGCATCAGATGTATGTTGAGAACCGTCCACTTCGACGACGAGGCGCTGATCCGAACAGGCGAAATCGACGATAAAACCGGCAATCGGCATTTGCCTGCGGAAACTCAAGCCTTCAAGGCGATGGACTCGAATAGCATTCCAGAGCTTTAGCTCGGCATCCGTCATTACTTTACGCATTTGCTTCGCATATTTGCGATGCACCGGGTCTACGTCTGCATGCGGCATGATTTGGCTCGCCGTTTAGCTGCTTTGCCTCAGATTGATTGAGGTAATTCAAAACCGCAAGCGGATTGTGGTGACCGTCTGGCCCCCCTCTGCCCTGCCGGGCATCTCCCCCACAGGTGGGGAGATCGGCAATAAGCACGTTCCTTGCCTCATCCGCAACGTTAAAGATGGGCGTGCGATAACCGCGATCGATCTCCCCACCTGTGGGGGAGATGCCCGGCAGGGCAGAGGGGGTAAACCCCAGCCACCAATGCAAGCCTAGCGCTTCAACTCCCACGTCGTTGTTCGCTCACCCGTTTCCTTATCCTTGCCGTCCTTCAGCTGAACACCCTTTTCCGCAAGCTCATCGCGAACGCGATCAGCCTCCGCAAAGTTCTTCGCCTTCAGCATTTCCAGACGCAGTTCCACCAGAGCATTGACCGCCGAAACAATGGCCTCATCCATTTCCGCCTTCTTCGGGAGGACGCCGAGCAGAGCGGCGCTGGCCGCGAAGGCGGGCAGTCTGGATGCATCGGTGTTGGCGGCGTGGGCGAGAGCATGGAGCGACTGAACAGCGGCGACCGTGTTGAGATCGTCTGCGAGCGCCTCCAGCACGGTTTCATCCGGCGCGGCATCGGAGGCTTCTGCCGCCGGCCATTTGGCGAGCAGGCGTTCGGCCTCTTCCAGACGCTTCACCGAGAAATCGATCGGCTCGCGATAATGGGTCATCAGCATCGCAAGGCGCAGAACCTCGCCCGGCCATTGTCGTCCGCCAAATTTGTCCGTGTGGAGCAATTCATAGATTGTCACGAAGTTGCCTTCGGACTTCGACATCTTGCGGCCTTCCACCTGCACAAAGCCGTTATGCATCCAAACATTGGCCATGACATGCGTGCCGTGCGCGCAGCGGGACTGGGCGATTTCGTTCTCGTGATGCGGAAAGATGAGGTCGAGCCCGCCGCCGTGAATGTCGAAAACGTCACCGAGGTAGCGACCGGACATGGCCGAGCATTCGATGTGCCAGCCCGGGCGGCCGCGGCCCCAGGGGCTTTCCCAGCCCGGCTCGCTCTCGGAGGAAAGCTTCCACAGCACGAAATCGCCGGGGTTCTTCTTGTGGGCATCCACCGCCACGCGCGCGCCCGCCTGCTGCTCGTCCAGCGGACGCTTCGAAAGCTGCCCGTAATCCGCCATGGAGCGAGTGTCGAACAGGACCTCGCCACCGGCCGCATAGGCATGGCCGCGTGCGATCAGCTTCTCGATGATATCGATCATCTGTGCAATATTGTCGGTCGCGCGCGGTTCGACACTTGGTTGAAGGCAGCCCAGCGCCGCGACGTCCTGATGGAACTGGTCGGCCGTCTTTTCCGTCACGGCGTGGATGGCATCGTTGAGCGGCAGATGCGGATAGTCCCGCAGCGCCCGCGCATTGATCTTGTCATCGACGTCGGTGATGTTGCGGGCGTAGGTAACGCGGTTTTCGCCGTAGGCATGGCGCAGCAGCCGGAAGAGAACATCGAACACGATCACGGGGCGCGCATTACCGATATGGGCGAAGTCATAAACGGTCGGCCCGCAGACATACATGCGCACGTTTTCAGGATCGATGGGCGCAAATTCCGCCTTTTCGCGGGTCAGCGTGTTGTGAAGTTTCAGGCGCAAGGACATGCGGCGATTCCCTAAAGGCAGTCAGTTGTGCGGACCGGGCCGTTTGTCTGTAAGACCTTGCGGGAGACGAAAACGAGCCGGCCGGTGGCGAACCAGCAAAATTATTTCAGCAGCAGGTGCAGATCGTCGTTTTCATGACTTGCGTTATGGCGCGGCGGTCATGCGCGGTCAAGCGTTTCTCTCGTCACTTTGGCTGATCCGCTGACCGGCATCACTCCGGCGGACGGTAATTCACGAACCGGTTTTCCCGGACCAGGAAGAGCTTGCCGGTCTCTTTGAGATCGGGCGAAGCAAGCGGCAGAATGGCCGCTGCCACCTCTGAAGGATGCGGCACGGTGGCGGGATCTTCGCCGGGCATGGCCTGGGCGCGCATCGCCGTGCGCGTCGCGCCCGGATTGATGCTGTTGACGCGCAACGCACTCTTTTCCGTTTCCGCGGCCCAGGTGCGGGCGAGCGCTTCAACGGCGGCCTTCGACGTGGAATAGACGCCCCAGAAGGGACGACAGCTATGGGCCACTCCTGAAGACAGGATCAATGCCCTGCCGGCATCCGATTTCATCAGCAGCGGCTCGACCGAGCGGATCAGCCGCCAGGTGGCCGTGACGTTGATGTTCATCACTCTTTCGAAGACCTTCGCCTCGATATGACCAACCGGCGAGATGACGCCGAGGACACCGGCATTGGCAACGAGGATATCCAGCTTGCCCCAGCGCTCGTAGATATTCGCGCCCAGCGCGTCGATGGCTTTCATGTCGGAGAGATCGAAGGGAACCAGCGTCACGGTGCCGCCGGCAGCCTTGATGGCGTCGTCCAGCTCCTCAAGGCCGCCCACCGTGCGGGCGCAGGCGATGACATGGGCGCCGGCCTTGGCCAGCTCCAGCGCCGTGAAATAGCCGATGCCGCGTGACGCGCCGGTGACAAGAGCGATGCGCCCCTTGAGATCGATAGTCATGGTCTCCCCCGAAATGATTGCGCCTTCTTCTACGAAGCCGCAGCCGCCCGCTGCAAGCAATTAAATTGTCGCAGCTGGCGTGCCAAATGAAAGGCAAGAAAAAAGCGGCCGCCGGAGACCGGTGGCCGCTTCTTGTGCCGCGCTTCTCAGCCGTTGCTGGCCAGCATGGAAATCTTGCTGCCCATCGCCTCGCCATTCTTGTCGAGGAGGCGGGTCGGATAATCGCCGGTGAAATAGTGGTCGGTGAACTGCGGCCGCGCCGGATTGCGGTTCTCACCGCCAACGGCGCGGTAAAGTCCGTCGATCGAGAGGAACGCCAGCGAATCGGCGCCGATATATTTCGCCATCGCCTCGACGTCGGCATACTGGTTGGCGAGCAGCTTATCGGCATCAGGCGTGTCGATGCCGTAAAAATCGGGGTGGAAGATCATCGGGCTGGCGACGCGGATATGAACTTCCTTCGCGCCAGCCTCGCGGATCATCTGGACGATCTTGACCGAGGTCGTGCCACGGACGATAGAATCATCCACCAGCACCACGCGCTTGCCTTCGATCATCGCCCGGTTGGCGGAATGCTTGAGCTTGACGCCGAAAGCACGGATCTGCTGGGTGGGCTCGATGAAGGTGCGGCCGACATAATGGTTGCGAATGATGCCGTATTCGAAGGGAATACCGCTTTCCTGCGCAAAACCAAGCGCTGCCGGCGTGCCGCCATCGGGAACCGGGACAACGACGTCGGCTTCGAGGGGGGCTTCCTTGGCAAGGTTCATGCCCATGTTCTTGCGCGTCGTGTAGACGTTGCGTCCGCCAACGACGGAATCGGGGCGGGCGAAATAGACATATTCGAACAGGCAGAGACGCTCCGGCTGCGGTTTCGACGGCTTGCGCGCATCGATGGTGATCGAACCGTCAGGCTGGATCTCGCAGATGATGACTTCGCCGTTTTCAACGTCGCGGACGAATTTCGCGCCGATAATATCGAGAGCGCAGGTCTCCGAGCAGAAGATCGGCTTGCCGTCCAGCTCGCCCATGACCAGCGGGCGGATACCGATCGGGTCACGCGCGGCAATGAGCTTGGTGCGGGTCATCGCCAGCATCGAATAACCGCCTTCCATCTGGCGGATGGCGTCAATGAAACGATCGGCTGTGGATGAGTGGCGGGAGCGCGCGATGAGGTGCAGCACGACTTCGGTATCGGACGTCGACTGACAGATCGCGCCGGTGGCGATGATCTGGCGGCGAAGCGTCAGGCCGTTGGTGAAGTTGCCGTTATGGGCAATGGAAATGCCGCCTTCTTCCAGCTCGGCAAACAGCGGCTGCACGTTGCGCATCGCCACTTCGCCTGTCGTGGAATAACGCGTATGGCCAATCGCAATGGAGCCGGGCAGACGGGCAAGGGTTGCGGGATCGGTATAATGATCGCCGACGAGGCCCATATGGCGTTCCTGGTGGAAACGCTTACCGTCGAACGAGACGATGCCGGCTGCTTCCTGGCCGCGATGCTGCAGCGCATGCAGGCCAAGCGCGGTCAGCGCCGAAGCATCGGCATGGCCGAGAATGCCGAAAACGCCGCATTCTTCATGCAGCGTATCGCCGTCGATCTCTTCCTTGAAAGTGGCCTCAGGAAACTTGGAATGCGAAAGCGGCTCAATCATGCGGCTTGCCCTTGCTCTCTACCGAGAAAAAAGAAAGACCTCGCCGGCGAGTATCTCTCCCGGTCAGTCCGTCTGTGTCGTGCTTGATATTTAGCACAAATAGCGCGCCTTGCATGCATTGCAAGACGCGACACTGTGTCAATTATTCGTTGCCGGTTGATTTGTTGCCGGCACATCTTCCGCAGGCGTCTGCGCTGTCGTCGGCTCCGGCGGCTTGCCAAGGATTCGCGAGCGGATCTGCGGTTCGATATCGTCAGGCAGAACCGCTTCCAGCTTGCCCACCAGCCCGTCGAGGAAAGGCTTGGACTTGGCCTGGGTCACCCATTCCGGCTGCGTCTTCACATCCACCAGCCAGTTCCAGAAAGCGACCGCGACGACCAGCAGCAAAATCCCGCGCGCTGCGCCGAACAGGAAACCGAGCGTACGGTCCAGTGCGCCGATGCGGCTGTCGATGATGAAATCCGCAATACGCGAGGTAATGAAGGAAATGACGATCAGCGAGACGAGGAAGACCACACCGGCGGAGCCGGCAATGGCGATCTTGTCGTCATCGGTATAGTTGCGCGCATAAGGCAGCAGGACCGGATAAAGATAATAGGCAGCGGCGACCGATCCGCCCCAGCTCGCAATCGACAGGATTTCGCGTGAAAAACCGCGCACCATCGCAAGAAGGGCGGAGAAAAGAACAACGGCGATGACGATGCCGTCGAAAATTGTAATGGGCATATACCAACTCCGGAGGTGCGACGCCTTGTCAGACGCTGCCTTGCCAATTTTGCGATCCTCTTACACCACTGTTTCCCTTGGCGAAAGGATCAATATTCGTCGTCCTCAACCTGTTTGAACCGGTTGCCGGAGCCGGCGATACGGGCCACGAGGTCCGGAAGGCTTTCAATTTCCGTCCAGCGCCCTTTGCCGCCTTTCGGCAATTCAGCCGAAGCAGAAGGCAGAAGTGCGGCGGAGAAGCCGAGTTTTTCGGCTTCCTTCAAACGCTGGCCCGTATGCGAGACCGGGCGCACCGCACCCGACAGGCTGATTTCGCCGAAATAGACGCAATCGGCGGGCAGGGCAAGACCGGCAAGCGAGGAAACCAGCGCAGACGCAATCGCCATATCGGCGGCCGGTTCGGAAATACGGTAGCCGCCGGCGACGTTGAGATAGACATCGTGCTGGCCAAGCTTCACCCCGCAATGCGCCTCCAGTACGGCAAGAATCATCGCGAGGCGGGAACTGTCCCAGCCGACCACGGCGCGGCGCGGCGTGCCGAGCGATGTCGCCGCGACAAGTGCCTGGACCTCGACCAGTATGGGGCGGGTGCCTTCGATGCCGGCAAAAACCGCAGCGCCTGGTGATTTTTCGTTCCGTTCCCCTAGGAACAGTTCCGATGGATTGGACACTTCCCTGAGGCCGCGATCCGACATTTCGAAGACGCCGATCTCGTCGGTCGGCCCGAAGCGGTTCTTAACGGTGCGAAGGATACGGTAATGGTGGCCGCGGTCTCCCTCGAAATAAAGCACGGCATCGACCATATGCTCCACCACGCGCGGCCCCGCGATCTGCCCTTCCTTGGTGACGTGGCCGACAAGCACCATGGTCGCCCCCGTCTGCTTGGCGAAGCGGATCATCGCCTGCACGCCGGTGCGCACCTGCGTCACCGTGCCGGGAGCGGAATCGGCCGTATCGCTCCACAGGGTCTGGATTGAATCGATGATGACAAGATCGGGCCGCTTGCCCTCGGAGATCGTGGCCAGAATGTCCTCGACATTCGTTTCCGCCGCCAGCAGCACATCGGTGTCAGCAGCGCCGAGACGTTGCGCCCGCAAGCGCACCTGCGCCACCGCCTCTTCGCCCGAGACATAGATGATGCGATGGCCGCGCCGCGAAAGGGCGGCCGCCGCCTGCATGAGGAGCGTCGATTTACCGATGCCCGGGTCGCCGCCGATCAGTACCGCCGAGCCACGCACGAAACCGCCGCCGGTCGCCCGGTCGAGCTCGCTGATGCCGGTCGGGATGCGCGGCGCCTCCTCGATTTCACCTGAAAGTGAGGTGAGCGTGACAGGCCGGCCCTTCTTGGGCGCCTTGCCCGGCCCGGAGCCGATGCCGCCCATCGGGTCCTCTTCGACGATGGTATTCCATTCGCCGCAGCCTTCGCATTTTCCCGCCCAGCGGTTATGCACCGTGCCACAGTTCTGGCACACGAATTGAGTCTTGGCTTTGGCCATGTTTTGTCAGTTTTCTTCTTGTTTGAAATCGTCGGCGGAAACGTCTTGATGGCCATGCAGCACGCGCAGCACACACATCTTCTTGTCGTCGACGATGAAATAGATGCATCGATCACGATAGGGGAAAGCCCGCAAATTCGGCGCGAAGCTCCGAGGCACACCTGTTATCCCGTATCGCGCGAGCGAGATCATTTTGACGTTGATGTCTTCCAGAAAGCGCCTAGCAGCAACGGGATTGAATCGCGCGATATAATTATGATCGGCGAGAAGATCGTCCAGTGCCCGTGCGGTGACCACCAGACGCCTTCGCTTCATTCTGTTCCCCCGCGAGCTTTATGATATGTGCGGTTAAATCATCCGCCGTGGAAAATTCCATCACCCGGCCGGCTTCCACATCGTCCAGCCCTTCCTGGATCAGTCGCTGAAGCTCTACGAGCTTGCCTTCATTACTGCCGAGCAGGCGCAAACCGGCGGATACCACCGCGTCCGCATCCTTGAAGATACCAGCCGCCACCTGCTCTTCGATGAACTTCTCGTCCTGCTCGCTCAAATGGATTTCGGGCATTTCGATCTCCTTTTGTTCTCTTTTAGCACAGGTCGCGTCGGCTTTCCAAGAGCTAAAGGCGTCTCTCAGTCATCCGCCATCAGATATTGCCGCTCATACCGAAGGCCGAGTCCTGTCAGCATCTCGTAGCCGATCGTTCCCGCCGCGCGAGCGACCTCGTCTACGGGCACGTTTGGACCGAAAAGCTCGATGTAGTCGCCGGCGCGAATGGCATTATGGGGCACATCGGTGACGTCGAAAATGGTGAGATCCATCGTCACGCGGCCGGCCACCGGCACCCTGTAGCCGTTGACCACGCCGTAAGCGCCGCCATGGCCCATGTCGCGTAGCGGGATACCCGAACCGGACAGCGAGCGCTGATAACCATCGGCATAACCGACGGAAGCAATGACAAGTCTGCTTGCGCGTTTCAGCAGGAAAGTCCCGCCATAACTGACGGTCTGGCCTTCGCCCGCCTCACGAATCTGGATGATGCGTGCCTCGGCCTTGGCGACGGCACGCATGGGATTGGCGACGTCGTTCACCGCTTCGCCGCCATAAAGTGCGATGCCGGGGCGGGTGAGGTCAAAATGATAATCGGGACCGAGAAAGATACCAGCGGAAGCCGAAAGGCTTGATTCAATACCTTCGAAAGCGGCGCTAACCTTTCGGAATGATTCAAGCTGTGCCCTGTTCATCGGCGCCGATGGCGTATCGCCGCAGGCGAGGTGGGACAGCACGAGAACCGGATCGAAGCTCGCCGGACGTGTCACGTCGTCGGCAAGGAAAAGTGCATCCTCAAGCGGCAGGCCGAGCCGGTTGAAACCGGTGTCCACATGCAGCGCGCAGGGGTGATCGCCACGCTCGGCGACCGTTGCCATCCAGAAGGAGAGCTGTTCCTCGGAGGCGAGAACCGGCACCAGATCATTGTCGAAGACCTGCCGTTCCTGCCCCTGCCAGATGCCCGACAGCACGAAGATGCGTGCCTCCGGCGCATAGGAGCGCAGGGTCGCGCCCTCGGCGACCGTCGCCACGAAGAAATCGCGCGCGCCCGCATGATAAAGGGTCGCACCGCAATCCTCGATGCCAAGCCCGTAAGCATCGGCCTTGACGACAGCCGCGGTCCGCGCCCTGCCGGAGCGCCTTTTCATGTCCCGCCAATTATCGGCGAGAGCACCGAGATCGACGGTGAGCCGCAGTGGCGCGTGCTCGAAGGCGTCTGTTTCGTGTTCGGGGAAGCTGTCTTCGAAGTCGTCTGTCATGCCATGCGTCCGGTTGATCTTGAACGGGTCGGGACCCTACAGCATCGGCGGACAAACCGTTACCGATTTTTGCAAGGCACTAGGCTTTGACCCAAGCTGTGATTAGGTCGATCACTTTTGTTCAAGACGGTCAGCGCTGAATGGTCTAAAATTTGCTCATGCATCATGTTTCGCAGGAACAGGCCCTTGATTTCATGCCCGTCGCCACGACAGAGACCACCCGGTTCTGGCGTGACAGACGTTTTGGCGGCATGGAGTGCCTGAGCGCTACGTTTCTAACACATGAATATTCGCCGCACGCGCACGACACGTTTTCGATCGGCGCGATCGAAAGCGGCTCGCAGATTTCCACGATTCAGGGAACCACCGAACAGACGGGGCCGGGAAACCTCTACCTCATCAACCCGGATGAGATTCACGACGGTGCCCCGGGTGGGGGCGGTTATCGCTACCGGATGATCTACCCGGATATAGAACTCTTGCGTGACATCATCGAGGATGTGACCGGAAGGACATTTCACGGTACGCCCTCCTTTCCGAAATTTCTTCCCTATGACCCACATATGGCAGCGGCCTTTCAGATGGCGCATCGTCGACTGGAAGCCATAACCGGGGCGCTGGAGGCGGACGAGGGCATGTTCTCCGTCCTTGCCGCCATTTTTGGCAGGCATGGCAGCGCCATTATCCTGCCGGTCGAGACGCGCGAGAAAACGGCAGTTTACGCCGCGCGCGACTATCTTTCCGACAATTACGAAACCGATATCGGCCTGGAGGAACTTGCTGCCATCGCAGGCCTTAGTCGCGCTCATCTCATCCGCGCCTTTCGCAAGGAATTCCATATCACCCCGCACGCTTTTCTGACGGATGTCCGCATCCGACGTGCGCGCCGGCTTCTACGCGCAGGCGAGATGCCAGCGGAGGTGGCAGCAATGTGTGGTTTTGCCGATCAGGCGCACTTTACCCGCCATTTCAAGGCTCGCACCGGCGTAACACCGGGGCAGTTCAGGATGGGATGATATTTTTTCGGGACGCTTCCTCTTGTGACATCACTTTTGTTCAAGACCGAACACCAGCCTCGGCGTAATCCCCTTCGCCTGAAAGGGAGAATGCCATGTCGAAACCGCAAAAACGCGCCGAATTTATCGAAGGGTTGAGGGCCGCCGCGCCATTGCTGGTCGCCATGGTGCCGATCGGCGTGGTTTTTGGCGCCGCCGCCATCGGCAAGGGCCTGTCGCCGCTTGAGGCGTCCCTGATGTCGCTGCTTGTCTTTGCCGGCGGCTCACAGTTCGTCGCCATGGATCTGTGGACACATCCGGCAAGCTGGAGTGGGCTCGGATTCGCAGCATTGCTGGTCAATCTTCGCCACGTGCTGATGAGTGCTTCGGTTGCGGGCAAGCTGGATGACTTCAAAGGCTGGAGAAAATACGCGGCCATGCTGGTGCTGACGGATGAATCCTGGGCTCTCGCAGAATTCCGCGTTATCACTGGCAAACTGAGCGCTGCCTTTTTTGCCGGCGCCGCCTTGTCCATCTATCTCGTGTGGAACCTTGCAACATTGACGGGTGCGTTGCTCGGCTCCGTTGTCGGCGACATGTCGGTCATAGGCCTGGACTTTGCTTTTCCAGCAGTCTTCATCGTGTTGCTGATGGGCTTCTGGAAGGGCAGGGAGACCGGCCTTGTTCTGCTGGCCAGCGCCTCAGCCGCCTACCTCACCCATGCGTTGCTGCCCGGCGCCTGGTATATCGCGGCTGGGGCCATCGCCGGGCTCGCCGTGGCCGCCTTTGCCCATGGGCAAGAGATGGAACAGCCCGCATGACGCTCGATCCAAACACGTTCATCACCATCCTCGCAATGATGGCGGCAACCGTCGCGACACGCCTCGGCGGTCTTTTGCTGGTCAACCATTTCAACCTGACACCGCGCCTGAAAAAGGCGCTTGGCGTAGTGCCCCCAGCGGTCCTGATGGCCGTCGTCACGCCCACCGCATTCGCCAGCGGTCCTGCCGAAACCATGGCCTGCGCCATCACCGCTGTCGCCGCTCTACGCCTCAGCCTGCTGCCGGCGGCAGGATTGGGCATCCTCTCGGTGGCGCTGCTGCGCGGAATCGGTTTGTGAGGGAAATGGCGAAAGATGTTGAAAAGATTCGGGGTCCTCAATCGCGCAGACTTCGCGACGACCGCAAGATCTATTATGCCTGAAATACAATCTACAAATCGACCGCCTCAAAGCCCTTGAGGTGTCGATTTTGTATCGCTATGCACCTGCTTGATAGCTTTCAGTCGGCTCAGGCAGGGGAGAGTGACAGTGGGCAAGCAGCATATTGTGATTGGTCCGCTCTCCAGCATTTATGCTGAGGACCTTAGAACCTCGTGGCCATCGATATGTTTGCTGCTTGTTTCGATTCTCATCGGCGCGTCATTGAGTGCAGCAGCGCCCTATCTCTTTTCACGCCTCATCGATGATCTGCCTGACGATCCGAAGCAATGGATGCTGGGCTTTGCGCTTTACGCCATTTTGACAGCGCTGGCTTCGGGCCTCGAGCGCTCGACACAATATCTCACTGTCATCCACGCGGAACGTCTTGAGTTTGTTGCTTCAACCAGCTTCTTTGATCGCATCGTCCACAAACTCCCGTCTTTTTTCAACGATCACAATCCGGTGGAGATACAATCCGCACAGGCGCGCGGCGCTTCGTCAGCCTCCACGCTCATGCAGATCGGTTTGATTTCTTTCATTCCCGGCATGGCGACATTTTTGCTGAGTATCCTACTGATGGGGGCCGTGCTGAGCGCCGATCTGGTGCTGATCGTCGTCGCCTATGGAGTCATATTCGTTGCCCTGACACTCGCATCCAATCGCCTGACAACGCCTTATCTCGAGCAAGCCATGGACGCCGGACAGGATAATGCCGGCTTTGTCGGCAACGCCATTTCCATGATCGAGCCTTTGCGACACACCGGCAGCAACGTCTGGATGAAACGTCGTTTTGCCGAGAGCGCCGGGCTGATCTACCGGAACTGGCGGCTTTATTCGCTCCGTCGGATCGGGTTCGTCTTGACTATTTCCCTGGCGCTGGGAATCCAGATTATCATCGGTTTCTATCTTCTGCTGCCGCGATACCAGGCGGGCGCGCTGTCGATCGGCGACATCGTTCTTTTCAACACTCTGTTGTTGCAGCTCAACGTACCATTCGAACTCATCGGACATTCGATCTCCGAGACCGCCCGGGCGCTCGCTCAATTTGGGCCTTATGCGCAGATGTGGCACGCGCCCGACGAAGAGGTGTCGTCCGGGTCAAGCGCGCCTAGGGGTACGATGCGCACACTCAGGCTTGAAGGGGTCGGTTTTCGTTACGCCAACGGTCGTGGTGTGGATGGCGTCTCTTTTACCGCCGCACCCGGTCGCTTGACCTTCATCACCGGTGAAACCGGATCGGGCAAATCGACCCTGTTCAAACTGCTGCAGAAGACGATGGCACCGCAGCAAGGCCGCATCACCGTGGACGACGCAGATCTTTCCACCATTTCTCGCGAAGACTGGTTCGCCGCCGCCGGCATCGTGCCTCAGGAGGTTCAGTTACTCAACGATACGCTGCGCAGTAATATTATTCTGGGTCGGGTGCCGGACGAAGAGAGATTGCGCCGCGCGGCCCAGCGCGCTGCCATTCTCACCCGCATCGAAGAAATGCCGGATGGATTCGACACCATCGTTGGTGAGAGAGGCTTGAAACTATCGGGCGGCGAACGCCAGCGTGTGGCGATTGCGCGCGCGCTTTATGCGGAGCCGACGATCCTGCTTCTCGATGAGGCCAGTTCCGCGCTTGACGAGGAGACCGAACGCGAGATCATGAATCAGCTGCGCGTCGTCGACAGCGACGTGACGATAATTGCCATTACGCATCGCCAAAGCAGTATCCGCGAGGCGGATCAGGTGATCGTGTTGCCGGCCGGCCGCGATCCATCGACACCCGAGCCCCGCGCCGCAGGCGTTTGAAAAGATTAAGAGCCGCTGCGGCGCGGTTGCCTGGCGGTAAATGCTTGGCGCACATCCGGATTGCAAGGGCGCGTCGCACACCCTCAATCTGTCTGTTTTATCGAATGCCGCCCGCAAGTCGCCTGGCGACTTCAGTACAAAGACTTACGGCCGGGTCAACCTGAGCCCCATTCCCGTTCAATGCTCTTCATACTGGCTGAAGCTCGGATCGGCGAGGTCGGTGAAGCGGGTGAACTCGGACTGGAAGGCGAGTTTCACCGTGCCGGTCGGTCCGTGGCGCTGCTTGGCGATGATGACGTCGGCTGTGCCTTTGACCTTGTCGAACAGGGCTTCCCATTCGGCATATTTCGGGTCGGAGACATCGCGCGGCTCCATGTTCTTGACGTAATATTCCTCGCGGAACACAAAGAGCACCACGTCGGCGTCCTGCTCGATCGAGCCCGATTCACGCAGGTCGGAGAGCTGCGGGCGCTTGTCTTCGCGGCTTTCCACCGCACGGGAGAGCTGTGAGAGCGCGATGATCGGAACGTTGAGTTCTTTGCCCAGCGCCTTCAGGCCGGTGGTGATCTGGGTGATTTCCTGCACGCGGTTTTCACCGCTCTTGCCGGAGCCGGTCATCAGCTGAACGTAGTCGACCACGAGAACATCGAGGCCGCGCTGGCGCTTCAGGCGGCGGGCACGGGCGGAAAGCTGGGCAATCGAGATACCACCGGTCTGGTCGATGTAAAGCGGCACCTTCTGCATCATCTGGGAGCAGGCGACGAGCTTTTCGAAGTCGGCCTCGGTAATGTCGCCGCGGCGGATTTTCGAGGATGACACTTCCGTCTGCTCGGAAATGATACGGGTCGCCAACTGTTCGGACGACATTTCGAGCGAGTAGAAGCCGACAACGCCGCCGTTCTTGGCCTTGTAAGAGCCGTCGGGCTGCACTTCCTGCTCGTAGGATGCAGCAATGTTATAGGCGATGTTGGTCGCGAGCGAGGTCTTGCCCATACCGGGACGACCCGCAAGAACGATAAGGTCGGAACGCTGCAACCCGCCCATCCGGGCATCGAGCGAGTGGATGCCGGTGGAGATGCCGGAGAGATTGCCGTCGCGTTCAAAGGCGGCACCCGCCATATCGATCGCCAGGGCAACGGCGTCGTTGAAGGACTGGAAGCCGCCGTCGTAACGGCCGGTTTCCGCCAGCTCGAACAGGCGGCGTTCCGTGTCTTCGATCTGCGCCTGCGGTGGCATGTCGAGCGGCGCGTCATAGGCGATGTTGACGACGTCTTCGCCGATCTGGATCAACGCACGGCGCAGCGCGAGATCGTAGATAGCCCGGCCGTAATCTTCCGCGTTGATGATGGAAACGGCTTCCGCTGCAAGACGGGCGAGATACTGCGCCACCGTCAGGTCGCCGATCTTATCGTCGGCGGGAAGAAAAGTCTTGATGGTTACCGGATTGGCGGTCTTGCCCATGCGGATGATGTCGCCGGCCACCTCGAAGATCTTGCGATGCAGCGGCTCATAGAGGTGCACGGGCTTCAGGAAGTCCGACACGCGGTAATAGGCGTCGTTGTTGACGAGGATGGCGCCCAGCAGCGCCTGCTCCGCTTCAATGTTGTTGGGCGCTTCGCGGTAATGCGGTTCCGCCGGTTGCGCGGGGGTGATCTTTCTCACAGCGTCGTTCATGGTTTGCGCGATCTCCCTTTGCCTTTTCTTACACCTCAGGCTTTGGCTTCCTGGGGCACGGCAGTCAATGATATTGTTGCAACACTCTATGGCAGGCTGACGTCTGCCCCATGGCGCTCGATCACATCTTCACTTGTCCCCAGCAATCCACAGGGGGGGACGGGGACAGGGGGCGGGAAAAATTCCCGGCAACGTGATTCGCTGCCATGAGTTTACCGCATGGCAGACCCGGCATGAAAGAAACTTGAAATTCATCAGGCCTACGAATAAATAGGCAGAAAATAAGTAGTGTGCTAATTATAAGGCTTGCTGAAATGTCCCGCGAGACCGACAAGGAACAGCTTCTGGATGAAGTCTCCGCTTTCACCCGCAAACTGCGTGCGTTCTTCGACGCGCGGGTGGCGGAGAGCGGGCTGACGCTGGCACGGGCGCGCGCTCTCTTTGCGCTCTCGCGGCGCGGACCGCTGACACAGACGGAATTGGCCGAAGAAATGGAGATCGAAACACCGACGCTGGTGCGGGTGCTCGATGGGATGGAGAAACAGAATCTGATCGAGCGTCGCTCGGACGAAAATGACCGCCGGGCAAAACGCATTCATATGACGGCCGAAGGTGAGAAGACCTCCGAGACGGTACAGGCGATGGCGAAATCGCTGCGTTCGGAAATCGCTGCCGACATTTCATCGCAGGATCTGGCGATGGCGCTGGATGTCATGCGCCGCCTGTCGGCAAACCTGCACCAGCTTGCAACGGGGAGGGCGCAGCCATGAGCACCATCGTGTCCCAGAATGATGATGATGATGCGAGGCTCGAAAAAGCGCCCGATCCCGTGATCACGCAGGCTGACCCGGCCGCCACGCGGCAGGAAGACGTTGCGGCTGCTCAGACCCCACAGCCCGCCCCGGCAGCGCCTGTTCAGCCGGAGCGGCCGCTGTGGCTGCGTCTCTGCTTCATCTTCGCCGGCCTGTGCTTTTTCATCACGCAGGGCCTCGGCATGAACCTCGTCATGGCCAACATCTATCAGCTGCAGGGAGAGTTTTCCGCTACAGTGGCAGAGGTTGCCTGGCTCTCAGCCGCCTATATGGCGCCCTATGCGACCTTTTCCATCGCGCTGTTCAAGGTCAGGGCGCAATATGGCCTGCGGCCCTTTGCGGAACTGTCGATCGTCGCCTTTGTGATCGCCAACTGCCTCAATCTTTTCGTCACGGATTTGCATTCGGCAATCGTCATCCGCTTCATCAGCGGCATGGCCGCTGCACCGATTTCCTCGCTCGGCTTCCTTTATATTCTGGAGGCTTTCCCGCCCGCCCGGAAATTCTCGCTCGGTTTCAGCATCGCGCTGACGGGCACGCTGTTGTCGGCGCCGATCGCGCGCATGGTGTCGCCCTCGCTGCTGGCCATCGACGGCTGGAATGCCCTTTATTCGATGGAAGTTGGTTTTGCGCTGATATCGCTTGCGATGATCTATGTCCTCAAGGTCACCCCGCCGCCGCGCGCGAAGGTTATCGAGCGCATGGATATTCTGAGCTACCTGCTGTTCGCCGGCGGTCTCGGTTGCCTCGCGGTCATGCTGACGCTCGGCCGGTTTTATTGGTGGTTCGAAACCTGGTGGCTTGGCGCATTGCTTGCGACCTCGATTGCGCTTTTGACGCTGATGGCTTTCATCGAACTCCCGCGCAAGAACCCGCTGCTCGACCTGCGCTGGATATTCTCCAGAACCAACCTGCATGCCATTGCAGTTCTGCTGGTCTACAGAGGAATATCGTCGGAACAGTCGTCAACAGCTGTCAGCTTTTACCAGCAGCTCGGCCTTCTCAATGACCAGACAATCACGCTCTACGCGCTGGTGCTGCTGGCCACTGTTCTGGGCGGTGCGGCCTGCGCCTGGCTGATGTTGACGAAATATGTCGATACGGCGCACGTCATCGCGCTGACGTTGATCGCGGCAGGCTCCTTCATGGACAGCCAGTCGAGCAATCTGACCCGCCCGGAGCAGATGTATCTCAGCCAGATGATGATTGCGTTCGGCGCTGCCATGTTCCTGCCGCCCGTCATGGCCAAGGGCTTTGGTGCGGCCCTTGCCAGGGGCGCGCCCTATCTGGTGAACTTCATCACCATCTTTCTGTTCACGCAAATCACCGGCTCGATGCTGATGACGGGTCTGCTGGGCAGCTTCGTGACGCTGCGGGAGAAATTCCACTCCAACGTCCTGGTGGAGAATATTCTTCTGACCAACCCACTCGTTGCCCAGCGTGTCTCGCAGCTGTCTGGAGCTTACAGCCACGTGATCACCGATCCCGCCCTGCTGAGGGCGGAAGGTCTGGCGCTGCTTGGTCAACAGGTCAGCAGGGAAGCCTATGTGCTTGCCTACAACGACACATTCCTGCTGATATCGGTTGTCTCGGCGCTGGCGCTTGCCTTCCTTTTAATCCATCTTGCCTGGCGACGCATCTGGCCTCTTCTTTCTGGAAATGCCGATGCCGCACCAGCGGCCCAGTCTTGAACATCCAAGAGTGACATCATGCTGAAGAAGTTTTTTACCCCCGTTTCCATCCTTGTGTTGCTCGGCGGCATGGCCGGCGTGGCGCTTGTGCTCTATGCCTGGCGGCTGCCGCCGTTCCTCTCCACCGTCGAAATGACCGACAACGCCTTCGTGCGTGGTTATGTCACCACCATGAGCCCGCAGGTCAGCGGTTATGTCGTGGATGTGCCGGTCAAGGATTATCAGGAAGTCAAGCAGGGCGCACTGCTTGCCAAGATCGACGACCGCATCTACCGCCAGAAGCAGGCGCAGGCGGAAGCAACGCTCGATACGCACAAGGCGGCGCTCGATAATTCCCGTCAGCAGGAAAATGCCGCCAACGCCAATATCCGCTCCAGTGAAGCGGCCGTCGACAGTGCAGAGGCGTCGCTGAAACAGGCGCAGCTTGCTTCCGACCGGCAGGACAACTTAATCAAGAGCGGTGTCGGAACCTCCAGCCTCCAGGAAGAGGCTCATGCCGCGCTGGAAAAGGCGAGGGCCTCGCTATCGCAGGCAAAGGCGGCGCTGGAAGTGTCCCGGCAGGACCTGCAGACGATCATCGTCAACCGTAGCTCGCTGCAGGCCGCTGTCGCGAACGCCGAAGCCGCCGTCGAACTCGCGCGCATCGATCTTGCCAATACCGAAATCCACGCGCCCGTGGACGGCAGGCTGGGCGAAGTCGGGGTCCGCACCGGCCAATATGTCACCGCCGGAACGCAGCTCGTGGCCGTCGTGCCGCATGATGTCTGGGTCATCGCCAATTTCAAGGAAACCCAGCTCGCCGGCATGCAGGTCGGCCAGCCGGTGACGATCTCCGTCGATGCGCTGCATCGCCGTAAGCTGACCGGTCACGTCGAGCGCTTCTCCCCCGCAACGGGTTCGGAATTCGCCGTCATCAAGCCTGACAATGCGACCGGCAATTTCGTCAAGATCGCCCAGCGCCTCGGTGTCCGCATCGCCATAGACGCGGATCAGCCGCTGGCCGCGGAGCTTTCGCCGGGCATGTCCGTGGTGGTGCATGTGGACAAGGCCAAGGCGCCTGATGGGGCGGAGACGGCGGCGAGGTAATCTCGCTCCGGAGTGCCTCTCCGCATACTCTCCACGACCCAACAGACAAAAAACCCCGGATGTCGCCATCCGGGGTTTTCTTTTGACCGTTAGGCCAGATCTTATTCGTCGTCGCCGTCGTTGTCGGCTTCCGGGTCGAAGAAGTCTTCCGGACGCAGCGCGTCTTCGTCAACGCCGTAGATGGCGTCAGCGGAGGTGAGGCTTTCGCCCTTGGCCTGACGCTCAGCTTCTTCAGCCGAACGGGCAACGTTCAGCTCGACCTGCAGTTCGACTTCGGCGTGCAGGTGAAGGGTAACGTTGTGCAGACCGATGGTCTTGATCGGCGTGTTCAGCTCGACCTGGTTGCGGCCGATGTTGAAGCCTTCGGCAGCCAGGATTTCAACGACGTCGCGGGCAGCAACGGAACCGTACAGCTGACCGGTTTCGCCAGCCGAACGGACAACGATGAAGGACTTGCCTTCGAGGGCTTCGGCAACCTTCTGGGCTTCCGACTTGCGCTCAAGGTTACGAGCTTCGAGCGTTGCGCGCTCGGTTTCGAAACGGGTCTTGTTGGCAGCGTTGGCGCGCAGCGCCTTGCCCTGCGGTAGCAGGAAGTTACGGGCATAGCCGTCGCGAACCTTGACGGTTTCGCCCATCTGGCCGAGCTTGTTGATGCGTTCGAGAAGAATAACGTCCATCTTCTTGATCCTTTCTAGTTGTTGGTTTCGTTCGTAGTGTCTGTTTTCCGTGCCGGCGTCAGGGAGATCGTGCTGCGCACGTCGCTGAGGCCGAACACGAGAATGATGAACAGCGGAAAGACAAAGACCGCCGAGAGATAAGCGAGGATGAGAACTGGCAGGCGCCAGTCCTTTCCGCGCGCTTTTTTATGCAGCGAGGCGTAACCCGCCATCAGGAAGCCCGCGCCGAAGGTGCCGCAGACGACTGCGCCGACCATGGCCGCGACACCGCCGAAAAACATTGCAAGAATGCCTGCGAGGAAAATGAAGATCGCGTTGCGATGCATGCGCAATGCGGCCGGAATATCCTCGCGCGGGCGCAGACCCTTGCCGAAGGCGCCGACCAGCCGGGTCGCGAAATAATAGGCCGCAAACAGAAGGATGACCCAGAGACCGCCCTGAACGATCGGCAGCGTCAGCACCAGCAGCGATTTCGTCTGGGCGAGCGCCTCGGCATTGGGTTCGAACAGGGGTTCGCGGTTCTGCACCGAAGTCATCATGATATCGACCATGCGGGCGACGAGATCAGGCCCGTAGCCGATCATCCAGCCGAGAATGACAACGGCGACCGAAATCAGAATGCACAGGTGCAGCACGATGCCGGACAGGGGATACCATGCAAGCAGGTCATCCGGTCCGCCAAGCTCGGAGGCCGGGCGCGCCAGATTGGCCAGATGCGAAAGCCAGCCCGCCGGGATCAGCGTAAAGATCGCGATCGTCAGGGCAAAAAGCGGCGACATCACCAGCGCGCCGATGATGGCGGCGGTGACGATGGCAACGATAGCTGCGCGATTGCCCCAGCCCATGCCTGCGACGAGGATCGGCATGGCGGAACCGGCATAAAGCAGGAAGGAAAAAGACGACTGTGCGGTGGCGCCAAGCGTCAGAAACGCGGCGCATATGCCGGCGAGAACGCCTGCTATCAGCACTGTCTGGTTGAACTTTTGCACTTCGCTGTCCTGCTGAAACTTAAGCAGTTAGAGGATCGCTCCTGAGAGCCTCATCCCCAACATGGGTTTTATGGTATCGATCCGCGCCCAACGCGGAAGGATCTGGAAAAGCGAGGCCGCGCCGAACGCAGCCTCGCTTCAATTCGTTACGCTACGACGTAGGGCAGCAGGCCGAGGAAACGGGCGCGCTTGATCGCCTGGGCGAGTTCGCGCTGCTTCTTCTGGGAAACGGCCGTGATGCGGGAAGGAACGATCTTGCCGCGCTCGGAAATGTAGCGCTGCAGGAGACGTACGTCCTTGTAATCGATTTTCGGAGCGTTTGCGCCGGAGAAGGGGCACGTCTTGCGACGGCGGTGGAACGGGCGGCGTGCCTGGGAAGAGGATGCGTCAGCCATTGGTCAATTCTCCTTATGCACGGTCTTCGCGCGGACGGCGCGGACGGTCTTCGCGGGGACCGCGATCTTCACGCGGGCCACGGTCCGGACGGTCGCCATCGCGGCGCGGACGGTCGTCACGATCGCGCTTCTGCATCATAGCGGACGGGCCTTCTTCGTGGGCTTCGACGGCGATGGTCATGTAGCGAAGAACGTCTTCGTTGATGCGCATCTGGCGCTCGACTTCATGGATGGCGGCCGCCGGAGCGTCGATGTCCATGAGAGCGTAGTGAGCCTTGCGGTTCTTCTTGATGCGGTAGGTGAGGGACTTCAGACCCCAGTTCTCGATGCGTCCGACTTTGCCGCCGAACGATTCGATAACGCCCTTGTACTGCTCGACAAGTGCGTCGACCTGCTGGGCAGAAATATCCTGCCGGGCAAGGAAGATGTGTTCGTAAAGAGCCATTTAAGCTTTGCCTTTCTTGCGTTTCGTCCTTCACCCGGCAACGGCGCTAAGCCTCAACGACTGCTCCTGAAAAGGCGTAAGCCTTAAAGCAAGAAAAGCGTTGTTCGAGACGGTCGAGAGCGGAGACACGGGAGGCCGGAAAAACCTTATGGTTCCTGCTGTTCCGTCACCGGAACCAGCCCTCCGTTCAGCCACCAGCCAATTGGACCGGGTGTTGTGAACAGCGCGCTTATACGGATTTTTGCCCGGAATGCAAGGGCGGAGGGAAATAAGCGCGCCGTTTCATCGTCAGATCGGCATCGGATACTGCCGGTGGATCGCTGCGATGGCCTTTAGCACCTCATCCGAAAGCGTCAAATCCGCAGCCGCAATATCGGTCTTCAGCTGCTCCATCGTGGTGGCGCCGATGATGACGGAGGCCATGAAGGGGCGCGTCAGGCAGAAGGCGATGGCGAGTTTTGCCGGATCGATGCCATGCTGGGCGGCAAGCTCCAGATAGGCCTTGACCGGGGCTTCCTGATGCGGCTGTAAGCGGCCGCCGAGGTCCTGGTTGATGGTGCCGCGTGAGCCGGCGGGGCGGGCGCCATTCTGGTATTTGCCGGTCAGCAGCCCTGCCGCCAGCGGCGAATAGGCGAGCAGCCCGACATTTTCGTGGTGGGCGACTTCCGCCATGTCGAGATCGAAGCTGCGATAGAGCAGGTTATACTCGTTCTGGATGGTGGCGACGCGCGGCAGGCCTCTGGCGTCTGCGATGTCGATATATTTCTGCGTCCCCCACGCGCTTTCGTTGGAAAGGCCGATGGCGCGGATTTTACCGGCCTTTACCAGTTCGCCGAGCGTTTCGAGTTTCTCGGTGACTTCGGCGATCGTGCGCTTGGTATCCTGACCGGACGCGTCAAAGCTCCATGCGCCACGGAAATGATAGGTGCCGCGATTCGGCCAGTGGATTTGGTAGAGGTCGATATAGTCGGTCTTCAGACGCTGGAGGCTGGTGTCGACAGCCTCGCGGATCGCGGCGGCATCGATATCGCGACCGCCACGAATGTAATCGCGTCCTGAGCCGGCAACCTTGGTGGCGAGCACGACCTGATCGCGCTTGCCGCTCTTTTCAAACCATGTCCCAATATACTCTTCGGTCCGACCCTGCGTTTCGGCGGAAACGGGCGTGGTGGGGTATAGCTCTGCCGTATCGAAGAAGTTGACGCCGTTTTCGATGGCGTAATCCATCTGCGCATGCGCTTCGGCTTCGGTGTTCTGCGTGCCCCACGTCATGGTGCCGAGGCAGATTTCAGACACGGAAATACCCGTGCGGCCCAATAGTCTCTGTTTCATGGAAATGTCCCGGTGCTTGGCCAGATAGTTTGGAAGGTGGGGTGAAAGTAATGGGGATTTGCCGCAGTGCAAGAAAAAATATGATGAAAAGAAAGGGGAAAACAGCACGACAAAACCCCTGACACCAGGCCGGCAGACGGCCTCAAGCCTTGACTTCGCTGGCGGGAATGTGAATGGAAGTCGACAAGAATAAAGGCAAGGCCAGACAAGAAGGACGACATCCCATGGGTATTGCATTCACGTTTCCCGGTCAGGGCAGCCAGGCTGTTGGCATGGGCAAGGAGCTTGCGGATAGCTATCCGGAAGCACGCGCCGTGTTTCAGGAAGTCGACGACGCGCTCGACCAGAAGCTTTCCGACATCATGTGGAACGGCCCGGAAGAGACCCTGACGCTGACGGCCAACGCCCAGCCGGCGCTCATGGCCGTCTCCATGGCGGTCATGCGCGTTCTTGAGGCGCGCGGCCTGAAGATCTCCGATACGGTTTCTTATGTCGCGGGCCACTCCCTCGGCGAATATTCGGCGCTCTGCGCCGCCGGCACCTTCTCGGTTGCCGATACCGCCCGTCTTCTTCGCATCCGCGGCAATGCCATGCAGGCCGCCGTTCCGGTGGGTGAGGGCGCAATGGCTGCGATTATCGGGCTTGAACACGATGCGGTTTCCGCCATTTGCGACGAGGCCGGCATTCTCGGCGTGTGCCAGATCGCCAACGACAATGGCGGCGGCCAGCTGGTTATTTCCGGTAGCAAGGCCGCCGTCGAAAAGGCAGCGGCAATCGCATCCGAGAAGGGCGCCAAGCGCGCCATCATGGTGCCGGTTTCCGCGCCCTTCCACTCGGCGCTGATGGCGCCGGCGGCAGACGCGATGCGCGAGGCGCTGGCGAAAGTTGAAAAGCACAATCCTGTCGTGCCTGTCATCGCCAATGTGCGCGCCGCTCCCGTTTCCGATGCCAACGAGATCGCCGGCCTGCTGGTCGAGCAGGTAACGGGCCAGGTGCGCTGGCGCGAGACGGTGGAATGGTTCGCTGCCAACAACGTCACACAGCTTTATGAGATCGGTTCCGGCAAGGTGCTGACGGGCCTTGCCCGCCGCATCGACAAGACGGTGACTGGCGTCGCCGTCAACGGTGCTGCCGATATCGACCAGCTTCTCGCCACGCTTATCAGCTGAGGCGGAACTCCTCCGCGGCAATACTTCTCGGGGCGCAACAACGCTCACCAATTTCAGTCCGAAGCTCTAAAGAAGGAATAGGACATGTTAGATCTGACAGGCCGCAAGGCTCTCGTAACCGGCGCGACCGGCGGCATCGGCGAAGAAATCGCCCGCCTTTTGCACAAACAGGGCGCAACCGTCGGCCTGCACGGCACGCGCGTTGAAAAGCTCGAGGCGCTGGCGGCTGAACTTGGCGATCGCGTCAAGATTTTCCCGGCCAACCTTGCCGACCGCGCCGAGGTCAAGGCACTCGGCGAAAAGGCCGAAGCCGAGCTGGAAGGCATCGACATCCTCGTCAACAATGCCGGCATCACCAAGGATGGCCTTTTCGTGCGTATGAGCGACGAGGACTGGGACAATGTCATCGAAGTGAACCTGACGGCGATGTTCCGCCTGACGCGCGAACTGACGCATCCGATGATGCGCCGCCGTTTCGGTCGCATCATCAACATCACCTCCATCGTCGGCGTTACCGGCAATCCCGGCCAGGCGAACTATTGCGCCTCCAAGGCCGGCATGATCGGTTTTTCCAAGTCGCTGGCGCAGGAAATCGCCACCCGCAACGTCACCGTCAACTGCGTGGCGCCGGGCTTCATCGAAAGCGCGATGACCGGCAAGCTGAACGACAAGCAGAAGGACGCGATCATGGGCGCCATTCCCATGAAGCGCATGGGCACCGGCGCCGAAGTTGCATCGGCCGTCCTTTACCTTGCTTCCAACGAGGCGGGCTACATGACCGGCCAGACCCTGCACGTCAACGGCGGCATGGCGATGATCTGACGCCCTTGCGGCCGTCATAAATGGATTGTGGCGCTCTTTAAGCACCTTCTATGGTGGCTTGCGCCGCAAGGCCCCGCTGCTGGTTTTCGGGGAAATTGCCTGTCATACGCTGTGCTTAGCGCGTTTTCAGGCTTTTCGACCGATTGAAACCATGTTAAGCGGGCCAAGACTGTGAACAGTCGTCCCGGAGAGACAGGAAGCCGTTGCGGTTTTGCGTGACGATGTCTAGCTTGGACCGGGTTGAACGGGTTTGCCAGCGGTGCCGGATTTGAACGGCGCACGAGGGCTTCTAACAGGGCAGGGTGCCGAGAGGCATTCCCTTCAAAATAAAGGTCGAGGAAACCGACATGAGCGATATCGCAGAACGCGTAAAGAAAATTGTAATTGATCATCTTGGCGTTGACGCCGACAAGGTTGTTGAAGGCGCCAGCTTCATTGACGATCTGGGCGCTGATTCGCTCGACACCGTTGAACTGGTCATGGCTTTCGAAGAAGAATTCGGCGTTGAGATCCCCGACGACGCAGCTGACTCGATCCTGACTGTCGGCGACGCCGTCAAGTTCATCGAAAAGGCCCAGGCCTGATCGACCTTCATCGGGAAGGTGAACTATCTTCCCGTCTTGGCCCGGCATGTCCGGGCCAATGCTTTATGTGCGGGCGAAACACGCCGTTGCGGCGTTGATTTCAGACGCGTGAACCGGCGGGCTTTGATGCCTGCGTTTTCTACGGTTGTTCCGGGGTCTGCGGCCATGGCCTGGCCGGATCGCTGCGACGACCGATGATTTGGATAAGGGCGGAGCATTGGCGATGAGGCGTGTCGTTATCACCGGTACCGGCATGGTATCTCCTCTTGGATGTGGGACGGAAGTGACCTGGGAGCGGCTTCTTGCCGGCCAGAATGGCGCCCGTCTCGTGACTGAATTCGAAGTTGAAGACCTTCCTGCGAAGATTGCCTGCCGCATTCCGGTAGGCGATGGTTCCAACGGCACCTTCAATGCCGATGACTGGATGGAGCCGAAGGAACAGCGCAAGATCGATCCCTTCATCCTCTACGGCATGGCTGCCGCCGACATGGCGCTTGCCGATGCGGACTGGCATCCTGAAACCGACGAGGACCAGATAGCGACCGGCGTTCTGATCGGCTCCGGCATCGGCGGTCTGGAAGGCATTGTCGAGGCGGGCTATACGCTTCGCGACAAGGGCCCACGGCGCATTTCACCCTTTTTCATTCCGGGCCGTCTGATCAATCTTGTATCCGGCCAGGTTTCCATCCGCCACAAGCTGCGCGGACCGAACCACGCTGTCGTGACGGCCTGCTCGACCGGCGCACATGCCATTGGCGACGCTGCCCGGCTGATCGCGCTTGGCGATGCCGACGTCATGGTCGCCGGCGGCGCCGAATCGCCGGTTTGCCGTATCGCGCTGGCCGGTTTTGCCGCCTGCAAGGCACTTTCCACCCAGCATAACGACAATCCGGAAAAGGCCTCGCGCCCCTATGACCGCGACCGCGATGGTTTCGTCATGGGTGAGGGTGCTGGCATCGTCGTTTTGGAGGAACTGGAGCACGCCAAGGCGCGCGGCGCGAAGATTTATGCGGAAGTGGTTGGTTACGGCCTTTCCGGTGACGCCTATCACATCACGGCGCCATCCGAAGACGGCGAAGGCGCCTATCGCTGCATGTCGATGGCGCTGAAGCGGGCGGGCCTGACGCCTGATGATATCGACTACATCAACGCCCACGGCACCTCGACCATGGCTGATACGATCGAGCTTGGTGCGGTCGAGCGCCTTGTCGGCGAATCGGCATCGAAGATCTCCATGTCGTCCACCAAGTCGGCCACCGGCCATCTGCTCGGCGCCGCCGGTGCAATCGAGGCGATCTTCGCAACGCTTGCAATTCGCGACAACGTCGTTCCACCGACGCTCAACCTCGACAATCCCGATGTTGAGACCAAGATCGACCTGGTGCCGCACAAGGCGCGCAAGCGACAGGTCAATGTGGCGCTCTCGAACTCCTTCGGCTTTGGCGGCACCAACGCCTCCCTCGTGCTGCGCCGTTACGAAGCCTGATTATCGCGGCGGCTGCGCCGCCGCTTTCGCGCCCTCCCACCGGGTGCTGACAGGACCGTTCCTTCCGTTGGAGGAACCTTTTGCGGCCTGCAAAAGCCGTTCCGGTTTTCGGGCCGATATTGTAGTCGTTTACAGGAGGCGGATGGCGGTTATCTCCAACCGCATGCTGCCTCCTCAACAGGCTTTGTCCGAAACGATGATCGCGAAGCCGAGCGATTGGCTTCACGATTTCTACATGTGGTGCAGGAAGACATTCCGAACCTGTTTTTGCCGCATTACCTGCGCAAAAAGCGCTGACAACGCCGAACTGAAAAGGACCGACGGTGAGCGACACGAACCAGAACAGCCAGGGACCATACGGACAGAACGGTTCGGCCGAAGGCAATCGCGGCCCGATCATCCCGAAATCCCCGACGGAAGCCTTGCGGCCGGAAAAAGTGCCCGCACCGCCCAAGCGCTCGCGCAAGGCCCACGGCCAGCTTGTGATCTTCCTGAACTTCCTGATGACGCTTGCCGTCGCCGTCTGTGTGCTGGCTGTCGTGGCCTTCTATTACATGATCAATGCGTTTCAGGAGCCTGGTCCGCTCGAGACCAACACCCATTTCACCGTGCGCAATGGCGCGGGCCTCATCGAGATCGCCAACAATCTGGAGCGTAACGACATCATCTCCAACGCGCGCGTTTTCCGTCTGATGGCCGGCAGCTATCTGCAGAAGGACCAGACGCTGAAAACCGGCGAATATGAGATCAAGGCCGGCGCATCGATGAAGGATATTCTCCTCCTTCTCGAATCCGGCAAATCGATCCTTTATTCCGTGTCGCTGCCCGAGGGATTGACGGTCAAGCAGATGTTTGCCCGCCTTGCCGCGGACGAGGTTCTGGATGGTGAACTTCCTGCCACCTTGCCGCCGGAAGGCAGCCTGCGCCCGGATACCTACCGCTTCACCCGCGGCACCAAGCGCGAGGAGATCATCAATCAGATGAGTGCTGCGCAGGACAAGCTGATCGACATGATCTGGGAACGGCGCGATCCCGATTTGCCGATCAAGACCGTTGAGGAATTTGTGACGCTTGCCTCGATCGTCGAAAAGGAAACCGGCAAGGATGACGAGCGCGCCCATGTCGCGTCCGTATTCTACAACCGGCTGAAGAAGGGCATGCGCCTGCAATCGGATCCGACCATCATCTACGGCCTGTTCGGTGGTGACGGCAAGCCGGCCGACCGCCCGATCTACCAGTCGGATTTGCAGAAGCAGACGCCGTTCAACACCTATGTCATCAAGGGCCTGCCGCCGTCTCCGATCGCCAATCCGGGCCGGGCAGCGCTTGAGGCGGTCGCCAATCCATGGCGTACCGACGACCTCTATTTCGTTGCCGATGGCACGGGCGGCCACGTGTTTGCCAAGACGCTTGAAGAGCACAACGCCAATGTGCGCCGCTGGCGCAAGATCGAGGCTGAGAAAGCCGCGTCCGGCGCCAGTCCCGATGTTGTCGTGGATGGCCAGCCAGGCGGCGCCGAAGCGGAGAAACCCGCAAACAACTGATAATCATCACCCGGGCCTTGTCACCAACAGGGCCCGGTTTCGTATGGCATGACGGGGGTTAGCAGATATGACATTGCAATCGATGACCGGCTTTGCACGTAGCGAGGGGACGTCTGGCCGTCACCGCTGGGCGTGGGAATTGCGCTCGGTGAATGGCAAGGGACTGGATGTGCGCCTGCGCCTGCCAACCGGTCTTGAAGCACTGGAAACGGCCTTGCGTGAAATCGCAAGCGAGCATCTTTCGCGCGGCAATATTCAGGCAGGGCTGACGCTCGCGATTGCCGAGAACCGGCTGGAGGCCGTGATCAACCGGGACGCGCTCGCCGCCGTTCTGGCGCTCAAGCAGGAGCTTGGCGGTGTCGTTGACGACAAGCCGATGAGTTTCGATACGTTGCTGACGATAAGAGGCCTGGTCGATTTCCGCGAGGCGGAAGACGATGCGGACGCGCAGGCAGCGCGCAATGTGGATGTAGTCAACGGCTTTGCCCTGGCCGTCGAAAAGCTGAAGGAGATGCGGGAGCGGGAAGGCGCTTCGCTGTTCTCAATCCTGTCCGGCCATATCGACCGCATCGAGCAGCTTGCGGACATCATCGAACACGATCCTTCCCGTCAGCCCGAGCAGATCGCAGCACGGCTTGCACAGCAGATCGCGCTGATCGGCGACGGCATGCATGGCCTCGACCGTGACCGCCTCCATGCCGAGGCAGCGCTGATCGCCACGAAGGCCGACCTGCGCGAAGAGATCGACCGGCTGCGCTCCCACGTGCAGGCTTCCCGCGAGCTGCTGGAGATCGGCGGCCCCGTCGGCCGCAAGCTCGATTTTCTTGCACAGGAATTTAACCGTGAGTCGAATACAATCTGTTCCAAATCGAACGCCAGTGCGGTAACCGCAGCAGGCATAGAACTGAAAGTGGTTATCGACCAGTTCCGCGAGCAGGTCCAAAATCTGGAGTAAACCCATGGCCCCGGCGAATATTTCTCCCGTTACGATTGCCCGCAGGGGGCTGATGCTGGTGATCTCTTCGCCGTCGGGCGCGGGCAAATCCACGATTGCGCGTAACCTGCTCGAAAAGGACAAAAACATCAGCCTTTCCGTCAGCGTCACGACGCGCGCGCGCCGGCAGAGTGAAATCGAAGGCATCCACTACCATTTCATCTCCAAGCGCGATTTCGAGCGCATGCGCGACAATGAGGAGTTGCTGGAGTGGGCCGAGGTTCACGGCAATTTTTACGGCACGCCGCGCGAGCCGGTGGAAGATGCCATGGCCGCCGGCCGCGACATGCTGTTCGATATCGACTGGCAGGGCGCCGAGCAGTTGCAGGACAAGATGAAGGCAGACGTCGTCTCGATCTTCATCCTGCCGCCGACCATGACCGAACTTCAGTCCCGCCTGCACCGCCGCGCCGAAGACACAGAAGACGTCATCAAGACCCGGCTTCTCAATTCCCGCGCGGAAATCGAGCATTGGCGCGACTATGACTACGTCATCCTCAACGACGATCTGCAGGCGGCTTTCGAAGCCGTCGAAGCCATCGTGAAAGCCGAACGCGTCCGCCGCGACCGCCGCCACGGCATGTTCGATTTCGTACGGTCGTTGCTTGAGGAAGAGCCGAAGCTCTGAGAAGAATGAGGTTGGACTTTTAGATTTATCGTCGCTGTGAAGACGATGATCAAGACCAAAACCCTTGAACGATAGACAAAATGGGCCTACGTATATCCCATTGGGATATACGAGGGTCGATGCATGGCCACGTCTACTGTATTTACAAGTAATCGCAGTCAGGCCGTCAGGCTGCCGAAGAACGTTGCTTTTCCAGACGACGTTCATAAGGTGGAAATCCTGAAAGTCGGCCTGACACGTATCATCGTACCCTATGGCAAGCGTTGGGACGACCTTTTTCTGACTGGTCCGCGTGTCACCGAGGATTTTCTGCCCAGTCGTGAAGAGCCGCCGTCAGAAGAGCGAGAAGCCTTCTGATGCTCCGATATATGTTGGACACGAACATCTGTATCTATGTCATGAAAACATACCCGCCTGATCTCCGGGACAAATTCAACAGTTTGGCGGACGAGTTATGTATTTCGAGCATCACGCTTGGCGAACTTTATTACGGTGCGGAGAAGTCGGCCCGGCGGCATGATAATCTGAACGCTGTCGAGAACTTTTGTGCTCGGCTTGAGGTCCTGCCTTTTGCAGAAAAAGCCGCCTCGCATTACGGTCAGATCAGGGCAGAGCTTGCCAGAGCGGGCACCCCCTGTGGCGCTCACGATATGCAGATTGGCGGTCATGCCCGTAGCGAAGGCTTGATTGTGGTGACCAACAACATGCGCGAGTTCGTGCGCATGCCCGGTTTACGGGTTGAAAACTGGGTCTAGTTCGAAGACCTGAATTACAGCGCGTTCGCCAGCGTCACGAATTCTTCCACCGACAGCGTTTCCGCCCGGCGTGTGGGATCAATGCCGGCCTTCTCCAGCAGAGCCTCGCCACCGAGGCTCTTGACGCTCTGACGCAGCATCTTGCGGCGCTGGCCGAAGGCTGCCTCTGTCACCCTTTCAAGCTTGGCGACGTCGCAGGGCAGGGGCTTTTCTTTCGGTAGCAGATGCACAACGGTCGACGTGACCTTGGGTGGGGGACTGAAGGCCTGTGGCGGGACGTCGAAGGCCATTTCGGCGACGGTGCGCCAGCCGGCGAGGACGCCAAGGCGGCCATAGTGATTGTCGCCTTCTTCAGCGACGATGCGCTGGCCCACTTCCTTCTGGAACATCAACGTCATGGATAGCCAGAAGGGTGGCCAATGCTTCGGCAGCAACCAGTTGACCAGCAACTGCGTGCCGACATTATAGGGCAGGTTTGCGATGATGCGCACTGGCTCGCCCGCGGGGACAAGGCTCTCGAAATCCGTCTTCAGTGCATCACCCTCGATGACCTCGAGACGCCCGGGATAATGGGCTTCGATTTCGGCGAGGGCAGGCAGACAGCGGCCATCGCGCTCGATGGCAATCACCTTCTTTGCACCGAGTGAGAGAATGGCGCGCGTCAGACCGCCAGGGCCGGGACCGACCTCGATGACTGTCACACCGTCGAGTGGACCGGCTGTGCGGGCGATCTTCTGGGTGAGGTTGAGATCGAACAGGAAGTTCTGACCGAGTGACTTCTTCGCGTCGAGGCCATGGCGCTGAATGACATCGCGCAGCGGCGGCAGTCCGTCGATGGCCGCCATTATGCGCCGACCCGGCTGCGGGAAGCGATTTCTCCGGCCATCTTCAGTGCCGCAACGAGGCTCGCCTCGCTCGCAATCCCCTGTCCGGCAATGCCGAAGGCAGTACCATGGTCCGGCGAGGTGCGAATGAACGGCAGGCCGAGCGTGACATTGACCGAATCGTCAAAGCCGAGCGCCTTGGCGGGGATGAGCGCCTGATCGTGATACATGCAGACCGCCACGTCATAACGCTTGCGGGCGGCGTCGTGGAACATGGTGTCGGCGGGCAGGGGGCCGAAGGCGTCGATGCCGTCCTTTCGCAGCCTGATGGTCGCGGGGTGGACGATATCGCGGTCCTCGATGCCGAGGGCGCCATCTTCGCCCGCATGCGGATTAAGACCGGCGACGGCCAGACGTGGCGCGGCGATCCCGAATTTTTCCCGAAGGTCGGTATCGATAATGCGGCAGGTGGTTACGATCAGTTCCTCCGTCAGCGCTGTCGGCACATTCTTGAGTGGGATATGGATTGTGACAGGCACGACGCGAACCTTGGGCCCCGCGATCATCATGACCGGCGTCACCGCTTTCCCCGTCTGGCGCAGGGCCAGATCGGCCAGAAACTCCGTATGGCCGGGAAATCCGAAGCCTGCCTCGTAAAGCACGGATTTCGCAATCGGATTGGTGACGACGGCGGCTGTCCTGCCTTCAATCGTCAGCGAGACGGCGGTTTCGATGGCCTTGATCGTCGCATGGGCTGCGCCGACATGCGGCTGCCCTGCCTGTACCTCGAAGCCCACCGGAAGGGGAAGAACGGGGAAGGCGCGCTCAAACACCTCGATGGCATTGTCCGCCTCACAGGTCTCGATATTGATCTCGATGCCGATGAGCGCCGCGCGGCTTGCCACCACATCGGAATCACCGATGAAGACGAAGGGGGGCACGCCGTTCTGCTGCCGTCTCGCCCAGGCGGTAATGGCGATATCGGGACCGATACCGGCTGGATCGCCCTGTGTCAGGGCAAGCGGCAGGGATGCATGTGTCACGGAAAGACCCGGCTTTCGTATCAATATCAGGTATTGACGATCTGCGCCTTCTTGCGCAGCTCATCCATATATTTCTTTTCGTTCGGGTTTTCGCCGTCCTTGGCCTTCATTAGGTCTTCGGCCTTGAAGACCATTTCAGCCGCATAATCGTCGGAGACCTGACGCTGCTTGCAGATGGCGAGATATTCGACGCCTTTTTCGGTCACGCGCGTGCCGGTGGTGCCGCCTTCCTTGGCCTTCTCGACCAGGGCCTTCCACTCTTCCGGAAGTTCCGGAGCAAGGATGCGGCCCAGGTCCTTGATGGCGACATCGCGCATCGTTGCGGCAAAGCTTATTGCCTGGTCACAACCGGGATAGCGCTTACGCGATGCCTCAGCTTCGGCCTTACGTTTGCCGGTAATGGCGTTGCGTTTGGCTTCCGGGATGACAAAGATAACCTGCTGCAGGAAGTATTCCGTCGTGACGGGCTTTTCGCCGCGTTCCTTCAGGCGGGTCACCAGATCCTGGTTCGACATCTTGCCGCGTGCGCCATATCGGGCATTCACGAGGCGCGGCCAGCTCATCTGAACGGCGATGAAAGACTTGAAGTGGTCGGCGCCCACACCGGCCTTCGCCAGGATCTGGGTCAGCTGGTCCGGCTTCATCTTGTTGTTGGCGGCAAACCGCGCGAAGGCGGCATCGACATCCTGCGTGCTGACAGACATTTTGACGCGGGCGATTTCTTCGCGCTTCAGCGCTTCGTCAACGAGTTGATCGCGCGCTTTTTCGTTGAGATTACCGGACTGGCGCTGCAACTTCAGGAAGGCGACGCGCCTTGCAATGTCATCATTGGTGATGGGGGTCTTGTTGACGACGATCTTGACGGTGCTGTCGGCGAAGGCCTGACCGGCAGAGGGCACAATGGCCATGGGAACGGCGAAAATCGCAAAGGCAAACGCAGCGCCACGCAAAGCCGACTTTCCGAAATTCATCATCTGTTTCTCCCTTGTGTCGGAGAGGGTCCTTGCCCTCTTCCGCCAGTCTGTTCCGTCCGAAGCGGGAGCCGCAGCATCCCGGCATTTCAGAGTTGCACCTGTGCACCCGCACCGCGAATTCGCGACGTATATATCACCGCGATCCGCACCACGGCAATGTCTTGGTTCGTTGAAAGAAAAACCTTGAAGGTTTCAAGTTTGGCGGACAATGGCCTGTTGTTGCGGCGAAACCGTGACTTTACTGGTAAAATGAAAACGGCGGGTCACGATACTGCCTGACCCGCCGTCAATTTCAGTAATTGTTCGGCTTCCAGCCAATATCCATCTCATTCCAGTCCTCGTTGGCCGAGCCGACACTGATGTCGCCCAGCGTGCGGAAGGCCAGACGGGCATTGATCGACCAGTCATTGGCGGCCTGTCGGCTGGAATTGATGTTGCCTTCGTCTGAATAGCTGACGGTCAGGATCGTGCACTCATCCTGATAGGCAATGCCGATCCGGCGCTCAGCGGCAAATTTGCCGTTGATATCATAGTTGATGGCGCCGAACAGAGACCAGTTGTCGTCCATCCGCAGGGAGCCGGATGCCTGAATGATATCGCGGTCTTCGTTATAGCCGTATTTTGGCTGTGCCTTGACCTGCGTATAGCTCAGCCTGCCGTTGATACGGCGATCCGAATAGCTGATGCCCGTTTCCGACCGGTTGATTTCGAAATTGTCCTTGTCAAGCCGCAGGCTTGAGGACAGTGACAGCCCGATCGGGGCGTCGAAAGCGGCCATGGCGACGTAATCCGAACGATCGGATTCGAGGCCGGAATCGGCGCCGACATTCAACAGATCGTAGGAAGCGAAGGAATTTTCGCCCGCCAGATGGAAGGATTGGCCGGCAATGGCGCGAACACCGTAACCATTGTTGAACGTGCCATTGTAACGGAAGCCGAGATTGGCGCGCGTGCCGCCTTCGATCCGGTCGAAACCGGAGAACTTGTCGCGTTCAAAAAGGTTGGTGGCGTCAAACACGAAGGCCTGCGAATCTTCGTTCGGAAGACGGCCGGCATATTGTTCGTTTGGACGCACGAAAATCTGCGCGATCGGCTCGATCACGTGGCTGCTGTTGAGCGCCGTGAAGAGCCAGGGATAACGCACTTCGAGACCACCGGTGACCATGCCGCGCAACGCCGCATCATCATGGATCGTGCCTTCATAGGCGTAGGAGGTGCCACCAGAGGTAAAGCTTGCCGCCGTCATGTCAGTCCACAGCGCGTCGCCGCGCGCCGCAAAGATCGGCGTGATCTGCAGGCCGCTATCCATGGTGATGGTGCGCTTCCACTCTGCTTCAGTGGTCCAGCGCGTGTAGGAACCTTCCAGGCCGTTGAAGCGCGGGTAGCCGCCCATCGCGTAGGAATCCTGCGTCGACCGGCTGATGCTCGTGAAGTTGGTCGTCAGCGACAGTTCGCCGCCATAGACCGGATCCGGCAGGAAGTAACGATAATCGACAGCCGGGTGAACGATCGCCTGCTTGCGCTCCTTCAGCTCGGAATTATCGGTGTCCTGAACGTTGAAATAGTATCCGCGTGCGTCGAAACTGTTACGCTCGCTGGTTCCACTCAGATAAATCTGGTTGGTCTGGACGTCGTTCTTGTAGCCCTTCAGGCTGTATGTCCGCGAGAAGTTGTTATCGGACTGGACCATCGCGTCCCAGCCGAAGGCCCAGCGCGGATTGATGCTGAAGTCGGCCTTGCTCGCAACCATGCCACGCTGATCGTTCAGCGCGTCGCTGGTGCCGGCGATGAAGGTTTCCGAAGACTGCTGGCTGATGCCGGCAATCGTCAGCGTGTGCATGCCGGTCTCGAAGCGCTGGCGCAGCTCGGCCTGCAGCAGCAGTCCCTGCTTGGTATAGTAGGTCGGCGTGATCGTCACGTCGGAGGTGTCGGAGAGAACCTGGAAATAGGGCACGCCGAAACCGAAGCCGAGCTTGTTCGTCATGCTCATCTGCGGAAACAGGAAACCGGACTTCCGCTTCACCGTGTTGTCCGGAACGGTCAGGAACGGCACATAGGCAATCGAATGGCCGAAGAGCTGCAGGCGGGCCTTTTCCAGCCGCACCGTGTGGGTCTTGCCATCCTGAATGACGCGCTCGGCCTTCACCTGCCACAGCGGCGCCTTTTCGGGGCGCTGCGCGCAGGGCAGACAGGCGGTGTAGACGCCATTGTTCAGCACCATGACATCGCCTTCGAGACGCTCGGCGCTCTCACCGGCAATGCGGGTGTTGTCCGTGGTCTCGACGCGCAACGCATTGACGAAGCCCTGACCGAAGTCGTCGGTCACGTCCATCTCGTCGGCATAGATCTTGTTGCCGCCCGGCTCGACCAGCTCGATGTTGCCATGGGCAATCACGCGGCCTGTCTGCTGGTTATACTCGACCTGCTGGGCAACCATACGGTAGCCCGAATATTTCATCTGCACGACGCCCTTCGCGATGACGCGCTGGGAATCACGATTATAGGTCAGTTCATTTGCTGTAAGCAGGAGTTTCGAATCGTCTTGGCTTGCCGACGCGAGCAGTCCATCCTGGCCGAAAGCGACCGGGCTGGATGCCAAATACGCGCACACAGCGGCACCTGTCAGAAGGGCCGTCCAAAGCCGCCTGATATTCCCGCGGTCAATTACCGCCACTAGCCGTCCTCCTGATGAAGCAGAATAGTTGCCCCCAATGCCAACGCCACGACGACTGGAACCCAGACCGCGACGGTGGGAGGGACAACGCCACCACTCCCGAATGCCCTTACGAGCACGGTTACTACATAAAGCACGAAGCCGGAAACGATTCCACCCAGAATCACGGAGCGCGACTGGGCGAAGCGGCTGAACTTTAATGAAACGGTCGCGGCGATCAAGGTCATCGCAACCAGAAGCAGGGGCGTCGATAGCAGGAAATGATACTGCGTCTCAAGCGCCTTTGAAGATAGTCCAAAGGACTTTGCGACTTCGATTTTGTGAGAAAGATCAAAGAAAGCAACGGTTTCCGTCTGCGTCATGCGCTCCTGGACGAATTCCTGTCTCAGATTGGTACTGATCTGCATGCTGTCTTGCCGAACTGGCACATGTCCCGCGCGGGTTTCCGAAACCCCGTTAAGAAGCCAGTAACCATCTTCTAATTTAGCGGACTTCGCATCCTTCCGCGAGACGATGTTGCCGTCCTTGTCAAGGTCGATGAGAACCACGTCGAGAAGTAGCGTTCCGTTGTCCTCGAAGCTCTTGGCGCCGATGATCGTATCCTTGCCGCCGCTCGACTGACGCATCCAGGGAATGATCTGCTGTTGTCGCCCGCCGCCCTGCTCGTTGCGCAGCCCGGCTTCCATTGCCAGCGACTTGTTCTGGCCCCAGGCGGCGATCGGGTTGAGAACGAGCACCGAGAGAATGCCGATGAATATGGCGCCAAGCACGAAGGGCAGGATGAATTGCCAGGCGGAAATGCCCGCGGCGCGCGTCACCACCAGTTCGTAACGCCGGTTGAGCGAGATGAGCGTCGTCATGCCGACGAAAAGCGCAATGAAGGGTATCGTCTGCTGCAGGATCAAGGGCAGCCGAAGCGCAGTCAGGCCGAGGGCGGCGGGAACGGAGTAGCCGGGCAGGCCGGACATGCGACGTGCGGTCTCGCTAAAATCGGCAAGGTAGATGATTGAGGACACGCCAATCACGAACCAGATGGCGGTCACGAGATATCGTTTCAGGAAATACCTGGCGAGCGTATTGAAGATCATGCGTTGCCGCTCCCCGAATTGCGCGCCAGACGGCTGGAGAAGAGGCGGCGCAGACGACCCGTCACGTCGGTTACCACCTTCGGCATTTTCGGTTTGCGGCCGGTGATCAGCACGAAGGCAGCCGCAGCACCGCTAAGGCCGGGTACGGCGTAAACCAATGGAATAAACGCCACGCTCTGCTTCACCTGATTGGTAACGTAAAACCCGAGCCAGCGCAGCACGAAGGCCGTCACCAGGGCCGCGACCATCGGATGCATGCGCGCCTCGCGGTGCGAGCGGGCATCGGCGGCAATGACGAGGGAAATCAGCGCGAAGGAAAAGGCGAACATCCAGTCCGACAGGCGTTTGTGCAATTCGCTTCGGAAGGTTTCCGGCGACCGCTTGTAGCTGGCATTATTCTCGTCTGGCGACAGCAGGAAGCCGAGGCTGGCATCGCCAGGGGACAGTGACGGCTCCGAATCCTGCTTTTCCGACATGGTGGACAGATCGAACGCATAGGACAGGAACTTGACGATCGATACCTTGCCGTCGGGCGTCTTTTGCTGCACTTCGCCGTCGCGCATTGTCAGCGACGTGCCGCTTTCATCGATCATGCCTTCCTTGGCATAATAGATGAGATCGAAATTCGGATCGCGGCGGTCAGCGACGAACAGGCCCTTGAGAATACGACCCTGGCGCTGCGCAATCTGCACGTACAGACCGTCCTGAATGGTGCGGAAGGTCTTCTCCTCGATCACCGAGGAAAGGAGGTCGGCATAAGCGGCTGCGACCATCTGGCGGGCCGAATTGCGGGCAGGCGGCTCGATGAAATTGGTGATGGTGAAGGACAGCGCGCTGAGTACGGCGGCGAGAATGAGAACGGGGCGATACATCACCGAGCGCGGCGCACCGGCCGCATCGATGATCGCCAGCTCGGAATCATTATTCATCGTCGTGAAGATCTGGGTAATGCCGATGACCAGGGCAAAAGGAAGCACCACGGGAATGAGCGTGGGCAGGATCATCGTCGCGAGCGCCATGAAAGAGCCCATCGACTGACCCGTATCGGTCACGAGATTGATTCTCTGGAGAACCTGGATGGTCCAGATGATGGCCAGCACCGGCAACAGCGCGACCAGAAACATCTGCGTTGTCCGCCGCAGGATATAGTTCTCGAGAAGCTTCATTCGGCCCTGTTCGACATTGTTTTTTCGCGCGATCGCTCGCCGAGTTTCCGCTTATCTAATCGCATCGTTTGCAATTGGCTATTCCGTCAGGCTCACAAATATGTCTTGCACGATTATTTTTCCTTCGCCTGTGTCTTTTTGTGGAACAAGCTGTCGGTTTCATGACGTGAATTCCCATTTCACAAAAATGCCTTTCCTTTAACGACTGTGGGGCTTTAAAGAATGCAAGGCTTGCGCCCCCGGCCGAAAAGGCCATGATCGGCGCACCATGAAAATTGACCAGGAAGAGCAGAAAACCATGTCCGCCAAATTCGATATTTCTTTCGCCAACGCCGCCTCACTGGAAAATGCATTGGCCATCGCGTTGCAGGCCTCGGGTGAGGGGCAGGCCGTTGCCGGTGCTTCGCAGGCTGACCCGGGCAGCGTGATCGAAAGGGCAGCGAAGATTGCCGGTTTTTCCGCAAAGGCCATGACGACGCTCGATATTATCGCGCCGCAGGGCTCGAGCGCCGACCGTCTGCTTGTCATCGGTCTTGGCAAACCGGCAAAGCTTGCTGCGCACGACTGGCTGCGCGCTGGCGGCACTGCGGCTGCCCATTTCAAGAAGGCGGAGAAGGTCGTCATCTATCTGGATGCGCCGGGCGTCGAGGTTGGCGGACAGGCGGCTGGCGATTTTGCGCTTGGCCTGATGCTGCGCGCCTATAGCTTCGATGCCTACAAGACCAAGAAGAAGTCGGACGACGAGAAGGCGCCGAAAAAGGTCGACGTCATCATCGTCACCGCCGCTCATAAGGAGGCCGAGAAGGCCTTCGCCGCGTCGGAAGCTGTCGCCGGAGGCGTTATTCTCGCGCGCGATCTCGTCAATCTGCCGCCGAACGTTCTCGGACCTGTCGAATTTGCCGAGAAGGCTGAAGAGCTGCGCAAGCTTGGAGTCGAGGTTGAAGTCCTCGGGGAAAAGGAACTGAAAAAGCTTGGCATGAACGCGCTTCTTGGCGTGGCGCAGGGGTCTGCCCGTCCGCCGCGGCTGGCAGTGATGCAGTGGAACGGCGGCTCAAAGAAGGATGAGCCCATCGCCTTCGTGGGCAAGGGCGTCGTTTTCGACACCGGAGGGATTTCGCTGAAGCCCGGCCTCAATATGGAAGATATGAAGGGCGACATGGGTGGTGCTGCGGCCGTTACCGGACTGATGCACACGCTGGCTGCCCGCAAGGCCAAGACAAACGTGATCGGCGTCATCGGCCTGGTCGAGAACATGCCCGACGGCAACGCCCAGCGCCCCGGCGATATCGTCACCTCCATGTCCGGCCAGACCATCGAGATCATCAATACGGATGCGGAGGGTCGGCTGGTTCTGGCAGACGCGCTCTGGTACACCAAGGAGCGTTTCAACCCGAAATTCATGATCAATCTCGCGACGCTCACGGGCGCCATCACCGTGGCGCTCGGCAACCTGCAGGCCGGCCTGTTCTCCAATGATGACGAATTGGCCAGCCGGCTCGCGCAGGCAGGCGAGGTGACGGCGGAAAAGCTGTGGCGCATGCCGCTCCACAAGGATTACGACAAGATCATCGATTCCAAATTCGCCGATATGAAGAACAGCTCGGGCCGCCTGGCGGGCTCCGTCACGGCCGCGCAGTTCCTCAAGCGCTTCGTGGGCGAGACGCCATGGGCGCATCTCGACATCGCCGGCACGGCCATGGGCTCACCGCTGACCGAAATCAACCAGTCATGGGGCTCGGGTTACGGTGTGCGTCTTTTGAACGAACTCGTTCGCGCCCATTACGAAGATTGAAACGAGCGGAGCGGCAAGCCGGCGCATGACGGAAATCCTGTTCTATCACCTGACGGAATCGAAGCTGGAGGACGCGCTGCCGCCTTTGCTCGAGAAATCGCTGGAGCGCGGCTGGAAGGTCGCGGTCCAGACTGTGGATGAGGAGCGGCGGGATTTTCTAGACACGCATCTGTGGACCTTTCGGGACGACAGCTTCCTGCCGCACGCCACCAATACGGCCCCCGGACCGGAGAGCCAGCCGATTCTCCTGACGGCATCAGACGAAAACGCCAATGCAGCGGGCGTCCGCTTTCTCGTCGATGGTGCGGAGCCGCCTGCGGTGGAGGCCTATGAGCGCGTCGTCTTCATGTTTGACGGCTACGACGCCTACCAGCTGGAAATGGCGCGAAATCACTGGAAGAGGCTGAAAGCGGAGGGACACGCATTGACCTACTGGCAGCAGTCGCCGGAAGGTCGCTGGCAGAAAAAAGCGTGATCGAATGGCAGGTTGCGGAATTGTAGTTATTGGTTTTATACGCAAATAGACCGGCAACAATTCGCACGTGGCGCCGACCGGCGGTTTTTGCATTATGCCCCGCTGGGAAACCCGCAAGCAGACGGTCATTTCGGATGCGGATCTGTTGATTCTGCTCAAGGCAGGTTCGGCGGATAAACAGCAGAGGACACGAAGTATGGGACAGGCAATTTCACGGCCAGACGGCGAAATGGAGCGTCTGGTTGCTGTGCGGTCGATCATGCCTTTCAAGAATGCCGAAATGCCGGAATTGAAGGTGCTGTCGCAATTGGGGCAGGGGATCTTCGGGGTGTCCCGGGCGGCGATCCATATTGTTGACGAGGACTGGCTTCATATTGCCGAACAGGCGGGAATGGAGCTGTCGGAATGCCCGCGCGACCTGTCGATCTGCACCCGCGTCGTCAGCAGGAAAGATGTGGTGGTTATCGCTGACCTGACGAAGCATCCGGATTTTCGTTTCATGCCCTATGTGAAGGGCGGCCCTGAACTGCGTTCCTATGCCGGTGCGCCGATCGAGCTGGAGCCGGGTCTTGTGGTCGGCTCCTTTTGCCTGGTCGATACCGAGACGCGGGAATTTTCGCAGGCGGAAATCGATAGTCTGAGAGGCTTTGCCCTGCTGGCCGCTGCGCTTCTGCGGCTCCAGAAAGCCAATTTCACGATGAGCCTCGCTGAACGGGAGCTGCGTGACGCGGCGATGACCGATCCGCTGACGGGATTTTATAATCGCAAGGCTCTGGATGCGGTTGTCGACAGCCAGCTGGGCCTCGCCCTGCTTGCAAACCAGGCCTTCGGCGTCCTCTATCTTGATCTCGATGGGTTCAAGACCATCAACGACACGCTGGGCCATCCGGCGGGCGATCGTGTGCTGACGGAGGCCGCGGCGCGCATCCGTGACGTGATCCGGGACGAAGATATCGTGGTGCGAATGGGCGGTGATGAATTCGCGATTTTCATACCCCCACCGAGCAGCGCCGCGATGTTGAATGGAGTGGCGGAGCGGCTGCTGGCCGCTTTCCGCAATCCTTTCGATATTGACGGGCAAGAGGTCAGCGCGCGTCTCAGCATCGGCGGCGCACTGGCCCCGCAGGCAGGCACGGACCGCGCCACGCTTCTGCGCAGTGTCGACGAAGCGCTATATCAGGCCAAAAAATCAGGGCGCGACCGCTTCGTCAGCCGCGCCCTGTGATGCCTCGCGTTTCGAGAGACGTTTTCTTTTCTCAGTCGTAGAAAGAATCCACAAATTTGTGACGGCCGAGCAGGAAAGCGTCGGCCACATGGGTCAACGGCGCAAGATCGACGTCGGAGCGGCCCGCCTTGATGATTTCCGAGAAGCGCTCGTAAAGGGCGGGATATTCCCGCTCCGGCTGCGACAGCTTTTCTTCCCCGTCGATCGAGAGCTTTGCGCCGCCTTCAGACAACACCATCTGCCCGGCTGCGGTTTCCGCGACGATATCCCAGCTCTGCTTGCCGGTCTGGCGCCAGTCGAACTCGGCATGGACGGGGGTTTTCAGGACGTCGGAGAAGTGCAGGTCAGCAGCGATCGGGGCGTCGCGGTTCTCCGGGAATTCGAGCGTTGCCTTGGTGAGGAACAGCGCATGCGGCAGGATGTGCGTGATGATGGAAAGCGCATTGATGCCGGGGTCGAACACGCCGAGACCGCCTGCCTGCCAGATCCATTCCTGGTTCGGGTGCCAGTGGCGAACATCTTCTTTCCAGATGACGTGAACGCTATTGATCTTCGTAGACCCCAGAAACGCCTTTGCGGCCTCGACTGCCGGCGCATAGCGCGAGTGCCAGCTGGCAAATAGCGACAGGCCCTTGGTATCGGCAAGCCGAACGAGGTCCTGTACTTCCGATAAAGTGGCGCCCGGCGGCTTTTCGAGGAAGACGTGCTTGCCGGCATTCAGAGCGGCATGAGCGGCCTCATAGCGATATTGCGGCGGCATGCACAGGGACACGGCTTCGATATCAGGCACAGCCTCGAGCATCGCTTCGATCGTGCCGAAGGAAGCAACCCCCTCGACTGTGCCGTGGCGGCTTGCGGTGCAAATCAATTCGAAATCGGGATTGCCGGAAATGGCCGGAAGGTGCTGGTCGCGAACGATTTTGCCGACGCCGACGATGGCAAGCTTTGTGGCTGACATGGAATGAACCTGTTGCAATGCTGTCTGGGATAAAGTGTGACTTTTTACCGATTTCTAGCAGAAACGATTAAAGGAGCAAGGCGGTCGTCTCACCAGCGCAATCTTTTTCAGTCCCGTAACCTTATAACAAATCTGGTGCGTTGGATTACTGTACGAATTCGGTATTGGAAAAATAAAGTAGAAAATAAAAATATTGAAGTTATAAGTTGAATTATTAAGTCAGATTCCAAGATAAAACCCAGTAAATATTAGAAGTTGCGACCTTATTTTAGAATATAATAGAATATCGTGGAGGGCAGGTGATTTCCGGTTTGTTTAGAGATGACCGTTCGCCGGGCTTTGCTCAGAAAGTCAACGAAAGCAGCCATCAGTTCAATACATGGGGGCTGATTTTCGGTGCCGTTCTCTATGATCTGTACATTTTCGTCGACATGACACTCGTGCCTGAGATCATCTGGCTTGATTTGATCGTCCGTCTGGTGGTCATCACGCCGGTGCTGTTCCTTTATTTCCCCATTCGGCATTATGCGCTTCAGGCGCGACCGGATGCGGTGGTGCATGAGGTTCTTCATGCCATCGGCTGCATGGTCGTTGTCGGATCCATCATGTTCATCTACGCCAACGCCCGGACCTCGTCGGCGAGCGAATATTACATGGGCATCGTCACCGTCGTCCTCTACATGAACACGATACACCGGCAGCCCTTTCCAGTGGCTTTGCTTGGCACCGTTGGCTGCATGACGGTTTTCATCATTGGCATGGACTATGTCACGGTCACGAGTGAAGTGGCCAAGGTTCCGGCAATCATGTGCTCCATCGGTATCAGCGCCGTCTCGCTGTTTGCGGCCTATCGCATCGAGAAGGTGGAGCGAAGGGATTATCTGGCGTCCCTGCGTGAAAAGACATTGCTGCAGCAGATTCAAACCGCAAACCACGAACTTCAGCGGATCTCCAATACCGACCAGCTGACCGGCATCCGCAACCGGCGCAGCTTCGACGAGGCCGTGCGTGAAATCTCGGGCAGCGACAGACCGCGCGCACTCATCCTTCTCGATGTCGATTATTTCAAGAATTACAACGATTCGGAGGGGCACGTGGCGGGAGACGACTGTTTGCGCAGGGTCGCCGGAAGGCTGCGTGGCACGCTGCGCAAAGACGATGGCGACAGACGTTTCATCGCCCGCTACGGCGGCGAGGAATTCGTGGTTCTTCTCGACGATTGCGTCGTCGCAGCTGCAATCAGGATCGCCGAAAGACTGAGACTGGCCGTCATTGATGAGGCCATTCCCCATCCGAGCCGCCCCGACGGCCGCAATGTCGTCACCGTCAGCCTGGGTGTTGCGGTCTCCGAAAGCAGCACGGAACTCATCGACGAGACGCTCAGGCGGGCAGATATGGCGCTCTACGAGGCAAAACGTCGAGGCCGGGACCGCCTGGTGCTTGACCCCGGGCGGAAAGCCGCGATGGCCGGGCCGCCGGAACTGGGCTGCATGGAGCCCCGTGACACGTCATCGAATGGCAGAGATGTGGGGACGGAATTTGACGTTGGGCGGAGCGGCATTTGACAAGGTTTCGCGATGGAACGCGGTGGCGGGGACAATCAAGGAGGAAGTGCAGATGATGGAAACGATTGTTGCTCAGGCCGCGGCGTCCGTTGCGGAATTGCCGTTTCTCCTGCTTCAGGCGGCCGCCGTCGTTGGCATGATTTCGATACTGATCCTGCTGCGCCGAAACATCGCTCTCGAAGACCCGCGTTATAAAATTTATTACGGCATTGTTTTTGGCGTTGCCGGTTTTCTGCTGACCCTCCTGGTCTCCGAATTCATCAAGTTGCCCTCCAAACCGTACATCCGCTCGGACCTGCTGTTCCTCGCCGGCGTTTTGGGCTCCTGGCAGGGCGGGTTGATCACATTGGTACTGGTTGCGGCCGGCCGTCTCATCATCGGCGGCCCGGTTCTGTTTTTCTCCGCCCTGCAGGATATGGCTGTCGTCTCGACTTGCGGAATTCTGATGTACGGCTGGATGCGCCGCCGACGCCTGACGGATCTGAAAGCAGGCGATGTCGTCACGGTTTTTGCGGCGCGATTCGTCTGCGTCCTGTTTGCCATCTACCTTTCTTATCTTCTCGGGCTCGTGGATCAGGCGCTGTTCTTCAGTGCGGTCGGCCGTCGCACGCTTGGGGCGGTGGCGGTCGGCCTGCCGATGATTGCATGCCTCTTCATCCTGCTGCGGAGCGAGGCGGGGGCAAGGGAAGAGCAGAAAAAGCGGGAGGCGGCGGCACGAACCGATCCTCTGACAGGCCTGCCCAACCGGCGCGCCCTGAAAGACCATATTGAAACCATCATGCTGCAGGCGCCGGCGGTTCCGCATGCTCTCGTCCTGATCGAAATTGTCAACATCGCCGATGTCGCCGCCTACGAAGGGGAGGATTGGGGCGATCACTTCTGGCCGCGGTTGGCGCAGGAAATCTGCGGCGGCAACGATGGTCTGCTTTCCAGTGCCGATATGCCCGCCTGTTTCATGTTCGGGGATACGACGCTCGCGATCGTCATGCAGGGCGTTTCGCTGGAGAAATCGGAAAACGCGCGGCTGATAATGCGCCTGCACGACGGGCTGAGTGCGTATTCCCGTGCAGCGGCGGCGGGTCCGGTTCCGCATCTCAAGATCGGGGGGGCCAATCTCGATGTGCTCTCCCAGCGCAACGTCGCCTCTTTCCTCCGCCACTTGAGTCTTGCTCTGGCAGGCAGCGATCATCCCATTCAGATATTTCCTTTTTCGCTGGCTGAAAAAGCGACGCGGGACGAGGATGTGCGGCGGATGTTGGTCGACTGGATCGAAACCGGAAGGCCACCTATTCTCTACCAGCCGAAGTTTGAAATGTGTAATCGCCGCATGATTGGCGCGGAAGCGCTGTTACGCGCCACCGACGGTCGAGGGCAGGCGCTTTCGCCCTATTACGTTCTGGAGATCGCGCAGCGGCACAGGCTGCTTGCGGATTTTGAGTGGGCGACGGTCGAAGCCGTGGTTCGAGACCTCTGCAATCTGCGCGGGCTCGACGAGGATTTTCACCTGTCGGTGAACATTTCCGCCTCATCCTTTGCCTCGGATCGTTTCGCGGATCGTGTCGTGACGCTGTTGAACCGCATGGCGGTGCCGACGCACCGCCTGTCGATCGAAGTGACGGAGATGAGCAAGATACCGACCAACGACGTCGTGCAGCGCAATTTCGACACGCTGGTGGCCGCGGGGGTACGGCTGGCACTGGATGATTTCGGCACGGGTTATGCGGCGCTCACGCTCCTTGCACGGTTTCCCTTCGAAGAGGTCAAGATCGACCACTGGATGACCTCGCGCATGGACCAGGCGCGGTTCAGGGAGGCGATTGCGCTCGCCTTCGAAAGTGCCGAACGCTATGGCGCGAAGCTGGTGACCGAAGGCATCGAAACGGAGGAGCAGAGCAAGCTCTTGATGCAGATGGGCATTCGCTTCGGTCAGGGCTATCTTTATTCTCACGCCGTTCCGTTTGACCAGTTGAAGCCGCTCAGCCAAGTCGCCTAGCACCGTGCTCCGAAATGGCCGCGTTCGTTGTCTACAAGCCGGCCAATGAGGGCATGCTGACCCTGGATGACCGGCTCGTTGTCCAGACTGGCGGTCTACCTGTCAAGATCGGCGCGGTCCTCGTTGGCGGCGTCGGCGTCGGCGGGGCGCCATCGACACCGAAGCGCCCGCGAAGGTCTGAACGCCATCGGCGCGAGGTCAGCAACGTCGATGGCGCGGCGGCTTCCAGCAGGGCCGCTGGCCGCGCGAGCGATCTGAAACCTTTGTGGTGGGGATCGGCCATCGGCTGGAGAAGTCTTACGGCGACCGGCAGCGCGAAAGCCTGCCGCCCTTTCTTCCAGCCTGAGCCGGAATTCAGGCGGTGCTCGCCCGCGTGGCGGAAAAATTCCTCCAGCCCAAGGATTTATGCTGTCTGGGTGCCGGACTAAACCAGCCATGACGGACGTAAAAATCTGCGTACGACTTCACCGTCGGAATGCTGCAGCCGGGCAAAGTGCGGTCCGGCTCGAAGCTCGGACCCCAGCGTCAGCCCGCCATGGCTTCCTCATATTCGCTGGAAAGCAGCAGCCATTGCTCCTCCGCATCGGAAAGCTTGGCAGCGGCTTCCCCGCGTTCCTTCACTTTCTGCGCGGCCTTCGCAGGCGCCTTTTCGTAAAGGGCAGGGTCCGCCAACTCCTTGTCGAGAGACTGAATCAGTTTCTCAAGCTTTGCCGTCAGGGATTCGATTTCGTTGATCTTTTTCTTCAGCGGGGCAAGCTGGGCGCGCTTTTCGGCACTGGCCTTGCGTTGATCTGCCTTCGATGCCTGATCGGCGGCAGCCTCTGTCTTGTCTTCCTTCTTCCTGCCGGAGGAAACCACGAGATCGCGATATTCCTCCATGTCGCCTTCGAAAGTCTTGACCGTACCATCGGCCACCAGCCACAGCCGGTCCACCGTCGCCTCGATCAGGTGGCGGTCGTGCGAGATGAGGATGACGGCGCCGCTATAGTCATTCAGTGCCTCGATCAGCGCGCGGCGGCTGTCGATGTCGAGGTGGTTGGTCGGCTCGTCAAGGATCAGCAGGTTCGGCGCATGGAAGGCCGCAAGCCCCATCAGCAGGCGAGCTTTTTCGCCACCGGACAAGTCCTTTGCCGCCGTCGCCATTTTTTCCGTCGCAAGGCCCATCTGGGCGACACGGGCGCGCACCTGCGCTTCCGGTGCCAGCGGCATCAGCTTGCGCACATGCTCCACCGGCGTTTCATCTGGCACGAGATCGTCCAGCTGATGCTGCGCGAAGAAACCGATCTTCAGGCCGGGCGCAACGCGAAGGTCGCCCGCCTGCGGGGCGAGCCGGCCGGAAATGAATTTTGCGAAGGTGGATTTACCGTTGCCGTTGGAGCCAAGCAGCGCGATGCGGTCGTCATTATCAATCCTGAGATTGAGCTGCTTCAGAATGGACTTGCCGGGCTCGTAACCGACAGCGCCGCCATTGATGGCGACGATGGGAGAGGCGGGCTGCTTTTCCGGCTCCGGAAAGGTGATCGGCTGAACATGATCTTCGATCACGGCGGCCACCGTGCCCATGCGCTCCAGCGCCTTGATGCGGCTCTGCGCCTGCCGGGCCTTGGTGGCCTTGGCGCGAAATCGGTCGATGAAGCTTTGCAGGTGTTTACGCGCGGCGTCGTTTTTCGCCTTCGCTTTCATCTGCAATTCGTCAGCCTCGGCCTTCTGCCGCTCGAACTGGTCGTAGCCGCCGCGATAGAAGGTCAGCTTCTTCTGGTCCAGATGCACGATCGAATTGACCGCGTTGTTGAGGAGATCGCGGTCATGGCTGATGATGATGACGGTGTGCGGATAGCGCCTGATGTAATCTTCCAGCCAGAGCGTGCCTTCGAGATCGAGATAGTTGGTCGGTTCGTCAAGCAGCAAAAGGTCGGGTTCGGCAAACAGCACCGAGGCGAGCGCCACGCGCATCCGCCAGCCGCCGGAAAAGGAGGAAGCCGGGCGAAGCTGCGCCTCATGGTCGAAACCGAGGCCTGCAAGGATACTGGAGGCGCGCGCTTCTGCCGAATGGGCATCGATGTCGACAAGCCGCATCTGAATTTCCGCGATACGGTGCGGATCGGTCGCGGTTTCCGCTTCGGCCAGCAATCTGCTGCGTTCCTTGTCGGCAGAAAGCACGATGGAAATCAGCGATTCCTCCGTTCCCGGTGCTTCCTGCGCCACCTGGCCGATACGCGCCTGTTTAGGGATCGTCACCGAACCGCTTTCCGCCGAAAAGTCGCCGGTAATCACCCGGAACAGGGTGGATTTGCCGGCCCCGTTGCGGCCGACAAGGCCCGCCTTCACACCGGCGGGAAGCGTCACGCTGGCGTGGTCCAGAAGCAGACGCCCGGCAATGCGGGCGGAAAGATCGGTAATCGTAATCATGGCGCCGTTTTGGCCGAACTGACCGGCCAAGGCAAGAGCGCCCGCGCCACATCGCGCGAGATTACGCCATCAATCGCCGAGTTGTTCGAGATAGCTGCGGCGGCTGTGCTGCGCGACGTCGCGGGAGTAGCCGACGACGCAATTACGTGTGCCGCTGCGCGCCGAAAGCAGCGCCAGTTCCGCATGGCCGAAAAATTCGGCCGGCGTCGTCGTGCCGTCCACGGCGGCCACGCCGATCGAAACCGTCAGATGCTCGCCATCCCCGCCGCTCGTGACGAAGCGTAAGTCCTCCACGCTCTGCCGCAGTCGCTCCGCAATCGCCTCGGCCGTGTTCTGCGGGACGCCGGCAAACAGAAAGGCGAACTCGTCACCGCCGATGCGGGCAACGAAATCGTCCTTCTTGATGGTCTTGCGGAACAGCGCGGCGAGGCGTCTCAGTGCCTTGTTGCCGGCGGCCGGGCCATATTTGCCGTTGATTTCACGGAAGTGATCGATATCCAGCAGCACCAGTGAGGTGGCGGAGGCAGCCTTGTCTTCCGCAAACAGGCCGCGAAGCTTTTCAAGAAAAGCGGCCCGGTTCGGCAGCGCTGTCAGCGCATCGCGCAGGGAGGCCGTCTGCAACTCGGCCCGATGCCTTTCGACGTCGCGGATTTTCACGAGGCCCATGGCGATGAAATGCCGAAGGCTTGTCTGCTCCTCGTGAATATCGCCGAGCAATTCCGCGACACGTTCCGGCACCGGCTGCTTGCCGCCCTGGTCACTGATGCCATGCATGAATGTCTCCGTTCGCTTCAGGCTCGCATCCAGTCGCGCGGAGATTTGTGTCAGCGTATCGAGCGCCTCGCTCGCCATCTGTTCGGCCTCGATCCTTGAAAAGCCAGGCAGATTGTGCCGCTGGCCAATCAGGTCGATCTCATGCTGTTGCGGTGCATTTCCGAGTGCAAGAACGTCCCGGCCCATCGAAGGGTTGTGTCCCGACAAGATCTCATAGATCAGCTCGTAGTTACGCGGCAAAGGCGCGATGTTCATCTTGGTGATGAACTGCGTGATCTTTGTAACGACAAGTGCGCTTCTTGTCTGCTCGCGTTTCTTATCGCCCGCCGATGACGTCACTGACTGCCTCAATACCACTTGATTATTATAAATGGCCGGTAATAACCGATTGTTGAATGGCACGAAGCCTACAAGTGACGGTTTAAAATTGACTGAATCCGAGAAGAACTTTCGATCTGGCGTCATGCATTTTTCACGCTTCGGCGCGGAAGCTTGAGCAAAACGTGTCTTGATCAATCGTATGACAAATCCTGATTTGATTTCGCGCTGCCGCGGTCCTTAATATCGGCGCATCCAGATTCATGAAAAGGGTTGCCCATGACCACGTCCAGAACGCTTTATTCCCTGTGCGGAAGCGATGCATCGCGCCCGTTCTCGCCCCACTGCTGGAAAACGGTGCTGTCGCTGGCGCACAAGGGGCTGGATTTCGAGGAGCGTCCTTTGCCCTTCACGGTCATTCCGACTGTCGAGGACGGGTTTTCCAAAACGGTGCCGATCCTTCGGGACGGTGATCAGCTGGTGAGCGACAGCTTCGAGATCGCCCTCTACCTCGATGAAGCCTATCCGGAACGGCCCTCGCTATTTGATGGAGAAGGCGGCAAGGCGATGGCCCGGTTCGTCGAAAGCTGGTCGCAGACGGTGCTGCACCCAGCCATCACCCGTATTGCGGTCCTCGATATCCACAATATGCTGGATGAGCCTGACCGTCATTATTTCCGGGATAGCCGCACCAAGGCGCTCGGCCGTCCGCTCGAAGATGTGGTGGCAAACCGCGAGGCGGAAATTGCCGCCTTTCCCGGTTTGCTGGCGCCGATCCGGCGGATGCTGAGCTTCCAGCCCTTCATCGGCGGCACGTCGCCGCTCTTTGCCGATTACATCGTCTTCGGGGCGCTGCAATGGGCGAGGATCACCACCGGCGCCGATCTGTTCGCCGAGAATGACCCGGTGAGGGACTGGTTCGAAGGCTGTCTCGACCTCTATGATGCGAGGGGTCGCAGTGTGACAGCGGCGTGAAATGTCTGGCGTCATCGCCGCAATCTCGTTGATCCCCCTTGTTTTCGGGCGTTTGGGCGGGTAAAGACCGCCCACTTTCTCTGAAGGAAAAGGAAACGGACACATGGCGATTGAACGCACATTTTCGATGATCAAGCCGGACGCAACCAAGCGTAACCTGACGGGCGCGATCACCAAGGTATTTGAAGACAACGGCCTGCGCGTCGTCGCCTCCAAGCGCGTCTGGATGAGCAAGCGCGAAGCCGAAGGCTTTTACGCCGTTCACAAGGAACGCCCCTTCTTCGGCGAACTCGTTGAAGGCATGACCTCCGGCCCGACCATCGTTCAGGTTCTGGAAGGCGAAAACGCCATCCTGAAGAACCGCGAAATCATGGGCGCGACCAACCCGGCCCAGGCCGCTGAAGGCACCATCCGCAAGACCTTCGCGCTCTCCATCGGCGAAAACTCCGTTCACGGCTCCGACGCTCCGGAAACCGCCGCACAGGAAATCGCCTACTGGTTCGCCGAAACCGAAATCGTCGGCTGATTAAAAATCTCAACAGCTTGAATCGCCCTCTCAGGCGATTGGGTGAAGCTGCTGAAAAGACTCAAGGAAACGGGGCCGAAAGGCTCCGTTTTTTTTTGAGAGGCGGGAAGGTCACGCCGCTCTCTACGACGCCGGGCACCCCTGAACCGGTCGCATATCCGTCGAACCGTCAGCCTTGAACACCTCCGGATTGGGCGTATAGAGCGGGCCAACCACCAGCGGCTTCGCCGGTAGAGCCGACTGGTCCGTATCGGAGCGGATGGTGGTCTGGATCGTCTGGAGAATGTCACCTTCCGGTGCTTTGATGCGGATGGAGACCTTGTAGGGCCGATCCTGCTTCACGCATTCGACCGGCGGGCTCTGAACGGTGATCCTGTCGTCTGTCGGAAAAATCTTATCGTTTATGATGAGGTCCGGACCGCCACGCGGGTTCTCGAAAGCCGCTTCAACCGTGCTGCCATCGCGGATGGGGGCGATGCGCTGCAGCGTTACCAGATAGGTGGCGACAGCCACGCGGTAGTTGAAGACGAACATGCGCCCGGAAAGCTTCGCCACCTCGCGAGGTTCGTCGCGTTGGCAACCCGTAAGGGATAGCAAGGCGACGATCGCCAGCAGGGGCAGGGCAATTTTCATGGCTGCGCCTCTTTCCTGCGATGATAATGCCGGCTGGCCTTCTGCCGGTTGCCGCACACCGCCATGTCACACCAGATCCGACTTCTGTTCCTGCTGCGGTCCAGAAACAGCCAGCCGCAATTGGCGCAGATGCGGAGCCTCTCCCTGACATCGCCGGAAAGCAGCGACAGGGAGGAATGGACGGTAGCGTTGGCAAGACTCTCCTGGGTCGGGAATACTCTCAGTGCCAAGGCGCTGGCGGAGAGAAACCGGGCCAGCTTACCGTCATCGGCCCCGCCGGCGACAGACGACCGGAAATGATCGTCGATCGCTTCGCGCAACTCCAGAAAAAGCGGTCGCTCGGTCGCCCCTGGTGCGGCAAGGGTGGGAAACCTGTCACGCTCCCCGCCAAGCCGCATGGCCGCTTCGGCAAAGGCAGCGATCTGCCCCGGCTCAGCAAAGCGGTCTAGCCTCCTTGCCGGGTCGGCACGCAGGATGACGGTGTTGGCGACATCGAGCGCCAGTGCTCCCCCTGCAAAACGATGTTCCGTCCAACTGAATGTCATGACCATATTATAACTACCAAAACAGATTTTAACAGTTATAATCGCCGTTGGGGAGGACGGGCTTGGCTTATTTCCTGCAACAATTGCTGAATGCCGTGCCGATCGCATCCCTGTATGCGGTTCTGGCCTTCGGTTACGCCATTGCCTTCTCCGTCACGAAACGCGCCGACGTCACCTACGGCGCCATCTTCGCCTTCGCCGGGCAGACTTGCCTGCTGTTTGCCGACTTCGGCTGGAACCGTCTGTGGCTGGTTCTGCCGGCAACCTTGGCGCTGGGGGCGGGGGCAGGCCTTTTGGGGGGCTTGTGGGCGGCGGGCTTCATTGGCCGGGCGGTCATGCGACCGCTGGCGAAGGCCTCTCCCAACACGGTAACTGTCGCCTCCGTCGGCGTGCTGATCGCGCTCACGGAAAGTGCTAGACTTGCCGCCGATACAAAACAGTTGTGGCTGCCGCCTTTCTTGTCGCAGCCCGTGCGTTTTTGGAGCGAGGGCGGCTTTGCCGTCACCCTGACACCGATTCAGATGCTGAATACGGCGGTCTTCTGCCTGCTCATTCTCGCAGGCTCGCTTTACCTCAACCGCTCCGCCTTTGGCAGACGATGGAGAGCGATATCGGACGATAGCTTTGCCGCATCGCTCCTCGGGGTGAATGCCGGCAGGATTTTTCTGCTGTCCTACTGCGCGGCGGGCCTCGTTGCGGCCACAGCCGGTGTGCTCGCGACCTTTTATTACGGCACCATGGATTTCGGAGCGGGCCTCGTCTTCGGTCTGAAAGTCGTGCTGATTTCGGCGGCGGGCGGATATGCGAGCCCGCTCATCTGCGGCCTGGGGGCAGCCGCAGTCGGCTTTGCCGAGACATTCTGGGTCGGTTACGGGCCTGCCGCCTGGCGGGATGCGGCGGTTCTGGCCTTGCTGGTCGGCTGGCTGATCGTCATGCGCAGCAGGGTCGAAGCGCCCTGAGGCTGGCCGTTATCGCCACCTGTCCTTGGCCGTATCGTCTGCAACCTTCGCGGCAACCCAGTCGCCCGCCATCCCATCCTTGCCATGTTCCTTTTTCCAGAACGGGGCGGATGTTTTGAGATAGTCCATCACGAAATTCGCGCCGTCGAAGGCGGCCTGTCGATGCGATGAGGCGGCAATGACGAGAACGATGTTTTCACCCGTCGCGATCTTGCCGTGGCGATGGATGGCGGTGAGGCCGAGAAGATCGAAACGCTCCATGGCAAGCAATGCGATGCGGGTGATTTCCGCTTCCGCCATGCCCGGGTAATGTTCGAGTTCCAGCGCCGCGAGCGTGCCGCCATCGTCGCGGCAGAGCCCGGTGAAGGCGACGACCGCGCCGATGCTTCTGTCACGCTCGGTTACCAGGCGGGTTTCCGCCGCAGCGTCGAAATCATCTGTCTGGACGCGGACTGTCGGCTGCATTCCCTCATCCCCCTGTCATGGGCGGAAAAATGCCGATTTCGCGCGCGCCGACGATGCTTTCGTCGTGCTCGACATGTTCCTGATTGACCGCAACGCGGATCACGTTCGGAAACTCGAAAGCGGTCTCATAATTTTCGCCGCGCGACGCAAGCCAGGCGATCAGCTCTCCAGCGGTGGTGACGGAAGACGGAATGTCCAGCTCCTCTTCGTCGCTGCCAATCTTCTCGCGAACCCAGGCGAAATAAACGATCCGTGTCATTAGTCTTCGTCCACGATGTGTTTCAGGCCGGCCTTGAAGTAATCATAGCCGGTATACATGGTAAGGGCCGCGGCAAGCCAGAGCAGCGTGATGCCCATTTCCGTAGTATATGGCAGCACCTTGTCGCCGGCGGGGCCTGCGAGCAGAAAGGCGATGGCGACCATCTGAATGGTCGTCTTCCACTTGGCGATACGGGTGACGGGTACGCTGACCTTCAGCGCCGCCAGATATTCGCGCAGGCCGGACACGAGAATTTCACGGCAGAGAATGGTAATCGCAGCCCACAACGACCAGCCGGCAATCGTGCCATCCGCCGCCATCAGAAGCAGCACGGAAGCGACCAGCAGCTTGTCGGCGATCGGGTCCAGCATGCGGCCGATATTCGACGTCTGGTTCCAGATACGCGCCAGATAGCCATCGAGAAAATCGGTGAGCGAGGCGATGATGAACAGCCACAGCGCCGTCCAGCGGGCAAAATCCGAGCTCTCCAGTTTTCCTTCGACATAAAAGCAAAGGACGATGACCGGAACGGCGAGAATCCGGCCGTAGGTCAGGAGGTTGGGAATGCTGTATGCGCGCGAAGCCATGGGGAAACCTGTCAGTCTGAGATCAGCTGCCTTGATGCCGCCGCTAGGGCATAGCGTCAACACGTGTTTATGTTTTTTTAGCAGGTCTGCCCCGCCGTTCTGCGTCAATCGCTGCCGCTCTCGTGGAAGTGATTGTAGATTTGCCGCGCCACCGTCTCGGAAATGCCGGTGACAGCCATCAGGTCGTTAAGGCCGGCGCGGGATACCGCTTTTGCCGTGCCAAAATGCTGCAGCAGGGAGCGCTTCCGTCCCGGACCGATTCCCGAAATCTCATCCAGCGGGTTGCGCACCATTTCCTTCTTGCGCCGCGCCCGGTGCGAGCCGATGGCGAAGCGATGCGCCTCGTCACGCATACGCTGGATGAAATAAAGCACGGGGTCACGCGGTGGCAGCGAGAAATCGGCGCGCCCATCCGCAAAGAACCGCTCGCGGCCCGCCTCTCGGTCCACGCCCTTTGCGACGCCGATCGCAGTCACGCAGTCGCGAATGCCGAGTTCGTCGAGAATGGCGCGCACCGCGGTCATCTGGCCTTGACCGCCGTCGATGAGGATCACGTCCGGCCAGGCGGGGAAGGGCATGTCGGCTGCTTCCTCCGGTGTCGGTACGCGTTCGCGATCCGGCTTGCCTTCTTCTTTCAAGAGGCGAGAGAAGCGACGGGTCATCACCTCGCGCATCATGCCGAAGTCGTCCCCCGGCGTGATGTCGGTCGATTTAATGTTGAATTTCCGATACTGGTTCTTCACGAAACCTTCCGGCCCCGCCACCACCATGCCGCCCACGGCATTGGTGCCCATGATGTGAGAGTTATCGTAAATCTCGATGCGGCGCGGCACATAGGGAAGGTTGAACGTCTCCGCCATGCCTTTCAGCAGCCGCGCCTGAGACGAGGTTTCCGCCAGCTTGCGGCCGTGCGCCTCGCGCGCATTGGCCAGAACATGGTCGGTAATGTCCTTTTTCTCGCCGCGCTGGGGCACATTGATCGTCACCTTGTGCCCGGCCTTTTCGCCGAGGGCAGACGCCAGGAGTTCCTGTTCTTCGACCGCCTCCGACAGCAGGATCTGCTTCGGCACCGGTTTGTCATCGTAGAA